>Ga0310839_100017_pt1 | contig 445930 bp, 446 predicted proteins | sample SM_ome_7_FD_201305 | JGI IMG/M metagenome (GOLD analysis project Ga0310839, IMG submission 201305) | Sorghum-adapted microbial communities enriched on stacked mutant (SM) sorghum from Joint BioEnergy Institute, Emeryville, California... ...
GGACGAAACGCGCACCCGGTCGACCGTTTCATCCGGTTCGATCGCCGGCGAGGTCGAGTCGGGCGCGAGCCGGACGAAACGCGCACCCGGTCGACCGTTTCATCCGGTTCGATCGCCGGCGAGGTCGAGTCGGGCGCGAGCCGGACGAAACGCGCACCCGGTCGACCGTTTCATCCGGTTCGATCGCCGGCGAGGTCGAGTCGGGCGCGAGCCGGACGAAACGCGCACCCGGTCGACCGTTTCATCCGGTTCGATCGCCGGCGAGGTCGGGTCGGGCGCGAGCCGGACGAAACGCGCACCCGGTCGACCGTTTCATCCGGTTCGATCGTCCGGGTCGTCTCCTCGGCGCAGACGCCCGAGCCGAGCGCCGCGCGGACCGGACCCGCGAGCCCGACCAGCCGCCGTCCGGACCACGGTCCGTCCCGGCACCACCGACGCCGCACCGAGCGCCGCCGGCGCCCGGGCGGCTCAGCGCCAGGTCGTCCCCTCGGGCGCCTCGACCGCGCTCCAGATCGTGATGTACACCGGCGGCCGGAACCGGCCCGCCGGCACGCCGCCCGGCCGCGCGACGATCGCCTGCGTCGCCTCCGGCGTGGTGATGAACTTCACGAGCGCGTCGGCCGCCGACGAGCGCCGGTCGGGCGCGAGCGCCGTCGCGTGCCACATCCCCTCGCGCGGGGTGCCGGCGACGTCGAGCCGCGCCAGGGTCCCGCGGCGCAGCGGGTCGATGACCGTGTGCGCGATCGCGAGCATCACGCCCTGCCCGTCGGCCGTCGCGGCCTGGGCCGCGGCCTCGGTGGCGAACGCGCCGCGCTCGGGCGGGTCGAGCCCGCGCTCGGCGAAGAACGTCTCGAGCGCCGAGTGCGCCTCCGCCCCGGCCGGGCCGACGAGCCAGCGGTCGCGCGCGAGCTCGCGCAGCGGGATCTCCCGCGCGCCCACGAGCCGGTGCGACGGGGCGGCGACGACGACGAGCTTGTAGCGCAGGAACGGCCGCGTCTCGACCGCGGCCAGCGGCGGCCCGAGCGGCCCGAGGGCGACGTCGGCGCGCCGGTCGGCGATGAGCGCCGGGAAGTCCTCGGCCGCGGCGATCTCCTGCGAGACCTCGAGCGTCGGCCGGCGCCGGGTGAACGCGTCGAGCAGCGGCGCGGACACGTACTCGGCGACGCTCGGCGACACGACGAGCCGCAGCATCCCGCGCTCGCCGCGCGCCTCGCGGACCTCGCGCCGCAGCCGGTCCTCCAGGCCGATGATCTCCGCCGCGCCGGCGGCGACGCGCTCGCCGCCGGGCGTGAGCCTGATACCCGAGCCGGTGCGCACGAACAGCGCGTCGCCCAGCTCGCGGCGCAGCGCGGCGACGGCGGCGGAGACGGCCGGCTCGCTGACCCCGAGCGCCTCCGCCGCGGCGCTCACCGACCCGAGACGGGCGACGGTGGCAAAGGAGCGGAGCTGGGCGAACGTCACCTCGGAGGGCGACTATAAGCAAACGGTTATCGCCCCGGAATGGGGTCGCGACCCCGGATGTACGGTCCCTCTCGTCCCATCTGGAGGAGAGGGGGTCGGACATGCAGGTACCCGCGCCGTTCGACTACGCGCGCGCATCCACGGTCGACGAGGCCATCGCCCTGCTCGGGCGCCTGGGTCCCGAGGCGCGGCTCGTCGCCGGCGGCCACTCGCTGCTGCCGATGATGAAGCTTCGGCTCGCGACGCCCGAGCACCTCATCGACATCAACCCGCTGGCCGGCGAGCTCGGCTACATCCGGGAGGACGGCGGCGAGGTCCGCATCGGCGCGATGACCAGGCACCGTGAGGTGCTCGAGTCCGAGCTGCTCGCCGAGCGCTTCCCGATCTTCCGCGAGGCCGAGAAGCTCATCGCCGACCCGCCGGTCCGCAACCGCGGCACGGTCGGCGGCGCGCTCTGCCAGGCCGACCCGTCCGAGGACCTCAGCGCGGTGTGCGCGGTGCTCGGCGCGATCGCGGTGATCCGCGGCCCGAACGGCGAGCGCACCGTCGAGATGCCCGACTTCCACGTCGGCCCGTACGAGACCGCGGTCGGGGACGACGAGATGCTCGTCGAGATCCGGATCCCGTACCGCGAGCACGGCGGCAGCGCCTACGAGAAGGTCAAGCGCCGCACCGGCGACTGGGCGACCGCCGCGGCCGGCGCCGCGCTCTGGCTCGACGGCACGAACATCGCCGCCGCCGGGATCGCGCTCAGCGCCGTCAACCCGGACGAGATCCGCTCCACGCGCGCCGAGCAGGCGCTCGTCGGCAGGCCGCCGTCGGAGGAGGCGTTCGCCGAGGCCGCCCGTCTCGCCGCCGAGGACTGCAACCCGATCTCGGACCTCCGCGGCCCCGCCGAGTACAAGCGCCATCTGGCGCACGAGCTGACCCACCGTGCCCTGCGCCGCGCCGCCGAGCGCGCGCTCCAGAGCTGAGGAGGACGACGTGCAGATCAACCTCACCCTGAACGACGAGCAGGTCTCGGCGGAGGCCGAGCCGCGGACGCTGCTCGTCCACTTCCTGCGCGACAACCTCGGCCTCACCGGCACGCACTGGGGCTGCGACACGTCGAACTGCGGCGCGTGCGTCGTCCTGCTCGACGGCGAGCCGGTCAAGAGCTGCACGGTCCTCGCCGCGATGGCCGACGGCCACGAGGTCCGCACGGTCGAGGGCCTGGAGAAGGACGGCCGGCTCGATCCGGTCCAGCAGGGCTTCATGGAGGAGCACGGCCTGCAGTGCGGCTTCTGCACCCCGGGCATGATGCTCACCGCCCGCGCGCTGCTCGACCGCAACCCCGACCCGACCGACGACGAGATCAAGGAGGCCATCTCCGGCCAGATCTGTCGCTGCACGGGCTACAAGAACATCGTCAACTCGATCAGGTGGGCCGCCACCCACGGCGAGGAGGTGACCGCCTGATGGCCGCCACCGAGCAGCCTCCCAGCCCGGTCGGGTTCGGGCGCCACAAGCGCAAGGAGGACCCGCGCTTCGTCCGCGGCCAGGGCACCTACGTCGACGACGTGCGCCTGCCGGGGATGTTGCACGGCGCGATCCTGCGCTCGCCGCTCGCCCACGCCCGGATCACGTCGATCGACACGTCCGCCGCGCTCCAGCACCCGCAGGTCCACGCGGTCATCACCGGCAAGGACCTCGAGGAGCTCGGCCTGGCGTGGATGCCGACCCTGAGCGCCGACACGCAGGCGGTGCTGGCGACCGACAAGGTCCGCTTCCAAGGCCAGGAGGTCGCGTTCGTCGTCGCCGACACGCACTACGCCGCGCGCGACGCGCTCGAGCTCATCGACGTCGACTACGAGCCGCTGCCGGTCGTCGTCGACCCGCGCAAGGCGCTCGATGCGGACGCGCCGGTCATCCGCGACGACAAGGAGGGCGTCACCGGCAACCACATCTTCGACTGGGACGCCGGCAACGAGGAGGAGTGGAACAAGGTCGCGAGCGACGCCGACGTCGTCGTCGTGACCCAGGAGATCCCGTTCCAGCGCGTGCACCCCGCCCCGCTGGAGACGTGCGGGTCGGTCGCCGACTTCGACAAGGTCACCGGCAAGCTGCGGTTGTGGTCGACGACCCAGGCGCCGCACGCGCACCGCACGCTCTACGCGATGGTCGCCGGGCTGCCCGAGCACAAGGTGCAGGTCATCTCGCCCGACATCGGCGGCGGGTTCGGCAACAAGGTCCCGATCTACCCCGGCTACGTGTGCAGCATCGTCGGCTCGATCGTAACCGGCCGGCCGGTGAAGTGGATGGAGGACCGGACGGAGAACCTGACCTCCACCGGCTTCGCCCGCGACTACCTCATGAAGGGGCAGATCGCCGCCGACCGCGACGGGCGGATCCGTGGCCTGCGGGTCGACGTGCTCGCCGACCACGGCGCGTTCAACGCGACCGCGCAGCCGTCGAAGTACCCGGCCGGGTTCTTCCACATCTTCACCGGCTCGTACGACCTCGAGGCGGCGTACTGCACGGTGAAGGGCGTCTACACGAACAAGGCGCCCGGCGGCGTCGCGTACCGGTGCTCGTTCCGCGTCACCGAGGCCGCGTACCTCGTCGAGCGCATGGTGGACCTGCTCGCCGACGAGCTGGAGATCGACCCGGCCGAGCTGCGGCTGAAGAACTTCATCAAGCCCGAGCAGTTCCCATACCAGAACAAGACCGGGTGGACGTACGACTCCGGCGACTACCCGGCGACGATGCGCGAGGCGATGCGGATCGCCGGCTACGACGAGCTGCGCCGCGAGCAGGCCGAGAAGCGCCGGCGCGGTGAGCTCATGGGCATCGGGGTGTCGTTCTTCACCGAGACGGTCGGCGCGGGCCCGCGCAAGCACATGGACATCGCCGGCCTCGGCATGGCCGACGGCGCCGAGCTGCGCGTCCACCCGACCGGCAAGGCGACGCTGCGGATCAGCGTCCAGACCCAGGGCCAGGGCCACGAGACGACGTTCGCGCAGATCGTCTCCGAGGAGCTCGGGCTCCCGGTCGAGGACATCGAGGTCGTCCACGGCGACACCGACCAGACGCCGTTCGGCCTCGGCACGTACGGGTCGCGGTCGACGCCGGTGTCGGGCGCGGCGACCGCGCAGGTCGCCCGCAAGATCCGCGAGAAGGCGCGGCTGATCGCGGGCGCGATGCTCGAGGTCTCCCCCGACGACCTCGAGTGGGAGCGCGGCCGGTTCCACGTCAAGGGCGACCCGGAGAAGGGCGCGTCGATCCAGGACATCGCGCTCGCCTCGCACGGCACGGTCGAGCTGCCCGAGGGGGTCGAGGGCCACCTCGACGCCGAGACCGTCTACGACCCGCCGAACCTGACGTTCCCGTACGGCGCGTACATCTGCGTCGTCGACGTCGACCCCGGCACCGGCGAGATCAAGCTGCGCCGGTTCGTCGCGGTCGACGACTGCGGCACGCGGATCAACGAGATGATCGTCGAGGGCCAGATCATGGGCGGCCTGGCCGAGGGCGTGGGCATCGCGCTCATGCAGCACATCGCGTTCGACGAGCAGGGCAACTGCCTGTCGGGCTCGTTCATGGACTACCTCGTGCCGTCGTCGCTCGAGGTGCCCGACTGGGAGCTCGGCGCGACGTACACGCCGTCGCCGCACCACCCGATCGGGGCCAAGGGCGTCGGCGAGTCCTCGAACGTGGGCGCGCCGCCGGCGGTCGTCAACGCGATCGTCGACGCGCTCGAGCCGTACGGCGTCACCCACATCGACATGCCGGTCACGCCGGCGCGCGTGTGGGAGGCGATGAACTCGAATCCGTCCCCGCCCCCCACCCCCGAATCCCCCCGGACGGAGCCGCCGCAGTGACCATGACCGCCACGGCGGCAGAGCTCGAGCAGGCGGGCGTCCCGTTCGTCGAGGCCACCGTCGTCCGGTGCGCCTCGCCGACGAGCGCCCGCCCGGGCGACCGGGCGATCGTGCTCGGCGACGGGACGATCGACGGGTTCGTCGGCGGCTCGTGCGCGGACTCGACCGTCCGCCTGCAGGCGCTGCGGGTCCTGGAGACCGGCGAGCCGGTGCTGCTGAAGATCCTGCCCGGCGAGGAGGACGGCCCCGCGGAGGAGGAGGGCGCGGTCGTCGTCGCCAACCCGTGCCTGAGCGGCGGGGCGCTCGAGCTGTTCCTCGAGCCGCACCTGCCGCGGCCCCGCGTCGCGGTCGCGGGCGGCTCGCCGGTCGCACGCGCGTTCTGCGAGCTGGCCGAGCGCGTCGGCTTCGCGCCGCGGCTCGGCGCGGTCGCCATGGAGGGCGACGAGGCGGCGGTCGTCGCGTCGCTCGGGCACGGGGACGAGGACGCGGTGCGGCGCGCGCTCGAGGCGGGCGCCGGCTACGTCGCGCTCGTCGCGAGCCGCCGTCGCGGCGCGGCGGTCCTCGACGCCTTGCGGGCCGGCGGCGTCTCCGAGGAGGCGCTGCGGCGCGTGCGCACGCCGGCCGGGCTGGACCTCGGCGCGCGCACGCACGAGGAGATCGCGCTGAGCATCCTGGCCGAGCTCGTGGCCCACCGGCGGGCGCCGTCGGTGCCGTCGGCGCCGTCGTCCCTGCCGGTCGTCGTGTCCTCCGGCGGCGCGCCCTCCGCGTCGCCGGAGGCTCCCCCTGCGCACGGCGGCCACGCCTGCTGTCACGGCGACGGGTGAGCGGCGCGTACGACACCGATGAGCCGTTCGCCTGCGGGCTCGTGCTCGCGGCGGGCGGCTCGCGCCGGCTCGGGCGGCCCAAGCAGCTCCTGGCCTACCGCGGCGCGACGCTGCTCGACGCGGTGCTCGACACCGCCCGCGCGTGCCGCTTCCAGCAGCTCGTCGTCGCGCTCGGCGGCGCGGCGGACGAGGTGCGCGAGCGGGTCGACCTGGGCGGCGCCGACGTCGTGGTCAACGAAGCGTTCGGGGCCGGCTGCTCGTCGTCGATCGCCGCGGCGATGGGCGCCGTCGACCCGCGCGCCGGCGTGGTCGTGCTGCTGCTCGGCGACCAGCCGGGCGTCACGCCGGAGACGGTCGCCGCGCTGCTGGCCGGCCGCGGCGACGCGCCGCTGGCGGTGTGCCGGTACGACGACGGGCGCGGGCACCCGTTCGCGTTCGGGCCCGAGGTGTTCGGGGATCTGCGTACGCTGCACGGCGACAAGGCCGTGTGGAAGCTGCTCGACCAGCGCGCAGAGGACGTCGCCGAGGTCCGGGTGGCAGGACCGGTGCCGCTCGACGTCGACACGTGGGACGACTACGAGGCCGTCCTGGCCGCCGCGTCGTGAGCGCGCTCGCCGAAGCGGTCCCCGACGCCGCCACGCTCGCCGAGCGGCTCGACGCCGTCGACTACCTCGCGGGCGAGGGCCTGGCGACCGCGATGTTCCTGTCGCTGCGCCTCCCCCAGCCGCTGCTGCTGGAGGGCGAGGCGGGCGTGGGCAAGACCGAGGCCGCGCGGGCGCTGGCCGCGGCGCTCGACACCCCGCTGATCCGCCTGCAGTGCTACGAGGGCATGGACAGCTCCGAGGCGCTGTACGAGTGGAACTATCCCCGCCAGCTCCTGAAGATCCGGCTCGCCGAGGCGTCCGGCGAGCGCCTGGCCGAGGACGACCTGTTCGGCGACGACGAGCTGCTGCGCCGGCCGGTGCTCAGCGCGCTCGAGCACCCCGGGCCGCTGCCGGCGGTCCTGCTCATCGACGAGCTCGACCGTGCCGACCACGAGTTCGAGGCGTTCCTGCTCGAGGTCCTCGCGGACGCGCAGGTGACGATCCCCGAGCTCGGCACCGTCCGCGCGACCCATCCGCCGGCGGTCGTGCTGACCTCGAACCGCACGCGCGACCTGCACGACGCGCTCAAGCGCCGCTGCCTGTACCACTGGATCGACTACCCCGACCCGGCGCTCGAGCTCGAGATCGTCCGGCGGCGCGTGGCCGACGCGCCCGCCGAGCTGGCCGAGGACGTCGTCGCCGCGCTCGGCCGCCTGCGCGCCGCCGACGTGCAGAAGCCGCCGGGCGTCGCCGAGGGGATCGACTGGCTGGCCGCGCTGCGGCTGCTCGGCGCGCGGCGGCTGGACGCCGAGTCGGCCGACCGGACGCTCGGCGCGGTCCTGAAGTACCGCGAGGACCAGGAGCAGGTCCGCGCGGAGGGGCTGGAGCGCCTGGTCCGTGGCTGACGTCGCGTCGGGCGTGCGAGCCGCGGCGGCAGTGCAGCTCGGGCGGGCGCTGCGGGCCGCCGGCCTGCCGGTCACGCCCGACCGCGAGACGACGTTCGCGCGCGCGGTCGCGCTCACCGGCACCGGCCGGGACGCGCTGTACTGGGCGGCACGGACGAGCTTCGTCTCCGCCCACGACCAGCTCCCGGTCTTCGACGCGGTGTTCTCGATGCTCGTCGACGGCGTCGAGGACCCCGCCGACAGCCGCGGCGACACGACCTCCCCCGCCCTGACGGGGACGCCGCGCCAGCGCCCGAAGGCGCCCGGACCGCCGCCGGCCGAGGCCCCGCCGGGCAGCGAAGGCGGCGGCGCGCCCGGCGGAGGCACCGGCGGCGCCTCCGATCCCGATGCCGAGCCCCGCGACGTCCACGTCGGCGTCGCCGCCAGCGACGTCGAGCGCCTGTCCGGCACGCGCCTGGACGAGCTCGACGACCGCGAGCTCGCGGTCGTCGCGCACCTGCTGCGCCGGATGGCGGTCGCCACGCCACCGCGCCGCGCCCGCCGCCGTCACCCGTCACGCCGCGGCGAGCACCTCGACGTGCGCGCGACGCTGCGCCGCGCGCGGCGGACCGGCGGCGACCCGGTCGAGCACCTGCACCGCCGCCGCGCCGTCCGCCCGCGCCCGCTCGTCGCGCTGCTCGACGTGTCCGGCTCGATGTCGCCGTACGCGCGGGCGTACCTGCTGCTGCTCGAGGGCGCCGCGCGCGGCGCCCGGGCGGAGACGTTCGTCTTCGCCACGCGCCTGACCCGCGTCACCCGGGCGCTGCGCGAGGGCCGCGCCGAGCTGGCGGTCGACCGCGCGGGCGCGGCCGCGCCCGACTGGGCCGGCGGCACGCGGATCGGCGAGGCGCTGCGCGCGTTCAACGACCGCTGGGGCCGGCGCGGCATGGCCCGCGGCGCCGTCGTCGTGATCCTCAGCGACGGCTGGGAGCGCGGCGACCCGGCGCTCGTCGGCCGCGAGATGCAGCGCCTGCGCCGCCTCGCGCACCGGATCGTGTGGGTGAACCCGCGTGTCGCGGCGCCGGGCTTCGCCCCGGAGACCGGCGGCATGGCCGCCGCCCTGCCCCACGTGGACGAGCTCGTCAGCGGCCACAGCGTGGCCGCGCTCGACGAGGTGGTCGCCGCGATCGGCCGCCACGACCGACCGACCAGGAGGAGAGAGACCCGATGCAGTTCGTGAACACGTTCGACGTCGCCGCCCCGCTCGACGAGGTCTGGAAGACCGTGCTGGACGTCGAGCGCGTCGCGCCGACCGTCCCCGGCGCGAAGGTCCTCGAGAAGACCGGTGACAACTCGTACAAGGTGTCGATCAAGGTCAAGGTCGGCCCGATGTCGATGACCTACAAGGGCGACGTCGAGATCGTCGAGGCCGACGAGGCCGAGCACCGGGCCGTCATGCGCGCGCGGGCCAAGGAGTCGCGCGGCCAGGGCACCGCCGACGCAGACGTCGTGATGACGCTGAGCGGCGAGGACGGCCGCACCGCGGCGAAGATCACGACCGACGTCGACCTGAGCGGCAAGGTCGCGACGATGGGCCAGGGCGTCCTGCAGGACGTGTCGGGGCGGCTCGTCGACACGTTCGCCAAGAACCTCGCGACGATGCTCGAGACCGGCGAGGCCCCGGCCGCCGAGGCGCCGAAGCCGAAGGCCGCACCCGAGGCGAAGGGGGCGGCCGAGCCGGGCGCGAAGGCCGAGGCGCGGGCCGAGGAGATCGCGACGGAGGCGGCGGACAAGGCCGAGGCCGAGGCCGGGAGGCCCCGCGAGGCCCCGCCGGCGTTCGAGGGCGAGGAGGCGCTGGACCTCGGCGAGCTGGGCGGCGCGATGGTGGCCGAGAAGCTCCGCGAGCCGCGCAACCTCGCGATCGCCCTCGGGATCGTGGCGCTGGTCTTCTACCTGCTCGGGCGGCGCTCGGCGCGGCGCTGACGGTCAGCGCTCGCCGGTCGCGGCGGCGGGCGCCGGGCCGCCGTCGCCGGCCTTGGCCTGGCAGTCGGCGCACAGCCCCCAGAAGATGACCTCGGCCTCGTCGACGATGAAGCCGTGGTCGTCGTCCGGGGTCAGGCACGGCGCCTCGCCCACCGTGCAGTCGACGTCCTCGGCGACGCCGCAGGAGCGGCACACGATGTGGTGGTGGTTGTCGCCGACCCGCGTCTCGTATCGCGCGGGGCTGCCCGCCGGCGCGATGCGGCGCAGCAGGCCGGCCGCCTCGAGCGCGTGCAGCCCGTCGTAGATCGCCTGGGTCGAGACGCTGCCGAGGCGCTCGCGCGCGTGGGCGGCGATCGCCGCGGCGTCCGGGTGGCCGCCGAGCTCGTCGACCGCGCGGAGCACGGCGAGGCGCGACGCGGTGACCTTCAGGCCTCGCTCTCGCAGACGCTGGTCGGGAGACTCGAGCACGGTTTCATTCTAGGAATGGAGTGATTCCGGTCCGGCGCAGTCGCGCCGCAGCCGCTCCAGCTCGCCGTCGTCTAGCCGGCACAGGATCGCGGTGCGCTCCAGGGCGGCGGCGACCTGGGCCGCGACCGTCTCCACGAGCAGGACGTCGTCGGAGGTGAAGATCCCGGGCTCGGTGTCCTGGATCGCCAGCACGCCCCACACGGCGCCGTCGACCCGCAGCGGCACGGCGATCTGGCTGCGCAGGCGCACGTCGATGCCGGGCTTGACCGCGTGGGCGTCGAGATGGTCGGGGTCCAGGCGCGTGTCGTGGACGAGCGCGGTCACGCCGGTCCGGGCCACGCGCCCGCTGATGCCCTGCTCGAGGCGCTGGCGCCACAGCGGCACGTCGTAGGTGTGCGTCAGCGACCCGCCGAGCGCGACCGCGCGCAGCTCGGCGCCCTCGACGCGCATCGCGTACGCGACGCGATAGTCGAAGTTCAGGTGCAGCTCGTCGACCGCGGAGCGGACGATCGCGTCGGCGTCCATGAGCGGCGCGAGCCGGGCGCTCAGCCGGCTCGCCATCGCGAGGCGCTCGCGGTGCAGCGCGCCGGCCGCGGCGCGGTCGCCCGCGTCGGCGGCGGCGGCACGGGACGCGGCGCGCCGGCCGGCGGCGCTCTTCATCGAGTAGAGGACCGCGTCGGCGTGGGCGAGCAGGACGTCCTTGCTGCCGCCGTCGGCCGGCCAGGTCGCCAGCCCCACCGACGTGCTGACGCGCGCGTCCACGGTCGCGACGGCCGCGCGGACGCGGTCGACGACCGCGGCCCCCTCGCCGGCGCCGGTTCCGGGCAGCAGCAGCGCGAACTCGTCGCCGCCGATGCGGAACGCCATGTCCGACGCGCGGCAGGTCGACGCGAGCGCCTCGGCGACGCCGCGCAGGACGCGGTCGCCCTCGGCGTGGCCGGCGCCGTCGTTGACGAGCTTGAAGCCGTCGAGGTCGAGCAGCGCGACGCCGAACGACCCGCCGTGGCGCCTGCCGCGCTCGAGCTCGCGCTCGATCGACTCGTGGAACTCGCGGTGGTTGAGCAGCCCGGTGAGCGAGTCGCGGCTTGCCAGCGCGCGCTGGGCGGCGAAGTCGCGGGCGTTGGCGAGCGCGATCGCCGCCTGCACCGCGTACGAGCTGACGAGGTCGATGTCGCGCGGCAGGAACGTGCGGGCCTGCGGCGCGAGCGCGACGAGATGGCCGAGCTCGGCGCCCCGGAAGACGAGCGGCGCCAGGCACAGCGAGCCGGCGGGCGCGGTGGGATGGCCGGCGAGCGACGCGAGCGCGGGCAGCGTGCGGACGTCCTCGACGACCCGCGGCTCGGCGCCGGCGGGCGGCTGCCGGGCGGCCCACGCCTCGACGGTCGCGATCGCGTGCGGGTCGACGCCGGTCGAGGCGCGGCAGCGCCGCTCGCCGTCGTCGCCGCCGGCGAGCAGCAGGAACTGCTTCCCGGCGACCGCGGCGTGCGCGTTGTCGACGGTCCTCTGCAGGACCTCCTCGAGGTCCAGCGCGGAGACGAGGTTCTGGAGCGACTCGGTGAACCGGCGCGTCGACTCGTCGCGGTCCTTGAGCTCGAGCTCGAGCAGCCGGCGGCTCTCGCGGCGGTCGCGCGCCTGCCGCCAGGCGAGCACGCCGCCGGCGACCGCCGAGGCGCCGGCGGCGACCGGCACGAGCGCGGGCGCGGCGAGCGCGGCAGCGCCGGTGGAGGCGAGCGCGGCGGAGGCGGTGAGCGTGACGTGGCGGCGCGTCACCGCGGCCGGGTCCCACGTCAGCTCGTACACGCACGCCTCGGCCCCGCGCGCGGCGCACTGGGTGTGGCTGACGCGGGCCGGCCTGAGCCCGAACAGGACGGGGACGACCGAGAGCAGGCCCGTGTTGTAGTCGCAGTCGAGCGGGTGGACGCCGTAGCCGGCCGTGTCGGCGAACGTGATCGTCGCGCTGTCGCGGCCCAGGTGCCGGACGTCCATGCTGTGGACGGCGGAGAACTTCCCGTTCGCCCGCACGATGTTGCGGTAGACCAGCCGCGGCGAGCCGAGCGCGCGGAGCGCGACCTTCAGGCCGTCGCCGACGCTGAGGTCGAGCGCCGCCGCTCCGGCGTGGCGCATGACGTGCGCGTCGTCCAGGACGTCGGCGGCCGCCTCGAAGAGCGCCACCTTCGTCGCGAACGAGAACCACGAGCCCTCGTCCATGAGCTCGGCCTCGCGGTGGGCGCAGCCGGCCGCGCGCAGGATCGCGTGGACGGCGCCGCGGCCGCCCGCGCGCTCGGCATACGTCAGCAGCAGACGCGACGTCATGCCCGAGGTCTCGCGGGGTTCGGCCGTCACGCACCATGTATCGGAGCGAAGGGCGCGGACCCTGAACTCCTCCGCGCCGGTTGGACCGTCCCGGGCGTGAGAGCGGTCACGCTCGAACCGCTCGGCGGGCCGATCCGCTACGGTTGTCCGTGGCGCCGGCCTCACCGGCGCGAGGCAGCTTGCTCTTTTCCGCGCTCCCGAGAGGACGCGATCCGGGTCGGCAGTCGCCTCCCGCATCACGTCTTCGCGGCCCTGCGGCCGCGTCCAAGGAGCAGCAGAAACATGTCCCAGCAGTCCTTCGCCGATCTCGGCGTGTCCGGCGCCGTCGTGCGCGCGCTCGCCGAGCGCGGCATCGAGCGGCCGTTCGCCATCCAGCGCCTCGTGGTCGAGGACGTCCTGGCCGGGCGCGACGTCCTGGCCCGGTCGCCCACCGGCTCGGGCAAGACGCTCGCGTTCGGCGTCCCGCTCGCCGACCTCGTCGAGGCCACCGACGCGCGGCCGGCCGCGCTCGTGCTCGCCCCGACGCGCGAGCTGGCCACGCAGATCGTCGACGAGCTGCGCGCGATCGCCCACGCCCGGGCGCTGCGCGTGTCGGCGGTCTACGGCGGCGTCGGGATCGAGGAGCAGGCGCGCGAGGCGCGCCGCTCGCACATCCTCGTGGCGACCCCCGGCCGGCTCGAGGACCTCCTGGCGCGGGGCGCGGTCACGCTGGCCGACGTCCGCGTGCTCGTCCTCGACGAGGCCGACCGGATGCTCGACATGGGCTTCCGGCCGGCGGTCGACCGCATCGTCGGCCAGTGCCCCGAGGACCGGCAGACGCTGTTCTTCTCGGCGACGCTCGACGGCGAGGCCGGCCGGATCGCCCGCGAGTACACGGTCGACGCGGTCCGCCACGACCACGCCCCGGCCGAGCGCCGCGCCGCCGACATCGACCACCGTTTCGTCCGCGTCGAGCACGCCGACCGCGTGAGCGCCCTCGTCGACCACCTCGACGAGGCCGAGCGCGACCTCGCGCTCGTGTTCGTGCGGACCAAGCGCGGCGCCGACCGGCTCGTCAAGCGGCTCGCCCGCGAGGGCGTCGAGGCGGTCGCGATGCACGGCGACAAGTCCCAGGGCCAGCGCGAGCGCGCGCTGGCGCGGTTCGCGGCGGGCAAGGTCGACACGCTCGTGGCGACCGACGTGGCGGCGCGCGGCATCGACGTCGACCGCATCTCACACGTCATCAACTACGACCCGCCGGCCGACCGCGAGGCCTACGTCCACCGCATCGGCCGGACCGCCCGCGCGGGGCGCAGCGGGGTCGGCATCACGTTCGTCGACGCCGAGCAGGCGGCCGACGTGCACCGCATCGCGAAGGCCCTGCAGCTCGACCGCCAGTTCGACCGGACCGGGCTCGCGCCCGCCCCGTCGAGCCCGACGGCCGGCCGGGCGGGCGGCGCGGGGACGCGGACGCGCAGGCCGCGCGGCCGCCGGCGCGCGCGGGCCTAGCGCCGCCGGCGCCGCGGCGTCGCGGCGTCGCGGCGCTCAGAACTGGCGCAGCGTCAGCGGGCGCGTCGCCCCCGCCGTCGACGGGTGCAGCAGCAGCGAGCGCGCGACGCGCTCGCGCGTCGTCATGGCGGCGACCGGGTGGGCCGTGCCGCGGGCGCGCTCGACGATGCGCGGCTCGCCGAGTGCGCTCTTGGTGGTGATGATGGAGCTCAGCGAGTGCATGGTGTGGACCGTACGCCGGTGGGTGGGCGGGACGCATGGGGGATCACCCCCTGATGCGCTTCGCGACCTCCCCCATCTTTCCTGCAGGATCCCCGGGGGTGCCCTCGGGGACTGGCGGGCCGGCGCCGGCCCGCACCGCCGAAACGGTCCCCTGCGGCCGGTAGCGTGTCGGTATGCAGGAGGACGTCCCCGAGTACCACTACACGGTCGAGCCGCTGCCTCCGGGGCGGCTCGGCCACCGCTGGCGCTGGCAGCTCTACCGGGGGGAGCGGCTCGTGGCCGGCGGCTGGAACATGGGCGAGCGGCGCGCGATGTCCGCACTGCGGACCGCGGCGGCCCGCGCCGCCCACGAGCGGCTCGGGCTGCGGGCGCTGCGCCCCGACCGGGCCGAGGCCGACCGGCCGCTCATCGCGGGCGCGACGATCCGGATCGCCTCCGGCGCGGTCGCGTGCATGCTGGTCCCGCGCGAGCGGCTGGCGCCGGCTCAGGCGCGGGCGGCCTGAGGCTCTCCCTGCGGCGCCGTGCCGGGGCGGCGCCGCCGGGGGATCCACAGCGCGGCGGCCAGCGCGAGCACCGACAGCCCGGCCGACGCGGCGAACGCCTCGGTGAAGGCGTGCTCGGTCGGCAGGCCGGTCGACCCGATCGTGTCGGCGGTGAGCAGCGCGCTCACGGCGGCGGAGCCGAACGCGCCGCCCACGGTGCGCATGATCGCGTTGATGCCGGTGGCGATGCCCACCTCGCTCGGGTCGACGAGGCCGACGATGAGGTTCGCCATCGACGCGAACGCGAACGAGATGCCGAGGCCGACGAGCATGTTCGCGACGATGAACTCGGCGACGCTCGCATGCGCGAAGGCGAGCAGCACGAACGACGCCGTCGTCGAGGCCGTGCCGATCGCGAGCACCGCGCGGAAGCCGATCCGGTTGCCGAGGTGCCCGCCGAACGGGCCGGCGAACAGCATGACGATCGAGCTGGGCACCATGATCAGGCCGGCCTGCAGCACCGACATGCCGAACCCGTAGCCGGTCGACTCCGGCGCCTGGGCGAACATCGGGACGAGCAGGAACGAGCCGAACATCGCCATCCCGATGAAGAACCCGGTGAGGTTCGTGGCGAGCACCGGCCGCTCGGCCAGGACGCGCACGTCGACGAGCGGCTCGCGCGTGCGCAGCTCGAGCGCGACGAACAACGCGAGGACCGCGAGGCCGCCGAGCAGCGCGGCGAGCGTCTGCGTCGAGCCCCAGCCCCACGCGTTCGCCTTGGAGATGCCGAGCAGGACCGCCGCCAGGCCGCCCGAGAGCAGCAGCGCGCCGCGCCAGTCGACCGACGTGCGCTTGCGGACCGGCGACGGCGGGATGAACCGCCACGCCGCGAACGACGCCGGCAGCGCGAGCAGGCCGATGAGGAACAGCCACGAGATGTCGGCGTTGTCGACGATGACGCCCGACAGCGGCAGGCCGATGCCGCCGCCGATGCCGAACATCGCCGAGATCGTGCCGATGGCGACGGCGCGCCGGTCGGCCGGGAACTCGTCGTTGATGATCCCGAACGCGAGCGGGAACACGCCGCCGGCGGCGCCCTGCATGATCCGCCCGGCGATGACGACCTCGATCGTCTCGGCCAGGCCGGCGACGAGTGACCCCGCGGCGAACGACAGGAGCAGGAGCGTCAGCACGCGCCCCTTGCCGAACAGGTCGCCGAGCTTGCCGGCCAGCGGCGTGAAGACCGAGGCGGACAGCAGGTAGCCGGTCAGCACCCACGACGACGAGGACGTGGTCGTGCCGAACTGGCGCGTGATGTCGGGGAGCGCCGGCGCGACGAGCGTCTGCGACAGGGCGAACGCGAAGGCCGACAGCAGGAGCGCCCCGAACAGCGGCGCGGCGGGTTTTCCGTGGACGGTCGTTCTCATGCGGACGTGCTCGTGGAAGAGGGAAGGGCGGCGGGCGGGCGGCGGAAGCGGAGGCTCCACTTCCGACCGCACGACGGTAGCAAACGGAACCACGGCTTCCGGTTTGCCGCTACGCTCTTGTGTAGCGATGGAGCCCGTGCCGCGTCCCCTTCGCGCCGACGCCGAGCGCAACCGCCGCCGCATCCTCGAGGCAGCCCGGGACGTCTTCGCCGAGCACGGCCTCGGCGTCGGCGTCGACGCGGTCGCGCGCCAGGCCCGCGTCGGGGTCGGGACGCTCTACCGCCGCTTCCCGACGAAGGAGGACCTCCTCCAGGCGATCGTCGACGACCGCCTCGAGCGGCTGCGCGAGCGTCTGCGCGCGCTGGAGCGGATCGACGATCCGTGGGCCGCGTTCGCCGCCGCCACCGAGGAGCTCGCCGCGAACGCCGCCGGGGACCGCGGGTTCTTCGAGGCGCTGCAGACCGCCCAGGGCGTGCTGCGGGTCCCCGACTGCGCGCGCCAGGCGGCGATCGCCGAGATCACGCCGTTCCTCACGCGCGCCCAGGAGGCCGGGGCGGTGCGCGCCGACGTCGTCCCGCTCGACGTCCTGCAGCTCGCCGCGAACGCCGGCCGCCTGCCGCGGTGGCGCGCCGAGCAGGAGCCCGACCTGTGGCGGCGCTACCTGGCGATCGTGCTCGACGGCCTGCGCGCCGAGGGCGCGCACGCGCTCCCCCATCCGCCCGGCCGCGCGACGCCGCGCGCCCCGGGCGCCGCCGCCTGAGCGCTGGGCGACGAGGCCCGGACCGTCCGGGCGTCGTCGGTTACCGTCCGCGCGATGCAGCGGTCACGTAGGGGGTACGCGACGCACCGCGCAGGCCCGGCGTGGGCCCGGTACGTGGTGCCGGGACTGCTCGCGCTGGCGCTCGCGGGCCTCGCGGCGATCGTGCTGTGGACGCTGGACCCGTGGGCCGAGACGGCCGCGGAGCGCGCCGAGAGGTTCGCATCCGCCTGGCAGGACGGCGACGACCGCGCCGCCGCGGAGATGTCCGACGACCCGAAGGCCGCGCTGAAGGCGATGACCGCCTCGCGCAAGGGCCTGGACGGCGCGCGCCTGCGGGCCGAGGTCGAGGAGGTCGCAGAGCGCGGCGACGAGCGTGCGCTCGCGACCCTGACCCTGACCTGGCAGGTCCCGCGGATCGGCCCCTACCGCTACCGCGTGCGCGTCGGGCTCGAGCGGGGCGACGACGCCTGGCGGGTGCGCTGGCGCCCGCAGATCGTGCACCCCGAGCTCACCGACACCACCCGGCTGGGCACGTCGGTGAGCACCCCGAAGCGCGGCGCGATCCTCGACCGCCAGGGCCGCCCGCTCATGGAGGACCGCCCCGTCGTCGACCTGGCGGTCCGCGTCGACCGCGTCCGCGACCCCGAGCAGACCGCCGCGCGGCTCGCCGAGCTCGTCGACGTGGACGGCGCGCGGCTGCGGCGCGCGATCGAGCGGGCGCCCGACGGGCGGTTCATCCCGGTCGTGACGCTGCGCGAGAGCGAGTACGAGCGCCTCGAGGACGAGCTGGACGACGTCGCCGGCCTGTCGACGAACCGCCGCACCGCCCCGCTCGCGCCGACGAAGGGCTTCGCGCGGGCGCTGCTCGGCGTCGTCGGCCCTGCGACCGCCGAGCAGGTCGAGAAGTCCGAGGGCAAGGTCAAGGCCGGGGACGAGATCGGCCAGTGGGGGCTGCAGGCCCGGTTCGAGGAGCGCCTGCGCGGCACGCCGACGCGCTCGATCGTCCGCCGCGACATCACCACCGGCGGCGTCGTCGAGACGCTGAAGTCGCGGCGCGGGCGCGACGGGCGCGCGCTGCGCACCACGCTCGACCGCCGGGTGCAGACCGCGGCCGAGTCGGCGCTCGGCGGCCGCGCGGGCAAGGCCGCGCTCGTGGCCGTCCAGCCGTCGACCGGCGACATCCTCGCGGTCGCCAACCGCCCGGCCTCCGAGGCGTTCAACCGCGCGCTGGAGGGCCTCTATCCCCCGGGCTCGACGTTCAAGGTCGTCAGCACCGCGGCGCTCCTGCGCGACGGGCTCGATCCCGACGAGGTCGTCGAGTGCCCCGCCACGCGCGAGGTCGGCGGCCGGTCGTTCCGCAACTTCGAGGGCGGCGCGGCGGGCGCGGTGCCGTTCCGCGTCGACTTCGCGCAGTCGTGCAACACCGCGTTCGTGGCGCTCGGGCGGCGCCTGTCCGACGACGCGCTCACCGAGGTCGGCCGCGACTTCGGCCTCGGCGAGAAGCTCGCGCTGCCGCTCCGCGCCGCGCAGGCGAAGATCCCCGGGCCGACCGATGCCGTGTCGAAGGCCGCGATGATGATCGGCCAGGACCGGATCGTCGCCAGTCCGCTGGGCATGGCCGGCGTCGCGGCGACCGTCGCCGAGGGCCGCTGGCGGGCGCCGCGCCTGCTGCGCAGCGACGACCGCCGCGCGGGCCCGCGGCTCCCCGAGGACCACCTCGCCGACCTGCGGGCGATGATGCGGGCCGTCGTGACCTCGGGCACCGGCACCGCGCTGGCCGGCGTGCAGGGCTCGCCGTCGGGCAAGAGCGGCACCGCCGAGTACGGCAGCGGCGACCCGCCCCCGACCCACGCGTGGTTCATCGCGTTCCGCGACGACGTGGCGGTCGCCGTCCTCGTCGAGGGCGGCCGCGCCGGCGGCGAGGTGGCAGCCCCGATCGCCGCCCGGTTCTTCACGGCGCTCGACCAGGCCGGCACGCCCGCCTCGCAGCAGGCGGGCGGGACCACCGGCGGCGCGCCCGCCGCGCGCTGACGGTCAGAGCCGCGACAGCACGAGCAGCGCCGCGCGCCCCGGCTCGCAGCGCCCGATCCGGGCGCGGAAGCGGATGCCGAACGTGCGCGCGGGGCGGATCACCGCGACGTCGGGCTCGCGCGCGCTCAGCGGCTCGCGCGCCGCGCCCGACAGCAGCCGGACGAGGTTGCCGCGCGCCTCGTCGGACGCCTCGGCGGCGACGATCACGTTGTCGAGCGCCTGGTCGACGACGTCGGTCTCGGCGACCTCGAACAGCCGCTCGGCGGCCTGCGACAGCGCCCTGATCGTCAGGCCGGCGTCGACCACGAGGAACGCGTCGTCGGGCGCGGGCAGCAGCGCCTCGTCGGCGGTGAGCAGCAGGCCGAGCCCGCACTCCCCGCACACGCGGGACTCCGGGGACACACGGTCGGTGCCCCCCTCGGGACGGTGCGCGCAGTAGCCGCAGAAGACGCGGCGGCGCGGCTCGTCGAACTCGATCGCGCGGAGCGTCGCGCGCTGAGGGCTCATCCGGCCTCCTTGACGGTTGAGAGGTTCGGCCGTGACTCGATGAGCGCGAACAGGTCCTCCTGGGCGGCGCTCGGCGCCGGGGGCAGCACCCGCGCGCGCGACTCCGGGCCGACGGCGTGGACGTCACGATGGAAGAGCGCGAGCGGGAGACGGCCGGTCGCCGAGCGGACGCGGTACGCCCAGCGCGAGAGCACCTCGTCGCCCGCGCGGCTGCCGGCGATGACGACGGCGCTCGGGCGCACGGCCGCGACGACGTCGGCAAGGCCGGCCGGCGCCTCGACCGGCAACGTGAGGACGTCGGCGCCGGCGCGGCTGCAGAAGAGCTCGAGCGCGCGGACCTGGGCGGCGCTCGGGTCGAGGTCGGTGCCGCACGCGTCGCCGATCAGGAGCGAGATGCCGCGCGCCGCCGGCGGCGACAGGCGCCGCGCGCGCCGCAGCCAGTCCGCGCCCCAGCCGGCGGCGAACGCCCAGTGCGCGCTGTCGATGCCCTCGCGGCGGTTGATCTCGCGCAGCGCGGGGAGCAGCACCTCCTCGACGGTCCGCTCGACCGAGCGCAGCCCGAGCGACGCCTCGAGCGCCCGGTCCGCGCGGTCGCTGTCGAAGGCGGCGAGCGCGCGCACGAGCGCGTGGACGTCGGTGCTGAGCGCCTCGCGGGCGACGCTGACCGCCGACGAGATCGACAGCCCCTCCTGCAGCGCCTCCCGCAGCGCGGCGATCTCGGCGTACGTGTAGAGGCGGTGGTTGCCGCGTGACCGCTGCGGCTTGGGGTAGCCGAACCGGCGCTCCCACGCGCGAAGCGTGTTGGCGGTGACGTTCAGCAGCGCCGCCGCTTCGCTGGTCTTGAGGGTGCGCATCCGGTCGCTTGATTAGGTCAGGCCGCTCGGCGTTTACAGAAACCGGCAGAGAATCTGCACGGATTTGTCCACAAATCCTGTGCGGGATCTACCAATCGAACGTCCAGTCTGCCGACAGTGCGCGTGGTCACGTCAATCCGAGTCAAGGAGACCCACGTCCATGCGCCGTGTCAAGCTCGCCGTCATTCCCGCCGTCGTCGCCGTCACCCAGCTCCTCGGGCCGGCCGCCGCGAACGGGTACTTCCGGGTCCGCTAGTCGTCCACGCGCTCGACACGGCGCGCGAGCACCGATACGCTCGCTCGCGCGCCGATGGACGACGCGCGCCCCACGACTCCCGCGGTGGTCCTGGCGGCCAGCGGGCTGGTCGCCTCGTTCTGCTGGTTCCTCGCGCTCGCCGACGAGCGCGTGCTGGACCCGCTGACGCTGCTGCTCGCGCTCGGCTCGATCGGCGCGAACCTCCTCGCGGTCCGCTTCGACGGCCGCATGTGGGTGTCGGCGTCGTTCACCTGCTCGATCGTCGGCCTGGCGGTGCTCGGGCCCGCCGCCGCGTTCGTCATCGCGCTCGTCGGCGACCTCGGCGAGCGCATCGCGCTGCGGCTCAGCAACTGGTCGCTGACGATCAACATCCTCGGCGGCTGCGTGCCGAACCTCGTGGCCGGCTCGCTGTTCGCGGCGCTCGGGCCCGACCCCGACGACCCGGTGGCGTTCATCCTGGCGCTCGCGCCGGTGGCGATGCTCGCGCTCATGACGAGCTTCGTCATCGTCACGACGCTCGCCGCCCCGACGCTGGGCGAGGGCCTGCGGGCGGCCCGGCACCCGCCGAGCCCGTTCGCGCCCGCCCTGCTGTGGGCGGTCCCGGTGGCGGCGGGCGTGGCGTACGTGTCGGGCCACGTCGCGACGCTCGGCCTGCTCGGGCTCGTGCTGCTGCTGCTCGGCGTCACGTACATGCTCCAGCTCGTCGCGGCGCGGCGCGCAGACGCGGCCGAGCGCTCGCTGGCCGGCCACGAGCTCGTCGCCGGGATGCTGCGCGCGCTGCAGCAGCGCGACGAGGAGTCGGCGCGCCACGCCGCCGCGGTCGCCAAGTACGCGTCGGACCTCGCCGAGGCGGCCGGCCTGGACCCCGACACCTGCCGGGCCGCGCACGCCGCGGGGCTGCTGCACGACCTCGGGCGGCTGTCGATCCCCGACGTCGCGCTGCACGCGACCGGGACGCTCAGCGAGCGCGAGTGGGAGGCGATCCAGCGCCACCCGCAGGCCGGCGCCGAGATGATCCGCCACGTCGGGATCGACGAGGCCGTCGCCGCCGCCGTGGAGGCCCACCACGAGCGCGTCGACGGGCGCGGCTACCCGCGGGGGCTGCGCGGCGACGAGATCCCGGAGCTCGCGCGGGTCGTCGCGGTGGCCGAGGTGTACGACACGCTCACCGCCGGGACGACCTACCGCGAGCAGATGAGCTCGTTCCAGGCGCTGACCGAGCTGCGGCGCGTCGCCGGCACGCAGCTCGACGAGCGCTTCGTCGAGGCGCTCGCCGGCGTGCTGGCCCACCAGCCGCTGTCGCGGCGGCACGCGACGTCGGTCGACCTCGACGCCGAGCTGGCGCTCGAGCGGCCGGCCGCGCACGCGCAGGCCACGTCCTGACCGATCAGCTTCGCTTACAGGTTTGCGAGCCGAGCCTGCACACGTTGCGCAGCGCTCTCCCCTCCGGTGCGCCGGTGGGCGAAGGTCCGCCTCCACGGAGGTGGGGCCCTCCCGGACCCTGGAGCGCGGGAGCCCGGAGGCCCCAAGAGCCGCCCGCCGGTGCCGACGGGCGGCGTGAGGGTTTCCACCTTCGTAGGTGCCGCGGGAGCCCGCTCAGCACCGCCGTACGCGAACACAACGCCCACCACGTGACCCGGAGGGCCTCGCGTACGGCGGGAGCGGGCTCCGCTTGCTCGAGCTCCCTCCGAGCGCGCCGCGCCCCTTGTGCGAGCAGGTCAGGCCGCGTCGCAGCAGGGCGCGGGCGCCGCCACGAGGCTCGGGGCGCCCTGCAGGGCCGCCGGCCGCGGCGCGGCGGCGGGGACGGGCACGACGCGCAGGGGCGGCAGGACCCGGATCTCGCCGGCGGGCGCGGGCTGCTCGGCCTCGCGCGCGTCGCGCGCCTCGCGGGCCCAGCGGGCGGCGGTCGCGCGCAGGCCGGCCATCGCGACGGTCCCGGTCAGCGCCGGCAGCCACAGGGCGATCGCCCGGTAGGCCAGGACGGCCGGGAGCGCGAGCGACGCCTCGACGCCGAACGCCAGCAGCACGCCGGTCGTCCCGCCGGCGACGAGGCCGGGGAACGGGATCGTGTTGCCGAGCGCGCCGGTGAAGTAGGCGAGCACGAGCACCGCCGGGGCCGGCGGCGTGCCGAGCGCGTGGAAGGTGGCTGCCAGGACGGCGAGGTCGAAGCCCCACCACGCGACGGCGCCCAGGAGCCGCGGATCGGCGCGGCGGACGGAGGCCACGGCGCCGCGGACGGCGTCGCCGATCGCGGTCGTGCCGGCGAGGCCGAGCCTGCCGGCGAGGACGATGACCGTCAGGCCGAACAGGCCGGGCAGCAGCGCGAGCGCGACGGGGCCGTCGGTGTCGACGGCCCCGCTGAGGACGAGCGTCCCTGCGACCGCCAGCGCGCCCATGAAGACGCTGTAGAGCAGGACCAGGAACGTCAGCAGCGTGTGCAGCGCGGTGCGGGCGGGCAGGCCGGCGCGGGCCAGCGCCCACAGCGTCAGCGCGATGCCGCCCAGGCCGCCGGTCGGCAGCAACCGGGTGGCGGCCGCGCCGGACAGGCTGATCTCGGCGCTCTCGCGCACGCCGACGGCGCGGGTCGCCCGGCCGGCGATGAGCCAGAACAGCGCGATGTAGCCGGCGAACGAGGCGAGCTCGAACCCGACGCCCGCGGCGACCCAGCCCCAGTCGGCCGTGACCGCGCGGTCGAACGCCTCGGTGAGCTCGCGCATCGGGCCGCCGGTCACGGTCAGCGCGACGGCCGCGACGAGCGCGACCGCCCCGATCGCCGTGAGCTGTCGAGGGGTCGGCCGCGGAAGACGCATCCGCCCCGGCCTCCCGGCAAGGGCTGCGTCTCCCGCGGCCGTGGGCTGGGCGTGGGCAAGCAGCGCGTCCGTGGCTCGGCCCAGCCGGTGGATGAGCTCCGCGCGGACCGCGGCGGGCCGGAGCCCGCGAGAGGGCTGCGCGGTCGTCTGGGGGGCGGAGCTGTCCATGGTCGGAAGTCTGCGTGAGCGGGTGCCCGCTGTGCATCGGGGATCCCCCCATTCCACGGGTGGGGTTGCCCCTACCTCTCGGGCGCGTCGGGCTGTAGGGTGCATCACGTGAGTAACCAGCGTACAACGGACGGTGGAAGAGAGGCGACGCTGCGCGACGGCGTCCGGCTCGGGCTCCCGCTGCTGGTGCCGACGCTGATCATCGGCGTGTCGTTCGGGGTCGCCGCGCGCTCGCTCGGCTGGCACTGGGCCGCGCCCGTCGTCATGTCGATCGTCGTATTCAGCGGCTCGGCGCAGTTCGCGTCGACCGGGGTGCTCGCGGCCGGCGGCGGGATCGCGCCCGCGGTCGCGGCGGCGACGCTCGCGAACCTGCGGTTCCTGCCGCTCGGGCTGCTCGCCGCGCCCGCCACGCGCGGCGGGAGGCTGCGCCGCGCCCTGGAGGGCCAGCTCGTCGTCGACGCGTCGGTCCTGGTCGCCATGGACCAGGGACGGGTCTCGCGCGGGAAACTCATCGGCGCGACGCTCCCGCAGGTCGTCGGCTGGGTCGGCGGCACCGCGCTCGGGGCGATCGTCGGGCTCGGCGGCGACGCCGAGCGGTACGGCGTCGACGTCGTGTTCCCGGCCTTCTTCCTCTACCTGCTCGCCGGAGAGCTGCGCGGTCCCGGCGGCCCGCGCGCCTGGCGGGTCGCCGCGGGCGGGGCGCTGCTCGCGCTCGCGCTCACGCCGCTCGTACCGCCCGGCGTCCCCGTCGTCGCCGCCACGCTCGCCGCCGTCCTGGGGATGCGGCCGTGAGGGAGGCGTGGATCGTCATCGCCGCGCTCGCCGTCGTGAACTTCGCGATCAAGGCGACCGGGCCGCTCGTCGCGGGACGGCGCGAGCTGCCCGCGACGCTGCAGCGCTTCATCGAGGCGTCGGTCGCCGGCCTGGTGGCCGCGCTCGTGGTGACCGGGGCGTTCGCCGACGGCCGCGCGCTGGTGCTCGACGAGCGCGCCGCCGGCATCGGGGCCGCGCTCGCCGCGGTCCTGCTGCGCGCCCCGATGATCGTCGTCCTCGTCGTGGCGGCGGCCACGACGGCGGGGCTGCGCGCCCTCTGAGCGCGCCGCTACGCCCGCGCCTTCTCCCGGTCGACGAGCACGCGCCGCAGGATCTTGCCAGACGCCGACTTGGGGATCTCGTCGACGAACTCGACCGCGCGGACGCGCTTGTACGTCGAGACGTGCTCGGCGACGTGGCTCATGACGTCGTCCTCGGTGAGGTCGCCCGCCTTGACGACGTACGCCTTCGGGATCTCGCCGGCCTCCTCGTCCGGGACCGGGATCACCGCCACGTCGGCGACCCGGTCGTGCGTGATGATGATCGCCTCGAGCTCGGCCGGCGCGACCTGGAACCCCTTGTACTTGATGAGCTCCTTGACCCGGTCGACGATCGTGAAGTAGCCGTCCTCGTCGACGATCGCGACGTCGCCGGTGTGCAGCCAGCCGTCCTCGTCGACGGTCGCCGCGGTCGCCTCGGGGTTGCCGAGGTACCCCTTCATGACGTTCGGGCCGCGCATCCACAGCTCGCCCCGCTCGCCCGGCGCCGCGTCCTCGCCGGTCTCGACCGAGACGATGCGGCACTCCATGTTCGGCAGCGCCGGGCCGATCGTGCCCGGCTTGAGCGCGCCGTCCGGGTACGGCACGCCGTGGCTGACCGGGCTGGACTCGGTCATGCCGTAGCCCTGGCAGACGCGGCAGCCGAGACGCTCGGTGCACTGCTGCTCGAGCTCGGCGCCGAGCGGCGCGGCGCCCGAGAACATGAGCCGCAGGCTCGACAGGTCGTAGCGGTCGACGAGCGGGTGCTTGGCCAGCGCGAGCGCGATCGGCGGCACGACGTACGCGCGCGTGACCCGGTGCTCCTGGATGAGCGTCAGGAACTGCTCGAGGTCGAAGCGCGGCATCGTCACGATCGTCGCCCCGGCGCGCAGCGCGAGGTTGAGGATGACCGTCATCCCGTAGATGTGGAAGAACGGCAGCACGCCGATGACCACGTCGTCGCGGCCGAGCGGCATCGCCCCGTCGACCTGCGCGAGGTTCGCGACGAGGTTGCGATGCGTGAGCATCACGCCCTTCGGATAGCCCGTCGTGCCGCTGGAGTACGGCAGCGCCGCGAGGTCCTCGGCCGGGTCGACGGCGGCCTGCCCGGCGAGCGGCTCGCCGCGCAGCAGCTCCGTGAACGAGTCCTCGCCGATGACGAAGAGCTCCTCGACGCCGGCGCCCTCGGCGGCCCTGCGGGCCTGCTCGAGCGCCGGCGGGACCGTGACGAGGAACCGTGCGCCCGCGTCCCGCAGCTGGTGCTCGATCTCCTCGGACGTGTAGACGGGGTTGATCGTCGTGACCGTGCCGCCGGTCAGCGTCGTCGCGAGGAACGCGACGCCGTACTCGGGGATGTTCGGCGCCAGCAGCGCGAGCGTGTCGCCCTTGCCGAACCCGCGTGCCGCGAGCCCGCCGGCCATGCGGCGGACCTGCGCGTCGAGCTCGGCGAACGAGAGCGCGCGGCCGGTCGGACCGTCGACGAGCGCGGGCTTGTCGCCGAGCTCCCGAGCGTGCTCGAGCACGAACGGCGCGAGCGCGCTGTCAGGGATCTCGACGTCGGGCAGAGGGCTGCGGATGACGGGCATGTGCGGGACGCTACGACATTTCCCGGCGCGCATCGCGGGGCTCCCGCCCGCCCGCCGCGACCCCGGCCGCCGTGATCCCGGTCACAGAGCGGACGGACCCCACCGGCTAGATGTGTGCACGTTCAAGCATCTCGCCGCGGGGCCGACTACCTGCGGTGACGCGCTGCCATGTCCGACCGTCTCCTCACCGTCCGCGCCCTCACGAACCCGTCGTCCGCCCATGCCGGGCCGGGCGCCGCCGAGCTGCGCGCGCTCGACCGCGAGCTGCGCCGCCGGCTGGCGATGCTCGACGCGCGCGTGGACCGGCTGCTGCAGATCGAGGGCGCGCCGTCCGACGAGCAGGTCGCCGAGGTCGACGTGCTCTGCGCGGCAATCACCGAGGCGCAGGAGCTGCTCGAGGAGGCCCGCGCCGCGGCGCACGAGCGCATCCGCAGTCGCCGCGCGCGCCGCGCCCGCCCTCGCCGCTGGGCCTAGCCCCGCGGCTCCAGCTCGAGCGCGCGCTCGATCGAGGCCTGCAGCTCGGGATCGGGCTCGGCCGTCGAGCCCATCGTCGCCCGCGCGTTCTCCGGCCGGCCGAAGTTGAAGAGCGCGAGGTCGAGCGCCGCGAGCGGCACCCCGGCCTCCTCGGCCAGCCGCGCCGCGCGCTGCTCGAGCAGGAACGTGTCGCCGATGCCGAACACGCGCTTGGCCGACACGGTCGCCGCGTCGCCGGCGTCGCCGAACCGCATCTCGGCGGGCTCGATCTCGGCCAGGCCGAGCCGCCCGAGCGAGGTGAGCAGCTCGAAGCGCCCGGCCCGCGCGAAGCCCGGGAGCGCCAGCCGCTCGTACAGCCGCGAGAACCGGCGCTCCGGCGTCCACGACGGCTCGCCGGTGAACGCCGCCTCCTGGGAGCCCGCGCGCGCCGCCCACGCCCGGTAGGCCTCGCTCGTGCGCGTCGGCTGCTTGGGATCGACGGTCGTCCGCGGGCCGAGGACGACGCCCTCGCCGAGGCGGGGCGGCTCGCCCGACGCCCACGTCGTGCGCGCCTGCGCGATCGACGCGAACGGCGCGTCGTCGCCGGCGAGCGGCGAGAGGTGGGCGATCTGGAACGCGAGCCAGAACGCCTCCTCGCGGTCGTCGGCGAGCGCGACCTCGGCGTACAGCCCGGGCGGGTCCGCGGCGAGCTCGGCCAGGCGCGCGGTGGAGAAGGCCAGCTCGGCCGCGAGCCGGCGCGCGTCGCCGGACGCCTTCAGCCCGGGGACGAGCTCGCACGTGTAGCCGTCCTCGACGGCGCGCGCCATCTGGCGCACGACGACCGAGGAGGCGCGGTGCGACGACGTCCGGCGGGTCGTCGTCGCGCTCGAGCCGGCCGCGCGCGTGCCGGCCTGCCGCGCCGCCGGCTCGGCCTTCTTCTCGGGGGCGTTGCAGATGCGGCAGTTCTGCAGGAAGCGGCCGTGGCGGCAGAACGTGGGCATGCCCCTACTGTGGCAGGCCGCGCAGGAAGAGGTTGGTGGCGAATTCGGCGGCCCCCGCCGGATCGGGCGGGTCGCGCAGGAGCATCTGCACCCCGATCTCGAAGCCGACGCCGACCATCGCCGCCGCCGCGTACCGCGCGTCGAGCGGCTTGACGATCCCCGCCTCGATCGCCGCCTGGATGTCCTCCTCGAGCTCGTCGATGCCCTCGCCGATCGACGGCTGGCCGAACATGGCCCGCACCGTCCCCGCGTTGCGCCGCGTCAGCTCGAACGTCGTGCGGTCCTCGACGACGAACTCGAAATACGCCTGGTAGCCCGCGCGGACGAACTCCTCGAACGTCTTGGCGTTGCGGCGCGGCGCGCGCACCCGCCGTCGCGCGCGGACCGCCGCGTCGTCGATGAGGCCGCGGAACACGGCCTCCTTGTCGGGGAAGTAGTTGTAGAACGTCCCCGCCGCCAGGTCGGTCCGGCGGATGATGTCGCGCACGGTCGCGGCGCCGTAGCCGATCTCGCTGAACACGTCGCGCGCCGCCTCGAGGATCGCGGCGCGGTTGGCCTGCTTGGTCTGCTCGCGGCGCGACAGCGGCTGCGTCCCCGAGCTCACGCCGCGGCCTGCTCCTCGACGACCGGCCCGGCGCCGGCGCGGGCGACGACCTGCGGGACGAAGCCGGCGGCCGCCGCGCGCCTGGCGCCCTCGCGGCGCTCGCGCTCGAGCTTGTACAGGTACTCGTCGAAGTCGACCTGGATCGTGTGGCGCCTGGAGTTCACGTAGCGCCGGCGCATCGCCGCCATGTCCTTCGCGATCTGCGCGCGCATCTCGCTCTCCGGCGGCAGGCGGTACTCCCCGCGCAGGTACTGGGCGATCCACCGCCCTTGCGCCTCGGCGAGCGGCATGATCGCGCCGAGCGGCTGCAGGAGCCCGATGAACGCGAGGTTCGGGATCGACGGCTCGAAGACGCGCCAGAACAGCTCGATGTGGTTGTCGGGCGCGGAGATGAAGGTCTCGTCGAAGAACGGGAACGTGATCTTGTAGCCCGTGCAGTAGATGACGACGTCGGCGTGCACGCGCGTGCCGTCGACGAACTCGACCTCGTGCTCGTGCAGGCGCGCGATGTTCGGCTTCGGCGTGACCTTGCCGTGGATGATGCGATCGTGGATGCGCCCGGAGATCGTCGGGTGCGCCTGGCCGAAGCGGTGGTCGGGCTTGGGCAGGCCGTACTTCTCCGGCCGGCCGACGTGGAGCGTGACGATCTTCTCCATGATCCGCAGCCCGAGCGACACCGGGATGCGCGGGTTCGTCGCGAGCGTGTCGAGCGGCCGGCCGAACAGGTACTTCGGGATGATCCACGCGCCGCGCCGGGCCGCGAGGTACGTGCTGCGCGCGACGTCGGACGACTCGACGGAGATGTCCATCGCGCTGTTGCCCATCCCGAGCACGACGACGTCCTTGTCGCGGAGCATCTCGTTGTCGACGTAGTCGTGGGCGTGCATCTGGACGCCCTTGAACTCGTCGGAGCCGGGGAACGCGGGCTCGGGCCACTGCTTGTCCCAGTGGTGGCCGTTGGCGACGAGGAGCATGTCGAAGCGGTGCTCCTCCCCGGTGTCGGTGGTCAGCCGCCAGGTGCCGTCGGGCAGGCGCTCGGCGTGCTCGACGCCGGTCTCGAACCGGATGCGGTCGCGGAAGCCGAAGTGGTCGACGTAGTCCTCGAAGTACGCGGCGATCTGGTCGTGGCGCGGGAAGTCGGGATAGTGGTCGGGCATCGGGAAGTCGCTGTAGGCCATCCGCCCGCGCGACGTGTTGATGTGCAGGTCGCGGTAGGCGGCCGACATCCCGTTCTTGTTGCCGAACACCCAGTTGCCGCCGATGCGGTCGGACTTCTCGAAGCACGTGACGGGCAGCCCGCGCTCGTGCAGCGCCTTGACGGCCGTGATCCCCGAGGACCCGGCTCCGATGACTGCGGTGGTCGGCAGCTTCCCCATGTGCGAACCCTTCCCTGGCGGTGCTACCCGCCGACGAAAAACTTGACGCAGGCGTCATCTTAGCCACACAGCCGCCTCCTCCGGGAGTAGGGTTCCCGCCCCATGTGGGTCCTTCCTGTCCTGGGCGCGCTCCTTCTGCTCGCCCTCGCCCCCTCGTCAGCCGCGGCGTCCGCGACGGACTGCCCGCCGCTCTCCTCGCGCACGTGCGCGATGCCGTTCCCCAACGACCAGAACCACACGGTCGCCGACCGCCGCTCGGAGACCGGCCGGCGCGTCCGCCTGTCCTCGCGCGCGATGCCGCGCAACAAGGACGGCAAGCGCATCGACGTCACCGAGCACAACCGCAACGACGGCTTCAGCCCCGGCCAGCCGATCCTCGTGAAGGTGCCCGGCCTGGCGAGCGACCGGGCGGCGCGGCGCTCGAAGCTGCCGCGCCTCGACGACCTCGCCACGTACGCCAGCCGCGACGCCGGCGCCGTCGTGCTCGACGCACGCACGCGCAGGCGCCACCCGGTGTGGGTCGAGCTCGACGCGAACGCCCGCCGCGCCGCCGACCGGACGCTCGCGATCCACCCCGCGCGCAACTTCCGGCCCGGCCGGCGCTACATCGTCGTCCTGCGCAACCTGCGCCGCGCCGACGGCAGCCGCATCCGGCCGGTGCGCAACAGGGGCGCGCGCCGCTCCCTGCGCCGCCTGGCGCCGACCCTGCGGCGGGCCGGCATCCGTCCGTCGAGCGTCTACCTGGCGTGGGACTTCACCGTCGCCTCCGACAAGTCGACGATCGGCCGCATGCTGCGCATCCGCGACGACGCGTTCCGGCAGCTCGGCGACACGAACCTCGCCGACGGCGTCGTCCAGGGCGGCGCGCCGCAGTTCACGATCACCGAGGTGACCGAGCCCACGGACGACGCGCGGATCGCGCGGCGCATCAAGGGCACGTTCACCGTCCCGTGCTACCTGCAGGGCGCCGGCTGCCCGGTCGGCTCGCGCTTCAACTACGCCTCGCGCAGCGCCGACGCGCGCCCGGTCCAGAAGCCCGGCAACGTCATGACCGCGACGCTCGAGTGCTCGATCCCGGCGCGCGCCCTGACCGAGACCGCCCGCATCGCCCAGTACGGGCACGGCCTGCTCGGCCGGGCGCGGCAGATCGACGAGGACAACATCCGCGCGATGCAGGCCGAGCACAACTACGTGTACTGCGCGACCGACTGGTCCGGGATGTCCGCCGAGGACGTGCCGTACGCGGTCCAGATCCTGCAGGACATGTCGAAGTTCCCGGCGTTCGCCGACCGGATCCAGCAGGGCTACCTCAACCAGCTCTACCTCAGCCGGCTCATGCTCCACCCGCAGGGCCTCGCGAGCCATCCGGCGTTCCAGGTCGCCGGCCGCCCGGTGTTCGACGGCCGCGAGCTGTTCTGGGACTCGAACAGCCAGGGCGGGATCATGGGCACCGCGCTGATGTCGATCGAGCCCGACATCCGGCGCGGCGTGCTCGGCGTGCCGGGGATCAACTACTCGGTGCTGCTGCCGCGCAGCGTCGACTGGGACGTGTACGCGCGGATCTTCAACCCGGCGTACCCGGCCGAGGACGAGCGGCCGCTGGCGCTCGCGGTGACGCAGATGCTGTGGGATCGCGGTGACGGCAACGGCTACGTGCACCGGCTCACCGACGACCCGCCGCCGAACACGCCGTCGCACAAGGTGCTCGTCCACCCGGTCAACGGCGACCACCAGGTGACGAACTGGCAGGCCGACGTGCTCGCCCGCACCGCCGGGATCCCCGTGCGGCGCCCGTCGCTGGCCCGCAACCGGACGCCGGAGCGCACGCCGCAGTGGGGCATCCCGTCGATCCCGCGGTTCCCGCACGACGGGTCGGCGATGGTCTACTGGGACCCGGGCGCGGACTTCACCGGCACGAACCCGGTGACGAACACCCCGCCGCGCACCGGCAAGGACTCGCACTACGCGGCACGCACCTCGCCGGTCGCGCGGCTGCAGAAGGCCGAGTTCCTGAAGATCGGCGGCGCGGTCATCGACCCGTGCGGCCCCGGCCCCTGCGAGGGCCAGGACGACGACACGCCCTGACCGGAGCCCGGCGAACGCCGAGCAGCGCGCCCGCACGCGGGACCTGCTCGGCGTTCGTGGCGCCGGCGCGCGCCCGCGCGTCGCGTCATACGTTTGACGGGTCGTGGCGCATCTCACCGACCTGCTCCGCCGCCCGCACGTCCCGCGCGTGCTGCTCGCGGTCTTCGCCGGGCGCCTGCCGGAGGGCATGGTGCCGCTCGGCGTCGTGCTCGTCGTCCGCGAGGACGGCGGGTCGTTCGCGCTCGCCGGCGTGATGACCGCCGCGCTGGCGATCGGCGCGGCGGTCGGCGGGCCGGTGCTCGGGCGGCTCGTCGACCGGCACGGCCAGTACGTCGTGATCGTCGCGTCGGCGCTCGTGCGCGCGGGGGCGATCGTGGCGCTGATCCTGACCGGCGCGGACGTGCCCGCGGCGACCGCAGGCGCGGTGCTCGTCGCGGGCCTGGCGACCCCGCCGCTCGAGCCGTCGCTGCGGGCGCTGTGGGCCGACCTGACCCGCGATGCCGAGCAGGCCGAGAGCGCCTACCGGCTGGAGGCCGGGCTCCAGCAACTCATCTTCGTCCTGGGGCCGGTGCTGCTCGCCGGCGTCGTCGCGGCGGCCGGGCCCCCGCTGGGCCTGCAGGTGAGCGCGGCGATCGGCGTCGCGGGCGCGCTCGCCTACGCGCTGACCCCGCCGGCGCGGCGGTGGCGGAGCGTGCCGCGCGCCCACGCCCACCGGACCGCGGCGCTGCGCGCGCCCGGGGTCCCGCCGGTGCTCGTGATCGCGGTGCTCGTCGGCGCGGTCATCGGGTCGGTGAACGTCGCGGCGCCCGCGTTCGCCGAGCACGAGGACCTCTCGGCCGGCTGGCTGCTGGCGGCGTTCGCGGCCGGCGGGCTGGTCGGCGGGACGTGGGCGGCCTCGCGCGTGCCGCGCCGGCCCGTCGAGCACGGGCTCCCGCTCCTGCTCGCCGGCATGGGGCTCGCGTTCGCGCCCGCGCTGCTCGCGCCGCCGCCGCTCGCCGTCGCGGCCCTGCTCGCGCTCGGCGGCGCGTTCATGTCGCCGTCGCTGGGCAGCGCGTTCATCGTCACCGGCCGGCGCGCGCTGCAGGGCGCGATCACCGAGACGTTCGCGTGGCTGACCACCGCGGCGCTCGTGGGGATCGCCGCCGGCTCGGCGCTCACCGGGCCGCTCGCGAGCGACGCCGGCGGAACCCGCGGGTTCGTCGTCGCGCTGGCCGCCGGGCTCCTCGCGGCGGCGGTGTGGCCGCGCCGCCCGGCGGCGCCGGCGCAGGGCGCGCGGACGTGACGCGCCCGCGCTCTTGTGACGCACTGTCAAGGAGCACTAGGGTCTCCCGCCATGCTGCTGTCCCGCACCTCGTGGGTCGGCGCCGTCACGGTCGCGGCGCTGGCCCTCGCCACCACCCCAGCGAGCGCCCGCGACTACGCGGACACGGCGCTCAACATCATCCCGTCCGGTCAGTACGGCGCGGTGCCTCCGCCACAGGACGCCGACTCGCAGGCCAAGCTCTACGACGGGCTGACCCCGCTGTTCGACCGGGTCACCGACACCGACCTGCGGCGGTTCTTCAAGTCGCAGGCGCTGAACCGGCCCGGCGTCGACGGGCCGACCCGCCGCGAGCGCGTGCCGCGGCGCGGCGTGACGATCACGCGCGACCGCTTCAACGTGCCGTTCATCAAGGCGCGCACGCAGCGTGACGCGATCTGGGCGGCCGGCTGGGTGATCGCCGAGGATCGCGGCCTGCTGCTCGAGCAGGCGCGCGGCAACGCGCGCGTGTCGGCCATCGACGCGCCCGGCCTGGACGCGCTGCCGCTCATCACGGCGCTGCGCACGTTCGAGCCGAGCCGCCAGACCGAGCGCGAGCTCGCCAAGCAGACCCGCGTCCTGCGCCGTATGGGGGCGCGGGGGCGGCGGCTGCTGCGCGACATCGACACGTACGTCGCGGGCATCAACGCGTACCTGCGCTCGACGAAGTCCAGCGCCAAGCCCTGGACGCGCAACGACATCTACGCGCTCAACGCGCTGAAGGGCGAGTTCCTGGGCCAAGGCGGCGGTGACGAGCCGCGGCTGGCCCAGTTCTACGACGGGCTGCGCGACCGGCTCGGCCCGCAGGCCGGCCTCGCGCTGTTCGACGACCTGCGCAACCTCGACGACCCCGAGTCGTCGGCGACGATCTCGCGCCGGTTCGAGTACGGCGCCAAGCCCCGGAACAAGTCCGGCAACGTCATCCTCGACGCGGGCTCGTTCCGCCCGACGCCGGCGGCGCAGATGCCGGCCCGCGCGTCGGCCGCGGCGGCCGAGCAGAGCTCCGAGCGGCTGCGCGCGAGCAACATCCTCATGGTCGCCGGCAACCGGTCCGAGACCGGCCGGCCGCTGTTCGTCGGCGGTCCGCAGATCGGCTACTTCTACCCCGGCCTGACGCTCGAGATGGACGTCGACGCGCCGGGCATGAAGGTGCGCGGCGTGACGTCGGCGCCGTTCCCGGGCTACATGCTCATCGGCCGCGGCGAGGACTTCGCCTGGACGCTGACCTCGACCGGGACCGACATCATCGACACGTACGCCGAGGAGCTCTGCGGCGGCAGCGAGACCCGCTACCGCTACAAGGGCAGGTGCCGGTCGATGGGGACGTTCGACGCGGGCGTGCTGAAGGGCGGCGGCGGCCAGCCCGACCAGCGGGCACGCTTCCGCACCACCGTCCACGGGCCGGTCGTCGGCTACGCGACGGTCAACGGCCGCAAGGTCGCGCTGTCGCAGAAGCGGTCCAGCTACGGCCGCGACGTGCTCGACCAGCTCTTCTTCCAGGACCTGACGTTCGGCAAGGTCCGCAACGCGCGTGACTTCATGCGCGCCGCGCACCGCACGCCGCAGACGTTCAACGCGTTCTACGCCGACGACCGTGACATCGCGATGTTCACGACCGGCCGGCTGCCGATCCGCCATCCGAACGTCGACTCGGGCCTGCCGACGAAGGGCACCGGCGAGTACGAGTGGCGCGGCTGGCTGCCGTTCTCGCGCCACCCGCAGCAGGTCAAGCGCACCGGCGTGATCCTGAACTGGAACAACAAGCCGGCGCCGGGCTGGATCAACGGCGACACCGAGCTCGACTACGGCCCGATGCAGCGCAACCTGCTGCTCGAGCGCGGCGTCCGCGCCCGCGCCAAGCACACGCTGGCGTCGCTCACCGGGGTCATGAACGCCGCCGCGACCCAGGACGTCCGCGCGATGGAGTTCCTGCCGACGCTGTCGGCGGTGCTCCGCGGCTCGGCCGCGCCGACCGTGCGCGCGCAGCGGATGCTCGACACGCTCGAGGACTGGCGTGTGGCCGGCGGCAGCCGTCTCGACGTCGACCTCGACGGCAAGATCGACCATCCGGGCGCGGCGATCATGGACGCCGCGTTCCCGAAGCTCGCCGACGCGGTGATGGCGGCGACGCTTGGGCCGCAGCTCGACGAGTTCGCCGGCCTGCGGAGCCGCTTCGACCAGCCGCCCGGCGGCCAGTACGGCGGCTGGCACCACTACATGGACAAGGACCTGCGGACGCTGCTCGGCCGGCCGGTCCGCGGCGCGTACAAGACGCGGTTCTGCGGCGGCGGGGACCTCGCCGCGTGCCGCGCCGCGCTGTGGGCGGCGATGGACGCCGCGGGCGCCGAGCTCGAGGCGGCGCAGGGCCCCGACGTGAGCGCGTGGCGGGCGGACGCCAACCGCGAGCGGATCCGGTTCGTGCCGGGCCTGCTGCAGACGACGATCCGCTACACGAACCGCCCGAGCGGGATCCAGCAGGTGATCTCGTTCCGCGGGCACGGGCCGCGGCGGTAGCCCGGTGATCGACGGGGCGCCGCCGGCGTGGTCGCCGGCGGCGCCCCTCGCGCCCCGCCGGGCGCGGTCCGCGCGGCGCTCCGCACGGGCGGGTCCCCTTGGTGGACGAGCCGGACGGAACGGCCGACCTGGTGCGCGTTTCGTCCGGCTCGCTCCCGACCCGGCCCCCAGCCGCGCCCGCCCACGACCGAACCGGACGAAACGGACGACCTGGCGCGCGTGTCATCCGGCTCGCTCTCGCCGGCCCGGTCGGCGGGAGACCGGCCGCGCCCCGGACCCGGACGCCCTACCCAGCCGCCGTCGGACCCCGCCCGAGCACCGGCGACCGCCCCGAGCGGAGCGCCGCGAGGCCGGGCGGCGAAGGTCTCAGAACCGAGGACCGCTGGCCGCTCCCGCTGCTGCTCGTGACGCCGGGACGCTCGACGCGGCAACGGTGGTGCCGGGACGAAACGTGGTCCGAACAGCCGCTGGTCAGGGGGGTCGCCGGTTCGATCCGCGCGGCGCTCCCCTCGGGCGCACCCGCGAGCGGCCGGCACGGGCGACCGAACCGGTCGAAACGGTCGACCAGGCGCGCGTTTCATCCGGCTCGCTCCCGACCACGCCCCCAGGAGCGCCCGCCCACGACCGAACCGGACGAAACGGACGAGATGGCGCGCGTGTCATCCGGCTCGCTCTCACCGGCGCGGTCGGCGGGAGACCGGCCGCGCCCCGGACCCGGACGCCCTACCCAGCCGCCGTCGGACCCCGCCCGGGCACCGGCGACCGCCCCGAGCGGAGCGCCTCGAGGCCGGCCGGGGCGGAGCGCCACGACGCCGGCCGGGGCGGAGCGCCACGACGCCGGCCGGGGCGGAGCGCCACGACGCCGGCCGGGGCGGAGCGCCACGAAGCCGGCCGGCGCGAAGCGCGCCCACGCCGGGCCGAACCCGAGCGCGCCTACGCCGCCGACTCGGACTCGGCCGCGCCGATCCCGTACTGCGCCCGGCCGCGCGGCGGGCCCTCGGGCCCCTCGTCGGCCGGCGCGACGTTGCCCGTCGGGATGAGCTCGCGCGGCTCGAGCGTGCCGAGGTACCGCTCGACCATCCGTGCGCACTGGCGGCCCTCGTTGATCGCCCAGACGATGAGCGACTGGCCGCGCCGCGCGTCGCCGGCGGCGAAGACGCCGGGCTCGGAGGTCTCGTACGTGCTCGCCTTCACGTTGCCGCGCGGGTCCTTGGCGACGCCGAACTGGTCGAGCAGCGGCTGCTCGGGATGCAGGAAGCCCATCGCGAGCAGCACGAGGTCGGCCCTGATCTCGAAGTCGGTGCCCTCGAGCGGCGGGCCGAACGGGTTCTCGGGGTTCGCGCGGGCGGCGATGAGCTTCGTCACGCGCCCGTCCTCGCCCTCGAACGCCTTCGTCGAGACGAGGTAGTCCTGCTCGCCGACGCCGAGCGCGCCCGCCTCCTCCATCGCGTACGACAGGCGGAACTTCTGCGGCCACAGCGGCCACGGGGTCTTGTCGTCGGGCCGCTTCGCGGGCGGCTCGGGCAGCACCTCGAGCTGGACGATCTGCACGGCGCCCTCGCGGTCGGCGTTCGCGACGCAGTCCGCGCCGGTGTCGCCGCCGCCGATGACGACGACGTGCTTGCCGGCGGCGCTGATCGGCGGCTCGTAGCTGTTGTCGGCGACCCAGCGGTTGCGGCCGTACAGGTACTCCATCGCGAAGTGCACGCCGTCCAGGTCGCGGCCCGGGACCGGCAGGTCACGCGGGGTGCGCGAGCCGGTCGCGATCACGATCGCGTCGAACTCCTCGCGCAGCTCGTCGACGGTCACGTCCGTGCCGACCTCGGTCGACAGCCGGAACTCGACGCCCTCGGCGCGGAGCTGGTCGACGCGGCGCTCGACGACGCGCTTCTCGATCTTGAAGTCCGGCACGCCGAAGCGGATGAGCCCGCCCGCCGCCTCGTCGCGCTCGAACACGACGACGCGGTGCCCCGCGCGGCGGAGCTGCTGCGAGCAGGCCAGGCCGGCGGGGCCGGAGCCGATGACCGCGACCGCGAAGCCGGTCTCGAAGCCCGGCGGCTGCGGCGTCACCCAGCCCTCGTCCCACGCGCGGTCGATGATCGAGTTCTCGATCTGCTTGATCGTGACCGCGTCGCCCTCGCGGATCTCGAGCACGCACGCGGCCTCGCACGGCGCCGGGCACAGGCGGCCGGTGAACTCGGGGAAGTTGTTCGTCGCGTGGAGCTGGCGGATCGCGTCGAACCAGCGGTCGCGGTAGACGAGGTCGTTCCAGTCCGGGATGAGGTTCCCGAGCGGGCACCCGTTGTGGCAGAACGGGATGCCGCACTCCATGCAGCGAGCGCCCTGCTCGCGCAGCTCCTCGACCGGACGGCTGACGAGGAACTCCTTGTAGTCCCGGACCCGCTCCTTCGGATCGCGGTACTTGAAGTTCGCGCGCTGGATGCGCAGGAACCCGCCGAGCTCTCCCACGGCTCAGATCTCCTCGTCCTGCAGGACGTCCGGGACGCCGACGACGTCGACGCTGTCGATGTGCTCGGACTCCTGCTCGCCGAGCTCGGCCAGGACCCGCTTGTAGTCGGCCGGGAAGACCTTCACGAACCGGTCCTTGAGCTCCTCCCACCCGTCGAGCACGCGCTGGGCGACCGGCGAGCCGGTCCGCTCCAGGTGCTCGCTGACGAGCGCGTGGACCTCGATCGCGTCGGACTCGGTGAGCGGCTCGAGCTGGTCGAGCATCGCCGGGTTCGCGCGCGTGTGGAACGTGCCGTCCTCGTCGAGGACGAACGCCAGGCCGCCGCTCATGCCGGCGGCGAAGTTGCGCCCGGTCGGCCCGAGGATCACCGCGCGGCCGCCGGTCATGTACTCGCACCCGTGGTCGCCGACGCCCTCGACCACCGCGGTCGCGCCGGAGTTGCGCACGCAGAAGCGCTCGCCGGCCATGCCGCGGAAGAACGCCTTGCCGCCGGTCGCCCCGTACAGGACGGTGTTGCCGATGGCGACGTTCTCCTCGGCCTTGTAGCGGGCGCCCTCGGGCGGGCGGACGACGAGCGTGCCGCCCGACAGGCCCTTGCCGGTGTAGTCGTTCGCGTCGCCGTACAGCGTGAACGTCACGCCGTGCGCCAGCCACGCGCCGAACGACTGCCCGGCGGTGCCGTGCAGGTCGACCTGGATGCAGTCGTCCTCGAGGCCCTCGAGCCCGTGGCGCTTGGCGATCTCCGACGACAGGATCCCGCCGACGGTGCGGTCGACGTTGCGGATCGTGCGGGTCAGGCGGACCGGCGTGCCCTGCTCGATCGCGGGCCGCGCCTCCTCGACCAGCGACCAGTCCGGGTGGTCGTCGAGCGTCCCGGGCGGCATCTCGGTGCGGTGGCGCGGCGTGCCTTCCGGCAGCTCCGGGAAGGCGAGCAGGTGCGTCAGGTCGATGCCGCGCGCCTTCCAGTGGTCGATCGCCTGGTCGGGCACGAGCAGGTCGGTGCGCCCGATCATCTCGTTCACCGTCCGCACGCCGAGCGACGCCATGATCCGGCGCAGCTCCTCGGCGACGAAGAAGAAGAAGTTGATGACGTGCTCGGGCGTCCCGGCGAAGCGCTTGACGAGCTCGGGGTCCTGCGTCGCGATGCCGACCGGGCACGTGTTCAGGTGGCAGGCGCGCATCATGATGCAGCCCGTCGCGATGAGCGGCGCGGTCGAGAAGCCGAACTCGTCGGCGCCGAGGATCGCGGCGATCGCCACGTCGCGCCCGGTCTTGAGCTGGCCGTCGGTCTGGACCCAGATCCGCGACCGCAGGTCGTTCATGAGCAACGTCTGCTGCGTCTCGGCCAGGCCGATCTCCCACGGCACGCCGGCCGCCTGGATCGAGCTGAGCGGCGAGGCGCCGGTGCCGCCGTCGTGCCCGGCGATGAGCACGTGGTCGGCGTTCGCCTTCGCGACCCCCGCAGCGACCGTGCCGACGCCGACCTCGGAGACGAGCTTGACCGACACCGACGCGGTCGGGTTCGAGCAGCGCAGGTCGTAGATGAGCTGCTTGAGGTCCTCGATCGAGTAGATGTCGTGGTGCGGCGGCGGCGAGATGAGCCCGACGCCCGGCGTCGAGTGCCGGATCGAGCCGATGTAGCGGTCGACCTTGTGGCCGGGGAGCTGGCCGCCCTCGCCGGGCTTGGCGCCCTGGGCCATCTTGATCTGGAGCTGGTCGGCGTTGACGAGGTAGTTGATCGTCACGCCGAACCGGCCGGAGGCGACCTGCTTGATCGCCGAGCGGCGGTCGTCGGCGAAGCGGCGCGGGTCCTCCCCGCCCTCGCCGGTGTTCGACCGCCCGCCGAGCGCGTTCATCGCCCGCGCGAGCGTCTCGTGCGCCGGGGTCGAGATCGACCCGAGCGACATCGCGCCGGTGGCGAAGCGCTTGACGATCTCCTTCGCGGGCTCGACCTCCTCGAGCGGCACCGGCTCGAGATCCTCGCGGAACTTCAGCAGCCCGCGCAGCGTCGCGTTCCGCGTCGCCTCCTCGTTCGCCAGGCGCGCGTACTCGTCGTACTTGGCCTGCGCGGTCCCGTTCTTCGCCCGCACCGCGTGCTGCAGCGACGCGACCGTCTCCGGGTTCCACATGTGGCGCTCGCCGTCGCGCCGCCACGCGTAGACGCCGCCGACCGGCAGCAGGTCCTCGTGCCGGCCCGAGCGCGGGTAGGCGCGGGCGTGGCGCTCGAGCGTCTCGCTCGCCAGCACGTCCATGCCGATGCCGCCGATCCGCGACGCGGTCCCGGTGAAGTGCTTGTCGACGAGCTCGCGCTCCAGGCCGACCGCCTCGAAGATCTGCGCGCCGCAGTAGCTCTGGATCGTCGAGATCCCCATCTTGGAGATCGTCTTGAGCAGGCCCTTGCCGATCGCCTTGACGACGTGGCGCTGGGCCAGGTCGACGTCCTCGACGCCCGGGACGCGCCCCTCCGCGACGAGCTGGTCGACCGTGTCGAAGAGCAGGTACGGGTTGACCGCGCTCGCGCCGTAGCCGATGAGCGTCGCGAAGTGGTGCACCTCGCGCGGCTCGCCGGACTCGAGCACGAGCCCCGCGCGCAGGCGGGTGCCCGCCCGGACGAGGTGGTGGTGGACGGCGGCGACCGCCAGCAGCGACGGGATCCCCGCGCGGCGCGGGCCGACCCGGCGGTCGGAGAGGATGAGGATGTTGACGCCGCTCTGGATCGCGTCATAGGCCTCGTCGCACACCTCGGCCAGCCGGACCGTCATGCCCTCCGGCCCGTCGTCGACGTTCCACGTGATGTCGATCGTGTGCGCGCGGAAGATGTCGTGCGAGACGTTGCGCAGCGTCTCGAGCTCGTGGTTGCGCAGGATCGGCTGATCCATCACGAGCTGGTGCGCGTGCTCGGGCGACTCGTCGAGCAGGTTGCCCTCGGCGCCGACGCCGGTCGCCAGGCTCATGACGATCTCCTCGCGGATCGGGTCGATCGGCGGGTTCGTCACCTGCGCGAAGAGCTGCTTGAAGTAGCTGAACAGCGGCGGCGCCTTGTCCGACAGGACCGGCAGCGCGGTGTCGTTGCCCATCGAGCCGATCGGCTCGGACCCGGTCTGGGCCATCGGCGCGATGAGGACGCGCAGGTCCTCCTGCGTGTACCCGAACGCGAGCTGGCGGACCGGCGTCGGCTCCAGCCCGGTCAGCGTGACGTGCGCCTCCGGGAGGTCGGAGAAGTGGACGGTGTTCTCCTCGTACCACTTGCCGTACGGCTGCCGGGTGGAGACCTCCTCCTTGACGACCTCGTCGGGCACGATCTGCCCGCGCTCGAGGTCGACGAGGAACAGCTTGCCCGGCTGCAGGCGGCCGAGGCGCTTGATCTTCTCCGGCCCGATGCCGAGCAGGCCGGCCTCCGAGCCGAGGATCACGTGCCCGTCCTCGGTCTCGCACCAGCGGCCGGGCCGCAGGCCGTTGCGGTCGAGCGTCGCGCCGATGAGCGTCCCGTCGGTGAAGCACACCGCCGCCGGGCCGTCCCACGGCTCCATGAGACACGAGTGGAACGCGTAGAAGCCCTTGAGATGCTCGGGCAGGTCGTCCCGGTCGGCGTAGGCCTCCGGGATCATCATCATCATCGCGTGCGGCAGCGACCGGCCCGCGAGCATGAGCAGCTCGAGGACATTGTCGAACGTCGCCGAGTCCGAGCTGCCGGGCCGGATGATCGGCATGACCTTCTGGAGGTCCTTGCCGAACAGATCCGACGCGAGCTGGCTCTCCCGCGCGCGCATCCAGTTCGCGTTGCCCATGAGCGTGTTGATCTCGCCGTTGTGGGCGATCACGCGGTACGGGTGCGCGAGCTCCCAGCTCGGGAACGTGTTCGTCGAGAAGCGCGAGTGGACGAGGGCGAGCGCGCTCTTGAACCTCGGGTGCGTCAGGTCCGGGAAGAAGCCGCGGACCTGGTGGGCGATGAGCATGCCCTTCCACACCACGGTCCGGGCCGAGAACGACGCGGCGTAGAAGTCGGGTCCCGCGGCGAGCTCGACGATGCGGCGGATGACGTAGAGCTTGCGCTCGAAGCCGAGCAGGTCGTCCTCCCAGCCCGGGCCGGCGCCGACGAACACCTGGCGCATCCGGGGCCGCGTCCGGTCGGCGGTCTCGCCGACGTGGGCGGTGTCGACCGGCACGTCGCGCCAGCCGAGGACGCGCTGGCCCTCGACGCGGATGTTCGTCTCGATGAGCTGCTCGAGCTTCTCGCGCCGCGCGTCGTCCTGCGGCAGGAAGCACACCCCGACGCCGTACTGGCCGGCCGGAGGCAGCTCGAAGTCGACGACCTCGCGGAAGAACTCGTCGGGGATCTGGACCATCATCCCCGCGCCGTCGCCGGTGCGTGGATCGGCGCCCGCGGCGCCACGATGCTCGAGGTTCTCGAGGGCCTTCAGCCCCATCTCGACGACATCGTGGGTGGGCGTGTTGTCGAGGCGCGCGACGAAGGCGACGCCACAGGCGTCGTGTTCGTAGCGAGGGTCGTAGAGGCCGGTGGCCTGCGGGAATTGCTGCATCTGGGAGTGCCGGTTGCGGCGGACGGGGCACCGTGAGGCGGAACGGCGATGGTAGAGCATTGCGATGCGGAGGCGGAAACCGGGGTGCTTCCGCGCGCGCCCGAGCACTATCCTGCTCGTGCCGTTGGCCAAAGACGGTTGGGACGTCGGCGGCACGGGCAACCTCATGGCGCAAGAAGGGCCGACAACCCCCCAACAGGAGGCCAGTGCCTCAGACCCGCCGGACGTGATGGCGTCGCCCGATCTCGTCCTCACCCTCCCAGCCCGCGCCGAGAACGTCGCCGTCGTCCGCCATGCGTTCGGCGGCCTGGGCGACGCCCTGGACGTCGACGACCAGGTGCTCGCCGACGTCAAGCTCGCCGTCACCGAGGCCTGTACCAACGTCGTCGTCCACGCCTACCCCGACGGCGACGGCCCGATGGAGGTCGCCGCGGCGATCCGCGACGGCCGCCTGACGATCGCCGTCCGCGACGAGGGCCGCGGGATGCTCCCGCGGGCCGACAGCCCCGGCCTGGGGCTCGGCCTGCCGCTCATCGCGACGCTCGCCGAGTCGCTCGAGCTCGGCCGCGCCGAGAACGACAAGACCGAGGTGCGCATGACGTTCCGCCTCGAGCCTGCCGGCGAGGCCGCATGAGCACGCCGTCCGCCCGCAACGAGGCGACGATGCTCGTCCGCAACGGCCCGCTCCTCGGGCCGGTCCTCACGCGCGTCATGGGGATGCTCGCCGCGCGCGCCCAGTGCCCGATCGACCGCCTCGACGACGCCCTGCTCGTCGTGGACACGATCGCCGCCCACTCCCCGGACCACGCCCGCAACGGCACCGTGCTCGTCGGCCTGGCCGCCCAGGAGGGGCTGCTCGAGCTGACGATCGGCAAGCTCCAGCCGCAGGGCGCCCAGGCGATCCTGCAGGACGCGGACCTGCCCGGCGTCGGCAACGTGCTCGAGCGCGTCGCCGACCGGGTCGAGGCCCGCAGCGACGGGCAGGAGCTCTACGTGCGCCTGGGCTTCGCGATTTGAGCGGCTTCGCGGTCTCCGGGCTCGTCGAGCTGACGCTCGAGGTGCGCGACCTGCAGGCGCTCGAGGCCTTCTACACCGACGTGTTCGGCCTGCGCGTCCTCAAGCGCGAGGACGACCGCGTCTGGCTCGCCGCCGGCGAGCGCGCGCGACTGGGCCTGTGGCTGCCGGGCGAGAAGGAGTTCGGCGACGAGGGCGGCCGGCACGTGCACTACGCGTTCAGCGCCACGCCGGGATCGCTCGACGCGCTCGTCGACCGGCTGTCCGAGCGCGGCGTGCCGTTCCGCGGCCCCGAGGAGCACCCCGGCGGGGACCGGTCCGTGTACCTGGAGGACCCCGAGGGAAACGTGGTCGAGGTCTGGGATTTCTTCGAGCGCGGCGAAGGCGCGCGCGAGGGCACGGACGCGCTCGCAAAGGAAGATTGATTGAATCGACACCATGCCTGCTGAGTTCGCACTGTCCGAGGAGTCGCTCGGCGAGGGACGTCACGTCGTCGCGGTCCGCGGCGAGATCGACCTCTTCACCGCCCCGGAGCTGAAGAAGACGCTCGCGGACGCCATCGAGAACGGCGCCTCGCGCGTCGTCGTCGATCTCTCGGAGACGACGTTCCTCGACTCGACGGCCCTCGGCGTGCTGATCGGCGCGGTCAAGCGCCTGCGCAGCCGCGACGGGCAGCTCGTGATCGTCAACACCGACGCGAACATCGCGAAGACGTTCGAGATCACGGGCCTGGACCAGATCTTCACGATCCTCGGCGACCGCGACAGCGCGGTCGGCGCCCTCGACGCCGCCTAGCGGGCGGGACGGCCTCAGGCCGCCCGGACGAGCTCCTCGAGGTCCTCGGCGTCGGCGAGGTGCCGTGACCGCTCGTCGTCGGCGATGAGGTCCAGCACGCCGCGCTCGACCTCGTCGCGTCCGAGCGTCGGCTCGATCACCAGGCCGTCGTTGAAGCGGTCGAACACGCGCGGGTCGATGTAGCTCGCCCGCGCCACCGCCGGGGTGTTGCCGAGGTAGTGCGCGACCTCCTTGACGGCGCGCACGACCGCCCGCTTGCGCCCGGTCTTCGTGTCCTGGCGCAGGCCGCTGACCGCGAGGGCGCGGGCGGCGAGCACGGTCGCGTTCCAGGTGCGGAAGTCCTTCGCGCTGACGTCGAGCCCGGTCCGGTCCTTCAGGTAGCGGTTGATGTCCTGCGACCTGACGTCCACCCAGCGCCGGCGCTCCTTGAACGCGAGCAGCTCGGGCGACCCGCCGCGCCTGGCTCTCAGGCGCTTGACGATCGCGTAGACGTCCTCGTCGACGACCGACTGCAGGCGGCGCTTGCCGTGCTTGGCCGGGTAGTCGAAGAGCAGCGCCCCGTCCTCGAGCAGCGTGACGTGGTCCTTGCGCATCGTCGCCAGGCCGTACGTCTCGTTCGTCACCGCGTAGTCCTCGGTGCCGATCCGGAAGAAGCCGATGTCGAGCAGGCGCACCGCGCAGGCCAGTACCTGCTCGCGCGAGAGCTCGGCGCCGGCCAGGTCCGCCGCGACGACCTCGCGCAGCGCCGGCAGGCACCCCGCGAACCGGAGCATGTCGTCGAACTTCTCCTGGTCGCGCCGGGCGCGCCACTTCGGGTGGTACAGGTACTGCTTGCGGCCGCGGGCGTCGACGCCGGTCGCCTGGATGTGGCCGCCCGGGTACGGGCAGATCCACACGTCCTCCCAGGCGGGCGGGATGACGAGCTCGTTGATGCGGCCGAGGACCTCGGCGTCGACGACCTTCGTCCCGTCGGGGTTCAGGTACTCCCAGCCCTTGCCGCGCCGGCGCCGCCGGAGGCCGGGCTCGGTGGTGTCGGACCGGCGCAGCCGGATCGCGGGGGCCTTCGTCGCCACCCGCGTGGCCTACCCGCTCTTGGCCGCCGCCTTGCGCGCGGCCGGCGCCTTCTTGGCGGCGGGCTTGCGCTTGGGCTTCGAGGCGGCCCCCTCGCGGCCCTTGACCGCGTCGAGGCTGGCCTTCAGGGCCGACATGAGGTCCGGGACCGGCGCCTCCTCCTCGGCCGCGGACTGGACCGCGATCTCCTCGCCGGCCGCCTTCTGCTCGATGAGCTGCAGGACCTTCTCGCGGTACTCGTCCTTGTAGCGCCCGGGCTCCCAGTCGGTCGCGAGCGACTCGACGAGCTGCTTGGCGATCTGCAGCTCGCGGTCGGTGATCTCGACCGTGTCGTCGGGGCGCTCGTCGATGCGGTCCTGCGGGACGATCTCGTCGAAGTAGATGAGCGTGTCCATCTGGAGCAGCTCGCCGTGGGGGCGCAGCGCGACGAGCGCCTCCTTCTGGCGGATGACGACCTTCGCGATCCCGACCTTGCCGGTCTCGCGCATCGCGTCGAGCAGGAGCTTGTACGGCTTGGCCCCGCCGGCGCCGGGCGCCAGGTAGTACGGGTGGTCGTAGAAGATCGGGTCGATGTCCTTCAGCTCGACGAAGTCGAGGATGTCGATCGTCTTCGTGCGGCGCGGCTCGAGCGCCTCGAGCTCGTCGGGCTCGATGACGACGTAGCGGTCCGGAGCGACCTCGTAGCCCTTGACGAGGCGCTCGTACGGGACCTCCTCGCCGGTCACCGGGTTGACGCGCTTCATCTGGATGCGCACGTTGCCCTCGGCGTCGAGCTGGTTGAAGCGCACGTTCTTGCGCTGCACCGCGGAGTACAGCTTCACGGGCACGTTCACGAGCCCGAAGGAGATGGCGCCGGTCCAGATGCTGCGCGGCATGTCTGCCCACAGTACCCGCCCGGACGCCGCGTCCCTCCCGGTGACACCGCCCTTGCGGCGCATGAGACGCTGGGTCGCGATGCAGGCGAGCGTCGTGGTCATCGGCGGGGGCGTCATCGGCGCGAGCGTCCTCTTCCACCTCTGCGAGGCCGGCGTGGACGACGCCGTGCTCGTCGAGCGCGGCGCGCTCGCGGGCGGGTCGACGAGCCGCGCGGCCGGAGGCGTCCGAGCCCAGTTCAGCGACGAGCTGAACGTCCGGCTGGGAGCGCGGAGCCTGCGCGCGTTCGAGGACTTCGGGCGCCGGCCGGGCTGGGAGATCGACCTCGCCCAGGTCGGCTACCTGTTCCTGCTCTGCACGCCCGAGCAGGTCGAGCAGTTCACCGCCGGGGTGGCCCTGCAGAACCGGCTCGGCGTCCCGAGCCGGCTGCTCACGCCGGACGAGGCCGCCGAGCTGTGCCCACTCGCCGGGACCGAGGGGCTGCTCGCGGCCGCCTGGTCGCCGACCGACGGGCACTGCACGCCCGAGGCGGTCGTGCAGGGCTACGCCGCGGGCGCCCGGGCCCACGGCGGGCGGGTGCTGACACGGACCGAGGTCACCGGCATCGACGTGCGCGGCGGGCGGATCCGCGCGGTCCGCACGACCGCGGGGGACATCGCGACCTCGTGCGTCGTGTGCTGCGCGGGCGCCTGGTCGACGCAGGTCGGCGCGATGGCCGGCGTCTCGCTGCCGATCACGCCGCTGCGCCGGCAGATCATCGTCACCGAGCCGGTGGCCGGCGTCCCGCGCGAGCTGCCGATGACGATCGACTTCTCCACCACCCTGTACTTCCACCGCGAGGGGCCCGGGCTGCTGCTCGGGATGAGCTGGGCGGGCGAGCAGCCGGGCTGGTCGACCGAGACGCACGACGACTGGCTCGGGGACCTGGACCGGGCGATCGCCCGCCGGGCGCCCGCACTGCGCGACGTGGGCGTGCTCACGCAGTGGGCCGGGCTGTACGAGGTCACCCCGGACCACAACGCGCTGCTCGGCGAGGACCGGTCGGTATCGCGGTTCCTCTACGCGAGCGGGTTCTCCGGCCACGGCTTCCTGCAGGCGCCGGCGGTCGGCGAGATCCTGCGCGACCTCGTCCTCGGGCGCACCCCGTTCGTGGACGTGTCCGCGCTGTCCGCCGACCGCTTCGCCACCGACGCCCTGCGGCCCGAGCTGAACGTCGTCTGACGCTCCCGGACCGCCCCGGGTCAGGACCGGGCCGCGGCGCCCTCGCGCGCGAACCGGCCCGCGGGCTGCGGGGCGTCCTCGTGCGGGCCCTCGCAGAACTCCTCGACCATCTTCGCGTTGAACGCCGGCAGGTCGTCCGGCTTGCGCGACGTCACCAGGCCCGCGTCGACGTGCACCTCCTCGTCGACCCAGGTGCCGCCCGCGTTCTCGACGTCGGTCCTCAGCGACGGCCAGGACGTGATCGTCCGGCCCTTGACGATGCCGGCCTCGACCAGCACCCACGGCCCGTGGCAGATCGACGCGATCGGCTTCCTCGCCGCCGCGAACGCGGCCGTGAACGCCACCGCGTCGTCGTCGGCGCGCAGGAAGTCGCCGTTCGCGACGCCGCCCGGGATGAGCAGCGCGTCGTAGTCGTCCGCGCTCGCCTCGGAGACCGTGCGGTCGACCTCGAACGTGTCGCCGTGATCGAGGTGCTCGAACGCCTGGATCCGCCCGCCCTCGAGCGACACCAGCTCGGTCGTCGCGCCGGCCTCCTCGAGCGCCTTGCGCGGCTCGGTCAGCTCGACCTGCTCGACCCCGTCGGTGGCGAGGATCGCGACCTTCTTGCCTTCCAGCTTCTTGTTCTCGGCCATGCCGGGCGGGTTACCCGGCGCCGGGGGTGCCTGTCACCCCTCGGTTCGCGCTGGCGCGGGCGGGCCCGGGTATTCGATCTCCGCGGCGACGAGGTCGCGCGCCTCCTCGCCGCGGTGGCGCGCCACGAGGTGGAGCGCGAGGTCGATGCCCGCCGTCACGCCGCCCGCCGTCAGGACGTCGCCGTCGTCGACGAAGCGCTCCTCGACGACGTCGGCCCCCGACGCGCGCAGGTCCGCGAGCGCGCTGTGGTGGGTCGTCGCGCGCCGGCCGCCGGTGATGCCGGCCGCGGCGAGCAGCATCGCGCCGGTGCAGACCGACGCGACCGGCGTGCCGGCGTCGTGCAGCTCGCGCAGGCGCCGGGGCAGGACGCCGCGCTCGGCCTCGGCGCGGACGCCGCGCGCCCCGCCGCCCGACCAGCCGCCGCCCGGCACGATCACGAGGTCGGCGTCGCCGGACAGCGCGCCGTCGACGCCGACCGAGGCGCCGTGCGAGGCGGTGACCGGGCCGGCGCCGTCGACGGTCACCAGCCGCACGTCGAAGCCGCCGTTGACGAGGACCTCGAACGGCGCGATCGCGTCGAGCTCGTCGAAGCCGTCGAACAGCACGATGTCGATGGTCCGCATGCCCGGATCCTGCGCGCCCGGACCCCTTGTCACCAGTGGCGGAAAAGACATTGTTAAGAGAGATGCCGCCACATCACGTCGTAGCCCTGGCCCTCGACGGGGTCGTCGCCTTCGATCTCGCCACGCCCGCGCAGGTGTTCGGGCACCGGACCGAGCGCGGCCGCTACGCGTTCACCGTCGCCGCGCCCGAGCCCGGTCCGATCCCGACGTCGACGGGCTTCGAGGTCGTGGCGACGGCTGGGCTCGACGTGCTCGGCGGCGCCGACACGGTGGTCGTCCCCGGGATCGCCGACACGCGCGGCCCGTTCCCCGAGGCGGCGCTCGAGGCGCTGCGCGCGGCCGACGCGCGCGGCGCGCGGATCGTGTCGATCTGCACCGGCGCGTTCGTGCTCGCCGCCGCCGGCCTGCTCGACGGCCGGCGCGCGACCACGCACTGGAACGACGCCCGCGACCTCGCCGCCCGGTACCCGGCCGTCGACGTCGACCCCGACGTGCTCTACGTCGACGAGGGCCGGGTGCTGACGAGCGCCGGCGTCGCCGCGGGCATCGACCTGTGCCTGCACCTCGTCCGCCGCGACCACGGCGCCGAGGCGGCCAACGCGGTCGCGCGCCGGATCGTCGTCGCACCGCACCGGGACGGCGGCCAGGCGCAGTTCGTCGACCGGCCGCTCCCCTCGACGCCGGGCGCGGGGCTGGAGGCGACGCGCGCGTGGGCGCTCGAGCACCTGGGCGAGCCCATCACCGTCGCCGACCTCGCCCGCCACGCGCTCATGAGCGAGCGCACGTTCCTGCGCCGCTTCCGCGCCGAGACCGGCACGACGCCGCTGCGCTGGCTCATCGGCCGGCGGGTCGCCGAGGCGCGCCGCCTGCTCGAGGCGACCGATCTCCCGGTCGAGGAGATCGCGGTCCGGTGCGGCTTCGGCAGCGCCGTGTCGCTGCGCGACCACTTCCGGCGCGCCACGCGTTCGACGCCGATGGCGTACCGACGCGCGTTCCGGGGCAGACCACCGGCGTAGAGTCTGAAGTCAGAACGATTCAAGGAGGACCGTATGGCCGCAACCCCCGCCCGTTCCGCCGCGCACGGCATCCTCGCCGAGGACAAGACCGCCGAGCGCGAGAAGATCATCGCGATGCTCCAGAAGGCCTACTGGATGGAGATCGAGACGGTGATCAACTACATCACCAACTCGACGAACCCGGACGGCGTCCGCGCCCAGGAGGTCATCGAGTCCCTCAAGGAGGACATCCAGGAGGAGCTCGGTCACGCGCAGCAGTTCGCGCAGCGGATCAAGGACCTGTACGGCGTCGTGCCGGGGTCGATGGACTTCGAGCCCGAGCAGAGCTACCTGCAGCCGCCGACCCACCAGACCGACATCGTCCACGTCATCAAGGGCGTGATCGAGGCCGAGAACGGCGCGATCGACCACTACAACCAGATCATCGAGGCCACCGAGGGCATCGACCCGGTCACGAACGACATGGTGATCTCGATCCTCGCCGACGAGGAGGGCCACCGCCGCCTCTTCGAGGGGTACCTCCGCGAGTACGAGGCCGAAGGCCTGGCGTAGTCCGGTGCGACCCGGGCCCCGGCGCCTCCTGGGCGGGGTCCGGGTCCACCTCGGGCTCCGGCGGCGGCTCGGACGGCACGGTCGGCGCGTCCGGGACCGCCGGGGTCGTCGGCTCGCCGGGCGTCGAGGGCTCGACGGGCTCGGACGGGATCGACGGCGGCTGCGGGACGACCGGCTGCGCCGGCTCGACCGGCTGCGGGACCTCGAGCGTGGTCTGGGAGATGCCCATGGGCCTGCGCTACCCGAGCGGCGTCTCGGCAATCTTGGACCGCAGCTCGTCGATCGAGTCGTAGACGCCGAGCGCGCCGGCCTCGTGGAGCTCGTCGGCCCCGAACCCGCCGGTCATCACGGCGATCGTGTCGATCCCCGCCTTGCGCGCCGCCTCGATGTCCCAGGTGGTGTCGCCGACCATCACCGCCTCGTCGTCGGTGCCGGCCTTGTCGAGCGCGGCGTGGACGAGGTCCGGCTCGGGCTTGGTCTGCTCGACGTCGGCCGAGCTCGTCCACGCGTCGACGACGTCGCGCACGCCGAGCAGGTCGAGGTAGTGGTCGAGCTCGTCGGCCTTCGCCGACGACGCGAGTACGACCGTGTGGCCGGACTCCTCGAGGTCGACGACGAACTCGCGTGCGCCGTCGAACGGTTCGACGGTCTCGATCATCGTGAGGTAGAGCGGCTTCTCGGCGGCGCGGATGTCGTCGCCGAGCTCTTCGGCGCGCTCCTCGCCGATCAGGTGCGGGACGAACTGGTCGCCTCCCATCCCGATCGCGCGGTGGATCTTCCAGATCGGCAGGACGATCCCGTTCTGGCGGAACGCGTGGTACCAGGCGATCGCGTGCTGGTAGTTCGTGTCGACGAGCGTGCCGTCGATGTCGAGGATGGCGGCGCGGGGCATGCGCCCCGCCCTACCCGTTCCGGCCCTCCTCGCGCATCGCCTGCCGCTCGGCGGCGAGCGCGGCGGTGCGCAGGCGCGCGAGGGACTGGCGGATGAGGCGCGAGACCTGCATCTGGCTGACGCCGATGCGGGCGCCGATCTCCGCCTGGGTGAGGTCCTCGGCGAACCGCAGCCGCAGGACCTCGCGCTCGCGCGGGGTGATCGCGGCCATGAGGCGCTCGAGCGTGGCGCGGTCCTCGGCGAGCCCGAAGCCGCTCTCGAGGTCGCCGTACGCGTCGCCGAGGCTGTCGCCGGCCTCGTCGTCGCTCGAGCGCGGGGCGTCGAACGACGTCGCCCGGTACGCGCCGGCGGCCTCGAGCGCCTCGAGCACCTGCTCCTCGGTCGCGCCGACCGCCTCGCCGATCTCGGGCACCGACGGCTGGCGGCGCAGGTCCTTGGAGAGCTGGGCGACGGCCTTGTCGACCTTCAGCGACAGCTCCTGCAGGTCGCGCGGCACGCGGACCGACCACGTGCGGTCGCGGAAGTGGCGCTTGAGCTCGCCGAGGATCGTCGGCACCGCGTAGCTGGAGAACGCGACCTCGCGCGCCGGGTCGAAGCGGTCGATCGCCTTGATGAGGCCGAGCGACGCGACCTGGACGAGGTCGTCGAGCGGCTCGTCGGCGCGCTGGTAGCGGCGCGCGAGCTGGCGGGCGAGCGGCAGGAAGCGCTCTGCGAGCTGATCGCGCGCGCCCGCGTCCCCCGCCTTCAGGCGATGGAAGAGCTGGCGATCCTCGGCGTCCCGCTCCGGCCCGGTGAACGTGGTTCGGCGCACGTGCCCCCTTCCGTTCCCTGTCGCGGGGGTCGGTAAGCACCGGGCTCCGGAGCGACCCGGACCCGCCGCGGCCGCGACCCGGACCCGCCGCGGCCGCGACCCGAACCCGCCGCGGCCGCGACCCGAACCCGCCGCGACCGGATTGCCGCGCGCTCGTGCGGGGAAGTCCTGGCGGCGATGACCGCCTCCTCTCAGCCGGCCCCGCGCGCCTCGGGTCAGTCCGGGGCTCCGCGCAGCGCGGGCGCCGACCCGGCGCCCGCCCCGCCGCTGCTCGGCTCGCTCAAGCGGGCGTTCGCGATGTTCCGCGAGCACGGGATGACCGACTGGGCGGCCTCGATGACCTACTACCTGGTCATGTCGCTGTTCCCCGGGCTGCTGGTCGCCGTGTCGCTGCTCGGCCTGCTCGGCCAGCAGTCGCTCGTCACCGACGCGGTCGGGTACCTGCGCGACGCGGGGGCGCCCTCCGAGACGGTCGACGCGGTGGAGCGCTCGCTGCAGGGGCTGATCGACTCGTCGAACGCCAAGGCGGGGATCGGCCTGGTCGTCGGCCTGGCGCTCGGCCTCAACGGCGCCTCTGGCGCGTTCGGGGCGGCCGGCCGCGCGATGAACAAGGTCTACGGGGTCGAGGAGGAGCGCGGGTTCGTGCGCCGCAAGCTCACCGACGTCGGCTGGACGCTCGTCGTGATCCTGCTCGGCGGCGTCGCGCTCGTGTCGGTGCTGCTCGGCGGCCAGGTCGCCAAGGACCTGTTCGGCACGATCGGGCTCGGCGACACGGCGGGCACGGTCTGGGTCTACGCGCGCTGGCTCGTCGCGATCGCGGCGATGATGGTGCTGTTCGCGGTCGTCTACGCGTTCGCGCCGGACCTGGAGCACCGGCGCTTCCGGTGGATCTCCCCGGGCGCCGTGCTCGGCGTCGTCATCTGGCTCGCCGCGTCCGGGGCGTTCTTCTTCTACGTGTCGAACTTCGGCAACTACGGCGCGACGTACGGCGCGTTCGCGGGCGTGATCGTCCTGCTGCTGTGGCTGTACATCACGTCGCTGGCGTTCCTGCTCGGCGGCGAGCTGAACGGCGAGATCGAGCGGGCGCAGCTCGCGGGGCGCGGCGGTCCGCCTCCGCCGTCGCCGCCCCCGACGCCGGCCGACCCGGCGGGCTCGGCCTCCGGCCCGCCCGCCGCGAGCGACGCGGGCGACGTCGTCGAGCGCGGGCCGTAGGCGGCTGCCGGCGGGCGCCGCCGGCTACGACCCCGCCTGCGCGGGCAGCTCGCGGGCGGTCATCTCGGGCGGCCAGCGGCACAGCGCCGCGCGGCCGGGGCAGCCGGCGCAGAGCCCGATGTGCGGCTCTGCCGCGACCTCGTAGCGGCCCTCGTGGATGCCCTCGGCCAGCGCGCTGAGCTCCTGCTCGAGCCGCGGCACGTCCTCCGGGGTGAACACGGCGGTCACCGGGTCCGAGGGCGCGTCGAGGAACGCGTACGCCACCTCGACGCCGGGAGCGCCGCCGCGGAGCGCCGCGAGCGCGTACAGGCGGCGCTGGACGTCGTACTCGCGGTCGACGAGTGCCTCGGGCGTCTCGCCCGGCGCGAGCCGGTCGGTCTTGTAGTCGACGACGAGCACGGTGCCGTCCTCCTCGTGCGCGAGGACGTCGACGACGCCGGTGAGCATCGTGTCGCCGAGCGGGAACGAGAAGACGTGCTCGCGGCGCACGCGGCCGGCGGCGCGCAGGCGCTCGGCGAGCTCGGTCCCGCGGAACCGCTCGACCATCGCGGCGATGTCGGCGACCTCCTCGCCGGTCAGCTCGACGCCGAAGCTGTCCGCGGCGGCGCGGGCAAGCTCGGCCGGGTCGCCGGCCTCGGCCTCGAGCGCCGCGTGCGTCAGGCTGCCGCGCAGCCGCGCCTCGAGGGTCCCGTCGTCCTCGCGCGCCGGCGGCCGGCCGCCGGTCTCCTCGTCCTCGGGCAGGCGCAGCACGCGCTGCAGGTAGAAGCGGTAGCCGCACCGCTTCCACAGCGACAGCGCCGTGTAGGAGAGCGCGCGGATCCGTGGCGCCGGCGGCTGTGGCAGCGGCACGGGCGGGCGCGCCGGCGGCGGCGGTGCGTCGGCCAGCGCGCGGCCGGCGGGCGCGAGCGACTCGCGGCGCAGCACCGCCCCGACCGTCTCGGGCGTCGAGATCGCGAAGCGGGCCCGCGCCTCGGCACGCCGCTCGCCGCCGCCGGGCTGCTCGCCCTCGTCCGCTTCCTCGCCGGGCTCGACCGGCGGCCGCCCGCCGGCGAGCGCGGTCGCCAGCCACGCGATCGGCGGCGCGCCCGGCCGCGAGGCGTCCGGCCACGGGTCGAGCCGCAGCGCGCCGCTGAGGATGAGCCGCTCGCGCGCGCGGGTCAGCGCCACGTACAGGACGCGGTCCTCCTCGGCCGCCTCGGCGGCCCGCCGCTCCTCGCGCAGCGCGCGGAAGTCCAGCGCGTACTCGCGCCCGCCGGCGATGCTCGGCAGCCGCACCCCGAGGCGGTCGCCGTCGACGAGCAGCGGCGCCTCGGTGAACTGCGGCCGGCGGCCGAGGTCGGCGACGGCCACGACCGGGAACTCCAGGCCCTTGGCGGCGTGGATCGTCATGATCCGGACCGCCTTCGCGTCGCCCAGCTCGACCGGCGCGTCGGTCTCGCGGGCGTCGGCCTCGAGCTCCTCGGCCGCCCGGTCGACGAGGCCGCGGACGTCGCGGCCGTGCGCGCGTTCGTGGTCGGCGGCGAGGCGCAGGAGCTTGTGGACGTTGGCCAGGCGCCGCGCGCCGCCCGGCAGCCGCAGGACGTGCAGGTCGTAGTCGGTCGCCTCGATCGCGCGCCGCAGCAGCTCGTCGAGCGCCAGGCGCGGCAGCATGCGGCGCTCGTACCGGAAGCGCTCGCGGAACGCGGCGAGCCGCTCACGGTCGGCGGCGCCGAGCCGCGCGTCGACCGCCCCCTGCTCGATCGCCGTCCACGCGCCGCCGCGCCCGCCCGCCTCGGCGATGAGCGCCAGCGCGTCGGTCGACAGCCCCACGAGGGGCGAGGCCAGCACCCCGTAGAGCTGCTCCTCGTCGCGCGGGTTGGCGAGCGCCGCCAGCCACGCGCACAGGTCGCGGACGACCTGCCGCGCCCAGTAGCCGCGGCCGCCGGCGGCGAGCGTCTGCAGCCCGGCCTCCTCGAGCGCGCGCTCGTACACCGGCAGGTCGGTCGCCGACCGCAGGAGCACGACGACGTCCTCCGGCGCGGTGCCCTCGGCGACGAGGTCGGCCAGGCGCTGGGCGAGCAGCCGCGCCTCGGCGTGGCGCCAGGCCTGCGCGCGCGGGAGCGTCCCGAGATCGACCTCCTCCCAGCCGTCGGTGCCGGTCAGCAGCACCTCGACCTCGGGCGCGCCCGCCTCGCGCGCGTCGGCGCGGCCGGGCACGAGCGGCGTGAAGCCCTCCCCGAAGCGGTCGGCGAACGCCGCGTTGACCGCCTCGAGGATCGGCGCGCGCGAGCGGAAGTTCTGGGTCAGCGCCTGGGTCCGGCCGGTCGTGGCGAGCGTCGCCCGCCGCGCGCGGAACACCTCGACGTCGGCGTGGCGGAACCCGTAGATCGACTGCAGCTCGTCGCCGACGACGAAGACGTTGCCGGACCCGACGAGGTCGAAGAGCACGACCTGGCGCGGGCTGGAGTCCTGGAACTCGTCGACCATGACGCGGGCAAAGCGCTCCTGCGTCGCGCGGCGGATCGCGTCCGAGCCCGCGAGCAGGTCCCGCGCCATGAGCTCGAGGTCATCGAAGTCCAGCCCCGACCGCGCCCGCTTGACGTCCGCGTAGGCGCGCGCGAACCGGTCGAGCAGCACGTCGAGCTCGGCGGCCGCGCGCGAGGCGCGGTGCGCCGCGCACGCCTCGGCGTACCGCTCGTGCTCGGCGAGGTACGCGGCGCACTCGGGGCCCTTGAGGACCGACGTGTTGCCGGGCTTGAAGCACGCCTGGTCGAGCACGGCGCGCTCGGGGATCGCGCCGTCGTCGAGCGCGGCGAAGATCTCCCGGCCGCGCTCGAGCGCGCGGGCGGCCCGGACGACCGTCTTGCGGTCGTCGCCCGGGTCGAGGGCGGCCGCCGCGAGGTCGCGCAGGCGCAGCAGCTCGCCGTGGTCGGGCGCCGGGACGGGCGCGGGCACCGGCAGCCGCGGATGCGTGAAGCCCTGCGAGCGCAGCACGTCGTGGACGTCCTCGATCGCCTCGCGGAGGCGGTCGGTCGTGAACGCGGCAGCGAGGTCCAGCGCCACCTCGCCGCGCTCGGCCAGCCAGGCCGCGTACGCCCGCTCCCACGCCTCCTGGCGCAGGCCGCGCGCCACGGTGTCGTCGAGGACGGCGAACGCGGGGTCGAGCCCCGCCGCGACCGCGTGCCCGCGCAGCAGGCGCGCGCAGAAGCCGTGGATCGTCGAGATCCAGGCGCTCTCGGCCTCGCGGGCCAGGTCGCGCTCGCCGAGCTCGAGCAGCCGCTCGCGGATCCGGTGGCGCAGCTCCCCGGCGGCCTTCTCGGTGAACGTGATCGCGAGGATCCGCCCGGGCGGCAGGCCGTCCTCGGTGACCATGCGCACGAAGCGCTCGACGAGCACCGACGTCTTGCCGCTGCCCGCGGCCGCGCTGAGCAGCAGGTCGCCGTCGCGGTCGAGGACGGCGCGGGCCTGCTCCTCGGTGAACGCCCGGCCCTTCGGCCCTGTGACCTGCGCCACCGTCACGCCTCGCACCGGCAGATCGTCGGGTACGCGCAGCCGCCGCCCCACGCGCACGAGTCCGGCCGCGGCTCGAGCCGGCCGTCGCGCGCGTCGCGGGCCGCGCCGACCGCCGCGTCGAGGGCGGCCTGCAGCAGCGCGTCGAACTCCTCGGCCGACAGGCGGTCCTCGCCGACGACCGGCAGGTCGGGGTCGGCGTCCTCGCGGATCGCGCCGCGCGGGCGCAGGTCCTCGGCGCCCAGCGGCTGGTACAGCGCGCCGACCGGCTCGAGCTCGAGCAGCCGCCGTGCCGCGAGCGCGTAGACCGCGAGCTGGAAGCGCCCCTCCTCGAGCCACTTGGCCGCCGGGTAGGCGGTCTTGCCCTTGTAGTCGTACAGGAGCGCCTCGTTCGTGCCCGGCCGGACGTCGATGCGGTCGACCTGGCCGCGCAGCACGATCCCGTCGCCCGCGTCGAGCTGGGCGAACGGCGCCTCGAGGTGCTCGGGCACGAACTGCGAGCGGCTGAGCGCGGCGGCCTCGACGTAGCGCAGCAGGTCGGCCTCCAGCCGCCGGCGCAGCGCCTGCCGGCGCGCCGGGTCGACGGAGATCCTGACCTCCCGGCTGAGCTCCTCGAGCGCGTCGCGCACCGCCTGGCGCGCCTCGGGCAGCCGCGCGGGCGTCAGGCCGCCGCCGTCGACCAGCCGCCGCAGCGCCTCCTCGAGCACCCGGTGGGCGAGCGACCCGCGCGCCATCGCCTCGGGGTCGGGCTCGAGCGGCGCGGGCTGCAGCACGCGCTCGACGAACCACCTGACCGGGCAGCCGGCGTACGTCTCGAGCGCCGACGCCGCCCACGCCTCGCGCGCACGCAGGCCGGCGAGCACGTCGGGGTGCTCGAGCGACCGGGCGACCGGCTCGCGGACCGGGTCGAGCGCGTGCGCGTCGGCGCGCCGGCGCTCGCGCTCGCACGGCGCGCCGGTCCCCGCCCAGCCGACCGCCCCGAGATCACGGTGCCGGCGGCGCGCGAGCGGGTCGTCGGAGAACCGCCGCGCGACGTCGTCGACGAACGCCGAGCGCACGACCGGGTCGCCCTCGTCGTCGGCGGCGTGCCAGGACAGGTACAGCCGCTCCTCGGGGCGCGAGACCGTCGCGTACAGCAGGTAGCGCTCGCCGCCGATGACGTCCTCGTGGGCGGCCAGGCGCAGGCCGGACGCCTTGTTGAGCGCCCGCCGCTCGGCGTCGCCGAGGAACGGCTCGGGCCGCGCCGGGGCCGGGAACTCGCGCTCCTGCAGCCGGCAGAGCAGCAGCGCCCGCACGCGCCGCGCGCGCAGCGACTGCGGATCGCTGACCGTCACGGCGCCCGGCGCCGTCCGGTCGCCCCAGCGCACCTCGACGCGCTCGAGGACCGCCGCCAGCTCGGCGGTGTCGGGCACGAGCTGCAGGTCCAGCGCGGCGGCGTCGGCGAGGTCGCGCAGCGCGCGTCGCCCGGCGGCGAGGACCGCGGCCTCCGCGGCGCCGGCCGCGTCGAGGATCGGCGCCTGCCGCACGTGCGGCGCGGCGAACAGCGTCCCGAGCTCGGCCCGCAGCGCCTCGAGGAGCGCCGGACCGCCCTCGGCGTGCGCGGCCGCCACGCGGTCCAGGACGCCGAGGGCGCGATCTCCGTGCCGGCGCTCCCACAGCCGCCGCGCCTCGGCCGCGGTCTTCGCGCCGTGCCGGCGGACCTCGGCCTCGAGCTCGTCGACGAGCTGCGGGGGGTCGACCAGGCCGGGCGTGCGCAGGTAGGCGAGGACGTCGGCGGCGGCGCCGCCGGTCGCCGCGCGCAGCAGCCCGACGAGGCCGCGCCCGAGCGGGGTGTGGCCCAGCGGCGCGGTGCGCTGCAGCGCGTACGGGATGCCGTAGGCGTCGAACACCTGGGCGACGAGCGCCGCGGCGTCCTGCGGGCGGCGCAGCACGACCGCGATCTCGTCGGCCGGCACGCCCTCCTCGCGGATGAGCCGCGCGACCTCGCCGGCCACGAGCTCCATCTCGGCCCGCTCGCCGCCGCCCTCGAGGAACACGACCGCGTCGCCCGCCGGCACGCGCGGGTCGGGCGCCGGATCCGCGGGCCCGCGCACGGCGATCGCGTCGCCGGGGGGATCGGGCACGCCCGTCCGCGCGGCGAGGTCGTCGAAGAGCGTGAGCGCCTGCCCGGGAGCGGGCTCCGGCCCGGGCTCGGGCTCCGGGGCCGCCGGCGCGTCCGGCGCCGCGCCCTCCTCGAACAGCGTGCGCTCGAGGTGGTGCAGGGCCTCGCGCGAGCCCGGCGCGTAGTGCTCGGCGCGCGGCTCGAGCGTCACGACGCGATCGGCGGCGGGCCGCAGCGCGTGGAACGTCTCGCCGCGGGCGGCGAACGCGTGCCGGCCCGCCTCGTAGGTCAGCGACACGACGACCTCGGCCTCGGTCGACGCGAGCGCGAGGATCGCGTCGCGCTGCAGGACCGTCAGGTCGTCGAAGCCGTAGAACAGCACCGGCGTCGCGCCCCACCTCGCGCGGTCCTCGCGGATCGCGTCGAGCGCCGCCGTCCGGTGCAGCGTCACGTCGGGGCGCCCGGCACGGTCCAGGCGGTCGCGGTAGGCGCGGTAGAGGCGCCCGAGCTCCTCGGCGTACTCCTGCCGCGCCGGCTCGTCGGCGACCCAGGCGCGCAGCGCCGAGACGAACCGGCCCGGGCCGATCCGGTCGGCCTCGAGCTCGTCGAACAGCCGGCAGGCGGCGGCCGCGAAGCCCGGCGTCCGGGCCGACGGCGCGAGCAGCTCCAGCCGCGCGTCGCGCGCCGCCGCGGCCGCCATCCGCTCCCGCGCGAGCGGGCCGAGCGGCTTGCCGCCGACACCCGCGCGGCGCGCGATCTCCCACAGCAGGCGGTCGAACGTCTCGACCCGCGCGCCGAACACGAGCCCGCCCTCCGCCAGCTCACGCCGGTAGCGCTCGACGTCCGGGAGCGTCGGGACGACGAGGATCGGCTCGCGGTCGACGAGCTCGACGGCGCGGCCCAGCACGAAGCCCGCCTTCTCGGCGTTCGCGGGTCCGGTGACGAGCGTGAGCGGCATCGGGTCCCTCAGGGTCGCGCGCCGGGCGGACGGTGTGACAGGCCACCCCGCACTGTGCGCGGAACACCACCGGACCTGTCACAGAAGCCCGCGGAGACGGCGGCCGTAGGAGGCCGCGCGGGCGGGTAGGCCGGGCGGATGCGTCTCGGGTTCGCGGTCAAGGTCCTCGGCGACGGTGGGCTGCCGTCGCACGACACGCGCCGCCACGCGAGCCAGCCGAGCCTCGGCGTCTCGCTCGACCGCCTCGACGCGATCTTCGGCTACCTGGACCGCCACGACATCCGCGTCTACCGGATGGCGACCGCGCTCGCCCCGTACGCGAGCCACCCGCGGCTCACGCGGTTCCGCGACCAGCCCCGGCGCTTCGCCGGGCGCCTCGCCGCGACCGGCGAGCGCGCGCGAGCGCTCGGCCTGCGGCTGAGCACCCACCCCGGCCAGTACACGGTCCTGAACTCCGAGGACCCCGAGGTCCAGCGGCTCGCGGCCGTCGAGCTCGAGGTCCAGGCCGAGCTGCTCGACGGGATGGGCCTGGGCCCCGAGTGCGTCGTCGTCCTCCACGTCGGCGGCGCCGCCGGCGGGACGGCCGCGGCCCTCGACCGCTTCGAGCGCGGCTTCGAGGTGCTGAGCGACGCGGCCCGCGCGCGGCTCGTCGTCGAGAACGACGACCGCTCGTTCTCGCTGGCCGACGTGCTCGCGCTGAGCGAGCGGATCGGCCGGCCGGTGGTGTGGGACGTCCTGCACCACCACTGCCACGACCCCGACCGCATCCCCGACCGCGAGGCGCTCGTGCGAGCGCTGGCCACGTGGCCGGACGGCGTGCGCCCGAAGATCCACTACTCGTCGCCGAAGACCGCGGTCGAGGAGCGCACGCGCCGGGTCGGGCGGCGCGTCGAGCGCTCCCCGGCGCTGCCGCCGCTGCGCGCGCACGCCGACCTCGTCGACCCGATCGGGTTCGAGCACTTCGTCACCGTGACCGCGGCCGGCCTGGACCTCGACGTCATGCTCGAGGCCAAGGCGAAGGACCTCGCGCTCCTGCGCCTGCGCGAGCAGCTCGCCGCCCGCGGCGTGAGCGCCGGGTGACCTGCGGCGAACCGGCCCGGGAGAGGGGGCATCTCCCGGGCGGGTCCGACCGCATCGCGACCCTCCCAGGACGCGTCGCGCAAACTTCCCTGACCGGATGGTCCGGCGCAAGCCGAACATCCGTCCGTCCCGGGCGGGCGTCGCCGGCATCCAGGGTGCTCCCCGCGACCCATCGGTGCCAGAGATCCCGCCGGGCAGAAGGCCGCCCGGAACGTCACACCGCGCCCGGCCGCCCTGCCAACCGCGGCCGCGGCCCCGCGGCCTAGGCCGCGGCCGTGCTCGCGTCGCCGGCGGTCGCCGCCGCCTCGGCGGCAGGCTCCTCGTCCGGCGGCTTGGCGCCCTCGCGCGCCCACGGCTCGTCGAACTCGACGCGCCACTTGCCGTCCTCGGACTGCTGGAGCGCCAGGCGCGCGCGGAACGACTTGCCCGAGCGGCCCTTGAACCCGGTCACCGGCTTGGCGGTGCGGCCGGTCTGGATGAGCTCCTTGGCGACGGCGACCGGCAGCGTCTTGCCGGCCTTGCTCTTCCAGATGACGAACCCGCAGCCCGGGTCCTCGCGCGACCAGCACGAGTAGCCCTTGCGGTTCTCGGTGATCGTGCGACCGCAGATCGGGCAGGGGCCGAGCGTCGCGCGCGGGATGCGGACGTCCTTGAGCTTGCGGTCGAGCTCGGCGACCGTCGCGCCCGCGAACTCGGCGATGTCGCTCATGAACTTCTCGCGGGTCTCCTGGCCGTGCTCGATCTCGGCCAGGCGCTTCTCCCAGTCGCCGGTGAGCTGCGGCGAGGTGAGCGGGTGCTCGTTGAGCAGCCGGATCACGCCGAGCCCCTTCTCGGTCACCACGAGCGAGCGGCCGTCGCGCTCGACGTAGCCGACGTCGATGAGGCGCTCGATGATCGCCGCGCGCGTCGCCGGGGTGCCGATCCCGGACTCCTTCATCGCCTCGCGCGCCTCCTCGTCGTCGACGAGGTTGCCGGCGGTCTCCATCGCCGCCAGCAGCGACGCGTCGCTGTAGCGCCGTGGGGGCTTGGTCTCGCGCTCGAGCGAGTCGACCTTGCGCGTGTCGACCTCCTCCCCGCGCTCGAGCTTGGGGAGCTGCTGGTCGCGCCCCTCGTCGGAGTCGGACGCCTCGGCGTCGGCCAGCTCGCCGTACACGCCGCGCCAGCCGGGGACGAGCAGCACCTTGCCGCGCGTGCGGAACACGTGCTCGCCGACCGTCGTCTCGACCCGCGTGTTCTCGAACTCGGCGTCGGGGTGGAAGACCGCGAGGAACCGGCGCGCGACGAGGTCGTAGATGCGCCGGTCGTCGCTGTTCATCTTGTCGAGCCGGTGCTCGGACTTCGTCGGGATGATCGCGTGGTGGTCGGTGACCTTCTCGTCGTTGACCACGCGGCCGAGCGGCAGCACGTCGAGCGACTGCACGTACGCGGCGGCCTTTGCGTACTCGGGCGCGCGGCCGACCAGCGCCGCGATCGGCTTGAGCTCCGACGTCATGTCGCCCGACAAAAAGCGCGAGTTGGTCCGCGGGTACGTCAGCGCCTTGTGCTCCTCGTACAGGCGCTGCGCGGCCGCCAGCGTCCGGCGGGCCGAGAACCCGAAGCGGCTGTTGGCGTCGCGCTGCAGCGACGTGAGGTCGTACAGGAGCGGGACGCGCTCCTTGCGGCGCGTCTTGTCGAGCTTGGTGATCGTGCCCCGGCGGCCGCGGACCGCCTCGACGATCGCCTGCGCCTCCTCGGCGGTCTTGATCCGCGGGCTGGAGCCGGCGTGGTAGCGGCCCTCGTAGACGCGCTCGCCGGAGGCGGCGAACGTCGCGTCGACGAGCCAGTACGGCTCGGGCTTGAAGGCGCGGATCTCCTCCTCGCGGCGGGCGAGGATCGCCAGCGTCGGCGTCTGCACGCGGCCGAGCGACACCGCGCCGTCGAACGACGAGCGCAGCCGGATCGTCGCCGCGCGCGTCGCGTTCATGCCCACGATCCAGTCGGCCTCCGAGCGCGACCGCGCCGCGGCCTCGAGCCGCTCCAGCTCCGCCGCGTCGCGCAGGTGCGCGAACGCCTCGCGCATCGCCTGGTCGGTCATCGACGACAGCCACAGCCGCTTGACCGGCTTGGTGCAGCCGGCCTTCTCGTAGACGTAGGCGAAGATGAGCTCGCCCTCGCGGCCGGCGTCGCACGCGTTGATGACGAGGTCGACGTCGTCGCGCTTCATGAGCTTGGTGACGACGCCCATCTGCTTCTTGGACCGCTCGTCGCGCACGACGAGCTTGAAGCGGTCGGGGATGATCGGCAGGTCGGCCATCCGCCACTTCTTGAACTTCGGGTCGTACTCGTCCGGCTCGGCGAGCTGGACGAGGTGGCCCACCGCCCACGTGATCACGTGCTCGGGGCCTTCGAGCCAGCCCTCGTGCTTCTCGAACGGCCCGGGCAGGACGCGCGACAGGTCGCGGCCCACCGAGGGCTTCTCCGCCATGACGAGGGTCTTGGACATGGGGGCGGAGCGTAGCGAGGGCTCCCCCCGCCCTCTGCGACGCCCTGCGACGAGAGGCGCTCAGCCCGCGCACGGGCCCGTGTCGACCTCGCCGCCGGCGCTCGCCAGCACGTCCTCGACGATGTCGTTCGGCACGCCGTAGCCGCCGCGCGGGGTCTGGTCGCGGGTCGCCGCGAACACGGTGGTCAGCACGCGGCCGTCCTCGTCGACGACCGGCCCGCCGGAGTTGCCCGGCCGGACCAGCCCGCGCAGCGACGTCATCCGGCGCTGGACCGGGCCGCGCCCGTACGCGTCGGACGAGAGCACCGTCCGCGTCGAGCCGATCCGCGCCGCGCGCACGTCGTACGGCCCGTTCTCCGGGTAGCCGAGGATCGCGCCGGCGGTCCCGCGCTCGGGGTCGGGATCGAGCGCCAGCGGCGGCTGGTTCAGGCCGGGCACGCGCAGGACGGCGACGTCGTTGGTGGGGTCGAACGCGACGGGGATCGCCTCGAGCCCCGGCCCGTCGCCGCCGACCCGGACGACCGTGTCGTCCTGCCCGGCGACGACGTGGGCGTTCGTCACGACGAGCCGGTCGCCGGCGACCCAGCCGGACCCCTCGACCCCCAGCCCGCACGCGGTCCCCTGGACGCGGACGACCGACGCCGCGGCCGCGCGCACGTCCGGGTCGCGCGCGATCGCCGCGCGCGGCGGCGGGACGTCGGGCTGCGGGCCGCGGATCGCGGGGAACGGGTCGAACCGCGCGAGCGCGTTCAGGATCGGCCCGCTCGGCGGCATGACGTCGTTCAGCCGCCGCAGGATCTCCGAGCGCTGGATGTCGGCGCGCAACTCCCGCGCGCCCGGGGTCTGCAGCGCGACCGCGCCGAACAGCCAGGCCAGGCAGAGCCCGATCGCCGCGCTCAGCAGGGCGCCGAGCAGCCCGTCGGCGACGCCGAGTCCCGGCAGGCGCATGACCCCGCGCACGCGCCGGCCGACGTGCTCGAGGCCGATCGCCAGCATCGTCCCCGCGAGCAATGCTCCCCCCAACGCGAAGAGCGGTGCGTAGGGTGAACGCGAGCCTGCTTCGAGCAGGAGCGGCGCGATTCTGCTACCTGCCAACCCTCCCCCGATGAATCCAGCAAGAGACAGTGCCCCGACGACGAAGCCCTGCCTGTACCCGTAGAGGGCCAGGAGGGTGACGAACGCGAGGATGATCCAGTCGAGCCCGGTCACGCGCGGCGCAAGGTACTCGTCGCGGCGGCGTGCCCTGCAGCGCCGCGGCGTGCCGCTCGTGCTCGCGGCGGCGTGCGCGTTCGGCGCCGGCGCGGTCGTCGGCGCCGTCCACGAATCCGCCGAGAAGCAGGCGGCGGAGCGCTACACGCGCGCCTGGGCACGGGGCGACTGGGCGACGATGCGCCGGCTGCTGAGCTCCGAGGCCCGCGCGCGGACGAGCCTGGAGGAGTTCCGCGCGGCGCACCAGCGCGCAGCGGCGACCGCCACCGCGACCGCCCTGCGACCGGGCCGCGCCGCCGAGCCGCGCGACGACGTCGTCACCGTCCCGGTCCAGGTGAGCACGCGGATGTTCGGCACGATCACCACCGAGCTGCACCTCCCGATCGTCGAGGAGGACGGCGAGGCGCGCGTGGCGTGGCGCGAGCACCTCGCGTTCCCCGGCATGCGCCCCGGCGAGAAGCTGACCCGCCGCACCCGCCTGCCGACCCGCGCGACGCTCACCGCCGCCGACGGGACGGTCCTGGCCCGCGGCGAGGACCGCGTCCCCGAGGACCCCGAGCTGGCCGCGTCGATCCGTGGCGAGATCGGGCCGATCCCCGAGGCCCGGGCCGAGGAGCTGCGCGCCAAGGGCGTGCCCTCGGACGCCAAGGTCGGCATCAGCGGGCTCGAGCGCGCGCTCGACGACGAGCTGCGCGGGACCCCCGGCGGCGAGCTGCTCGCCGGCGACCGCGTCCTGGCCCGGTCCGAGCCGCGCCGCGCGCCGCGCGTGCGCTCCACGATCGTGCCGTCGATCCAGCGCGCCGCGGTCCAGGCGCTGGCCGGCCGCCTCGGCGGCGTGGTCGCGCTCGACCCGCGCACCGGCGAGATCCAGGCCGCCGCCGGGATCGGGCTCTCCGGGCTGCAGCCACCGGGGTCGGTGTTCAAGATCATCACGCTCGCCGGGGCGCTGCGGGCAGGGATCACCTCGACGAAGGAGAGCTTCCCGGTCGAGACGTTCACGACGATCGAGGGCGTCCGGCTGGAGAACGCCAACGGCGAGGCGTGCGGCGGCACGCTCATCGAGACGTTCGCGCACTCGTGCAACTCGGTGTTCGCCCCGCTCGGCGCCGAGCTCGGGGCCGAGCGGCTCGTCAGGGCCGCCGAGGACTTCGGCTTCAACGCGCCGCCGGGGATCGCCGGCGCGGCGACGAGCACGATCCCGGCCGCGGCCGAGATCGGCGACGACCTCGCGGTCGGCTCGTCGGCGATCGGCCAGGGGCGCGTGCAGGCCACCGCCCTGCAGATGGCGATCACGGCGGCGACGATCGCCGAGCGCGGGCAGCGCCCGGTGCCGACCCTGCTGCGCGGCGAGCGGCTGCGGAGCATCCGGGCGATCGGGGCGCGCACCGCGCAGACGGTCGCCCGGGCGATGCGGGCGGTCGTCGAGAACGGCACGGGCGGCGCGGCCGCCGTCCCGGGCGGGCGGGTCGCGGGGAAGACCGGCACCGCCGAGCTGCGCTCGACCGTCGCGCCGCAGGCCGCCCCGGGCCAGGAGCCGGTCGCGCCCGCCCCGGCGAACGACCCGACCGACACCACCGCCTGGTTCGCGGCCTTCGCCCCCTACGACCGCCCGCGGGTCGCCGTCGCCGTGATGCTCGTCGGCGCCGGCGCCGGCGGTCAGACCGCGGCGCCGGCGGCGAGGACGGTCCTCGAGGCCGCGCTCAAGCGCGGCCGCTGACCGCGCGGGTCAGACGTCGAGGTTGACGATGCCCTGCTGGCCGTTGCGGCCGGTGATGACGAGCTCGAGCGGGCGGTTGTCGAGCGAGAAGCGGCGGAGCTTGAACAGCAGGAACGCGCCGTACGGCGGGCGCTCGCCGGCCGCGGTCTGCGGGTCGGGGTACCGGCTCTCGCCCTCCACCTCCGCGGCGCGGTAGGCGAACACGTTGTCCGGGCCGATCTGGACCGGCCGGTAGACGTTCTCCTGCGTGTCGCGGATCTCGAAGTCGACCGCGTTCGGGCGGTCGTCGTCGTTCGGGTTCTCCACGCGCAGCCAGACGCCGAACCACTCCTCCTCGCGGGAGAGGGAGCGGTCCGCGTCGGACACGCCGATGAGGAACTCGCGGTCGTCCTCGCGCAGCGTGTTGAGCTGGCGCGACATCTGGACCTGGTACTTGAGCTCGTCGATGTCGAGGTAGATGCCCTCGGTCTCGGCGAGCTGTGCGTTCACGGACTGGTACTGCTCGTCGCTCTGGGCGGGCTGTTCGTCCTCGCCGCAGGCGGCGAGGATCAGCGCGGCCGCGACGGACAGCAGCACGGCGAGGAAGCGAGCGGAAGTCATGCGGCGGCCAAATCTACAGCCTGAACTGCGAGGCGGGCTTCCGCGGGCCGCCGGCGGCGATCGTCGCGCGCTCGCCGCGCTTCTCGCCCTCCTCCAGGATCGCCCGCAGGCGCCGCAGCGCCTTGTTCTGGCTGCGCCGGTACCAGCGCCGGCCGATGAGCTCCATGATCTTGTCCGAAGGCAACCTCGGCGGCTCGGTGTCGGTGGTGAGCGTGACGAGCGTCGCCCCCGCGCCGACCGGCTCGAGCTCCCACGTCGAGACCGAGCGCAGCCGGTTGAACTTGCCGAACCGCCCGCGCTGGACGATGCGGCGCGGCCGATCGGCCTCGACGATCGTGACGTCGCCCCAGGCGAAGCGGTTGAGCGGCGCGTCGATCCGGAAGCGCGCACCGGCGCCCGGGCCGATCGAGTCCTCCCGCGTGAGGCGGAAGTCCTTCAGGTAGTGGTCGGTGAACTCCGCATGGTTGGCGATGTCCTCGAGGTAGTCGAAGACCTCGTCGGGGGTGCGGTCGATCGTGACGGTCGAGCTGACGGGATCCAAGGCGCGGCTGATTCTAGGCCGCGTCCGGATCTCAGGCCGCGCGGACCTTCACCGTGTGGCCGTGCTCGCAGTGCCGGACGCGCGTCACGGCGTCCGGCGCGTCGAGGCGCAGCGACGAGCACAGCTCGCAGACGACCTTCGCGCCGTAGCGGTGGACGTGCTCGCCGAACAGCGGCGTGCGGCCGCAGTCGGCGCACCGGTCACGTCCCGCGGTGAGGGCTCCGACGCCCTTGCGGAGCAGGCGGAGCTCGAGGTCGGCGGGCAGCAGGGTCGGAAGCGCACGAGCCATGTGTCCGCTGTTCGACAAATGGTCACAGGCTCCTTCCTTTGGAGCGTCACCCTGTTGGTATCGTCACAAGACGGGAGCACGGAGGCGCCTCCGGGCGCCGAGAGGAGCAGGTGGAGGGATGGAGTCATTGACGTCGGGAACGATGGCCGGAACAGGCTCGTTCCGATGCGAGGAGTGCGGCTACGTGGTGACGCTGGCCGCGGCGGACGCGCTGCCGGAGTGCCCGAGCTGCGCGAGCCGCAACTTCGCGAGGGCGTCGCTCTTCAGCGGTCCGCGGTTCCACCGTGGACAGGCGCCGGAGCGGACGCCCGAGGAGCGCGAGGCGTGGATCGCCGAGGCGCGCGAGGGGCTGACCGAGCCGGGCCAGTACCTCGTCTTCGAGCGCGACGGCAGAACGCAGGCGATCCCCCTGGAGCGCGAGTGGACGCGCGTCGGCCGCAGCCTGGCCGCCGACGTCCGCTTCGATGATCCGACCGTCTCGCGCCGGCACGCGCTGATCGTCCGCCAGGCGGACGGCGTGCGCGTCCTGGACGACCGGTCGCTGAACGGCGTGTTCGTCAACGGCGAGCGCGTCGAGTGGCGCGAGCTGCACGACGGGGACGAGATCGTCGTCGGCCGCTACCGGCTCACGTTCCTCGACGTCGGCGCCGAGCGCGCCGAGGTCGGCGACGCGAGCCTCGAGACGACGGGTTGAGCGCTCCGGTCACGTGGCGGCCGGTACATTGGTCGCCGCGTGGCCGACACCATCGCAGTTCTCTCGCAGAAGGGCGGCACGGGCAAGACGACGACCGTCCGTACCCTCACCGACGTGTTCCGGCGCGTCGGGCTCGACGTGCTCGCGGTCGACCTCGACCCGCAGGGCAACCTGTCCGACTACTTCGACATCGACCCGGAGGCCTCGCCGACGATCGGCGACGTCCTCTCCGGGCGCGCGAAGGCCAAGGACGCCGTCCACGACGGGGTCCTGCCGGCGAACCTCTCGCTGGCCGAGGCCGAGCTGGCGCTCGCGGGCAAGATGGGCCGCGAGCTCACGCTCAAGCGGGCGCTGAAGGACATCCGCCGCGGCTACGACATCATCCTGCTCGACTGCCCGCCGACGCTCGGCCTGCTCACGGTCAACGCGCTCGTCGCGGCCGACTACGCGATGCTGACCGCCGAGGCGCAGTACTTCGCGATGCAGGGCGTCGAGCAGGCCCTCGAGGTGGTGGAGCTGGCGCGCGAGTCGCTGAACCCCGACCTGGAGTGGCTCGGCGTGGTGTTCAACATCGCCGACATGCGCACCCGCCACTCGCGGGAGGCGTACGAGGCGCTGAAGGCCGAGTACGGCGAGAAGGTGTTCGACACCACGATTCGCTCGTCGATCGCCTACGCGGAGTCCGCCGAGCGGGCGCTGTCGATCCTCGACCACCGCCCCGATCTCGGCGAGGACTACGTCGCGCTCGCCGACGAGGTGCTCGCCCGCCTCGGCCGCGACGACGCCCGCCGGCGGCTGCGGCCGCTCCGCGCGACCGCATAGCGCTGCGATGCGGCGGCTGGCGGTCCTCGCGGCGCTCGCGCTGGGGGCCACGGGCTGCGGCGGCGACGGCGAGCGCGACCGCTCCGTGGCGACCGGCCCGCCGGCGACGGGTCCCCGGACGGCCGAGGAGCGGCCGTCCAGGCCGGCGACCGACGGCGCGGGCCGCGCGCTGCCCGCCGAGGGCCCGCTGCGGCGCCTCGGCGGCCGGGTGCTGCGCCGGACGCAGCTCCGCGCCTCGCCCGGCGGCCGGGTCGTGCGCACGATCGGACGGCGGACGCGGATGCGCGGCCCGCAGATCCTCGCGATCGTCGCCCGCCGCGGCGCCTGGTTCGGCGTCCTGCACGAGGCGATGCCCAACGGCCGGGCGGGCTGGATCCCGGTCGACGCGGTCCGGGTGGTCCGCGAGCCGTGGGAGATCGTCGTCGACCGCTCGTCGCACCGGCTGACGCTCCTGCGCGGAGGCCGTGTCGTCGACCGCTTCAGCGTCGCCACCGGCCGTCCCGGCTCCCCCACGCCGGTCGGCCGGTTCGCCGTCACCGACCGGCTGACCGCGCCCGCCGGGTCGCCCTACGGCTGCTGCATCCTGGCCCTCAGCGGCCGCCAGACGCGGCTGCCGCCGGGCTGGTCGGGCGGCGACCGCCTCGCGCTGCACGGGACGACCGACGGCGTGGTCGGCGGCGGCTACAGCTCCGGCTGCGTCCGGATCCGCGAGCCCGACCTGCGCCGCCTCATGCGCCGGATCCCGGTCGGCACGCGGGTCACGGTGCGGCCCTGAGCCGCAGCTCGAAGCGGTCACCGGGCCGGCACGCGGCCGCGCCGGCGACGAGCTCGAGCGCCGCGACCGCCCCGCGCGCCCCCGCCGCCCGCCACGGCCGCAGGCCCCGGACGACCTTCACGACGACGAGGTCGGCGTCGAGGAAGACGACGTCGATCGGGCGGCGCATCCCGCACGTGTGGACCGAGCGCGCCGGGACGATCAGCAGCGGCGCGGGCACCCGCCGGCGGCCGATCAGCCCGCGCAGCCGGCGGGCCGGGGTGGCGGCGAGGGAGACCTCCATGCGGGCACGAGGGAAGAGCCCGCCGGCGTTCGCCCCCGACCTTTGTGCGCCTGGCGCGTTACCACCCGTCAGTGAGACGGATAGATTCCACCCGGGGCGAGAGGACGACCGAGAGGTCGGGCGGCTGATGTTGCGAGATCGCACACGCCAGAACCGTGAAGCCCTGTTCGCCGAGGCGATCGCGGTCATCGACGAGGCCGAGGGCCGCCACCTGACCGTCGACGAGGTCGCCCGCCGCATCGCGACGTCGCGCCGCCAGCTCCAGCGCGTCTTCGAGGAGGTCGGCGGCGTGTCGTTCCGCGACTACGTCGTCCGCCACCGCATCGAGCGGGCCGCACGGCTGCTCGAGCAGGGCCTGCCGGTCGGCGAGGTCGCCCGCCGCGCCGGGTACGGGCACGCGAGCCACTTCGCGCGCGCCTTCCGCCGGCGGTACGGCGTCGCGCCGTCCGCCTACGCCCGGGGGGAGCGCCGCACCTAGAGCACCCGCACGTCGGCGCCCATCGTCTCGAACGGCGCACGCATCACGGTCGCCCACCCCTCGCACCGCCGGCGCAGCGCGTCGACGACCCCGCCGGTCTGCTCGTAACGGCACCAGACGAGCACGGTCGGGCCCGCGCCGCTGATCGTCGCGCCGATCGCGCCGAGGCCGGCCGCCTCGTCGACGAGCTCCATCGACCGGGGGAACAGGTGCGCGCGGCGGGGCTGGTGCAGGCGGTCCTGCAGGCCGCGCGCGACGAGGTCCCAGTCGCCCCTCGCCAGGCCGAGGACGAGCATCGCCCCGTGGGCGGTGTTGAACACCGCGTCGGCGATCGGGACCTGGTCGGGCATCGCGGCACGCGCGTCGGCGGTCCTGACCGGCTCGTGCGGGACGACGATGACCGCCTCGAGCTCGGGCGGCAGGTCGAACCGGACCGCGCTGGCGCCCGAGCACACCACGAAGCCGCCGTGCAGCGCGGCGGCGACGTTGTCGGGATGGCCCTCGAGCTCCAGCGCATGGGCGAGCACGTCGGCGTCGAGCTCGAAGATGTGGTCGGCGGCGACGAGCCCGGCGATGATCGCCGCGGCGCTCGACCCGAGCCCGCCGCTCAGCGGGATCTGCGACCGGATCCGGAACGTGAACCCGTCGGCGGGATGCAGGCGCTCGAATGCGCGGACGAGGAGGTTCGAGCGATCCGCCGGCACGTCCAGGTCGGTCTCGACCGCGAACGTCCCGGTCTCCTCGACCTCGAGCTCCAGGTGCAGCCCGAGCGCGGCCGCGAACGCGTCGTAGCCCGGCCCGAGGTTGGCCGACGACGCGGGGACACGGACGAGGCGGTGGCGCTGCATCGCGGCGGGAGCCTACGCGGTCCGGTGCGCGTGCCAGCATGAGCTGCGTGAGCGCCGTCTCCGCCCCATCCCTCCGCGGACCGCTCGTCGGGACCAGCGCGATCGTCGTCCGCGACGGCCGCGTGCTGCTCGGCCGCCGCCGCGGCGCGCACGGCGCGGGCACGTGGTCGCCGGCGGGCGGCAAGCCCGAGCCGGGCGAGTCGCCGGCCGACGCCGCCGCGCGCGAGCTGCGCGAGGAGACCGGCCTCGTCGCCCGCGAGCTCCATCCCGTCGGCTGGACGAGCGACGTGTTCCCCGAGGAGGGCCTGCACTACGTCACGCTCCACCACGCGGTCGTCGCCGACGGCGAGCCGCGGCTCCTCGAGCCCGACAAGTGCGAGGGCTGGGCATGGTTCGACCCCGACGCGCTCCCCCAGCCGCTGTTCGCGCCGGTCGCGTCGCTGTTCGGGTCGGGCTGGCGGCCGCCCCGCTGACGTCCGGCGTCAGGCCAGCACCGCGCGCTCCAGCGCGCGGAGGTCCGGCTCGCACGGCACGACCGCGCCCGCGCACTCGAGCGCGGTCTGCGGGTCCTTCAGGCCGTGGCCGGTCAGCACGCAGGCGACCCGCTCGGCGCCGTCGGCGCCGTACTTGAGCAGCCCGGCGACCGACGCGGCCGACGCCGGCTCGCAGAACACGCCGTCCTTCGAGGCGAGCAGCCGGTAGGCGTCGAGGATCTCCTCGTCGGTCACCGCGCGGACGAGGCCGCGCGACTCGGTGAACGCCGCCATCGCCTCCTCCCAGCGCGCCGGGTTGCCGATCCGGATCGCGCTGGCGACCGTCTCGGGCCGCTCGACCGGCGCCCCCTCGACGAGCGGCGCGGCGCCCGCCGCCTGGAACCCGAACACCCGCGGGCTCGCGCCGATCTCCTTGAAGCCCTTCCAGTACGCCGTCACGTTGCCCGCGTTGCCGACCGGGATGCAGAGCAGGTCGGGCCCGCCGTCGAGGTCCTCGACGAGCTCGAACGCGGCGGTCTTCTGCCCCTCGAGGCGGAAGTCGTTGACGCTGTTGACGAGCGCGATCGGGTGCCGGTCGGCCAGCTCGCGGACGAGCTTCAGCGCGACGTCGAAGTTGCCCCGCAGCGCGATGACCCGCGCGCCGTGCATGAGCGCCTGCGCGAGCTTGCCGGTCGCGATCTTGCCCTCCGGCACGATGACCGCGCCGGTCAGGCCTGCCCGCGCCGCGTAGGCGGCGAGCGACGCCGCGGTGTTGCCGGTCGAGGCGCAGATGACCGCCTCGGCGCCCTCGCGCACGGCGGCCGAGACCGCGCACGTCATCCCGCGGTCCTTGAACGAGCCGGTCGGGTTGGCGCCCTCGATCTTCAGCCACACCTCCGCGCCGACCAGCTCGGAGACGTGCGGCGCCGGCACGAGCGGCGTCGAGCCCTCGTACAGCGTCACCACCGGGTCGCCGTCCGCGAACGGCAGGCGGTCGCGATAGCGCTCGATCAACCCGACCCGCGTCATCACGACCTAGACGAACTCTTCCTCGATGACCCGGATCGCGCGCGGGGGCGAGCGGACGAAGTCCAGCCGCGCGATGAGGTCCCGCGCGGCGAAGAACCGCGACTCGAGGATCGGGTGGACGACCATGACCAGGCGCGCCTTCTCGCCGAGCCCCTTCTGGACGACCGACTTGATCGACGCCCCCTGCATGCCGAGGAGCTGGGCGACCTGCGCGAGCACCCCGGGCCGGTCGGCGACCTCGAGGTGCAGGTAGAACGCCGACTCGATGTCGTCGGCGATCTCGAGCGACTCGCGCGTCTCCGGCGTCGAGGCGGGCGGGATCATCGCGCTGATGACGTCGCCCATGACCGCGCTGGCGGTCTGCGGTCCCCCGGCGCCCGGGCCGGACATCGTGATCTCGGTGATCGCCGCCGACTCGACGGTCACCGCGTTGTACGGCCCGTGGACCGAGGCGAGCGGGTGGCCGCCGTAGAGGAACGCGGGATGGACGCGGACGGCGAGCTTGCCGTCGACGCGCTCGGCCGCGCCGATGAGCTTGAGCCCCAGCCCGAGGTCGCGCGCGTACTCGAGGTCGTCGGCGGTGATGTGCTCGATCCCCTCGTACGGCACCTGGTCGAGGTGGACCGGCGTGTCGAACGCCAGCCGCGCGAGGATCGCCATCTTCGCGGCGGCGTCGCGGCCGGTGACGTCGTCGGTGGGGTCGGCCTCCGCGTAGCCCAGGCGCTGCGCCTCGGCCAGCGCCTCCTCGTACGAGGCGCCGGTCGCCGCCATCTGGGTGAGGATGTAGTTCGTCGTCCCGTTGACGATCCCGTAGACGCGGTCGACGTGCGCGGCGGCGAGCGACTCCTGCAGGACGCGGATGACCGGCACGACGCCGGCGACCGCCGCCTCGAAGCGCAGCTGGACGCCGTGCTCGCGCGCCGTCGCCCACAGCTCCTCGCCGTGCTGGCTGAGGAGCTGCTTGTTCGCGGTCACGACGTGGCGGCCGGCGCGCATCGCGCGCAGCACGTACTCGCGCGCCGGGTCGATGCCGCCCATGACCTCGACGACGAGGTCCGAGCGCTCGAGCAGGTCGTCGAAGTCGCCGCGGCTGCGGGTGAGCACGCCGACGATCTCGGGCCTCATCCCGGTGATGTGCTCGATGTGGTCGGCGCGCTCGGGCAGCAGCTCGGCGAACGCGCTGCCGACGGTGCCGTGGCCGAGGAGGGCGATGCGGAACGTCCGGCTCATCCGCAGTCCCTCGCGAAGAGGTCGTCGTAGGTCTCGCGGCGCACCACCAGGCGGGCGTCCCCGTCCTTGCAGAAGACGATCGGCGGGCGCGGCTGACCGTTGTAGTTGTTGGCCATCGAGTGCCCGTAGCCGCCGGTCGCGGGCGTCACGACGATGTCGCCCGGGCGCGGGTCCTTCAGGTCGGCGCCCTGGACGAGCACATCGCCGGACTCGCAGTGCTTGCCGGCCAGGTGGCAGTAGGTCCCGTGCCCGAAGCGGTCGGCGATCTCGGCCTCGTAGCGTGCGTCGTAGAGCATCGGGCGCAGGTTGTCGGACATGCCGCCGTCGATGCTCACCCATGTCGACACGTTCGTCTTGACCGACTGCACGCGGTAGAGCGTCACGCAGCCGTTCGCGACGAGCGCGCGGCCTGGTTCGTCCATGATCGTCACGTCGGTCCCGAAGTGCTCGTGCACCGCCTCGACCTTCGCGCGGGCGTAGTCGATGTAGCGGGGCGGCTCCTGCTCGCGGTGGTAGGCGACGCCGAGCCCGCCGCCGAGGTTGATCGTCTTGAACTGCCCGAGCGTCGCCATCGCCGCGACCGCCAGGCGGAACGGCTGGAGCGCGAGGAGCTGCGAGCCGATGTGGGCGTGCAGGCCGGTCAGGGTCATCTTGTCCGAGCGCTCGATCCGCCGCAGCGCCTCGGGCGCGTCGTCCAGGCCGAACCCGAACTTGCTGTCGGCCTGGCCGGTCGAGATCGCCGCGTGCGTGTCGCCGGCGACGTCGGGCGTGATACGGACCTGGACCGGCTGCGGGCGGGTGCTGTCGCCGAGCCGCTCGAGCTTGTCGATGTCGTCGAAGTTGTCGATCACGATGTCGCCGATGCCGGCCTCGAGCGACTCGGCGATCTCCTGCTCGGACTTCGCGTTGCCGTGCAGGTGGATGCGCTTGGGGTCGATGCCGGCGCGCAGCGCGAGCGCGAGCTCGCCGCCGCTGGCGACGTCGCAGCCGTAGCCCTCCTCGGCGAACAGCCGCAGCACCGCGGTGCACGGGAAGGCCTTCGTCGCGAAGACGAGCTGGACATCGTCGTGCAGCGAGGCGAACGCGTCGCGGATGCCGCGCGCCCGCTGACGCAGGTCGTCCTCGGCGACGACGTAGACGGGGGTGCCGAACTCCTCGGCCAGCTCGATCACGTCGCAGCCGCCGACGTGCAGGCGACCGCGCTCGTCGAGGTACGAGCCGAGTGGATAGACGTGTGAGAGCTGCTGGGCGACGGCCACGGAGGCGAAGCAGTATGCAACAGGGGTGAGGATCGTCTCCCCCGAGCCACCCCGCCTGGGCACGCTGGACGGCCTGGCGTACGCCCTGTTCGAGCCCTCAGGGCCGCCCGCCGGCGGCGTCGTGATCCTCCACGGCGCCGACTCGGCGAAGGAGAGCCACTACGACTTCGCGCGCCTGCTGCGCAGCATGGGGATCGCCGCGGTGGCGTTCGACCAGCGCGGCCACGGCGAGAGCACGGGCGCCCTCGGCGCCGGCGCGCTGGACGACGTCGCCCGGATCCGGGAGCTGCTCCCCGCCGGCCGGCCGGTCGCGCTGCGCGGCTCGTCGATGGGCGGCTGGATGGCGATCGCGGCGGCCGAGCGCGCCGGGGCCGCGGCCGTCGTCGCGATCTGCCCGGCGACGTCGGCGGGGCTGGCCGGCGGCGTGCGCACCGGCCGCTTCGCGTTCGCCGCCGACGCCGGCGCGTTCTGCGCGCTGGCCGAGAGCGTCGACCTCGAGGAGCGGGCGGCCCGCCTCGGCGAGCGGCTGCTGCTCCTGCACGCCGAGGGCGACGAGGTCGTGCCGGTCGAGCACTCGCGCCGCCTGCATGCCGCCGCGCCCGGCAGTCGCCTGGTCGTCACGCCCGGCGGCCACCACCGCTCGATCCAGCACGACCCCGAGCTGCAGGCGTTCGCCGCGCGGTGGCTGGCCCGCGCCTTCGGCCTCCCGGGCCGTCTGTGAGAATCGGTCTCAGATGCCCGAGTTCCTCACCCGCGCGCTGGTGGAGATCCTCCTGCTCGCCGTGGCGGGCGGGCTGCTCGGCACGTGGATCGTCCTGCGGCGCCTGGCGTTCTTCACGCACGCGGCCGGCTCGGCGACGTTCCCGGGCCTCGTCGTCGCCGGTCCCTGGGGCGTGCCCGCGCAGGTCGCGGCGCTCGGCTCGGGCCTGCTGTACGCGGTCGGCCTGGAGCGCCTGGTCCGCCGCCGCGGCGTCGAGCCGGACACCGCCACCGGCCTGCTGCTCGTCGCCGCGCTCGCCGGCGGCACGATCCTCGCCAGCGACGCCTACCCGGCCGGCGTCGGCGTCGACCGGCTCCTGTTCGGGACGCTGCTCGGGCTCCAGGACAGCGACCTGGCGGTGTCGGCCGGCGTCGCCGTGCTCGCGGTCGCGGCGACCGCGGCGCTCGGCCGGACGTGGCTGGCCACCGGGTTCGAACCGGGCTCGGCGTCCGCGCTCGGCGTCCGCGCGGGCGCCGGCGACCTGCTGCTGCTCGCCGGGCTGGCGCTCGCGGTCGTCGCGGCGCTGCCCGCGGTCGGCGCGCTGCTCGTCGGGACGATGCTCGTCGTGCCCGCGGCCACCGCGCGCCTGGTGGCGCGCAGCGTCCCCGCCCTTCAGGCGACGGCGGTCGGCCTCGCCGCGGCCGAGGGCGCCGGCGGCCTGCTGCTCGCGTACGAGCTCGACCTCCCGCCCGGGCCGGCGATCGCGCTCCTCGGCGGCATCGTGTTCTGCGTCGTGGCACTGGCGGTACGGCGGCGATGAGCGGGGTCGTCGTCCAGAGGCTCTCGGCCGGCTACGAGCCCGGCCGCCCGGTGCTCACCGACGTGGACTTCGAGGCGCCCCGCGGCGGCACGGTCGGCGTGCTCGGCCCGAACGGCGGCGGCAAGACGACGCTGTTCCGCGTCCTGCTCGGCGAGCTGCGCCCCGAGCGCGGCCGGGTGATCCTCGGCGGCAGCGTGGCGAGCGTGCCGCAGGGCGACCACGCGCGGCTGGACTTCCCGGTCTCGGCGCTCGACGTCGCGCTCATGGGCGCGTACGGGCGCACGCCGTGGTGGCGGCGGATCGCGCGCGCCGACCGCGATGCGGCGCGCGCGGCGCTCGACCGCGTCGGGCTGCTCGAGCACGCCGGCGACCGCTACGGGGAGCTGTCGGGCGGCCAGCGCCGGCGTGTGCTCATCGCCCGCGCGCTCGTCCAGGACGCCCAGGTGCTGCTGCTCGACGAGCCGTTCGCCGGCGTCGACCGCGCCAGCGAGGAGCGCATCCTGCGCGTGCTCGACGAGCTGACCGGCGAGGGCCGCACGCTGCTCATCTCGACCCACGACGTCGAGCAGGCGCGCCGCTTCGACCGCGTCCTGTGCCTCAACCGCCGGCAGATCGCCTATGGCGAGCCCGGCGACGTGCTGACCGCGGGCTGCCTTCAGAGGACCTACGGCGCCGAGCTGCTCGTCGTCGGCGGCGAGCAGGTCGTCGCGGCGCCGCACCACGACTGCGGGGAGCACGCGTGAGCATCTTCGAGCGCGCCCTGCTCGAGGCGGTGCTGCTCGGCGCGGCGTGCGGGCCGCTCGGCCTGTGGGTGCTCGCGCACCGGCAGGCGTACGCGGCCGAGTCGCTCGCGCACGCGATGCTGCCCGGCCTGGCGTTCGCGGCGATCGCCGGGCTGCCGCTGCTGCTCGGCGCGGCGGGCGGCGTGCTCGCGGCGGCGCTCGTCGTCGCGCTCGCGGCGCGCGACCGGCGGATCGGGCCCGACCTGGCGATCGCGGTGACGATCACCGCCGCGTTCGGCGCGGGCGTGCTGCTCGCCGCGACGCCGGAGGTCCCGGCCGACCTGTCGGCGCTGCTGTTCGGCGACCTGCTCGGCGTGACCGACGCCGACCTCGTCGCGGCCGCGGCGCTCGCCGTCGCGGTCCCGGCCGCGCTCGCCGCCGGGCACCGCCCGCTGACGCTCGCGGCGCACGACCCGGACGCGGCGCCGTCGCTCGGTGTGCGCCCGGAGCGCGTGCAGGCCGCGCTGCTCGTCCTGCTCGGCGCCGCGATCGTCGTCGCGGTCCAGGGACTCGGGAACCTGCTCGTCGTCGCGCTGCTCATCGCGCCGGGCGCCGCGGCCGCGCGCCTGAGCGGCCGGCTCGGCGCGCAGGTCGTGCTCGCCGCGGTCCTCGGCGCCGGCACGGGCGCGGCGGGGCTCGTCGTGTCCGACCGGCTCGCGCTCGCCGCGGGCGCGTCGGTCGCGCTGACCGCGGCGCTGCTCGCGCTCGCCGTGCTCGCCGTCCGCGGCGGGGCCGGGCGGGCGGTCAGGCGCTCGCCGATCGAGGCGCTGGGCGGCCGGGCCCGGTGAACAGGCCGCCGCGGCGCTGGAAGACCGCGATGAGGACGACGCCGGCGAGGAACAGCGCGCCGCTCTGGAGCTGCGCGGCGGTCAGCCCGAGCGCCGCGTCCTCGTTGCGGCGGACGAACTCGACGAGGAAGCGCTCGGCGCCCGCGAGGACGAGGTAGAGCGCGAACAGGCCGCCGGGCCGGACGCGGTCGCGCAGGTGCCACAGGACCAGGCCGACCGTGCCCATGACCATCGTCTCGTAGAGCGGCGCCGGGTGGACCTCCTCGGTCGTCGGCACCACGCCGTCGGGGTAGGCCATCGCCCACGGCCCGTCCCACGGCCGGCCGTAGTCGCCGTCGCCGGAGATCTGGCAGCCGATGCGCCCGATCGCGTAGCCGATCGGCAGGCCGATCGCGGCGAGGTCGAGCAGGTGCACGCCGAGGAAGCCGCGCCACCACGCCCAGGCGATCATCGCGAGCGCGCCGCCGAGCAGGCCGCCGTACCAGACAAGCCCCGCGCCGCTGAAGATGTTGCCGAGGACGTCGCCGTCGACCTCGTCCCAGTGCTGGACGACCCAGTACAGGCGTGCGCCGACGAACCCGCCGACGAGCGCGGTGAACACCATCTCCCACGCCCAGTCGACCGGCTTGCGCAGCTCGCGCAGGCGGACGGAGATGATCGCGCCCCAGGCGACGAAGTTCAGCGCGAAGAAGAGCCCGAACGTCTTGACGCCCAGGCCGAAGACGTCGATCTCCTCGAGCACTGGGCCAGCAGGCTACAGGTAGCCCAGCGGGTTCACCGGCGAGCCGTTCACGCGCACCTCGAAGTGCAGGTGCGGCCCGGTCGAGTTGCCGGTGTTGCCCGAGCGGCCGATGACCTGGCCCTGCGAGACGGTCTGGCCGACCGACACGCCGATCGACGACTGGTGGCCGTAGCACGTCGACAGCGACGCGGTGTGCTGGATGCAGGTGTAGTTGCCGTAGCCGCCGACCCACCCGGCGATCGCGACCCGGCCGCCGTCGGCGGCGCGCAGCGGCGTGCCGTTCGGCAGCGGGATGTCGACGCCGGCGTGCAGGCGGCCCCAGCGCTGGCCGAAACCCGAGCTGATCGGGCCGTTCGCGGGCCAGATGAGCCCGCTCGAGCCGCGCTTGATCGGGCCCGCGCCCGGCGCGCCCGGCGCCTGGCCGCGGGCGGCGGCGAGCCGCGCCTGGATCTTCGCCTGCTCGCGCTCGAGGCTCTTCAGGTGGCTCTCGAGCTCCTGGCGGTCGACGCGGACCTTCTGGAGCGCCCGCTGCTTGTCGGCCTGGGTCTTGCGGTAGCCGACGCGCGTGCCGATGAGCTCCTTCTTGACGAGGGCGACCTCGTTGCGGCGGGCGAGCACCTGGGCGGTGATCTTCTGCTGCTTGTTCTCGAGCCGGTCCAGCCGCGCCTCGGTCGCGGTCGCCTCGGCCTTCGCGGCGCGGACGCGCTCGACGATCCGCCGGTCCTGGTCGGCGATGCGCCGGATGAACTCACCGCGCGAGAGCAGGTCGGCGAACCCGTCCGCGTTGAGGACGACCGTGAGGATGTCGGGGCGCTCGGCCTTGTACATCTCGACGAGGCGCGTGGCGAGCGCCTCGCGGGCGACCTTCAGCCGCGCGCGCAGCCGCGCGAGGCGCGCGCGCTCGTCGCGCAGCCGGCTCTGCGTCCGGACGAGGGCGGCGCGCTTCCGGTCGAGGTCGGCCTGGAGCGCCTGCTCGCGGCGCTGGAGCGAGCCGATCCGGTTCTCGAGCCGGCGGATGCGCGCGGTATAGGCGGCGATCTCCGACGTCAGGACGCGCTCGGCGCCCTTCTTCTTGCCGATCTTGGCCCGCGTCGTGTCGATCTTGCGCTGCAGGTTGCCCTGGCCCAGGACGCCGACGGGCAGCACGGCCCAGAGGCAGAGGGGCAGGATCACGCAGGCGAGGGCGACGCGGAAGCGCATCAGACGGCGCGCGACGATACGACCAACGCCGCGAAATCCCTGCAAATGGCCTTGCAGCCGGACCCCTAGAATGAAGGCCACCATGGCAGCTCGGTCCACCACCGCTCTCAAGGCGCCCGCCGGCCTCCAGGCCCGGATGCTCCTCACGATGTTCCTGCTGGGGCTCGTGTACGTGATCCTCGTCGCGGTGCTGGTCGCCGCGGAGGCCTACGCCCTGATCTTCGTCGTCGCGATCATGTTCGCGGTCCAGGTCTTCGCGTCGGACGCGATCGGGCTGCGCGCGATGGGCGCGCACGAGGTCTCGCCGCAGGAGGCCCCCGAGCTGCACGCGATCGTCGAGCGCCTGTGCGTCCAGGCCGACATCCCCAAGCCGAAGGTCGCGGTCGTGCGGACCTCGATGCCGAACGCGTTCGCGATGGGCCGCAGCCAGAAGCACGCGACGGTCGCGGTGACCACCGGCCTGCTCGAGATCCTCTCGCCCGCCGAGCTGGAGGGCGTGATCGCGCACGAGCTCGCGCACATCCGGCATCGCGACGTGGCGATCATGACGATCGCGGCGTTCTTCGCGACGATCGCGTCGATGATCCTGCAGTTCGGGTTCCTGTTCGGCGGCGGCAGCCACGACTCCGACGACGACGGGCCGGGGTTCCTCGCGGTGCTCGCGGTCGCGCTCGTCGTCTACGTCGTGTCGTTCGTCCTCATGCAGGCGCTGTCGCGCTACCGCGAGTACGCGGCCGACCGCGGCGCGGCGGAGATCACCCGCCGGCCCAGCGCGCTGGCGTCGGCGCTCATGCGGATCAGCGGCACGATGGAGCGGATCCCGGACCGCGACATGCGCGAGGCGCACACCGAGCTGGCGGCGTTCTACATCTCGCCGCCCACGAAGCGCTCGCTGTTCGAGCTGCTCTCGACGCACCCGCCGATGGAGAAGCGCATCGCGGCGCTGGCCAGGCTCGAGCAGCAGCTGCAGGGCACCGCCTGATGGGCTTCCTCGACGCCCTGCTCGGCCGCAGCCGTACCGCGCAGCCGGCGAAGAAGGACCGGCTGTTCGCGATGTCGACGGCGTACGTGACGCTGCAGGTCGAGCACGGCGTCGAGAACGCCGGCAGGGCGGGGATCGTCTTCCAGGCGCTCGCGACGAGCGACTTCGCCGCGATCGTGCGCGACACCGAGGAGGTGCTGCGCCTCACCGGCAAGGAGACCGGCACGAAGGTCACGACCGCCGAGGACGACTTCGGCTACCGGTGGGTGATCCTCGAGGACCCCGACATCGAGGACCTCGTCGTCGGCGTCAACGCGGTGAAGGACGCGCTCGACACGAGCGGCTACGGCGACCGCGTGCTCGCCGCCGTCTTCGCGTTCCGCGAGGGCGCCGGCGGCCGGCCGGTCTACTTCATCTACAACGTCAAGCGCGGGACTTGGTACCCGTTCGTCCCGGCCCCGGGCAAGCAGCAGCGCGACAACGAGCGCGAGTTGCAGCTCCGCGCCCAGCTCGCGGGCGAGCTGCCGATCGAGCCCGAGCTCGAGCGCTGGTTCCCGCTCTGGGGCGTCCCGCTCTGACGTTCGTCCAGCGGACCGGCCCGCGGCGGGGTCCCGGGCACGTCCGCCGCCCCGGCGCGGGTTAGGGTTGCCGCCGTGCACGCGGAGGACCGTGCCGGGATCTACCTCGAGGAGCTCGCGAGCCGCATCGCCGACTCGCTCGGCGAGCGGCTGCTGTGCGTCGCGTCGATCGGCAGCTACGCGATGGGCGCGTTCGACCCCGAGCGCTCGGACCTCGACGTCATCGTCGTCGTCGACCGCCCGCTGACCGTCTCCGACTGGGACGCGGTCGTCGACCGCTGCGCGCACGAGGCGCTGCCGGTCCCGGCGCGCAAGCTCGAGCTCGTCGCCTACACGCGTCCCCAGGTCGCCGCGCCGCGCCGCAGCCAGGGCTGGGAGCTGAACTTCCACACCGGCCCGGGCGTGCGCCACGCCGGCCACGATCCGATGGCCGAGTCGTGGCACTGGTTCGTGCTCGACCTCGCGCAGGCGCGCAAGCACGCGCTGACGCTGTGGGGCGTCCCGGCGCACGAGGTCATCGGCGAGGTCTCCGAGGAGCTCGTCAAGGACGCGTACGCGGCCGCGCTGGCGTGGTACGCGACGCACGAGCCGGGCCCGCAGCTCATGGTCGCCGCCGCCCGCGCGTGGCTGTGGAACGCCGAGCGCAGATGGGCGTCCAAGCCCGAGGCGTGGGCGTGGGCGACGGAGCGGGTGGGCGACCGGCTCGGCCGCCCACCCGGGTCCTGACGTCGCGGCTACCGCAGCCGCACGGTGACCGGCTTGCGGCCGGCCGAGCGGAGCACGACCGTGCCCCGGATCCGCGTCGTCGAGCGGTACGTCAGCGTGCGGCCCTTGACGGTGCCCTTGGCGAGGACCTTGCGCGAGCCGCGGCGGGTGATCGTCACCTTGCGGGCCTTGGTGCGAGCGCTGAACACCACGCGGCGCAGCGAGGCCTTGCGGGTCTTCGGCTTCGACGACTTCTTGGTCGCCGCCGACCTGCCGCGCGGACCGGTCTTGCCGCGCGGGCCGCGCGGACCGGTCTTGCCGCGCGGACCGGCCGGGCCCACGGGACCGGCAGGCCCGGTCGCGCCGACGGGACCGGCGGGGCCGGCCGGGCCCTGCGGGCCGGTCGCGCCGGTGTCGCCCTTCTCGCCGGTGTCGCCCTTGTCCCCCTTCACCGGATCGGGGATGCACTCGCCCTCCGGGTTGGCAGGTGCGTCCGGTGCGGTGTCGGGCGCGATCCGGACGCTGAACGAGCCGAACGTGTTCGGGGTGCGGTCCGGACCCGCGCCGGTGTTGTAGCCGGAGATCGGGTAGCCGTCGGTCGCGACCGACGGGACCATGCAGCTGATCGTCGTCGACCCGTCCGCGTGGTAGCGGATCTTGCTCTGCGTCAGGTCGAGGCTGAAGATCTTCACGTCCGTGAAGGGCTCGGTGCCTCCCCCGCCGCCGCCGGGGCCGCCGCCCGCCGGCTTGACGCCGTCGGCGATGAGCTCGGCCGCGGTCCGGCTGACGAACCGGATGCGCACGTTCTCCCACTCGGCGGTGATGCCGTGCCCGGCCGAGACGAACGCGAAGCCGCCCTCGAACTCGTAGGTCTCATCGTTCGGGGTGAACGGCAGCGGCGCCGTGTCCTTCACCGGGAGCGCGAACGTGTACTCGATGTTCGGCCCGCGTGGATCGGTTCCGTCGATGGTGCCGCCGAACGGCCCGGAGCCGCCGACCACGGAGAACGTGCCGTTGGCGCCCATGCCCGGGGTCGGGTTGGTGATGTAGCCGAGCCACGTGCGGGTCGTCCCGGCGTAGTCGTTGACCAGCGTCCACTCGAGCTGGCCCTTCGTCGCGGAGAACGCCGTTCCGGCCGGCACGAGGGTGGCGAGGACGGCGAGCGCGGACAGCCAGCCGAGGCGCTTCCGGTGCAGGGGATGCTTCATGGGTTCGGGGAGTCCTTCTGGTTCAGGGGGACCTAAGGCGGCGCGAACAATACCCGACCTCCCAGGTTGGTGTTAGGGTTTCCTAAGCTGGAAACCGGCCGCCGCGCCCCCCGACGGCCGAACCCGACTTCCTCAGGAGAACCCGACAGCGACATGAACGTCGTGAAGCGCGCGGCCGTCATCGCGGCCCTGCTGACCCTCGCGCTCGCCGGCCCTGCCCAGGCGGCGCCGAAGCGCATCGTCGCCCTCACCCCCTTCACCGCGAACATCCTCGCGGAGCTCGGCGTCAAGCCCGTCGCCGTCGGCCAGACGCTCGGCGGGCGCGACCGCATCGACCGGCGCCTGCGGGGCGTCCCGGTCCTCAAGCTCTCGCACCCCAACGGGCCGAACCTCGAGGAGCTCGCCAAGCGCAACCCGCAGCTCGTCCTCTCCGCCCCGACGTGGAACCGGGGCCACGGCCCGATGCGCAAGCTCGGCATGCGCGTCGAGACGTCCGAGCCGCGCAGCGTCGCGGCGGTCGGACGGGAGGCGATCCGCATCGGCAGGCTCGTCGGCAAGGAGCGCCAGGCCCGCCGGATCGCCGCGCGGATCGAGAGCGACATCCGGCGCGCGACCCGCGGCATCCGCAAGCGCCCGAAGGTGCTCGTGATCCTCGCGGTGGGGCGCACCCCGTACGCGATGCTCGAGAACAGCTGGGGCGGCGACGTCGTCAAGCGCGCCGGCGGCGACCTGCTCACCCGGGGCCTGCGCGCCGGCGGCGGCTTCGCCCGGATCTCGAACGAGACCGTCGTCCAGCGCAACCCGGACATCATCATCGCCGTGCCGCACGGCAACACGCCGGACATCCCGCGCCTCGCGCGGTACCTGAAGGCGAACCCGGCGTGGGCGACCACCAACGCGGCGCGGCGCAACCGGATCTACGTCTCGACGGGCAACTCGCTCCTGCAGCCCTGGACCGACGTGGGCCGCACCATCCGGGACGTCCGCACGAAGTACCTCCGCAACTAGCCGCCGCGCAGGCCCGTGGTGCTCCGTCAGACGACCGTCCTCGTGCTCGCGGCGGTGGCCCTCGTGGCCTCCGCCGTGGCGTCGCTCACGCTCGGCGCGGTCGCCGTCCCCCTGGGCGACGTCGCCGACGCGCTGACGGGCAAGGCCGAGGACGGGCCGTTCAAGGAGATCGTGCTCACGCTGCGCCTGCCGCGGGCGGTGGACGCGATCGTCGTCGGCGCCGCGCTCGGCGTCGCCGGAGCACTGCTGCAGGGCGCGCTCGCGAACCCGCTCGCCTCCCCCGACGTCATCGGGGTCACGGCCGGCGCCGGGTTCGGCGCCGTCCTCATCCTGCTCGTCTTCCCGTCATCGATCGCGCTCCTGCCGGTGGGCGCGCTGCTCTTCGGCTCGCTCGCCGCCGCCATCGTGTTCGCGATCGCGTGGAGCGGGCGCAACCGCGGCTCGATCGGGCGGCTGATCCTCGCCGGCATCGCCGTGCAGGCCATGTTCGGCGCGATGACCACGTCGGTCATGGTCGGCTTCAGCGACCGCGTCCAGTCCGCGGTGTTCTGGCTCGCCGGCGGGCTGACCTCCGAGGGCTGGTCGGAGATGGCCGTCGCCTGGCCGTACTTCGCGATCGGCGGGATCGTCGCCGTCGGGCTCGTTCGGCCGCTCGACAGGCTCGCCCTCGGCGACGAGGTCGCCCAGTCGCTCGGCGCGCGCCCCCAGCTCATCCGCCTCACCGCCGCGTGCGCCGCCGCGCTGCTCGCGTCGGCCGCCGCCGCGCTCGCCGGGCTGCTGACCTTCCTCGGCCTCGTCATCCCGCACGTCGTGCGGCTGGCGGGCGGGACCCACTCGCATCGCTTCGTCGTCCCCACGTCGGCGATCCTCGGCGCCGCGCTGCTGCTGGCCGGCGACACGCTCGCGCGGACCGCGTTCGCGCCGATCGAGCTGCCGGTCGGACCGTTCATGGTCCTGCTCGGCGTGCCCCTGTTCCTCTGGCTCCTGCGCAAGGCCGTATGACGACGCCGCTGCTCGAGGCCCGGGACGTCGAGGTGCGCATCGGCGAGGCGCACATCCTCAAGGGCGCGGACCTGACCGTCGACCGCGGATCGCTCGTCGCGATCGTCGGCCCGAACGGCGCCGGGAAGTCGACGTTCGCGCGCGCGGTCGCGGGGATGCAGAAGCTCTCGGCCGGGACCGTCCTGTGGGACGGCACCGATGTCCGCCGCCTACGCGGGCGGAAGCTGGCGATGCTGCGCGCGTTCGTCCCGCAGCGTGCCCGCGTGCCGGACGGCGTCGACGTCCGCCAGGCCGTCGAGATCGGCCGGTCGCCGCACATCCGCCCGCTCGCCCGTCCGACGCGCGCCGACCACGAGGCCGTCGACCGCGCGCTCGAGCGCGCGGGCGCCGCCGACCTCGCCGACCGGCGGCTGAGCACCCTCTCCGGCGGCGAGCTCCAGCGCGTGCAGATCGCCGTCGCGCTCGCCCAGGAGGCGCCGGCGCTCATCGCCGACGAGCCCACCGCCCACCTCGATCTCGGCGCGTCCGCCACGCTCGCCCGCCTGCTGCGCGCGCTCGCCGACGAGGGCCTCGGCGTCGTCCTGGTCGTGCACGACCTCGCGCTCGCCTCCGCGATCGCCGACACGGTGGTCGTCATGTCGGAGGGCCGGACGGTCGCCGCCGGCCCGGGTGAGGAGGTGCTCGACACCGGCCGGCTGTCCGAGGTCTGGCACGTCGACGCGGCGCTCCACACCGGCGACGACGGCCGCACCGCCCTGCGCGTCGACTGGCTCGCCACCGGCCGCACCCCGGAGATGAAGGAGACCCAGCACCGATGAAGCGCACCCTCGTCTGCGCGGTCGCCGCCGCGCTCCTTCTCGCCACACCCGCCGCGGACGCGCAGACCGCCGAGCGCGGCACGACGACGCTCGCGCTCACCGGCGCCGGCGCCAAGGCGCTGACCAGGGCCGGTGTGACGGTCCGCGCGACGAAGCCGGCGAGGCGCACCCGTACGTGGGTCGCGTTCCCGGTCGCGCGCGGCTCGATCGGGGCGAGCGCCTGGCTCGAGCACGACGGCGCGATCACGTTCAGGCGCCGCGGCCGCAGCGTCCGCTTCGCCGACCTCCGGGTGACCACGCGGGGCGCCGTGACCCGGCTCAGCGCCCAGGCGCCGGGCGGGCGCCTGACGCTCGTCACGGCGCGGCGCCGCACCACGCTCGACCGCACCCGGGGCACCGCCGCGCTGCGCGCGACGCGCGCGACGTTGTCCGTCAAGGCCGCACGGCTGCTCGGGCGGCGCCTGGGCCTGCGCACGGTCCGCCGCGCGATCGGCACGCTGACGATCCAGGCCGCGCTCGGCGCCGGCGAGGGCACGCCGTCGAACAAGCCGATCACCTCCGAGCCGCCCGTGCTGCGCCGTCCGGGCACCGCCGGCGCCGTCGGCGCCGCCGCGATGACCTGGCACGTCCGGGAGTCGTTCATCCGCTACATCGCCCAGGCCGAGGGCACCTCGGCGAAGGACGGGGCCCGGGGCGGCGCTCCGCGGAAGGCCCAGGACGGCCTCGGCGACCCGATGGTCTACGACTACGCGTTCACCCCGCTGCCCGAGCGGAGCTGGTTCGACCCGGTCTCCTCCACCGCCGGCCTCTACTTCCGCGGGACGGTGAACTTCCGGTACGAGGAGCGCGGCATCGACATCGACGTCAGCGACCCGGAGGTCGAGCTGACCGGCAGCCGGCCCCGGGTGATCTTCCGGTTCCCGAAGTCCGGCAACAAGCGGACCGTGCTCCTCGACCTCGACCTGCGTGCGGCGTCCGCCGACGTCGCCCCCGACGGGACCGCCACGTACCGGCGCATCCCGGCGCGCGTGGCGCCCGAGGCGGTCGAGACGGTGTTTGCCGGCATGTACCAGGCAGGCACGGCGTTCGGCTCGGTCACGGTGTCCTTCAAGGCGGGATGAGGCGCGCGCTGGTCCTCACGCTCCTCCTGCTCGCCGTCGCGCCGGCGGCGGCGCGCGCTGCCCAGGTCACGGTCGTCTCGCCCAACGGCCAGCAGCACCCCGTCTCGCTCGACGCGCTGCTCGCCTCGCCCGACGTGCAGGGGCGCGAGTACGTGGTGCGCGGCGAGCGCGGCAGCACCCGCCGCACGGTGACCGGCGTGTCGCTGGCCGCGGTGCTCAAGGCCGCCGACGCGCGTGTGGACCAGTTCAAGTACGCCGAGGTCCAGGACGCGAGCCGCTCGGTGCTGTTCAGCCGCGACCAGGCGCTGTCGGACGACTGGGACGCCGGCCCGCCCGTGTTCTACGTCGACGGCGCCGACGTGCGGTTCCTGCGGCCGAGCGCCGGCGGCGACGACCTCAACGGCGCCGACGAGCTGTCCGGACCCGGCGGCCTGACGATCCGCCTCCGGCAGAAGGTCAAGCTGACGATCCGCGCGTCGGCCTCCAAGCGCAGGGCCGAGGTCGGCGAGCAGGTCACGTTCACCGCCGAGATCGGCGGTGTCGGCGCGGGCGAGACCGCGACCGTGTCGTGGCTCTTCGGCTCGGACGGGACGGGCTCGGGGACGACGACGCGCCACCGCTTCCGCAAGGCCGGGACGTACCGCGTGCTCGCGACCGTGACGACGCCGGGCGACGAGGTCGGCGCGTCGGCGATCGTGACCGTCAAGGTCGGCAAGGCCTCCGAGGACGAGGACGACGACGAGGAGCCGGCCGGCGACACGTCGTCGTCCGGCGCGGGCCTCGGCGGGAGCGGGGCCGGCGGCGGCACCGGCTTCGGCTCCGGCTCGGGCTCCGGGCTCGGGTCCGGGGGCGGCTCGGGCGCGGCCACCGGCTCCGCCGACGCCGGCTCGCGGCCCGCCGAGCCGGCCCGCACGCGCCGCCGCGACCGCGAGCCCGAGCGCAGGGACCGGCCGGCGACCGACGAACCCGTTCCCGGCGAGATCGAGGGCGAGCTGCTCCAGCCCGTCGAGCACCCCGTGCGCACCCGCATGGTGTCGAGCGCGCCGGAGCAGGCCGAGCAGGGCGGAGGGCTCGGGGTCCCGGCCGAGGCGTGGTCGGCCCTGGGCACGAGCCTCGCGCTCGCCATCGGGTTCGCCCTCGAGCGCCGACGCTGGCGAAGGAGCATGACGACGTGAACATCGAAGAGCTGCTGTTCGAGGTCACCGACGCGCTGCGCGTTCCGGTGCTCGTGCTCGCGCTGCTGGCGCTCGTCGTGGTGATCGTCGAGCTCGGGACGCTGGCGGCCGAGCTGTCGCGCCGCCGCGGTCGCGGCCTCGCGCGCCTGGACCGTCAGGTCGACGAGGCGGCCGCCGCGCTCGCGGGCAACGACTACGGCCGCGCGCTCGTGGCGTTGCGGGAGGCCGCGTACTCGCCGTGGATGCTCGAGGTGCTCGAGGCGATCGTCCGCGTCCACGGGTCGCCGGACGCGGCCGACCGGATCGCCAAGCGCCTGGCCGAGTTCGACCTGCGCTCGTTGCGCCGGCTCGAGCGGACGAGGGTCCTGGTCCGGATGGGCCCCGCGCTCGGCCTGATGGGCACGCTCATCCCGCTCTCCCCCGCGCTCGCGGGCCTGTCGACCGGCGACGTCGACCGGCTGAGCGAGAACCTGCGCGTCGCGTTCGGCGTGACCGTCGTCGGCCTGCTCGTCGGCGCGATCGCGTTCGCCGTGTCGCTGCTGCGCGACCGCGTCTACGCGCACGACTACAGCGACCTCGAGTATGCCGCCGCGCGGCTGACGCCCGAGCGCGTCCAGGCGTCGACGCCCCCGATGCATCAGGAGAGCCAGCCGGTATGAGGGGCAAGGTCGGCGCCCGCGCGCGCCTGCACGACGACCGCGCCGGCGACCCGCTCGACGGTCTCGTGAACCTGTTCGACCTCGGGATCGTGCTGGCGGTCGCGTTCCTGCTGGCCGCGCTCTCGTCGATCGACCTGTCGCCCGAGGCGCTGAAGGAGAACCGCGCGAGGCAGTCGGCGACGCCCAGCGACGCGGTCGTCGTCGGCCCGGAGGACAAGACGTCGGAGATCCAGCTCCGGCCCGGGGAGAAGGTCGTGGGGCGCGGCGAGGAGGTCGGGACCGTCTACCGCCTCGAGGACGGCCGCACGGTGCTCGTGCGACCGGGCGGGCAGGCGCCCGGCAGTACGTCGCCGGGCGGTGAGCCGTCGACCCCGCAGGAGGGGCGGCCGGGGACGACGCCGCAGGAGGGCGCGCCGGCGCCCCAGGGCGGCGCCGGCGGCTCGACGCCGGGCGGCTGAACCGGAGCGTTTTTGCGACAGGTGTCTTGATCTTGGCGACACCCGTCGCTAAGATCGCCCGCCATGTCCGCCGCCTCCACGCTCCCGACGAACCACGACGCGCCGCCCGAGGCGCTGGCCGTCCCCAAGCCGCTCGCGCCCCCCGCGCTGCCGTCGCGCCGCCGCACCCCCGCCGAGGAGGCGCGCGCGCTCGTCGAGACGCACAGCCTCGGGACGCTGGCGACGCTCAGCGAGGACGGCCATCCGTGGGCGTCGCTCGTCGCCTACGCGACGATCGGGGACGGCGCACCGGTCTTCCTCGTCTCCACGCTCGCCGAGCACGGGCGCAACCTCTTCCGCGACCCACGCGCCAGCCTCGTCGTCGCCGACGACCACGCGGTCGGCGGCGACCCGCTCAACAGCGGGCGCGTCACGGTCGCGGGCACGTGCGTGCGGCCCGAGGGCGACGAGCACGACCGGGCCCGCGAGGCGTTCCTCGCCGCGGTGCCGATGGCACGGCACTACGTCGACTTCGGCGACTTCTCCCTCTGGGTCATGCGCGTCGAGCGCGTCCGCTGGGTCGGCGGCTACGGTCGGATGGACTCGGCCGACGCGGCGTCGTACGCGGCGGCGGAGGTCGACCCGGTCGCGGGCCAGGCGGCCTACGCGGTGCGCCACCTCAACGAGGACCACGCGGACGCGCTGCTGCTCATCGCCCAGAAGCTCAGCGGGCACACCGACGCGACCGAGGCGCGCTGTGACCGCGCCGACCGCTACGGCCTCGACCTCACCGTGACGACCCCGCGCGGCAAGGCGCCCGCGCGCGTGTCGTTCGCCGAGCCGTGCACGGCGCCCGACGGCCTGCGCGCCGCGAGCGTCGAGCTCGTGCGGCTCGCCCGCGAGACCGCGTGACCCCCGGCGGGCGGCGGTTCTGCCAGGATCGGGCGCATGCCGCAGATCGATGCGCCCACCGTCGCCGAGCACCGCGCCAGGCAGCGTGAGGCGCTCCTCGACGCCGCGGAGGACCTCCTGGTCGAGGGCGGCGTCGAGGCCCTCAGCTTCCGCGTGCTCGGCGAGCGCACCGGTCTGGCGCGGAACTCGGTCTACCGCTACTTCGAGTCGCGCGACGACATCCTCGCCGCCGTCTGCGAACGGGAGCTGCCCGACTGGATGGCGCGGCTCGAGGAGGCGATGGACCGCGCCTCCACCCCCGAGGCCAAGCTCGCGGCCTTCGTCAGCACGCAGCTCAGGCTCGTCGCCGAGGGCCACCACCGGCTCGCGACGATCCTCGGCGACGCGCCGCTCGGCCCGGCCGTGCGGGCGCGGATCAACGCGCTGGCCTACGCGCCGGCCGTCCTGCTCGAGCCGCTGCTGCGCGACGTCGGGGATCCCCGTCCCGAGGTGTCCGCGCAGCTCCTCCAGGGGCTGGTCAACGCCGGCGTGCGCTTGCTGCACGGCCGGTCGGCCGACGTGCGCGAGGTCGAGGCGGCGACGATCGAGATGGCCCAGCGGGTGCTGCGTCCCGCCTGAGCGCGGCGTGTTAGGGTGACCTAAGCCCGGGCGCCGCAGGGGTGGCGCCCTCCAGCAGGAGCACGACCCACCTTGACCAGCCAGCTTGCCCGACTGGTGATCGCGTGCGCGGTCGCCGCCCTGATCCTCACCGCCCCCGCGAGCGCGCCCGCCGCGACGAGCGGCAGCGCGACGTTCGACGTCGCCAAGGGCACGGCAGGCAAGGCGCTGAAGCGCGCCGGGGTCCGCGTGCGCGCCGTCAAGCCCGCCAAGCTCCGCAAGGGCCGCTTCGAGCTGCCGACCGCGAGCGTCCGGCTCGGCGTCAGCGCCACGATCCGCCACAAGGGAGGCGTGCGCTTCCAGCGCGGCCGGCGGAAGGTCACGTTCACGAGCCTGCAGACCACGCTCGGCCCCGTGTCCTCGGTGACCGGCCGCGTCGGCGGCAAGGGCAAGCGGCTCGTGCTCTTCACGGTCAGGCCGGCCAAGGGCAGCCGGGTGTCCCTCGACCCGGCCGTCGGCACGGCGGCGCTGAGCTCGGCACGGGTGACGCTGCACGCGCAGGCGGTGCGGGTGCTGCGCAAGCGCCTGAAGACCAAGCGGATCCGCACCGGCTCGTTGGGCGCCGCGGTGATCGTCGGGACCGACTCGCGGGCGGGGCGGCGCACCGCCGGCCCGGGCACGACCGGCTCGACCCCGGGCGGTAGCGCGGGGGGAGGCGGCGGGACGACGCAGCCCGCCCCGCCCCCACCCACCCCGGTGGAGCCCGGATGGACCGTCTGGACCTCCTCGCACCTGCCCGGCACCGGGGACCACAAGAGCTTCATCAACTACCTCACGCAGCCGTGGGGGTGCCTGGACATGCCCAACGGCCAGGCTGCCCCGGAGCAGGGCGCCACGTACGTCGCCGCCGGGAACAAGTACGACTTCCGGCTCCCGCAGGCGTCGGTCTCGGCGACGCGGGTCGTCCACACCGGGCAGATCCACTACACCCTGCCGTGCCACGGACTCGACCAGTCCATGGGCAACCTCGAGTTCGACCTCGCGACCGGCCGGGTCTACGCGGACGGGCTCAAGGACGACCGCAGCGATCCGTTCGGCGAGAGCACGCCGTACACCGACCGGCACGTCCTGGACCTCGAGCTCGCGAGCGCGACGAGGCAGACGACCGGCAACGCCACGACCTACACGGGCGTCCGCGCGACCGTCGCGGCCGGGGCCCAGGACATCGTGGGCGACAGCTACCCCGCCGGGACCGAGTGGGGCGCCTTCTCGTTCACGGTCCCCGCGGGCTGAGCGCGCCCCGTACCCTGCCCGCATGGCCTACGCCAGCGCGGAAGCACGCCAGGAGCTCCTCGACGCGATCGCGGACACCGCCGACGACCTCGCCGTCGCGCTCGCGGCGCTCGGTGAGGCGTTCGACCAGCTCGACGAGCGCAGCGCGGACACGCTCGAGGAGGAGCTGTTCCGGCCCGTGCAGCACGCGTACGGCCGCGCGAAGCGCACGCACGCGGAGTTCGCCGCGCGTCACGGACTGCCGGCCCGGACGTTCCAGCCCGCGCCGCAGCCGGCGCCGCACGGGCCGCAGGCCGCGATCGCCGACGCGGTCGAGGCGGTGGCCGACGCCGACGAGCGGCTGGCGACGCTGCAGGACTCGATGAAGCCGGTCGAGGTCGGCGACGCCGACCTGCGCGCCGGCCTGGCCGAGGTCCGGCAGCTCCTCGGCGAGATCGAGCGCCGCGCCCGCGCGTTCGAGCGCACCCGAGGGCGCTGACGCACGGCCGCCCGCTCAGACCGTCGCCGCGACCTCGAGGCGGTCGTCGAGCACGACCACGCCCCGCACGCCATCCAGGCCGAGGACCCGGGCGGGCACCGACGACGCCGCCGCGAGCGCGGCCGGCAGCGGCACGCCGAGCGCGCAGACGTTGCGCACCGCCGCGTCCATCGTCAGCGCGCTGCCCGCCAGCCGCCCGGCCTCGTCGCGGACGACCCCGCCGCGTGCCCGCACCGTGAGCCCGCCGAGCCGGTAGTCCCCGTCGGGCGCGGCCGCCGCGGCGGTCGCGTCGGTCACGAGCGCGACCCGGCCCTGCGCGGCCGCGAAGACCATCCGCAGGGTGTCGTCCGCGAGGTGCGTCCGGTCGGCGATCACCGTCACCACGACGTCGGGGCGCCCGAGCGCCGCGAACGCGAGGGCCGGATCCCGGGCCGCCGGCGGGCGCATCGCGTTGAACAGGTGCGTGACCGTGCGGACGCCCCGGTCGAACGCCGCGTGCGCCTGCTCGGCGGTCGCGTCGGTGTGGCCCGCGGCGACGGTCACGCCGCGCCGGGCGAGCGCGTCGACGAGGGCGTCCGCGCCGGGGAGCTCGGGCGCGAGCGTCACGTGCCGGACCGGCCCGGCCGCGAGCAGGCGCTCGAGCAGCGCGAGGTCCGGGTCGCGGCGATGCGCGGGCGGGTGGACGGCGAGCCGCTCGGGCGAGAGGAACGGGCCCTCCAGGTGCGCGCCGGCGACGAGCGGGTCGCGCGGCAGGGCGCGCAGCGCGTCGGCGACGGCCTGCTCGGGCGCGGTGACGAACGTGGGGAGGAACGCGGCGACGCCGGTCGCGCGCAGCGCGGCGAGGGCGTCCGCGCGAACGCCGTCGGCGAGGAAGTCGGCGCCGGCGAACCCGTTGACCTGCAGGTCGACGAACCCCGTCGCGGCGATCCCGCTCGCATCCGCGCGCCGCGCGACGAGCCCCGCGCGGTCGATGCGCCCCTCGTGGACGCTGCAGTCCCCGGGGACGAGCCGGCCGCCGACGAACGCGGCCCCGACGCCGAGCCGTCTACGCGTGCCCGTGGCTCGCCTCGCGCTTGCGTGCCCGGAACGCCTGCGCCTTCGCGCGGTTGCCGCAGACGGCCATGTTGCACCACACGCCCGAGCGGTTGCGCGAGTGGTCGTAGAACGCCCAGTGGCAGGTGTCCCACGGGCACGCCTTCAGCCGCGGCCACGTCCCGTCGGCCTGGGCGTCGGACACGATCGACAGCAGCCTCCCGAGCGCCCCGTCCACGCCGCGGGCCGCCGGCTCCACGTGCGCTGTGCCCTCCGGCGAGAACCGCAGCTCCAGCCGCGCGCGACGGGCGGCGGCGTCGACGGTCTCGACCGCGGCCGGGTCGAGCTCGTGGTCGGCGTGGTTGGCGAGCAGCAGCTCGCGGAGCGCCTCGCGCAGCTCGACGGCGCGCCGGCGCTCGGCCTCCCGGACCGCGCCGTCGCCCTCGTCGAGCAGCTCGTGCTCGACGAGCCACGTGCGCAGCCCGTCAGGCTCGCCCAGCGCGTCGGCCGCGGGGTCCTCGAGATCGACGGTGTTGACGAACGACCGCACCAGCTCCAGCCGTCCGGGGGCTTCCTGGCTCACGTTCGCGTCATCCCCGTCGTTCTCCTCATGGCAACCATCACAAGCGATTCTAGCGTTTTCGCTTGACCGGTTACGTAACCGCCTATAAGATTTGACCAGTTACCAGCAGCGAGGAGCACCTCATGCTTTCCCCATCCGCCTGGCACGTCATCGAACGCATCATGGAGACCGCGACCGACGCGCCGCGCGCCGCGATCCTGCCCCGGCGGACGCGGGCCAGCCGCGGTGACGACGACGGCGCGCTGACGATCCGCCGCGCCGGCGCCGCCGACGTCCCGGCGCTCTCCGCGCTGGCCGTCCTGGACGACGCCCGACCACTGGGCGACGACGTCCTCGTCGCCGAGCGCGCCGGCGCGCCGGTCGCCGCGCTCGACCTCGCCGACGACCGCGTGGTCGCCGACCCGTTCGCCCCGACCGCCGGCGCGGTCGCGCTGCTGCGGCTGCGGGCCGACCAGCTCCGGCGCACGCGCCGCACGCGCCCCTCCCGCACGCGGCGCCCGTTCGCGGCCGTCGCCGAGCTGCTGCGATGAGCCACACGGTCGCCGCGATCGACGACGTCCCGGTCGTCCCCACGCCGCCCGAGGACGGGCTGGAGTGGCACGCCGTCCGCCACCACCTCGGGATCCGCGCGTTCGGGACGAACGCGTACGTCGGCCGCGCGCCCGGCGACCTCGTCATCGAGCCGCACGACGAGGACGAGGCCGAGGAGCTCTACGTCGTCGTCCGGGGCACCGCGCGCTTCACCGTCGACGAGGACACGTTCGACGCCCCGGCCGGGACGCTGGTGTTCGTGACCCCTCCCTCCCACCGCGTCGCGCACGCCGTCGACCCCGGCACCACGGTGCTGGCGGTCGGCGGCGTGCCCGGACGGGCGAACGAGATCAGCGCGTGGGAGACGCGCTGGCTGCGGCGAGGCGGCCTCATCGAGGCCTGAGCGGCAGGGGCCGCGCCGCGGAGGGCGCTACGGCATCCGCGGCAGCAGCGAGTCGGGGATGACCCCCTCGCCGGTGAAGTCGCGGCGCGCCTCGTCGATGTCGGTGTCCGGCGGCGGGACGATGACGTCCGACTCGCGCAGGTCGTCGTCGGCGAGGCGGGTGCCGTTGGAGCGGATGTAGTCGATCAGCGCGGCGAACCGCTTCGCGTACTCCTCGGCGTCGCCGGCCTCGACGGCCTCGACGACCGCGTCGTCCAGGGCGTTGAGCTCGGTGTAGTCGTCGCCGGCGATCTCGTACTGATCCTCCGTCGCGATCCGGACGATCACGCGTCCTTCCCTTCCTCGAGCTCGCCCGCGGCCTGCGAGCCCTCGGAGCCCGACCCGAGCTCCGCGCGCATCTTCGCCAGCTCGTCCTCGACCTGGCTGGAGGACGTCAGCTCGCGCAGCTGGCGGTCGATGTCGTCCTCGCCGGAGCCGAGCTGGGTGATGTCGTCGAACGTCCCGGCGGCCTCGAGCTCCTCGACCGCCTGGGCGCGGGCGCGCATCTGCTCGGTCTTGTCCATCGCGCGCTGCATCGCCAGCCCGACGTCGGCCATCTGCTCGCCGACCCCGGTCGCGGCCTCGGAGATCTGGACCTGGGCCTCGGCGGCGGAGTACTGCGCCTTGATGACCTCCTTCTTGGTGCGGAAGGCCTCGATCTTGGCGCGGAGCTTCGCCTCGTTCTCGGTCAGCCGCTGCTGCTGCTCCTCGAGCTCGGCGACCTGCTGGTCGAGCGACTGCAGCTCGGTCTGGGCGAGCTGCTTGCGCTCCAGCGCGGTGCGCGCGAGGTCCTCGCGGCCGGCGCTGAGCGCCTGGCGCGCCTGCGTGTCGAGCTTGACGACCTGCTGCTCGAGCTTGCCCGCCTGCAGCTGCAGCCGCTTCTTGGACGTCACCACGTCGGCGATGCCCTTCTTGACGTTCTGCAGCAGCTCGAGCTGCTTCTCGTACGAGTAGTCGAGCGTCTCGGCAGGATCCTCCGCCCTGTCGAGCAACTTCGAGATCTTCGCCTTCACGACGGTGCTGAACCGTCCACCGAGACCGGGCATGGGCGCACCGTACCATCCACTCCGATGGACCCCCGAACGCCGTCCGAGTCGCAGTCGATCCTCGTCCGGTGGATGGCTCCGACCGACGCCAACAGCGCGGGGTTCATCCACGGCGGGACGATCATGCGCTACTGCGACGAGGCGGCCGGGCTGGCCGCGTTCCGCCACGCCGGCCGGCGCTGCGTGACCGCCGGGATGGACCGCATGACGTTCAACGAGGCGGTGCACATCGGCGACGTGGTCACGTTCAAGGCGACGGTCAACGCGGCGTGGCGCACGTCGATGGAGGTCGGCGTCCGCGTCGAGGCCGAGAACCCGTTCACGCGCACGGTCCGGCACACGACGACCGCCTACCTGACGATGGTCGCGGTCGACGACGAGCAGAACCCCGCCCCGGTGCCGCCGCTGCGCTGCGAGACCGAGGACGAGCGCCGGCGCGAGCGCGAGGCGCAGCTCCGGCGGGCCAACCGGCTCGCCGAGCGCGAGCAGATCCTGCGGGGACGGACGGTCACCGGCGGGTGACGGTCGTCCTCGTCACCGGCGCCGACCGGGGGATCGGGCTCGAGATCTGCCGGCAGCTCGCCGACCGCGACGTCACCGTCCTGCTCTGCGCGCGGCACGAGGCCGACGCGCGGGCCGCCGCGAGCGAGCTGTGGGACGAAGGGCTCGACTCGGTGGCGCCGCGGACGCTCGACGTGCGCAGGGACGGCTCGGTGCGCCGGCTGGCCGAGCTCGTCAAGGGCGAGTTCGGCGTGCTCGACGCGCTCGTGACGACCCCCGAGGAGGACCTCGGCGAGGCCGGGCAGGCGGCCGCCGCGCAGCGGTGCGCCGCGGGGTTCGCCGCGCTGCTCGGGCGCTCAGAGCACGCGCGCGTGATCCACGTGCCGGCCGGGAGCGGCCCGGAGGCGGCGGACGACGTGGTCGCGCAGCTCGGCGTCGCCTAGCGGGCGACGCCCGGCGCGAGCGGGCCGGGACCTACAGGCCCTCGGGGTGCCGCGCCCGGAAGCCGCGCGTCGAGCGGAGGTTCGGGCGCCAGCGCGGGCCCTTGCGGCCGCCGGGATCGCCGGCGGCGCTCGTGTCGAGCCGCAGCCCCGCGATCACGACGAACGCGTGGCCGGGGTTCGAGTAGACCGTGATCCACGTGCCCTTGCCGCTCTTGCCCCAGCGCATGAAGCCCGACGAGTCGAGCGGCAGGTCGTCCTCGAGCAGCCCGGCGCCGATGAGCGCGTACGAGACGGTGCCCGAGCAGTCGTAGCCGCGGTCCTCGACCTTCGCGTGGCCGCCGCCGTACTTGTAGGGCTTGCCGATGATGCGGTTCGCGGCGGCGATGGCGGCGTGGACCTCAGGCGGCGCCTGCGGCGGCGCGATGGCCAGGCCGTCGGGGCCGATGGTCGCGGGCGGGCCCGGGAACGCCGCGACGCCCGCGGCGCGCGACGTCGTGCTCTTCGTGCTCTTGCCCTTCTTGGCGCGCGTCTTCTCGGACGAGAAGCCGACGCCGCCCGTGCCCTGCTCGGCCGACGCGGCAGGGGCCGCGATCAGGCCGGTCACGAGCATGCAGATGCAGATCAGCGTGCGGGGTACCCGCAAGGTCAACTCTCTTTCGTCGGCCTACGGGGTTAGCTGACGGGCTAGCGCGGAAAGAGCCGGCGCTTCGCCTGGAAGACCAGGCAATTCGCCCCAACAACAAGTGGGTCCCCCGTTCCCTGGCCTTGACCAGGGATTCGGCATCAGGCGGGCACTGTACCCCACCTGCAAGGGATCATGCGTAGCGCCCCGGCGGATCCTGGCGCGCTCAAACTCGGTGATCGGCCGCCGAAGCCGCACCTTGAGGACGATCTGATCCAGGAGCGCCGGGACCGGAGGACGGCCGGCGGGGGCGCTGTACCTTGACCCCCGTGCCGCGGTCCCGCCTCCTCTCCGCCGTGCTCTGCTGCCTGGCGCTCGCCGTGCCCGCCGCTCTCGCCGCGTCGTGCGGCGGCGGTGGCGACGACGACGCCCCCGAGGGCCCGCAGGTCGGCGTCAAGGGCGAGGAGGCCGAGGCCGCGACCGATCTCGGGTTCCCGGCGTTCGCGACGAAGAACACGACGCGCGTGGGCAGCGCCGATCCGGTCGCCACGGCGGCGGCGGTCGCGCGGGCGGTCTACCCGGGCGCCGGCCTCGAGGACGGGCGCCGGCCCGCCGCCGTCGCGCTCGCCGACGCGTCCGACTGGCGCGCGGCGCTCGCCGCGGCGCCGCTCATCGCCGACCCGGTCGGCGCCCCGGTCCTGTTCGCCGACGGCGACGACCTGCCGGACGCCACGAAGGACACGATCAGCGCGCTCGGCCCGACCGGCGCCAAGGACCTCGCGAACGCGCGGGTCATCCGCGTCGGCGACGTCCCCGAGGTCGAGGGCCTGGAGAGCACCGACATCACCGGCGAGAACCCCGCCGACCTGGCGGCGCGCGTCGACGCGACGCTCTCGGCCGCCAACGGGCGCACGAGCGACCGCGTGCTCGTCGTGACGAGCGAGCGCCCCGAGCTGGCGGTCCCGGCCGCCGGCTGGGCGGCGAAGTCCGGCGACCCGATCCTCTTCACCGGCCGCGACGACGTCCCGCGCGCGACGATCGAGGCGCTCGAGCGCCACGAGCAGCCCCGGATCCACCTGTTCGGCGACGACCAGACGATCACCGCGAAGGTCGAGCGGCGCCTGCGCCGCCTCGGCACCGTCCGGCGCATCGAGGGGTCGACCGACCCGGTCGCCAACGCGATCGACTTCGCGCGCCACGTCGACGGCGCGTTCGGCTGGGGCGTCGTCGACCCCGGCCACGGCCTCGTGTTCGTCAACGTCCGCCGTCCGGCCGACGCGATCGCCGCCGCGCCGCTCTCGCGCAGCGGCACGTACGGGCCGATCCTGCTCCACACCGGCGGCGCGCGGCTCGACCGGCGGCTGGAGAGCTACCTGCTGGACATCCAGCCCGGCTACGAGCGCGACCCGGTGCGCGGGGTCTACAATCACGGCTGGGTCATCGGGGACGAGGACGCGATGCAGGTCGCCGTCCAGTCCCGGATCGACGCCCTGCTCGAGATCACCCAGGTCCAGACCAGCACCCAACCTTCCTCGTGAGCGAAGCCGAAGCCCCCGAGCGCCGCGCGCGCGAAGTCACCGTCGACGACGTGCGCCAGCTCATGGGCGCGTCCACCCCGCACTTCGCCCTCCAGATCCGCAACCGGATCGCGAAGCTCATCCGCGGCCTGCCGGAGGACCATCCGGCGCGGATCGAGGGCGAGCGCGAGATCGCGCGCCTGACCGAGCTGGGCTACACCGGCGAGGTGCGCGGCACCCCGCACGAGGAGGGCATCGAGCCCCTTCCGTCGCTCAGCGCCGAGGCCGCCGAGCGCGCCAAGGCCGCCGCCGCGAACGGCCACCACTAGTGCGCGCGGGGCTCTTCCTCGCGTACTGGCCCTGGTTCTCGCCCGACGAGCAGATCGGGCTGTCCGTCCTCGCCGACGGGCTCGGGCTCGACTCGGTGTGGATCAGCGAGGCGTGGGGCCAGGACGCGGTGTCGGTGCTCGGCCTCCTCGCCGGCCGGACCGAGCGGATCGCGCTCGGCTCGGCGGTCATGCAGATCCCGGCGCGCAAGCCGACGGCCACCGCGATGGCGGCGGCGACGCTCGACGTGCTCAGCGGCGGCCGGTTCCGGCTCGGGCTGGGGCTGAGCGGGCCGCAGGTCTCCGAGGGCTGGTACGGCGAGCCCTTCGTCCGCAACCTCGCCCGGGTGCGCGAGTACGTCGACGTCGTCCGGCGGGCGCTCGCGCGCGAGCCCGTGCGCCTGCCGCTGCCCGAGGACGAGCCGGGCATGGGGCTCGGCAAGCCCCTCAGGCTCCTCGCCGAGCCGGTGCAGGAGCGCATCCCGGTCTACCTCGGCTCGGTCGGCCCGAAGGCGATCGAGCAGACCGGCGAGATCGCCGACGGCTGGCTGCCGGCATTCCTGGATCCCTCGCAGCCCGAGGTGCTCATGGAGCCGCTGCGCGCCGGCGCCGCCCGGGCGGGCCGCTCGCTCGCGGAGATCGACGTCGCGGCGGGCGTCCCGGCGGCGATCGCCGACGACCTCGACGAGGCGCGCGCCGCGGTCCGCCCGTGGACGGCGTTCTACCTCGGCGCGATGGGCGCGAAGGAGAAGAACTTCTACGTCGACCTCGCCGCCCGCTACGGCGCCGGCGACGCCGCGCGCGAGGTGCAGGAGCGCTTCCTGGCCGGCGACCGCGCCGGCGCGGCGGAGGCGGTCACCGACGAGCTGCTCGACCGTGTCGCGCTGGCCTGCACCCCGGCCGGCCTCGACGAGCGCCTGGCCGCGTTCGAGCGCGCGGGCGTCACGACTCTGCTCGTCGTGCCGTTCGGCGACCGCGAGCGGGTCGTCCGCACGCTCGCGGCCGCGGTCGGCGCGTCGGCCTGACCGGCCCTGACGTCCGGGCCGCGCGCGACCCTGTCCGGCCCATGGCCGCCCGTCCCGCGCCCGCTCCCGCCGGCATCCCCGGCTCGCCCCTGCCGGGGCCGTGGCCGGTCGGCGCGTACGCGCGCAAGGTCCGCGACGAGCTGCGCCGCCGCCCGCGGCTGCAGCTGTTCGGCGAGGTGTGGAACCTGCGGATGCGCCCGGCGCGGGTGTGGTTCGAGCTGCGCGACGCCGACGGGGCGCTGCCGTGCTCGATGTGGGCCGAGGACTTCGCGCGCCTGCGGCTCGGGCCCGACGCGCTGCGCGACGGCGCCCAGGTCGTCGTCGCGGGCGGGCCGGACTACTACCCCGGCAGCCGCACGGCGTCGCCGGCGTTCTCGTTCGCCGTCACGGCGCTGCGCGTCGCCGGCGAGGGCGATCTGCTCGCCCAGCTGGACCGGCGCCGGAAGACGCTCGCCGCCGAGGGGCTGCTCGAGCCGCAGAAGCGCCTGCCGCGCCCGGTGCTGCCGCGGGCGATCGGGGTCGTCACGTCCGAGAGCGGCAAGGCGCGCGACGACGTGCTCGCCGGCCTGGCCCGCCGCGGGTGGCAGGGCCGGCTCGTGTGGGCGTTCGCCCCGGTCCAGGACCGCCACGCCGCGCCGCGGATCACCGCCGCCCTGCAGGATCTCGCCGCCACCGGCGCGGTCGACGTCATCGTCGTCGCCCGCGGCGGCGGATCGATGGCCGACCTGTTCTGCTTCTGCAACGAGGCGCTGTGCCGAACGGTCGCGCTGCTGCCGGTCCCGGTCATCGCGTCGGTCGGCCACCACACCGACCGCACCCTGCTCGACGACGTCGCCGCCGTGACGTGCTCGACGCCGACCCACGCCGCCGAGGCGGCGGTCGGCTGCCACGTCGGCGAGGCGCGCGCGGCGCTGGCCGCCGCCGCACGGCGCCTGGACGCCCACGCGCGCCGGGCGGTGCTCGACCGGGCCCGGGTGCTGGCGGGCCTGTCGCGGGCGCCGGCGCGCTACGTCGCCCGCGAGCGCGAGCGCCTGCACCAGAAGCTGCGCGAGATCCGCGCGGCGGGGACGCGGCGGCTCGGCCGGGAGGACGAGCGCCTGCGCCGCGGCGCCGCCGCGCTGGCCCGCGGCGCCGCGGCCGCGCGCACCGACCGCCGCGCCCGCGACCTCGAGCGCCTCCGGCTCGCGCTGGAGGCCCACGACCCGCAGCGGACGCTCGAGCGCGGCTACGCGCTGGTCTCCGACCGGTCGGGCGCGCCGCTGTCGTCGGCGGCGGCTGCCCGGGAGGCCGGGTCCGTCCGCCTGCGCTTCGCCGACGGCGAGGTCGGCGCCACGATCACGGAGGAGGAGGAGGAGGACTGATGGAGCAGACGTACGAGAGCGCGACCGCGCGCATCGAGGAGATCATCCGCCGCCTGGACTCCGGCGAGGCCGGCCTGCGCGAGACGCTCGCGCTGTGCGCCGAGGGCCGGGCGCTCGTCGAGTGGTGCGCGGGCGAGCTCGAGGCGGTCGGCCGCGGGCTGGAGGAGCTGCGCCTGGACGAGCTCGTCGCGCGGCTCGAGCGCTGACGCGGGACGCCGGGGCGGGGTCCGGGCCCGGCCGGGCCGTGCGCTCGGGCCGAGCCGGGATCTACTCCTCGCGCGCGGCCGCCTCGACGAGCGGTCCCGTGCGCGGGCGGACCTGCTGCGACAGCACGATGTACGACGTCGACCGCCGGATCGCCGGCGACGCCAGCACGCGGTTGACGATCTCCTGCAGGTGCTCGGTGTCGCGCGCGACCAGGCGGCAGAGCAGGTCCTGCGGGCCGCTGATCGCGTCGGCCTCGACGACCTCCGGCACGGCCGCGAGCGCGTCGCGCGCCTCGGTGAGCCGGCCCTGGGCGAGCTCGAGCAGCACGAACGCCTGGATCCCGTAGCCCATCGCGGCGGGGTCGACCTCGGGCCCGTAGCCGGTGATGACGCCGCGCGCCTCGAGCTTGGCCAGGCGAGCCTGCACGGTGCCGCGCGCGACGCCGAGGCGGCGCGCGACCTCGAGCAGCCCGACCCGCGGGTGCTCGCGGAGGGTCGCGATCAGGCGTGCGTCGAGCTCATCGATGGTCATATTGACCAGTGATGATGCCATGAGACTGGCCATCGGTGCAAAGATTGCCCAGTCGCGATGGTCAGACTTGCCACCATCGGCGGCACCTGCTGTCCTCCGCCCACGGATCTGGGAGGGAGAGCCGTGTTCGAGGAAGGACAGCTGTATTCACCGGTGAGCGAGAGCGCGGACGGCGAGGTCACCGTCCATCTCGCGCCCGACCACCCGGGCTTCGCCGACGAGGACTACCGACGGCGCCGCAACGAGATCGCCGGGTACGCGCTGCGCTGGCAGCCCGGCGAGCCGACCCCGGACGTCGGCTACACCGAGACCGAGCACGAGGTGTGGCGGACCGTGTGCCGCGAGCTGCGGCCCAAGCACGAGCGGCTCGCGATCCGCGAGTACGTCGAGGCGCTCGACGCCGTCGACCTGCCGACCGACCGCGTCCCGAACCTCGACGAGGTCACCGCGCGCGTCGAGCCGCTGACCGGCTTCCGCTACGTGCCCGCCCCGGGGCTCGTCCCGCTGCGCGAGTTCTACGGCAGCCTGCGCGACCGGATCTTCCACTCGACGCAGTACGTCCGCCACCACGCCCAGCCGCTCTACACGCCCGAGCCGGACATCATCCACGAGGTCATCGGCCACGGGCACCTGCTCGCCACGCCGACGTTCTCCGAGCTGCACCGCCTGACCGGCGAGGCGACCCACCGCCTGCGCGACGAGGACAACCTGCGCTTCCTGAGCAAGGTCTTCTGGTTCACCGTCGAGTTCGGCGTCGTGATGGAGGAGGGCGAGCTGCGCGCCTACGGCGCCGGGATCCTGTCGAGCTACGGCGAGATCGACGAGTTCCGCCACATGGAGCTGCGCCCGCTCGACCTCGTCGAGATGGGCACCGCCGACTACGACATCACCCACTACCAGCCGGTCCTGTACCGCGCCGAGTCGCTCGACGAGGTGCGCGAGGTGGTCGGCGGGTTCTTCGCAAGCTGCACCGACGAATCGATCGCCGAGATGCGCGCCCAGCGCGTGACCGCCTGATCGAGGGCTCGGGAGCGCCTCTGGGGGGAGGCTGCAGACGCGGGCCGCGGCGGCCGGCCGCTTCAGCCGGCCGCCGCGGCGCGCACATCGGCCGCGGGCACCCGCTCGGCGACCCAGCGGCGGTAGTGCGGCATGCGCCGCGGCATGTTCCACAGCAGCGCGCCGACGAGGACGCCGTCGCGCTCGAGCGCGGTGATGAACGCGCCGTCGTCCGGGTCGCCCTCGACGACCTCCGCGCGCTCGCCGCGCTCGGGGAAGCCGACGGCCTGCACCTTCACGTCGTACTGATCGGACCAGAAGTACGGCACCGCCGCGTACGGGGTGTCGTCGCCGAGCAGGTTGCGCGCCGCGGCCCGGGCCATCTCGCCGGCGTTGCTCCAGTGCTCGACGCGGACGAGCTCGCCGCCGAGCAGCGGGTGCGGCCAGTGCGCGACGTCCCCGGCGGCGTAGACGCCCTCGGCCCCGACGGCGGCGCAGCGCTCGTCGCACACGACGCCGGGGTCGAGCGTCAGGCCCGAGCCCGCGAGCCACGCGGTGCACGGCACCGCGCCGATCGCCACGAGCACCGCGTCGCCGGTGATCCGGGCGCCGCCGGCGAGCACGACCGAGCGGTCCTCGACGGCCGCGACGCCCTCGCCGAGGCGCAGGTCGACGCCGTGCTCGCGGTGCAGCCGCGCGCACAGCGCGCCGATCTCCGGCCCGAGCGGCCCCATCGGCAGCGGCGCGACGTCGACGAGCGTCACCTCGCACCCGAGCCCGCGCGCGGTCGCGGCGACCTCGCAGCCGACGAAGCCGGCGCCGACGATCACGAGGCGCGCGCCGGGGACGAGCGCGGCCCGGAGCGCGAGCGCGTCGTCGAGCGTGCGCAGCACGTGGACGCCCTCGCCCGCCCCCGGCCACGTCCGGGCGCGGGCGCCGGTCGCGACGATGAGCCCGTCGAACGGCAGCTCGCCGCCGTCCCCGAGCACGACCTGCCGCGCCCGCAGGTCCAGGGACGCCGCGGGCACGCCGAGGCGCCAGTCGCACGCGAGCTGCTCGTCGTCGACGCGGAACGCGCAGTCGTCGACCTTGCCGGCGAGCAGCTCCTTCGACAGCGGCGGCCGGTTGTAGGGGCGGTGCGGTTCGTCGCCGACGATCGTCAGCTCGCGCTCGTAGCCGGCCCGGCGGAGCGCCTCGGCGGCGCGCAGCCCGGCGAGCGACGCGCCGACGACGACGATCCGTTCGAGCGGCACCGGGCGTGGTCAGTCGATGACCGTGATCGCCTGGACCGGGCAGGCGGCCGCGGCCTCCTCGATCTCCGCGCGGCGTTCCTCGCCGGGCTCCTCGACCCAGCGCAGGATGTCGTCGTCCCCGAGCTCGAACACGTCGGGCGCTGCGGCCTGGCACAGGCCGTTGGACTGGCACAGGTCCATGTCGACCTCGACCCTCATCGGCGGCTCCCTCCTGGTCGCGGTTTCACGGTCCGACGGGCGACACCGGCGAGCCGCCGGGATTGCCCGTCGCGCTTGGATAATGTATCCATTCTGCGGTGGGCGTCAACGTGACCAGGAGAGCCGATTGAGCCTTCGCGGCTATACCGCACCGCTGTCCCCCGACGGCCGCGCCGGGATCGTCCCGCCGCCGCCGTGGCACTACTCCGGGGACTTCCTCATCGTCGAGTACCACGCCGACCCCGAGGCGGTGACCGCGCTCCTGCCGCCGGAGCTCGAGCCGGCCGACGACCCCGGCGCGGTCGCGGCGATCTTCGCCGACTGGCAGTCGTGCTCGGACGACCTCCACGAGCTCGTCGACCCGATCCAGTCGCAGTACCGGGAGTTCTTCATCGTCATCGGCGGCAAGTTCCGGGGCGAGCCGGTCAGCCGCTGCGTCTACATCTGGGTCGACAAGGACTTCGCGATGTACCGCGGCTGGATCCAGGGCTTCCCGAAGAAGCTCGGCTCGATCCACATGACCCGGCTGTTCCCCGTCGGCAAGGCGACGCCGAGGCTCGAGCCGGGCGCGCGGTTCGGCGCGACGTGCACCGCGAACGACCGGCAGATCGCGCGCGCGGTCGTGACCCTCACCGGCATCTCCGAGACCGGCCCGACGGTCAACGACCCGCCGATGCACAACACCCGCCACTTCCCCGCCTACAGCGGGACGCGGCCCGACGTGTTCGAGCTCGTCCGCGCCGGCGGGTACGACCGCGAGGTGACAGAGATCTGGGAGGGCGACGCCGAGCTGCGCCTGTACGACGACACGATCGAGGACCTGCAGGCGATCGCGCCGATCTCGATCGGCAAGGGCTTCCGGTTCTCGTTCGCCTACTCGGTCGACGGCGGCGAGGTCGTCGCCCAGCACGACAAGGAGATGCCCGTCCGATGAAGCACGAGCGCCGCGCCGGCGACGGCACCTGGCTGCCGCCGATCGACCCGCCGTCGAAGATCATCGCGACGCACCTGACCTACCGCTCGCGGGTCGTCGAGTACGCGATGGCGAGCCCGCCCGAGTACCCGTCGTACTTCCTCATGCCGCCGAGCGCGCTCAGCGCCCACCGGGCCCCGGTCGCGCGCCCGCGCGGCTGCCGCTACCTCAACTACGAGGGCGAGCTGGCGGTCGTCATCGGCGAGCGCTGCCTGGGCGTGTCGATCGACGACGCGCTGGAGTACGTGCGCGGCTACACGATCGCGAACGACTTCGGCGTCCACGACTTCCGCCACGCCGACCGCGGCGCGATGCTGCGCGTCAAGGGCCAGGACGGCTTCTGCCCGCTCGGCCCGTGCCTCGTCGACGCCGCCGACGTCGTGCCCGAGGAGCTGAACCTGCGCACGTACGTCAACGACGAGCTCGTCCAGGAGGCGAACGTCGGCGAGGACCTCATGTTCTCGGTCGCCTACCAGATCGCCGACCTGGCCCGGCTCATCACGCTCGAGCCCGGCGACGTCCTGCTCACCGGGACCCCCGCGAACTCGCGGCCCGTGGAGCCCGGCGACGTCGTGGCGGTCGAGATCGACGGCATCGGCCGGCTGGAGAACCCGATCGTCGAGCTCGACCGCGACCTCGAGCCCGGCGTCGGCTACCAGCCCGAGGTGACCGCCGCCACGCTGCACGTCGCGCTCGCGATCCCCGAGGACGAGGCCGAGCGCCGGGTCGCGGCCGGCGACGACTGAGCAGCCTTCGTCAGCGCCCGCCGCGCCCGTCCCGCTCCGCTCGCGACACCGCCGTCAGGCGGACCGGGCCGGAGCCGGGGTTGTGGAGGGTGCGCAGCGTCAGCCGTCCCATCGGCAGGACGGCGCCGGGGCCGAACCGGCGCCGGCCGCCGCGGGTGCACTCGAGCTCGATCTCGCCGTCCTCGACGAGCGCGACGGTGTCCTCCCACTCGGCGGCGCGGAACGGCCGCGCCTCCCCGGGCCACAGGACGACGACGAGGACGTCGAAGCGCTCGGAGAGCGGGCGGCCGAGGCGGCCGAGCGGGTTGACGCTGTCGTCGTCCATGGGCTCGTCCTGCCCCAAGGACGAGCCGGCACACCGGAATTCATCGCGCGGGCGCGGCCTCGAGGGCGCGGACCCGGGCGACCACGTCACGGCACCAGGCCCCGAAGTCGCTCGCGTCGTCGGTGAACTGCGACGGCTTGATGCAGAACGAGCCGAACCCGCGCGCGGCCTGCGCGGGGATCGTGGCGAGCGCCTCGTCGAGGTCGGCGACGCTGTCGGCGTCCGGGAACGTCGCGCGCGTGCCGCCGACCATCTCCAGCTCGGCCATGTCCCGGCCCGCCTGCGCCATCGCCGCGCGCACCCGCTCGAGGTCCTCGTCCGACGGCTGGCCCAGCGGATGGAACCCCGACCCGTACCGGACGAGCCGGCGCAGCAGCGCCGGGTGCACGCTCGACCCGCCGAACCACAGCACCGGGCCGCCCGGCCGGTACGGCTTGGGCTCGCAGTACACGTCGGTGAACCGGTAGTGCTCGCCCTCGAACGAGGCGGGCGTGTCGCGCCACAGCACCTCCCACGCGGCCAGGTGCTCGTCGAGCAGGCGGCCACGGCGCTCGAACGGCACGCCGAGCGCCTCGTACTCGTCACGGTGCCAGCTCACCGTCGGCTGCACGACGAGCCGCCCCTCGCTCAGCAGGTCGAGCGTCGCGAGGTCCTTGGCCAGGTGCACCGGGTGGCGCAGCGGGGCGATGATCGCGCCGGCGACGAGCCGCAGGCGCGACGTCGCCGCGGCCATCGCCGACAGCAGGACCATCGAGCTCGGCCACGGGTAGTCCGGCTCCTGGTTGCCGGGCAGCGCGTACTCGCGCGGGTTGGCCATCGATCCCAGCGCGTTCGCGCTCGGGCCGAGCGCGAGGTGCTCGCTCAGCATGACCGCGTCGAAGCCGGCGTCCTCGGCCTCGGCGGCCATCCGCACGAGCGCGCGCAGGTCGCGCGGCGAGGTCATCGTCCACGTCTCGGACAGGATCAGCACCAGGCGTGCGTCCAAGGCAGGCTCCTCCTACAACGCCTTGAAGGCGGTCGTGGCCACGTCGACGACGGTGCTGCCGCCGTCGACCGTCAGGACGGCCCCGGTCACGAACGACGCGTCGGGGCCACACAGGATCGTCACCGCGCCGGCGACCTCCTCCGGCATCGCCGGACGGCCGAGCGGCACGTCGCGCGCGGCGGTCGCGTACGCCTCCTCGCGGCCGGTGCCGAGCGCCTCCCCCAGCGCGGTCATCTCCGCGTCGGCCATCGGCGTGCGCACCCAGCCCGGGCAGACCGCGTTGACGCGCACGTCCGGGCCGAGGTCGATCGCCGCCTGCCGGGTGAGCATCACCAGCCCGGCCTTGCTCACGCAGTAGGCCGCAGAGCCCGGTCCGGCGCGCAGACCTGCGACCGAGCTGACGTTCACGACGCACCCGCGGGCCCGGCGCAGCGCCGGAGCCGCCGCGCGCATGACGAGGAACGGGCCGGTGAGGTTGACGTCGAGCGTCGCCCGCCAGACCTCCGGATCGACGTCCTCGACCGACCCCTCCCCGCCCGCTCCCGCGTTGCTGACGACGATGTGCAGGTCCCCCGCGTGCGCGACCGCCGCCTCGACCGCGGCGGCGACGTCGGCCTCGGCGGTCACGTCGCACGCGACCGCGGCGCCGCGCCCGCCGGGCAGGCCGGCCGCGACCTCCTCGACGAGCGCACGCCGGCGGCCCGCGACGGTGACCGACGCGCCCTCCTCCGCCAGCCGCCGCGCGACCGCCGCGCCGATGCCGGTGCCGCCGCCGGTCACGAGCGCCCCGCGCCCGGCCAGGCGGCCGCCCGCTGCGCTCACCCGCGCCGCTCCTCGGCGAGCTCGCGGATCACCTCGAGCACGAACGGGATCTGCTCGTCGGTCGTCCGGAAGTTCACGAAGCACGCGCGCAGGCAGGCGGTGTCGTCGACGACGGCGGGCGCGAGGTAGACGCGCCCGTCGGTCTGGACGGCGCGCGCGAGGTCGACGTTGAACGCGTCGTCGCCGCCGGTATGGCGGAAGCAGACCGTCGACAGCGTCGGCTCGCAGACCAGCTCGAAGTCCGGGTCGGCCCGGATGAGCTCGCTGAAGCGCCGCGCGTGCGCGAGCGTCTGGTCGATCCACGCGCGAAGCTGCGCCGCGCCGTGCACCCGGAACGACAGCCACAGCTTCAGCGACCGGAACGGCCGCGAGTACTCGAGCGTCCGGTCGACCGCGTTGAGCACGTTGCCGTGATGGAGCATGTAGCTCTCCTCGTGGCCGAACGCCGCGTGCAGCACGCCGTCGCGCCGGACCATGAGCACGCTGCACGCCTTCGGGACGCCGAGCCACTTGTGCGCGTCGACCGTCGCCGAGTCCGCCCGGTCCAGGCCGGCGAACAACGCGCCCGCGGTCGCGGTCGCCGCCGCCGGCAGCCCGTACGCGCCGTCGACGTGCAGCCACACGCCGTGGCGGGCGCAGACGTCGGCGATCTCGTCGAGCGGGTCGACCGCGCCGGTCAGCGTCGTCCCCGCGTTCGCGACGACCGCGATCGGCACGACGCCCGCCTCGCGGTCGGCGGCGATCGCGCGGTCCAGGTCCTCGGGCCGCATCCGGCGGCGCTCGTCGAGCGGCAGCAGCCGCATCGCCCGGCGACCGAGGCCGATCACCTCGACCGCGCGGACGACCGAGTGGTGCGCCTCGGTCGAGCAGTACACCGCGACCCGCCCGGCCTCCACCCCGTGCTCGCGGGTGCCGGGCATCGCCGCCTCGCGCGCGGCGACGAGCGCGGTGAGGTTCGACGTCATGCCGCCGCTCGTGAACACGCCGTCGGCTGCCGGGAAGCCGACGAACGCGGCGAGCCACTCGACGGCCTGGCGCTCGACGAGGTCGGCGCCGCCCGCCGCCGAGGCGAGGTTGACGTCGTAGGCGGCCGCCATCGCGTCGCCGACCATCCCGATCTCCAGCCCGGTCGAGCCGATGTACGCGAGGAACAGCGGCCGCGACGGCGAGTGGCTGGCGTCGAGGATCCGCGCCGCGTCGCCCAGGGCGGCGTCGGTGTCGCCGGGCGCCTCGGGCAGCGGGGCGGCGAGCCGCTCGGCCACCTCCGGGTCGACGACCGGCTCGCGCGGGCGCGGGCGGTCGAACGACTCCCATGCCCCCGCGACGACGCGGGTCAGCTCGGCGAGGATCGTCGGGCGGTCGGAGAGCGGCACGGCTCAGCGCCGGGGCGTGGCGGTCGCCGACAAGGTCGCCATGAGCTCGTCGCGCGCGGCCGCGATGTGCTCGCGCATCAGCCGCTCGGCGACGTCCGCGTCCCCCTGGGCGATCGCGTCGGCGATCGCCGCGTGGTCGTCGGCGTCCTGCGCGATGAACTCGGCCGCGTTGCGCTGCGCCTCGTAGATGCGCATGCCGACGCGGCCGGCCCACAGCGTCTCGGCGAACCGCAGCAGGTACGTGTTCTGCGAGGCCCGCATCACGGCCAGGTGGAACCGGCGGTTGGCGCCGAACGCCTCGTGCGCGTCCTCGAGCGCCGCGCGGTGCTCGTCGATCGCCCCGCGCATCGCGGCGACGTCCTCCCCGGTCGCCGCGGTCGCGGCCATCGCGGCGGCGGCCGGCTCGATCACCAGGCGCGCGGTGTACGCGGCCTCCATGTCCTCGGGCTTGACGTCGGCGACGCGCGCGCCGCGGTTGGGGAGCACGTCGACGAGCCCGTCGGAGGCCAGGCGCTGGATCGCCTCGCGCAGCGGCGTGCGCGAGACGCCGAGCTCGGCCGACAGCGCCTCCTGGTGCAGGCGCGCGCCGGGCGCGAGCTCGCCCGCGAGGATGCGGGCGCGCAGCGCGCGGTGCACGCGGTCGGCGACGCTGCCGACGTCGACGTCGAGGCCGTCGCCGGACACCGCTAGCGTCGCCCGCCCCGGCCGCTCCGGCCCGTCACGCGACCTCCACGCGGACCGGCATGCGCTTGATCCCGTTGAAGAAGTTCGAGCGCAGCCGGTCGACCGGGCCGGCGAGCTCGATGTGCCTGATGCGCGGGACGAGCTCCTCGAACGCGATCCGGACCTCCAGCCGCGCCAGGTGCGCGCCGATGCAGAAGTGCACGCCGCCGGGGCCGAACGTCATGTGCGGATTCGGGTGCCGCGCCACGTCGAACACGTGCGGCTGGTCGAAGACGTCCTCGTCGCGGTTGCCCGACACGAACCACGTCACGACCTTGTCACCGGCGCGGATGAGCTTGTCGCGCATCTGGACGTCGCGCGTCGCCGTGCGCCGGAAGTGGTGCACCGGCGTCGCCCAGCGCAGGATCTCCTCGGCCGCCGTCGCGCTGAGGCCCGGGTCCCGGCGCAGGCGCTCGAACTGGTCGGGGTGCTCGATGAGCGCGAGCATCCCGTGCGAGATCGTGTGGCGCGTCGTCTCGTTGCCGGCCGTCGCGAGCAGCAGGAAGTACACGTCGTACTCGCGGTCGGTGAGCGGCACGCCGTCGATCTCGGCGAACGCGAGCTTCGTGACGATGTCGTCGCGCGGCTCGGCGCGGCGCTGCTCGCGCAGCTTGCGCCCGTACTCGAACATCTCGAGCGAGACCGGGCTGGAGAACGGCAGGTGCCGGTGGCGCTTGAGCTCCTCGGGGTCGACGAGCTCGGGGTCCGACACGCCGAGGATCCGGTCGCCCATCTCGATGATGTGGCGGCGGTCCTCCTCGGGCGCGCCGAGCATCTCGGCGAACACGCGCATCGGCAGCTCGGCCGACACCTCGTGGACGAAGTCGAACTCGCCCTTGGGCAGCGCGTCGTCGAGGATCCGCCGGAACAGGTCGCGGATGTAGTTCTCGTACGCCCGCACCGCGCGCGGCGTGAAGCCCTTGTTGACGATCGCGCGGAGCTGGTTGTGGCGCGGCGGGTCCATGTCGATCATCGACTTGCGCGCCTCGAGGTGCTCGGGCTCGAGGTCCTCGAGCGACGTGCCGCCGATCTCGGACGAGAACGTCTTGGGGTCCTTGTGGACCCGCTCGATGTCCTCGTACTTCGTGATGCACCAGAAGCCCGGCCCGTCGGGCTCGGGCTGCCAGTGGACGGGATCCTCGCGGCGGAGGATCTCGAACATCCAGTGCGGGACCTCGTCGACGAAGTTGTCGTGGTTCGCGAGGTCGACGTCGTCGATGGACCGGGTCTTGGAAAGCGTCGTCATGGCTGATCTCAGAGGTGGTGGAGGTACTCGTCGAGGTCCCAGTCGGAGACGTGGTGGCGGTAGCGCTCGATCTCGAAGCGCTTCATCGCCGTGAACGTCTCGACGAGCTGCGGACCGAGCGCGTCGACCATGTACTGGTCGGCCTCGAGGGCGTCGAGCGCGTCGTGGAGGGTCTGTGGCAGCGCGGGCCCGGGCTCCTCGGCCCGGTACACGTCGCCGGACTTCGGCTCGCCGGGGTCGAGGTCGCGGCGCAGGCCGTCGAGACCCGCGAACAGGAGCGCGGCGATCCCGAGGTACGGGTTCGCCGAGCCGTCCCCGACGCGCACCTCCATCCGCGTCGCGGCGCCGCGCTCGGGCGGGATGCGCACGAACGTCGTGCGGTTGTCGAACCCCCAGTTGGCGTGGGTCGGCGCGAGCGAGTCGGGCTCCAGCCGCCGGTAGGCGTTGATCGTCGGGTTGAGCAGCGCCATGCACGCGCCGGCGTGCTCGAGGACGCCGGCGGTGAACTTGCGCAGCTCGGGCGCCACGCCCTCCGGCTCGCCGGGCGCGAAGAACGCGTTCTCGTCGTCGCGCTCGAGCGACAGGTGGACGTGGAAGCCGCTGCCGCCCTGGTCGTTGAACGGCTTGCCGATGAAGGTCGCGAGCAGGTTGTGGTGGGTCGCGACCTCCTTGACCGACGACTTGAGCAGGAACGCCCGGTCGGCCGCGCTGAGGGCGGGCCCGTGCCGCAGGTTGATCTCGTACTGGGAGTTCATGTACTCGTGGTTGGCGGCGAAGGCCCCGAGGCCCAGGCCGGCGCAACCCTCGAGCAGCATGCGGACGACCCCGCGCGGGTCGGCCTGGCGGCCGACGGTGTAGACCATCGAGAGGTTGTCGACGTAGCGCACCCACTTGCCGGGGTGCTGGGGGTCCGGCTCGACGAGGAAGAACTCGAGCTCGGGGCCGACGACCGGCGCGAAGCCGAGCTCCTCGATCTCGCGGCAGGCGCGCCGGACGGCGTCGCGCGGATCGGTCGGCTCGGGCTCGCGGCCGGGGAGCCGTTCGAGGTCGGCGAGGCACAGCGCCATGTCCGGCTCCCACGGGACCTGGACGAGCGTCGACAGGTCGGGGCGGGCGATCATGTCCGGGTAGCCGACGTCGCCGCCGACCACCGGCGTGTGCCGCAGGTCGGTCCCCATGACCGCCCAGCAGAAGGTGACGCCGTGCTCGGCCACCCGCTCGAACTCCGACAGCGGGACGTCCTTCCCCCGCTGGACGCCGTGCAGGTCCGCGAAGGTGACCCGCACGCTGGTGACCGTGTCGGGCAGCGCCGCGATCGCCGCCGCCTGGTTCGCGTGCTCAAGCATCGCCTGGCATCTCTCCCTCCATCCGCAGGCTGTGATGGATAATGTATCCAAGACCTCGAACGGAGGAGGAGAGGGTTCCATGGAGGCGAACGCCCAGTCGCCGCGTCTCGAGAGGCGCGCAGTCGGTCTGCCCACGGCGATCAGCACGGTCTTCGGACTCATCGTCGCGACGACGGTGCTGGTCTCGGTCGGGCAGGGGTTCGGAGCGAGCTGGATCTTCCTGATCGCGCTCGCCATCGCGATGCTCGCGATGTACATGCAGGCGCTGAGCTTCTCCGAGCTCGCGACGATGATCCCCAAGGCGGGCTCGATGAACGAGTACGTCCGCGCGGGGCTCGGCGCGTTCGCGGGCTCGCTCACCGCGCTCGTCGGCTACATCGCGATCATGGTGTTCCCGACCGCGGCCGAGTCGCTGTTCCCGGCGATCATCATCACCGACTTCTTCGAGATCGGCGGTGACCCGAAGGTCTGGGTGACGATCGTCGTGCTCGCCGTGGCGGCGCTGAACGTCTTCGGCGTGCGGCCGTTCGCGGCGGTCGAGATCACCCTGACCGGGCTCGTCGCGATCTCGCTGCTCGGCTTCGGCCTCATCGGCCTGTTCGGGATCGGCTCGAACGACCCCGTCGGCCCGGCGCTGCCGAGCGCCGACTTCGAGTGGGGCACGCTCACCGCGCTCCTCGGTCTCGCGGTGTTCACGTTCGTCGGCCTGGAGTACACCTGCCCGCTCGCCGAGGAGCTCGACGAGCCGCGCCGCAGCCTGCCGCTCGGCATGTTCCTCGGGCTCGCCCTCATCGCGATCCCGATGGCGCTCTACGGGATCGGCGCGACCCGCTACGTCCCGGCCGACCAGCTCGCCGACCCGACGCAGCTCACGCACATGAACGTCGCGATCGCGATGCTCGGCGACTTCGGCAAGTGGTGGATGGGCCTGGTGTCGATCGCCGCGACGGTCTCGACGCTCAACGCGCTGCTCGCCGGCATCCCGCGCCTGCTCTACGGCATGTCGTACACGCAGCAGGCGCCGAGGATCTTCGGCTACCTGCTGCCGTCGACGCGCGCGCCGGTCGTCGGCATCGCGGTGATGGCGCTCATCCCGATCTTCATGAACATCTTCGAGGCGGCGTCGTCGGAGACGTTCATCGAGCTGATCCTCGCCGGCGTGCTCGGCTGGGCGACCGCGTACATCCTCATCCACATCTCGCTCGCGGTCCTGCGCGTGCGCGAGCCCGACGCGAACCGGCCGTTCCGGTCGCCGCTGTTCCCGATCCCCCAGATCCTCGGCAGCGCGCTGCTGATCTGGGCGGCCGTCGAGATCTTCCCCGACCCCGACATCGAGTCGCACATCTACCGCAACTACCTGATCTTCCTCGGCATCGCCGTGGTCGTCGCGTTCGTCTACAACTGGTGGACGATGAAGAGCCCGACGGCGCAGTTCCGGCCGATCCCGATGAGCGAGATCATGCGCGAGGTCGAGCTCATCGAGGAGGCCGACCGGAAGACGCTGCCCGAGGACCCGCGGGCGACCACGCTCGCCAAGCCGTAGCGTGCGGGCGCTGACCGCCGGGCGCGCCGAGCGCGTCATGGCCGACGACGTCGAGGTGTTCGAGCGGCTGGGGTACCGGCCGCTCGAGCGCAAGGCGTTCTCGGCCGTGCTCGAGCCGTCCGGCGGTGGGCGCCGGATCGCCCTGCGGCTGGTCCGCGAGGGCCGGGTCTTCGGCGGCAACTGGGGGCTCGAGATCGCGACCGCCGACCCGGTGCTGCCGCCGACGCCGGGCGGGCTGACCGCGCGCGGGCGCGGCGTGGTGAAGATGCGTGGCGTGCGCTTCCGGGCGCGCGGCGGCGACGCAGACGCGACGGCGCTGGCCGAGGCGCTGAGCGCCGACGCCGAACTGGGCGAGGCGCTGGCCGGCGTCGACTTCGAGCTGCTGTCGGTCCACCCCGACGGGCGGCCCGCGATCCGGCACCTCGGCGGGTCGGTCGTGTGGGTGCTGTTCCCGCCGATCGTGCGCGGGACGCCGCTGCCGCCGGTCCAGGCGAAGGCGAGCGCCGCCGCGCTCGACGCGTTCGCGGCCGCCGCTCAGCGCCTGCCGGCGACCGCGACGCCGGCCAGCCAGGCGTCGAAGAGCCGGTAGGCGTTCTCACGCGCCCGCGGCGCGTGGCGCTCGCCCTCGGCGCGCAGCTCCCCGGGGCTGAGGTCGAGCTGCTGCAGGCGCGGCTCGGCGTGCGCCCAGCCGTCGACGATCTCCGGCGTCACCTCGGGGTGGAACTGCGTGCCGAGGTGCGGCCCGAAGCGGAACGCGGCCGGGCCGGCGGGCGTGCGCGCGAGGATCTCCGCGTCGGGCGGCGGGCGGAAGATCTCCCAGTGGAACTGCAGCCACGGGCCGGGCGGCACGACGTCCGGGTCCTCCGTCTCGACCTCCATCCACCCCACCTCGGGGAACGGCGCGGGCGCCACGTCGCCGCCGAGAGCGACCGCGAGCGCCTGACCGCCGAAGCACAGGCCGAGTACCGGCACGTCCTGCGTGACGGCCGAGCGCAGGAGCGACACCTCGTCGGCGATCCACGCCGGGTCGGCGGCCGCGGCCGAGTACTGCGAGCCGAGCGAGGCGACGGCGACGTAGCCGTCCAGGCGGGCCGGCAGCGGGTCCTCCCACGCGGCGTGGACCTCGGCCCGAAGGTCGCGGTCGCGCAGCCAGTCGCCGAGCACGCCGGGCGGTCCCAGCGGGCCGTGCTGGAGGACGAGGACGGTGCTTGACGACATCTCGTTAGGAGCCTAACGTTTTGCGCGATGACTGCAACCCGGCCACCTGAAGGGGTCTGACCCCTTGAAGTCCGTGGGAGTCTCAAGGGGTCAGACCCCTTTGGGTTCGAGGCCGGAGTTTGCGGGCTTCGTTCCCGAAGAGGCCGACATCCTCGCGCGTGTGGGCGATCTGCCGGTCGACCTCGCGTCGATGGCCGTCGCCGCGAACATCTGGCGCGCGGCCCAGGCGGTCCGCACGCGCCTGGAGCGCGACGTGCTCCGCGCCGAGGACCTGTCGTGGGCCGGCTTCTCGCTGCTCTTCAACCTCTGGGTGTGGGGCCCGATGGAGACCCGCGACCTCGCCGCGTCGATGGCGTGCACCAAGCCGACGGTGACCGGCGTGGCGTCGACGCTCGAGCGGCGCGGGCTGGTCCGGCGCGGCGCGCACGAGCGCGACGGGCGCCTGGTCGTCCTCTCGCTCACCGGCGAGGGCGAGGAGAAGATCGCCGCGCTCTTCCCGAAGTTCAACGCGGGCGAGACCGCGGTGACGAGCGATCTGACCGACGCGGAGAAGGCGACCCTCGCCGGGCTGCTGCGCCGCGTCGTGGTGACGGCGAAGGAGGCAGGCACATGAGCGGACACGTGGCCGCGAGCGAGGCACGCGCCGAGGTGGAGGGCGTCGCGGTCTCGCCGCTGCACTACATCGACGGCCGGCGCGTTCCGTCGGCCTCCGGCGAGACGCTCGAGGTGCGCTCGCCGATCGACTGGGACTGGAAGCTCGCCGACGTCGCGGCCGGCGGGCGGGCCGAGGTCGACGCCGCGGTCGCCGCCGCCCGGCGCGCGTTCCCCGGCTGGGCCGCGCTCGGGCCCGAGGGCCGCCGCGAGATCCTCAGCCGCTTCGCCGACGCGATCGAGGCGCGCGTCCCCGACCTCGCGAAGGTCGAGACCGTCGACAACGGCTCGCTCTACGAGGCGATGCGCCTGCGCGTGCTCCCGCGCGGCGCGAACAACATCCGCTTCTTCGCCGACTACGCGGTCGAGCGCCTGCCCGAGCCCGCGCGCACCCTCCATGGCGGCGAGCGTAACCGCGTCCGCCACGACCCGGCCGGCGTCACCGCGATCTCGACCCCGTGGAACGCGCCGTTCATGCTCGCCACCTGGCGCGTCGGCCCCGCGCTGGCCGCCGGCAACACCGTCGTGCTCAAGCCGCCGGAGTGGGCGCCGCTGACCTGCTCGCTGCTCGCCGACATCGCCGGCGAGGCGGGCCTGCCGCCCGGCGTGCTGAACGTCGTGCAGGGCACCGGCGCGCAGGCAGGCGCCCCGCTCACCGGCCACCACGACGTCGACCGCGTCGCGTTCACCGGCTCGCCGGCGACCGCCCGCACCGTCTACACGGACGCCGCGCGGCACCTGACCCCGGTCTCGTTCGAGCTCGGCGGCAAGTCGCCGTTCGTCGTCCTCGACGACGCCGACCTCGACGCGGCCGCCGCGACCGCCGCCTACCAGTACGACAACTCCGGCCAGGTGTGCCTCGCGGGCACGCGGCTGCTCGTCCAGGCGTCGATCCTCGACGACTTCATGGAGCGCTTCCGGGCGCGCGTCGACGAGATCAAGGTCGGCGACCCGCGCGAGGAGGACACGACGTACGGGCCGCTCATCCACCCGGTCGCGCTCGAGCGCGTCCGCGGCCACGTCGCGAAGGCGCGCGAGCAGGGCGCGACGCTCCTGTTCGGCGGCGAGCCGATCGGCGGCCTGTACTACCCGCCGACGCTCTTCACCGACGTCCCGCCGGACGCCGACATCCTGCGCACCGAGGTCTTCGGCCCGGTCCTGACGCTGCAGACGTTCGCAGACGACGACGAGGCGATCGCGATGGCCAACGCGACCGACTACGGCCTCGCCGCGACGATCTACACCGGCTCGGCCGAGCGCGCCGACCGCCTCGCCGCCGCGATCAGCGCCGGGACGGTCTGGGTGAACTGCTTCTACGTGCGCGACCTCGAGACGCCGTTCGGCGGGACGCGCGACTCGGGCATCGGCCGCGAGGGCGGCCATCACTCGTTCGACTTCTACTGCGACGTCAAGACCGTGTGCGAGCGGACGTCGCTCTACACCGACGGAGGTGCTGCGTGATCGGGGCCATCCACCATGTGAAGCTGCGCGTCGCCGACGCTCGGGAGGCGCGCGATCGCTGGTCGCTGCTGCACGGCCTCAGCGGCGACCCGGCGGCCGGCGGCCGCGCCCTGCTGCGGTGCGGCTACGAGGACTTCTGCCTGTGGCTGGAGGAGTCGGGCGACGACCCCGGCCTCGACCACGTCGGGTGGGAGCTGCGCGCCGGCATCTCGCTCGACGAGGCCCGCACCCGGATGACCGAGGCCGGCGCGGAGGTCGAGGAGATCGAGGTCCCGGGCCGCGGGACCGGCCTGCGCACGAGCGACGCCGACGGGCACGGCGTGGTCGTCGTCGCGCCGCGCGAGCTCAGCGAGGAGGAACGCTGGCCGCCGGTCGCGCGGTTCACCGACACGCTGCCCGCCTACCACCCGCGCAAGCTCGGCCACGTCAACTTCCTCACCGACGACACGCCGCGGATCGTCGACTGGTACGAGCGCGTGCTCGGCTTCCGCCAGACCGACTGGATCGGCGAGGAGGCGTGCTGGATGCACGTGAACTCCGACCACCACTGCATGGCGTTCGTCGAGAAGGGCTACCGGCACGTCCACCACCTGGCGTTCGAGCTCGTCGACTTCGGCGAGATCCGCCTGGCGCTCGACCATCTCGGCCAGCACGGCCGGTGGGTGACGTGGGGCCCGGGCCGGCACGCGATGGCGCAGAACCTCTTCGCGTACGTCCGGATGCCCGAGGAGGACCTGATCGTCGAGCTGTTCGCCGACATGGAGCGCCTCACGCCCGACCACGTCGTGCGCCACTTCCCCGACGACCCGCACGCGTCGAACGCGTGGGGCATCCTGCCGCCCCGGACCTACTTCAAGTTCGACGAGGAGTCGATCCGCATCGAGCGCGAGCAGCTCGTCGCGCTCGGCGTGCAGGCCTGACGGGGGCGCCCGGCGGCACCGGTAGGGTCCCGGTCGGGATGACCGACTGGGACCGCCTCGCCGACCTCGAGGTCGAGATCGAGCGCTACGAGCTGCAGCGCCTGGAGCAGGACGTCTCCAGCGACTTCACGCGGATGACGACCGTCATCCGGATGTCCGGCGCCGGCGAGGAGGGCGTCGGCGAGGACGTCGTCTACGACGCCGAGGACCACGACGCCGCGCAGCGCCAGGGCCCGGTCCTGCCGCTCACCGGGCGCTTCACCCTGCGCTCGTTCGCCGACCGCCTGCGCGAGGTCGACCTGTTCCCCGAGCCGCCGCGGCGCGAGGTGAGCCCGCTCTACCGGCACTACGCGTACGAGTCGGCGGCGCTGGACCTCGCGCTGCGCCAGGCCGGCACGTCGCTGCACGCGTTCCTCGGGCGCGAGCCGCGCCCGCTGACGTACGTCGTGTCGCTGCGCCTGGGCGAGCCGCCGTCGCTCGAGCCGGTCACGCGGCGCCTGGCCCGCTACCCGGGCCTGCGCTTCAAGCTCGACGCGACGGTCTCGTGGACCGACGAGCTCGTCGCGGCGCTCGCCGAGACCGGCGCCGTCGACTCGATCGACTTCAAGGGCCTGTACACGGGAACGATCGTCGACAACCCGCCGGACCCGGCGCTCTACCGGCGCGTGCTGGCCGGCCTGCCCGGCGTGTGGATCGAGGACCCGCACCTGGACGACGAGATCCAGGAGCTGCTCGTCCCCCATCGCGACCGCGTCAGCTGGGACGCGAACATCCACGGGATCGCCGACATCGAGGGCCTGCCGTTCCCGCCGAAGATGGTGAACGTCAAGCCGTCCCGCGTCGGCTCGCTCGAGGAGCTGTTCGCGACCTACGCCTACTGCGAGGAGCGCGGGATCGGCATGTACGGCGGCGGCCAGTTCGAGCTCGGCCCGGGCCGTGGCCAGATCCAGCTCCTCGCCTCGCTCTACCACCCCGACGGACCGAACGACGTGTCGCCTTCCGGCTTCCACGCGCCCGACCCGCCGCCGGGCCTGCCGGTCAGCCCGCTGACGCCGGCTGCACACGATTGCGGTTTTCGCTGGGGCTGAGCCGCCCACCCGGCGTCCAACCGCTCAACCCGGCCGTGCAAACGCCGATCACTCCTACATGGCCGGCTTCACGGAGCGTCTGCCGCGCGGGCGCACCCTGCCCCCCGAGGTGTGGGCGACACGCCACCGGACGATGGTCCGGCTGGTGTGGTTCCACGTGGGCCTGGTCTTCGTCTTCGGGCTCCTGCGCGACGTCGGCGTCGCGCACGCCGCGTTCGAGATCCTGCCGATCGCGGCGTTCGCGCTCATCGCCGGCCAGGCGTCGCTGAGCCGGCGCCAGCGCGCGTGCGCGGTCGCGCTCGGCCTGCTGACCAGCTCGGCGATGATCGTCCACCTGTGGGACGGCCGGATCGAGGCCCACTTCCACTTCTTCGTCATGGTCGCGGTGCTTGCGCTGTACGAGGAGTGGGTCCCGTACCTGCTGGCGATCGGCTACGTCGTCGTCCACCACGGCGCCGCCGGCCTGCTCGGCGCCGACCAGGTGTTCGACCACCCCGACGGCCTGCGCAGCCCGCTGCTGTGGGCGGTCATCCACGGCGGCTTCATCGCAGCGCTCGCCGCGGCGAACGTCGTGCACTGGCGGCTGAACGAGGACGTCCGCGACGACATGCGCCGCAGCGAGACCCGCTTCCGCTCGGCGTTCGACGACGCCCCGATCGGGATGGCGCTCGTCGGCGCCGGCGGCCACATCCGGCGCGTGAACGCCCAGCTCGCCGAGATGGTCGGCTACAGCGCCGCCGAGCTGCAGGAGCTGCGCCTGTGCGAGCTGCTCGCCCCCGACGAGCGCGACGACGGCCGGGCGTGGCCGCGCGCCTCGCTCGCCGGCGTGGCGGAGGAGCGCCGGTTCGTCCGCCGCGACGGCTCGACCGGCTGGGCGCTGTGGCAGCACTCGGCCCTGCACGGCGAGCACGGCGAGATCGCGTCGTTCATCACCCACGTGCTCGACATCTCGCAGCGCAAGCACGCCGAGCGCCAGCTCGACCACCAGGTCAACCACGACGCGCTCACCGGCCTGCCGAACCGGCGCCACTTCGTCGAGCGGCTCGGCGAGGCGCTCGCGGCGCGCACGGCCGGCCGCACGGTCGCCGTTCTGTTCGTCGACCTCGACAACTTCAAGCTCGTCAACGACTCGCTCGGCCACGCGTCCGGCGACCGCCTCCTCGTCGCGCTCGCCGAGCGCATGCGCCACGTCGTGCGGCCCGACGACCTCATCGCCCGCTTCGGCGGTGACGAGTTCGCGGTGCTCGTCCGCGGCATCGCCGGCCAGGACGACGTGCGCCGGCTCGCCGACCGGCTGAACTCGGCGCTGCGCGCGCCGGTCGCCGTCGACGGCGAGCAGCGGTTCGTCACCGCCTCGATCGGCATCTGCATCGCGCCGCCCGCGCCCGCCGAGGCCGACGCGACGACCGTCCTGCGCGACGCGGACGCGGCCATGTACCGCGCCAAGGAGCTGGGCAAGGCGCGCTGCGAGACGTTCGACGACGCGCTGCGCCGCCAGGTGGTCGAGCGCGTCGAGTTCGAGGGCGCGCTGCGCGGCGCCGCCGAGCGCGGCGAGCTGCGCCTGGACTACCAGCCGTTCGTCGACCTGCAGTCCGGCCGGGTCAGCGGCGTCGAGGCGCTGCTGCGCTGGGAGCATCCCGAGCTCGGCACGGTCCCGCCGCTGCGGTTCGTGCCGGTCGCCGAGCAGAGCGGCCTGATCGTCGCGATCGGCGCCTGGGTGGTGCGCGAGGCGTGCGCCCAGGCCGCGCGCTGGGCGGCGAGCGACCCCGCGGCGGGCGAGCTCGAGGTCGCCGTCAACGTCTCCCCCCGCCAGCTCGCGGCGCCCTCGTTCGCCGACGACGTCCGCCGCGCGCTGGCCGACACGGGGCTGGCGCCGCACCGGCTCTGCCTCGAGGTGACCGAGAGCGCGGTCGTCGCCGACCTCGACACCGCGACGCGGTCGCTCAACCGCCTCAAGGAGCTCGGCGTCCGCCTGGCGATCGACGACTTCGGCGTCGGCTACGCGTCGCTGAGCCAGCTCAAGGCGCTGCCGCCGGTCGACGTCCTGAAGATCGACCGCTCGTTCGTCGAGGGCGTGCTCGGCGACCACGAGGACCGCGCGATCGTCGAGGCGGTCGTCCAGCTCGCCGGCTCGCTCGGCCTGCAGACCGTCGCCGAGGGCGTCGAGAGCGCCGAGCAGGCCGAGCTGCTGCGGCAGATGCGCTGCAGCGTCGGCCAGGGCTACCACTTCGCGCGGCCGGCCCCGGCGGCCGCGATCAGCGAGCTGCTCGAGCGCCAGGCGCTCGGCGAGCTCGCGTAGCCGGCCGCGAGCGCTACGGCAGGCGGCCGCGCCGCCGCAACCCCAGCGCCACGGCGCCGAGGAGCAGCAGCAGCCCGCCGCCCGCGAACGCCGCGGTGACCTCGCGCTCCTCGCTCTCGGTCGCCAGCCGCGAGCCGAGCCGCTCGTAGATCGCGTCGAGCCGCTCGGCGTCGTCGACGTCGTAGGTCCGGCCGCCGGACGCGCGCGCGATCGCGGCCATCGTCTCGGGGTCGGGGGCGACGCGCTGGGCCGGCATCCACGGGCGCGCCGGGTCGGTCAGCGTCCCGCCGGGCGTGCCGAGGCTGATCGTGTGGATCGGGATCCGCCGCCGTGCCGCCTCGCGCGCGACCGGCAGCGGGTCGCGGCCCGCGGTCCGCGCGCCGTCGGAGAGCAGGACGATCGCGGCGGGCGCGGGCGCCTCGCCGTCCGGCGGCTCGAGCGCGTCGAGCGCCGCGTCGAGCGCCTCCCCCGTCGCGGTCGCCCCCTCGGCGCGCAGCGTCCCGATCGAGCGCTTCACCGCCTCGTGGTCGTCGGTCGGCGTCTGCAGCACCGACGCGTCGTCGGAGAACGACACGAGCCCGACCCGCTGGCCGTCGGGGAGCCGGTCGACGAACCGGGTCGCGGCCGACCGCGCCGCGGCCATCCGCGTCGGGTCGACGTCCTCGGCGTTCATCGAGCCGGACGTGTCGGTCACGAGCATGATCGAGGCCCGCTCGACCGGCACGGCGACCGAGATCTGCGGGCGGGCGAGCGCGAGCACGAGCGCGGCCGCGGCGAGCGCCGCGAGGATCGCCGGCAGGTGCCGGCCGCGGACGGGGACCGCGGCGGCGACGCCCGCGAGCGTGTCGAGCGCGGTGAACCGCACCGCGTAGCGGCGCCGGCGGCGAGCGGCGAGGAGGTAGGCGGCGACCGCCGGCGGGACGAGGGCGAGCGCCAGCAGGAACAGCGGGGCGGCGAAGCTCACGGCAACCGCCCGAACCAGCGCAGCGACAGCGCGCCGCCGACGAACAACAGCAGGAGCGCGCCGCCGGCGAAGGCGGCGGTGATCTCGCGCGGCTCGTCGCGCATCGCGACGCGCGAGCCGAGCTGCTCGTAGATCTCGTCGAGCTCGGCCGCGTCGGCGGTGCTGAACGTCCGGCCGCGGGTGATCCGCGCGATCTCGCGCAGGCTCTCGGGGTCCGGCGGGACCTGCTCGGTCCGGAAGGTGCCGTCCTCGCGCTCGACCTGGATCGTGCCCTGCGGGGTGCCGAGCGCCACCGTGTACACGGGCACGCGCATCCGCGCCGCCTCGCGCGCGGCCTCGACCGGATCGCGCCCGCGCGTCGACGCCCCGTCGGACAGCAGCACGATCGCCGACGGCGGCTGCTCGCCGCCGGCGGGCGTGGCCGCCCGGATCGCGTTGAGCGCGGCGGTGATCGCGTCGCCGGTCGCGGTGCCGCCGCTCGGCTGCAGCGCCCGGATGCGCTGCTCTACGAGCGCGTGGTCGGCGGTCGGCGCCTGCACGAGCCGCGCCTGGTGGTTGAACTCGACCAGCCCGGCGCGCACGCCCTCGGGCAGCCCCTCGACCATCCGCGCGGCGGCGTCGCGCGCGGCGGTCAGCCGGTTCGGCGCCACGTCCTCGGCCTGCATCGAGCCGGAGATGTCGGTGGCGAGCATGACCGTCGCCTGCTCGATCGGGACCGCCACGGTCGTCTGCGGCCGCGCCAGCCCGACGAGCAGGGCGACGAGCGCGACCCCGTAGACGGCGATCGGCAGGTGCGAGCGCCAGCCGGGGCGGCGCGGCACGACCGCCGGCATGAGCGCCGGGTTGGCGAACCGCGCCGCCTGCTCGGCCCGCCGGCGCACGTGGCGGGCGTACAGCCACAGCGCCGGCGGGACGGCCAGGAGCCCGAGGAGGAACGCCGGTGCGCCGAACGACATCGCGGGTCGTGCGCTCCCTACCTCGGGCGCGTGCCGAGGTCGAGGCGGATCGTCTCGGTGTCGCCGCCGCGCCGCACCTCGATCGTGACCTCGTCGCCCGGGTTCTTCGAGCTGATCGCGGCGGCGACGTCGCCGGGCTCGGTGACGCGCTTGCCGTCGATCCGGACGATCACGTCGCCGGTGCGGATGCCCGCCCGGTCGGCGGGCGAGCCGGACACGACCTCGGCGACCTGGGCGCCGCCGGCCAGCGACGGCGCGGTGCTCACGCCGATCCACGGCCGGGCCGGGGTCTTGCCCTGCTTGAGCTGCGGCACGACCTCCTTCGCGGTGTTCGCGGGCACGGCGAAGCCGATGCCGATGTTGCCGCTGCCGGCGCCGCTCGTCGCGATCTGCGAGTTCACGCCGACGACCCGCGCCTGCGCGTCGAGCAGCGGACCGCCCGAGTTGCCCGGGTTGATCGGCGCGTCGGTCTGGATGACCTCGTCGATCTGGAAGCCGTTGGGCGCCTGGATCTCGCGCTCGAGCCCGGACACGATGCCGGCGGTGGCGGTCTGCGGCAGGCCGAGCGGGTTGCCGATCGCGACGGCCAGGTCACCGACCTTGACCTTGTCCGAGTCGGCCCACTGCAGCGGCCGGATCCCCTGGACCTCCGACCTGTCGACGGTGATGACCGCGAGGTCGGTGCTGACGTCGGTGCCGACGACGCGGCCGCGCAGCGTCTTGCCGTCGTCGCCGAACTTCACGCGCACGTCGGTCGAGTCGCCGACGACGTGGGCGTTGGTGACGAGCGTGCCGTCGCTGTCGATGAGGAAGCCCGTGCCCGAACCCTCCCGCGTCTGGACGGAGGCGACCGCCGGGCTGGCGGCCTCGTAGATCTGGCCGACGGACGACTGCTTCTCGGTGCCCTCGGACGCGACGACGGCGGGCGGCTGGTTCTCGGTCGTGGCGGTGCGCTCGCCGTCGTCGCCGTCGAACGCGCCGCCGATCGCGAGCGCGGCGGCCGCGACGGCCAGGCCGGACAACGCGCCGGCGAGCGCGGCGGGGAGGATGCGGCCCCGGCGCCGGGGCGGCTCGGGCTCGCGGACGACGGTGGGCGGCTCCTCGGGGGCGGGGCCGCGGAAGACGCTGGTGTCGGGGCGCGGCTCCGGCTCGGGCGGCGCGGGCGGCGGCGCCTCGGGCCCGGCCTGGCCGCTCCACAGCCGTCCCGCGCCAGGGCCGCGGGAGCGGCGGTGCGGTTCGGTGACATCGGGCATGGCACCGAAGGTAGGCCCTTCGGCTCATCGCTTGCTGAGCCTCATGTAAGAGCTACCTCAACGCGGCGCGGCGGCCGGATCGCCCGCATCGTCAGCGCGAGGCCCGCCAGGACGATCGCGGCGCCGGCGAGCTCGGCGGCGTTCGGGACCTCGCCGAGTGCCGCCCATGCGCTCAGGATGCCGGCGACCGGCACGAGCAGGGTGAACGGCGCGACGCGCGACGCGGGGTGGCGCTTGAGCAGCCACGTCCAGGTGCCGAACCCGAACGCGGTCGAGAGGATGACGACGTAGAGCAGCGCGAGCACGCCCCCGGGCTCGAGGCCGGCGAACGCGTCGCCGATCTCCCCGGCGCCCTCGAACCGCAGCGACAGCAGCAGGAGCGGCACGGGCGGGACGAGGCTCGACCAGACCAGCAGCGATGCGGCGTCGCGCGCCTGCGCCCGGCGCGTGCACACGTTGCCCATCCCCCACGACGCCGCCGCGCCGACGGTGAGCGCGACCGCGACGAGCGGGACGCCCTCGGCGCGGCCGGCGGCGATCACGCCGATCCCGGCGAACGCGACGACGGCGCCCGCGACCTGCCCGGGCCGCAGCCGCTCGCCGAGCAGGCCGACCGCGAACACGACGGTGAACGCGGCCTGGAGCTGGAGGACGAGCGACGCCAGCCCGGCCGGCATCCCCTGGTCCATGCCGACGAACAGCAGCCCGAACTGGCCGGCGCTGAGGAACGTGCCGACCGCCAGGACCCAGCGCCAGCCTACGCCCGGGCGGCGGACGAGCAGGACGGCCGGGAACGCGACGAGCGTGAAGCGCAGGGCGGCGAACAGCAGCGGCGGGAAGCTGTCGAGCCCGACGTCGATGACGACGAAGTTCACGCCCCAGACGAGCGCGACGGTGCAGGCGAGGAGCACGTGGCGGGTGGGCATCGGGGCCGATCCTCCCGACCCCGACCCGGAAGAGCCAGTGGACTTCCTGTGCCAGACCCGGAAGAATCTCTGCATGATCGACGTCCGCCGCCTGCGCGCGCTGCGCGAGCTCGCCGACCGCGGCACGATCGCCGCGGCCGCCGACGCCCTGCACCTGACCCCCTCGGCGGTCTCCCAGCAGCTCGCCGCGCTCGAGCGGGAGGTCGGCCACCGGCTCGTCGAGCCCGACGGCCGGCGCGTCCGGCTCACCGGCGCCGCCCACGTCATGCTCGAGCACGCCGGCGCGGTGTTCGCGAGCCTCGAGCGCATGCAGGCCGAGCTGGACGCACACGCGCGCGGCGAGCAGGGCGAGGTCCGCCTCGGCGCGTTCCCGACCGCGATCATCGACATCGTCGTCCCCGCCGCCGAGCTCCTGCGCGAGCGCGCGCCGGGCGTGCGGATCATCGTCACCGAGGCCGAGGCGCCCGGCGTCTTCGACCTCATGCTGCGCGGGGAGGTCGACGTGTCGATCGGGATGGCGAGCCGGTACGCGCCCTCCCCCGGCGACCCGCGCGTGACCCGCGTCGAGCTGCTGCGCGACATCCTCGACGCCGGGCTGCCGGCCGGCCATCCGCTCGCCGACGAGGGCGCGGTGCCGCTCGCCGAGCTCGCGCGCGAGGACTGGATCATCCCGCCCCCCGGCTGGCAGTGCGGGTCGGTCGTCCTCGGGGCGTGCCAGTCGGCGGGCTTCATGCCCCGCGTCGCGCACCGCACGTCCGACTGGGCGGCGGCGCTCGCGCTCGTGAGCGCCGGCCTGGGCGTGACGCTCGTCCCGCGCCTGGCGCAGACCGCGCCGCGACCCGGCGTCGCGGTGCGCCCGCTCGCCGGCGACCCGCCCGCGCGCCACCTCTTCGCCGCCTGCCGCGCCGGCGCCGAGGCCTCGCCGGCCGTGCGCGTGGTGCTCGACGCGCTCACCGCCGCCGCGTCGCGGCCGCGGCACCCCGTGCTCGCCGCGGCCTGAGGCGACCCCGTCCCGGGCATCGGGACTCCGACAGGACGTCGGCGCCGCCACCGCGTCAAGTTGACTTGCGAGTCAATAGGGTGCGCGCCCTATGAACGAGCGACTTGGAATCGTCGGAGGGGGAACGATCGCGTGCGGCCTGGCGGCGGTGGCCGCCCAGAAGGGCGACGTGGTCCTGTGGGCGCGTACACCCGACAAGGCGCGTGCCGGGGTGGACAAGCTCTGCGGCAAACTCGAGATCGACCCCGCGAAGATCACGATCACGAGCGACCTGCAGGCGCTGGCCGACGCGACGGTGGTCGTCGAGGCGATCGCCGAGGACCTCGAGGCCAAGCGCGAGCTCTACGCCGGGCTGCCGGACACCGACGGCGCGCTGCTGGCGACCACGACGTCGTCGCTCCCCGTCGGGCAGCTCGCCGAGGCCGCCGGCCGGCCCGGGCGGTTCGTCGGCCTGCACGTGTTCAACCCGGTCCCGAAGATGAAGCTCGTCGAGCTCGTCTTCCCGCCGGACGCCACCGAGGAGACCCGCCGGCGGGCGTTCGCGCTGTGCGAGGCGCTCGGCAAGACCGCGGTCGAGGTCCCGGACGTCCCCGGGTTCGTCGTCAACCGGCTGCTGTTCCCGTACCTGTTCTCGGCCGTCCGGCTCATGGAGGAGACCGGCATGGACCCGAAGGACATCGACACCTGCATGACGCTCGGCGCCGGCCACCCGATGGGGCCGCTCGCGCTGCTCGACCTCGTCGGGCTCGACGTGTCGATGGCGATCGGCGAGGAGATCGGCGCCGAGATCCCGGAGACCGTCAAGCGGCTCGTCGCCGAGGGCAAGCTCGGCCGCAAGACGGGCAGCGGCATCACATTGTGAAGTTCATGTTGCGTCTTTAAGACGTCTTCAGGTAGCGGAGGAAGATCGCGGACGCGGGGGCACATCTTCGCAACCGCAACCTCCTCCCAGAAGCAGACGACCGGCCCGCATCGCGGGCCGGTCGTCTGTTGCCTGCCGGTGGACCCACCCCGATCCACCTGCTCCTGGTGTCGGTCCGCCGTCCCACGGGCGGACAGGGGCTCCAACGCGGCCGGCCGCGGGAACTTGCGGTGATCGCGCGGACGGCCCTACGAGGCCGGGCCGAGCACGCGGCGGTCGCGGATCCGCACCGCCTCGACGCGGTTCTCGCGGACCGACTCGACGCGGATCGAGTAGCCGTCGGCCGTGACGGTGTCGCCGCGGCGCGGCAGGCGGCCGAGCTCGGCGAACACGAAGCCGCCGACCGAGTTGTAGGCGTCGGTGTCGACCGGCAGTTCGAGGCCGTAGTCCTGCAGGTCGGTGACGGCGACGTGGCCGCGGACGTACCAGTCGCCGTTGGCCAGGCGCCGGATCTCCCCGCCCGCCGGGTCGGTCTCGTCGTCGATCTCGCCGACGACCTCCTCGACGATGTCCTCGACCGTGACGATGCCGGCCACGCGGCCGTACTCGTCGACGACCGCCGCCATCGACGAGCGCTGGCGCTGCAGGTCGGCGAGCAGGTCGTCGAGCGGCTTGGTCTCCGGCACGATCGGCGCGTCGCGGATCGCCGACTCGAACGACGCGTCGCCGCCCTCGGTCATGAGCAGGCGGGCGAGCGAGTTGGAGTGCACGATCCCCCGGACCCGGTCGCGGTTCTCGTCCTCGGTGACGAGCAGCCGGGTGTGGCCGGACGAGATGCAGCGCCGCAGCGCCGTCTCGACGTCCTCGGACACGTCGACGGTCACGACCGCCGGGATCGGGGTCATGACGTTGCGCGCCTCCTGCTCGTGCAGGTGGAAGACGCCCGAGAGCATCCCGGCCTCGCCCGGGTCGAGCGTGCCGCCGGCGCGGGCCTGCGCGATGAGCGCCCGCAGCTCCTTCGGCGACGAGCCCTCCTCGAAGTCCGACGCGTCGCCGCGGATGCCGAAGAACACGCGCAGGATGCCGTTCGACGCCTTGTTGAGCAGCGCGATGAACGGCCGCATCGCGCGGTCGAACCAGTACAGCGGCCGCGCGACCCGCAGGGCGACGGTCTCGGCGTTGATGATCGCGTGGATCTTCGGGACCTGCTCGCCGACCGTGATGTGCAGCGTGGTCGTCAGCAGGTAGGCGACGGCGAACGCGATCGCGGTCGCGACCCCGTGGGAGACCGCGTCGCCGAACAGCGGCTCGATGAGGTCGGCGATCGCCGGCTCGCCCAGGAAGCCGATGCCCAGCGAGGCGAGCGTGATGCCGAACTGGCACGCCGACAGGTACTCGCTGAGGTCGTCCATGAGCTCGACGACCAGCGCGGCGCCCTTGCGGCCGTCGCGGGCGAGCTCCTGCATCGCGCCGCGGCGGGCGCGCACCAGGGCGAACTCGGCAGCAACGAAGAACCCGTTGGCGAGGACGAGGACGAGGACCGCGATGAGGAACAGCGCGGTCACGCGGCGTCAGTGCGGCCGCGGCGGTATGAGCCGCGACTTCGAGGAGGTTCGTCGTTCATCGACTGATGCACGGCCAGCGTAGCGCCTGGCCGGGCGGACCGGTCAAGCGAGGCCGTCGATCGTCGCCGCGAGCCGGTGGTCGGCGTCGGTGATCCGGCCCTCGCTGTGGGTCGACAGGCTCAGCCGGACCTTGTTCCAGCCGTGGATGAGGATGTCCGGGTGGTGGCCTGCCTCCTCGGCGGCGTCGGCGACCTTGTTGACGAACGCCATCGCCGCCGCGAAGTCGCTGAACGCGAACTCGCGGACGAGCGCCCCGTCCTCTTCATGCCAGTCGCTCATACTGGACCCCCATGCGCATCGTCTCGCTCGTGCCGCACGCGACGGAGCTGCTGTTCGCCCTCGGCCTCGGCGACCAGGTGGTCGGCGTGACCCACGAGTGCGACTTCCCCGCGGAGGCGCGCGAGCGCCGTCACGTGACGCGCGACAGGCTACCGGCGGGCCTGACCGCCGGGCAGGTCGACGCGGCGGTCCGCTCGTACACCGAGCGCGGCGAGGCCATCTACGAGCTGGACGAGCAGGCGCTCACCGAGCTGCGGCCGGACCTGATCGTCACGCAGGAGCTCTGTCCGGTCTGTGCGGTGTCCTACGACGACGTGCAGGCGATCGCCGCCCGGATGCCCGACCCGCCGAAGGTCGTCGCGCTCGACCCCAAGACGTACGGGGAGACGATCGGCGACGTCAAGACGGTCGCCAAGGCGACGGGCGCCGAGGTCGCCGCGCTCGGCCTCATCGCACGCGCCGCGCGGCGCGTCGACGCGGTCACCGCCGCCGTCGAGGGCGTCCAGCACCGCCCGCGCGTGGCGGCCATCGAGTGGTTCGACCCGGTCTTCGTCGCCGGTCACTGGACGCCGCAGCTCATCGAGATGGCGGGCGGCTTCGACGTGCTCGGGTTCGCCGGCGAGCCGTCCGAGCAGACGACGTGGGAGGCGGTCGCGGCCGCGAGCCCGGACGTCGTCATCGCGATGCCGTGCGGCTACGACGCCCGGCGCGCCCTCGCCGAGGCCGAGCGGTTCGCCGGCGAGCTGCGGTCCGTCGGCGCCGGGCAGGTCGTCGCGGTCGACGCGTCGGCGTACTTCTCGCGGCCCGGGCCGCGCCTGGTCGACGGGCTCGAGTTGCTCGCCCACATCCTGCACCCCGACCGCGTGCCGTCGGCGCCCGGCGAAGCGCTCGTCGTCGAGCTCTGACCCCGCGCCCCGTCCTGTACCTGCACTCGTCGGCCGGCCGGTACGGGGCGGACCGGCAGCTCCTGCTGCTCGCCGGCGGGCTGGACCCCGACCGGTACGTGCCGATCGTCGTGCTCGCCGAGGACGGGCCCCTGCGCGGCGACCTCGAGGAGACGGGCGTCGAGGTCCACGTCCGGCCGCTGGCGGTGCTGCGCCGCTCGTTGATGTCGCCCGGCGGGATGGGCCGGGTGGCGGCGGCGTGGGCGGCGGACGCGGGCGGGCTCGGCCGTCTGGCGCGCATGCGCGGCGTGGCGCTCGTGCACACGAACACGTCCGTGACGCTCGGGGGCGCGGCGGCGGCGCGGATCGCGCGCGTGCCGCACGTCTGGCACGTGCGCGAGATCTACGCGGGCTTCGAGCGCAGCTGGCCGGCGTACCGGCGGCTGCTCGTCACCGCCGACGCGCTGCCGTGCGTGTCGGCGGCGACCGCGGCGCAGTTCGACCGCGGGCCGGTGAGCGTCGTGCCCGACGGCCTCGCCGCTCCCGTCACGCGGACCGACCCCACGGTGGCGCGGGCGGCGCTCGGCGTCCCCGAGGACGCGTTCGCGGTGGCGGTGCTCGGCCGGCTGTCGTCGTGGAAGGGCCAGGAGGTGCTCATCCGCGCGCTCGCCGAGCCGCCGCTGCGCGACACCGGCGCGATCGCGCTCGTGGCCGGCGCGCCGTGGCGCGGCGAGGAGCGGCGCGAGCGCGAGCTGCGCGAGCTGGCGCTCGGCCTGCGGCTCGGCGAGCGCGTGCGGTTCCTCGGCTTCCGCGACGACGTCGAGACCGTGCTCGGCGCCGCCGACGTCGTCGCCGTGCCCTCCACCCAGCCCGACCCGCTGCCCAACGCGGCGCTCGAGGCCGCGGCGGCGGGCTGCTGCGTGGTGGCCGCCGGCCACGGCGGGCTGCCGGACATGATCCGCCACGACCGGACGGGGCTGCTCGTGCGCCCCGGCGACCCCGGCGCGCTCGCCCGCGCGCTCGCGGAGCTCGCCGCCGACCCGGGGCGGCGCGCGGCGCTCGGCGCGGCGGCCGCCGAGGACATCCCGCGGCGGTTCGCGCCCGAGCACCTCCTCGAGCGGATCCAGGCGCTCTACGACACGCTCACCGAGCGCCGGGTGGCCGGGGTGGCGGGACGGGCGTAGCGGGCGAGCGGGCGCCCGCGCGGGGCCCCGGCCTAGAGCTGCGGGTACAGGCTCTCGGTCCCCGCCGCGATCAGGCCGCCCGCGACCGAGACCGCCCCGACGACGACACACCCGAGGACGCCGAGCTGCCGGCCGCGCAGCGTGCCGCGCTCGGTCGCGCCGATGATGAGCGCGCACAGCACGCCGCCGACCAGTCCGCCGAGGTGGCCGCCGAGCGAGATGCCGGGCCGGAAGCTCAGCAGCAGGTTCAGGAGCAGGATCGGGCCGATGAACGAGCGCATCGGGTCGATGCCCTGCCGGCGCATGAGGATGAACGCCGCGCCGAGCAGGCCGAACACCGCGCCGGACGCGCCGATCGTCGCCGCCTCGGGCGAGAGGAGCAGCGCGCCGAACGAGCCGGCCAGCAGCGAGCCGAGGTACAGCGCGACGAAGCGCGGGGCGCCGAGCGCGGGCTCGAGCATCTGCCCGAGGAACCACACGCCGACCATGTTGAAGATGAGGTGGATCGGGTCGGCGTGCAGGAAGCCCGCCGTCAGCAGCCGCCACCACTCGCCGTCCAGGTGCACCTCGAAGCCGCGCAGGTAGCCGGCGTCGTAGATGCCGCCCGAGCGGGCGCGCATCCCGCCGCCCCCGCCCATGACCTGGGCGAGGAAGAGGATGACGTTGATCGCGACGATCGCCTGCGTCACGCGCGGCTCGCCGCCGGCCAGCGACTGGGCGGTGTGGACCTTCGTGCGCTGCCTGGCGCACTCCGGGCAGCGCATGCCGACGGGCGTGGCGATCATGCAGTCCGTGCAGATGGGCCGCCCGCACGACGAGCACGAGACGCCGGTGTCGCGATCCGGGTGGCGGTAGCACGTCTGCTCCATGGCGGGACGGCAAGCTAGCAGCGCCCCGATGAAGCCAGGCTGAAGACGCTCCGGAAGCCGGTCGGGCGCTCAGCGCCGCAGCAGCCGCTCGACCGCCGACCGCTTGGCGGCGCGCCGCGCCGCCAGCACGACGAGCGCCGCGCCCGCGCCGGTCGCCACGACCCCGGCCGCGATCGGCCTGGCGATCCGCGTCCAGTTGCGCGGGTCGCGCATGGCCTGCAGCTCCCAGGACTCGAGCTCGTCGACGGCCATCTGGTTGATCCGCCGCAGCCGGGTCTCCAGGCGCTCGGTCAGGCCCGCCGGGGGCTCCACCGGGGCCAGCGCCTCGCGCAGGAGGCTCTCGAAGTCCGCCGCTCCGCTCATGACGCCTCGTTCTCGTCTCCGCGCACGATGCCTTCCAGCTGCTTCACCGCTCGATGCAACAACACCTTCGTCGCCCCGTCGGTGCGCCCGAGCGCCCGGGCGATCTCCCGGTTGTCCATGCCCAGGGCGAACCGCATGATGAGCGCCTCGCGCCGGTCCCCTGAAAGGCGGCTGACACCCTCGAGGATGCGCTTGAGCTCGTCGCGCCCCTCGACGAGGTCCTCGGTGGTGTGGACGGCGCTCAGCATGGTCGTGTCGTCGATCGGTGTCTGCGGGCGGCGGGAGCGGTTGCGGTAGTGGTTCGCGGCGAGGTTGTGGGCGATGCGGATGAGCCAGGGCCGCAGCGGCCGGCCCGCGCTCTCGCGCTGGGCGCGCTCGAAGTGCCGGTACGCCTGGAGGAAGGTCTGGGTCGTGAGGTCCTCGGCGTCGTGGTGGTTGCCGACGCGGTAGTACGCGTACGAGTAGACGTCCTTGAGGTGGGCCGCATAGAGCGCGCTGAACTCCTCGTCGAGCTGCTCCTTCGGTTTCGACGTCGCGGCCACCAGCCAAGCCTAGACCGGGAACCCCGGCCCGGCGGTGCGGGGGCCGCATGTCCACCTCCTCCGTCTAGGCCGCGGTCCGGCGGAACCTCCCGGTCGGCGCGGTCAGCCCCTCGAGCCAGGCGTCGGCCGACAGCTCGCCGGTGGCGACGCGCGCCAGCCCGGCAACCGTCGCGTGCTCGTCGCGGCCGGCCTTCAGCCGGTCGGCGAGCAGGGGCAGCGTGTCGAGCGACTCGACCGCCTGGCCGAGCGTCGGCCCGATCTCGTGGGCGGGCACGCCGGCGGCGAGGAGCTCGCCGGCGCGGCGGTTGCGGCTCTGGTGCGCGACGACGGTGGCGACGAGGTCGCCCGCGCCGGCCAGGCCGCTGAACGTCTCGGGGAGCGCGCCCGCGCGCTGCGCGTGCGTCGCGATCTCGGTGAAGACCTTGCCCGCGGCGGCGCCGGCGGCGTTCGGCCCGGCGGGCGCGGCCGCGGCGGCGGCGAGCGCGGCGGCGTTCTTCGCGACGCCGGCGAGCTCGACGCCGGTGACGTCGGTCGTCGCGCGCGCCTCGAGCCCGGCCTGCCTCAGCGCGGCGACGAGCTGGGCGGCGAACGCGCGGTCGGCGCTGCCGACGACGAGCGACGCGCCGCGCTCCAGGCAGTCGGCGGCGTGCGCGGGCCCGCCGAGGCAGGCGACGGCGCGGGCGCTGAGCCGCTCGGCCGCGAACGCGCTGGGGAGCGTGCCGAGCGGCGCGACGAGCCCCTTGCTGAGCGTCACGACGCCCGCCTCCGCGGGGATCCGCTCGGCGTGCGCGGCGAGCACGTGCGGCAGGCTGCGCGACGGGACCGCGAGGAAGACGACGTCGGCCTCGTCCATCGGCAGGTGCGAGCTGCGGTCGATCGCGATGCCCTCGAGCGGCACGCCGGGCAGGTAGTGGCGGTTCTCGCCCTCGGCGCGCAGCTCGTCGGCCTGCTCCTGCGTGCGGGTGCCGAGGTGCACCTCCAGGCCGGCGCGGCGCAGCGAGACGGCGAGCGAGGTCCCCCACGAGCCGGCGCCGATGACGACCGCGCGGCGCAGCGGCGCCAGGCCGCCGAGCCACTCCCACTGGAGCTGGATGCACGGCCAGATCCGGTCGGTGACCGCCTGGGCGAGCTGGCGGCTCGGCTGCTCCACGCGCGGGAACGTCAGCGGGCGGCCGGCGCGGACCTTGACGCGGTGCGGCCGGATGCGCCAGCCCTTGCGGATGTCGTCGGTCCCGTGGACGGCGAGCGGCACGACCGGGGCGCCGGTCTCGAGCGCCAGGCGGCCGATGCCGCGCTTCGGGATGCCCAGGCCGCCCGGCCGGATGCGGGTGCCCTCGGGGAAGATGAGCACGGCGTCGCCGCGCGCGAGGATCTGCCGCGCGGTCTCGAGCATCTCCTGGTCGCTCGCGCCGCGGTCGACCGGGAAGGCGCCGAGGGCGTTGAGCCACCAGGCGACGATCGGCCTGCGGAACAGCTCCTTCTTGGCAACGTAGTAGAGCGGCCGCTTCGTCATCGTCCCGAGCACGAACGGGTCGAGGAACGAGCGGTGGTTCGAGGCGAGCAGGAGCGGCCCGCTCGCCGGGATGTGCTCCATCCCGTGGCGCTCGAGCCGGAAGTAGATCCGGAAGAACGGCACGAACAGCAGCCGCACGATCCGGTAGACGACGGGGTTCACGCCGCTCGTGCGGGCGCGCTGGTGCAGGGCCTGGAGATCCATGGCTGTCTGGTGTCGGTACTCCGCTCGCCGCGCGCCGTTACAGTGGCTCTCTCCGATGGCCGTCGACCGCGCAACCACCGCTCGCGGCGCCCTCGCCGGCGCCGTCGCCGCAGGCGTCTGGGCCGCCCAGCAGCCGCTCGACATGAAGGTGTTCGGCGTCCGCTACGACGACACCGAGCTGCTCGGCAAGGCGGTCACCCGCGGGCCGCTGTGGCGGCCGGTCGGGCTGGCGCTGCACCTCGCCAACGGCGCGCTGCTGGGCGCGGCGTACGCGGCGGTCGCGCCGCGCGTCCAGCTCCCGTCGTGGTCGCGCGGGCCGATCGCCGCGCTCGGCGAGCACCTGGCGACGTGGCCGCTGACGGCGGCGATCGGCGCGGTGCACCCGGCCGCCGGCGACTTCCCGCCGCTGACCCGCTCGCCGCGCGCCTTCGCGCAGGCCACCTGGCGCCACCTGTTGTTCGGCACGGTGCTCGGCGAGCTCGAGCGCCGCCTGAACGCCCCCGAGGACCCGGAGATCCCGTCGTACGAGCACGTCGTCTCGTCGAACGGCCACGGCGACCTCGAGAAGGCGCTGTCGGGCGCCGAGGGCTGACCTAGACTCGGACGCAGCGCCGGCGTAGCTCAGTTGGTAGAGCACTGCTCTTGTAAAGCAGGTGTCAGGGGTTCGAGTCCCCTCGCCGGCTCTCTCCCGCTCGGAGCCGAGCAGGCCGCCGGCACCGCGAGCGAGATCAGCAGGCGGCGCCGGGCCGCCGCGTCCTCGACCGGCGGATGTGGACCGCCATGTCGATCCCCGAGACGGCGGTGATCGCGACCGTCGCGTACAGCAGCGCGAGCACCCCGGCGGCGCCCGGGTCGGGCGCGGCGAGGAGCACGAGGACGAGCGCGACCTGCAGGCCCATCTTCACCTTGCCGAGCGGCCGGGCGCCGACCTCGCACCCGCCGCGCCGCGACGCCCGCGACCGCAGCACCGACACCCACGCCTCGCGGCCGAGGATGACCGCGACCGCCCACAGCGGCGCCCGGTCCAGCAGCACGAGCGACAGAAGGACCGAGACGACCATGAGCTTGTCGGCGAGCGGGTCGAGGACCTTGCCGAGCTCCGTCACGAGCCCCTTCGAGCGCGCGAGGTGCCCGTCGGCGATGTCGGTGAGCGACGCGGCGGCGAAGATCGCGGCGGCGACGGCCGAGCCGTCGAACGGCGTCTCGGCGAACACGAGCCACAACAGCACGGGGACGAGCGCGATCCGCGCCGCGCTCAGCGCGTTCGGGACGTTGACCGGCGAGCCGGCGCCGAGGGTGAGGGCGGGCTCACGGATGGCGGCGCCCCCACAGCACGTTCCAGTGGCCGGTCCAGGCCGCCCCGACGATCACCGCGATCGCGCCGATCGCCAGGCCGGCGACGTCGTCGACGATGTAGTGCCAGCCGAAGTACATCGTCGAGATCACGACGAGGACGAGGAACGCCCACAGCGACCAGCGCAGGATCGCCGGCACGCGCACGCGGTGGGCGATGATCGCCGCGCTGAACACGACCGACGTGTGCAGCGAGGCGAACGCCGCGATGCTCTGCACCTCCGGGCTGGCGTGCGGGTCGGCGAGGACCTCGAGGCGGTGGTCCCACAGCACGTTCTGCAGCCGGCTGACCCCGGTCTCCGGTAGCGCGGCGACGACGCTCGCGTCGTGGAACGCGGGCCCGAGCGCGGGCAGCAGGTAGTAGCTCAGGACGCCGAGCGTCCAGTTGATGCCGAGCGCGCTGACCCACCACATCCCGGGCACCGGGTTCGAGGCGAGGATCAGCGCGGCGCCGAGCGAGATCGGGATGAACGCCAGGTAGAAGAGGTAGACGCTGCTGAGCAGGTGGGCGGCGGTCCCGGTGCCGAGCAGGTCCTGGAGCAGGAGGCCCGGGTCGTGCCCGCCGAACAACGCGCGCTCGAAGTCCATGAGCGCGCCGTCCTGGTCCTGGTCGACGATGAACGGCAGGAAGCTCTTGAGGTTCCGGTACGACAGGTAGGTCGCGTAGAAGGCGAGCAGGCCGATGACCACGACCCGCAGCCGGCGCCGGCTCCACCGGTCGCGCAGGACGCTGCGGACCGCCCGCAGCGGCCCGCGCTCGCCGGCCCGCCAGGCCAGGAACGCGCGCGGCACGATCTCGATCGCGAAGAACGCCGCGAGCGTGGACAACAGCATCCACATCCGCTTGCCGGCGATCCCGTCGGCGTCGCGCAGCGGCAGGTCCTTCCAGGCCGCCACGCCGACCGTCAGCGTGACCATGCCGGCGCCGAGCAGCACCGCGCCCAGGTGCGGCCTGCGCGTGAGCGGCGCCCACCACGAGCCGTCGTGGCGCCAGACGGTGTCCACCCGCGGGTCGGTGTAGACCGCGCGCGGGTCGAGGACCGTCGTCGATGTTCCCTCTGCGGCACTCATCGGCGATCGGAGCGGTGCGCCGGGCGTGACCCGGCCTCCCGGTCAAGTGCCCGAAGAGTAGGAAGGAGCAACGTTGCGAACGGTTAGGGACGCTCGGGACCGGCGCGCGTCAGAGCAGCGACCTGCGCGCGCCGATCGCGTACCCGACGACGTTCAGCGGCAGGTGGACGGCGGTCACGATCGCGAGCACCTCGGCGGCGTCGCGGGCGCTCCAGCGCCAGATCGGCCGCAGCAGCACGAGCGAGGTGACCGCGAAGTCCGCCTGGTCGGCGAGCGAGATCGCGATCCCGGCCGCGTCGCGGCGCTGCTCGCCGGGCGGGATGTCGAGCTGGCGCTTGAGGAAGCTGTTGGGCAGCTCGCCCGCGAACACCCCCAGCCCGAGCAGCAGGCCGACGAGCGCGGGCGGCCAGGCGCGGATCTCCGGCGGCAGGCGGCGCCGGTACCAGGGCAGCCGGCTCAGCGCGACCGCCGCCAGCGCCGGGCCGGCGGTCATGAAAAGCGCGCCCCGCCAGGTCTTGTTGTCGCCGAAGATCCGCCGGCCGCGGAGCGTGCGCCCGCCGTCGATCGGCTTCTTCAGCCCCTTGAAGAGGTCGTACTTGAGCACCGGCGCATGCAACGCCGGCGCCCCGAGGACCGGCAGGAACACCCACTTGGCGGACACGGCCGCCGGAGGCTAGCGACGCGCACGGGCGCGTGCGCGCGCCTCGGCCCGCGACCGCGCCTTCGCCTTGGCCCGCGCCCGCGCCTTCGCGCGTGCCCGCGCCGACGACGCCTTCCCGCCCTTGACCCGGAACGAACCGCGCATGAACGGGTGCACCCGGCAGAAGAACGTGTACGTGCCCTGCGGCAGGTTCTTCGGGGTCTTCCACGTGTCGCGGTTGGCGGCCGCCGTCGCGAACTCCGGCCCGAACCCGAGCTCGCCCGAGTCGAAGTCCACGCGCCCGTTCGCCAGCGGGTACGCGATGCCGGTCCTGCCGTTGCACGGCGCCTTGCACGCGGTGATCGTGTGGTAGATCGGCCGGTCGTCGGAGTCGTCGTTGCGGAACGTCAGCGACTGCCCGCGGCGGACCACCGGCGGCCGGCCGGCGCGGCCGGTGAGCGACAGGTCCCCGCGCGTGTAGACGAAGTCCTTGATCGCCACGGTCTTCGTCGTCGAGCCGGCCAGCAGCTCGCGCGCGTCGGGCAGGTACGCGAGCTTGCCGCCCCCGTGGTTGTTGTTCTCGGGCAGGTGGCCGTGCGTGATGATCCCGCGCGTGTCGACCGGCTGGGTGAACGGGTCGACGCCTCCGCCCTGGTCCGCCCCGTCGGCGTACCAGGTGAACATGATCCCCATCGACTCGTACCAGGAGGCCCGGCGCGTGTCGTAGGTGGCCGAGATCTTCACCTCGTCGCCGGGCTGCAGGTCGACCTTCCAGCCGGGCTTGGTCACGGTCATCGCCACGTCCCACGACACCGCTCCCGCGGGCTCCCAGTACTTGGCCTCCGAGCGGAAGATCTCGCGGGTCTGGTTGCCCCGCATCGCCTTCATCGTCGTGTACAGACCCCCCGGGTGCAGGTGGCCGGCGGTGCCGAGCAGCGTCACGGGCCGGTCGAAGCGGTGCCGGCGCCAGCCGCCGATCTTCGCCCGCTCCTCCTTCGTGCGGACGTCGTCGGGGAACGTGTACTTGCCGTCGCGCCCGCCCCACGCGCGCTTGACGTCGAACACCGGGTAGGCCTTGAGCCCGGCGACGTCGAGCCACAGCGGCTTGGCCTCCTTCATCCCCTGCGCGCCGGGCGCGTCGAGCGGGACGAAGTCGATGTGCCACGTCAGGTACGCGGTGTCCTCGTTCGGCAGCAGGTTGTGGACCATGTGGTTGACCGTCCACTGATCCGACGGGTCGTACCGGTAGCCGTAGCCGGGCGGGAGCTGGAAGATCGTCTTCTCCTCGCCGGCGGCGAACGTCGGGTAGCCGCGGGCGAGCCACACGCCGTGGTGCAGGTGCAGCTCGTCGACCGGCGGGATCGTGCCGTCGGCGCGCTCGAGGTTCGGCTCGAAGCGCGTGATGTATCCGGGCACCTTCGGCTTGAGGTCGGTGTCCTCGAACTCGATCGAGTTCGCGCCCGGGATGAGCTTGATCGGGCCGAAGCGGTACTTGAGGTGCTGCTTGCCCTCGTAGTCGACGTCGGGGATCGCCTGCGGGAATCCGTCGGCGGCGGCGGGGGCCGCCGAGACCAGCCCGGCGGCGACGGCGGCGGCCACGGCGATCAGCGCGAGGGACAGGCGGACGGGCAAGGGCAGGCTCCTGTGGGACGGCAGGCCGGCGTCGGCCCGGGCGCACAACCGTACATCGTCGTTCAAGCGCCGGCCACCGCCGCCGATCCAAGGGGGCGCATGCGCGCTTTCATCGTGTTCGGGATCGCCTTCGCCGTGACGGCCGGCGTCCTGCTCCATCACGCCCTCACCTGATCACGCGCGGTCGTCCCCGTCGCGCCCGGGCCTGCCCTCGCCGTCCCCGTCGAGGAACACGTCGACGCGCGCCGCGCCCTGGACGACCGACAGCCCGCGGCGCTCCTGCCCCGGCACCCAGCCGGCCTCGAGGAACGTCGCGCGGCGCAGCGCGACCGGCATCCCGGGCAGGTCGAGCCGGACGACGCCGCTGCGCGGGCGCTCGACCCGCAGCGGCGCGACCACCGGCTCGAGCGAGATCCCCGGCTCGAGGTACGGCACGACGACGACGGTGCGCCCGGCCCAGCCCGCGAGCACCTCCATGGCCTCTTCCCACTGCACGCGCCGCCGACGCTATCCGCGCGAGGACGCCCCGTCCAGGATCCGGCGTAGCCGGAACGCGAGCTCCTCCAGCGGGATCCCCTTCTGGAGATACGCGACGGCGCCCGCGCGGTAGGCGGCGACGCGGTCGCGGTGGTCGCTCATGCCGGTGTGCATGACGACCGGCGCGCCGGAGATCTCGGCGAGGTGGCGGCACGCCGCCGCGCCCTGCTCGCCCTCCGACAGCCACCAGTCCAGCAGCACGACGTCGGGACGGACCGCGTCGACCACCTCGTAGGCGGCCGACGCCGACGGCACGGCACGCACGGCGAACCCCTCGGCCTCGAGACCGTGGGTGAGCGCCGTGCGCAGGTCGTCGTCGTCCTCGACCACCAGCACGGTCGCCCGCCCCTCTCCAGCGAAGCGCGCCGTGCTCATCCACGGACAGTGTGCCGGAAGTCGGTGTGACCGGTGTCAGCGGCGCTTGACCGTGATGGTCATGCGCATGCCGTCCTCCTCGTGGAACGTGCAGAGGATCTGGTACTTGCCGGGCTTGGTGAGCGTCCGGCGGTAGCGGAAGCCGGCGGACCCCGGGTCGGACTGGAACTTCTTCACGCCCTTCGGGCCCTTCGTGAGCTTGACGTCGTGCACGTCACCGCCGCCGTCGGGCCACACCCACGTGATCCGCGTGCCCTTCTTGACCGTCAGCTTGCGCGGCTGGAAGTAGTTGTCCTCGACCTTGACGGTCCGCGACTTCGCGCTCTTCTTCGAGGACTTCTTCTGCGAGCCGGCCGTGGCCGGCGCCGCCGCGACCGCGGCGGCGCCGGTCAGTGCCAGGACGATCGTCGTCCGGCGCCTCACAGCGTCTTCGGCCCGTACTTGCGGCCGTTCTTCCACTCGCCGTCGATCGGCACGATGCCGTCCGGGCGGGGGGCGTGCTCGCGCGCGATCCAGCCCTGGCGGTACGTCGGCGAGTTGCCGGTCGCCCACCCGGCGAGCTCGAGCAGGCCGGCCGGATCCTCGGGGTTCTTGCCGTCGAACGGGCACGCCGGGAACTTCGCCGGGTCGGCCGGGATGTTGTTCGTCATCCCCTCGTTGTTCGAGAAGCAGTTCCCGGTGCCGTTCGTCGAGTAGACGGCGTCACGGCCGTTGAGGTCGGTCCCGCCCTTGCCGAACACGTTGCCGTTGAAGCGGTTGCGGAGCAGGTCCTGCGCCTCGGCCGGCTCGAGGAACGGGTTCTGCGAGACGCCCATCCCCATGAGGAAGTTCCCGTAGACCTTGTTGTTCTCGAAGATGTTGTCGCGGCCGCTGAGCAGGAAGATGCCCGTGCCGGCCGGGTAGACGAAGTCCTCGGAGCGGTTCGGCTTGTACGGCGGCTTGCCGCGGTACACGTCGAAGTTGTTCCAGAAGACCTCGTTGCCGCGGAACACGTTCGACTCGTTCGGCGGGAACTTCTCGCTGTCGAGCGAGTTCGGCGCGACGCCGACCGCGTTGTTGAAGAACTTGCTGTTCGTGACGGTCACGTAGCGCGAGTTCGTGCCGGTGTAGCCGATGACGCTGCCCCACCCGATGACGTTGCGGATGATCGTCCGCTGCGGGTTGGTCTGCGCGGGCGTCTGGCCGACGTAGTACGAGCCGTCGGCGGCCAGGTACGAGAGCGAGTTCGTCATCGACCCGCCCTTGGAGTTGAACGCGTACAGGCCGTAGGTGCCGGGCAGCTCGGCGATGAGGCGGTCCATCGCGTAGCCGGTGACGTTGATGACGAAGAACCCGTTCGCGCGGTAGCGGCGGGCCTTGATGCCGCGGATCGTCACCGCGTCGGCGCCGTTGACCTGGATGCCGTTCTGCAGCCGGTTCGAGCCCTCGAGCACGACGCGGTGCGGGCGGCGCGGGTCGCCGATGATCTTGATGTAGCGCTTGCGCGCGCCGTTCACGCGGACCGACTCGCGGTAGACGCCGGGCCGGATGCGGATCGTGTCGCCCGGCTTGGCCGCGTTCACCGCGGACTGGATCGTCTTGTAGCGCTCGCGCTTGCCGACGCGCAGCGTCTTGAACGGCCCCTTCGGCTTCTTCTGCACGCTGCCCGGGTTGCTGGGCGGCGGGTAGCTCTGGCCTTGGGCGCTCGCGGTCGCGGGCAGCGCCACCGCGAGGGCGGCGACGACGGCGGCGACCGTGATGGGTCGGGTCATGCTCTCCTCCTCTCAGGGCGTGACGTCGTACCAGCCCGCCATCCCGTCCTGGTGCGAGAAGACGTGGCAGTGGTAGAGCCAGCGGCCCGGGTTGTCCTCGACGAAGCGGGCTGTGACGGTCTCGTTGGGGCCGACCGTCGGGGCGTCCACGAACGCGCCGCCGGGGTCCTTCCAGCGGTGCCCGTGGATGTGGAAGGTGTGGAAGGCGTTGTCCATGCCGAACACGTGGAACGCGACGTCCTGGCCGACCTTCGCCTGGACCGTCGGCGTGTTCCCCGCGTACGCGCGCCCGTTGATCGCCTGGAACTGGCGGTCCAGGCCGGTGACCGGCGGCGTCATCGCGTGCAGGAACATGAACCGCTCGAGGTCGGGCGCCTTCGCGCCCTTCGGGTAGACGACGACCGCGCCGTACAGGCCGCGGAACGTGTTCATCGTGTGGTTCGGCCCGTGGTCGTGGTAGGGCCAGGCCCCGACCGAGTCCGGCGTGCACTCCCAGCGGTAGGTGAACTCCTCGCCGGGGCCGACGAAGCCGCCGGCGCGCGTGTAGTCGCCGAGGTAGGCGCCGTCGTAGTCGGGGTTGTACTTCACCCCGTGCGGGTGCATGGTCAGCGCCTGCTCGAAGTGCTCGTCGGCGTTGCGGAAGTGGACGACGAGCAGGTCGCCGACCTCGCCGCGCAGCGTCGGCCCGGGCATGCGCGGCGGGGTGATCGGGCTCGCGAACCCGGCCGTCATCTCCTGGTAGCAGAGCGCGCGGAAGCGGGTGCGCCCGCGGACCGGCTTGTCGTGCCACTCGTCGCGCTTCTTGGGGACGATGTCCCACATCACGCTCCGGGCCTGGATCCAGTACTCGCGCACCCGGCCGCCCGGGGCGGGCTGCGGGGTGGGGAACTTCAGGTCCCGCAGGCCGTCGGCTCCGCCGGCCTGCGCGGCGAGCGCCTTCGGGCGCTTGACCTTGCGGGCGAGACGGTCGGCGCGCTCGGCGTCCTTCGCCGTCCGGAGGACGACCTGCTCGCCGCCGATCGTGCAGACGAGCGCACCGGCGGCGCCGACGCCGAGGAACTTCCGGCGGTCCATGCCGCCCGACATGTTCAGATCCATCGGGCGAAAACCCTACGGCAGAACTTGGACACTTGTCCAGAATTTGCCGCGCTGTGGGCGCGTGCGCCACCCGTCCGGCCGCTCCGGGGTACCGGACGTGGAGGAGCGTGCCGCGGAGCCCGGGGCTACCGGCGGTCGGCGGGCACGGCGCTCCAGCCGTCCCCCGTCCGGCCGAGGACGAGGCGCTCGCCGTCGGCGTCGAACACGGCCTCGTCCTCCTCGACGCCCGGGCGGTCGACGACCTGGATGAGCGTGAGCCGCTGCGGCTCGGCGCCGCCGTGGCGCTCGGCGTACGCCGCGCGGGCCGCGGCTTCGAGCGCCGAGCGCTCCCACCCCTTGTCGGCCGCGTGCGCCTCGGCGAGGTGGTGGTCGGCCTCACGCGCGAGGGCGTGGAGCTCGGCCGCCTCGGCCTCGCGCCGCCGGCTGTTGGCGACATAGCCGCCGACGGCGAGGACGACCACGAGCACGACGACGACCACCACGATGATCGTGACGAGATCCATGGCCGGGGAGGGTACGGGGCGTCAGGCCGGGACGGCGCGCGCCCGCAGATGGACGCCGACCTTGCGCTTGACGCGCTGCAGCGCGTTGTCGACGGTCTTCGTGTCGCAGCCGATCCGGTTGCCGATCTCCTCGTACGAGCGCCCGTCGAGGTAGAGCGCGAGCACGCGCGACTCGAGGTCGCTCAGCGCGGTCGACAGGCACGCGACGAGCGCCTGGAGCTCCTCGGAGGAGATGACCTGGGTCGCGGGGTCGTTGACGCTCGGGCCGGGGATGACCTCGTCGAGCGTCGGCTCGCCCTCCGGCGCGCTCGCCGGGCTGGAGCTGAACGACACGTACTGGTTCAGCGGCGTGTGCTTGTTGCGGGTCGCGGTCTTGACCGCGGTGATGATCTGCCGCGTGATGCACAGCTCCGCGAAGTTGCGGAAGCTCGACTCGCGGTCGGTGCGGTAGTCGCGGACCGCCTTGTAGAGGCCGACCAGGCCCTCCTGGATGAGGTCGTCGGCGTCGCCGCCGGCGAGGAAGTACGACGAGGCCTTGAGCCGGACGAAGCCGTAGTACCGCTTGACGAGGCGGTCGTACGCCGCCTTGTTGCCCTGCTTCGCGAGCGCGATCAGGTACCCGTCATCAACCTGAAGTTGCCCTTGAGGGTTTGGGGAGGGTCGTGCCATGAGCGTGGTCCTTCCTGCCTGTCCGCAGGCAGATCGAAGTAGCTCAGTGGCGCGCTCCTCCCCTGGCGCCGCTGATACGAGAGGAAAGTATGGGTTCAACCTCGAGTCGAGGCTGATTGATGTGCAGGTTTTAGCCGCTTTTTGCGTGTTGTGTCAACTCGGGCGATTTCTTGCAGCCGCGTAGAGCAGGACCGCGGCCGCCGCCGAGACGTTCAGCGACCCGATCCGGCCGCGCAGCGGCAGGCGCACGAGCAGGTCGCACGCCGAGCGCACGCGGGGCCGCAGGCCCTTGCCCTCCGCCCCCAGGACGAGGACCGCCGCGCCGGCGAAGTCGACCTCGTCGTACGGCGTCGCGTCCGGCGAGCCCTCGGCGCCGTAGCACCACGCCCCGGCCGCCTTGGCCTCGGCGAGGAAGTCGGCCAGGTTGCGCACCCGCGCGACCGGCAGGTGCTCGACGGCGCCCGCCGACGCCTTGCAGACCGCGGGCGTGACGCCGGCCGAGCGACGCTCGGGGATCACCAGGCCGGTGGCGCCCGCCGCCTCGGCGGTGCGGGCGATCGCGCCGACGTTCTGCGGGTCCTGGACCTCGTCGAGCGCGACGATGAGCGGGTCGGGCCCCGCCCGCAGCAGCTCGCCGGCATCGGCGTACGGGTACGGGTCGACCTCGGCGACGATCCCCTGGTGGGCGTCCGAGCCCGCGCGGCGCTCGACCTCGTCGGCGTCGGCGACCGTCACCGGCACGCCCTCGAGCCACGGCTCGCGCGCCGCCCGCGCCGTCGCCCACACGCGCCGCACCCGCCGGCGCCCGGCGCGCAGCACCTCGTGGACCGGGTTGCGGCCGTAGACGACGTCCGGCCGCTCCCGCCGGCTCACGGATCGGCCGGGACGAGCTCGGCGCCGCCGGGTGTGTCGCGGACCTGCCATCCACGCGCGGTGAGCTCGTCGCGCAGGCGGTCGGCCTCGGCGAAGTCCTTCGCCGCGCGGGCCGCCTGCCGGCGCTCGAGCAGCTCGAGGTCCTCCGGGCCGGGCTCACGGCCGCGCTCGAGGAGGTTCTCCAGCGCCAGCACGCCCAGCATCTCGCGCAGGTGCGCGTCGCCGGTCTCGCCCGCCTCGCGCGCGGCGCGGATCCACGCGTGCAGGTGCGCGATCGCCGCCGGCGTGTTGAAGTCGTCGGCGAGCGCGTCGAAGAACGCGTCGCGGTGCGGGGCGAGCGCGTCGGACGACGGGCCGGGCGACAGCGTGCGCGCGAACTCGCGCACCGCCGCCACCGTGTTGCGCGCGCCGGTGAGCGTCTCGTCGGTGTACTGGATCGGCTGGCGGTAGTGGCCGGAGGCGAAGAACCAGATGAGCGTGTCGCGACCCCAGCGCTCGACCGCCTCGGCGAGCAGCTCGATGTTCCCGACCGACTTGGCCATCTTCTCGCCGCCGAGCTGGAGCATCCCGTTGTGCATCCAGACCTGGGCGAGCTCGGCGCCCCGGCCGCAGCGCGTCTGCGCCGCCTCGTTCTCGTGGTGCGGGAACACGAGGTCCGACCCGCCGCCGTGGATCTCGAACCCGACGCCGAGCAGCTCCTCGGCCATCGCCGAGCACTCGATGTGCCAGCCGGGCCGGCCCCGCCCCCACGGCGAGTCCCAGGACGTGTCCTCGCCGGGCTTGGCCGCCTTCCACAGCGCGAAGTCCAGCGGGTCCTCCTTGCGCTCGGCGCCCTCGACGCCCTCGCCCTGGTCCATCTGCTCGACGTCGCGGTGCGACAGCGCGCCGTACTCGGGGTCCGAGCGCACGCGGAAGAACACGTCGCCCCCGCTCTCGTACGCGTGCCCGCGCTCGATGAGCGCCTGGATGAGGCCGATGATCGGGCCGATCGTCTCGCTCGCGAGCGGCTCGTGGTCCGGGCGCCCGAGCCCGAGCAGGTCGGTGTCGGCGATGTACGCAGCGGTCATCTCGCGCGCGAGCTCGTCGCTCGGCACGCCGCGCGCCCGGGCCGCGTCGTAGATCTTGTCGTTGACGTCCGTGACGTTGATCACGAGCGTGGTCTTCAGCCCCTCGTGCTCGAAGAACCGCTTGAGCAGGGAGAACACGACGAACGGGCGGGCGTTGCCGACGTGGATCCGGTTGTAGACCGTCGGCCCGCACGCGTAGATGCCGATCCGCCCCGGCTCGCGGGGCCGGATCTCCACCGGCCGCCCCGACCGCGTGTCCTGAATCCGCACCTTGCGCATATCCCGAACCGTATGGGACCGGACTCCGGCGTGTCCGTCTGTCTTCCGGGTAGCCTGCAGGGGGCGGTGTCCGGGTCACACCACACCAGCCAGGGACGGCTGCGTCTCGTCGACGAGGCGTTCAGAACGCTGCCGGAGCGCTACCTCGGCGCCGAGGCCGGGTTCCACGCGACCTACCACGTCTGCCTCGGCGACGTGGGGCGCACGTGGGAGGTCACCTGCACCGAGCACGGCGCCCGCGTGCGCCGCGGCTCGACCAAGCGCAGGCCCGACGTCGTCGTCGGCACCGACTCGGACACGTGGCTGCGGCTGCGCGCAGGCGAGCTGTCGGGGCTCGACGCGTTCCGCGAGCGGCGCCTGTACGCGCGCGGGAACCTCGACCTGGCGGTCGGCTTCGAGGGCCTGTTCCGGCTGCCCGACGGGCGGCCGCCGCTCATGCGCATCCACGACGTCCGGACGCCGAGCGGCGCGACGGTGAGCACGCTGACGATGGGCAGCGGCCCCGACGTCCTGCTCATCCACGGCCTCGGCGGGGCGAAGAGCTCGTTCTTCGACACCGCGGCGGCGCTCAGCCACCGCTACACGGTCCACGCGCTCGACCTGCCGGGCTTCGGCTCGTCGTCCAAGCCGATGCTCGCCCCGTACACGGCGCGCTGGTTCGCCGAGACCGTCGTCGAGGTCATGGACGCGCTCGGCATCGAGCGCGCCCACGTGGCCGGCAACTCGATGGGCGGCCGCGTCGCGATCGAGATGGGCCTGCGCAGCCCCGAGCGCGTCCGCGCGCTGGCGCTGCTGTGCCCGGCCGTCGCGTTCATCAAGCGCGGCTACCACCCGATCGTGCGCCTGCTGCGCCCCGAGTTCGGGATCCTCCCGCACCGCTTCACCCGCGGCGTCGTCGAGCGCCAGTTCTGGTCGCTGTTCTGCGACCCGGACGCGATCGACCCGAGCGTCGCGGACATCGCCGTCGACGAGTTCCAGCGCATCTACGGCAGCGCCGGCGCACGCCTGGCGTTCCTGTCCTCGGCGCGCAACATCTACCTCGACAAGCCGTTCGGCCGCGGCGGGTTCTATCCGCGCCTGAGCGAGCTGTCGGCCCCGTCGCTGTTCATCTGGGGCACGCACGACACGCTCATCCCGCCGGCGTTCAAGCGCCACGTCGAACGGTGGCTGCCGCGCGCCGAGCAGATCGTCATCGAGCAGTGCGGCCACGTGCCGCAGGTCGAGAAGGCCGAGCAGGTCGGCGGCCTCATCGAGCGCTTCTTCGGCGCGGCCGACGCGCTCGGCGAGGGCCGGCGGGGCCTGCGCGCGGCGTAGCGCTCGCTCCACGCCGCGGGGATCGTGACTCTGCGGCTGGTGGTCGGGTCGACGCCCGGTTCGGTGGTGCCGGGACGGCGCGGTCCGCGCGGTCCCGGTGGTGTCGGGCCGTGGTGTGGTCTGAACGGCCGCTGGTGAGGAGGTGGGTGAGGATGCGAGACGTTGTCAGGCCTGCGGTCTTCCGCGACCTGCACGAAACGACCGTCTCCCCCAGCTCGCTCGCGATCGGGCGTCTGCCCGAGACCGCGGCCGACGACGGTCCCGCGCGAGGGCGCGGTCGACGGCGGGCGCGCGGCGGACCGCTCCCTCGATCCCCTGACGGGCGGCCGTCAGACCACGCAAGACACCCCACCACCGGAACCGCACGGAGCGAGCCGGGCCGGACCGCACGGAGCGAGCCGGGCCGGGACCACACGGAGTGAGCCGGGCCGGGACCACACGGAGTGACCAGGACCGCCACGCCCGCCCGGATCGCCACGCCGGCGCCCGCCCACCGGCTACCGTCAGCCCCGATGGCCGGGACGACGACCGAGGCATCGCGCAACGGGCACCGCGAGGCGGAGCGCGCCCGCGACGCGCTGGAGGGCGGCGAAGCGCAGGACGCGCAGGGCGGCGGGTCGCTCGTCGGCGGTCTGCTCGGCCTGCCGTCGGCGCTCGCCCGGGCAGCCGGTCGCGAGCTGGCCAAGCGCGTCCCGCGGCCCAGCCTCGACGACCGCGACCCGGACTACATCCGCGAGCAGCTCCCCACGATGTGGCTGCTGTCGAGCCTGTACTTCCGCGGCGAGACCCGCGGCCTGGGCAACGTGCCCGAGGCGGGGCCGGTGCTGCTCGTCGGCAACCACTCGGGCGGCAACCTCAGCCCCGACAGCGGCGTGTTCGTGCTCGCGTTCAGCGCCTACTTCGGCGTCGAGCGCCCGCTCTACGTGCTCGCCCACAACCTCGTGGTCGCCTGGCCGGGGCTCGGCTTCCTGCGCCGCTTCGGCGTCCTGCCCGCGTCGCACCAGAGCGCCGAGGAGGCGCTCGAGTCCGGCGCCGCCGTGCTCGTCTACCCCGGCGGCGACCGCGAGGTCCACCGGCCGGTGTGGGAGCGCAACGTCGTCGACTTCGGGGGGCGCAAGGGCTGGATCGAGGTCGCGCTCGAGCAGGACGTCCCGATCGTGCCGGTCGTCGCGATCGGCGGCCAGGAGACCTCGCTGTTCCTCTCCCGCGGCGAGCATCTCGCCCGCCTGCTCATGCTCGACCGGCTGCTGCGCCTCAAGGTCCTGCCGATCAGCCTCGCCCTGCCGTGGGGGCTGAACGTCGGCGACTTCCTCGGCCACATCCCGCTGCCGGCGAAGATCACGATCGAGGTGCTGCCCCCGATCGACCTGCGCGAGGAGTTCGGGCCGGACCCCGACGTGGACGAGATCTACGACCACGTCGTGCGGCTCATGCAGGAAACCCTCGACGCGCTCGCGGCCGAGCGGCGCCTCCCGGTGCTCGGATGAGGGTCGGGGCGTCGATCCAGGTCTCGGCGCCCGCCGAGGTCGTGTGGGACTTCATCGACGACCCCGCGCGCTACCTGCACTTCATGTCGGGCATCACGCGCTGGGAGGTCGCCGGCGAGCAGCGGACCGGCGTCGGCGCCCGGTACCGGATGCTCATGCGCGTCGGCTCGGCCGAGGTCGGCGGGCTCGTCGAGGTCGTCGAGCACGACCCGCCGTCCGAGCTCGCGTGGACGTCGGTGACCGGGATCGACCAGCGCGGCCGCTGGCGCCTGCGCGAGCGGGACGCCGACTCCCTCCCGCCCCGCACGGACGTCGAGCTGCGCCTGAGCTACGGCGTCGCGGGCGCGGGCCTCGGCGGCTGGCTGGCCGAGCGGATCGCGGCGCCGATGGTCCGCGCGAACCTGCGCCGGTCGCTGCAGCAGCTCAAGCGCCAGGTCGAGCACGAGCAGCTCCGCCGGCAGGCCGCCGCGCGGCGCAAGGCGAAGGCGGGCTGAGCCTGCGCCGGGGCGCCCCGGCGCTCTAGATTTGACGCCGCCATGGCCAGCCCGCTGAAGATCCTGGTCGTCGACGACGAGGCCGAGCTGCGGATGATGCTCGAGCGCTCGTTCACCCGTGAGGGCCACGAGGTCGTCACGGTCGCCGACGGCGTCCAGGCGCTCGAGCAGGCGGCCGGCAACGGCTTCGACATCGTCCTGCTCGACGTGGCGCTCGGCCCCGGACCGTCGGGCTACGACGTCGCGCGCGAGCTGCGCGCGCAGCGCAACGTCGTGCCGATCATCATGCTCACCGCGCTCGACAGCGAGGCCGACGCGGTCCAGGGGCTCGAGGCCGGCGCCGACGACTACGTGACCAAGCCGTTCGGGCTGGCCGAGCTGCGCAGCCGCATCCGCGCGGTGCTGCGCCGCACGGGCGGGCGCGTGCTCGACGACGGCAACGTCGTGACGTGCGGACCGGTCACGCTCGACCGTCGTAAGCGGTCAGTGACGGCTCACGGAGAGCCCGTGCGGCTGACGTTCAGCGAGTTCGAGCTGCTGTCCTGCCTGCTCTCGTCGCCCGGCCGGCTCTTCAACCGGCAGGAGCTGCTGCGCGCGATCTGGGGCGACAGCGCCTACCGCGACCCGCGCGCGATCGACGTGCACATCCGGCACCTGCGCGAGAAGCTCGAGAAGACGCCCGACGAGCCCGAGCTCATCCTCACCGTCCGCGGCGCGGGCTACCGGTTCCAGGCACACTGAGGGCCATGCGCCGGCCGTACGGCCTTCGCCCCCGACTGCTCGCCGCGCTCGTCTCCACGGCTGCGGTGACGCTGCTCGTCGCGGCGATCGCGCTGTTCGGGCCGCTCCAGGAGCGCCTGCGCCAGGAGACCGCCGAGCAGCTCCAGGCGGCCGTCCTCGCCGCCCGCGCCGGGGTCGAGCGCGAGCTCCACCGCGACAAGTTCGCGCCCTACGACGAGAGCTACCTGCTCTCCCGCCGCACCGACTCGCGGGTGATCGTCTACGACACGATCCCGCGCGAGCTCTACGACACCGAGACCGGCGACGCGCCGCCGCCGCTCAACGTCCTGCAGGTCCTGCGCACGAACTCGACGACGAGCACGATCACCGATGACGAGGTGCGGGTCACGATGGTGCTGCGCAGCCCGGCCGGCGAGCGCGGGGTCGTGGGCGCGCTCGAGGCGCGCAAGCCGCTGACCGACGTCGGCGAGATGGTCTCGCAGGTCCGGGCGGCGTTCCTGACCGCCGCGCTCGTCGGGCTCGTCGTGGCGTTCGTGCTCGGCACCGGCCTGGCGCGCACGCTGACCCGGCGGCTGGGCCGGCTGCGGGTGGCGGCGCTGCGGATCACGACCGAGGGCATGGACGCGCCGCCGCCGCGCGACACGACCCGCGACGAGGTCGGCGACCTCGCGCGCGCGATCGCGTCGATGCAGCAGAGCCTGCGCCGCCAGGAGCAGGCGCGCCGGACGTTCGTCTCGACCGCCTCCCACGAGCTGCGCACCCCGCTGACCCTGCTGCAGGGCATGCTCGAGCTGCTCGACGACGACCTGCAGGAGGGCCGGGTCGACCTCGAGGACGCCCACCAGCAGATCAGGGGCGCCCAGCGCCAGCTCCGCCGGCTCGAGCGCCTGGCCTCCGACCTGCTCGACCTCAGCCGGCTCGACGCCGAGGCGCCGCTGCGCTCCGAGCCGGTCGAGCTGGGCGAGCTGGCGCGCGCGGTCGTCGCCGAGTTCGGGCTGCGCGCGGCGGACCGCGGCGTGGAGCTCGACGTCGTCCCGCCGATCGCCGCGTGCTGGGCCAAGGGCGACCCGGGCGCGGTCGCGCGGATCATCCGGATCCTCGTCGACAACGCGCTGCGGTTCGCGCCGGAGGGCTCGGCGATCACGGTCACCCCCGCCTACCACGGCGAGCACGCGACCGTGGAGGTCCACGACGAGGGGCCGGGCGTCCCCGTCGAGGAGCGCGAGCGCATCTTCGAGCGCTTCGCCCGCGGCAGCTCGACCGGCGGCGAGGAGGGCTTCGGCCTGGGGCTGGCGATCGGGCGCGAGCTGGCCGAGCGCCTCGGCGGCCGCCTCGACCTCGTCGACGACGGCCGCCCGGGGGCGACGTTCCTGCTGCGGCTGCCGATCGAGCTGCCGGCCGGGTCGGGGCGGCAGCGCGAGACGGTGGCCTAGGGGCCTGCGCCCCGCGGCGGCGCGCGCTCCGCCCGCGTCGCGCTAGCGCCGCTTGCGCTCGGCCTTCGGCGCCCGCGTCCGCAACGGCGCCAGCTCCCGCTCGACCTTCTTCGCACACGTCCGGTACCGCCGCGTCTCACGCACGATCCCGCCGTCGGCCAGCCGCAACCGGATCGACACCGTGAACCGCCCCTTCGGCAGGTTGCGCAGGTTCACCCGCGCCGTCCGCCGCGCACGCCTGGTCACCGGCACCCGCTTGCCGTTCACCCGCACCACCGCCGACACGATCGGCGACCGCTCAGACCGCGGCCGACCCGTCCGCAGACGGATCGTGAACGACCGCCGGCTCCGGCACCGACGCTGAGACTGCACCGACTCGGCGCTGACCACCACCGGTGCCCCGCCCGGCACCGGCAGCGCCGGCGGCGCCGCGGGCACGGCCGGCCCGGACGGCTGCGGCGCCGGCGAAGTCGGCGGAGGCGGCGGAGGCGGCGGAGGCGGCGTGAACCCCAGCCGGGTCAGGCCCAGCGCGAGCCCGATCGGCGCGCCCGGGATCCGCGCGCCGGGCGCTCCGGCGAGCGTCTGGAACGGGACGAGCAGTTTGCCGTCGGCCTGGAAGGCGAGCGGGCCGACACGCACGATCGACGGCGGATACGGCGCCTGCGAGAAGTCCTTGATCCCGTCGCCGTCCCAGGTCTCGTCGATCGCCCCGTCGACGGTGGTCCGGACGATCGCGAAGCTGCCGTTCGGCGCCCCGCGCACCGGAAGCTGCGCGCGACCGAACGCGATCACCTTCCCGTCGGCCTGCACCGCGAGCCGGCACGGGCACCCCGCCACGGCGTCCGCGAGGGTCTCGTCGGCGAGGAGCGTGTGGCCGTCGCCGTCCCACGCCGGGTCCGGCGCGCCGCCGGCCGTGAGCCGGAAGATCTGCCAGCCGGCCGCGGCAGCGCCGCGCGCCGCTCCCGCGCCCTGCGCCTGCGCCGGCTCCGTCCACACCACCGCCCGGCCCTCGCCGTCGACGGCGAGATCCACGAGGTTCCCGGGAAGCGTCGCCTCGTCGGCGTAGCCGGCCGGGGCGAGGAACCAGGTGAGCCGGTGGATCCGCGTCGCCGGTCCCGCGGGCTGCCCGCGCTGACCGACGCTCTGCGTCGCCTCGGCGGCGACGAAGACGTCGCCGTCCGGCCCGAGCGCCATCCCGCTCACGACGTGCTCGTCGCCGGGAAGCTCGGAGAGGATCGCCGGGGTCTGGTCCTCGTAGCGCGCGATCCTCGCCGGCTCGGCGCAGCCCTCCCAGACCACATACGCGCTTGCGGACGGCGTCAGGCGGCCGTCGACCGGCCGTGGCCGCGGTTCGCACGAGTCGATGTTGGACAGGACCGTCTGGTCGACCGTGCCCCCGGTCTCGTCGATGAGCGTCCGGACCGGCACCGGAGGATCGGTGGGCGTGGGGTTCTCGGGAGGCGCTTCCAGGCTCGTGGTGAGCAGCGCGACGCCGCCCGCCGTGAGCGGCATGACGTCGAGGAGCGTCCCGCCCTGCCCGTACTCGGGAACCTCGACGTCCACCCAGCCGTCGCCGTCGAGGCCGCGCAGCTCCCCCTCCGGGCTGAGCTGCATGACGCCGACCACGTCGGCGGCGCCGCGCGCGAGCGGGATCGCGACGATCAGGTCCCCGCCCGGGAGCTGGCGCGTGATCGGCGCCCCGACGATGGTGCCGGCGTCGTTCAGGGAGATGTACCGCGTGCCGTCGGCGTCGAACGACGCATCGTCCTCACCGTCGGCGAACGCCGCGGGCGCGGCGAGGAGCATCAGCGTCGCGAGGAGCGCGCCGACGGCGCCGGGCAGGCGACGACGCGGGATCTGGTTCGTCATGACACCGTCCGTGGTGGTGGCCGGGTGAGAATCCGTACCAGAATCCCGCGTCGTCGCGGAGATTTCTGCCGTCGACCGCTGCGACCGCCGCTTGCGCTCGGCCTTCGGCGCCCGCGTCCGCAACGGCGCCGGCTCCCGCTCGACCTTCTTCGCACACGTCCGGTAGGGCACCAGGAGCTCGCCGTCACTCTGCAGGGCGGGGCGCCCGACGGTGTCGATCTCGCTCCACCCGCCGGGCGGCGGGAGGAGCTCGACGCCCGAGACGGTGCCGCGGCATCCCCGGCCGGTGCGTCGCACGCACGCAAGCCGACTGTCACCCTCAACTCGAGCCTTAGAGGATGCCCGCGCCGGGCGGGACGGTGCCCCGATGGCGCCGCCTGAACGACAACGAGGCCGCCCGCCGGCAGGCGGGCGGCCTCGGAAGGCGGGGGAACGCCCGGAGGGTGCCTACGCGGCCTCGGCCATCGCCCGCTCCTCGGCCTCGGCGGCCGGCGTGAGCGGGACCTTCTTGTAGGCGTGCTCGGCGTCGGCGTCGGTCTGCTCCTCGTGGTAGGCGGACTCGACGTTGACGGCCCAGATGTCGTGCTCGCCGCGCCCGAGGACGTTGTCGACCGCGCGCATCGCGCTGAGCATCGAGTGATCGGAGTTGTTGTACCGGTGCAGGCCGTTGCGCCCGACCTGGACCAGCCCCTCGATCGGGTCGAGCCACTCGCGGATCGTCGCGACCTGCTCGGCGTAGCTCTCGTCGTACATCGGGTACGCGAGCGGCACCCGCACGGCGTAGCCGCGCTTGACCTTGCCCGGCTCGACGAGCCCGAGCTGCTCGAGCTCCCGCGTGGCGAGCGCGACGAGGTCCTCGTCGGCCATGTTCCACAGGCGGTCGCCCTTGAAGCAGAAGTACTCCATGCCCACGCAGCTCATGTCGGGGTCGGGGACCATCCACGGGCTCCAGGAGCGGAAGTTCTGGATGCGCCCCACCTCGACGCCCGGCTCGTGGATGTAAATCCAGTTGTCCGGGAACGGATCCGGGCCCTCGATGATGAGCGCAACCGTGAGGAAGTCGCGGTAGCGCAGGCTGCGGCCGGCCTCGCGCACGTGCTCGGGCGCGGCCGGATCGGCCATCGCGACCGTGTCGCGCAGCGGCAGCGACGAGATCACCGACGCGGGCTCGTAGACCTCGCCGTCGGCGGTGTGCAGCGCCTTGACGCGCTTGCCGTCGAGCTCGATCTTCGTGACCGGCGTGTTCAGCCGGACCTCGCCGCCCATCTCCTCGATGCGGGCGGTCATCGTCTCCCACATCTGACCCGGGCCGTAGCGCGGGTACTGGAACTTGTCGATGAGCGTCTTGATGTTGCTCTTGTTGCCGAAGAACGCGGCCTTGGCGGCGCTGAAGAACGACAGGCCCTTGATCCGCTGCGCGGCCCACTCGGCGCGCACCTCGGTCGCGGGCACGCCCCACACCTTCTCGGTGTAGGACTTGAAGAAGTGGCCGTAGAGCCGCTTGCCGAAGCGGTTGGAGACCCACTGCTCGAGATTGTCCTCGCGCCCCTTGGGCTTGATCGCCGCCCACATGTACGACATGCCGCACAGGAAGAGCTCGACCGGGCCGAGCTTCTTGATGACGTCGGTGCCCTTGAGCGGGTAGTCGAGATAGCGGCCGCGCCAGAAGATGCGCGACATCCGCGGGCGCATGAGGAACTCGTCGCCCATGATCTCGAGCCAGAGGTCGTTGACCTCCTGGTTCTTCGTGAAGAAGCGATGGCCGCCGAGATCGAATCGGTAGCCGTACGGGTCGACGACGGTCTTGGCGATGCCACCGACCTGCTCGTCGGCCTCGAAGACGATGACCTTCTTGCCTTCCTTCGCGAGCAGGTAGCCCGCGGTGAGGCCGGCAGGCCCACCGCCGATGACGAGGTACGGCTTCTCTTCACCGCCGTGCTCGCGCACGGCAGGGAACTCAGCAGTCGTTGCCATGCTCCACAGCTTTCCCGAGGATCCGTCCGAATCCCGGGTCGGCTAACCGTTCCTAACAGTCGCTAACGGCCGGGTTCGAGGGCCTCGGCGGCCACGCGGCGCAGCTCCTCGTCGAGCAGGCGGCCCTCGGTCAGGTGGTGGGTCAGGCCCCACCGCGCGGCGAGATCGTCGGCGATCGCGCGCAGGCTCGCCGCGACCTCGTCGCTGCGCCGGGACTCGGCGTTGCGGCGCTCGCGCTCGATCACGTCGAGGACCGTCTCGAGGGCCAGCCGGTCCTCGGGGGTGACGATCGTCGAGGTGGTCATGCGCTCCTTCGCCTCCGGGTGCCGCGGGGTCGGGGTGGGTCCGTGCCTCGACGGTACGCGGGACTGCCCGGGCCCGCATCCGTAGAGACTGCGGTCCTTCTCGCGGAAGTCCTGATCTACGCTGGCCCGGAGCGAGGAGGACAGCGTGAACCCCTCTGACAAGCGGATGACCGAGGTGCCGGTCACGGCGCCGATCTGGAGCCGGTTCTTCACGGTCGCTCCGCTCGTCATCGTGGGGACGCGCGAGGGCGACGGGCACGACCTCGCGCCGAAGCACATGGCGATGCCGCTCGGCTGGGACAACTACTTCGGCTTCGTCTGCAGCCCCGAGCACCAGACGCAGGTGAACGCCGAGCGCACCGGCGAGTTCACGGTGAGCTTCCCCAGCCCCGAGCAGATCCTCGCGACGAGCCTCGCCGCCGCGCCGCGCGCCGCCGACCGCTCGAAGCCGAGCCTCGCGGCCATCCCGACGGTCCCCGCCACGAAGGTCGACGGGGTGCTCGTCCGCGACGCCGACCTGTGGCTCGAGTGCGAGCTCGACCGGATCGTCGAGGGCTTCGGGCGCAACACGCTCGTCGTCGGCCGGGTCGTCGCGGCGCATGTCGACGAGGCCGCGCTGCGGCTGTCGGACGCCGACGACGCCGACGTCATCCGCCAGCGCCCGCTGCTCGCCTACCTGAGCCCCGGGCGGTTCGGGGCGATCGCGGAGAGCCTGTCGTTCCCGTTCCACGTCGACACGAGGCTGTGAGCCCGGCGGCGGCCGTGGACGCGCCGTCGATCCTCGCGTGGCTGCGCGAGCGCACCGGGGAGATGGTCGAGCTGCTGGGGCGGCTCGTCGAGGCCGAGTCGCCGTCGCTCGAGCCCGACGCGCACGGGCCCGTCGTCAGCCTCCTCACCGAGGAGCTGGAGCGGGCCGGGCTCGCCGTCGAGCGGGTCCCGGGAAGCGGCACCGGCGACCACCTCGTGGCGTCCGATCCGTCGGCCGGCGCGGACGCGCGCGGCCAGCTCCTGCTCGGACACCTCGACACGGTGTGGCCGCGGGGGACGCTGGCGGAGATGCCGGTGCGGCTGGAGGACGGCGTGCTGTACGGCCCGGGCGCGTTCGACATGAAGGGCGGCCTGGTCCAGATGCTGTTCGCGCTGCGTGCGCTGCGCGAGGCGGGCGCCCGGCCGCCCGTGCCGCCCGTCGTGCTCGTCAACGCCGACGAGGAGCTGGGCAGCCCGTCGTCGCAGCCGACCGTGGAGGAGCTCGCCCGCCGCTCCGAGCGCGTCTTCGTCTGCGAGCCGGCGTTCGGGCCGCGCGGGCGGCTCAAGACCGCGCGCAAGGGCGTCGCGCGGTTCACGCTGAAGGTCACCGGCACCGCGAGCCACGCCGGCCTCGACCCGGAGGCCGGGGCGAGCGCGATCCTCGAGATGTCGCACCAGATCCAGCGGCTGTTCGCGCTGAACGACCCCGCGCGCGGCACGACCGTGAACGTCGGGAAGATCGACGGCGGCCTGCGTCCGAACGTCATCGCCCCCGCGTGCCGGGCGGAGATCGAGGCGCGGGCGGTCACCGCGGCCGACGCCGCGCGGGTCGAGCGGGAGATCCGCGCGCTCACGCCGGTCTCCGAGGGCGTGAGCGTCGAGGTCGAGGGCGGATTCGGCAGGCCGCCGCTCGAGCCGACGCCGCGCAACCGGCGCCTGTGGGAGCTCGCACGGGACGCCGCCGCCGAGCTCGGCCTCGAGGTCGAGGAGGCCGCGGTCGGCGGCGCCTCGGACGGCAACCTGGCGAGCGCGCACGCGCCCACGCTCGACGGCCTCGGCGCGGTCGGCGACGGCGCGCACGCGCCGCACGAGCACGTCGTGGTCGACCGGATGCCCGAGCGCGCCGCGCTCCTGGCGGTCCTCTTGAGCGCGCCGGTGCGAGGATAGGCGGCCGTGAGCACGACGAGAACGGTCATCGGGAGCGTCGCGCGGATCGCGGACTTCTCGCGCCACCCGCCCGAGGTGATGCCGGTCGACCGGTCCGCCTGGAGGACCGGCGACTACGTCGTCGGGGAGATGATCGACGCGACGGCGCCGTTCGCGGTCGAGGGCCCCGACGGCGCCGCGGTCCCGCTCCAGCCCGGGGACCGCCTCATCGGGGCGCTCGGCCGGCGCGCGGCGACGCTGGAGATCGTGGGCGACTGGACCGAGGTCGGCGACGACCTCGTGCTCGACACGCTCACCATCGCGGGCGTCCTCGGGCGCGTGACGTCGGCCGCCGTCGACGCCGGCCCGATCGCGCGGCTGCGCTACCTCGGGCACGCCGCCTACGACGGCGAGCCGCAGACGATGACCGGGTCGGTCGAGCCGGTCGCGCCGCGGACGCTCGACGTGCCGACCGTGCTGATCATCGGGACGTCGATGGCGGCGGGCAAGACCGTCTCGGCGGTGGCGATCGTCCGCGAGCTGAAGGCGCTGGGGCTGCGCGTCGCCGGCACGAAGGTCAGCGGCGTCGGGCGCTACCGCGACACGCTCGCGATGCGCGACGCCGGCGCCGACTTCATCGCCGACTTCGTCGACGCCGGCCTGCCGTCGACCGCCGTGCCGCGCTCGGAGTACGAGCCGGCGCTCGCGACGCTCGCGTCCAAGCTCGCCGCGGCCGAGCCCGACGTGCTCGTCGCCGAGGCCGGCGCCTCGCCGCTCGAGCCCTACAACGCCGACGTCGCGGTCGAGCTCCTCGAGCACGCGGTGCAGCTGACCGTGCTGTGCGCGTCGGACCCGTACGCGGTCGTCGGCGTCATGCAGGCGTTCGGGACGCGGCCCGACCTCGTGTCGGGCCGGGCGACGAGCACCGAGGCGGGCCGCGCGCTCGTCGACCGGCTCGTCGGCATCCCGTCGCTGAACATGCTCGAGGAGGCCAACCGGCCCGCGCTGCGGCGGTTCCTCGTCCAGCGGCTCGGGCTCGCGGATCCGGGCGCGGCGACGGCGGGCGCGAGCTCCTAGCCGCCCTCCGCGCGAGGGCCTCAGCGCACCCGGTACACCACTGCCCGCACGCCCCGCGGCAGGCGGTCGTAGCCGAACACCGGGACGACCGCCTCGCGGCGCACGCGCCGGTCGTGGTCCAGCCGGCGCTCCCACTGCACCGCGCGGCGCCGGACGAGCGACGTCCACGGCGCCCGCCAGCGGGCGGTGCGCAGGATCGGCTGGACGAGGACGAGCTCCTGCCCCGGCTTCATCGACCGCAGCAGGCCGTCGATCGTCGCCGCCGGACGCGTCTGCTCCAGGCGCTCGACCGCGTTCGTCCAGTCGAACACGCGCGGGTCGCCGACCGGCCCGAGCGAGTCCGCGTAGCGCACGCCGTCCGGCATGTAGTAGGCGATGAGCGGCAGCGTCTCGGGCTGGGTGGAGACGACGAGGTCGCCGGTCGTGACGATCGCCCGCATGCTCTGGGTGACCGAGCGGACGTTGCTCTTGCTCTCCAGCTCGGCCGTGCGGGGCGTGAACCAGTAGAGCCCGACGAGCAGCAGGCAGACGAGCCCGAGCCGCCCCGCGTGGCTCAGCCCGATCGCCGCGAGGAGCACGATCGGCCCGACGAACGACGCGAAGTAGCGGTTCGCGAACGACGGCGAGATCTCGGAGGCGAAGAACGCGATGAGCATCGCCACCGCGGTGAGCAGCACGAGCACGATCGTGCGCCGGTCCGCGCGGTCGCGGATGAGCGCCGCCAGGCCGCTGCCGGCGACGAGCAGCAGCGCGACCGCGACGGTCGTCCCGCCGAGCACGAGGCTGATCGCGTTGAGCAGGTCGGTGGGGCTCGGCCGCGTCGCCCACGGCGCCCCGGTGTGGCGGGCCTGGTAGACGAGCGTCGGGATCCACGGCAGGTACAGGACCGCCACCGCGCCGTAGCCGATGAGCGCGTCGCGGACGAGCGCGCGACGCTCCTGCGCCCCCTCCGCCCGCCACAGCGCGCCGAGCACGGCGACCGACGCGGCCGCGACGAACAGCGCCCAGTTGTGCGTGTAGAGCATGAGCGCCAGCGCGATCGCGAACACCGGCAGGTACCGGCGGTCGCGGCGCACGAAGACGTGGACGAACGCCGCGGCGACGACGAGGCTCAGCATCGCCTGCAGCGAGTACATCCGCGTCTCCTGCGCGTAGTACGTCAGGTACGGGTTCAGCGCGGCCAGCCCGGCGGCGATCCAGCCGGTCTTCGGCCCGTACAGGCTGCGCCCTGCCCAGAGCGCGACCGGCACCGACAGCAGGCTGAAGAGGAGCGACAGCGCATGGGTCGCGGTCTCGCTCGTCCCGAACGCCTGCATCCACAGGTGCAGCAGCAGGTAGTAGAGCGGCGGCGAGCCGTCGACCTTCAGGACGCCCGGGATCTCCGTGAACCCGTGCGTCCCGACGCCGACCGAGATCGCCTCGTCGATCCAGAACGCGGCGTCGAGCGCCTGCGTGCGCAGGTACGCCGAGACGCCGAGCAGCGCGACGAGGCCGGCGACCGTGAGGACCGGCGCACCCGGGCGCGCGCGGACGCGCTCGGCGAGGCGGTCGGTGAGACGGGCACGGGCGGCGAGCGAGCTCATGCCGGCGGCCTGCAGTCGGCGGTCAGCGCCCAGTGCCCCTCGCGCGCGAGCACGTGCGCGCCGGCGCGCGGGTACGGAGGCGCCACCCAGCCGCTCGCGACGTGGCGGACGTGGAAGACGACGCGCGGCGAGCCCGTCGGGCGCAGCTTGATCTCCGAGCCGTGGAGCCCGAGGCGCCAGGCGACCTGCGGGACGAGGAACGGGCCGGTGTAGACCTGCCCGCACGACGTGAGGAACTCCTTGCCGCCGCCGCGCTCGATGAGCGTGCCGAGGTCGTGGTACAGCTCGGCCTGGTACTTCACGCCGCGGAGCGTCGGGCCGACCCGGTCGGCGTCCGGCGCGACGAACGCCGCGGTGAGGGCCACGCCGGCCGCCGCGGCGCCGGCGAGCGGGAGCGCGGGACGCGCGGCGAGCGCGCGGACCGCCCACACGACCCCGACCGCGCCGACGACGATGAGCAGCGCGGCGGGCGTGATGAGGTAGCGCTGGTTCCCGCTGAACCCGCGCACGGTCATGATCGCGACGAGCGCGATCCACGCGACCGCGAGCATGCCGAGCAGCAGCGCCGTGAGCGCGTCGCGCCGCGCGGGCAGGCGGTCGGACGCCGGCAGCCGCAGCGCGCCGAGCGTGAGCAGCGCGGCGAGCCCGAACCCGACGATCGCGGCGGCGGGGGCGGTCCCGATCGCGTCCTTCGTCACCTCGAGCGCCGGGTTGTCGGCGAACGCGGGGCTGTCGGGGTTGGGCTTCTGGGCGCGGTCCGACGCGCGGAACGCGTTGCCCGACCCCCACAGCTCCGGGCCGAGCCACAGGACCGGCAGGCTCGCCAGGCCCAGCGCGATCCAGCGCAGCCGCGAGCGGTCCTCCCACAGGAGGAACAGGCAGTACAGGCCGAGGAACGGCCACGCCTCCGGCCGCAGCAGGCCGGCGCCGATCGCGAGCGTGAACGCCCACCCGCGCCGCCCGTGCAGGTGGCAGAGGGCCGCGCCGAACACGAGCGCGACCATGATCCCCTCGGAGTTGCCGAGCGCGCCGTTGCGGATCCACCACGGCATGAGCGCCAGGCCGGCGGCGGCGACGAGCCCGGCCGCCCAGCCCGCCAGGCGCGCGGCGAGCATCCACGCCAGGACGACCCCGGCGATCGCCCCCGCGCGGGCGACCGCGACCCAGATGTACGGCGACGCCTCGCCGAGCGGCGCGGTGAGCGTCGTGACGATCACCGGCAGCGGCTTCCACGACGGCCCGTCGACCGTGTTGAGGTCGAGCTGGGTGATCTCGCGGCCCCAGATGATCCACGCGAACGGGTCGTACGTCGGCGCCGACGGCAGCAGCAGGCTGAGCAGGCCCAGCGCGAGGCTGCCGGCGACGACGGCGACGGGCGCGGACACACTGACGCGCGTCCCGCGCGCAGCGATCCGCGTTCGGGGCTGGAGGACCATGGACGCCCTTAGGCTAGGGATGCGCGCTGCCGGCGGTGCACGCACACGCGGTGAGGAGGGGCTCCGGGACCGGCGGGGCGGCACGGGTGGTCCTCGACGGCGTCGGTCACCGGGGTGCCGGTCACCCCGGTGACAGTCACGTCCTCAGGCGCGGAACGTCAGGTAGGCGAGCTCGGTCTGCCAGCGCGACGGGTCGGGCTCGGCGGGCGGGCCGGCGAGGAGCCGGTCGTACGCGCACGGGACGGTGAACCCGCGCTCGGACGCGCGGCTGTAGAGCAGGTTCTGCTCCCACATCCACGCGAGCAGGACGTCGCGCGCGGCGCCGAGGTCGAACGCGTGCTCGCTGCGGTACGGCCCCGTGTGGCGGAGGACCGCGTACCGGCCGGCGGGCAACACGTCCGCCACGACGTCGCCGCCGCCGGTCGTGGCCGGCGCGACCGGCACGCCGGCGTCGAGGACGAGCGGCTCACCGCCCGGGTCGACCTCGCGGACGCGCAGGATCGGCGCGCCCGCCGGGGTGATGCCCCGCTCGCCCAGCCACGCGAAGAGCTGCGGGAAGATCCGGTCGACGACGGCAGGGACGCCCCCGGTCACCTCCGCGGTGATCCCGAGGTACGGAACGGCGGCGCGGCGCTCGAGCCGCGGCTGCAGGGTCGTGGTGGTCATGCACCCCAGGACCGCCCCGGGGCGCCGGACTCATCGGCCGGGCGCCGACAGCGTGGCGACCGCGAGCGCCGCGACGCCCTCCTCGCGGCCGACGAAGCCGAGCCGCTCACCGGTGGTCGCCTTGACGTTGACGCGCTCGGGCGACACGCCCAGCGCGCCGGCCAGCGCGGTCCGGATCGCGGGCTTGTGCGGCGCGAGCTTCGGCCGCTCCATGAGGACCGACACGTCGACGTGCAGCACCTGCCGCGGCCCGAGCAGCGCGACGACGTCGCGCAGCAGCGCCAGCGAGTCGGCGCCCCGGTACGCCTCGTCGGTGTCCGGGAAGTGCTCGCCGATGTCGCCCAGGCCCGCGGCGCCGAGCAGCGCGTCGATGACCGCATGGGTGAGCACGTCGGCGTCCGAGTGGCCGGCCAGGCCGCGGTCGTGCTCGAGCCGGACGCCGCCCAGGACGAGCTCGCGCCCGGCCTCGAGCCGGTGCACGTCCCACCCGATGCCGGTCGTGACGCTCACCGGCTCACGCCCCGATCGGCTCCAGGTGCCGCTCGCGCCGCTCGAAGACGCACAGCTCGGTGACGCCGAGGTCCGCCAGGTACTCGAGCGCGTCGTCGTAGCGGTAGCCGAGCTGGTCGGGGACGTGGGCGTCGCTGGACAGCGCGATCGGGTTGCCGGCGTCGACGACCATCTCCAGGAACGCCGGGTCGGGGTAGATCGAGCCGGTCGGCTTGCGCAGCCCGGCGGTCGACACCTCGACCGCGATGCCGGACTCGGCGATGCCCTCCATCGCGCGATCGTAGAAGCGGCGCAGGTCGCCCTCCGGGCGCGGGCGCTCGCGGCCCCACATCTTCACGAGGTCGGGGTGGGCGAGGATGTCGAAGAGCCCGCTGCGCGCCGCCTCGCCGAGCAGCTCGAAGTACCGGTTCCAGACCTTGTCGGGCGACTGGCCGGTCGTCCACACGTCGTAGCGGTCGTAGTCGACGGCGTGGTCGCCGAGGAAGTGCACCGAGCCGACCACGTAGTCCCAGTCCCGGGCCTCGAGGAGGTTCGCCATGCGGTCCTCGCGGCCGGGGATGAAGTCGGCCTCGATGCCGAGGCGCAGGTCGGTCTCCTCGCGCACGAACGCGCAGTAGGCGTCGAGGTCGTCGCGGCCGTACGTGCGCCACAGGTCGTGGTCCCACACGTCGAGGGCGGCGGTGAAGCGGTAGACGTGCTCGGCGACCCCGAGCTCGGTGATCCCGCGCTCGGACGCGACGGCCCGGTAGCGCTCGGCGTTGTCAGCGGTGAAGTAGGCGCCCGGGGTCGCGTCGAGCTCGTCCGGGCGCAGGTGGACGTGGTAGTCGGTCAGCACGGACGGGCCATTCAAGCAGCCGTCCGCCGCGCTCAGCGGAGGATCGTCACGGTTCCCGCGGCGCTCGGCGGCGGCCCCGCGTGGCCGGGCATGACGTCGACGCGGACGGCGAACGTCTCCTCCGGCTCGGCGCGGCCGTCGTCGATGACCGGGACCCGCAGGACCCGCTGGTGCTCGCCGGGGTGGAACTGCAGGATCCCGCGGTCCGGCAGGAAGTCGTGGCCGGCGGTCGCGCTGCCCGGGATCGTCGCCCAGGTCATCCGGGCGGGCGCTCCGGGCTCGCGCCGGACGACGACGCGGACGGCCCCGGCGTCCTCGCGGACCGGCGTGCTCTCGACCACGATCGTCCCGGTCGGGCGGTCGGGGTCGGACACCGGATCGTCGGCGATCACGCCCGCGACGGCGACGCCGGTGACGGCGGTGGTCGCGACGGCCACGGCGATGGCTGTCTGGTTGGCTCGTCTCACGACAGGCACGCTCCTCGGCCGGCGTTGGCGTCACGTTGCGGTTTCGCGGGGCCTGGTTGCGGTCCGTCGATGCTCCGGACGCCTGCCCGGGCCCCGCGGCGGGAGCCCGGGCGGCGCGCCGGCGCGCTCGCGGCGGTCGTCAGGAGGCGCGGCGCGGCGCGCAGGTGCGGAACCAGCGCGTCTGCGTCACGCGGCGCCCACCCTTGGTGACGCCGCTGATCTTCACCGCGTAGCGGCCCTTCAGGCGCCCGCGCAGGTTCACGACGGTCGTCAGGCCGCGCGAGGTGCGCCGGGTCCCGACGCGCTTGCCGTCGACCGTGACGGTCGCGCGGCGCAGGCCGAGCAGGCGCAGCGAGAACCGGCGGCGGCTGATGCACGCGCGCGGCTCGGGCGCCGCGGAGCTGCGCTGCGACGCGACGGGCGCCGGGATCGTGATGACCGGCTCGGGCAGCCGCTCGGAGGAGCCGCGCCGCACCGGCGGGTCGTCGATCGTCACGGTCGCCTGACCCTGGGCGTCGGCGTGGTCGAAGCGCACCTTGAAGCGCTCGGGGCCCTCGGCGCGGCCGTCGTCGTGCACGGGGACCTCGATCGTCGCCGAGTCGCCGGCCTCGGCGAGCGTGACCTCGCCGCTGACCTCGTCGAAGTCGCTGCCGGCCTTCGCGGTGCCCTCCTCGGTCCGGTAGCGGACGTCGATCGGGTGCTCGGCCGGCCCGCCGCGGCGGGTGACGGTCACGCGGGCGACCCCGGCGTCCTCGCGCACGCGCACGTCGCGCGCGTCGAGGCGGAGGCGGTCGTCGTCCTCGATGACGACCGCGCCCTCGGAGTCGACGTCCGGGAGCGGCGTGGTCGACGACGTCGTGGTCCGCATCGCGCCGAGGTAGAGCCGGATCGTCTCGGTCCCCTCCTCCTCGTCGTCGTCGAGGATCGGGATCGTGAACGTCTTCGTGTCGCGGCCCTCGCCGTCGCAGCGGGCCCAGCGCTCGACGCCGCTGCTGCGCGTGTAGTCCAGCCCCTCCGTGGCGGAGCCGTTGGTCTGCGTGCCCCAGCGCAGATCGAAGGCGGGGTTCTCGCACGCGTCGCGGGCGACGGTGACGACCGCCTTCCCGTCGCCCTCCTGCACCGTGATCGTCTTCGGCTCGTAGGCGACGTTCTCGCCGCTGCCGGTGGTCCCACCGATGAGCGCGCCCGTGCTGAGCGCCGCCACACCGGCCGCTGAGAGTCGTCTCCATCGCATGGCGGGCGACGCTACGGGCGCCCCTGGGCCCCGGCATCGGCGAAACCCCCGACGCGGCCCCGGGCGTGCGGGGTCAGCGCTCGGCGAGCAGCAGCTCGGCGACGCGTAGGTCGACGGGCGTCGTGACCTTCAGGTTCTCGCGCGGCGCGGGGACGAGCCGGACCTTCCCGCCGGCCGCCTCGACGAGCGACGCGTCGTCGGTCGCGGCGGCCAGGACGTCGTCGGACAGGCGCATGACCTCCTCGAGCGCCCGGCGGCGGAACACCTGCGGCGTCTGGACGGCCCACAGCCGCGAGCGGTCGAGCGTGCGGGCGACGAGCCCGTCGGCGCCGGCCTCCTTGACCGTGTCGGTCACCGGCGCGGCCGCGATCGCCGCGTCGACGCCGTCGAGCGCGGCCAGGCAGCGCTCGGCGAGCTCGGGGGTGACGAGCGGTCGCGCGGCGTCGTGGACGAGCACCGGCTCGTCCGGGGCACCGGCGCCCGCGGCGGCCAGCGCGTTGCGGACCGAGTGCGAGCGCTCGGCCCCGCCGGCCGCGCCGATCGTGCCCGGCGGCGCCGGGACGCCGGCCGGGAGCGCGACGACGATGCGCTCGATCCCGGCGGTCGCCCGCAGCGCGTCGAGCGACCAGTCGAGGAGGGGACGGCCGGCGACGGCGACGAGCGCCTTGGGCTTGCCCGACCCAAGGCGCTCGCCACGTCCGGCCGCCACGAGGAGGGCGGTCGCCACTCCCGGAGCGTTCGCGCCGCTACTTGCCCGCGGCGGCGGCGATCTTGCCGTTCGCGCTCTCGGCGAGGAGCTCGTCGAGGTACAGCTCGGCGGCGTCCTCGTCCTTCTCCAGCGCGTACATCAGCTCGGACGCCAGGATCTTCTTCGCCCGGGTGAACATCTGCTTCTCACCCGTCGACAGGCCCTTCTCGTGCTCGCGCAGCGCCAGGTTGCGCACGACCTCGGCGAGCTCGTAGATGTCGCCCGTCTTGATCTTGTCGCGGTTGTGCTTGAACCGGCGGTTCCAGTTCTTGGGCATCTCCGACACGTCGTCCTGGAGGACCTGGAGGACCTTCTTGACGGCCTCCTCGTCGATGATGCGACGCAGGCCCGCCTTCCCGGCGTTCTCGCACGGGACCATGACGGTCATGTCGTTGTGGAGGATCTTGATGGTGAGGTACTCCTTCTCCTCACCCAGGATGTTCTTGGCTTCCTTCTTGATCACCTGGCCGGCGCCATGGTGGGGGTAGACCACCGAGTCGCCCACCTCGAAGTCGATGCACTCGGGCTCGGGGACGAGGTCGTCCAGCTCGCTCTCGTCGATGTCAGTCATCTCGGGAATGGTCTTGCCCTCCTCGGGTCATGGCTTCGCCCTTCGTGGCTCGGCCGTCGTGTTTCACGTCTGCAGGTAGCGGTCCACGAGGTTGATCTCCTGCAGCCGGCGCAGGCCCTCGCGGATGTCCTTCGCCCGGATCTCGCCGACCCCCTCGACCGTCTCGAGCTCGGCGTCGGTCGCGGCGAGGATGCCGTCGAGGCCGCCGAACTCCCGCACGATCTGGCCGACGACGAGCTTCGGGAGGCGCGGGATGCGCCCCAGGATCCGGTAGCCGCGCGGCGAGACGGGATAGTCGAGGGTGTTGAGCTTTCGGTCGTAGCCCAGGACCTCGGCCAGGCGGCCGAAGTCGAGCAGGTCCTGATGCGGCAGCCGCCCGAGCTGGTCCAGCCCGGACGCGAACGCCTCGTCGGACGGGTCGACGATGTAGTCGCGGACGAGCGCCTGCTTGTCGGCCGCCACGCCGACCATCGTCTCCTCGAGCTGCATCTCGATGAGCCGGCCCTCGGTGCCGAGCTCGACGATGTAGCGCTCGATCTCGACGGCCATGCGGGTGACCATCTCCGAGCGCTGCAACACGGTCAGGACGTCGTGCAGGGTGGCCCCGCCCTCGAACTCGAGCGCGGTCAGGCGCGTCGAGACCTGGTCGAGGCGGGTGCGGTACTTGTCGAGCGTCGCCAGCGCCTGGTTGGCCTTGGCGAGCACGACCGGGATGTCCTCGAGGATGTACTTCGCGCCGTCGACGTACAGGGAGACGACGTCGCGGCGCTGGCTGATGGCGATGACGAGCGCGTCGGTCTGCTTCGAGACGCGCTCGGCGGTCCGGTGGCGCGTGCCGGTCTCCAGCGACAGGATCGTGGGATCGGGCATGAGCTGGACGTTCGCCCAGCTGATCTTCGTGGCGTTGGCGTTCAGCGCGATCGCGCCGTCCATCTTCGCCACCTGGTAGAGCAGCGCCGGGGTGTAGTCGATGTCGAGCTTGATGCCCCCGCTGAACAGGAAGCTCAGCTCATCGGGCTCACCGATCACGATGAGCCCGCCGGTCCGGGCATGGACGATGTTGTCGATGCCCTCACGGAGCGCGGTGCCCGGCGCGACCATCTCGAGCGCCTTGACGAGCCGGGGCTCCTGACGTGCTTCGAGCTCAGCGAGCTCTTCCCCGGTACCGCGCGCCATCAGAAGGTCATTCTAGCGGCTCCTGGCACGATTCCGGTCGAAATCGGGTTCTCGCGGCCCGATCGGAGTGGCGCGGGCACACCCGCGTGCCCCCTGGCATGATCCGCCGATCGCCGGCCGTGCCGCGCCCACCGTCAGCGTTGTCATCCCCGCGCGCGACGCCGCGGGGACGCTGCCGCGCACCCTCGACGCGCTCGCCGCACAGGACGAGCCGGCGGACGAGGTGATCGTCGTCGACGACGGCTCGGCCGACGGGACGGCCGAGCTCGCCGGAGGCCACGCGGTCGTCGACCGCGTCCTGCGCCAGGACGGCGCCGGCCCGGGCGCGGCGCGCAACCGCGGCTGGCGCGCCGCCCGCGGCGAGGTCGTCGCGTTCACCGACGCCGACTGCTTCCCGCTGCCCGCCTGGCTCGCGACGGCCCGCCGGCTCATCGCCGGCGCCGACCTCGTCCAGGGCGCCGTCCGGCCCGAGCGCCGCGCCGGGGTCTTCGACCGCACGGTGTCGGTCACCGGCGCGCACGGGCTGTTCGAGACCGCGAACCTCGTCGTCCGGCGCCCGGTGCTCGAGGCGCTCGGCGGCTTCGAGCCGTGGCTCATGCCCGCCGACGGCAAGGAGCTGGGCGAGGACGTGTGGCTCGGCTGGCGCGCGACGCGCGCCGGGCTGCGGGTCGCGTTCGCCCCCGAGCTCGTCGTCGAGCACGCGGTGATCCCGCGCTCGGCGCGCGCCGCGATCGCCGAGCAGCGGCGGCTGCAGCACTTCCCCGCGATGACCGCGCGGATCCCCGAGCTGCGCAGCGTGCTCTGCTTCCGGCGCGTGTTCCTCTCGCGCCGCACCGCGGCCTTCGACGCCGCGGTCGCAGGCGTCGCCGCGGCCGCGCTGGCCCGCCGCCCCGCGCTCGCGCTCGCCGCCCTCCCCTACACGGCGATGCTCGCCCGCGAGGCGCGACCGCAGCCGCGGCGCCTCGCCGCCAGGCTCGTCGCGGCGCGGATCGCCGCCGACGCGGTCGGCGCGGGAGGGCTGGCGCGCGGCAGCGTCGCCGCCCGGAGCCTCCTCCTCTAGGCGCTCGGGGCCCGGCGAGCGCGCCGAGCCGCGGGCGCGGGGGCCGACGGCGCCCGTCCCCGGTGCTCGACCCGGCGGCGCACCGCCTTCTCGATCTCGACGAGCGCCCAGGCGATGAACCCGGCGACGACGATCGCGGCCCACTCGCCGAGCCCGATCGGCGCGCTGCCGAACAGGTCGTTCATGAAGCCCGCGTAGGTGAACAGGAGCTGGAGCGCGATCATGATCGCGATGCCGCCGAGCAGCCAGCGGTTCGACAGCAGCCCCAGATCACGCGCCCGGCCGGTGAGCGAACGGCAGTTCACCAGGTAGAACATCTCGACCGCGACGAAGACGTTCACCGCGATCGTGCGCGCCTCGTCGATCCTCGTCCCGTCGTCGATCGCGAGCTGGAAGAGCCCGAACGCGGCGACGAGCAGCAGCAGCGAGACGCCGAAGATGCGCATGACGACGTCGAGCGTCAGCAGCGGCTCGCTCGGGCGTCGCGGCGGGCGGTCCATCACCCCGGGCTCGACGCGCTCGAACGCGAGCGTGAGCCCGAGCAGGACCGCGGTCGTCATGTTGATCCACAGGATCTGGACGGGGAGGATCGGCAGCGTCGCGCCGACCACGATCGCGACGAGGATCACGAAGCCCTCGCCGAGATTCGTCGGCAGCGTCCACACGATGAACTTCTTGAGGTTGTCGAACGTGTGGCGCCCCTCCTCGACGGCCGCCTCGATCGACGCGAAGTTGTCGTCGGCGAGCACGATGTCGGCCGACTCGCGCGCGACCTCGGTGCCGCCGAGCCCCATCGCGACGCCGATGTCCGCCTGGCTGAGCGCCGGGGCGTCGTTCACGCCGTCGCCGGTCATCGCGACGACCTCCCCGCGGGCCTGGAGCGCCTCGACCAGCCGCAGCTTCTGCTCGGCCGAGACGCGCGCGAAGACGTCGGCCCGCGCCGCGAGCTCGCCGAGCTCGGCGTCCGGGCACGCGGCGAGCTGCGCGCCGGTGACGACCTGCGGGTCGCCGTCGGTCAGGCCGACCTGCCGCGCGATCGCGGCCGCGGTCGCGGCGTGGTCGCCGGTGATCATCTTCACGTGCACGCCGGCGCGGCGGCACGCGGCGACGGCGGCGATCGCCTCCTCGCGCGGCGGGTCCTCCATCGCCTGCAGCCCGGTGAACGCGAGCCCGGAGAGGTGCTCGAGGTCGGGGGTCTCGCCGGGCGCGAGCCGGCCGACCGCGAAGGCCAGCACCCGCCGGCCCCGGGCGCCGAACGCCTCCGCCTCCGCGACGGCGGCCGCGGCGTCGAGCGGCTCGTCGCCGCCGCCGGCGGCGAGCTGGCGGTCGCACATGGCCAGGACCTGCTCCACGGCGCCCTTGACCGCCACGACGGCGCCGTCGCCGTCGCGGTGGACGGTCGCCATGTAGCGCCGCTCGGAGTCGAACGGCAGGACGTCGAGCCGGGGATGGGCGTCGAGCTCGGCGCCGCGCTCGAGCCCCGCCTTCCCGGCCGCCACGACGAGCGCCGCCTCCATCGGGTCGCCGATCGGCTCGGCGCGGCCGCCGTTGTCGCGGACGTCGCCGTCGCCGCACAGCAGGCCCGCCCGGAGGGTCGCGGCCAGCGCGGGATGCCGGTCGAGCAGGGCCGGCTCGCCGCGGGCGAGGATCGCGCCGTTGCCGTCGTAGCCGCCGCCGGTGACCTCGTAGCGCCTCCCGCCGGCGACGACGGCGCGGACCGTCATCGCGTTCTGGGTGAGCGTCCCGGTCTTGTCGGTGCAGATCACGGTCGTGCTGCCGAGCGTCTCGACCGCCGGCAGCCGCCGCACGATCGCGTGCCGCCGCGCCATCCGGCTGACGCCGATCGCCAGCGCGATCGTGACCGCGGCGGGCAGGCCCTCGGGGATCGCGCCGACGGCGAGCGCGACCGCGGCGACGAGCATGTCGGCCGCGTCCTGGCCGCGCGCGAGGCCGACCGCGAACGTGACGACCGCGAGGGCGAGGATGACGACGGTGAGGAACCGGCTGAACCGCGCGATCTTGCGCGTCAGCGGCGTCGCCAGGTCGGTCGTCTCGCCGAGCAGCCGGTGGATGCGCCCGAGCTCGGTGTCGGCGCCGGTCGCGACGACGATCCCGGCGCCGTGCCCGGCGGTGACGAGCGTCCCGGAGTAGGCCATGTTCGCCCGGTCGCCGAGGACGGTGTCGGCGGGCAGCACGGTGTCGGCCTTGCGCACCGGGACCGACTCGCCGGTGAGCGCCGACTCGTCGATCTCGAGCTCGTCGGCCTCGACCAGGCGCGCGTCGGCGCTGACCTTGTCGCCGGGCGCCAGGAGCACGAGGTCGCCGGGGACGAGCTCGCTCGCCGCCACGCGGCGCTCGGCCCCGTCGCGGACGACGAGCGCCTCGACGGTCATGAGCGCGGCCAGCGCGTCGAGCGCGCGCTCGGCCCGCGACTCCTGGATGAAGCCGACGATCGCGTTCGCGATGACGACGCCGAGGATGACCGACCCGTCGACCGTCTCGCCGACGAGGAACGTCACCGCGGCGGCGGCGAGCAGGACGTAGATGAGCGGGCTGTGGAACTGGAGCAGGAAGCGCACGAGCGCGCTGCGGCGCTCGACGCGCGGCAGGACGTTCGGCCCGTGACGCTCGAGCCGTCGTCGCGCCTCCTCCTCGGTCAGCCCGCGCTCGCGGTCGGCGCCGAGCATGACGACCGCATCGTGGACCGGCAGGTGGTATGCCGCCTCCGGCTTCACCGCCTGGTCCGGGCGACGACGACCGGGCAGGGCGCGCTGCTCGCGACCCAGCGCGCCGTGCCGCCGAGCTGCAGGCCCGCGAACCCGCCGCGGCCGCGGTCGCCGACGACGAGCAGCGCCGGGGCGTGCTCGGCCGCCGCGGCGACGAGGACCTCGCGCGGGCGGCCTTCGACGAGGTCCTCGGCGACCTCGTCGAGCGGCGCCACGACGCGCGAGCGCGCCTCGTGCAGGACCTCGGCGCCGTGGCCGCGGATGATCGCGCGCACCGGCTCGGGCGGCTCGCCGGCGTGCGGGACGCGCGCGTCGTAGGCGTGCACGAGGACGAGGCGGGCGCCGAGCGCGGCCGCGAGCGCCTGGGCGACGACGAGCGCGTAGCCGGACGCCTCGGAGCCGTCGACGCCGACGACGACGTTGCGCGCCTGTTGGGCGGGCGCCACGGCGTCGGGGCGGAAGAGCATCACCGAGCAGGGCGCGTGCCGCACCACCTGCGCGGAGGTGCTGCCGAGCAGCGCCGCCCGGACGATGCCGACCCCGTGGGAGCCCATGAGGATGAGGTCGGCGTCCTGCTCGGCGGCGGCGTCGAGGATGGCGCGTGCCGGCGACGGCTCGGGCTCGACCTCGGGGGCGGACACGCGGGTGACGGTGGCGCCGGTCCGCTCGGCGAGGAACGCGGCGAACGACGCGGCCTCGGCCGCGAGCTCCGAGCCGTCGTCGGCGACGAGCAGCCGGGCGAGCGTCGGGGAGGTGGGTCGCTGGCCTTCGCGCGTCATCGTGCCTCCAGCGTCGCATCGGGCGGCGGTGCGCCCATCGTGCCACCTCCGCACCTGATCGTGGAGAACTACCGATCGGCACAGGCCGGGCTCATGTGCGGAACGCCGCCGGCGCGGGAACCGCCGGCCGCCGGCGCAGGTAGCCGAGCACCTCCCGCACGAGCGAGCGCTCGATGAGCGCGGTCGCGACGACGGTCACCGCCAGGTACGCGGCGACCTCGGCGAGGACGAGCGCCTCGGTTCGCGCCGGCTCGACGAGCCGCGCGAACAGCACGACGCACGCGGCCGGCACGGACGGCGCGACCGACCGCGCGCAGTGCAGCAGCATCCCGCCCCGCGGGAAGATCCGGCCGAGGAACCAGAACCGCCCGGCGAGGCTGACGAGCGTCGTCGCCGCCATCCCGGCCATGTAGCCGTCGAGGCCGAACAGGAGCATGAGCGGCACGGTCGTCGCGAGCGTCGAGACCAGGCTCAGCGTCGCCCACGCCGCCATCGGGCGCGTGTCGCCGAGCGCGCGGAAGTAGTCGTCCCAGTTGTAGGCCAGGTGGTTGGCGGCGGCGAGCAGCCCGAACACCTGGATGAGCGCCACCGCGCCGCCCCAGCGCTCCTCCCCCAGCACGTACGTCACGAGGTCGGGGATGAAGAGCGCGACGCCGACGCCGAACGGCACGCCCCACATGAGCGCCAGCCGGTTGGACTTCACGAACGACTCGTAGAGCACGTCGCGCCGGTCCTTGACCGCGCAGATGAGCGGGTACAGCGACTGGCTGAGGATCGCGTCGACCTTGTTGGCCCACTCGGCGATCGTGCCGGCGAGCGAGATGAAGCCGACCGCGACGAGGCCGAGCTTCCAGTTCGCCACGAGGATCGGCGCCTGCACGAGGACGAACCGCGACCCCTGGCCGTAGAAGATCGGCCAGGAGAAGCTGAGGTACTCGCGCATCGTGCCGCGGTCGTAGCGGAGGCGCAGCGGGTACGGGCTCTTCCACACCGCGAGCGCCGCGGCCGCCCACGCGCCGCAGAACACGCCGACGACGAGCGACCAGTAGCCGAGCCCGGCGACCGCCAGCACGACCGTGACGACGAAGCTGACGATCGGGTCGACCGCGAGCATCGCGCGCTGGCGGACGAACTGCAGCCGCCGGTACAGGACCCAGATCGGCGCCTGGAGGACCATCGCGACCGCGCCGAGGCAGACGACGATGCCCGGCGCGATGAGCTCCGGGCGCCCGTAGACGAGCGCGACGACCGGGACGAGCGCGATCGCCACCAGCGTGAACGCGCCGGTGAAGATCGCCTCGAGCGTGAACGCCTTCTGGAACGCGAGCTCCTGGTCGTCCTCGTCCTGCTGGATGTACTTGTCGGAGATCCCGACCTCGCGGAACCAGTACAGCCCGCCGATCGCGATGACGATGATCCCCCAGACGCCGTAGTCGGAGGGCAGCAGGAACGCCGCGACGACGAAGCCGCGCAGCAAGCCGAGCGTCGTCAGCGCGACCGTGAACGCGCCGTTGACCAGCGTGCCGCGGACCGCCGTGCCGCGCAGCGAGCCGGCGAGGTGGAGGTCGCGCCGAGGCGTTCCCATGGCTCCGGCGGAGCCTACGCGCCGCAGGCCGGGCGGGCGCAGGCACCCGGCGCCGCGGGCCGGCGACCGCCGGCGGCCGGTGGCGGTGAGCCGCTACGCCGCGCGGCGGGCGTCGCCCCGCGCCTCGGCGCCGGCGCCGCCCAGCACCGTCCGCAGCGCCTCGCGCAGCGTCTTCGCGGACGGGCCGCCGCTGCCCGGCGGCCCGATCACCCGCTCCATCCCGAACTTCGCCGCCTCCTCGCGGCGGCGGTCGGCGTGCGCGACCGAGCGCAGCTCGCCGGTCAGCCCGACCTCGCCGAACGCGGCGATCGGCGGCGCGTCGGCGCCTGCGCCGACCGCGACGCCGCGGGCGGCGGAGGCGACGGCGAGCGCGACCGCGAGGTCGGCGCCCGGCTCGTCGACGCGGACGCCGCCGACGACGTTGACGAACACGTCGGCCGAGCCCGTGCCGACGCCGCCGTGGCGGGCCAGCACCGCGAGCACGAGCGCCAGGCGGTTGCGGTCGATGCCGTTGACGACCCGGCGCGGCGGGACGAGCTCGGACTGCGACACGAGCGCCTGGACCTCGACGAGCAGCGGCCGCGTGCCCTCCATCGACGCGAGCACGACCGACCCAGGCGCGCGGGTCGCCTCGCCGACGAACCGGGCCGAGGCGTCGAGGACCTCGACCAGGCCGCCCGAGCGCATCTCGAAGACCCCGCACTCGTTCGTCGACCCGAAGCGGTTCTTCAGCGCGCGCAGCGTCCGGTAGGTGCGCTCGCGCTCGCCCTCGAACTGCAGGACGCAGTCGACGAGGTGCTCGAGCACGCGCGGCCCGGCGAGCGACCCCTCCTTCGTCACGTGCCCGACGAGCAGCACCGCGATCGCGTGCGCCTTGGCGACCTGCATGATCCGCGAGGCGACCTCGCGCACCTGCCCGACCGACCCCGGCGCGCCGGTCAGCTCGGCCGCGTGGAGGGTCTGGACCGAGTCGATCACCACCACCTCGGGCTTCTCGGCGGCGAGCGTCGCGAGCACGGTCTCGAGGTCGGTCTCCGCCAGCACGGGGACGTCGAGCGCCGAGGGGCCCAGCCGCTCCGCCCGCAGCCTGATCTGCGCCGCCGACTCCTCGCCGGAGACGTAGAGCGTGCGGCGCCCGGCGCCCGCGAGGTTGCCGAGCGCCATGTTCGTCAGGGTCGACTTGCCGATCCCCGGCGACCCGCCGAGCAGCACGAGCGACCCCGGCACGATCCCGCCGCCCAGCACCCGGTCGAACTCGCCGATCCCGGTCCGCAGCCGCGGCACCGGGGTGGTGTCGACGGCCGACAGCGGCACGGGCCGCGCCGCCCGCGCACCGGAGGCCGCGCCGCCGCCCCGTCGCCCGCCGGGCCCCGCGGCCGCCGGCGCGCGCTCCTCGACGAGCGTGTTCCACTCGCCGCAGCCCGGGCACCGCCCGCTCCACCGCGGGGTCGAGTGGCCGCAGGCCGAGCAGACGTGGACGGTTGACGGGCGCGCCATGATCGAGCAAGGCAGGCTACGGTCCGGGTCCGACGGCACGCCGGAACGGCACAGCTACGACGCGAAGGAGTCACATGGCGACGCGAAACGGCAGCGCGGAGTGGAGGGGCACCCTCCAGGAGGGCAGCGGCACCATCACGGTCGGCAACGGCGTCCACACGGGCCCGTTCTCCTACAAGAGCCGCTTCGAGGACGCGGACGGGACGAACCCCGAGGAGCTGCTCGCCGCCGCCGAGGCGGGCTGCTTCAGCATGGCGCTGGGCAACATCCTCGGCCAGGCCGGGCACGAGCCCGAGTACATCCGGACGAGCGCGCGGTGCGAGCTGCGCAACGTCGACGGCCGGCCGACGATCACGAAGGTCGAGGTGGAGACCGAGGGCAAGGTCCCCGGCCTCGACGAGGCAGGCTTCCGCGAGGCCGCCGAGCAGGCCAAGGCCGGGTGCGTGATCTCCCGCGCCCTGGCGGGCGTGCAGGAGATCACGCTGAAGGCGACCCTGGCTACCTGACGGTCACGACCTTCTGCATGCCCTTCTGGGCGTGCATCTTCTCCTTCGGGCCGTCCTGCAGGAAGCAGATGAACAGGTACCGGCCCCGGCGGAGGTTCATCTCGACCGCGTTCGTCGTCTTCGGCGACACGATCTCGACGAGGGCGGCAGGGGGCCCGCTGAACTCCTTGGTGGGCTCCTTGCCGGCCCGGATCTTCTTCAGCAGCGCGCGCTCCTTCACGCCCTTGGCGAGCGGGAAGACGAGCGCGTGGTGCATGACCTTGCCCTCGTTGACGACCTTCAGGGTCTGGCGGCCGGGCTTCAGGCGGCTCGGCATCGCGAACCGGTAGTCGCGCAGCGCGACGGTCGCGGACGTCCTCGGGGCGCTCGCGCCGGAGTCCGCCGGCCCGGCGTGGAACGCCAGCCGCACGACGGGCTTCTTCGTCATGTCGACCCAGACGTGGTCGGCGTCCTCGAGGCGGACGGTCGTCGAGTACGACCCCGACCCCATGACGTACGTGCTCGCGACGATCGTGCCGTACTCGTCCACGTCGTTCGGATCCTCGATCCTCGGCGCCGCCTCGGTGATCTGCTCGACGGTGACGCCGGGCCTCAGGCGGATGAGCACCAGGCCGGACTCCCCGCGGCCGGTCCGCCTGAGCGTGAGCTTCGTGTAGCCCGCGGGGACCTGCGTGCCGGGGGCGAGCGTGACGGCCTTCGCCGTGACGCGGAACTCGATCTCGGGCACGGCGGTGCCCTGGGCGCCTGCGAGCGCGGCCCCGCTCCCGGCGACGGCGAGCGCGAGCGCGAGCGCGCCGGCGATGAGCTGCTTGTTCAACGGAGGTTCCTTCCTTGCGGGTGGATGGGCGGAGGCTGGCGACGTCGCCCCGCCATCGCATCACCGAACCCCCTGGTCGTGCGACCGCCGTCCGGACGATCTTCAGGTCGTCCGCGAGGATGACGCGACGTCCAACGCACGGAGGACGTCGGCGACGAGGTCGTCCGCCTCCTCCAGGCCCGCGCTGAGCCGGATGAAGCCCTCCGAGACGTCGTCGGTGCCCCACCGGGCCCGGCGCTCGGCGCTCGAGTGCACGCCGCCGAAGCTCGTCGACTCGGCGACGAGCTCGCACGCCGCGAGGAACGCCTGGGCCTCCTCGGCGCCGGCCAGCTCGAACCCGACGACCATCCCGAACCGCCCGCCCATCTGCCGCGCCGCGACCTCGTGCCCCTGATGGGACGGCAGCCCGGGGTAGCGCACGCCGCGCACGCGGGGGTCGGCGTCGAGCGCCTTTGCGAGCGCCGCCGCGTTGGCGCACTGGCGCTGTACGCGCACGTCGAGCGTCGCCAGCGAGCGGTGGGCGAGCCACACCTCGAACGGCCCCGCGATCGCGCCGCCGCGCGTCCGCCAGGCCACGAGCCGCTCGACGAGCGCCTCGTCGCGCGTCGCCACGTGGCCGAGGAGGAGGTCCGAGTGGCCGCTGAGCGCCTTCGTCGCGCTCGCCATCGACAGGTCGGCGCCGAGCTCGAGCGGCTGCTGCAGCAGCGGCGTGGCGAGCGTGTTGTCGACGGCCAGCAGCGCGCCCGCCGCGTGGACGTCGTCGGCGAGCGCGGCGAGGTCGAGCACCGCCAGGCCGGGGTTCGACGGCACCTCGACCCAGACGAGCGTGGCGCCGTCGAGCGCCGCACGGATCGCCGCGTCGTCGGTCGGCACGAGCCGCACCTCGACCCCGGCCGGCGCCAGGTGCGCGGCCGCGACGTCGCGCACCCCGGGGTAGCCGTCCGCCGGCGCGACGAGCACGTCGCCGGGCGCCGTCAGCTCCTGCAGCACCGCGCTGACCGCGGCCATGCCCGACGGGAAGACGACCGCGGTCCCGGACTCCAGCTCCCCGAGCGCCTCCTCGTAGCGGGCCCACGTCGGGTTGCCGTACCGGTTGTAGACGTAGGGCCCCGCGTCGATCGGCCCGGACAGGTGGTACGGCGCCGCGAACGTCGGCCCGGGCAGGAACGGCTCGCCCTGCTCGGGAGCGGGCAGGCCGGCATGGACGACGCGGGTGCCCCGCCCCCGCTCAGCCCGGCGCGCGCTCACAGCTCTCGAAGCCTCCCTCGCGGTGGGAGCGGTCGCAGAACGGCTTGTTCCTCGACAGCCCGCAGCGGCACAACGCGACCGAGTCCCGGCCGGCGATGTCCCAGGCGCGGCCCTCGGCGTCGACGAGGCGGACAGGCCCCGTGACCTTGTATGGGCCATGATCCCGCACCTTGATGGTCACGAGCGGGTTCTCGCTCACGGCAGGGCAACCTACAAGGGAGGAAACACATGCGCCTCAAGCGGCCATCCCCGTCGCTCGTCATCTCGTTCATCGCGCTGGTCATGGCGACCACCGGCACCGCGGTCGCGGCGGTGAGCTATGCGACGAACGCCGGCAAGGTCGACGGCAAGGACGCCGTGTACGCCGGAGCGACGCTGCGCCAGGCGGCGGGCGACCTCGTCGCCACGAACCGCTCCGGCCCGCAGCGCGGCAAGATCCCCGGCAAGTTCCTCGCCGACGTCATGCGCGGCGGCGCGGACTCGTTCGCGCGGCCGGCGGAGGTCGTCGACAACGCCGCCGACGTGCCGACGGCGATCTCGTCGATCCCGGGGCTCGGCACGCTGAGCGCGTCGTGCTTCGACCAGAACCGCAACGCGGGCGTCGAGGATCCGGCATCGACGCTGACGTTCAGCAACACCTCCGGGGTGGCGGTGAACGTCGCGCGGCAGATCGGCAGCCGGGACCCGGACATCTTCGTCCAGCAGCAGAACACGACGACCCGGTTCACGGTCGGCGGCTCGAACACGTTCCGCCTGCACATCGAGAAGCAGGGGACGAACTACGTCGTCCAGGGCGTCGTGCGGCAGGACGGCCGCAACACGCCGAACGCGGTCTGCGTCGTGTACGGCTACGCGCTGCGCGTGGCCGACGTGGCCTAGCGCGCCGCACAGGACAGACCACGGAACGAGCGAGGGCGGCCTGTGGGCCGCCCTCGCCGTATGGTCTCCGTTCGACCGGCTCGAGCCCGCGGGCTACTCGGCCGGGTCGTCCGCCGGCGCCTCGGGCGCTGCGTCGGAGGCGGGGCCGGCGGCGTCGCCGCCCTCCTCGCCCTCGGCGGACTCCTCCGAGCCGGCGCCGACCGCGGCCGGCACCTTCTTGGGCTCGATGATCGACAGCTTGATGGGCTCCTCGCCCTCCTCGAGCTCCTTGTCCGCGTCCTGGGCGTCGACCATGACGGTCGCCCCCGGCTCGAGCTCGGACCGCAGCACGAAGTCGGCGAGCGGGTCCTCGATGTAGCGCTGGATCGCGCGGCGCAGCGGCCGGGCGCCCATCGCCGGGTCCCACCCCTTCTCGACGAGCAGGTCCTTCGCCTCCTCGGACAGCTCGAGCTGCAGCTCGCGCTCGGCCATCGACTCGCGGATCCGCAGCAGCAGGAGGTCGATGATCTGCTTGATCTCGTCCTTCTGCAGCTTGTGGAAGACGATGACGTCGTCGATCCGGTTGAGGAACTCCGGCCGGAACACCTTCTTCAGCTCGCCCATGATCCGGGTCTTCATCTCCTCGTAGGAGACGCCCGTCTCGTCCTCGGTCACCGCGAAGCCGAGCGGGGTGTTCCGCGCGATCTCCGAGGCCCCGATGTTCGAGGTCATGATCACGATGCAGTGCCGGAAGTCCACCGTGCGGCCCTGCGAGTCGGTCAGGCGACCGTCCTCGAGGATCTGCAGGAGGATGTTGAAGACGTCCGGGTGGGCCTTCTCGATCTCGTCGAGGAGCAGCACGCTGTACGGCTTGCGGCGCACCGCCTCCGTGAGCTGGCCGCCCTCGTCGTAGCCGATGTAGCCCGGAGGCGAGCCGACGAGCCGGGACACGGCGTGCTTCTCCATGTACTCCGACATGTCGATGCGCACCATCGCGTCCTCGTCGCCGAACAGGAACTCGGCGAGCGTGCGCGCCAGCTCGGTCTTGCCGACGCCGGACGGCCCGAGGAACACGAACGAGCCGGTCGGCCGCTTCGGGTCCTTCAGGCCGGCGCGCGAGCGCCGGATCGCCTTCGAGATGACCTCGACCGCGGCGTGCTGGCCGATGACGCGCTTGTGGAGCTCCTCCTCCATGCGCATGAGCTTCTGGGTCTCCTGCTCGGTGAGCTTGAAGACCGGGATGCCCGTCCACATGGAGACGATGTCCGCGATCTCCTCCTCGCCGATCGAGGGGCGCTCGCCGGACTCGCCGGACTCCCACTTCTCCTCGAGCTCGCGCTTCTTGTTCGTCAGCCGCCGCTCCTTGTCGCGCAGCGACGCGGCCTTCTCGAACTCCTGCGCCTCGATCGCCGCCTCCTTCGCGCGGCGCGTCTGCTCGATCTCGTCCTCCAGCTCGCGGTACACGGGCGGGGACGTCATCGACTTGATGCGCATGCGCGACGCGGCCTCGTCGACGAGGTCGATGGCCTTGTCGGGCAGGAAGCGGTCGGAGATGTACCGGTCGGCGAGCTCGGCCGCGGCCTCGAGCGCCTCGTCGGTGATCGTGATCTTGTGGTGCGCCTCGTAGCGGTCGCGCAGGCCCTTGAGGATCTGCACGGACTCCTCGATCGACGGCTGGTCGACGCGGATCTGCTGGAAGCGCCGCTCGAGCGCGCTGTCGCGCTCGAAGTACTTGCGGTACTCGTCCAGCGTCGTCGCGCCGATCGTCTGCAGCTCGCCACGGGCGAGCGCCGGCTTGAGGATCGAGGCGGCGTCGATCGCGCCCTCCGCGGCACCCGCGCCGACGAGATTGTGGATCTCGTCGATGAACAGGATGATGTCGCCGCGCTGGGTGATCTCCTTCATCACCTTCTTCAGGCGCTCCTCGAACTCGCCGCGGTACTTCGAGCCGGCGACCAGGGCAGCCAGATCCAGCGTGTAGATCTGCTTGCCCTTCAGCAGCTCGGGCACGTCCGCGTTCGTGATCCGCTGGGCCAGGCCCTCGACGACGGCGGTCTTGCCGACGCCGGGCTCGCCGATGAGGATCGGGTTGTTCTTGGTGCGCCGCGAGAGGATCTGCATGATCCGCTCGATCTCGGTCTCGCGACCGACGACCGGGTCGAGCTTGCCCTCGGCGGCGAGCTTGGTCAGGTTGCGACCGAACTGGTCGAGCAGCTTCGAGGACTTCTTCCCCTCGCCCTGCCCGCCGCCGGCGCCCGCCGCCGCGCCCTGGCCCTGACCGCCGGAACGGCGGCCACCGGGGCCGGACAGCATGCGGATGACCTCGTTGCGGATCTTCTCGGAGTCGGCGTCGAAGTCCAGGAGGATGCGGGCGGCGACCCCCTCGTTCTCGCGCACGAGGCCGAGGAGGATGTGCTCGGTGCCGATGTAGTTGTGCCCAAGGCTCAGCGCCTCGCGGAGAGCGAGCTCGAGGACCTTCTTGGCGCGCGGCGTGAACGGGATCTGGCCGGAGGTGACCTCCTCGCCGGAGCCCACGATGCGGACGACCTGCGCGCGGACGCGCTCCACGGTGATGTCCAGCGATTCGAGGACGCGGGCGGCCAGGCCCTCCTCCTCACGCAGCAGCCCGAGGAGGATGTGCTCGGTGCCGATGTAGTTGTGCTTGAGCGTGCGCGCCTCTTCCTGCGCGAGAACGACCACCTGCCTGGCGCGCTCTGTGAATCGCTCGAACATGGTGCTGCTAGGTCCTTCCTACGGAGGGGAAGCGGTGTGGCTCGAAGGGACGCGGAATTGCCCGACCTCTCTCCTCTATTCGACCAGCGCGGTCAAGAGATGAGAAATCGGGGTCGGTTGGCGGGCATGGGTCAGTCTACCAACGGGGTGTGCCCTCAGTTCGGGGGCTCCAAGCGCTCCCAGGCCCAGCGCGTCAACTCGTGCCGCGTCGAGAGCTGCAGCTTGCGCAGAACCGCCGAGACATGGGCCTCGACGGTCTTCACCGAGATTCCGAGCCGCAGCGCGATCTCCTTGTACAGGTACCCGCGGGCGATGTGCTGGAGCACCTCGCGCTCGCGCGGCGTGAGCTGCTCGAGATCCGGGTCCGGCTGGGCCGGCTGCCCGGCCCCGCCGCGGGCGGCGGCGGCCGGGGCGGGCGGCGGGGCCGAGGCGAACGCGTCGAGCACGAACCCCGCCAGGCGCGGGCCGAACACCGCGTCGCCCTCGTGGACGCGGGCGATCGCGTCCGCGAGGTCCTCGGCCGAGATCGTCTTCGTCACGTAGCCGCGCGCGCCCGCGCGGATGACCGCGATGACGTCCTCGGGGTCGTCGGAGACGCTGAGCGCCAGGAACTTCGGCTGCGGGTCGTCCTGGCTCCGTGTCCGCGGGATGACGTCCGCGCCGCTGCCGTCGGGCAGGTGGACGTCGAGGAGCACGACGTCGGGCCGCAGCCGGCCGACCGCCTCGACCGCCTCGGCGACCGACGCGGCCTCCCCGACCACCTCGACGCGCGGCTCGAGCTCGGCCCGCACGCCCGAGCGGAACAGCGCGTGGTCGTCGACGATGAGGACCCTGATCCCGCTCACAGCGTCAGCTCCAGCTCGACCTCGGTGCCCTGCCCCGGCGCGGCGTGGACGACCGCGCGGCCGCCGTGGCGCTCCATCCGCCCGACGATCGACTCGCTGATGCCGCGCCGGTCGGCGCGCACGTCGGAGGGGTCGAAGCCGGGGCCGCGGTCACGGACGAACACGGTGGCGACCCCGTCGGACGCCTCGGCGTAGACCGACACGTCGCCGCCGCCGTGGCGGGCGGCGTTGAGCATCGCCTCGCGCGCGGCGGCGACGAGCGCCTCGCCGCGCTCGTCGAGCTCGACGTCGCCGACCGCGACGACCTCGACGGTCGCGCCGTGCGCCTGCTCGATCTCCCCGGCCGCGGCCTCCAGCGCGGCCCGCAGCCGGCGCGGCTCGTCCGAGCTCTGCCGCCGTCCCGACAGCCAGGCGCGCAGCTCGCGCTCCTGCGCGCGCGCCAGCGCGGCGACCTGGGCCGGGTCGTCGGCGCGCTTCTGCACGAGCGCGAGCGTCTGCAGGACGCTGTCGTGCAGGTGGGCGGCGACCTCGGCCCGCTCCTGCGAGCGGATGCGCTCGGCCCGCTCGGAGTCCAGCGAGCGCACCAGGCGGACGATCCACGGCGCGAAGATGATCGCCAGCGCGAGCGCGATGACGAGCGCGAACAGGACGGCGTCGCGCGCGGTGCCGATGAGCCCGGTGCCGCGGATGAACACGAACACCGCCGTGAGCACGAGCGCGATGCCGACCCCGGTGCGGCTGACGTTCGTCGCCGCCCGGCCGGTGCGCTCGCGCACCTCCTCCGCGGTCGGCGCCGCCGGCTCGGCCGCGACCGGGGCGCGGGGCTTGTCCCGCACGACCGGCGGGGCCGTCTCGGGCAGCCGCGCCTGCGAGGAGCGCCAGATGAGCGCCGCGCCCGCGGTCAGCAGCACGACCGGCCACGTCAGGACGTCGGAGAACCACATCCCGGTGGCGCGGAGCGTCAGCAGCGCGGCGAGGACGAGCAGCCCGGCGCCGAGGCCGACCTCCACCGCGCTGCGGCCGGTGCGCACGCGGCGCCCGGTCTCCTCGGACGGCAGCAGCATCCACGCGACGAGGTAGACCGGCACGCCGAAGCCGCCGAGCATCGTCGCGACGATGAAGCCGAGCCGGATGATCCAGGCGTCGGTGTGCAGGCGCCTGGCGAGCGCGAGCGACACGCCCGCCACGAGCGGGATGTCCGACGTGCGATGCATCGGCTCCCAGGCGCGCAGCCGGCGCTCGGCGCGATCGAACCAGCCGCCGGCCTCGACCGGCGACTCCGGGCGGTCGAGGGAGCTGCGGGTGGGCGTGGGCGTCTGTCGGGTCACCGGTGCGGTCTGCGGATGGACGGGGACGACACGGTCAATGGTCGCGCGTCAGGCCCAACGCGAGCAGGATCGCGCCGACCGCCGCGCACGCGATCGGCACGAACGCCTCGAAGGTCAGCCGGATGGCGCCCGTCGCGTCGGCGAGGAGGACCCCGCCGAGCGCGACGAGCGCCAGCCCGGCGACGATGGACACGGGGTCGGGCCTACCGCTCACAGCCGCTGTTCGTCCCCCGCGGGCCGTCGTCCCAATGACGATTCCAGCGCGCCTCGTCACCCCGGTCCCACCGGTCGGGGTCGGTGCGCCGGACGTCGAGATGGCCGATGCCGACGTCGGCGTCCAGCACCAGGCGCGCGTTGCCGGGCCGCGGCGTGTTGTGGTCGACCCAGTCGACGTCGATGCCGCCGCTGCCGCGCTCGAAGACGTCGGCGTGGCCGATGCCGATGTCGGCGTCGGAGCTCACGCACACATCCTCGGGCACGATGACGACGGCCTCGCCCATGCCCACGTCGATCTCGACGTGGCGCGTGCCGGCCGGCAGGTCGGCGCCGCGCAGGTCGAGCACGAGCCGGCCCGCGCCGATCTCGTAGCGGTCCTGCACCGCCTGGGCGCTGCCGGGCCGGTACGTGCGCTCGCCGACGCCGCCGTCGAGGTCGATCCCGGCCGCCGCGACGAACGCGGCGGGCAGCGCGACGGCGAGTGCCGGGAGGATGAGCCAGCGCACCGGCCGCACGAACGCGGCGGCGACGAGCACCACGCCCGCGGCGATGACCATGATCGCGACGACCGTGCCGCCGCCGACGCCGGCGCCCCAGAACGAGGCGAACGCCAGCAGCGTCAGCAGCAGGACGAGGGCGAGGCCGAGCAGCGTCGCGCGCAGGATCGAGCCGGCGTCCCGCTCGGGCCGCCGGCCGGTGACCGCCCACGAGACCGCCAGGCCGACGACGACGAGGAACGCGAACGGCACGATGATCCCGCCCGCCACGAGCGCGGGCCCGAACAACAGCGGGCCGGCGACGAGGACGAGCAGGACGACGCCGAGGATCACCAGCCCGCGGTTGCGCTCGGGCGGGCCGGCGGCCGCGGTCCCGGCCGCGCCCTCGACCTCGTCCTCGTTGGGGACGAGCAGGATCGCGGCGAGGTAGAGCAGCGCGCCGGCGCCGCCGAAGAACGTCAGCACGACGATCGCGATCCGGACGATCACCGGGTCGATGCCGAAGTACCGGCCCAGGCCGCCGGCGACGCCGGCGATCATGCGGTCGCTGCGCGAGCGCAGGAGCCGGCCACGGGGCGGCGGCGGGTCGCCGCCGCTCATCTGCCGGGTCTCGGCGGTGTCGCCGGTCGGGCGCTCGGGTTCATCAGGAGGAAGGTTCGCGGACATGGCACCAGCGTGCCGACGGTCTGTCGAATCGACCATTGGGAATGGTCCCTAGGGAGACCCTTAGGAGACCCGGTCCCGGGCTCAGGGTCCGGGCGCGGGGCCGGCCGTCCTCCGCCGGCACCGAGCCCGCGGCCCCGCGTCAGTCGCGCATCGCCGGGAACAGGATGACCTCCCGCAGCGAGCGGCGGCCGGTGAGGATCATGACCAGCCGGTCGATCCCCAGGCCGACGCCCCCGGTGGGCGGCATCCCCTGCTCGAGCGCCTCGACGAACGCCTCGTCGTAGGGCTGGGCCTCCTCGTCCCCGGCGAGCGACAGGCGCTGCTGGGACTCGAAGCGGCGCCGCTGCTCGTCGGGGTCGTTGAGCTCGGTGAACGCGTTCGCGATCTCCATCCCGCCGCAGTACGCCTCCCAGCGCTCGACGAGGTCGCGGTCCTCGGAGCGGTGGTCCTTGGCGAACGGCGACAGCGCCTTGGGGTAGTCCATGACGAACGTCGGCTGGACGAGGTGCGGCTCGACGTACTTGGACAGCAGGTCGTCGACGAGCTGCGGCCACGTCTTGCCGGCGACGTCGAGGTCGACCCCGTCCGCCGCCTCGATCGCCGCGACGAGCGCGTCGTGCTCGCGGTGCTCGTCCACGTCGACCCCGGTCTTCTCGAGGATCGCGTCGCGCAGCGTCACCCGCCGCCACGGCGGCGTGAAGTCGATGTCGCCGTCGTAGCCGATCGCCTCCGCGATCGTGTTGACGAGCGTCTCGAGCCGCGCGGCCTCGTCGTGGTAGTCGGCGTACGCCTCGTACCACTCGACCATCGTGAACTCCGGGTTGTGCTTGTGCGAGACGCCCTCGTTGCGGAAGTTCTTGCCGACCTCGTACACGCGCTCCAGGCCGCCGACGATGAGGCGCTTGAGGTACAGCTCGGTGGCGATCCGCAGGTACAGGTCGCGGTCGAGCTGGTTGTGGTGCGTGACGAACGGGCGCGCCAGCGCGCCGCCGTAGAGCGGGACGAGCACCGGCGTCTCGACCTCGACGAAGCCCTCGTCGTCGAAGTAGCGGCGCAGCGTCGTGATGATCTTCGCGCGCTTGATGAAGAGCTCCCGGGTCTCCGGGTGGCTCATGAGGTCGAGCTCGCGGCGGCGGTAGCGCAGCTCGACGTCCTGCACGCCGTGGAACTTGTCCGGCGGCGGGCGCAGCGACTTGGCCAGGACCGTGAAGTCCTCGAGCTGGACGGTCAGCTCGCCGCGCCGCGACACGAAGACGCGGCCGTCGACGCCGATGAGGTCGCCGAGGTCGAGGTCGAGCAGGCGCTCGTGGCGCTCGGCCCCGAGCACGTCGACCTTCGACTGGAGCTGGATGCGGCCGGAGCGGTCCTCGAGGTCGAGGAACGCCATCCTGCCCTGGCCGCGGCGGGCGACGAGGCGTCCGGCAACGCGGACACGGTCCTCGGTCTCCGTCCCCGCCGCCAGCCCGGCGTGGGCCTCGTGGACGGAGGCGATCGGCGTGACCCCCGGGAACCGGTGAGGAAAGGGGTCGATGCCTGCGGCGCGCAGCTCCTCGAGCTTGGCGCGCCGCGTACCGAGGAGATCGTCTTCGCTCAGGCGCTGACCTCGATCTTCTGGATCGTGAACTCGCGCTGGTCGCCGTTCGGCAGCTTGACGGTGACCTTGTCGCCCTTGGAGTGCCCCAGGAGCGCGCGGCCGACCGGCGACTCGTTGGACAGCTTCTTCTCGGCCGGGTTGGCCTCGGTCGAGCCGACGATCGTGTACGTCGCCGACTTGCCCTTGTCGTCCTTGACCTTCACCGTCGTGCCGACGGCGACCACGTCGCTGGAGAGCTCCTTCGCGTCCACGACGGTGGCCGACCGGAGCTTCTCCTCGAGCATGAGGATGCGCTGCTCGAGCATCGCCTGCTCGTTCTTGGCGTCGTCGTACTCGGAGTTCTCGGAGATGTCCCCGTACTCCCGCGCGTCCTTGATGCGCTCCGCGACCTCGCGGCGCTTGACGGTCGTGAGTTCCTCGAGCTCGGCCTTGAGCTTCTCGAGTCCCTCCGGGGTGAGGATGACGTCCTTCGGCATGGGTGGTCCAGGCGTTCGGGGGCGCGAAAGGTGGCGAAGCGTAGCAGCGCCTGCTACGCAGGTTGCAAGGTGCCGGACGCGGCGATCACGGCGCGTGCCTCCTCGACCGTCGAGGTCTGCTGGAGGGCCTGATGGAGGTCCTTGCCGCCCCCCAGCCGCTCGACGTACCAAGGGTAGAACTTGCGCAGGTAGCGGCCGGCGCGCTCGGCGCCGAGATGCTCGACGGCGCGGTCCATGACCCAGTGCAGCTCCTCGACCACCTCGCCGGGCGTCGGGTCGTCGTCGCGCTCGCCGAGCAGCCGCGCGAACAGCCACGGGTTGCCGAGCCCGCCGCGCGCGATCATGACCGCGTCGGCGCCCGTGTAGTTCCAGGCGTCGACGATCCAGCGGGGGTCGTTCATCCCGCCGGAGAGGATCACCGGGACGCTGAGCGACGCGCACACCTCGCGCGCCAGGTCCAGGTCGGGCGTGCCCTTGTGGTGGACCTGGGCCGACCGCGGGTGGAACGTGATCGCCGCGACGCCCGCCTCGTCGACGAGCCGGTGCGCCAGCTCGACGCCGCGCGTGTCGCCGCGCCGCGCGCCCGAGCGCAGCTTGACCGTGACCGGCAGGCCCGACCCCTCGCGGGCGGCGCGCGCGACCGCGACCGCGGTGTCCTGGTCCTCGAGCATCGCCGCGCCCGCCCCGGTCTTCATGACCTTCGGGACCGGGCAGCCCATGTTCAGGTCGATGAAGTCGACCTCGGTGTGCTCGGCGACGTAGGCGGCCGCCGAGCGCATGATGTCCGGGTCATGGCCGAAGAGCTGCAGCGCGACCGGGCCGGTGCGGCGCTCGTCGGGGTGCACGCGCAGCAGCTCGCGGAGCGTCTTCTCGCTGCGGTAGTGGATCGCGTGGCTGGAGACCATCTCCGACACCGCCAGGCCGGCGCCGTAGCGCTTGGCCTGCAGCCGCACGAACCAGTTGCCGATCCCCGCGAGCGGTGCGAGCACCACGCGGTTGGGGATCGTGACCGGGCCGATGTTCCAGGGCTCTGTGAGTCGCCGCGACACGCCCACGAGTCTAGGAGCGGTTCTTCTCGTAGATGAGCCGCAGTCCCGTGAGCGTCAGGAGGTCGTCGACCTCGTCGATCTCGTCGGTGAACGGGATGATCGTCCGCGACAGGCCGCCGGTCGCGATCGTGTCGAGGTCGTCGCCGAGCTCGTCGCGCAGCCGGCGGATGATCCCGTCGATCGCGCCCGCGTACCCGTAGAGGATCCCCGAGCGGATCGCGTCGACGGTCGACTTGCCGATGACGCCGCGCGGCTCGGCGAGGTCGATCCGCGGCAGCTTGGCGCCGCGCTCGGTCAGCGCGTCGAGGCTGATCTCGATGCCGGGGAGGATCACGCCGCCGAGGTACTCCCCGGCGGCCGAGACGATGTCGAACGTCGTCGCGGTGCCGAAGTCGACGCACACCGCCGCCCCGTCGAAGCGCGCGCGCAGCGCGACGCTGTTGACGAGCCGGTCGGCGCCGATCTCACGCGGGTTGTCGTACCGGATCGCCAGGCCGGTGCGGACGCCCGGCCCGACGACGAGGATCTCGCTGCCCAGGTAGCGCTGCCCCATCTCGCGCCACTCGGCCTCGAGCTGCGGGACGGTGCTGGAGACGATCGCCGCGCCGAGGTCCTCGAAGGTCAGCCCGCGCAGCGCCAGGAGCGCGCGCAGCGCCGCGCCCAGCTCGTCGGCGGTCGACGTCCGCACGGTCGCGAACCGCCAGTGCTCGACGAGCCGGTCACCGTCGAAGGTGCCGAAGTGGGTCTGGGTGTTGCCGACGTCGACGACGAGGAGCACGAGGGCGGTGATCCTACGCGGCCGGCGTTCCGGCGTGCCCTCGAGCCGCTCAGGGCAGCCGGAGCGGGTCCCCCGCGCGCCGCACGCCCTCGTCCAGCGGCAGGCGCTCGAGGGCGTCGGCCAGCCGCGACCCGTCCGGCGTCGCGAGGCCGAGGTCGAGCTCGAGCAGGGGGATCAGCACGAACCGGCGGGCGAGGACCTGCTCGTGCGGGAGCGTCAGGCGCTCGGAGCGGTACTCGAGCCCGCCGAGCAGCAGCAGGTCGACGTCGAGCGGCCGCGGGCCGTGCCGGACGTAGCCGGGCTCGCCCGCCAGGACGCGGCCGCGCTCGGCCTCGATCGCCTTGCACACGTCGAGCAGCTCCTCCGGCCCGAGCGCGGTCCGCACGCGCACGCACGCGTTGAGGAACGCGGGCTGGTCGGTGACCTCGCCGACCGGGTCGGTGTCGTACGTCGACGACGAGGCCAGCACCTCGACGCCGTGGGCGGGCAGCGCGTCGACCGCCGCCTGCAGGTGCGAGCGGCGGTCGCCGACGTTCGAGCCCAGCCCGAGATAGCCGATCGCCGCGCCGCTCATGCCGGGTGGTCCCAGATCCAGGCGTCGGGGTCGAGCTCGAGCGCTGCGGCGACGTTGAGCAGCATCCCCTGGCCGAGGAACGGCAGCGCGCGCTCGCGCGGGACACCGGCGAGCTCGGCGACCTCCTCGACGAGCGCCTCGTAGCGGCGCCGCGCGGCCGCCCGCACCTCCTCGTCCAGCGCGGCCGCGTAGGTCTGGAGCTGGAAGAGCAGCAGCTCGCGGTCCTCGAGCAGCTCGAGGTAGGCCAGGCCCATCGCGCGCAGGCGCTCGTCCGCCGGGGCGCCCGCGGCGGCGCGGCGGAACGTGTCGATCGTGCGGTCGAAGCAGCGTTCCACGCACGCGAGGAACAGGTCCTTCTTCGTGCCGTACAGGCGGAACAGGTACGGCTGCGAGATCCCCGCGCGGTGGGCGATCGCCTCGGTCGGCGTGCCGTGGTAGCCGGCGGCGGCGAACTCGGCGATCGCGGCGACGAGGACGTGCTCGCGCCGCTCCTCGGCGGTCAGGCGCGTGCGACGCGCGGTCGCCACCGGCTCACTCCTCCGGCTCGCGCCAGACCGTGACCGACACCTGGTCGACGGCGAGGGCGATCGGCGGCTCGGGCTTGGCGCACTTCACCTCGACCGCCTCGATCGGGTAGTCGGCCAGGAGCCGGTCGGCGATCGCGGTCGCCAGCCGCTCGAGCGTCTTGTACGAGCGCTGCTGGGCGACGAGCGAGACCGTGTTGCACACCTCGCCGTAGTCGACGGTGTCCTCGACCATGTCGGTCACCGTCGCGTCGACCTCGCCGACCTCGAGCGTCAGGTCGACGAGCAGCCGCTGGCCGATCTCGCGCTCGGCCTCCGTCACCCCGTGGTGGGTGTACAGCGACAGACCGGTGATCTCGATCGTTACGACGGTCTGGAACGCCTCGTCGCCGGCGTCGAAGTCGTCGGCGTCGTCGCCGAGGTCGTCGCGGTCGACGTCGTCGTCGTCGGCGGCCATGTCGGCTGGACCGTAGCAGCGGCGACGGTCAGCGCATCGCGGACCGGCGCGACGTCGTGGACACGGAAGATCCGCGCCCCGTTGAGGAGCGCGATGACGTTCGTCGCGATCGTCCCGGGCAGGCGCTCGCCGACGTCGCGCCCGGTCAGCCTGCCGAGGAACCCCTTGCGCGACGTGCCGATGAGCACCGGCCGCCCGAGCGCGGCGAGCTCGTCGAGGCGGCGCAGCAGCTCGAGGTTGTGCTCGACGGTCTTGCCGAAGCCGATCCCGGGGTCGAGGTGGATCTGCTCCTCGCGGACGCCCTCGGCGATCGCGAACTCCATCCGCTCGACGAGGTGCGCCTTGACGTCGTCGACGACGTCGTCGTAGCGCGGCGAGTCCTGCATCGTCCGCGGCTCGCCGCGCATGTGCATGAGGCAGCACTCGACGCCCGCGTCGGCGACCAGGCCGGCGAGCTCGGGGTCGAACCGGAACGCGCTGACGTCGTTGACGTACGTCGCGCCGGCCTCGAGCGCCGCCTCGGCGACCGCGACCTTCGTCGTGTCGATCGAGACGCGCCCCTCGCGGCTGAGCTGCGCGACGACGGGGATCGCGCGCGCGATCTCCTCCTCCGCCGAGACCGGCTCGGCGCCCGGCCGGGTCGACTCGCCGCCGACGTCGAGCAGGTCGGCGCCCTCGGCCAGCAGCCGCCGTCCCTGCGCCACGGCGTCCTCGGGGCGCAGGTAGCGGCCCCCGTCGCTGAACGAGTCGGGGGTCACGTTGACGATCCCCATGATCCGGAAGCCGGACGGCGGGATGGAGGGTGAGGGAAGCGGCGCCACCACCGACCATCTTTGCGTACCGTCCGCCCCGTGCCGGGCGGGGGCTCAGGACGACAGGGACGGCGTGCGCGATGCTCGCTGCCGCGAGCCTGCTCGCGGGGGCCGCCACGGCCCGGGCCGAGCCGCTGACGATCGCGGTCATCGGCGACTCGGTGGCCGAGGGCCTGCACCTCCCGGACGCGCGCACCGCGGCGCCCGCCGGCGCGCTGCGGGCCGAGCTGCGCCGCCGCGGGCTGCGCTCGACCGCGACCGGGTTCGTCGCCGCCAACCCGCACCCGCAGAACTTCGTCTGGCGCGGCTCCTGGGCGTTCGAGGGCTACGGCCTGCACTCGCGCAGCCCCGACGGCGCGTCGGGCTACACGGCGGTCGGCGGGCCGGGCGACAGCGCGACCGCGACCGTGCGCGGCGACCGCGTCGCGATCCTCTACACGCGCACGCCGGAGGGCGCGACGTTCCCGGTGACCGTCGACGGCCGGCGCCACGAGCTCGACGGCCACGCGCCGCGGCCGACGGTCGCGCGCCGCTGGCTGCGGCTGCCGCGCGGCCGCGCGAGGGTCGTCGTGTGGGGCCCGCCGCGGGGCGAGCTGCGCTTCACCGGCCTGCTGGCCCGCAGCGCGCGCGACGACGTCGAGGTGCTCGGCCTCGCCCACGGCGGCCGCCGCGCCCTGCAGGACACCGGGCCGCGCCACCGGGCCGCGCTGCGCCTGCTCGGCGTCGACGTCGGCGTGCTCATGTTCGGGATCATCGAAGGGCTCGGCGAGCACTGGAACGCGCTCGCCGACCCGATGGGCGAGCTGCGCCGGGGCCTGGAGCGCCGCGCGGCGATGGTCCGCGAGACCGGCCGCTGCGTGATCGTGCCGCCGATGCCGACCGACCTGCCGGCGCCGATCCACCGGGCGGTCCTCGCCGCCGAGGCGGCCGCCGCCCGCCGGGCGCGGTGCACGCTGCGCCGCGTGCTCGACCGGGTGTGGGAGCCGGGCGCGGCCCGCGGCGCGGGCCTGCTGCTCGGAGACGGCTTCCACCCGACCGCGGCGGGCTACCGGCTCGTCGCGCGCAGGCTCGCGCAGGCGATCGCGCCGGAGCTGCGCAGGCGCCGCTGAGCGACGGCGGGGCGAGGCCCGCTCAGGCCAGTTCGGGCTTCTCGGGAAGGTCGAGCCCGCGGGACTCGGCGCCGGCGAGGCCGGGCCGCGGCAGCGGGCGCGGCGAGGACGCGGGCTGGCCGCGCTCGGCGCCGGCGGGCACCTCGGGCGGGCCGGAGGTCGGCTCCTCGTCGGTGCCGAAGACCTCCTCCTCGCTCTTGCCCTCCAGCAGCGCCTCGAACTCGTGCTTCTCGATCGTCTCGCGGCGGACGAGGATCTGCGAGATCCGGTCGAGCGCCTCGCGGTGCTCCTCCAGGATGTCCTTCGCGCGCTGGTGGGCCGCCTCGACGATGCGGCGGATCTCGTCGTCGATCTCGCGCGCCAGCTCGTCCGAGTAGTCGGGCTCGGAGGTGAACTCGCGGCCGAGGAACGGCTGGCCGTGGTCGTGGCCGAACACGCGCGGCCCGAGCCGGTCGGACATGCCGAACCGCATCACCATCTGCTTGGCGGTCGCGGTGATCTTCTCGAGGTCGTTCGAGGCGCCGGTGGTGATCTCGCCGAAGATGATCTCCTCGGCGGCCCGTCCTCCGAGCGTCATCGCCATCGAGTCGAGCAGCTCGGCCCGCGTCGTGAGGAACTTGTCCTCGGCCGGCATCGAGATCGTGTAGCCGAGCGCCTGGCCGCGGCCGACGACCGAGATCTTGTGGACCGGGTCGGCGTGCTCGAGGAAGTGGCCGACGAGCGCGTGGCCCATCTCGTGGTAGGCGGTGATCAGGCGCTCCTTCTCGCCCATGACCCGGGTCTTCTTCTCCGGGCCGGCGACGACGCGCATGATGCCTTCCTCGAGCTCGGCCTGGCCGATCTCGCGGCGCCCGTTGCGGGCGGCCAGCAGCGCGGCCTCGTTGACGAGGTTCGCCAGGTCGGCTCCGGTGAAGCCCGGGGTCTGCCCGGCGAGGTCGTCGATGTTGATGTCCTTCGCGAGCGGCTTGCCGCGCGTGTGGACCTCGAGGATCTTCGCGCGCCCCTTGCGGTCGGGGCGGTCGACGACGATCTGCCGGTCGAAGCGGCCGGGACGCAGGAGGGCGGGATCGAGGATGTCCGGCCGGTTCGTGGCGGCGATGAGGATGATGTTGTCCTTCATCTCGAAGCCGTCCATCTCGACGAGCAGCTGGTTGAGCGTCTGCTCGCGCTCGTCGTGACCGCCGCCCATGCCGGCGCCGCGATGGCGGCCGACCGCGTCGATCTCGTCCATGAAGATGATGCAGGGCGAGTTCTGCTTGGCCTGCTCGAACAGGTCGCGGACGCGGGACGCGCCGACGCCGACGAACATCTCGACGAAGTCCGAGCCGGAGATCGAGAAGAACGGCACTCCCGCCTCGCCGGCCACCGCCCGGGCCAGCAGCGTCTTGCCGGTGCCGGGCGGGCCGTAGAGCAGCACGCCCTTCGGGATCCGCGCGCCGAGCGCCTGGAACTTCTTCGGGTTCTCGAGGAACTCCTTGATCTCGTGGAGCTCCTCGACCGCCTCGTCGGCGCCCGCCACGTCGCGGAAGGTGATCTTCGGCGAGTCGACGCTCATCCGCTTGGCGCGCGACTTGCCGAAGGACATGACCTTCGAGCCGCCGCCCTGCACCTGGTTCATGAGGAAGATCCAGAACCCGATGAAGATCAGGAACGGCAGGACGTAGGTCAGCATCGACAGCCAGCCGTTGGACTTGCGGCCGATGACCTCGAACGAGTCGACCTCGTTCGCCCGCTCGGCCTCGAGCAGGCGCTCGGTGAGGTTGTCGCCGTACTGCTCGGGCCAGCCGATCTCGTACTTCTGGCCGTTCCTCGGGGTGACCTCGAGGATGTTGTCCTTCTGGCGCATCTCGACGGTCTTGACCTGCCCCTTGTCGACCTGCGTCAGGAACTCGGGGAAGGTCGTCTTGTCCGCCGGCTTCTCGTTCGCGATCAGGCGCTGGGCGAAGAAGGCCAGCACCACGACGATGAGGATCGGGAACGCTGCGCTCTTGAAGAACCGGCTCATGGCAAGTCGATGAAGTCTACCCGGTGTTCAGTGCCGCCACGTACGGCAGGTTGCGGTACTGCTCGGCGTAGTCGAGCCCGTACCCGACGACGAACCGGTCAGGGATCTCGAAGCCAATGTACTTGGCTCCGACGTCCGCCTTGCGACGTGCCGGCTTGGTCAGCAGCGCGCAGACCTCGAGCGACGCCGGGCCCCGGTTGCGCAGGTTGCGCATGAGGTACTCGAGCGTGAGCCCGGAGTCGACGATGTCCTCGACGATCAGCACATGACGGTCTTCGATCGCGGCGTCCAGGTCCTTGAGGATCCGGACCACGCCGCTGGACTCGGTCGCGTCGCCGTAGGACGAGATCGCCATGAAGTCGACCGTGCACGGGACCTTGATCTCGCGCATGAGGTCCGAGAGGAAGAAGACCGCGCCCTTCAGGACGCAGACGAGCAGGAGCTCCTTGCCCTCGTAGTCGCGGGTGATCTCGGCGCCCAGCTCCTTGATGCGCCGCTTGAGGTCGTCGGCCTGGACGAGGATCTCGCCCACCGGCTGGGCGTTCTCGTCCACGGGCTGGTCAGGTGGCATGCGCGGGAAGCGGTGGGGTCGGCACCATCCGAAGCATGCCGTCTTCGACGACGGCGCGTACTCCGTCGCCGAGGTCGAGCGCGCCGTCGCCGAGCGCGAGGATGTCGTCCAGGCGCGCGGCGGCCCGGGCGCACAGGCAGCCGGCGACGTCCTCGGCGAGCCGCCGGACGACGAGGCGGGCGAGCGCGCGCGGCAGCATCGCCAGGTGGTCGACGGCGATCCGGTCGCTGCCGGCGAGCGCGGTCTCGACGACGCTGTCGAGCACCTCGGCCTCGTCGCGCAACAGCTCGGCGGTGCGCAGGACGTTGCGCTCGGCCGCCGGGTGGAGCCCGCGCAGCGCGGGCAGCAGCTCCCGGCGGACGCGGTTGCGCGCGTAGGCGTCCGACTCGTTCGAGGCGTCCTCGCGCCATGCCAGGCCGCGGGCGCGGCAGTACGCGGCGGTGTCCTCGCGCGTCAGGCCGGCGGCGAGCAGCGGGCGGACGAGGATCCCGTCCTTCCCGCCCATGCCGAGCAGCGCGCGGCGGCCGGGCGAGGCGGCGAGGCGGTAGAGGACGGTCTCGACCTGGTCGGTCGCGGTGTGGCCGGTCGCCAGCGCGGCGCGGCGGCGGAGCGCGATCCGCACGCCGGCGCCGAGCCGCACGTCGCGCGCCCAGGCCTGCACGTTGCCGGGCCCGTCGGGGCGCGTCGCGCGCCGCACGCACAGCGACGCGCCGAGCCGCTCGCACAGCTCGCGGCAGAACTGCTCGTCCTCGTCGGCCTCGTCGCGCAGGCCGTAGTTGACGTGGAGCGCGGTGACGTCCGCGCCGAGCGCGACCGCGCAGTCGAGCAGGCAGACCGAGTCACGGCCTCCTGACAAGAGCACGACGACCGGCCGTCCCTCCGTGAGCAGCCCGGTCGCCCGGACGCGCTCCAGCACGTCATCCATCGCGGCAGAGGGTATTGCGCCCGCGCCGGGGCCCGGGAGCGCCGCTCCTCAGTCCTCCGCGATCCGCGCGACGAACAGCTCGGTGGCCTCGTTGAAGCCCTTGAGCCGGACCTCGCCGATGCGCTGGAACTCGAGGTGCGGGCCGGCTGCGTCGGCCACCGGCCGGGTGACGAGCACCTCGCCGCCGGCCGCCCGCGCGACCACCCTCGCCGCGAGGTTGATCTCGCGCCCGTAGTAGTCGCCGTCGCGGTAGACGACCTCGCCGCAGTGCACGCCGATGCGCGGCAGCGGGCGCTGGTCGCGCACGAGCCGCTGGAAGCCGACCGCCCAGTCGGCGAGCGCCGCGATGTCCGAGCCGACGACCATCACCTCGTCGCCGATGGTCTTCACGACGCGGGCGTCGTCGGGGAGCGTGGTCTCGACCGCCTCGGTGAACCGCTCGACCGCGTCGACCGCGAGCTCGTCGCCGAGCTCCTCGGTCAGCCGCGTGTAGCCGGCGAGGTCGGCGAACGCGACCGCCACGCGCAGGCGCCCGAGCTCCGGCGACCCGGCGAGGTCGATCTCCATGTGCCCGACGACGTCCTGCTCGATCGACCGCGACAGGAAGCGCTGGTGCATCGCGTCCATGATCGGGCTGGCGAGCGGGAGCAGCTCGCGCGCCAGGCCCTGCATCTCCTCGGCCATCTCGAGCCCGGGGATGCCGTCGCGCATGAGCGGCTCGTGGACGTAGAGGTGGAACAGGCGTACCTCCGCGTCGGCGATCTGCGCCATCGCCTGGCCGTACACGCGCACGAGCTGTAGGAACGCGACGAGCGGGAAGCCGGCCGCGAGGACCGCCGCGACGTAGCGCAGGAGCTGCAGGTCGTCCTCGTCCAGGTGGTCGACCGCGCCCGCGCTGAAGCCGGCGGCGGCGTAGATGCGCTCGATGAGCGCGGGCTCGAGGCCGACCTCGGCCGCCGCCTCGTCGAGCGTGACGCGGCGCTGCTCGTCGCCGGGGAAGAGCTCCTCGGTGTAGGCGAACGCGAGCCGGCCGGTCTGCCCCGCCTCGCGGATGTCCTCGAGCGAGTGGCCGCGCTCGCGCAGGCGCGCGACGATCCGGGCGTGCGCCGCCGTCACCGGCGTCCACGTGCCGTCGAACCCGGGGATGAGCCCCGCGTCGGCCCAGCGCCGGAGCGTCTTCGGGCTCACCCCCGCGCGGCGGGCGGCCTCCGCCAGCGTCAGCTCGCCCGTCGACGACACGCCCGGCTCAGACCTCGAGCTGGGGGTACTCGGCGGCCACCGGGTCGCGGTGGGCGAGGTCGGTGAGCGCGAACCGCTGCCGGACGCCGGCGGCGCGCAGGCGGGGGCCCGTCGCGGGGTCCTCGGACATCGTCGTGGACGTCCGGTCCCTCACGTCGACGCACCCGTCGCCGGACGCGAGCTCGACCCGCATCGCGCTGTCCCGCGTCACCCCGGTCAGGAGCCGGACTTCCTCCTGGAGGACGTCGACCGCTTCTGCGAGCCGCTCGCCTTGCCCGTCCGGGCGGAGCCCGCAGTCTTGGCGGAGCTGCGCGTGCCGGTCGCCCTGCGCGTCCCGGCCGGCTTGCCCTTCGCCTCCGGCTCTGCGGTCTGCGCGGCCTCGAGCGCGGCGACGCGCCGCTCGAGGTCGGCGAGCCGGCTGCCGAGCTCCTCGAGCTCGTCGCCCGTCGGCGGGCGCAGCTCGTCGAGCACGTCGCGGACGCGCCCGGCGGCCTGCGCGAGCTGATCGATGATGTCCTGCGCGCGCTCGCGACCGGTGTCGGCCGCGGCGGCGCCCTGGCCGGCGGTCGCCTTGAACGCCTGGTCGACGGCGCTGCGGACCGCCTCGGCGCGGCTCGCGCGGCGGGCGCCCCGGCTGCCGGATTCCTGGTCTGAGGCCATGGGGCGAGTCTATGTTCCTGCGCCGTGACCGCGCGCCGCCCCATCCACCTGCACCCGACCGCCGACCTCGCCGACCGCGTCCTGCTCCCGGGCGACCCGGGCCGGGCGCTGATGCTCGCGCAGGAGCTGCTCCACGAGCCGAAGATGTTCAACCACCACCGCGGGCTGTGGGGGTACACGGGAACGGCCGCCGACGGCGAGCGCATGACGATCCAGGCCACGGGCATGGGCGGCCCGAGCGCGGCGATCGTGCTCGAGGAGCTCGTCGACCTCGGGGTCCGGCGCGCGATCCGCGTCGGCACGTGCGGCGCGCTGAACGGCGCGCTCGCGCTCGGCGACCTGGTCGTGGCGTCCGAGGCGCTGCCGGACCAGGGCTCGGCTGCGGCGCTCGGCGCGACCGGCCGTGTCCCCGCCGACCCGGAGCTCACCGCCGCGATGGACGGCGACGCGCGCGGGCTCATCGTCTCCACCGACCTCTTCTACGACCCGCGCGAGGAGATCCGCGACACCTGGCGCGCCGAGGGCGCCCTGGCGATCGAGATGGAGGCGGCGACGCTCTTCCGCATCGGCGAGCGCCGCGGCGTCGCGGTCGGCTGCATCTGCGTGGTCAGCGATCTCGTCTGCGCCGAGGCGCCGGCGCGGATCGAGCAGGACGCGCTGGAGGAGGCGGCCAGGCGGATGGGGCGCGCGGCGGCGAGCGCGCTGGGCGCCTGAGCGCGGCGCGACGCGGGACGCCCCGGGCGGAGCGGCTCAGAACGCGCTCGTGAGCGCCAGCGGGTAGACCGGCCCCGCTCCCTTCTGGCGGAGCTGCCCGCCCACCATCGCGAGCGTCCAGCCCGACTGGCGGCGATCGTCGACGAGCAGGCACGGGCCGGCCGGCGGCTGGGCGGCGACCGCGAACGCGCCGCGGACGTTGGCGACCTGCTGGGCGGCGTTGCGCATCTCGGCCTGCGGCGGCCGGTCGGCGGTGCGGGCCAGGACGGCGTGGAACGGGAGCCCGAGCCGCTCGGCGAGGCGGCGCGCGGCGTCGGTGACGACGTCGGTCGGGTCGTCCCCGCTCCCCTCGGCCTGCGCCCCGGCCCCGGCCGTGCGCCTGCGCGACGGCACGGCGCTCACCCACGCGACGGGGACGTTCCACGCGCGCACGAGGTCCGCCGCGGCGTCGAGCACGTCGTCGCCGACACGGCCGTCGGCGAGGCCGCGCTCGATCTCGGCCGACCAGCCCGCGTCGCCGGCCCGGGCGAGCGCCCGCCCCTCCTCGACGCGGACCTCCTCGGGGATCTTGCGCATCGCGCCCTCGGCGTCGGGGGCCATGCGCTTCTGCTCGAAGCTCAGCGGCTGCGCGCGCAGGTGGGCCTGGGCGGCGCGGACGAGCGCGGGGCCGGGCTCGCCGGTGAAGCGCGGCCCGGCGCAGACCGAGCACCGCCCGCAGTCGGCGGGCTCGGGATCGTCGAGCTCCTCCTGCAGGGTCCGCATCAGGCACCGCCCGTCGGCGCCGAAGGCGGCCATCGCACGCTGCTCGGCGCGGCGCAGCTCGGTCACCGCGCGGTACCGCTCGGCGTCGTACGTCCACCCGCTGCCCTCCACGTGGTGCCAGCGCGTGCCCTTCCGCGCGACCGCCCCCTCGACGTCGAGGACCTTGAGCATGGCCTCGAGCCGGCCGAGGCCGAGGTTCACGCCCGAGCTGATCTCGCGCGTCGTCAGGCCGCCGGGCGCGGCGGCGTGCAGGAGCTCGAGGACGCGGTCGACGTGGTCGCGGCGCGGGAACGCCTGCTCGATGAAGAAGTCCTGGATGCGCTTGTCCTCGGCTCCGCGCAGCAGGACCACGTCGGCGTGGTCGACCCCGCGGCCCGCGCGCCCGACCTGCTGGTAGTAGGACACGACCGACCCGGGCGCCTGGTAGTGGACGACGAACCCCAGGTCGGGCTTGTCGTAGCCCATCCCGAGCGCGCTGGTCGCGACGACCGCCTTCACGTCGTTGCCGAGCAGGCGCTCCTCGACCGCGATCCGCTCGTCGCTCGCGCGCTCGCCGCTGTACGGCTCGGCGCTCACGCCGTGTGCCGTGAGGAACGCGGCGACCGCCTCGGCGTCGCGCTTGGTCAGCGTGTAGACGATGCCCGAGCCCGGAAGCTCGGGCAGGTGCTCGACGAGCCACGCGAGCCGGTGCGCGGGGTGCGGCAGGTCGACGACCTCCAGGCGCAGGCTGGTCCGCGCCAGCGCCCCGCGGTAGACGCGCAGGTCGCCGCCGAGCTGCTCGGTCACGTCGGCGACGACCCGGTCGTTCGCGGTCGCGGTGGTGCCGAGGACGCCGACGCCGTCGGGCAGCAGGTCGAGCACGTCGGCGATCCGGCGGTAGTCGGGCCGGAAGTCGTGGCCCCAGTCCGACACGCAGTGCGCCTCGTCGACGACGAGCAGGCCGGTGCGCTCGGCGAACAGCGGGAGCATGCGCTCGCGGAACGAGGGGTTGTTGAGGCGCTCGGGGCTGATGAGGAGCAGGTCGACGGCGTCGTCGGCGAGCAGGCCCTCGACGGTGGTCCACTCGTCGCGGTTCGTCGAGTTGACGGTGTGCGCCCGGAGCCCGAGCCGGCCCGCCGCCTCGAGCTGGTTGCGCATGAGCGCGAGGAGCGGGCTGACGATGAGCGCCGGCCCCGCGCCGCGCTCGCGCAGGAGCGCGGTCGCGACGAAGTACACGGCGCTCTTCCCCCACCCGGTCCGCTGGACGCAGAGCACGCGCGCGCGATCCTCGACGAGGTCCTCGATCGCCTCGCGCTGGTGCTCGCGGAACTCCGCGCCGGGGTTTCCCGTCAGGCGGCGGAGGTGGTCGAGGGCGTCGAGCACGGGCATCGCCTCCACACTAGGCCCGGGGCTGGCGGAACCCGCCCCCTGCGTCCGTCCCCTCACAGGCGCAGCTGCGCCGCGGGGTACGTGATCGCGGTCCCCTCGACGACCGCGAACGGCGGGAGCTCGTGGTCTGCGAGCGCGCCGTCGGGGAGGATGTGGCGGACCGTCCAGCCGCGGACGAGCAGGGCGTCGCAGACCAGGCGGCGGTGGCACCTCCACCAGGGCGCCTCCGCGCACATGACCGCGGTCGGCTGCCGCGCCGCGAAGGCCGTGAGCTCGGCGAGGCCGGCCGCGAACTCCCCGGTCGCCATGTGGTCGGCGTAGCCCCGGAACGCCTCGACCTCCCAGCCGTCGTTGACCGACCCCGGGACGGGGCGGCGGCGGCCGCCGAGCGACGGGAGGTGCAGGTACGCGGGGAGCTCGGCCGCGAGGACCTCGGCGTCGAAGTGCGGGTGCCGGCGCGAGCGCGGGTAGCGGCGGACGTCCGCGATGCCGACGACCTCGTGGCGGGCGAGCAGCTCGCGGAGCTCGTCGAGCGTGCGCGACGAGTGGCCGATCGAGTAGACGACCCCGGCCACGTCGTCCGCCGAGCCCGTCAGGTGGTCTCGACGCTCATCCGCTCCTGCTCGCGGGGCACCGGCTCCACGTCGCCAGGGAGCGCCTCCGCGAGCTGGTTGACCGCGCGCGACAGCTCGCCGAGCTGCGTCTCGATCGCCGCCAGGCGCGCCTCGAGGTCCGACGAGCGGCTGAGCGAGGCGAGCCGCTCGTCGAGCCGGTCGATCCCGTCCTCGATCCCCTCCAGCCGCTGGGACACCGACCGGACGCGGCGGGTGAGCCGCTCGAGGTCGGCGGCGGACGGGATGTTCAGCGCGCTGAACGCGACCTCCTGGGCCTGGACGGCCTTCTCGCGCGTCTCGAACGCGCGAGCGATCGCCCCGCTGATCAGCGGGTTCTCGAGCAGGTCCTGGGCGAGCTTGCCGAGAGCCTCCTCGCCGCTCGACTGCAGCCGCTCGCGCAGCCCCTTCACGTCTTCATCGGTCATCGCCCGGCTGAACGGTACCCGGCGGTGGCCCCCATCGCGCACTCTGACCCTCGACTTGAGGGTGAACCTGCGCGATGTTGCATCGATCTGTGCAAGATCGGCGCCAGTCCGGCCGGGAACCGGCGTTGACGGACCAGGGGCGCTGGTACGTTCCGGCGCTCTTCGGGGTCAGGTAGGGGAAACCGCTCACCATGCACAAGCGCAAGCTCGCAGTCGCCTTGGCGACGGCCGGTCTCGCCACGGCGGCGCTCGGCACACACGTCCTGCCTGCCGAGGCGGAGCTGCGCACCTTCCAGGTCAAGCTCGTCACCGGGACGACGATCACCGTCACCGTCGACCTGCCCGCCGGCGTGGCCCCCACCGCGAGCCTGCTCGGCATCGACATCGGCGTCGTCTCGATCACCGAGGTCACGCCCCCGCCGTCGCAGCAGCCGGGCGTCGACATCCAACCGACGACGCCGCAGGCGCCCGCGCCGGCCCCGCCGCAGCCCCAGCCCGAACAGCCGGCACAGCCGACCCAGCCCGGACAGCCCGAGCAGCCCGCCCGCCCCGGCGACGGCGGCGGCTCCGCGGGCGGCGGCAACGGCGGCGGACAGGCGAAGGCGGACGGCGCGCCCACGCCCAGGCCCGGCGGCAAGGGCACGCCCCAGGCGACCACCGGCGACGCCGTGCGCGAGACGGTCGACGCGGTCACCGGCGCCGGCCGGGACGCGCGCTCGCGCAAGCGCAAGCGCCAACGCGACCGTCAGCGGGGCACCGTCCTGCGCGAGCCCGACGGCGAGCCCGCCCTGACGAACCCCGGGCTGTCGCTCGCCGAGCCCGGCCCCGCCCCCGTCGGCGTGCCGAACTTCTTCATCGACAAGTTCCGGATCCCGCCGTTCCTGCTGTCGATCTACCAGGCGGCGGGCATGGAGTACGGCATCCGGTGGGAGATCCTCGCGGCGATCAACGAGATCGAGACCGACTACGGCCGCAACCTCAACGTCTCGAGCGCGGGCGCCGTCGGCTGGATGCAGTTCATGCCGGCGACCTGGAAGCAGTACGGCGTCGACGCCAACGGCGACGGCCGCAAGGACCCCTACAACCCGGTCGACGCGATCTTCGCCGCCGCCCGCTACCTGAAGGCCGCGGGCGCCGACAAGGACCTGCGCAAGGCGATCTTCGCCTACAACCACGCCGACTGGTACGTCGACTCGGTCCTCATGCGCGCGCGCCTGATCGGCGGCCTGCCCTCGAACCTCGTCGGCTCGCTCACCGGGCTCACCCAGGGCATGTTCCCCGTGTACGCGAAGGCCCGCTACGCCGACGACCTCTCCGAGCGCGAGGCGACCAAGCGCGTCGCCAAGGGCCGCAACGCCGCGCTGCCGGTCGAGAGCGACGCCGGGCGCCGCGGGATCGACATCTACGCGAAGGCGGGCTCGCCGGTCGTCGCGGTCCAGGACGGCAGGATCGTCAAGGTCGGCAAGACCAGGCGCCTGGGCCGCTTCATCCGCCTGCGCGACGCGTTCGGCAACGAGTACACGTACGCGCACCTGAAGACGATCGCCGACCGCCACCCGGTCCCCAAGCCCGAAACCGTCTCGAAGGACGAGGTCCGGCAGGAGCTCAAGCTGCCGAAGAAGGACCCGAAGCCGACGAGGCCGGCGACCGCGGGCACGCAGCGCAGGCCGGCGAAGCCGGCGTCCGGGCGCGAGAAGGCCGAGGCGAAGACGAAGACCAAGGCGGAGGCGAAGGCCCCCGCGCTGCGCAAGGAGCGCCTCTTCGCCGCCCCGTCGCGCCCCGGCGCCTACGAGGCCGGAGGCCGCGACCAGCTCCTCGACCACGGCCTGCTGCCCGCCGACGCGAAGCTCGAGCGGTACTTCGTCAAGGACTTCGGCCTCGAGCCCGACGAGGTCACGCTCAAGCGCCTCGAGGTGGGCTCGAGGGTCGTCGGCGGCACGATCCTCGGCCGGATCGGCAGGACGTCGGAGACCACCGCGCCGCACATGCTCTTCGAGATCCGGCCGGCCGGCCGCGGCGCGCCGCGGATCGACCCCAAGCCGATCCTCGACGGCTGGAAGCTCCTGGAGACGACCGCGATCTACCGGGCCAAGGGCAAGAACCCGTTCTTCGGGCCGGACGCCAAGACGCCGTCGATCGGCCAGATCCTGCTCATGAGCAAGGCCGAGCTCGAGAAGCGCGTCCTGCGCAACCCGCGCATCGAGCTGTACGCGTGCGGCCGGCGCGACATCGAGGGCTCGCGGATCGACCGCCGCGTCCTGGCGACGCTCGAGTTCCTCGCCGCCTCGGGCCTGCGGCCCGGCGTCACCTCGCTGCAGTGCGGGCACTCGACGTACACGACGTCAGGCAACGTCTCGCACCACTCGGTCGGCTCGGCCGTCGACATCGCGAAGATCAACGGCATCCCGATCCTCGGCCACCAGGGCGAGGGCTCGATCACCGACATCACCGTCCGGCGCCTGCTGACGCTGCAGGGCACGATGAAGCCCGCCCAGATCATCACGCTCATGGACTACGACGGCGCCGACAACACGCTCGCGATGGCCGACCACCACGACCACATCCACGTCGGCTTCACGCCGGTGCTCGATCCGAAGTCCCCCGCGGGCCGCCGGCTCGAGTCCGTGCTGAAGCCCGGGCAGTGGATCAAGCTCATCGATCGGCTCGGTGAGATAGACAATCCGACCGTGCGCGCGAAACCGAGCAAGTACGCCATCACGGTCAGGCCCGAGCGGGCCAGCCAGGCGCACAAGGGCGAGTAGTGGCCGGCGGGGGCGGCACGCCCGCCGCGCCGCTGTTCCGGTTCGTCCAGTTCGAGTTCCCGTGGGAGCTCGGGCCCCCGGCCGGGCGCTACGTCCTGCGCGACCACGCGGGCGAGGCCGACCTGCGCGTGCTGGTCGTCGGGATCCTCGGGGCGAAGGAGCGCCGCCTGCTCGGCCGCCGCCGGGCGCGCGGTGTCGACCCCGAGCCCGAGCCCACCCCCGTCATGACGTCCCGCGCGACGCTCATCCGCGGCCGGCGGGTCGACGAGCGCGAGGCGCGCGCCTGGCTCGAGGACGCGTGGGCGCCGGTGCCGGCGGAGCTCGACGTGCTCAACCGGGTCATCGCCGCGCACCGGATCGCCGCGGCGGATCCGTCGGTGCGCGAGGTCACGCTCGACCAGGCGCTCGTCGTCCGCGTCGGCTACGGCCGGGGCGAGGAGGTCGCCGACGGCCGCTGGACCGAGGCGGTCGAGCCCCGGCCGCCGAAGGGCGAGCGCCGCTCGCGGGCCGGCGTGCTGCGCCCGCAGGAGCGCCTCGCCGCGCTGCTCGGCGGCCGCGACGCGGCGCTGGCCTGCGAGGAGCTCACGCTGCGGGCGCGCGCCGACGCCGACGCCGGGCGGATGCGCGAGGCGGCGCTGCAGCTCCGCGTCGCGCTGGAGGCGGCACTGGCCGAGCTCGAGGCGTGGCGCGACCGCGGCGACATGGCCGCGCGCCTGGAGGAGCTGCGCACGTTCCGCGGCCGCGTCGGGGACGCCGCGAACGCGGCGCTGCGCGGCGGGCTGCCGGAGGCGACGATCGACGACGTGTTCGAGGTGCTGGGGCGCGTCGAGGCGGCCCTCCGCGCCCGGACTGCCGCTTCGTAAAGGTAAGTCTCAGCTTACCCAGCGGTAAGCAGCTACTGACCGCCCTCGGCCCGGAGCGCTGCGACCAGCGCCTCGAGCTCCTCCACGACGTCGCCCCACAGCCGCACCGCCGCCTCGCCGTCGTACGGCGTCTCGCCAAGGGTCACGATCGCCACCTGCCCCCCGGTCTGGCGGGTCAGGTCGGGGAGCTGCGCGATCGGGTGGACCTCGAGCGACGACCCGATGCACAGGAGCAGGTCGGCGCCTGCGGCCCGTGCGTACGCCTCCTGCAGCGCGCGCTCGGGCAGGTACTCGCCGAACAGGACGACGTCGGGCTTGAGCGGGTGGCCCGCGTCGCACCGCGGCACGCCGTCGGGCGCCGCCTCCAGGCGCGCGCGGACCTCCTCGAGCTCGCGCCGCTCGCCGCACTCCAGGCACGACGAGTGCGAGATCGTCCCGTGGACCTCGATCAGCCGCCGCGTCCCGGCCTTCTCGTGCAGGCGGTCGATGTTCTGCGTGATGACCGCGTCGAGGAGGCCGCGCCGCTCGAGCTCGACGAGCGCGCGATGCGCGCCGTTGGGCTCCTTGTCGTCCAGCGTGTGGAAGCGCTCGCCGTAGAAGCGCCAGAAGCGCACCGGGTCGCGCCGGAACACGTCGATGTGGGCGACCTCCATCGGGTCGACGTTCGCCCACAGCCCGGTCCCGGGCGAGCGGAAGTCGGGGATCCCGGACGGCACCGAGATCCCCGCGCCGGTGAGCGCGACGACCGAGCCGGCGGCGCGGACGAGGTCCGCCAGCCGCCCGATCTCCGCGCGCTCCTGCGCCCCGCTCACGCTCGGGCCCCCGGCCGGCATCGTGTCAGCGACCCTGCCACCGCGGGCTGCGCTTGGCAAGGAACGCGCCGATGCCCTCGCGCGCGTCCTCGGTCGCGAACACGGTCGCGAACCCCGCCTTCTCGGCCTCGATCCCCGCGTCCAGGTCGCCGGCGGCCGACACCTGCTTGATCTGCTGGACGGCGAGCGGCGCCTGCCCGCCGAGCTTGCGCGCCCACGCCAGCGCGGTGTCGAGCAGCTCGTGGTCGGGGACGACCTCGTTCGCCAGCCCGAACATGAACGCGTCGTCGGCCATGAGCGCGTCACCGGTGAGGTTCATCTCGAGTGCCTTCGACGCGCCGACGAGCCGCGGCAGGCGCTGGGTGCCGCCGAAGCCGGGGATGATGCCGAGGTTGATCTCCGGCTGGCCGAAGAGCGCCGAGTCGGCGGCGATCCGCACGTCGCACGCCATCGCCAGCTCGCAGCCGCCGCCGTAGGCGATCGCGTTCACCGCGGCGATCGTGACGGTCGAGGAGCGCTCGAACGAGCGCAGCACGTCGTGCATGAGGTCCAGCAGCTCGCGCCCGGCGGCCGCGTCCATCGTCGTGAACGCCTTGATGTCGGCGCCCGCGCAGAACAGCAGCGGGTTGGCCGAGGCGATGACGAGCGCGCGGCGCTTGCCGTCGACCTCCTCCCACACGCGCGCGAGCGCGCGGACCGTGTCCGGCGAGAGCGAGTTGGCCGGCGGGTTGTTGAGCCACGCGATCGCGATGTCGCCGCGGGTCTCGAGCTGCACCGGCCCCTCGGCGAAGCCCTCGTCGGGCCGCGGCCACGGGAAGAAGCCCTGGCCGCTCTTCATGCCGAGCCGGCCCTGGCGCACGAACCGGCGCAGGATGGCCGGCGGCGCGAAGCGCTCCTCGCCGAAGCGCCCGGCGAGCTCCTCGAGCCGCTCGGCCACGACGTCCAGGCCGGTCACGTCGGCCCACAGGAGCGGCGGCATGATCCCGCGGCGGGGGTCCATCCCGGCGCCCGCCATCATGCCGACGTCGATCGCGCGGGTGTGCGCGACGCCCTCCTCGAGCAGCAGGCACGCCTCACGCACCGCCTTGAGCGCCATCCGGTCGGGCAGGTCCTCGGGCGGGTCGGCGTCGCCGGGGAGCTGCGGCTCGCCGTCCTTGTAGAAGCCCGACCCGCCGGTCTTCGCGCCGAGCTGCTTCTCGGCCACGAGCCGCTTCATGCCCTGGTGGACGTAGAAGCGGTCGGAGGCGTAGGACTCGGCGAGGTGCTCGGAGACGTGCAGGACCGTGTCGAGCCCGAGCTGGTCGACGAGGAAGAACGGCCCCATCGGCGCGCGCTTGGCCTCCTGGACGGCCTGGTCGATCTTCTGGATCGACAGCCCGTCCTCCTCCTGCGCGCGGTGGATCTCCGACAGCGACGAGGTGAGGATCCGGTTGACGACGAACCCGGGCACCTCGTGGCAGGTGATCGGCTGCTTGCGGATCGCCTGCGCGAAGTTCACCGCGGCCGCGACGGTCTCGGGGTCGGTCTCGTCGCCGATGACGATCTCGAGCAGCGGCATGACCGACGCCGGGTAGAAGAAGTGGAAGCCGACGACCTTCTCGGGCCGCGACGTCGCGTCGCCGATCTCGGTGATCGACAGCGACGAGGTGTTCGTGGCGAGGATCGCGTGGCCGGGTGTGACGTCGTCGAGCTCGCCGAAGACCGCCTGCTTGATCTCCATCCGCTCGGGCACCGCCTCGACGACGAAGTCGACGTCGCCGAAGTCGTCGTAGGAGGTCGTGCCGGTGATCCGGCCGAGCACCGCCTCGACCTGCTCGCGGCCCTGCTCCTCGGTGATCTTCTCCTTCTTCACCAGGCGCCGGACCTGGCGCTCGGTGACCTCGCGGGCCTTCTGCAGGCCGACGTCGACGAACTTCTGGTCCACGTCCTTGAGCACGACGGGGATGTCGGCGGCGGCGATCGCCTGGGCGATCTCGCCGCCCATGGTGCCGGCGCCGACGACGGCAGCCTTGAAGACGAACATGGCGGCTGACCCTAGTAAAGAGCCCCGGAGAGCTCGGCCTCGACCTCGACCTCGCGCCGGAAGCGCGCGAGCGTCCGGCGCAGCTCGTCGGCGAACTGGCGGCGGACGAAGAGCAGGTCGAGCAGCGGCGTGAGCGGCGTGGCCTCCTTGTGGCGCCAGACGAGCTCGAGGTCGATCCGCGACCGCCCCTCGCCCAGCGGGGTGAACGTGACGGTCTGCTCGCCGGTGATCCGCTCGTCCTCGACCTGCACGGTCTGCCCGGAACGCACCTCGTAGCGGGTGACGGTCTCGACGACCCGCCCGCGCCCCGCGGGCACCGAGTCCCACACCAGCCGCGCGCCCGCGCGCGGCCAGTCGCCGTCGAGCTTGGCGACGGCCTTGAAGCCGTCGATGAACGACGGCCGGCGCGTCACGTCGTACCAGAGCGCCTCGGCGGCGCCGGCCCGGGCCTCGACCTCGATCCCGGCGCGGGCGCGTCCCACGTCAGAGCACCTCGGAGCGGATGAGCTCGACCGACCGCGCGACCGCGTCGAGGTAGGGCTCGATCTCCTCGCGGAGGCGGTCGCGCTCGGCCTCCCCGGCGGGCGTCAGCCTGTAGAAGCGGCGCGAGCGGCGCTCGGGATGCTCCCACTCGCCCGCGACGAGCCCCTGGCTCTCCAGCGAGCGCAGCAGCGGGTACATCGTGTTCGGGTTCACCGCGACGAGCCCGCCGGTGACCGTCGAGATCCGCTCCATGAGCTGGTTGCCGTACGACGGCCCCTCGCTGAGGAAGTGCAGGACGAGCAGCGGCAGCAGGCCGCCGCGCCGCAGCTCGGCCAGCAGCGGATCGGACTTGCCCGCGCCGCTGCCGGACGCGGGCGCGCCGGCCGCCGCGCGCGCGTCGCTGAGCGGCGCGGCCTCGGCGATCGCCTGCTCCATCTCACGCCCTCGTCGCGGCACCTGACCTGAGCGTAGTCATCGACACGAGCGTGAGCGCCAGCCCGATCGCCAGCCCGACGGCCGCGACGTCGTGCAGCCCGTCGGTCGTCGCGACCTCGCCGAACGCCAGCGCGAGCAGCGCGGTCGCGAGGATCGACCCCACGTACCGGGCGGTCTGGAACAGGCCGCCGGCCGCGCCGGTGTGCTCGGCGGGCGAGCGGACGTAGAGCAGGGTCTGCAGGCCGAGGTTGTTCAGCCCGGTGGGGATGCCGAGCACCGCCGCCACGCCGAGCAGCAGCGCGACCGGCGTCGCCTCCTGCACCCCCAGCAGCGCGGCCATCCCGGCCGCCAGGCCCGCCGATCCGACGAGCAGCGGCACCGCCGGGCGCATGCCGCGGGCCAGCAGGCGCGCGCACAGCGGCGTCGTCAGCAGCCCCAGCCCGGTGACCGGCAGGAGGATGAGCCCGGCCTCGCCCGGCGTGAGCCCGCGGACCTCCTCCAGCCACTGCGGCACGCCGAAGAACGCCGCGTAGAAGACGACGTTGACCGCCGCGAACTGGAGCAGGACCGCGAGGACGCCGCGGTTGCCGACGAGCTCGAGAGCGAGGAACGGGGCGGTGGCGCGACGCTCGCGCGGCACGAGCGCCAGCGCCGCGGCGGCCGTCGGAGCGAGCAGCCACCAGCGCGGCTCGGCGTCGCCGAGCGAGAGCAGGAACGCCAGCGCGCCGACGAGCGCGACCGTGAAGAGCAGGACGCCGGGCACGTCGAGGCGCTCGAGCAGCCGGCCCGCGCGGCCGGCGGGGCGCGCGGCCCCCGGAGGGTCGGCGGGCAGCAGCCGCAGCGCGAGCGGCAGCCCGACGAGCGCGAGCGCGCCGTTGACGAGGAAGATCGCCTCCCAGCCGATGAGCACGACGAGCGCGCCGCCGACCACCGGGCCGAGCGCGGCGCTCAGCGACGCGGCCATCGCGACCGCGGCCATCGCGCCGGTCGGCGTCGTGCCGGCCGGGGCGCAGCGGCGCAGGATCGCCAGGCCGGCGGGGAACGCCGCCGACGTGCCCAGCGCCTGGACGACCCGCCCCGCGACGAGCCAGCCGAACGTCGGCGCCAGCGGGACGAGCACGCCGGCCAGCCCGACGACCACCCACCCGGCGCAGAACATCCGCCGCGGCCCGAACAGGTCGGCCAGGCGGCCCATGAGCGGCTGGCCGACCGCGCCGCCGAGGTAGAACGCCGACACCGCCCACGTGACCGTCACGAGGCCGACGTCGAAGTCGCGCTGCAGCCGCACGAGCGCGACGGCGATCATCGACGAGTTCAGCGGGTTGAGCAGCGTGCCGAGCAGGATCGTCGCGACGATCCGGCGCGGCACGACGGGCGCGGCGGTCACGGGCAGCGGAGGATCGCACGCGCGCGAGTGCGACCCCGGGAACGCCCCGGAACGACCGAGGGCCGCCCGGCGGGGCGGCCCTCGGAGACGGCGGGAGGCCGGCCGCTACGCCGTGGCGGCGGCGGGCTCCTCGACGCGGCGCGGCAGCAGCGTCTCGCGCGCGATGACGAGGCGCTGGATCTGCGACGTGCCCTCGTAGAGCTGCATGATCTTCGCGTCGCGCATGAGCTTCTCGACCGGGTACTCCTTGATGAAGCCGTAGCCGCCGAAGATCTGGACGGCGTCGGTCGTGATCTCCATCGCGGAGTCGGCGGCGAAGCGCTTGGCGTGCGAGGACTCGAGCGTGTTGCGCTTGCCCTGGTCGAGCAGGACCGCGGCGTTCCAGGTCATCAGGCGCGCCGCGTGGATCTTCGTGCCCATGTCGGCGAGCATGAACTGGATCGCCTGGTGCATCGCGATCGGCACGCCGAACTGGACGCGCTCCTTCGCGTAGTCGCAGGCGAACTCGAACGCGGCGCGGGCGATGCCGACGGCCATCGCGGCGACGCCGGGGCGCGTGTAGTCGAGCGTGCGCATCGCGACCTTGAAGCCGTGGTTCTCCTGGCCGAGCAGGTACTTGGCCGGGACCACGGTGTCGTTGAAGGTCACGGTCGCCGTGTTCGACGCCCGCTGCCCCATCTTGTCCTCCTTCTTGTCGATGACGATCGTGTCATCGCGCGGAACGAGGAACGCGGAGATGCCGCGGTGGCCGGCGTCCGGGTCGGTCTTGGCGTAGACCGTGTACCAGTCGGCGTACTGGCCGTTGGTGATGAAGCACTTCGAGCCGTTGATGACGTACTCGTCGCCCTTCTTGACCGCGCGGGTGCGCATCGACGAGACGTCGGACCCGGCGCCGGGCTCGGTGAGGCAGAACGAGGCGAGCTTCGGCGACTCGATGAGGTCGGTGAAGAACTCCTTCTTGACCTCCTCGGAACCGGCGATCGCGACCGGCGCCGAGGCCAGGCCGTTCGCGCCGAGCGTCGTCTGGATGCCCGAGCAGCCCCAGGAGAGCTCCTCCTCGATGAGCGCCCCGTCGAGGTGCGACAGGCCCGGCCCGCCGTACTCCTCCGGGGCGTGGGTGTTCATGAGCCCCAGCTCGTGCGCCTTGTTGATGATGTCCTGCGGCCAGGTGCCGTCCTTGTCGTACTCCCAGGCGACCGGACGGATCTCCTTCTCGGCGAACTCGTGCGCCAGGTCGCGCAGGTTCTTCTGCTCGTCGGTGAGCGTGAAGTCGACCATTGGGTGCTGAGTCTCCTAGTGGTGCGGGCGAGATTGTTGACTCGCGAGTCAACTTTCCTCCAAGGGTACTGCGCCGGCCGGCGATCCGGGTCAGTCGGCGGACGAACCGGCCATCATGTGCCTGTGGAGGAGGCGTTCTCCTACGTGCTGCTCGCGGTCGTGGCGGTGTCGGTGGTCGCGGCGGTCGTGAGCCTCCGCGGCGACCGTTACGACCACATCGGCCGCGGCGGGCTGTTCGAGGAGGAGCCTGGACGGACGGAGCAGGTCCCCGCGGCGGTCCGCGACGAGGAGGTCCGCCAGATGCTCGACGCCCGCAACGCGCGCCGCGTCGCCCGCGGGCAGGAGCCGGTCGACGTCGAGGCCGAGCTGGCCCGGCTCATCCGCCCGGCCTCCTCCGCCGACCCGGCACTGGCGGCCGAGATCCGCGCGCTCGTCGTCGCGCGCAACGAGCGCCGGGCGCGTCGCGGCGAGGCGCCGCTGGACGTCGAGGCCGAGGTGCGCCGGCAGCTCGACGACCTGATGGGGTAGACCTCCCGCCATGGCTGATCCAAGGACCTTCGAGCTCGACGAGCTCGTGAACCGACCCGGCACGTACTTCAACCCCCAGACGGACGTCGTCCTCATCGTCGACGACACCGTCGACGTCGACACCGAGATCTTCGACATGGAGGAGCTCGAGGGCGCCGACTGGGTGCTCATCTCCGACGAGGCCCCGGTCGACGAGGGCCGGCGCGACGCGCTCATCGAGCAGTTCCAGGTGACGCAGCGACCGGCGGGCGAGCGTCCGCCCGACGAGGACTACGACGAGGTCGACCCCGAGCCCGACGTCGTCGAGGAGCTCGAGTAGCGCGCCTCGCGGCGGTCGCCGACGAGCGAGGCGATCATGCCGATCGCGAACGCCGCGAGCACGATGAGCAGGCTCTCCACCGGGCCGAGGTGGACCCAGTCCTCGATGAGCAGCTTGACGCCGACGAGCGCGAGGACGACCGCGATCGTCTGGTCGAGGTAGCGGAAGCGGCGGATCAGCCCCTCGACCAGCACGAACAGCGCGCGCAGGCCCAGCAGGGCGAACACGTTCCCCATCCAGATCACGAACTCGTCGCGGGTGATCGCGAACGCGGCGGGGATCGAGTCGATCGCGAACGCGATGTCCGAGGCGACGATCGCCGACAGGCACACGAACAGCGGCGTCGCGTGGACCTTGCCGTCGATGCGGTGGAACCACGCGTGCCCGTGGTAGCTGCCGCTGACCGGGAAGACCTTGCGCACCCCGCGGACGACGAGGTTCTTGTCGGGGTCGGCGCCCTCCTCGACGCCGTGCAGGATCCGCCACGCCAGGAGGATCAGCAGGACGCCGAGGATGTAGATGATCCAATCGAACTCCTCGATGAGCGCGACGCCGCCGAGGATCGCCGCGCCGCGCAGCGCGAGCGCGAACGCGATGCCGAAGAACAGCAGGCGCGCCCTGAGCTCCACCGGCGTCGCGAAGTACGCGAACAGCAGGAGGAAGACGAAGAGGTTGTCGAGCGAGAGCGAGCGCTCGATGAGGTAGACCGTCGTGTAGTTGATCGCGCGGTCGGCGTCGTCGAGGACGAGGATCACGACGCCGGCCAGCAGGCTCAGCACGAGCCAGCCGATGCTCCACGCCACGCCCTCGCGGAAGCTCGGCTCGCGGCCGCGGGCGAAGAAGTGCAGGTCGAGCCACAGGAAGAAGAAGAGGGCGACGACCAGCCCGATCCAGTGCCAGGTCTCGGCCATCAGGCGTAGAAGAACACCACGCCCATCAGGGCATAGAGCGCCAGGAGCTGGAGGCCCTCGAACCACGTGCTCTCGCCCTCGTTGACGACGAAGTTCGCGACGAGGACCGCGAGCAGCACGGCGACGAGCTCGTAGCCGTTGAACACGAGCGCCATCGGGTGGTCGCCGACGACGAACGACAACAGGACGAGGACCGGCGCGACGAACAGCGCGACCTGGGCGCTCGACCCGATCGCGATGTTCACGCTGAGGTCCATCTTGTCCTTCGCGGCGAAGTAGACGGCGACCCAGTGCTCGGCGGCGTTGCCGACGATCGCCACGACGATGAGACCGACGAAGAACGGGCTGATGCCGATGCCCTCCGACGCCTCGTTGATCGAGCCGACGAGGATCTCCGACATGACGCCGACCGCGACGCCGGCGATCGCGAGCATCACGACCGAGCGGCGGATCGACCACGCCTCGCCGAGGTGCTCCTCGGCCTCGGACGTGGGGTTGAACAGCGCGCGGTGGGTCTTGAGGCTGAACAGCAGGCCGGCGGCGTACGAGCCGAGGAGGATGAACGCGACGATCGCCGACATCGTCTCGACGTCGTTCGGGTAGTTGACCTCCTCCTCGCCGACGCGCGGCAGCCGGCCGCCGTCGATGAGCTCGAAGATCGCCGGCAGCACCAGCGCGGCGGCCGCCAGCAGGAGCATGAGCACCTGGGCGTTGGCCGCCGTGTTGTTGAAGTACTGGCGCTCGCGGCGGGCGCCGCCGACGAGCATCGCGGCGCCCATGACGAGCAGGACGTTGCCGAGGATCGAGCCGACGATCGACGCCTTGACGACCTCCTGGAGCCCTTCGCGCAGCGCGAAGAACGCGATGACGAGCTCGGGGAAGTTGCCGAACGTCACGTTGAGGAAGCCGCCGATCCCCGGGCCGGTGCGGTGCGCGAGCTCCTCGGTCGCGCGGCCCATGAGCGCCGCCGTCGGGATGACGCCGAGCGCGGCGGCGCCGAAGATCAGGCCCGCCTCGGCGTGCGAGAGCTCCAGAGCAAGCGCGATCGGGATGAACGGGACGAGCAGGTACGGCCAGCCCGAACCGCTCAGCAGGAAGCTCCGGAGGGAGTGCACGGGGCGGGAAAGGTACCTGGCCGGCCCGTTCGCGGGCCCTACGCGGCGGTGTGGGCGAGGTCGCGCGCCGGGTCGATCCGCCAGCGCGCGGCGAGCTCGGCGAGCCGGTCGTCGACCGGCCAGCGATCGGGGAGCGGCGGGCCCTCGTGGTCGGGGGTCGCGCCCTTGAGGAGCATCGAGCCGGTGTTGTCGCCGATCGCGCGCAGCTCGGCGACCTCCTCGTCGCCGAGCGGCGATCGCCGCGGCACCGCGGCGAGCTCGGCGCGCTTGTCCTCGACCGGGCGGCCGTGCGGCTCCTGGATGAGCGTCGGCACGACGCACGCGACCGCCGGCTGGGCGAGGTTCCACGCGCACGAGAGCTGCAGCGGCGTGAGGCCGTGACGCTCGGCGATCGGGCGCATCCGGTCGAGCTTCTCCCGACCGGCCTCGATCCACCCGGCGGGGCGGAACAGCCGGTGGTCGCGCTCGGCGAACTCGTGGCCCGGCAGGACGTCGTCCCAGAACAGCCCGCCGTAGTCGACCACGCGCGCGATGACGCGGACGCCGTGGCGCTCGGCCGCCTCGAGGGCGAGCGACCCCGGCCAGGGCTCCATCGGGCTGAGGATGAGCATCGCCCAGTCGATCCGGTCGCCGAAGCGCTCGAGGCAGTCGATGACGTCGAGCGTGAACCCGTTCGCCGGGCCGGGCGCGACGCCGAGCATCCGCGTCAGGCCCGCCTCGCGCAGCGCGGCCATGCCGTCCCAGACCGCCTCGCTCGTGTAGCCGGCGCGGTCCGGGTTGTGCAGCAACAGCAGGTCGAACGCGTCGGCGCCGATGCGCTCGAGGCTGCGCTCGGCCGCCATCCGCAGGTAGTCCCCGTACGCCTCGGGGCCGCGCAGGCGCGGGTCGGTGAAGCGCGGGTAGCCCTTGGCGCCCTCGCGCTCACCCTCGTAGAAGTCGTGGCCGATCGCGCCGACGAGCGTGTACGTGTCGCGGTCCACGCCCCGCAGCGCGCGGCCGAGCACGCGGTCGGCCTCGCCCGCCCCGTAGGCGTCGGCGGTGATGACCGTCGGGATCCGCTCGTCGGGCCGCAGGAGCGCCTCCAGCCGCGCGTCGTCGAGCGGCCGGCCGAAGTGCATGAACCGGCCGCCGCTCCAGGTCCCGATGGCGACGTGGCTCAGCGTCACTGGCCGACGAGGTCCGCGCACTCCTGGAGCTTGGCGACGTCCTGGCCGGCGTCGGCCAGGCACTGCTCGTACTTCGAGCCGCCGGTCGCGCCGCCCTGCGCGCCGCCGCCGGAGCCCGAGCCGGACCCGCCGCCGCCGAGCGTGCCGTTGAGCTGCTGCAGGAGCTCCTCGAACGGCTTGGCGTCCTCGGGCTCGGAGATGTCCTGCTCCTCGTTCAGCGCGCCGATCGTCATGTCGAACGCCAGGTCGCCCGAGCGCAGGCCGCCGGCGTCCTTGCGCTCGCCCTCGGGCACCTCGAACTTCACCGCGACGTTGATGCGGCGCAGGGTGCGGTCCTCGGCGCCGGTCCAGATGTCGACCTTCGCGCTCTTGATCGCGTCGGCGATCTGCTTGCGCTGCGCCTCGCTGAGCGTCCGCGAGCCCTGCTGCTCGTCCTTGCCGGAGCCGTCCTGCTCGGCGCACGGATCCTGCCGGGCGGACGTGTCGGTGCGGGCGAGGATGCGGTTGACGTCCTCCAGCAGCTTGGGGACGTCCACCGTGCCGGTGATGTGGGTCGTGTCGGCCCCGCCGACCTCCTCGGTGCCGGCCTTCTTCGCGTCGCGCAGCCACGCGCGCGGGTTGACGCCCAGCGCCGAGAACGTGGTGGTGGTGCCGGACCCCTTGCCGCGCTGCTCGTTGCACCTGGCCTGCTCGGCGTAGCCCTCCTTGAACTGCTTGAAGAGCTCGTCGGACAGCACGTAGGCCTGGTCCTGGAACGTGACGAAGCCCTTCTCGGAGGTCGAGACCGCGCCGGCCTTCAGCGCCTGGCCGCCGCCCTCGAGCGAGGCCTCGAACGCGAACTTCGGCAGCTCGCCGGAGCCCGACGACTCGAACGGGCCGCTGAGGCGCACGGTCACCGGGCCGCTGAGCTGCGGCACGCCCTGGGCGTTCAGCTTCACGGAGAGGTCCAGGCGGCCGCTCTTGACCTCCTTGCCCTCTCCGAAGGTGTCGGCGAGGATCTCCGAGACGTCGCCGTCGTCGTCGCCGCCGCCTCCGCAGGCGACGAGGCCGAGCGCGGCGAGGCACAGCACGAGCACAAGCATGGGCCAGCGGGACATGCGGCCTCAGCGTACACTCGCGCGGCGGATGCCCTGCCGCACCATCCTCTACACGGGAAAGGGCGGCGTCGGCAAGACGTCGGTCGCCGCGGCGACCGCCCGCCGGTGCGCCGCGGGTGGGGCGCGGACGCTCGTCGTCTCGACCGATCCCGCGCACTCGCTGGGCGACGTCCTCGGGGCCGAGCTGTCGAGCGAGCCCGTGCAGGTCGGCGACCGGCTGTGGGCCCAGCAGATCACCGCGCAGGAGGAGCTCGAGGACAACTGGGCGGCGGTGCAGTCGTGGGCGGGCGAGATGCTCGTCGAGCGCGGCGTCGACCGGATCACCGCCGACGAGCTGACGGTCCCGCCCGGAGCCGACGAGCTGTTCGCGCTGCTGGCGATCAAGCGCCACCACGAGAGCGGCGACCACGACGTCCTCGTCGTCGACTGCGCGCCGACCGGCGAGACGCTGCGGCTGCTCTCGTTCCCCGACGCCGCCCGCTGGTGGCTGGAGAAGGTCTTCCCCCAGCAGAGCCGGCTGCTCGACGCCGCGCGGCCGCTGGCCCGCGCGGTGCTCGACGTGCAGCTCCCCGGCGAGGCGGTGCTCGCCGACGTCAACCGGCTCGTCGGCAACCTCATCGCGATGCACGCGATCCTCCGCGACCGCGAGCACGTGTCGCTGCGGCTGGTGATGAGCCCCGACCGGATGGTCATCGACGAGTCGCGGCGGACGTTCACCTACCTGAACCTCTACGGGTTCCTCACCGACGCGATCGTCGTCAACCGCGTGTTCCCCGATGACGTCGGGCCGTACTTCGAGGCGTGGCGGCAGACGCAGCAGCAGGCGCTCGGCGAGGTGCACGAGGCGTTCGCGCCGGTGCCGATCCTCCAGGCGCCGTACTTCGAGCAGGAGGTCCGCGGCGAGGAGATGCTCGACCGGCTCGCCGGCGCACTGTTCGACGCGGGCGGTCACGATGCGGGGGCGGTGCTGCACACGACGTTCACCCAGGGGCTCGTGGCCGGGCGCGACGGCGCGTCGCTGCGCCTCGAGCTGCCGTTCGCCGCCAAGGACGACCTGCGGCTGCGGCGGATCGGCGACGAGCTCATCGTCCGCGTCGGGCCGCACAAGCGCACGATCCTGCTGCCGCCCGCGCTCGCCGGGTACAGGCCGGCGGGTGCGCGTTTCGAGGACGAAGCCCTCATCATCGAGTTCGATGCCCCGGTCGAGGCCGTCGCGAACGACGCCTGAGGCGCTCCAGGCGCTGCGCGAGCGCCTGCAGGCGACCCAGGAGGCCGCCCAGCGGCTCGCGGAGGAGGCCGCCGAGGAGGCGCGCGCCCGTGCGGCGGGCGGGCCGGAGGGGTCCGCCGGTCCCGCCGATCCGGGCGACCGGCGCGAGGGGCGCCCGCCGCCGGCCGGCTGGGACGTCCCGCGGCGGGCCGGCGACGCGCACGCCGAGATCGACGCGCTCCTCGCGCTGCTCGCGCAGCTCCGCGACCTGCTGCCGCCCGAGCTGCGCGCGCAGCTCGCCGAGCTCGCACGGCAGATCCTCGTCTTCGTGCGCGCGGTGCTCGACTGGTGGATCGAGCGGATGGACGGCGGCGTGGCGCGCGGCGGAGGGCGCGACGACGTCGAGGACATCCCGATCGCCTAGTGCCGCGTCACGAGCCGACGGACGAGCTGCCGCGGGTCAGCCCCGAGGCGATCGCCGCCCACGAGGAGCGGATCCGCGACGAGCTGGCGATCCTCTACGGCCAGAAGGCCGGCGACCGCGCCGCCCGGCGGATCCTCGCGATGGTCGCGCGCCAGCCGCGGCATCCGTCGATGCGCCGGCTCACCGAGGACGACGTGATCCTCATCGCCTACCCCGACCACCTGCGCCGCGCGGGCGTCGCGCCGCTGCGGGCGCTCGGGGACTTCGCCGAGCAGCACCTGGCCGACGCGATCAGCGCGATCCACGTGCTCCCGTTCCACCCGTACACGAGCGACGACGGGTTCGCGGTCAGCGACTGCGACGCGGTGGCCGAGCAGCACGGGACGTGGGACGACCTGTACTCGATCAGCCGCCGCTTCCGGCTCATGGCCGACCTCGTCCTCAACCACGTCTCCTCGCAGCACGCGTGGTTCCGCGGGTTCCTCGCCGGCGATCCGCGGTACGCGAACTGGTTCGTCACCCCCGGCCCCGACTTCGACCTCTCGCGCGTGCGGCGCCCGCGCGCCTCGCCGCTGCTGACGCCGTTCCAGACCGCCGACGGCCGCGAGGTGCGGGTGTGGACGACGTTCGGCCCCGACCAGGTCGACCTCGACTACCGCGAGCCGCGGGTGCTCGTCGAGGCGCTCCGCGTGCTGCTCGCGCACGTCCGCCGCGGCGCCTACCTCGTCCGCCTCGACGCGGTCGGGTTCGTGTGGAAGGAGTCGGGCACCGAGTGCATCCACCTGCCGGGGACGCACACGATCGTCCGGCTCATGCGCCACGTGCTCGACGTCGTCGCGCCCGACGTACGGCTCGTCGCCGAGACGAACGTCCCCCACGCCGAGAACGTCACGTACCTGGGCCACGGCGACCGCGAGGCGCAGCTCGTCTACAACTTCGCGCTGCCGCCGCTGCTCGTGCACACGATGCACACCGGCGACGCCACCGCGCTGACCGGGTGGGCGCGGACGCTGCGCGTGCCGCTGCCGAGCGCGTCGTTCCTGAACTTCACCGCCTCGCACGACGGCATCGGCGTCACGCCGGTGCGCGGCCTGCTGCCCGACCGCGACATCGACGCGATGATCGAGCGCGTCGAGTCGTACGGCGGGCTGGTCTCCTACCGGACGCGGCCGGGCGGCGAGCACGAGCCCTACGAGCTGAACGTCTCGTACATCGACGCGCTGACGCCGCCGGAGGCGGGCGACGACGAGCGCGCCGCGCGCTTCCTCGTCACCCAGGCGATCATGCTCGCGATGCAGGGCGTGCCGGGCGTGTACCTGCACAGCCTGCTCGGCTCGCGGTCCTGGCACGACGGCGTGACCGGCCCCGACGACCGCCGCGCGATCAACCGCCAGAAGCTGACGATCGGGGGCAAGGGCGAGGACGGGCTCGACGTCACCGAGCTGCAGGACATGTCGACGCTGCGCGGCAAGGTCCACCTGCCGTACGTGCAGCTCCTGCGCCTGCGCCGGAGGCACGCGGCGTTCCACCCGCGCGCGCCCGCGTCCGTGCTCGACCTGCACCCGGCGGTGTTCGCGATCGAGCGCTCGACGATCGACGAGGAGCAGCGGATCCTCGCGCTCCACAACGTCGGCGCCGAGACCGTCACGGTGCGGCTGCCGGGCGGCTTCTGGCGCGACCTCCTGACCGGCGAGCGGGCGGTCAGCCACATCGAGCTCGGGCCCTACCGGGTCGCGTGGCTGCTCGCCCGGCGCGACGTCCTGTAGGCGCCGCGCCGGCGCGCAGGGTCCGGCGGGCGGCCGGGTACGATCCGCGGCTCATGGCGAGCTGGATCACCACCGCCCTGCCGGAGCGCCGGCAGACCGCATGACCCGGGACCCCGCGGACCGCATCCGGACGCTGCTGCTGCGCGCCGACAACCTCCTGAAGAACGAAGGCGACCCGGACGAGCGGCGCGCCCGCGCGCGCACGGCGCTCGAGGAGGCCCGCGAGATCGCCGCCGACCCGTCGGTCGAGCCGCGCGTGCGCGAGCTCGTCGAGCGCCGCCTCGAGATGCTGGGGTCCTGACCGGTGGCGTCGAGGCTGCAGCAGGCCTTCCGCGCGCTGGACGCCGAGCAGCGGCTCGCGGGCCTCGCCGCGCTCGCGCTCACCGTCACGCTCTTCCTGCCCTGGTACCAGGTGAGCGTCGCCGGACGGGGTGAGTTCATCGACGACAACCGGTCGGCGTTCGGGGTCTTCTCGTTCGTCGAGGCGGCGGTCCTGCTCGTCGCCGCAGGCGTGCTCGCGCTGCTGTTCGCGCGCGGCGAGCGGCGCGCGTTCCACCTGCCCGGCGGCGACGGGACCGTGATCTTCGGCGCCGGCGTGTGGGCCGCGGTGCTGCTGCTGTGGCGGGTGTTCGACCGGCCCGACGTCGAGGGCCGCGGCGTGACCGTCGGCATCCAGTGGGGCTTCTTCTTCGCGTTCCTCGCCGCGGCGGCGCTCGCGGCGGCGGGCTGGCGGATGCGTCAGGCGCACATCCCCGAGCCGCCGAACCCGATGGCCGACGACCCGCTCACCCCCGAGGACGAGTCGCGCAGCGAGCAGCTCACGCTGCCGGTCGAGCCCGAGCGGGCGGCGCGGCGCGGCGGCTCGCGGCGGCGTCCGCGCTCCTGACGCCGCCGTCGCGTGCCGCGGCCGGTCAGCGGACGACGGCCGGCGCGCGCTCGACCTCGCGACCGTCGCCGAGCCGCGCGACGAGGCGCAGCGCCGACGGATCCGCGCCGCCGGGCAGGACCGCGAGCAGCGCGCGGGTCGAGCGCTCCATCGCCACCGGGCGCTCACCGCCGGGCGCGCCGCGCAGCACCACGTCGCGGACGTCGGCGCCCGCGACGCCGAAGACCACGACCCGCCCGGCGACGCGCTGGACCGCGGCGACCGGCAGGTCACCGCGCCCGTCGCCGCATCGCGGGGTGCCGCGCAGCGGCGACGGCGGGCGCGCGTAGCGGGGCGGGACGCGCTCCCACGCGGCGCACACGCCGGCGCCCGACGCGGCCGCGGTGCGCGAGCGCCACGCGGGCCCGCCGACCGGGTCGGCGACCTGCGCCGCCGGCTCGCCGCCCTCGCGCGCCACGGTCGTGCGTCCGTCGCGCCGGACCTCGACGGTCAGCGGCGGGCGCTCCACCCGCCCGGCCAGGACGACGAGCAGGATCCGCGCCCGGCCGGTGCGGCGCCGGTAGGCGCGGACGCCGTCGGGCGTGCTCAGGCGCGCGCGGACGACGTCGGGGGCCAGCGCCACGACGAGGACGGTCCGCACGGCGCGCGGGTCGCGCGCGCCCTCGGTCCGCACGACGTACGAGTACGAGACCGGCCCCGCCAGCCGCGCGCACGTCCGCCCGCGTGACCGGTCCCCGCGCCGCAGCGCGACGCACGTGCGCCCGCCCGGGCCGGCCGACTCGGTGGCGGTCCAGCGCTCGCCGCCGCCGGGGTCCTTCACCGACACGCCGGGAGCGGCGCTCGCCGGGACGGCGGACGCGGCGAAGAGCAGAAAAGCGGCGAATACCGATCGGAGCGCCATTCGGGAACTCTAGAGCGGTGAGCCGTGTCGCGTCAGAAGTTCGGTTCGGCCGGATTGTTTCGCGGCCGCGGGTCCTCGTCCTCGTTCTGGTAGGCGATGTACCCGCCGACGAGCATCGCGGCGGTCGCCAGGAACACGACGAAGATCCCCATGCCGACGACGGTCTGCGAGCCGTACAGGTGGCCGCCGATCGCGATCACCACGCCGAGCAGCATGAGGACGAGCACGGGGGCCGCGGGGATGTCCTTCGTGGTGTCCGCGACGGCGAGGAGGAGCGCGAGCAGGGCCATGTGGCACTCCCTCCTATCATCCGGGGGACCCGATGGCCGCCGCTCCCACCACCGCTCCAGACTCCGTGCAGGCCGTCGAGGAGGGCCTGCGCTCGGTCGGCTACCTGCCCAGCGCGTCCGCCTCACTCGTCTCGTTCCTCGCGACGAAGCTCGGCAAGCCGGTGCTCGTCGAGGGCCCGGCGGGCGTCGGCAAGACGCAGCTCGCCAAGTCGCTCGCCGAGTACCTGCAGCGCGACCTCGTGCGGCTGCAGTGCTACGAGGGGCTCGACGAGGCCAAGGCGCTGTACGAGTGGAACTACCGCAAGCAGCTCCTGCGGATCCAGGCCGAGGCGCAGGGCACCGGCTGGGAGGACGTCCAGGAGGACATCTTCGGCGAGGAGTTCCTGCTCGAGCGGCCGCTCATGACCGCGATAGCGTCCGAGACGCCGGTCGTGCTGCTCATCGACGAGATCGACAAGACCGACCAGGAGTTCGAGGCGATGCTGCTCGAGGTCCTGTCGGACTTCCAGATCTCGATCCCCGAGCTCGGCCGCGTCGAGGCGCGCACGCAGCCGGTCGTGCTGCTGACCTCGAACAACACGCGCGAGCTCACCGAGGCGCTCAAGCGCCGCTGCCTGTACCTGTGGCTCGACTACCCCGCGCTCGAGCACGAGCTGGCGATCGTCCGCCTCCACACGCCCGACCTCGACGAGACGGTCGCGCGCAAGCTCGTCGAGATCGTCGGCATGGTCCGCGAGCTCGACCTCAAGAAGCCGCCGTCGATCGCCGAGTCGATCGACTGGGCGCGGGCGCTGCTGCTCCTCGGCGCCGAGGACATCGACGAGCGGATCTTCCGCGAGACCCTGTCGGTCATCGTCAAGCACCGCACCGACCTCGACCTCGTCGCCGAGCGGGTCGGGGTCAAGCTCACCCAGGGCTAGGAGGCCGCGCGGCCGTGTCGTTCGCCGCCCGCATCGTGGAGCTCGGCGAGGAGCTGCGGTCCGAGGGCGTGCAGGTCGGCACGTCGGCGCTGCTCGACGCGTTCGCGGCGATCGAGCAGGTCGGCTGGGAGGACCAGGCGACGTTCCGCGAGGCGCTCGCCGCGACGCTCGCCAAGTCGCCCGAGGACCGGCGCGTGTTCGAGCTCGTCTTCGACCGCTTCTTCTTCCGCGCCGCCGAGCTCGCCGCGCTCGAGCACGGCGTCAAGGAGCAGGCGCCCGGCGCGGCCGGCGACGAGGACGCCGAGGGCGCAGCCGCCGGCGACCTCGACGGCGAGCGCGACCTCGACCTCGACGCGTTGCGGGCGCAGATCGCCGCGGCGCTGCGCGACGGCTCGGAGGGCCAGATGCGCGACCTCGCGCGCCTGGCGATCGCCGCGTTCGGCCGCCACGGGACCGGGTCGGGCGTCATCGGCGTCGACGTGCAGCGCATCCGCCGCCGGCTCGGCCTGCGCTCCGAGCCCCAGCCCGACCTGCCCGAGGACGACCCTCGCCGCGAGGGGCTGCCGCGCGACCGGCTGCGCAAGTTCGAGCAGATGCTGCGCCGCGAGCTCGAGCGCGGGCAGATCGAGCGGACCGAGCAGCTCCCCCCCAAGCGCCCGCTCTCCGAGCTCGACCGCGCGCTGCCGACCGGCGCCGCGCAGGACCTCGCCGAGGTGCACAAGGTCGTCGCGCAACTCAAGCGCCGCCTGAAGACCCAGGGCCAGGAGCACCGCGGCCAGCGCCGGCGGGTGCACGTCGACGTGCGGCGGACGATGCGCGCGTCGCTGGAGACCGGCGGGGTGCCGATCGTCATCAAGACCCGGCCGGTGCGCCCGCGGCGGCCGGAGATCTTCGTGCTCTGCGACGTGTCGACCTCGGTGACGAGCGCGTCGGTGTTCTTCCTCTCGGTGCTGCACGCGCTGCACGACGCGTTCCGCAAGATGCGCTCGTTCGTGTTCATCGAGCGGGTCAGCGAGGTCACCGACGTCTTCGAGCACGAGCGCGACTTCGCCGCCGTGTCGGAGGCGGTCAGCCGCGACGCGGGCGTCGCCGACATCTCCGGCTACACCGACTACGGCCGGGTGTGGAACGAGTTCGTCCAGCTCGTCGAGGACGACCTGCACCCGCGCGCGACGGTCATCGTGCTCGGCGACGCGCGCACGAACGGCCGCGACCCGCGCGCCGACCTGTTCGCGGAGATCACGCGCAAGGCCGGCCGCACCTTCTGGCTCAACCCCGAGCCTCGCCTGTACTGGAACTACGGGGACTCGGTCATCGCCGCCTACGAGGAGCACTGCGAGGCGTTCGAGTGCTGGACGACCGGGCACCTCGAGGAGTTCGTCAAGGCGCTGACGCGGCCGATCCACGCGTCCTGAGCGCGGCGGGCGCCGACGCGACTGCGGCCCTACGCTGTCGGCGTGACGGTCGACTGGTCCGAGCCCGCCGAGCGCCTGCCGCGCGCGGCGGTCGTGTACTGGCGTGTCCAGGTCGCGGCGGTCGCGCTCCTGCTGCTCGGCACGGTCGGCGGGGCGGCCGGGCCGCTGTGGATGGCCGCCGCGGCGGTCGTCGCCGCAGCGGCCGTCATGGTCCTGCCCGAGGTGCTCTGGCGGCGCTGGCGCTACGAGATCCGGCCCGACGCGGTCGACCTGCGCCACGGGCTGTTCGCGGTCAAGCGCACGCTCGTGCCGATCCGCCGCGTGCAGCACGTCGAGACCTCGACCGGCCCGCTGCAGAGCGCGTTCGGGCTCTCGTCAGTCCAGTTCCACACCGCCGCCGGCAGCAACGAGATCCCCGCGGTCGACCGCGCGACGGCCGAGGCGGTGCGCCGCCGCGTCGCCGAGCTCGCCCGGACCCGCGATGACACCTGACGACCCGCCGCCCGAGGCGCCGCGCGGCGCCGAGCCGCCGCCGGCGTTCCTGCCGCCGGTCCCGGACACGCCCGCGGGCTCCCGCCCCGTCCCGCCGCCCGCGCCCGCCGAGCGCCGCCTGCACCCGGCCGCGATCGGCGTGTCGGCGGTGGCCCAGCTCAGGTCGCTCGCCCTGCCGCTCCTCGCCGTGATCCTCCTCGGCTCGCGCGGCGGGCCCGAGATGGTCGCGATCGCCGCCGCGGGCCTGCTCTTCGCGGTCGGCGCCGCGATCCTCTCCTGGCTGCGGACGACCTGGTCGCTCGTCGACGACACGGTGCGCCTGCGGCGCGCGCTCATCGGCGAGTCGGTGACGACGATCCCGTTCGACCGGGTGCAGGCGATCGACGAGGTCCAGGGCCCGATCCAGCGGCTGTTCGGGGTGGTCGAGCTGCACGTGCAGGCGGCGGGCGGCGGCCGGACCGCCGAGATCGTGCTGAGCGCGGTCACCCCGGCCGAGGCGGCGGAGATCCGCGAGGCGGTGCGGGAGGCGGCGGAGGACGGCGCGTCCGGTGGCGCCGGAGCCGCCGCGACTGCCGCTACCGTGGGCGAGGCCGGGGGCGGGGCGAGCGCGGGGGCGGCCGCGGGCGCGGGCCCGGCGGCCGGCCCCGCCGGGGCGCCCGCCGCTCCGGCCGTGGTGTGGCGCCTGTCGCGCGGCGACCTCGTCCGGGCGGCGGTGACGAGCGGCTCGCTCGGCGTCCTCATCCCGGTGGTCGCCGGCCTGTCGCAGGTGCTCGACGACGTCATCGGCGCCGACGAGGCGCAGGCGCTGCTCCCCGACACGTGGGACGAGGCGGCGCTCGCGGCCGTCGCGGTGCTCGCCGTCGCGTGGCTGCTCTCGTTCCTCGGCACGATCGTCGCGTTCGGCGGGTTCACGGCCGTCCGCGAGGGCGACCGGCTGCGCCTGAGCCGCGGGATCATCGAGCGCCGCGAGTCGTCGGTCCCGGTCGCCCGGGTCCACGCCGTCCGGATCCTCGAGAGCCCGCTGCGCGAGCCGTTCGGCCTCGCCCAGGTGCGGATCGAGACCGCCGGGTACGCGAACGAGCGCGCGACCGCGCAGACGCTGCTGCCGCTCGTCCGGCGCGACGAGGCGCCCGCCGTGCTCGCTCGCCTGCTGCCCGAGCTCGACGCGCCGCCGGTCGTCGAGCCGGTCCCCGCCCGGGCCGCGCGCCGGTTCGTCCTGTGGCCGGCGCTCGCGGGGCTCGTCGCGGGCGCGGTGCCGGTCGCGATCCTCGGCGTCGCGGCGCTGCCCGCGCTCGTGCTCGCACCGCTCGGCGCCCTCGCCGGCCTCGCGCACCATCGCGCGGCGGGTGTCGCACGCCACGGCGAGCACGTCGTCCTGCGCGCGCGCACCGCGACGCTGACGCGCTCCACGGCGATCGCCGACGCGCGCCGGCTGCAGACCGTGCAGACCTCGGTCAACCCGTTCCAGCGCCGAGCGCGGCTGGCGACGCTCGCGGTCGACGTGTCGTCCGGCCGGCGCCTGCGGGTGCGCCACGTCGACGACGGCGCCGCGGCCGAGCACGCGGGGGCGCTCATCGCCGCGGCGATCGCCGGCCCGCGGGCGGTCCGGCCGTCGTAGCGGCGGCGGTGGCTGAGCCGGCCGGCTGGTCGCCGGCCGGTCGTGGCCGGGGGGTTTGTGATGCGTGGGTCCTGCCCGCGGCGGGTGGTCCGGGCGCGGGTTCGGTGGTGCGCGACGGATCGCTTCGCACTGGTTCGGTGGTGGCGGGCGGCTCGCTCCGCACTGGGTCGGTGGTGCCGGGTCCGGCGTGGTCCGAACGGCCGCTGGTCAGGAGGTCGAGAGAGCGGGTTCGCGGTGAGCTCGTCCGGGCGCCGGCGCGCCCCCGGCGGATCTTTGGCGTCCGTGGTGCGCCTGGCGACCCATGGGTGCCAGAGATCCCGCTCGCGCGCGGGCGCCGCGGGCCGCGCGCCGCGGGCCGGACGAAACGGTCGCCTGCGCGCGCGTTTCGTCCGGGTCGCGTCCGGGTCGCCGAACGGCGCCGGCCGACGACGAACGACCCGGACGAAACGGCCGATCAAGCGCGCGTTTCGTCCGGCTCGCTCGCCGCGCGCGCCGCCGGCCGCGGCGAAGTAGGCATCCGCGCCGGCCCGGGCCGGACGCGGACGCGCCAACCCGGGCGGGTGTGTCGACTCATGCCGTCATACCGGGACGAAGCGACACACCCGCCTCGGGCCCCGACGGGTGTGTCGACTCATGCCGGTCATACCGGGACGAATCGACACACCCGCCTCGGGCCCGGCCGGGTGTGTCGACGCATGCCGGTCATGCCGGGATGAGTCGACACACCCGCCGAGATCCGGGTCGCGCGTCGCCGGCCGGGGCCGGCCCGCGGGGCCGTGGCGGGACCCGGCCGACCCGCGGGCGCGAGTGCGCGCGAGGACGCGGACCAAGGCGAGCGCCAGACGAGCCGCGCTCTCACCCCCTGACCAGCGGCCGTTCAGACCACCCCGCAGCCCGCCGCCACCGAAGACCGCGCGGAGCGAGCCGTCCCGACCAAACCGGCCGGGGCCCGGACCACCCGCCGCAGGCCACCGCCCACGCCCGCCGACGGCCCGGACCACCCGCCGCAGGCCGCCGCCCACGCCCGCCGACGGCCCGGACCACCCGCCGCAGGCCGCCGCCCACGCCCGCCGACGGCCCGGACCAGCCACGCGCCAGACCCCGCGCCGCGCCGACGCGCTCCAGCCCTCCCACCAGCCACCGCGCGACCCCGCGCAGCGTCGCCTTCGCGACGCTCGCGGCACCGGTCGTGCGGTGCCCCCGGAAGCGGCCGTCGGTGCGGACGGGCGAACGAGACGGCTCCCGGGCGCTCGGCGAGGCGCGCGCGCGGCGGCGACGCCCGGCTCCCGGCTCCCGAGCGTCGCCGCCGGCGCTGCCGCCAGGCAGGCGGCGGCGCAGAGAGCTGCGATCACATGGGCATCTTGGCGCGGCCGCGGCGGCCGCCGCGGGCCGACCGGCCCATCCACTTCGACGCTGACTCGAACGGCTTGGCGAGCCAGCGCCCGATGCCGGGCGCCTTTCGGGCGCCGCGGGAGCCGGCGTGCGCGGGTGCCTTGGTGCCGCGCTCGGCGTGCCGCGACAGGCGCGGCGCGAGGAACGCGAGGACGAAGAGCACGATGCAGACGGCCACGACGATGGCGATGGTCATGCGGGCGGCGTTACCCGCCCCCGCGGCCGCGTAGCCTTCGGCGCAGTGCGTGTTGGCGTGATCGTCCCCGTCCACGGGTGGGCGCCGTACCTGGCCGAGACGCTCGACGCGATCCTCGCGCAGGATCCCGCTCCGGACGAGGTCGTCGTCGTCGACGACGGCTCGCCCGAGCCGCTCCGGCTGCACCCCGGCCACGCGGCCCGCTGCACCGTCGTCCGGCGGCCCGAGCGCGGCGGCCTGCCCGCGGCGCGCAGGACCGGGTTCGAGCGGCTCGACACCGAGCTCGTCGCGCTGTGCGACGCCGACGACGTGTGGCAGCCGGGCAAGCTCGCCGCGCAGCTCCGCGCGCTCGACGCGTCCGGCGCCGACGGCTGCTTCGCGCGTGTGGAGATCATCGGCCCGGACGACCGGCCGACCGGCGAGCGCTGGCCCGACCCGCCGGTGACGCTGCCGGCGCTGTACGAGCGCAACCCGGTCTGCGTGTCGGGGGCGCTGCTGCGCCGCGACGCGGTCAGGGGCGCAGGCGGGATCGCCCGCGACATGCCGGCCGCCGAGGACTGGGACCTGTGGCTGCGGCTGCTCGTCAGCGGCGCGAGGCTCACGCTCGCCCAGGACGCGTTCGTCGCCTACCGCCGCCATCCGGGCGCGATGAGCGGCGACGTCGCGACGCTCGCGCTCGCCCAGCTCGAGCTGCACCGCCGGTTCGCGCGCGTCGTCGGCGAGGCCGTCCGGCGGCGGGCCGAGGCGCGCGACCTGCGCGCGCTCGGCGCGGGGCTGACGCGGCGCGGCGACCACGCGAACGCGCGCGCGGCGTACGAGGAGGCCGCGCGGCTCGAGCCCCCGCCGCCCGGCGACCGTGCCCGGGCCGCGGCGCTCGCCGTCCCCGGCGTGCGGCGGCTGCTCGGCCGGCGCGATCCCTACCGCGGCGCCGCGCGCACCGGCAGGCCGTCGCGCGGGCTGATCGTCGGCATCTGACGGATGCGCAGCTCGTAGCCGGGCTCGAGCTCCATCTGCCAGCGCTGGAGCAGCAGCGCGGCGAGCGCGCGCACCTCGACCTGGCCGAAGCGCATCCCGATGCACGTCCGCGAGCCGCCGCCGAACGGCACGTACGCGCCCTTGGGGAGCGCGGCCTTCGCCTCGGGCGTGAAGCGCTCGGGCACGAACCGCTCGGGCTCGGGGAACACGTGCGCGATGTGGTGGCTCGCCCACGACGAGTAGTTGACGAACACGTCGCCGGGGACCTCGACGCCGGCGAACGTGAACGGCTCGACCGACCGGCGCGGGCCGACCCACGCCGGCGGGTACTTGCGCAGCGTCTCGTCGATCGCCATCTCCAGGCGCGGCAGCGCGGCGCCGGTGAGGTGCTCGCCGGACGGCGGCTCGCCGGCCAGCACGTCGTCGACCTCCTCCTGCACCCACGCGCGGACCTCGGGGTTCCGGCACAGCTCGTACATGAGGAACGTGACCGTCGAGGTCGTCGTGTCGTGGCCGGCGAACAGGAGCGTCATGACCTCGTCGCGGACGTGGACGTCGTCGAGCGTGTTGCCCTCCTCGTCGCGGCAGTCGAGCAGGAGGCTGAGCAGGTCGTGGCCGCGCTCGTCGGTCCGCCGGCGCTGCTCGATCTCGGCGAAGATGACCCGGTCGAGCTTGCGCCGCGCGCGCTGCATCCGCCAGAACGGCGAGAACGGCCCGCGCATCGTCTGCAGGTGGTACTCGCGCGAGTAGAAGCGCAGGCCCTCCTCGAACTCGTGCGCCATGTCGATGCCGCGGTTCGCGCGGTCGGGGTCCAGGCCGAACAGCGCGCGCATCGCGATGCGCAGGGCGAGGTTGCGCGTCCACGCGTAGATGTCGGCCCCGCCGTCGCGGCCGATCGCCTGCACCGCCGGGACCGCCTCGTCGACGATCGTCGACGTCGCGGCGGCGATCCGGTCGCGGTGGAAGGCGGGCAGCAGCGCCTTGCGCGAGCGCCGGTGGAACTCGCCGTCGATCGTCAGCAGCCCGTCGCCGAGGAGCGGGATGAGGTCGCCGAACGAGCCCTCGCGCCAGCGGAAGTTGTGGAAGTTCGAGACGAGGATGTGGTGGTTGGCCTCGGGCCCGAGCATCCACACGACGTTGCCGTGGAACAGCCGCAGGGTGAACACCGGCCCGTAGCGCTCGTAGGCGTCGAGCAGGACGGGGAGCGGGTTCTCGAAGAACGCCGCCGTCCGCTTCCAGCTCGGGCGGGTGTCGCCGGGCGGGAACGGCACCTCCACGCGCAGCTCGTTGCGCCAGTCGCCGAGCAGGCGGCCGACCGGGTTCGTGCTGACGGGAGGCGGCGGTGCGAGCGGCATCGGGGCGAACCCTAGGCGAAACTGGCTGAGCGGCCAAACAGGCTGTCGAGCGTTCGGCGGGGTCCTGTCCGCCGATGGCGAACGGCCCGCCGGCCGGGGCCGGGCGGGCCGTTCTCGGGAGCACCCCCGCCGCGGGGAAGGGCCGCGGCGGGGACGTGCCGCCGGCGGTGGTCTCCGGCGACGTGGGTGCGCTCCGGGTCGCAGCTCGTCCTACGCGGCGCCCTCCTCGGCGGACGTCGCGCGCGGCGCGGCGCGCTCGACGCGCTCGCACGAGCCGTTCGGCGCGAGCGGGGTCGCGTCGACGATCACGTCGACCGGGTCGAGGATCGCGCGGTCCCAGCCGTCGCCGCAGGCGATCCGGTCGGGCTCGCCGTCGCGCGCGTGGATGACGTCGTTGCCGGCCTCGCCGTACACGAGGTCGCCGGTGGTCCCGTCGGCGGCCTCGCCGGCGGTGACGTCGGCGCGAGCCTGCGCCCACAGGTGGTCGTCGCCGTCGCCGCCGAAGAGCTGGTCGATCCCCGCGTTGCCGAACAGCCGGTCGTTGCCCGTGCCGCCGTGCAGCCGGTCGTCGCCGAGCCCGCCCTCGAGCCGGTCGGCGCCGTCGCGGCCCTCGAGCACGTCGTCGCCCGCCCCGCCGCGGAGCCGGTCGTCGGCGCTCGCCGGCCGCGCCGCCGCGAGCACGAGCGCGCGGCGCCCGACGACCTTGCGCACGATCCCGCCCGCCGGGCCCTTGCCGGGCCCCGCGCCGCCGTCGATCGTGTCCGCGCCCGCGCCGCCTTCGAGCACGTCGGGGCCGGGACCGCCGTCGATCCGGTCGGCGCCCGGACCGCCCGAGACCCGGTCGGCCCCGTCGCCGCCGAGCAGCCCGAGGTCGCCGCCCGGCCCGCCGAAGATCCGGTCGTCGTCCGGCCCGCCGTCGAGCGTGTCCTCGCCGCTGCCGCCCCAGAGCCAGTCGCGCCCGGGCCCGCCGTAGACGACGTCCTTGCCCGCGAGCGCGCGGACGACGTCGTTGCCGGGCCCGGCGAAGATGATGTCCACGTCGGCGGTCCCGGTGATCCGGTCGCGCCCGTCCGTCCCGTCGAGCTGGGCGGCCAGGGCGACGGACGGCGCCGCGGCGGCGGCGAGCACGATCAGGACGACGAGCGCATTCCGGGTCATACGCGCAAGCCAGAACGTCCAGCGCGCCCAGGAGTTTCGGTCCGGGCGCGCTATCCTCACCACCCGCTCGTCGAGGGGGCGTAGCTCAGTTGGTTAGAGCGCCGGCCTGTCACGCCGGAGGTCGCGGGTTCGAGTCCCGTCGCTCCCGCTCCGCACCGAACCGCGCGGGTCCGCAATAGCAGGGCAGAGGCGGGTAGCCCCGGAGTCGGTACCCGCATCGAGCCGCGCCGACCCGCTCCCGTCGCGGCGAAATCGGTGACGCGAGAGGTGACGCAGGAGCGTCCCGCGTGACTGCACCGAGCCCCCGCCGCACGAGCGTGTCGGTGCACGAGGCCGGCTTCGTCCTGCAGGAGACCGAGCGGGCCGTCCGCGGTCGGCTGCGCCGTGGCCAGATAGCCGACGTCGGCGTCGGGCGCGGCGTGCGCATCGACGCCGCCGGGCTCGCCGGGCTCGTCGCCGGGCGGCCACTGCGCGAGCTCGCGCTCGAGACGATCCTGGCCGGACGCCTCACGGTTCCGCGCCCCTCCCGGCGCGGCGGGCCTCCGGCCGGCCTCGAAGTCCTCGTCGCATCGTCCGGGCACCGGCGATGACGCTGCGGACCGCCGTCGCGCGAGCGCCGCGCCGTGCGCCTCACGCAACGCGCCGCCCGTCCGCAGCCGATGCAACGATGCCCGTCGACGAGAAGCCCGGCGTCGACTATGGTCGCGGCTCATGACGGAGCGCGCCGTGAAAATCGCTGCAATCGACCTGTTCTGCGGGGCGGGAGGACTCTCGCACGGCCTGCAGCAGGCCGGCATCTCGGTTGTCTGGACGTCGACGAGTTCTGACGGCAGGTTCTCCAGGACGCGGGCGAGCTTGGGCGCGGTCGCGAGGTCAGTTCGCCGCGAACCGTGGCGGCGGCCACGGGCCCGGTGAGTTCGACGGTGAGCTCGAACTGCGGCTCGACGGTGAACGTCACGCCGTCGACCGGTCGCCGGCGACGCTGGCGAGCTCGCCGAGGGCGCGCCGTTCCATTTGCCGGACGCGCTCGCCGCTGAGTCCGAGATGGCCGCCGACCTCGCGCAAGGTCTGCTCTTCGCCATCGAGCCCGTAGCGCAGGCGCAGGACGTCGCGCTCGCGGTCGGACAGGCCGGCGAGCACGGTGTGCAGCTCGGCGAGCTCGATGCCCGACAGCACGCGTTTCGTACTCGTCCTCGGCGAGCGGGTCCACGAGCAGGTCACCGAACGTGCCGATCGCCCCTTCGTCGCCTGCCACGGGCTCGTCGAGCGACCGCGGGGAGCGCTCGGTCGCCAGCAGGTCGTCGATCCGCCGGCCGGTCAGGCCGGTCTGCTCGACCAGCTCGTCGCGGGTGGCCTCCCGCCCGGAACGCTGAAGCGTGTCGCGGTGCGCGTCCTTGATCCGCCAGGCGCAGCGTGCGGTCGGCAAGCACCACCGGCCGGGTCAGCTCGGAGACCGAAACGTCACTGGGAGCTCATAATGGAGGGTCGGGTTCGAGTCCCCCGTCGGCTCTGGGCGCGTCCGCCATAGGCGAAAGGCCCTCGCGCGCGCGTGCGCGTGAACTGAGGATGCGTTCGATGGACGACCAGCGCGACATCACCGCCCTCGTCATCCGGCTCTACGCCGCGCTGGCGGCGGGCGACAGGGACGAGCTCGAGGCGGTGCTCGATCCGGCGTTCGTCGGTGATCTCGTCGCCGGGATGCCCGGCGGTGCAGGTGGGCGGCACGAGGGGGCCCAGGCCATGCGCCGCAACGGGTGGGGTGCGCTCGGCCGGCTCTTCGCCGTCGCGCCGGGCGCCGAGACGTTCGTGCCGTGCGCGGACGGACGGCTGCTGGTCGTGGGTGCGTACCGCGGGACCGCGCGGAGCACCGGCCGCGACCTCGACGCGCGGTTCATGCACCTGTGGACCGCGCGCGACGGCCGGCTCTCCCACGTCCTCCAGGTCACCGACACGGCGGCCTTCGCGGACGCGCTCGAGAGCTAGAGCCGCCGGAAGGTCGTCAGCTCCTCGCCGCGCTCCTCGGCGACCAGGCCGTCGGCGACGAGGAGGTCGAGGTGGCCGAGCACCTCCGAGAGCGTGAGGAAGACCTGGGTGATCGCCGTCGGGCCCCACAGCGCGTGACAGATCTCGTGCGCGGTGACCGGCTCGGGGCCGAGCACCTCGAGGATCCGGGCGGCGCGGCGGTCGTGGTCGGCGAGGCGGCTGTCGACCAGCGCCCGGTGGTCGGTGAACGCGCGCCCGTGCCCGCCGAGCCCGATCTCGAAGTCCAGCGCGCGCGTCGCCCGCAGCGACGCCCGATACTGGACGAGCGGCTGCGGGCGGCGCAGCGGCGCGGTCTCGGTCATCGGGCCGAGCGGGCGAGCGAGCACGGCGTTCGAGGAGATGTCGGCGAGCAGGTGGTCGCCGCACAGCGCGATCCGGCCGTCGCCGTCGAGGAGCACGATGTCCGAGACCGAGTGACCGGGCCGGTGGTGGACGGTGAACGACCGGCCGCCCAGGTCGAGCCCCTCGCCGTCGTGGAGCAGCCGGTCCGGCGACGACGGCGCGCCCCAGCCCCGGACGATGTCGGCCACCGCGCGCAGCGCGGCCGCGACCTGCGGCTCGACGCCGTGCCGCAGCATGACGTCGCGGGCGTCGTCGTCGTCGCGTTCGGCGACCGCCTCCCAGTCGTGCAGCGCCGGGGCGGCGTCGGCCAGGCAGCACAGCTCGGCGCCGCTGCGGCGCTGGAGGACGCCGGCCAGCCCGACGTGGTCGATGTGGTGGTGCGTGACCACGATCCGCTCGAGGTCGGCGAGCCGGTGCCCGCGCGCGGCGAGCCCGGCTTCGATGGTCTCGAGCGCCGTCGCCGAGTTCGCGCCGGTGTCGACGAGCGTCAGCGGGGAGCCCTCGACGAGGAACACGTTCACCGTCCGCGTGCCGAACGGGATCGCGACCTCGATGCGGTGCACGCCCTGCGCGGCGGCCTCCGCGAAGAGCGGCTGGGCGGAGCGACTGTCGACGGCCACCGCTGCACCTCAGCACGCAGGCGCTCGCGCGCGTGCCGCCGTCCGGGACTGCGGAACGCCTGGCGTTCGACCATCCGGGACTGCCGGACGGCCGTTGGGCCTCGCCCCGGAGGCTGGCAGCTTCCGGGCCCGGACGAGCCGGTCGAACGCCGGTCTCGGGAGATCAGACGGAGGAGTCCAGGGATGAACGCAAGGGTCGTCGCGCGCCGAGCGCGCGGCATGGGCGTGCTGCTCGCCAGCGGCGCTGCGCTCTTCGCAGCGGGATGTGGCTCGGACGACGACGCCGCGAGCGCCGGCGGCTCGGGCAGCGGCGAGAAGGGCGAGATCGTCGTCGGAGCGACCGGCCCGCTGACCGGTCCGGCCTCGTCGCTCGCCGTCCTCTACGACGCGATGCGCGCGAAGTTCGCGCAGATCAACGCCGACGGCGGGATCGACGGGAACAAGTTGCGGCTCGAGGTCCAGGACGACCAGCTCAACCCGGCCAACACGCCGGGCGTCATGCGCAAGCTCATCGAGGGCGAGAACGCCACGATGATCTGCGGCTCGGCCGGGTCGCCCACGAACGTCGCGGTCCAGCCGTACCTCCAGGCCCGCAAGGTCGCGGTCGTCCCGGGCGCCGGCTCGTCGGATCTCGCCGCCGAGAACTCCTACCTGCCGTCGCCGACCTACGAGCCGCTCGCCGCAAGCCTCGTGCGCTACGCGATCGACGAGGCCGGCAAGCAGAAGATCGCGATCGCCTACAGCGACGACGCGGTCGGCAAGCCGACGCGCGCCGGCGCCAAGTGGCAGCTCGAGCAGATGGGGCACGAGCCGGTCGCCGAGGTCAAGTACAACCCGACCGCGACCGACCAGAGCTCGGTCGCCGCGAAGCTCAAGGCCTCCGGCGCCGACTTCGTCGTCGTGAACAACACGGCGCCGGTGCTCGCACCGATCATCAAGGCGAGCGAGAAGGTCGGCTTCCGCCCGACGTACGGCGTCATGTGGCCTGCGCTGACCAAGCCGCTGATCGACCTCGTCGGCGAGGCGACGGCCGAGCGGCTCGTGTTCGCCTCGCCGTTCCTCCTCGGTGCGGACGAGGCGGCGAACGAGTTCCGCGACGCGCTGAAGAAGGAAGCGCCGAAGGCCGACACCGACGACACGATCGCGATGCTCGGCTGGGTCACCGCGACCACGTGCGCCGAGCTGCTCAAGAAGGCCGTCGAGGAGGCGGGCGGCGGGGTCCCGTCGCGCGAGCAGGTGCTCAACGCGATGCCCGGCTTCACCTACTCGGACGAGTACGTCAAGAACATCGAGTGGACCGAAGAGGACCACTCGACGAAGGGCGACAGCTCGATCGTCGGGATCAAGGACGGCAAGTTCGTCGCGCTGACCGACTTCGAGCCGCTGCCGGACGCGCCCATCGCGGGCGCGGAGTAACCCACCACCGGAACGACGTGTCGGCATGGAGCTCCTGCAGACCAGCCTCGTCTCCGGTGTGGTGAGCGGCCTGCTCTACGCCCTCGCGGGCGTAGGGCTGGTCGTCATCTACCGGGTGTCCGGCTACGTGTCCTTCGCGCAGGGGGACATCGCCGCCGTCGCGCTGTTCCTCGGCTACTTCCTCCACGAGGGCGGGATGCCGTACGTCGTGGTCGCGCTGGCGGTCGTCGCCGCCGGCGCGATCCTCGGCGGCGCGATCGGCCGGTTCATCGTGGTGCCGATGGAGCGCTTCGGGCTCCTCGCGGCGGCGATGGCGACCATCGCGGTCGGCATCACCCTCCAAGGGCTCGAAGGAGCCTTCTTCGGCGGCGAGGCGCGGGCGTTCCCGTCGGTCGGCCAGGGCACGGCGATCACGGTCGGCCCGGTCGACCTGTCGTGGGCCGACGCGGCGTCGTTCCTCGTCTGCGGCCTGATCGTCGCGGCGCTCGCCGCGGCCTTCAAGCACACGCGCGCGGGGGTCGCGATGCGCGCCGTGCACGACAACCCCGCGGCCGCCGAGGTGCTGGGTGTGAAGAGCGCCTCGCTCAAGCGGATGAGCTGGATCGTGTCGGGCGCGCTGGCCGGCGTCTGCGGCCTGTTCATCGCGCCGATCTACTCGCTGACGCCGACGAGCATCAATGCGCTCGTCGTCTTCGGCTTCGCGGCGATCGTCATCGGCGGGTTCGACTCGATCGCGGGAGCCGTCGTCGCCGGCATCCTGATCGGCGTCGCGACGAACCTCACCGCGGCGTTCGTCAGCGCGGACCTCGTCACGACGGCGCTGTTCGCGGTGCTCGTCGTGGTGCTGCTGTTCCGTCCGCAGGGTCTGTTCGGCCGTCGTCCGTTGCTTCGTGTCTAGGAGGCCCGCGTGAGCGTCTCGACCGTCGACCACCAGCCGGCCGCCACGGCCACGATGAACGGGCGGGCCGGCCGGCTCCGCGCCTCGGCGGTGACCGGGCGCGGGCCGCTGCTGCCGGGGCGGCTCGCCGTCGCCGCCGTCGTCGCCGCGATCGTGCTCGCCCTCGGGCTCGGCGGCACCTCGACGCTGCGGTACTCGCTCGTCATCGGCACGATCTTCGCGATCGCGATCCTCGGCAACAACGCGATCCTCGCGACGCTCGGGGAGATCAACCTCGCCGCCGGCGCGTTCATGGCACTCGGCGCGTACACCGCGGCGTACACGCTCTCCAAGGGCTGGGCGCTGCCCGCGGCGTTCGCCGCCGTCGTCGTCGTGAGCATCGTCGTCGGCGCGTTGCTGGCGATACCGACCGTGCGGCTCCACGGCCTGTTCACCGCGCTCGCGACGTTCGCGCTCGCGTACGCGATCCCCGACCTGACGATCGCGCTGTCGGGGGTCACCGGTGGCGATGCCGGCCTGGCGGTGACGCCGCCGATCGTCGGCGACACGCTCGTGGACGGCTCGTCGACGCTGATGCTCGTCGCCGTCGTCGTGCTCTTCCTCGTCCTCGCGGCCGCGAGCCTGCTCCTCTTCGATCGCCGCCCCGGCGCGTCGCTCCTGGCGGTCGGCGAGGCGCCGCACGCCGCGAGCTCGTTCGGCCTGCGCTCGACGCTGCTCAAGATCAGCGTGTGGACCTGGGCGACGCTGCTCGGGGCGATCGCCGGAGCCTGCTACGCGCTGGCGGTCGGGTTCCTCAACCCGACGATCTTCACCGTGTTCCTCTCGATCTCGCTGCTGGCCGGGTCGCTCGTCGGCGGCTCGCGCAGCGTCCTCGGGGCATGGATCGGCGGCCTGCTCGTCGGCGCGCTGCCGTCGAACATCCAGTCGATCGTCCCGGCGTCGGCGACCGGAGCGGTGTTCGGCATCGTGCTCCTGCTCGCGCTGCTCGCCGGCTCGGGTGGCCTCGGCGGCCTGATCGAGCGCCAGGCGCTGCGGCCGATGCTGGCAAGGAGGAAGGCATGAGCAGCACCGACCCGCTCCTCGCGGGACGTGACATCCACATGACGTTCGGCGGCGTCCGGGCGCTCAAGGGCGTCGAGGTCGCCCTGCGCCCGGGCAGCCGGCTCGGGCTCATCGGCCCGAACGGCTCGGGGAAGACGACGCTCCTCAACGTCCTGAGCGGCGTCTACCGCGCGACCGCCGGGCAGGTCGTCTTCGGCGGCCGCGACATCACGCGGCTCGCCCCCGGCGCGCGCGGCCGGATCGGCATCGTGCGGACGTTCCAGCACCCGCAGCTGGCCAAGAGCCTGACCGTGCGCGAGAACGTGGAGCTCGGCGCGCGCCTCTCGCGGCACGTGCACGGCCGGCGCCGGCGCCGCGGGGACGACGCGGCCAAGGCCGCCGAGGCCCTCGAGCACTTCGGGTGCGGCGCGTACGCCGACGGGCTTCCCGAGGAGGTGCCCTACGGCGTGCGCAAGATGGCCGAGATCGCTCGCGTGGCGGCGGTCGAGGCGCCGGTCGTCCTGCTCGACGAGCCCGCGGCGGGGCTGAGCCGCGAGGAGCGCGACGAGCTCATCGCCGCGATCCGCACGCTGAACGAGCAGCGCCCCGACACCGCGATGTGCCTCGTCGAGCACGACGTGCGCCTCGTCGCGTCGCTCTGCGACGAGCTGCTCGTGCTCGCGACCGGCGAGATGCTCGCCCACGGGCCGACGCCGGAGGTGCTGCGCGACGAGCGCGTGCGGGCCGCCTACCTGGGCGAGCAGGGGCACGAGACGGAGATCCGCGAGGAGGTCGGTTGATGTTCGAGGTCCGCGACCTGCGGTCCGGCTACCGGTCAGGCGTCACGGTCATCGACGGGGTCGACCTCACGGTCGCCCCGGGCGAGGCGGTCGGCGTCATCGGCCGCAACGGCGCCGGCAAGACGTGCCTGGCGCAGACGCTGTCCGGCGCGCTGCGCCCGTTCACCGGCACGGTCCGGCTCGACGGCGAGGACCTCACGGGCCTCGACACAGGCGGGCGCGTCCGCGCCGGCGTCGCGCACGTGCCCGAGGGGCGCCTGGTGTTCAAGGAGCTCACGGTCCTCGAGAACCTCGACGTCGCCGCGTACGGCGCCCGGCTGAAGCTCACGCGCGAGCGCCTGCAGGCCGTGCAGGAGACGTTCCCCGTCCTCGCCGAGAAGGCCGAGCAGCGCGCCGGCGGCCTGAGCGGTGGCGAGCAGCAGTGGCTCGCCATCGGCCGCGCGCTCATCCAGGAGCCGCGGGCGATCGTCCTCGACGAGCCGTCGCTCGGCCTGTCGCCGGTCGCGATCGACGCGCTCGGCACCTCGCTCGCGGCGATCCGCGACCAGGGCGTCGCGCTCGTGCTCATGGAGCAGAACCCGCATCTCCTCAGGGAGGTGTGCGAGCACGTCCTGCTGCTCGACCAGGGCCGCGTCAGCCGCTCGATGGACGGCGAGGCCGGCGAGCGGGTCGTCGCCGAGGCCTACTTCGGCGGGTGAGCTATTTGCGCGCCGCCGCCATGGCGGCGCGCGCCCGCTCCGCCAGCTCCGGCACGCCGTCGCCGAGGCGGTGGATGAACGGGTCGTCGGTCGTCCCCGCGAGCGCCCGCTTGTAGAACGACTCGAGCCCGACCGCCGCGCGCCAGAACGCGAAGACGATGTACCAGCCGATGTCGTCGAGCGGGCGCCCGGAGCGCTCGGCGTACCGCGCGGCGAGCTCGGCGCGCCCCGGGAACCCGCCCCGGCCGATCGCGCGTGCCTCGGAGAGCAGCGTGCCCTCGGCGTCGCCGGCCTCCGGCCACGTCGACAGCATCCAGCCCACGTCGCACAGCGGATCGCCGATCGTGGCCATCTCCCAGTCCAGGACGCCGGCGATGCGCGCGGGCGTGCTGCGGGCCCACATGACGTTGGCCGGGCGGAAGTCGTTGTGCACGAGCGTCGCGGCGCTCTGCTGCGGGCGATGCTCCACGAGCCACGCCGCGACCTCCTCGAGGACCGGCAGGTCACGCGTGCGGTGCTGCTCGTAGATCGTCGAGAAGCGCCGCAGCTGCCGCTCGAGGTAGCCGTCGGGCCGGCCGAGCGCAGCGAGCTCGGGCCGCGTGGCGTCGAGCGCGTGCAGGTCGGCGAGCGTGTCGGCCATGCGGTGCGCGATCGCCGTCCGCCCGCTCGGATCGTCGAGATGGGCAGGGACCTCGGACATGATGACGTCGCCCTCGAGCTCGGCCATCACGTAGAACGGCACGCCGAGGACGTCGAGGTCCTCGCAGACGAGCAGGACCTCGGGCACCGGCACCGCCGTCGGCGCGAGCGCGCGGAGCACCGTGGCCTCGCGGACCATGTCGTGGGCGGACGGCTGGTACGGGGGCCTCGGCGGGCGGCGCACGACGAAGCGGCGGTCGCCGCGCCGCACGAGGAACGTGACGTTCGAGTGCCCCTCGCCCACCCGCCTCGCCTCGAGCGGCCCGCGGCCGATGCCGTGCGCGTCGAGCAGCGCCTCGAGCGGTCGCCGGACGAGCAGCGGCGCGAGCGGCAGCGCCGCCGCCTCCTCCGGCGTGTCGACGACGTCCGGGACGGCCTCGGTGCGGGACGTGGCGCTCACGCGCCGCCGACGCGCGTCTCGTGGCCGGCCCAGTAGCGCTCGCGCAGCACCGTGCGCTGGACCTTGCCGGTGCCCGAGCGCGGGAGCCGGTCGACGACGTCGACCGAGGTGATCTTCTTCACCGAGCCGACCCGCTCGCGGCAGTGGGCGATGAGCGCGTCCTCGTCGACCTCCGCGCCGTCCGCCGGGACGACGATCGCCTTGGGCGTCTCGCCCCAGCGGTCGTGGGGCACGCCGACGACGCAGGCCTCGGCGACCGCGGGATGCTCGAGCAGCGCCTGCTCGAGCTCGGTCGGCCAGATGTTGTAGCCGCCGGAGATGATCATGTCGTCCTTGCGATCGGCGAGGAAGAGGAAGCCGTCCTCGTCCAGGTGGCCCATGTCGCGGGTGAGGATGCTGCCGTCGGGGAGCATCCGGGCCCGCGTGGCCTCGGGATCGCCCCAGATGCCGCTCATCTGGCCCGGCGACTTCGCGGCGACCTCGCCGAGCGTCCCGGGCGGCACCTCGTTGCCGTCCTCGTCGACGATCTTCAGCTCGACGGTGGGCGACGCCCGGCCGACCGAGCGCAGGCGGCGTCGCTCCTCCTCGGTGCCGTCAGGGCGGTGCTGATGGGGGAGGAGCATGGTCACCGGGGCGACCTCGCTCTGGGCGTACATCTGGTGCAGGCAGTCGCCGAACAGCTCGATCGCGCGGTGCATCGTCTTCGGGGCGATCGGAGAGCCGGCGTACGTCAGGCAGCGGAGGCTCGACAGATCGCGGTCCCACGCCGACGGCTCGTCGAGCACCATCGCGATCATCGTCGGCACCATCGCCGTGTAGGTGGCCCGCCGCTCCTCGACGAGCTCGGCGAAGCGGGCGGCCTCGAACTTCGGCATCGGCGTGATCGTCGCGCCGTTCATGACCATGCCCCAGAGGTAGGCGATCGCCAGGTGGGCGAGCGAGGCCGCCGTGAGGTAGTTGTCGCGCTCGTCGATCGTCGGCGTCGTCCAGCGCCACGCGTCGTTATAGGCGAGCCACCGGTCGACCGTGTGGAACATCGCCTTCGGCTTGCCGGTCGTCCCGCTCGAGAAGCGGATGATGTGGACGTCGTCGCCGCGGACCTCCACCCGCGGGTCGCGCGCGGGCGAGCGCGCGAGCAGGTCGTCGTAGGCGAGCGTGCCCTCGGGCGCCGGGCCGCCGACGACGACGATGTGCGCCAGGCCGGGAAGGCGGTCGCGCCACGGCAGGATCCGGTCGAGCAGCCGGTGCTCGGTTATCAGGACGCGGGCGTCGAGCAGGTCGAGGAGGTAGGCGTTGACCTCGCCCGAGTTGTAGGTGTAGAGCGTCGCGATCGGCGTGTTGCCGAGCGCACAGGCCGCCATGACCTCGACGGTCTCGAAGAGGTTGTCGGCCAGCAGCGCGACACGGTCCTGCCGGCGGACGCCGAGCTCCTGCAGGCCCGCCGCCAGCCGGCACGCCCGGTCGTACATCTCGCCGTAGCTCTGCTCGCGGCCGTCGAACCACACTGCCGGGTTCCGCCGGAAGTCGCGGGCCGACCGGCGCACTACCGTCGCGAAGTCCATGCCCGGAGCGTCCCGAGCCACCGGCCCCCGGGGCAAGCCGCGTCCGGCTAAGCGGAACGGGCGACGAAGCGCACGAGCTCGGCGCCGTCGTCGGCCTCTGCCACGCGTCCGTCGTCGAGCAGCAGCTGCACGTGACCGAGCACCTCGGAGACCGTGAGCGACGCCTGCGTGGCGGCGAGGCGCGGCCACAGCCGGCGGGCGAGCTCGTAGGCGGTCTGCGGACGGTCGAGTAGGAGCTCGGCGATCTGCTCGGCGCGCTCGGTCACGGCCGCGACCCGCCGGTCGACGAGCTCGCGGTGCCCGCGGAACGGCGCTCCGTGGCCGGGCAGGACGACGTCGGCGTCCAGCGAGCGCGTCGCGGCCAGCGACCGCGCGTAGGCGGCGAGCGCCGGGTTGCGGCGGACGCCGTCTGAGGACCCGTCGAGCGGTCGCGCGAAGACCGCGTTCGACGAGATGTCGGGCAGCAGGTGATCGCCGGCGACCAGCACGCCGTCGTCGCCGAGCAGGACGATGTCGGTCTCGCTGTGGCCGGGCCGCTCGTGCACCGTGAACGACCGGCGCCCGATCGCCAGCTCGTCGCCGTCGCCGAGCGCGATGTCGACCGTCACCGGCGCGCCCCACGCGCTGCGGACCTTCGACAGCTCGCCGAGGACCTCGACGACCTCGGCCGGTACGCCGTGAGCCCGGAGCGCACGTGTGCGGAACCGGGTGTCGAGCGCCCGCTGCCGGTCGTAGTCGGTGAGGTAGTCGACGGCCCGCAGCGGCGCGGCGACACGGGCGCCCGAGCGGCCGGCGATCCACCCGGCGAGACCGAAGTGGTCGTGATGGTGGTGGGTGATGACGAGCAGCTCGAGGTCCTCGACCCGCCGCCCCTGGCCGGCCAGCGCGGCCTCGAGCGCGGACGCGGTGGCGAGCATCGCCGGCCCGGTGTCGACGAGGGTCAACGGCTCCCCGTCGAGGAGGTACGTCGTGACCGGGCCGACGCCGAGCAGCGTCGGCAGGACGAGAGGCGTGATGCCGGCCGCGGCGACCACCGGCCCAGCGTCGCGCCTCGCCGGCACCGCGGACGAGCGGCGTCCGGCACTCCTGGAAGCCGCTCGTCAGACGCGCGCGCCGCCAGCACCGTTGCGGCGAGTAAGAGCCCGGCGAAGGGAGAGGAATGCTCGGTCGGAAGGTAGGGGCGGCAGTCGCCGCGGCGGCGCTCGCGGCCGCGGGCTGCGGGTCGGACGACGACGCGGCCGGCGGCAGCGCCGGCGACGAGATCGTCGTCGGCACGATCATGCCGATGTCGGGGCCGCAGGTCGCGCTGAGCAACTCGTACGCGGGGATGCGCGCGGCGTTCGCGGCGGTGAACGACGCCGGCGGGATCGACGGCAAGAAGATCCGGGTCGTCGTCCGCGACGACCAGTTCAACCCGGCGCAGACGCCGAAGGCGGCGCGCGAGCTCGTCGAGAGCGAGGACGTCGTCATGCTCTGCTCGAATCAGGGCTCCGGCACGCTCAAGGCGATCTCGCCCTACCTCAAGACGCGCAGCGTCGGGTCGGTCGCGCAGAGCGGCGAGCCCGAGCTCTTCCCCGCCGACTCGACCGCGTTCCAGATGCTCACGCGGTACGACCAGACCGGCGCGCATCTCGTGCGGCACTTCGTCGAGGAGCGCAAGCTCGACAAGATCGCCGTCGCCTACACCGAGGACGGCGTCGGCCTGCCGTTCCTGCACGGCGTCGAGCATCAGCTCGAGCAGCTCGGCCTCGAGCCGGTCGCCAAGGTGAAGTTCAACGCCGCGGCGACCGACATGGCGCCGGTCGCGGCGAAGCTCAAGAGCTCGGGCGCCGACGTCGTGGTCGTCAACCACACCGCGCCGATCATCGGCCAGATCGCTCGCTCGACCGCCCGGCTCGGCTTCCGGCCGATGTGGGGCCTGACGTACGCCGCGCAGAACAAGCAGGTGCTCGAGCTCGGCGGGCCGTCGCTCGAAGGGCGGATGGTGTTCGCCTCGCCGTTCCCGACGGCCGACGACCCGGTGCTCGCCGAGTACCGCAAGCAGATGAAGCAGCGGTTCCCCGACGTGGACGTCACGGACTTCCTGACGATCGAGGGCTTCGCGGCGGGGCAGGTGTGCGCCGGCGTGCTCGAGCAGGCCGTCGAGGCGGCGGGAGGCCAGGTGCCGTCCCGCGAGCAGGTCCTCGACTCGCTGCGGTCGTTCTCGCTCGACAGCGGGGGCGTGCGCGGCCTGAAGTGGACGGCCGACGTCCACACGGGGCCGACCGGACTGCAGCTGCTCGAGTTCGACGGCGACAAGTTCAAGCGGGTCGCGCCCTTCCGGCAGGCCCCCGACGTCCCGGAGGCCTCCTGATGGCACCGACGCTGTCCGTCGCTGACGACCTCCTCGTCGACGGGGCGACCGTCGACCAGGGCGAGCGGTTCTTCGACCGCTTCTACTTCAACCTGCACGGCGCGTCCCCGACGCCGCTGATCATGGTCGGCGCGGGGTCGTACCCCAACGCCGGCGTCGTCGACGGCTACGTCATCGTGGTGGCGGGCGGCGAGCAGCGCAACGTGCGGTTCTCGACGCTCTCCGACGTCCTGCCCGCCTCGGCGGTCGGGCCGCTGGCGTGGGAGGTGATCGAGCCGTTCAAGGCCTGGCGCCTGACGCTCGGCCCGAACCCGACCGGCGCCGAGGTCGACGTCGTCTGGCGCGCGCGGACGAACCCGTGGAACACCGAGCGCATCTACCTCGAGGACGGCCGCGGAGGCGTGAGCGACTTCGGTCACTTCTTCCAGTCGGGCTCCTACGAGGGCACGGTGGTGCTCGACGGCGAGCGGCACGACGCGCGCGGCTGGCTCGGGACCCGCGACCGCTCGCGCGGCGTGCGGCTCGTCAGCGAGCGCGGCGGCATGCACCTCTGGATCCAGGCGCAGTTCCCGGACTGCTCGGTGTCGATCCTGTTCAACGAGGACCGCCAGCACGTGGTGACGCACTGCGACGGCGCGGTGCTCGGCACCGACGGCACCGACGACCCGATCGTCGCCGGCCGCCACGACCTCGAGTTCGACGACGGCCTGGACTTCGTCCGGGGGACGCTCGAGTTCGACACGGCATCGGGCCGCACGGTGCGCCTCGACGCCGACGGCACCCCGGGCGGCGGGTACCTGTCGGGCGGCGGCTACGGCGGCTGGCACGGCAAGCCCCGCGGCGTCGACGTGCTCGAGCACGAGACGTGGCCGCTCGACGGGAGCATCACGCCCCGCACGCTCGACATGCCGCTCACCGACCGGCCCGCGGCGTTCGTGCTCGACGGCGACGTGCCGGGCGCCGGCGTGTTCGAGTTCGCGCTCACGCGCAGCCCGAAGTACCAGTACGCACCGACGCTGTAGGAGGACCGCACGTGTACGGCCTTGCGGACCTGATCCACCGGAACGCCACGTCGCAGCAGCGCGACCTGACTAAGCCCGCGATCGTCTGCGGCGACGAGGAGGTGAGCTACGCCGAGCTCGGCGCGCGCGTGCGCCGCCTCGCCGGCGGGCTGGCGGCCGCGGGCTTCGCGCGCGGCGACCGCTGCGCGATCCTCCTGCACAACCGCGTCGAGTGGCTCGAGCTGCTCTTCGCGGTCGCGCACCTCGGCGGCGTCACGGTGCCGCTGAACTACTTCCTCAAGCCGAAGGAGATCCTCTTCGCGGTCGAGGACTCCGGCGCGCGCTGGATCGCCGGCGAGTCCGTCCTCTGGGACGGGATCGCGGCGATCGAGGACGACCTTCCCGAGGGCGTGCGGTGCATCGCCGTCGACGCGCCGCAGCCCGGTGCGCTGTCGTGGGGGGAGCTGACGGCGGCCGGCCATCCGGACGCGCCGCTCGCGACCGTCACGACCGAGGACGAGTGCCTCTACCAGTACACGTCGGGGACGACCGGCTTCCCGAAGGGCGCGGTCCACACGCACGGGACCGTGCTCTTCAACGCGCTGGCGCAGATCGTCGACTTCGGCGTCGCCGAGGACGACGTCCACCTCGTCGTCCCGGCGCTGTGCTGGTCGGCGGGCCTGCACTGCCTGACGCTCGGCGCGCTGTGGCGCGGGGCGACGGTCGTCCTGCGGCCGACCGGCAACCTCACCGCCGAGGAGCTGTGCGGCCTCATCGAGCGCCGACGGACGACGAGCGCGATGCTCGCGCCCTCGGTCCTGCGGATCATGCTCGACTCCGACGTCGCCGCCGGCTACGACCTGTCGTCGATGCGGGTGATCCTCTCCGGCGGCGAGCCGGTCGACCCCGCGCTGCTCGCGCGCCTGCGCGAGCACCTGCCGAAGGCCAAGCTCATGCAGGGCTACGGCGTCTCGGAGTTCCCGACGACGATGGCGTTCCTCGACGATGACGAGGTCGTCGCGCGGCGTGGCGCGGCGGGGCGGGCGTCGATGCTCGCGACGATCCGCGTCGTCGGCCCCGACGGCGCCGAGCTGCCCGCGGGCGAGCACGGCGAGATCGTCTGCCGCGCGCCGAGCGTCAGCACGCGCTACCACACCGCTCCCGACGCGCCGCCGCGCAGCGCGGTCGTCGACGGCTGGCTGCACACCGGCGACCGCGGCTGGATCGACGACGACGGCTTCCTCCACATCGCCGGACGGGTGAGCGAGATGTTCATCAGCGGCGGGCTGAACGTCTACCCGGCCGAGGTCGAGCGCGTCCTGCAGACGCACCCGCACGTCGCCGAGTGCGCGGTGGTCGCGATCCCCCACGACCGCTACGGGCAGGTCGGCCGGGCGGTCGTCGTGCTGCGCGAGCCTGACGCGACGTCGGCCGAGGAGCTCGAGGCGCTCTGCCGCGAGGAGCTCGCGAACTTCAAGGTGCCGCGCGAGTGGCACCTGACGACCGACCCGCTCCCGCGCACGGTGTCGGGCAAGGTCCGCAAGTTCATGCTCGCGCCCCGTGAGCAGGACGCTGGACGCCATCCTCAGACTGTCTGACCGGACACGTTGTCTGGTACCTTGAGGGGCATGGAGGGAGAGTCCGGTGGCCGCCCGGAGGCCGCCCGGCCGATCAGCGTCCACGTCCCGCTCCGCTGGCGCGACGTCGATGTGCTCGGCCACATGTACCACGGGCGGTACCACGAGTTGCTCGACGAGGCGCGTGCCGCCGTGTTCACGGCGATGACCGGCCCGCTGGGCTTCCCCTTCGTCCTGGCACGGGTCGAACTCGATCACCGCCGCGAGGTCCGCCGGGCCGACGGCGCGCTCGACGTGCACAGCCTCGTTCGCTCGATCGGAACGTCGAGCGTGCACATCGATCACGAGTTCGTGCTGCCGGGCGGCGAGGTCGCCGCCCGCGGGCTCTCGGTCATGGTCGCGTGGGACCGCGAGCGCCGCACGAAGCGTCGGGTCACGCCCGACGAGCGCCGGCTGCTGACCCAGCCGGAGGTCGTTGGTCACGCGTCTTTGAACGGAAGGAGCTAGTCAGGTGCTCAACACCGTCGCCCGCGTCGGCAAGGTGCTGAAGCTCTTCACCCCCGAACGTCCCGAGTGGGGGGTCACGCAGGTTGCGGCGGCGCTCGAGCTGCCGAAGTCCAACGCGCACGAGATGCTCGCCAGCCTCGCGAGCATCGGCTTCCTCGAGCGCCTCCCGCACGGGCGGTACCGGCTGGGCTGGCGGCTCCTGGCGATGAGCCGCAACCTCGTCGAGGCCGACGGCTTCAAGCGCCAGGCCGACCGGATCGTCGGCGCGATGGCCCACCGGCTCGGCGAGGCCGCCGCGGTCGCGGCCTGGGACGGCCGCTACATCGTGTGCGTCACCTCGAACGGGAGCGCGAGCGGCGTCACGCTGCCCGAGCGCTCGCCGGGCGTCCGGATGCCCGGCCACTCGACGAGCCTCGGCAAGGTGCTGCTCGCTCACCGCCCGTGGGAGCAGGTCGAGGAGCTGGCCACCGTCGACGGCCTGCCGGCCTTCACCGATCACACGGTCGCCACGGTCGACGACCTGCGCCGTCAGCTCGACGACGCGCGGCGCCACGCGGTCGCGTTCGACCACGAGGAGAACCACGACGGAGTGTCGTGCGTCGCCGCTCCCGTGCGCGACGCGAGCTCGCGCGTCGTCGCGGCCCTCAGCATCTCGATGGCGACCGACAAGCTCCGGCGTGCCGAGCCGCAGTACGCGCGCGCCGTCGGCGTCGCCGCCCACCGGCTGAGCGCGCTGCTCAGCGAGTCGTCGAACGCCGCCGCGGCCGCCGCCTAGCTCGTCCGTTCAGGACAGCGCGGCGGCGGTCGCGAGCCGCGCGCGCTGCGCGAGCTCGGGGACCCCGACCGACAGCTCGTGGAGGAACGGGTCGTCGGACCCGCCGTGCAGCGCGCGCTTGTACAGCGTCTCGAGGCCGATCGCCGCGCGCCAGAACGCGAAGACGACGTACCACCCGATCTCGGCGACCGACCGGCCCGAGCGCTCGGCGTACCGGTCGGCCAGCTCGGCGCGCGTCGGGAAGCCACCCTCGGCCACCGCGCCGGCCATCGACAGCAGCGTCCCGGCCTCGTCGCCCGGCTCCGGCCACGTCGAGAGCATCCAGCCGACGTCGCAGAGCGGATCGCCGAGCGTCGCGATCTCCCAGTCGAGGATGCCGACGAGCCGCGCGGGGGCGCCCGCGGCGAACATGACGTTGCCGAGCCGGTAGTCGCCGTGCACGACCGCGGGGCGGCGCGGTGCCTGCGGCTGGTGGCCGACGAGCCACCGCGTGATCTCGTCGATGTCGGGGACGTCGCGCGTGCGGTGCTCGCTCCAGATCGACCCCCAGGTCCGCAGCTGGCGGTCGAGGAACCCGTCGGGGCGGCCGATCCGCGCGAGCTCCGGCGTCGTGACGTCCAGCGCGTGCAGCTCGACCAGCGCGTCCACGAGCTCGTCGGCGACGGCGGCGCGGCCCTCCTCGTCGTCGAGCGACTCCGGCAGGCGCGAGGTGATGACCGTGCCGTGCAGCTCCTCCATGACGTAGAACGGCACGCCGAGCACCGACTCGTCCTCGCACGTGAAGATGACCCGGGGCACCCGGGCGGGCGTGTGCTCGAGCAGGCGGAGGATCCGCGCCTCGCGCAGCACGTCGTGCGCGCCGGGGTGGAACGGCGGGCGCGGCGGTCGCCGCAGCACCGCACGCCAGCCGCGGCGCTCGATCGCGAACGTGACGTTCGAGTGGCCCTCGCCGATCATCTCGGCGTGGACCGGCCCGCTGCCACAGCCGCGTGCGTCGAGCAGCTCCTCGAGCGGCCGCCGCACGAGAAGCGGCGGCCGCTGGAGGGCCGCCGCTTCGTGGTGGGTGTCAACGATCATCACGCCGAAACTCCCCTCATGCCGGGAAGCCTCGCGAGCGGCGGACGGCGCGGCAACGCACGTCCGCCAGTGCGGGACGCGGTCAGGCGGTCGTGGTCTCGAGCGCCTCCTGGGCGCGGTGGACGAGCCGGAACTTCTGCACCTTGCCGGTCGGCGTGGTGGGGAGCTCGTCGGGGTCGAGGAACAGCACGTGCTTGGGGACCTTGAACCGCGCGAGCTTCTCGCGGCACAGCTCGATGACCTCGTCAGCGGTGATCGACTCGCCCGGGGCGCGGACGATCCAGACGCACCCGGCCTCGCCCCAGCGCTCGTCCGGGACGCCGACGGCGTACGCCTGGCTGATCGCCGGATGGGCGCAGAGCATCTCCTCGATCTCCTTCGGCATGACGAGCTCGCCGCCGCTCTTGTAGAGCTCCTTGCTGCGGCCGGTGAGCTCGAGGTACCCGTCGGGATGCACGCGCCCGAGGTCGCCGGAGTAGATCCACTCGCCGCGCTTGGCCTGCGCGGTCTCCTCCGGCTTGCCCCAGAAGCCGTGCATCATCGTCGGCCCGCGCGAGATCAGCTCGCCCTCCTCGCCGTCGGGCAGCATCTCGCCGCTCATCGGGTCGGCGGTGCGGTACTCGCAGAGGTCGCCGCCGCGCTCGGCGATGCCGGCCGGGCCCGCGAGCTTCGGACGGCCGACCCGCACGGTGTGGACGTCGATCGGGTCCTCGGGAAGCGTGAGCGTCATCGCACCGCCGCACTCGGTCATGCCGTAGCCGGTCACCATCTCGGTGACGCCGAGGTCCTCGCGGGCGCGCTCGTAGACCCACGTCGGCGCCGGCGCGGCGCCCGACAGGAGCGCCCGGAGCGAGCTGAGGTCGCGCGTGTGCCGGTCGGGATGCTCGAGGAGCGCGACGGTCATCGTCGGCACGCAGAGCATGTCGGTGGCCTGGTGCTCCTCGATCGCCCGCAGGTACTCGGCGGGCGAGAACGTCGTCTGCATGATGACCGCGCCGCCGACGTACATCGCCGAGAGCAGGCCCTCGACGTAGCCGAACATGTGGTAGCACGGCAGCGAGAACAGGATCCGCCGGCCGTCCTCGTAGGCGCGGGTGAGCGCCGAGCCGAACGCCGTGCGCTGCACCGCGTCGTGGGTCACGAGCACGCCCTTCGGGCTCCCGGTCGTCCCCGACGTGTAGAGCATGTCGCCGAGCGTGTCGGGCGTCGCGCGCGCGCCGTCCGCGGCGCCGGCGTTCGCGTCGCCGAGGGCGGCGAGGTCGTCGACGGTCATCGCGCCGTCGCGCGTCTGACCCTCGGTGTTCAGCACGACGACCTTCCGCAGGTCGGGCAGGCCCGAGCCGCCGTCCTGCTCCCAGCCGGGCGTGATCTCGTCGAGAATCGTCCGGTAGTCGAGGCCATCGAAGGACGTCATCGTGATGAGGACGGACGCCTCGGACTGGCGGAGGACGTACGCGAGCTCCTCGGTCCGGTAGCGGAAGTTCAGCGGCACCGCCAGCGCGCCGGCGCGGGCGGCGGCGAACTTCAGCGGGACGAACTCCGCGTAGTTCGACATGAGGATCGCGACGCGGTCGCCGGGCTTGACCCCGAGCGCGGCGAGGCCGTCGCCGTAGCGGATCGCGAGGTCGTGGACCTCGCGATAGGTCATCGTCACCGGGTCGGTGATGACGAACGGGCGGTCGCCGAACTCGGCGGCACACCGCTCGAGACGCTCGTCGAGCGTCATCGGGATCCAGGGTGAGTACCGGTCTTCCAGCGACCGGCGGCGGGCTGCGATGTCCATGACCATCCTCGGACGGGAAAGGGGTGCTGATCTCCCAGCGTGGCAGGCTTGACAGCGTGTCGACCGGCCGCGTCCGGGCATGCCGGACGGGCGCGCGGGCGGGCACGTCGGAGGTTACACTTTGTCCGGACATTATGTCCGACGTCGACCACCGGCCGCAGAGCGGCTCAGGCCCGCTCGCGGGCGTCCGCGTCATCGAGATCGGCGCGATCGGCCCGGCGCCGTTCGCCGCGATGTTGCTCGCCGACATGGGCGCCGACGTGCTGCGGCTCGAGCGCGGCGGCGCCACCGGCCTGGGGCAGGGCGCCTGGAACCTCACGAACCGCGGCCGCCCGTCCGCGGCCGTGGACCTCAAGGCGGCCGGGGCGGCCGAGCTCGTGCTCGACCTCGCCGAGCGGGCCGACGCGCTCCTCGAGGGGTTCCGGCCCGGCGTGATGGAACGGCTCGGCGTCGGGCCCGACGCGGTCCTCGCCCGCAACCCCCGGCTCGTCTACGGGCGCATGACCGGCTACGGCCAGGACGGGCCGCTGAGCCAGGTCGCCGGCCACGACATCAACTACATCTCGGTCGCCGGCGCGCTGGGGGCGATGCGCCGCACCGGCGAGAAGCCGCTGTTCCCACTGAACCTCGTGGGCGACTACGGAGGCGGCGGGATGCTGCTCGCCTTCGGGGTCGTGTGCGGCATCCTCGAGGCGCGCACGTCCGGCGCCGGCCAGGTCGTCGACGCGTCGATGGTCGACGGCGCCGCCCTGCTGACCACGATCGTCCACGCGATGCGCGCGGGCGGGCAGTGGTCGGAGGAGGCCGGCACGAACCTCCTGGACTCCGGCGCGCACTTCTACGAGGTCTACGAGACGGCCGACGGCGGACACGTCGCGGTCGGCGCGATCGAGCCCCAGTTCTACGCCCGGCTGCTCGAGCTCCTGTCGATCCCGCCCGGCGACATGCCGCAGTTCGACCGCGCCCGCTGGCCGGAGTTCAAGGAGCGCCTCGCCGGCGTGTTCCGCACCCGCACGCGCGACGAGTGGGCGGCGCTGCTCGAGGGCGAGGAGGCGTGCGCGACGGCGGTGTACGGGCCGTTCGAGGCGCCGGCGCACCCGCACAACGTCGCGCGCGGCACGTTCGCCGAGCACGCCGGGGTCGTCCAGCCGGCGCCGGCGCCGCGCTTCAGCCGGACGCCGGGCGCGCTCGGGCTGCCGCCGCGCGACCCCGGCGCCGACACCGACACCGCGCTCGCCGCGTGGGGAATCGAGAGCTCCGACATCGAGAGGTTGCGTGCCGATGGCATCGTTGGTTGAGACAGGTCCCGTGACGCTCGCGGTCGACGGCGGGCTCGCCCGGGTGCGGCTCTGCCGGCCGGAGGCCAACAACGCGCTGGACCATGACGTCGCCTTCGGGCTCCACCGGGCGGTCTCGGCGCTCGCCGGCCGGGACGGCGTCCGTGCGGTGCTCGTCGACGCGGAAGGCCGGCACTTCACCGTCGGGGGCGACCTCTTCCATCTCGACGGCGCGGGCGACGACCTGCCGGCCGAGCTGCAGCGGATGATCTCCCTGTACCACGGCGCACTCGCGCAGCTGGCGCGGCTCGACGCGCCGGTGGTCTGCGCCGTCCAGGGCGCGGCGGCCGGCGGCGGGCTCGGCCTGCTGTGGGCGGCGGACGTCGTCTTCGCCGCCGACGACCTCAAGCTCGCGAGCGGCTTCGCGAAGCTCGGCCTCGCCGGTGACGGCGGCAGCTCGTGGGCGGTGCCCCGGCTGGCCGGCCCGCGCCGGGCGTGGGAGTTCCTCGTCGACGGCCGGGTCCTCGACGCCCGTGAGGCGCTCGAGTGGGGGCTCGTCAGCGAGGTCGTGGCCGCCGGGCAGCTGGCCGACGTCGCCGAGGCCTATGCGCGGCGGCTGGCGAGCGGGCCGACGCGCGCCTACGGGCACCTGCGGCGGCTCATGCGCGAGTCGCCTCAGCGGACGTGGCCCGAGCACCTCGACGCCGAGCGCCAGGTGATGAACGACCTCGCGCACACGGCGGACGCCCGCGAGGGCATCGCCGCCTTCACCGGACGGCGCCGGGCCGAGTTCCGCGGCGCCTGACCGGGGTCGCGCCTAGCCCGCCTGGGCCGGAAGACCGAGCTCGCGCAGGACCTCGGCGGTGTGCTCGCCCAGCGCCGGCGGCGGGCGGTGCACCCGTCCGGGCGTCTGCGACAGCCGCAGCGGCACCCCGGTCACCCGCAGCGGGCCGCTGTGGTGGGCGGTCTCGACCACCATGCCGTTGGCCTCGACCTGCGGGTCGGCGAACAGCTCCTCGTAGCTGTTCACGGGCGCGACGATCACGTCGTGGGTCTGGAGCTCGTCGAGGGCCCGGGCGCGCGGGCGGCTCGCGCAGTAGTCGCCGATGATGCGGTCGAGCTCCTCCCGGTGGCGCAGGCGGGCGGCGTTGGTCCCGAACCGCTCGCTGCCGGCCAGCTCGGGACGGTCGATCGCGTCGCAGAGCTTGCGGAAGAACTTGTCGTTGAAGCACGCCAGGTGCAGGAAGCGCCCGTCCGCGCAGCGATAGGCGTCGAACGGCGCGTAGAGGTCGCTGGCGTTGCCCATGCGGGGGCGCTCGCTGCCGGCGAGGAAGAAGTGGCCGGTCAGCGTGGCTTGGAGGTGGATGAGGGGCGTCGACGAGCGCGACGTCGACGTGCTGTCCCTCGCCGGTGCGGTCGCGCGCACGCAGCGCGCTCAGCGCCCCGATCACGACGAGCAGCGACGCCGCGGCGTCGCCGATCGGAGCGCCCGCCTTCATCGGCTCGCCGTCGGGCACGCCGCTCGCGTGCATCAGCCCGCTGAACGCCTGGGCCGTCGGATCGATCCCGGGGCGGCGCGCATGGGGCCCGGTCTGCCCGAACGTCGAGACCGAGACGAGGATCGCCCGGGGGTTGCGCTCGTGGAGCGTCTCCCAGTCCAGTCCGAGCGCGGTCTTGAGCGGTCCGCGGATGTTCTCGACGACGACGTCGGCCCATCCGACGAGCGCGCGCAGGACGGCGGCGCCCGCGGGGGTCGCGACGTCCGCGACGACGCTCCGCTTGCTGCGGTTGATGCCGACGAAGAAGCCGCTGTCGCCCGCCCGCTGCTCACCGAGGCGGCGCGCCTCGTCGCCGGCCGGCGGCTCGAGCTTGACGACGTCCGCTCCGAGGTCGCCGAGCAGCGACGTGCCGTACGGGCCGGCCATCATCGAGGCGATCTCGAGCACCCGGACACCGGCGAGTGGAGCGGTCATCGCACGCAACTGTAGTCTCTTTCGAGAACTGTTGAGGTCCGATGATCCCGGGCTTCTTGGTGCGCGACGGGGGACGAGAGTACGTATGGAGAACGATTGGCCGGACCCGGACCACCGTGTCGTGGTCGAGCGCCGGGACCACGTGCTGGTCATGACGCTCAACCGGCCCGAGGTCCGCAATGCGGTGGACCAGGCGACGTCGGACGCCATGGCCGCCGCGCTCGACGAGCTCGACGCCGACCGGGATCTGCGCGTCGGGATCGTCACGGGCGCCGGCGGCTGCTTCTCGGCCGGGATGGACCTCAAGGCGCTGTCCGCCACCGGGCGCCGGCCCTCCGCGGGCGACCGCGGGTTCGGCGGCATGCTGAGGCGCGCCGCCGACAAGCCGCTGATCGCGGCGGTCGAGGGCTTCGCGCTCGGCGGCGGTCTCGAGATGGCGCTCGCCTGCGACCTCATCGTCGCCGCGCGCGGCGCGCGGCTCGGCATCCCCGAGGTCAAGCGCTCGCTCATCGCCGCCGGCGGAGGGCTGCGCCGGCTCCCGCGGCGCGTGCCGGTCGCGGTCGCGGCCGAGATGGCGTTCACGGGCGAGCCGATCGACGCCCAGCGCGCGTACGACCTCGGCCTCGTCAACCGGCTCGCGGCGCCCGGAGGCGCGCTCGCGGCGGCGCTCGAGCTGGCGGCGGCGATCGCGCAGAACGGGCCGCTGGCGATCGTCGCGTCGAAGGCCGTCCTCGAGCGGCAGTGGTCGTGGAGCGACGACGAGTTCTTCGAGCGCCAGGCGGAGATCTACGCGCCGGTCGCCGGATCGCGGGACGCCCGCGAGGGCGTCCAGGCGTTCGTCGAGCGGCGACCGCCCCGCTGGGAGGGTCGCTGATGGCGCAGGAGACGTCGCCCATCACACGCCCGACCGCCGTCCGGCGCACGCTCGAGATCTTCAGCGATCCGTGGTCGTTCGCGGTCCTGCAGGAGGTGTTCTTCGGCGTCCACCGCTTCGACGCGTTCCAGCGCAACCTCGGCGTCTCGCGCAACGTGCTCACCAAGCGGCTGCGGCACCTCGTCGAGCACGGGGTGCTCGTCCGGCGCGAGTACCAGCGCGGGCGGTACGAGTACCGGCTCACCGAGGCCGGCCGCGCGATGTACCCGATCTTCATGTCGCTGCATCAGTGGGGCGAGCGGTGGCTCGAGCCCCGGGACGGCGCCCCGACGATCTCCTACCTCCACGAGCCCTGCGGCCGGCCGACCGACCCGGTGATGGTGTGCAACCGCTGCGGCCGCGAGATCCGGGCCGAGGACATGCGCGAGCTGCAGTGAGGCGATCGCGCCTCAGCGCACCGGCGCGTACAGCGTGTTCCAGACGATGCCGGTGTACGCGTCGACGTGGGGGCGGAGCTGGTTCTCCGGAACCTCGGTGAGGAAGCCGTGCAGCGCGCGCTCGGCCATCCACGTCAGCCACTGCGCGGTCTCCGCCGCGGGGATGCCCGGGTCGACGAACCCCTTGCGCTGGCCGGCGCGGATGTGCTTGCGCAGGATCGCCGTGTTCGCGCTCATCATCTCGTCGGTGAGCTCGCGGACGCCCGGGTCGTACGCGGCGGCGTCGAACGTCGCCGCCATGAGCTTGCCGTGCGGGCGGTAGACGAGAAGGATGTTCTCGAGCGCCGCGCGCACGTCGTCGACCGTCGAGTGCCCGTCGATCTCCCACCAGCCTGACGCCGCCTCGGCGATCTCGGCCCGGATGTCGGCGAACCAGGCGCGCAGCAGGTCGCCCTTGTCCTCGAAGTAGACGTAGAACGTCGAGCGCGACATGCCGGCGGCCTGCACCATCCGCTCGACGCTGATCTCGGTGAAGTTCTCGCCGTCGTCGAGCAGCTGCTGGACGACCTCGAGGAGACGGTTGCGGATCTCCTCGCGGCGCGCAGCGCGGCTGCTCTGGCTCTTCCGCGTCACGGACGGCATGGCGGCGAAACTCTAGAAGGACGATCAGAGGCCGTACGACTTGCCGATCACGTCGAGCATGATCTCGTCCGCGCCGGCGCCGATCCGGTAGAGCCGCAGGTCGCGCATGATCCGCTCGATCGGGTACTCGCGCATGTACCCCGCGCCGCCGTGGATCTGGACGCACTCGTCGGCGACCATCCAGGCGACCTGCGTGGCCTTGAGCTTGCTCATCGAGATCTCGCGGACGTTGTACCGGCCGGCCGCGTAGTCGGCCGCGGTGGCGTAGATGAGCCGCCGCGTCGCCTCGAGCTCCATCGCCATGCGCGCGAACTTGTGGCGGATCGCCTGGTGCTTGCCGAGCGGCTTGCCGAAGGTCTTGCGCTCCAGCGCGTACTCGAGGGTCAGGTCGAACGCGTGCTGCGCGTAGGCCAGGCAGCCCGCCGCGGCGATCGCGCGCTCGGCCTGCAGCTCCCACATGATCTGCTGGAAGCCCCTGCCGACCTCGCCGAGGATCGCGCTGTCGGGCACACGCACGTCCTGGAAGGCGAGCAGCGCGGTGTCCGAGGCGTGCATCCCCATCTTGTCGAGCTTCTGCTCGCGGATGACGCCCGGGGTGTCCATCGGGACCAGGAAGATCGTGAAGCCGTGGTGGCCGGCGTCCGGGTCGGTCTTCGTGACGAGCATGATCATGCTCGCCCGGTGACCGTTGGTGATGTAGGTCTTCGAGCCGTTGATGACCCACTCGCCGGTCGCCTCGTCGCGGACGGCGCGGGTCTTCGTCGCCGCCACGTCCGAGCCCGCGTCGGGCTCGGTGATCCCCAGCGCGTACATCTGCTCGCCGGCGATCCCGGGCTCGAGCCAGCGCCGCTTCTGCTCCTCGGTCCCGAACTCGAGGATCGGCGGCATGACCATGTCCGTGTGCACCGACAGCCCCATGAGGAAGCCGCCCGAGCCGGCGCGGGCGATCTCCTCGGCGAGGACGATGTTCGTGAAGTAGTCGCCGCCCTGGCCGCCGTACTCCTCCGGCATCGAGAGACCGAGGAAGCCGAGCTCGCCCATGCGACGCACGATCGAGTCCGGGAACGTCGTCTCCTCCCAGGCCTCGACGTGGGGCGCGACCTCGCGGTCGACGAACGCGCGGATCGACTCGCGCAACTGGTGGTGGACGTCGGTGAAGATCGACGTGCTGGGGGCTTCGACACTGGCCACGGGTCGGATCGTACAACATGTCCAGACACACTGAACGACGAGTTCGCTACCGTCGTCGGCCATGGGCATCCCGAAGACGATCGGCGTCGTCGGTGCCGGCACGATGGGCGCTGGCATCGCCCAGCTCGCCGCGCAGGCCGGCGCTCGCACGCTGCTCCACGATCCGGTCCCCGAGGCGCTCGAGCGGGGGCTGGAGACCATCGCGAAGGGCCTCGAGCGGCAGGTCGCCAAAGGGCGGCTGAGCCCGGAGGACGCCGAGGCGATCCGTGCGCGCGTCGAGCCGGTCGGCGACGTCGACGGCCTCGCGCCCGCCGGGATGGTCATCGAGGCCGCGCCCGAGCGGCTGGACCTCAAGCTCGACCTCTTCCGCCGTCTGGCCGAGGTCTGCGGCGACGACTGCGTGCTGGCGACGAACACCTCGTCGCTGTCGGTGGCCGAGATCGCCGCCGGCACCCCGATCCCCGGGCGCGTCGTCGGGCTGCACTTCTTCAACCCCGCCCCGGTCATGCGCCTCGCCGAGGTCGTCACCGGCGTCGCCACCGCGCCGGAGGTCGCCGCCGTCGCGCGCGCCGTGGGCGAGGCGATGGGCAAGCGGGTCATCGACGCCGCCGACATCCCCGGCTTCCTCGTCAACCGCGTCAACCGGCCGTTCTTCCTCGAGGCGCTGCGCGCGGTGCAGGAGCAGCAGGCGACGGTCGAGCAGGTCGACCGGATCGTGCGGATGGCCGGCGGTTTCCGCATGGGCCCGTTCGAGCTCATGGACCTCATCGGGATCGAGACCAACCACGCCGTGGCCGAGGGCTTTCACCGGCAGACGTACGGCGAGCCCCGGTATCGCCCCTCGCCGCTCGCCGCGCGGATGGTCGCCGCCGGGCGCCTGGGCCGCAAGACCGGCCAGGGCTGGTACCGCTACGACGGCGACGGAGCGGGCCGGCCTTCCGATCCCGAGCCCGCCGCCGCCGGCGGCGGCGACGGACGCGCTCTGCGGATCGACGGCGATCTCCCGGTGCTCGACGCGCTGCGCGCCGCCGCGCGCGAGGCCGGATGGGACGTCGGCGAGCACGCCGAGCCCTGGCTGTCGATCGGCACCGGTGCGTCCGCCGGCCCCGGCCCGCGCGCGGTCCTGCTCGCGTCGGGGTCGCTGCACCTGACCGATCCCGCCGCCGCGGGCCTGCACGCGCTCGCGCCGCTCGAGGCGGCGCGCCTGGTCGAGCTGACGCGGACGCCGGACACCGACCCGGTCGCCGCCGAGCGCGTCGAGGAGCTCGTCCGCACGCTCGGCCGCCACCCGGAGTGGGTGGGCGACGGGCCGGGGCTCGTCCTGGGCCGGATCGTCGCCCAGCTGGTCAACGAGGCGGCGTTCCTCATCGGCGACGGCAACGGCACACCGGAGGACGTCGACGCGGGGCTCGAGCTCGGGGTCAACCATCCCCGCGGCCCGGTGGCGTGGTCGGAGGCGATCGGGCTCGAGCACGTCCTCGCGATCCTCGACGGGCTGCAGGAGGAGCTGCGCGAGGAGCGCTACCGCGCCGCGCCGCTGCTGCGGCGTCGGGCGGCGATCGGCCGCGGCCTCAGCGACCGGTGAACCGGGGACGGCGCTTCTCCTTGAACGCCGCGACGCCCTCGGCGTAGTCGGCGGTCGTCGCGTGCCGCTGCTGGACCCGGGCCTCGAGCGCGAGCAGGTGCTCGAGGTCGGGGCCGAGCGATGCGTTGAGGATCTCCTTCATCGAGGCGATCGCCGTCGTGGGCATCGCGGCGAGCTGCGTGGCCAGCGCCATGCCCCGCTCGGCGAGCTCGTCGTCGCCCACGACCTCGTTCACCATGCCCCACTCCAGCGCGGTCCGTGCGGGCAGCTTCTCGCCGAGCATCGCGAGCTGGGCGGCGCGGGCCGGTCCCACCCGGGCGACGAGGTGGGGCAGGACGCCGCCGTCCGGCATGACCGCGATGTGGACGAACGCGAGCAGGAAGCGCGCCGACTCGGCGGCGACGACGAGGTCGCACGCCAGCGCGAGCGAGCACCCCAGCCCCGCGGCGGCACCGTGGACCGCGGCGACCGCCGGCTTCGGCATCCGGCGCAGCTCGAGGACGATCGGGTTGTAGATCTCCTCAAGGCGCGTGTGCAGGTCGGGATCGCCGTCGGGCGTGAGGTCGCGCGGCACCTTCACGTCCGCGCCTGCGCAGAACGCCCGCCCCGCGCCGGTGACGAGCACCGCCCGGACCGCGTCGTCGGCGCTCGCGGCGCGGACCGCGGCGAGCAGCTCCCGGCCCATGTCGGGCGTCCAGGCGTTCAGCGCGTCCGGGCGGTGGAGCTCGATGTGCTCGACCGCGCCGGCGCGGGTCACGCGGATGTCGGAGGCGTGTACGGGATGCACGGACGGGATGATACGCCTTGTCCGGACACGTTGTACGATCACCGCCATGGCTCACGGATTGCTGTCCTACGCCGCCTACGTTCCGCGGCATCGCCTCCAGCGCGCCGAGCTCGGCGCGGCCCTGGGCACCGGCGCCGGCAAGGGGGCGCGAGCGGTGGCGTCCTACGACGAGGACAGCACCACGATGGGCGTCGAGGCGGCGCGTGCCGCGCTGACCAACGGCGCCCGCCCGGCCTCCATCCACTTCGCGACGACCGCGCCGGCGTACTTCGACAAGACGAACGCGACCGCGATCCACGCGGCGCTCGGCCTCGACCGCGACGCGTTCGCCGTCGACCTCGCCGGGTCGGCGCGCGGGGCGGTCGGCGCGCTGCGCGCCGCGCGCGCCTCCGGCGGTCTGGCGGTGCTCTCGGACCTGCGCACCGGCAAGCCCGGGTCGGCCGACGAGCGCGACGGCGGCGACGCGGCCGCGGCGCTGCTCTTCGGTGACGGTGAGCCGATCGCCGAGGTGCTGGCCGAGGCGTCGGCGACCGGCGAGTTCCTCGACCGCTGGCGCGCGCCCGGCGAGCAGTCCAGCGCGCAGTGGGAGGAGCGGTTCGGCCTCGAGGCGTACATGCCGCTGATCGCCGACGCGGCCGGGCGCGCGCTCGCCGCCGCGGGCGTCGAGCAGCCCGACCACGTCATCGTCTCCTCGCCCCACAGCCGGACCGCCGCGACGGCCTCCAAGCGCTACGCGGGCCGCGTGCCCGAGGAGCCGCCGGCGATCGGCTACTCCGGCACCGCCGATCCCGGCGTGCGGCTCGCCGCCGTGCTCGATCGGGCGGCGCCCGGCGAGACGATCCTGCTCATCGTGGCCGCCGACGGCTGCGACGCGACAGTGCTGCGCACCACGCGCGCGCTCGAGGGCCGCCGCGCTCCCTCCTCCGTGGCGGCCCTCGCCGAGCGCGGCCGGGACGTCCGGTACGCGACGTACCTGACCTGGCGCGGGCTCCTCGAGCGCGAGGCGCCGCGGCGCCCGGAGCCCGGCCGTCCCGCGGCCCCGCCGTCGCACCGCGCCGAGGCCTGGAAGTTCGCGTTCACCGGCTCGGCGTGCGAGGCGTGCGGTCAGGTCCACGTCCCGCCCCGGCGGGTGTGCGTCGGCTGCGGCGCGGTCGACCGGATGCGCCCGGCGCGGCTCGCCGACCGGCCCGGCACGATCGCGACCTACACGGTCGACCGACTGGCGTTCTCGCCCTCGCCGCCCATGATCAACGCGGTCGTGGACTTCGAGGGCGGCGGGCGCTACACGCTCGAGGTGACCGACGCGGCGCCCGACGAGATCGACATCGGGACGCCCCTCGAGCTGACCTTCCGCCGGCTCTACACCGCCGGCGGCGTGCACAACTACTTCTGGAAGGCGAGGCCCGTCTGATGGCAAGCAGGGGGATCAAGGATCGCGTGGCGATCGTCGGCATGGGCTGCACGGCCTTCGGCGAGCACTGGGACCGCTCCGCGGACGACCTCCTCGTCGACGCCGTCGAGCAGTGCCTCGCCACGACGCCGACCGTGACGAAGGACGACATCGACGCGTACTGGCTGGGGACGATGAACTCCGGCCAGTCGGGGCTCGTGCTCTCCAAGCCGCTGGGCATCGAGTACAAGCCGGTCACGCGCGTGGAGAACTTCTGCGCCACCGGGTCCGAGTCGTTCCGCAACGCCGCCTACGCGGTCGCCTCCGGCGCCTACGACGTCGTCATGGCCGTCGGCGTCGAGAAGCTCAAGGACACCGGCTTCTCCGGCCTCGTGCGGTCGAACGTCGCCGGCGACGGCACCGCGCCCGAGGAGACCCTCACCGCGCCCGCGGCGTTCTCGCTGCTCGATCCCGCCTACTGCAAGAAGTACGGCGTCGACCCGCAGGACATGCGCGACGCGATGACCCACGTCGCGTGGAAGAACCACTACAACGGTGCGCGGAACGAGCGCGCGCAGTACCGCAAGGAGATCCCGAAGGAGAAGATCGCCGCGGGCGCCTCGCGCGTCGCCGGGCGGCTCGGCGTCCTGGACTGCTCGGGCGTCTCCGACGGCGCGGCGTGCGCGATCATCGTCCGCGCCGAGGACGCCTACCGGTACACCGACCGGCCGATGTTCGTGAAGGCGCTCTCGATGGTCGCCGGTCCGGCCAGCGGCCCGATCGATCCGTCGTACGACTACACGACGTTCCACGAGGTCGTGGCGTGCGCGAAGGACGCGTACGCGCAGGCGGGCATCGAGGATCCGCGCCGCGAGATCTCGCTCGCCGAGGTCCACGACTGCTTCACGCCGACCGAGCTCGTGCTCATGGAGGACATGGGCTTCTCGGACCGCGGGCAGGCGTGGCGCGACGAGCTCGACGGGGCGTTCGACCTCGACGGCCGGCTGCCGGTCAACCCGGACGGCGGGCTGAAGTCGTTCGGCCACCCGGTCGGGGCGAGCGGCCTGCGGATGCTCTTCGAGTGCTGGCTGCAGTTCCGCGGCGAGGCCGGCGACCGGCAGCTCGAGGACCCGAAGCTCGGGCTGACCCACAACCTCGGCGGCAGGCCCGGGACGTGCGTCTCGTTCATCTCGATCGTCGGCGCCGAGCAGGGATGACGACCTCGACCGCGCCGCTGCTCACCGAGCGCCGCGGACCGGTGCTCGTCATGACGCTCAACCGGCCCGAGGTCCGCAACGCGATCGACAAGCCGCTGGCCGAGGCGATCGCCGCCGCGCTCGACGAGCTCGACGCCGACACCGAGCTGCGCGTCGGGGTCCTCACCGGCGCGGGCCGCGGCTTCTGCGCGGGGATGGACCTCAAGCGCTTCGGCGAGACCGGCGAGCGCCCGTGGGTCGGCGACCGCGGCTTCGCGGGCATCGTCCGGCGCCCGCCGCGCAAGCCGCTGATCGCCGCGGTCGAGGGCTTCGCCGTGGCCGGCGGCCTGGAGATCGCGCTGGCGTGCGACCTCATCGTCGCCGCGCGCGGCACGAAGCTCGGGCTCCCGGAGGTCACGCGCGGGCTCGTCGCCGCGGGCGGCGGCCTGCGGCGCCTGCCGCGCCTGCTCCCCTCGGCGCTGGCCATCGAGCTCGCGCTGACCGGCGACCTCATCACCGCCGAGCGCGCCCACGAGGCGGGCGCGATCAGCCGGCTGACCGAGCCCGGGCAGGCGCTGGACGCGGCGCTCGAGCTCGCCGAGCGGATCGGGCGCAACGCGCCGCTCGCGCTCGCGGGGAGCAAGCAGGTCCTGCAGCAGCAGTGGTCGTGGTCGGACGACGAGTTCTGGGACCGGCAGGCCGAGATCGTCGAGCCGATCGCCACGTCCGAGGATGCCCGCGAGGGCGCTCGGGCCTTCACCGAGAAGCGCGCGCCCGAGTGGCGCGGGCGCTGAACGACTCCGAGCAGGGAAGGGCAGCATGTCCGAGCACACGAACGTCCTCGTCATCGGCGCCGGCATGGGCGGCCTCTGCGCCGCCGCGCGGCTGGCCAAGGCCGGGCAGCGGCCGCTGCTGGTCGAGCGGTCCGACCGCGTCGGAGGCCGCGCCTCCTCGTTCGAGAAGGACGGCTACGTCATCAACACGGGCGCGGTCGCGATCGAGCACGGCGGCGCGATGGAGGAGACCTTCCGGGAGGTCGGGGCGCCGTTCGACCTGCGCTTCCCCGACCCCGCGAACGTCTTCCGCATCGGCGGCAAGACGATCAACCCCGCCAAGGGCGGCTGGAAGTTCCTGCTCGACCGCATCACCAAGCAGGGCGCGAAGGTGCTCGCCCAGCTCGGCAGCGCGAAGAAGGGCGAGTACCCCGAGGAGCAGCTGACGCTCGAGCAGTGGATCGGCGGCGCGACGTCGAACGAGACCGTCCATCGCCTGTTCCGCAACCTCGCGGCGGCGATCTTCGCCGTCAACGCCGACGAGATCCCCGCCAAGGCGTTCCTCACGTACTTCATGGAGAAGGGCGCCTTCCGGCACTTCGGGTTCCATCCCGAGGGCACGATCGGCGTCTGCCGGCCGCTCGCCGACGTCGTCACGCGCGAGGGCGGCGAGGTGTGGCTCGACAGCGAGGTGGTCCGCCTGCACACCGACGAGGGGCGGGTGACGGGCGCGACGATCCGCCGCGACGGCGCCGAGGTCGACATCACCTGCGGCAGCGTGATCTCGAACGTGGGACCCACCGCGACGATCGACCTGGTCGGCGAGGCGGCGCTCGGCGACGAGTACGTCGGCTCGATCCGCTCGCTCGCCCGGCCGACGGCGAACCTCATCATCCACGTCGCCAGCGACGAGCCGCTGCTCGACACGCCGGGGCTCATCGTCTTCTCGAACACCGACCGGATCTGCAACGCGGGCAACATGACCGCGACCTGCCCGGAGCTCGCGCCGGAGGGCAAGCACCTGACCGTCGTGTACGCGGTGCCGCGCCCCGCGGTCGGAGCGTTCGACGCCGACGCCGAGATGCAGCTGGCGCTCGACGAGCTGCGGGCCGAGCTGCCCGGGATGGAGCGCGCCGAGATCATCGACGCGCGCGTGATGCAGGGCGACTGGCCCGCGCAGCGCGCGCTGTCGGGCTACGAGATGCCGCGCACCACGCCGCTCGACAACCTGTGGAACGTCGGCGACGGCGTCCGCGACTACGGCAGCGGCGGCACGCAGTCGTGCGCGGAGACCGCGCGGGACGTCGTCGCGGAGCTGCTCGGTGAGCCCGTCGCGTCCTGACGTGCCGCGCCGCGCGTGCCTCTCGGTGCCGGGCGCCTCGGAGCGCATGCTCACCAAGGCGCGGGGCCTCGTCGTCGACGAGATCGTGCTCGACCTCGAGGACGCGGTGCGGCCGGAGGACAAGGCCGCCGCGCGCGAGCGCGTCGCGGCCGTCGCGGCCTCGCCGGGCTGGGCGTGCGGCTCGCTCAGCGTTCGCGTCAACGCCCCCGGCACCCCGTGGGCGCACGAGGACCTCGCCGCGCTGGCCGACGCCTCGGAGGTCGACGCGGTCATCGTCCCGAAGGTCGAGAGCGCCGGCGACCTGTCGTTCGTCGACCGGATGCTCGACGGCGTCGGCGCCGCCGGGCTGCAGGTCCAGGCGCTCATCGAGTCCGCCGCCGGCCTGCAGCGGATCGACGAGATCGCCGCCTCGTCGCCGCGGCTCTGCGCGCTGGTGCTCGGCTACGCGGACCTCGCTGCGTCGCTCGGGCGGACCGCCGACGCCGCTCGGCAGCTCGAGCTCTGGCTGCCGGTCCAGCAGGCGGTGCTGACCGCGGCCCGGACGCACGACCTGCAGGCGATCGACGGGCCGTGGCTCGGCACCGCCGTCGACGAGGCGTTCCTCGCCGCCGCGTCCCGAGCTGCGGACCTCGGCTTCGACGGCAAGTGGGCGATCCACCCCCGGCAGGTCGAGGCGCTGCAGGAGCGCTTCACGCCGACGGCCGACGCGGTGGCCTGGGCGCGCGAGGTGCTGACCGCGCTCGACGCGGCGGGCCGCGGCGCCGTCGCGCTCGACGGCCAGATGCTCGACGAGGCGGTCGCGGTGTCGGCGCGCCGGGTGCTGCTCCGGGCGGAGGCCGCCGCATGACCGCCGCGACCGTGGCGGCGGTCCGGCCGGGCGGGCCGTACTTCGACGACCTCGCGGTCGGGGATCGCTTCGCGGATGCACCGGCGGTGACGCTGACGACGGGCGACGCGGCGCTGCACCGGGCGATCGCCGGCGACCGCCTGAAGCTCGCGCTCGACGCGCAGCTGGCCGAGCGGGTCACCGGCCGGCCCGGCGCGCTCGCCCATCCCGCGCTCGTGTGGGACGTCGCGATCGGCCAGTCGACGGTCGTCACGCGGCGGGTCATCGCCAACCTCTTCTACCGCGGGCTCGTCCTGCGCCGGGCGCCGCGGATCGGCGACACGCTGCGCACGGTGACCGAGGTGGTCGCGCTCCGCGAGACGACGCGCCGGCCGGGCCGCGCCCCGGCCGGGCTCGCGGTGCTGCGGATCACGACGACCGACCAGGAGCAGCGGGCGGTGCTCGACTTCTGGCGCTGCGCGATGCTGCCGCTCAGCCCCGGCGCGGGGCCGACCGGGCGCGCCGACCGGTTCGACGCGATCCCCGAGGCGCTCGACGAGGGGCTGCTCACGGCGAGCTGGAAGGACTGGGACCTCACGCCGCTGGCGCCGACCCCGGTCGCCGCCGGCGACCGGTGGGCGGTCGAAGGCGCGGACGTCGTCACCTCGGCCCCCGAGCTCGCGCGCCTGACGCTCAACGTCGCCTCGGCCCACCATGACCGCACGGTGCACGAGAGCGGCCGGCGCCTCGTCTACGGCGGCCACACGATCGCCATCGCCGCCGCCCAGGTGACGCGCCTGCTGCCCGACGTCGTGACGTTCGCCGGCTGGCACGGCTGCGACCACCCGGCGCCGGTCTTCGAGGGTGACCTGCTCCGGACGGCGATCGAGGTCGAGCGCCGCGACGGGCCGCTCGCGCACCTGCGCTGCCGCGTCGACGCCGAGCGCGAGGGCGCCGCGGAGCGCTCCACGGTCCTGGACTGGCGCCCGGTGGTGGTGCTCGCATGACCGGCGGCGTCCTCGCCGGCATGCGCGTCGTCGAGGGGTCGGCGTTCGTCGCCGCGCCGCTCGGCGGCATGACGCTCGCCCAGCTCGGCGCCGACGTCATCCGCTTCGACCAGATCGGCGGCGGCCTGGACCGCGACCGGTGGCCGCTCTCGGCCGACGGCCAGAGCCTGTTCTGGGCCGGCCTGAACAAGGGCAAGCGCTCGATCCAGCTCGATCTGCGCTCGGACGAGGGGCGCGAGCTCGCCCAGGCGCTGATCACCGCGCCCGGCAGGGACGCGGGGCTCTTCCTGACGAACTTCCCGGCGCGCGGGTGGCTCGACCCCGAGACGCTGCGCCGGCGGCGGGAGGACCTCGTCATGGTCGCGCTGGCCGGCAACCCCGACGGGTCCAGCGAGGTGGACTACACGGTCAACCCGGCGACCGGCTTTCCCTGGGCGACCGGCCCGCGGAACCTCGCCGAGCCGCTCAACAGCGTCCTGCCGGCGTGGGACATCGCGATGGGGACGCTGGCCGCGACCGGCCTGCTCGCCGGCGAGCGGCTGCGCTCGCGCACCGGGCGGGGCACGCTCATCCGGCTCTCGCTGTCCGACGTGGCGTTCGCGATGGTCGGCAACCTCGGTCGCATCGCCGAGGCCCAGCTCGGCGGGCAGGACCAGACGAAGGACGGCAATTACCTCTACGGCGCGTTCGGGCACGACTTCGAGACGCGCGACGGGCGGCGCGTCATGGTCGTCGCCCTCACCGCCCGCCAGTGGCAGGCCCTGCAGGACGCGACCGGCATCCACGAGGCGTGCCGGAGCGTCGAGCAGGCGACCGGCCACGACCTCAGCACCGAGGCGGGGCGCTTCGAGGCGCGCGACCTCATCGCGGCGCTGCTGCGCCCGTGGTTCGCCGCACGCGACCTCGCCGACGTCCGCGAGCGGTTCGCCGGGACCGGGGTCTCCTGGGGGCCGTACCAGACGTTCAAGCAGCTCGTGACCGAGGATCCTCGATGCTCGACGGAGAACCCGATGTTCGCCGAGGTCGAGCATCCCGGAGTTGGGAGGTACCTCATGCCTGGATCGCCACTGGACTTCGATGCCGTCCCACGCGTCCCGGTGCGACGCGCCCCGCTGCTCGGCGAGCACACCGACGAGATCCTCGGCGAGGTGCTCGGCATGACCGACGCGGAGATCGGGCGGCTGCTCGACCGCGGCGTCGTCGCCGGGCCCGCGCCGGCCGGGCGGGCGGTGGCGGCGTGAGCGACGCACCGGTGCTCACCCGCGTCGACGGCGCCGTCGGCCACGTCGTCCTCAATCGCCCGGCGGCGATGAACGCCATCACGATCGACCTCGCGACGGGGCTCGAGCGTGCGCTCGTCGAGCTGGCCCCGCAGGTGCACGTGATCGCGATCCGCGGTGCGGGAGGCAACTTCAGCGTCGGCGGCGACTTCAAGGAGCTCGAGGCGCTGCGCGAGCGGGGGCCGGACGCGATGGCCGAGCTCTTCGCGGCGTTCGGGCGCGCGTGCGATCGCGTCGGCGAGGTCGACGTGCCCGTCGTCGCGATCGTCGAGGGGTACGCGATGGCCGGCGGCTTCGAGCTCATGCAGGCGTCCGACATCGCGCTCGTGGCCGAGGAGGCCCGGCTCGCCGACAACCACTCGAACTTCGGCCAGGTCCCGGGCGGCGGCGGGTCGCAGCGGCTGGCCCGGCTCGTCGGGCGCCAGCGCGCGTCCGCGCACATCCTCACCGGCGAGCGGCTGTCCGGCCGCGACGCCGCGGCGTGGGGTCTCGCGTACCGCGCGGTCCCGGCCGCCGAGCTCGACGGCGCCGCCGCCGAGCTGCTCGAGAAGCTCGCCGGCAAGTCGCGCGAGGCGCAGGCGCGGACCAAGCGCCTCATCCGCGACGGGCTCGAGCAGCCGCTCGCCGACGGGCTGGCGCTCGAGCGCCGGGTCGTCGTCGAGCACCTGACCGGCGACGCCGCGGGCGCCGGCATCGAGTCGTTCACGAACCGACAGGGAGGCTGAGTGCCCGAGACGTTGATCGGCGAGGGGCGCGTGCTCCTCGATCTCCACGACGACGGGGTCGTCCACCTGCGCCTCAACCGTCCCGAGGCCTCGAACGGCCTGGACGTGCCGCAGGTGCGCCTGCTGTACGAGGCGGTCATGGCGGTCCACGGCGAGCCGCGGGCCCGGGCCCTGCTGCTCACCGGCGAGGGCCCCCACTTCTGCGCCGGCGGCGACGTCAAGACCTTCGCCGCCAAGGGCGAGGCGCTCCCCGACTACCTGCGGGAGGCGACGAGCTGGCTGCAGATCGCCGCCAGCGCGCTCATGCGGCTGAACGCCCCGGTCGTGACCGCCGTGCACGGGTTCGCCGCGGGCGGCGGCGGGTTCGGGCTCGTCTGCGCCTCGGACCTCGTCGTCGCCGGGCGGTCCGCGAAGTTCCTGCTCGGCGCGACGCGCGTCGGGATGGCGCCCGACGCGGGCGGGTCGGTGACGCTCTCGCGCCTGGTGGGCCTGCGTAAGGCGATGGAGATCGCGCTGACCAACCCGGTCATCGGCGCCGACGAGGCGCTCGAGCTCGGCATCGTCACGCGCGTCGTCGACGACGAGGAGGTCAAGGAGGCCGGCCTGGCGCTCGCCCGCGAGCTGGCGAGCGGCCCCACGCTCGCCCTCGCCGCGACCAAGCGCCTGCTGTGGGACGGCCTGGGCGCGAGCGTCGAGGAGCGCCTGCCGGACGAGTCGCGCACGGTGTCGGAGCTCGGCGGGACCTACGACGCCCGCGAGGGCCTCGCCGCCGTCATCGAGAAGCGCGCGCCGAAGTACGAGGGCCGATGAGCCGCGTCGCGCTCGTCACGGGCGGGTCGTACGGGATCGGAGCCGCGATCGCCGAGCGGCTCGTCGCGGACGGCGCCGAGGTGATCATCACCGGCCGGTCCCTCGAGAAGGCGCAGGCGCACGCCGCTGCGATCGGTGCGCGCGCCGTCGCGTTCGACGTCGCGGACCACGAGGCGACGGTCGAGGCCATCCGGGGGCTCGGCCGCATCGACATCCTCGTCAACAACGCGGGCGCCGACCACTTCGGCTGGTTCCAGGAGGTCCCGTACGAGACGTGGCGGCGGATCCTCGCGGTCAATCTCGAGGGCGTGCTGAGCTGCACGCAGGCGGTGCTGCCGGGCATGCAGGCGAACGGCTGGGGCCGAATCATCACGGTCGGCTCGGAGGCGGGTCGCATCGGGTCCAAGGGCAACGCCGCGTACGCCGCCGCGAAGGGCGGCATCGATGCGTTCACGAAGTCGATCGCGCGCGAGAACGCCCGCTTCGCGATCACCGCGAACGTCGTCTCGCCCGGGCCGATCGAGACCCCGCTGCTGCGCGAGATGAGCGAGCACGCGATCGAGGTCGTCATCCGGCAGACCCAGCTCAAGCGGCTGGGCACGCCCGAGGAGGTCGCGGCCGCGGTCGCGTTCCTCGCCTCCGAGGAGGCCTCGTACATCACCGGCGAGAACCTCGGCGTCTCGGGCGGTCAGCACCTCGGCACCTGATCGGACACTGTGTCCGTACAAGTTGTTTGAGTTCCGCTACGATGCCCTCCATGACCGCCGTCGACGCCCCCATCGGTTGGGACCGCCTCATCGAGCACGACCGCGTGCACGGGTCGCTGTACACGGATCCCGCGATCTACGAAGCCGAGCTGGAACGGATCTGGTACCGCAGCTGGGTGTACGTCGGCCACGTGAGCGAGGTCACCGAGCCCAACGACTACGTCGTGAAGTCGATCGGGCCGCAGCCCGTGATCATGACCCGCGACAAGCAGGGCGAGATCCATCTGCTGCTCAACCGCTGCACGCACCGGGCGAACCTCGTGTGCGATGCGCCGAAGGGCAACTCGAGCGCGTTCCGCTGCCCGTACCACGGGTGGACGTTCTCGAACACCGGCAAGCTCCTCGGCTACCCGTTCAACAGCGGGTACGGCGGCACCGAGGCGAAGAAGGACCTCGGCCTCGGCCGGGTCGCGCGCATCGGTATCTACCAGGGGTTCGTCTTCGGCAGCTTCGCCGAGGAGGGGCCGACGCTGCTCGAGTACCTCGGCGACGCGCGCGAGGCGTTCGACCGGCTGTGCGCCCTGTCGCCGACCGGCGAGGTCGAGCTGACCGCCGGCTGGCTGCAGCACAAGGTCAAGGCGAACTGGAAGATGCTCGTCGAGAACGAGACCGACGGCTACCACCCGCAGTTCGTCCACGCGTCGATCTTCTCGGTCGCCAAGAGCGGGATCGGCGACCTGTACGGCGAGAAGTCGACGGCGCTGAGTCGCGACCTGGGCAACGGGCACACCGAGAACGACCTGCGCCCGGAGTTCCGCCGCATCGGCCAGCCGCTCGGCTGGTTCGGCACGACGCCCGACCGCGTGCCCGACTACGTCGCGAAGATGGAGGCGCGGCACGGGGAGGCCAAGGCGCGCGAGCTGCTCATCGACGGCTCGCCGCACGTGATGATCTTCCCGAACCTCTTCATCGCGGAGATCCAGCTCTTCGTGATCCAGCCGCTGGCGGTCGACGAGTCCGTCCAGCACGTCACCGCGATCCAGTTCAAGGATGCGCCGGATCTCAACCGGCGGATGCTCCAGCAGACGATCGGCTCGGTCGGCCCGGCCGGCTTCCTCCTCGCCGACGACTCGGAGATGTACGAGCGCAACCAGCGCGGCGTGCGGGCGAAGAACCCCGAGTGGCTCGTCCTCAAGCGCGGCGTGCACCGCGAGCGCCGCGACGAGGACGGCCACGTCGTCGGCGACGCGACCGACGAGGTGCCGCAGCGCGCGATCTGGGCGCACTACCGCAAGCTCATGGAGGCCGAGGCATGACCGCCGCCGCGCTCGACACCGACCTGCTCCGCGCGGTCGAGCAGTTCGTCTACCGCGAGGCCCGCTTCCAGGACGAGCACGAGTACGACGCGTGGGAGGCGCTGTGGACCGACGACGCGATCTACTGGGTGCCCGCCAACGGTGAGAGCACCGACCCCGAACGCGAGATGTCGGTGATCTTCGACAACCGCGCGCGGATCTCGACGCGGGTCAAGCAGCTGAAGACCGGCAAGCGGCACTCGCAGACGCCGCCCTCCCGCGTCCGGCGCCTCATCTCGAACGTCGAGCTCCTCGGCGAGGACGGCGACGACGTCGCGGTCGGCGCGAACTTCGTCGCGTACGAGTCGCGCGAGCGCGGGATGACGGTGTGGGCGGGCCGCTACGACTACCGCCTCCGCCGGACCGACGACGGGCTGCGCATGGCGTACAAGAAGGTCACGCTGGTCGACAACGACCGCGCGATCTACACCCTCGCGTTCCTGATCTGATGCCCGAGCGCCCGCCGGTCGGCGAGGTCGTCAGCGAGTTCGCGGCGGTGTCGCTCTCGATCGACTACGAGGGCAACGGCCCGCGGCTGCGCGTCGAGGATCTGAAGACGGGCCATGTCGGCTACCTCGACGCGCTTGAGCTCGAGACGCTGGCGTGGCTGCCCGAGGGGGCACTGCACCCGCTGCTCGATCCCTCGCAGCACCGCTGGCGCGAGCCGGCGGCCGGAGGGGGCGCCCACTGATGCGCGTGGCGATCGTCGGCTCTGGTCCGTCCGGGTTCTATGCGGCCGGGCAGCTGCTGGCCGACAAGGAGCGGACGGTCGAGGTCGACCTGTTCGATCGGTTGCCGACGCCGTGGGGTCTGGTGCGCGGTGGGGTGGCGCCGGATCATCCGAAGATCAAGTCGGTCTCGCGGGTGTACGAGAAGATTGCGCGGCGGCCGGGGTTCCGGTTCTTCGGGAACGTCGAGGTCGGCCGTGACGTCCGCCACAGCGAGCTCGGCGAGTGGTACGACGCGGTGATCTACGCGGTGGGGACGGCGGCCGATCGCCGGTCGGGGATCCCGGGGGAGGATCTGGCGGGGTCGTGGTCGGCGACGGAGTTCGTCGGCTGGTACAACGGCCATCCGGACTACCGGGACGTGGAGTTCGACCTCTCCGGGCGGCGGGCGATCGTGGTGGGCAACGGCAACGTCGCGGTGGACGTGGCGCGGATGCTGTCGCTGACCGAGGAGGAGCTGCGGGTCACCGACATCGCCGATCACGCGATGGAGGCGCTGATCTCGGCAGGGGTGGAGGAGATCGTGGTGCTCGGCCGCCGGGGGCCCGAGCAGGCGGCGTTCACCAATCCCGAGCTGCTCGAGCTGGGGGTGATGGGCGACGCGGACGTGGTCGTCGACCCGGCCGATCTGGAGGTTCCCGCGGACGTGCGCGAGGAGAACCTCGATCAGACCGCGCGGCGGAACGTCGAGATCCTGCACGAGTACGCGGCCAAGGCGCCGGAGGGGCGGTCCAAGCGGATCGTGCTGCGCTTCCTCACCTCGCCGGTGGAGATCCTCGGTGACGGCCGGGTCGAGCAGGTGCGGGTCGTGCGCAACGAGCTGGTGCGGGGCGCGGACGGGCGGCTGAGCGCCCGGGCGACCGGGCGGGAGGAGCTCATCGACTGCTCGCTGGTGTTCCGGGCGATCGGCTACACCGGCGTGCCGCTTCCCGAGCTGCCGTTCGACGAGCGCCGGGGCGTTATCCCGAACGAGCAGGGGCGCGTGACCGGGATGCCGGCCACGTATGTGGCGGGCTGGATCAAGCGCGGGCCGTCGGGGGTGATCGGCACGAACAAGAAATGCGCGACCGACACCGTCCAGTCGCTGCTCGCCGATCTCGAGGCCGGCCGGCTGGGCGAGCGCGAGCTGCCGGCGGCCGACGAGATCGAGGCGGTCCTGCGCGCGCGCCGGCCCGAGCTGGTCAGCTACGAGGGCTGGGAGCAGATCGACGCCGCCGAGAAGGCCGCCGGCGAGCCGCAGGGCCGCCCGCGGGTGAAGTTCACCACGATCGACGAGCTCCTCGACGCCACCGGCGTCCGCCAGCCGGCCGGGTGAGCGCTCGCCGGGCGTCATCGTAGCGCCACGCCGCGCATGGCGACTACGGCCGGGCGAGCCGGACGGCGGCGACGAGCGGGACGAAGAGCCCGACGACGCCGCGCAGCACACGGCCCTTGGCGAACGCGACGCCCAAGAGCGTCAGGACGAGGACGACGGTCGCGGCGATCAAGCTCGGCTCGTCGAGCTCCAACGGCTCGGTGCCCATCACGACGAGCGCGGCGAAGACGCGGCTGGCAGCACGCCGTGGGGACCGCCGGTACTCCGGCCAGTTCCACGCCACACGCGACGAGCAGGGACGGGCGCCCTTATCGTGTACGGCATGGCGAAGGTCAAGCGAGTCGTGACGATTAGCGCCGACGTCGACCGCGCCGCACGCGAGCTTGGCGGCGAGAACCTCTCAGCGTTCGTCAACAACGCGCTCAAACGGCACATCCGCATGGCGCAGCGCGCTACGGGACGGCTACCTCAGGACCCGTCGCTCGGATTCGGCATCTCAGAGAGACGCGGCGCCGACGGCAGGCGAGACTAGCTGGAGCGGAGTCGGGCCGCGTGCGCACGGGCGAGCCCAGCTGCGTGGTGGCCCGAATGCGCTGCAGCGGCTGGCGGAGCGCATCCGATCGCATCCAGCGGCGCGCTACTACGCGGCGCCGGCCGGTCGACTCGGCGTGATTCGCTCTGTCGCCCGCATCACGGCGGTGCTCGCGTTGGCCCTGAGTGGTTCAGGGAGCGGCGCCCGCCGAGCCCCTGATCGAGACGGGCGCATGAGGGTCGCGGGGCTCGAGCGGGCCAGGCGGCTCATCGCTTCCTCGACCACCAAGTCCGGCGCTCCGCCGTTCGCGGCCGCGGCGATGTCGGCGCCGGGTGACGGATGAAAGTCAAGGGCTGGTAGCGGGCGGGCTCCTGTGAGATCGTGCTGGTGGGCGCGGGCGATTGACGGAAGCGAAGCGCAGACGTCAGGGGCTTGTGGTCTGCCGCGCGGCTTTGTCCTTCGAGGACCTCAGAGATGCGCGCCCCGGTGTCACGCTCGCGCCCGTCTTGTTCGGGCCCGTGGCTGTCCAGTCGGCGACGGTGCGGCGGTAGGCGTGCTCGGCTTGGAGCGCGAGGGCGCGCTCGGCGTCGCGGATCGACGCGGTGCGGGCGCCGTGGCCCGCGCGGACTTGGCCCTTGCGTGACGGTGCGCCGGCGGCGAGCTGGAGCGCGCGGATCTTGTGGTGGGTCAGCGACGGCTGGCCGAAGGCGTAGTCCTGCTGTCGGGTCAACAGGCACCAGAACACGCTGGCCAGCTTGCGGGCGGTGGTCACTGCGGCGACCTGCGCGCCGCGGCGGGCGCGGACTCGTTCGTAGAACGCGCGCAGCGGGCCCGGAGCGCGGACGGCGACCCAGGCGGCCTCGACGAGCACGTGGCGGACGGCCGCCGGGCCTTGCTTGGTGATCCGGCCGTGGCGGGCCGGCGCGTTGCCGGACTGGCGGACCTTGGGATCAAGACCGAGGTAGCCAACGAGGTGGCGGGCGGTCGGAAACCGGCCGACGTCGCCGATGGCGGCGATGAACGTGCTCGCGGTGATCACGCTGACGCCCGGCACGGTCATCAGCCGCAGCGTGTCCGGGCTGCGCAGCGCCTCGGTCGCGATCGCGCGATCGAGCAGCGTGATCTCCTGGTCGAGGAAGTCGACGTGGCGCAGGCACGCCGCGATGGTGTCGCGCTCGTCGACGGGCAGCTCAAGCTCGGCCAGCCAGCGCCGGCCGCGCACTCCGAAGACGTCGGTGACCGGTGGCCGACCCTTCAGACGGCGGATCAGCACGGCGTGGATCTCGTTCTTGGCTCGCGTGCGCGCGCGAACGAGCTGGCTGCGCTGCGAGAGCCGCCGGCGCATCACGCGCGTGGACTCGTCGGGCATCCAGACCGCATCGAGCTCCCCGGCGGCCAGCAGCTTGGCCAGCGTCCGCGCGTCCAGCCGATCGGTCTTGGCCCGGGCCCGGCTGATCCCGGTGTCGTGCGGGCTGACGACCACGACGTCGGCGACATGCGGGCGCAGGATCCGAGCGATCTCCGCCGCGTTGCCCGTGACCTCCAGCGCGACCCGGTCGGTCGGCGCCAGGCTCGAGCCGAACAGCTCGAGCGCCGCCGGTGCGGTCGCGATCCGGCCCGCCGAGACGACTTCGCCGTCGTGGGCGATCGCGACCTCGCAGAAGTCGCGGTGAACGTCCAGCCCGACAGCTCGGAACATCTGCACCTCCCTCGACATCGACGTGTTGCGGAGAGCAGGTGGGCACACGACACTGACGGATCCGCGCTCGCAGCGCAACCGGATAAGTCGCAGGGGCGGCCAGTGAAAACTTCGGGCTCTCAGCCCATCAGCCGTAGCTCGGCCTGCCCATCCCGCGCTCCCAGAACGCCCCTGTCCCGGTCGCCCGACGCTAGGCGTCAGACCGGACAACAGCGCTCGAAGCGCAGTGTCATATCCCGAAAACTGGGCCACCTGCGCCGGGTGAAAAGTGGGCCACTCGGGCGTGTCGTCCGGTGGCCCGCAGAGCCTGGGCTCGTCTGCGCAGAGCGAGCTCGGGAGGACCGAGGTGGTCGGGGTGGAGCAGTGGGCCGAGATCCGTCGGCTGCACTTCGTCAAGGGCCTGTCGCAGCGCGAGATTCGTCGGAGGACGGGGCTGCATCGCGACACGATCCGCAAGGCGATCAACAGCGCCGAGCCGCCGCGTTATCAGCGCGCGCCGGCCGGGTCCAAGCTCGATCCGTTCAAGGAGGAGATCTGCCGCCTGCTGCGCGACGATCCCAAGCTGCCGGGCGTCCGGATCCGCGAGCTGCTCGAGCCGCTGGGTTGCACCGCCTCCAAGACGGTCGTCGATGATTACCTGCGCGAGGTCCGGCCGCTGTTCTGCCCGGTGCCGCGGACGTTCCAGCGGACGGTCTACCGGCCGGGCGAGATCTGCCAGTTCGATGTCTGGCAGCCGCGCGCGGAGGTGCCGGTCGGCCACGGCCAGACCCGCCGCGGCTGGGTGGTCGTCGCGTGCTTGGGGTTCTCGCGCGCGGGCGCCGGCGTTCTGGTCTTCTCGCGCGAGACCGAGGACCTGCTCGCTGGGATCGCTGGCTGTCTCGAGCGCCTCGGCGGGCTGCCGCGGACGCTGGTCTGGGATCGCCAGGCGGGCATCCACGGCCATGGCGGTCGGCCGACCGAGGCGTTCGCCGCGTTCTGCGGTCAGCTCAAGGTGGACTGGCATTTCTGCGAGCCGGCCGACCCGCAGGCCAAGGGCGCGGTCGAGCGGCTGCAGGGCTATGCGGAGACGAACTTCGAGCCGGGCCGGCGTTTCGCGAACGAGCTGGATTTCCAGGACCAGCTCGACGGGTGGTTCGCCAAGGTCAACGCGCGCACGCACAAGACGCTCCGCGCCCGGCCGGTCGATCGCCTTGCCACCGAGCTTGAGGTGATGGCGCCGCTTGCCGAGATGCCCGACACCGCCCGGCGCTGGACGATGCGCGTCCCGCCCGACCCGCACCTGCGGCTGGACACCAACGACTACAGCCTTGACCCGGCGCTCGTCGGGCGGCGCGTCGAGGTCAGCTGCGACCAACGCACCGTCACGGCCGTCGCGCTCGACACCGGCGAGATCGCCTGCCGCCACGCGCGGACGTTCGCGCGGCACCGGACGCTCACCGCGCTCGAGCACGCCCGCGCCCTGCGCGCCGGCCGTCGGGACGTTCCCGCGGAGACGCCGGTCGAGGTCCGGCCACTTGACCGCTACGACGCGCTGATCGCATGAGCCGCGCATCGACAGAGCTCGCGCACTTGTTCCGCCAGCTCAAGGCGCCAGCCGCGGCGCGCGCGCTGCCCAAGCTTGCCGACCGGGCCCGCGCCGAGGAGTGGTCGTTCGAGCAGTTCGCCGCCGCGCTCTTGAAGACCGAGACCGACAGCCGCGACAGCCACGGCGGCCAGAGCCGGATCAAGGCCGCCCGGTTCCCGGCCCGAAAGACGCTCGAGGAGTTCGACTTTTCGTTCCAGACCTCGCTCAAGCGCGAGACGGTCCTGCACCTCGGCCAGCTCGACTTCCTCGCCGGAAAAGAGAACGTCGTCCTGCTCGGACCGCCCGGCACCGGCAAGACCCATTTGGCCATCGCCCTCGGGATCCGCGCCTGCCTGGCCGGCCACCGCGTCGCGTTCCGCACCGCCACTGAATGGGTCGCCCTGCTCGCCGACGCCCAACGCCAAGGCCGGCTTGATGACGAGCTCGTCCGGCTGCAACGCGTCCCGCTGCTGATCGTCGACGAGGTCGGATACATCCCGTTCGACCCGCAGGCGGCGAACCTGATGTTCATGCTCGTCTCGCGCCGCTACGAACGCGCCTCGCTGATCGTCACCAGCAACAAGCCGTTCTCGGCTTGGGGCGAGATCTTCGGCGACGACGTCGTCGCCGCCGCGATGATCGACCGCCTCGTTCACCACGCCGAGATCCTCGCGCTCAAAGGCGACAGCTACCGCCTCAAAGACCGCGACCTCGCCCGACCCGCGACCCCCGTCGACTGACGCGCGCGCGGCGAGCGCCGCTCCGGCTCGCCCTACAGGCTCGCCTCCGCGCCGCTCGCCGCGGACCTTCCTAGGTGGCCCACTTTTCGACCGGCGCTACTGGCCCGGTTTTCGACCGGCCTTGACAGGCGACGCCCCGACCGACGATGAGGCATTGCGCGCAAGCACCCGCTTATCCTGCTGATGAAGCGCCTGGCCCGCTCGCTGATCCGTGGTCGGAGGGGGACAAAAGTCACGGGCACGAGCCGTCTCTTCGAGGGCACGCACGCCGATTCGGTCACCAAACCGGCGGCCTCGGCGACCCGAGAGCGAGGTGCCGCTCTTCGCCGCTGCGCCGAGGGTGCCCGGACGTGGCCGGGCGGCCGACAAGGCGGGCCGGGGGCCGTTACCGCCGGGCGCCCGGGTCCGCGGCCTGCGCATCAGACGCAGGACGTCGGGGGGAAACGAGGCTCGGCCAACGACATACGAGTATGAGCCCGAAGATCTCCCCTCACCTCAGCGCAGTACCCAAGGTCGACTCGTCCGCCGCCGAGGCAGAGCGAGCGCGCCTGGGCAGCCTGCTCGACCAGGCCGCCCGCGCCGCCGCGGCCCCGCACCTCGTCGCCGCCGACACCTGGGCCGGCACCGCTGAGGCGCACAGCGCCAGGGCGGTCGCCTCGGTCCTCGACGCCGCGGCGCGCGTGCTCGGCGCCGAGCACGTAGGCCACGACGCGGTTCGGAGCACGTGCTGGACGGCCGTCGAGGTGTTCACGCTCGGCCTGGCGTTCTAGCTCTCCGGGTCGCGTCGGGGACCGTGAGCAAGATGACGCCGGCAACCCGGGCGCATCCCGCGCGGCCGCTTGCGCCGCGCCGGGCGATCTCGTATCGTCGCCGGCAGGCCGCAGAAGACCCTGCGGCCCAGGCGAACCGGCGCGAACCCAGAGCTCAGCAGAACCGCCTCGAGCGGGACGCACGACGCGCAGCAGGACCGGCGAGCCGCCGCGACCCTTCGGGGCTGCGGCGTCCTGCACAAAACCTGGGAAGCGCATGACCCAAAGCAAGACCGGCGAGCCGTGCGCGGCGACTCGCGCCCCCTCCGTGATCTCAGCTCGGCAGGCTCGCGAGCGCGGCGACGCGGCGGTAGGATCGGCAGCGACCCGCGCCGTCGCCGCCGGCGATCACCATCCGCGCGGTGAGCGATCTGCGAGCGTTATTCGGCTCGGCCGCGGGCGCAGACCGTGCGGCGTACCGCCGATACGGCTGCATACCGTCGATCTGATCGCTCACCTGTACGCCGAGACTGATCGGCTGCAAAGTGGGGGGCGATGAGCGAGCCTGCCGCCCGCCTGGAGGACCTGACCATCAGCGCTGACGAGCGCGCGGTCGTCCACTGCCTGCTGTCACGCCTGGTCGGCGTCTCGCGCGAGCAGCAGCTCCGCGGTCCGACATCGATCTGCCGGCTGCTGCTCGTCTACGCCGCCACCCCGGTCAGCCACCGCGGGATCGAAGCCCCGCCGCTCCTTAGCGACGTGACCTTGAGGCCCGTGTCCGGCGGGCCGACGGTCATGCGGCGCCTCGGCATCGACCGGGCCGTGCTCGACGAAGCGTGGCTGGTCGCCGAGGCCACGGCCGGCGTCCATGCCACGCTTCCGATCGAGTGGATCGAGGCAATGTTCGAGCCGGTGTTCTGGCCCGTCGTCGCAGGCATGCTGCGCGACGGCCCGGTGATCGCGAACCTGCGCCTACGGCACACGCTCGTGCGGTGGAGCCGCCGACAGGTCCCGGCGACGCGGAGCCGCCCGGCTGGGCAGATCGCGCGCGCCTCGATCGCCACGCTCGAGGACGTCGGCCGACGGCTCATGCGACGGGCGTGCGAGCTGCGCGAGGAGGGACACGACGCCGAGCTGCTGCACCGCTGGACAGGCATCCCGCGGCGGCGCCCGGTGACGGAGGGCCGCACCGAGGTGCTGCGCCCGGCGCCGACGTTGCAGCAGGTGCGGGTCGCGTGGCAGTGGCACGAGCAGCGCGTCCTGGCGGCCGCCCGCGGCGTCCCGCGGCAGCAGCTCGCGGACTGGATCCGCTACGCGCCGCCGTCGCGCGTCCGCGACCTCGGCGTGACGCGATTCCGCGCATGGATCCTCCTGACCCTCTTCGCCATCGTCGGGGGGCGCGCGGCCGCGATGCTCCGCTTGCGCCGCGGTGACTACATCCGCGCGCACGCGCTGCGCGACGGCGGGACCGGGCCCATCCTGATGCTGCGGCCCGGCAAGGACCGCGACGCCGTCGTGCAGCGGCCCAAGCCGCTGCCGGAGGGGGCCGCGCAGCTGCTCGACGCGTGGCTGGCCTTCGTCTGCCGGCGCCACGGGCTGCACGACGTGCCGGCCGACTGGCCGCTGGTCCACGGCGGACGCGGCCCGCAGCACCCCATCTCCTACGCAAGCGTCCGCGGCATGTTCTCCGGCAAGCCCAGCACCAGGCACCGCAAGGCGCGCAGGCTCGCGATCGTGCCGCACGACCCAACCGTGCTCGGCCGCCCGCCGAGCGCGCTGAGCGACCAGGAGCTGCTCGGCTTCCCGCCGCACGCCTTCCGGCGCTTCGCAGACCAGACGGCGCGGGTCGCCGCACGCGACTGGGTCGGCGTGCACGGCGGCCCCGCCGACGCCGACGACATCGCGGAGGTGCTGCTCGACCACCGCGTCCTCAAGGACCCCTACGGCTACGCCGGCATCAGCTCCGAAGAGGGGCGCGAGCGCTATGCCGGTGTCGCGATCGCCGGGATTTGGCGGCTGATCACCACCGACGACGGCGCGCGCAAGACCATCGACGAGCCGGCGCTGCGCGCTGCGGTGAGGCTGCGCCGCTCGATCGAGACCGAGCTGGCGGAGATGCGCGCAGGCATCGACCGCAGCTACGAGGAACTCATGAGCGCGCCGCTAGCGCACGCCCGCCGCGCCCGGGACGTCGACGTCCTGGTCGACGTGGTCACGCGGCAGATGCACGCCGCCCGACTGGTCGAGCGCGAGCGCCGGCTGCGCGAGGCGCTCACCGAGGTCAACGCCGACATAGCTGCGCTGCGCAGCGACCCGAGCCGGCTCGTCGTCGTGCGCGACGACGCCCCAGCCGACGCCGCAAGCGTCGACCCGGACCTCATCGAGCTGGAGGAGGATGGCTCGCGCTATGTCGGCGGTCGCCGGACGCTGCGATGCCGGAACGCCCTGACCCCGGCGGAGCTCGCCAGCGTCCTCGACGTGAGCGTCGCCACGGTCAAGCGGTGGCTACGCGGCGAAGGCCTCCGGCCCAACGACCCGATGCGCCCGTGGCCGCCGGATGACATCCCGGTACAGAACGTCTCCGAGCGGCGGCGCTACATCCTCGTTGACCGGATCAACCCGCTGCTGCTCACGGAGGAGCGCCGGCTGCGCATCGAGGCGCTACTGGCCACCGATCCGATCGCAGCGCGTCAGGCGGCGGAGTCCAGATGACGTTCTGCCCCGGCCATCAGCTCAGCGGCCGACACCCCGAGACCACTGGCCAGGCGAAAGACGGCGAGGAGCGACGGGTTGCGCTGGCCACGCTCCACGCCGCTGATGTACGTGCGATGGAAACCGCTGTGGTCGGCGAACGCCTCCTGCGACATCGCCAAGAGCTGGCGATGCTCGCGGACCGCGAGTCCGAAGGCCCACAGGCGGGCCGATTCCGTCGGCTCGGACATCGCCCGAACCGTTCTGGTTTGTGCTCGATCGGTCCACAGCCGATCGGTAACATCACCGGACACCCATGTCCTGAGACGACCATGGCGTCGGCTTGTCCGCCTGATCTGAGTTTCGCCGTACTGCGACCGCCCGCGGTCGACCCTTGAGTCCGCGACCAGCAGACCGCAGCTGCGGGCGGGCACCCGTTCCTTCCAACCTCGCTGAGAACGTCTTGTGGCGATGCGAAGGGACGCAAACATCAATCCGGCCAGGGACGGCCACACCAGCCGGGGGCGGACGGATCATGTCGGTCCCAGCGAGCGGTGCAGGTCATGACCGAGCGACCCGCGGTGCGCGCCGTCGAGCTGCGCACGTACGTTGTCGAGCGACCGGTGGTCGAGACCCAAACGCTGCACGTGCTTCTGAAGGTCGAGCAGGTGTGCGCTCTGCTGCAGGTCTCCGACGACACGCTCGCCCGCTGGGCCAAGGACGGAAAGCTGGTGCCGTTTAAGGACGGTGCGACCGTCCGCTACGTCTACGCCGACATCGAAGCGTTCCTCGAGCGCGGAAAGGAGCCGCCGGCATGAGCGGCGCCCGCGGCCCGTACTCGCCGCGCGGGGTCGCGCGCGAGCGCAAGCCCATTCCGCCGTCGGCCAGCGTTCCAAAGTGGCGAGGACGGTACGTCGATCTCGATGGCGAGGTCCGCCAGTGCGGCCGACACGGGACGCGAAAGGAGGCCGCGGCTGAGACCCGTCGGGTCGTCGACGAGCTCAATCGCCGTGGCGCCCGCCCGCGGGGCGCGCCCGCCCCGTCGGCTCGAGCCTTCCTGGCGAGCGAATGGCTCGACACCTTCCCGCGGCAGCCGACGACCGCGCAAACGCACCGGGAGCGCGTCAACCGACTGCTCAAGGCGCTCGGGGCAGCCGCCGACCTCCCGCTCGACGAGCTGCGGCGCGCACACCTCATCAGCGCGCTCGGCGTCCTGCTCGACAAGGGCCTCGCCAAGGACACGATCGACAACAGCGTGGCGGCACTCTCGCTCATGCTCCGCGACGCGGCGGACCTCGACTACGTTGCCGAGGATGTCGCCGCCGGGCTGCGCGTGCGACCGAGCGACCCGCGTCTGAACCGCAACCCCAAACGCGCCGAGCACCGCGCCCTGACGCTCGACGAGATGTACGCGTTCATCGACTGCGTCCCGACCGAACACCTCGGGCAGGCGTGGACGTCAGCGGTCTGCGGCGCTCGCCCCGGCGAGCTCTTCGCCGCGAACCAGCGGTACGTCGACCGCAGGCGCGGCCTGATCTACCTGCACCAGACGGTGAGCAAGAACGGGCGGCTGATGAACGGGCTGAAGGGCACGCACGACGTACCGGAGATCCGCAAGCGCGGGCGCTTCACGCTGTGGCCGAGCAGTCTGCAGTCGATATTCGACGAGGCCGGGGTGCACTCCGACGGGTGGCTCGTGCCGTCGCCGACCGGATGCTTCTGGTCGCACCGCAACTTCTACGCCAAGCCGGAGAAGCGCCCGTCGAGCTGGTGGAAGCGCGCCGTCGCGGCCTCGGGCGTCGAGCCGTTCACGATCTACGACCTGCGCCATTCGTTCAGCTCGTGGCTTCAGGCGGTGCCGATCCCGGCCGTGGAGGTCTCGGCCTGGATGGGGCACTCGCTGCGCGAGGGAGGCGTCCGCGTCGACACCACCACCGCGCGCATCTACACGCATGGCACCGGCCAGTGGCGCGAGGCGGCGCTCGCGGCCCTCGAGGACATCATGCTCCGCCGCGCGCCCACGCAGCGATCGGTCGCCGGCAGCGGTGAAAAAGGTGACGGGGAAGTGACGCCGGTCGAACTGGGCTCGATATTCAGTGGGAGCATGGCGTCGTGACTCCAGCGCTGTCACGCCGGAGGTCGCGGGTTCGAGTCCCGTCGCTCCCGTCGCACGAGCCCCGGGACCACCTCGTCGGTGTGACGTCCGAAACGGCGCCGGGCAGTCCCGGCACACGCACCGGTTCCTGCGCCTCCGCGGCCGGCGACAGCGCCTCGCGATCATCTGCTTGATACAGGTCCGGTATTGCGCTGAGACACGGAGCGCGGCGACGATGCGTCGATGAGAGACCGCCGATCTCCCGGCGGCGCGGTCTGGAGGTCGGGTCGCGTCAGCCTCCGTCTGTCGTCGCGTGCGTGCTGCGCGTCGGTCGCCGCCCTGGCCGCGACGCTCGCCGCCGCGGTGCCGTCCGCGCACGCCCAATGGATCGACCACCAGCTCACGCCCCAGGTCACCTGCGTGACCCCGTTGCCCGAGAACCAGTTCGGCGCGGTTCTCGGATACACGAACAAGTCCGTGAACCCGATCGACGCGCCCATCGGGCCCAGCAACGCCTTCACCCCGGGGACCGGCGATCGCGGTCAGCCCACGACGTTCCTCCCCGGGGCTCACCCGTACGCGTTCCGGGTGGCGTTCCAGCGCAGTGCGCTCGTCCGCTCGATCAGCTGGACGCTCGGGCCCGAGCCGGGCATGACGAACACCGTGAGCGTGGGCCCTGCCCTGGGTCTGCCGCAGTGTGGGATGGACTGGGCCGGAGACTGGCGCGCGCCGGGCGACAACGAGACCCGCTACTGGCTCCATGACGTCGTCGAGCACGACGGGGTGACGTGGATCGCGACGGACTTTCCCGGCTCCCAGGAGCCGGGGGTCGGTGACGCGTGGCGGCCGCTCGGGGTCGGGACGACCGGGCCGGCGGGTGAGCGCGGCCCGGCGGGTGAGCGCGGCCCGGCCGGTGAGCGCGGTCCGGCCGGTCCGCAGGGTGAGCCGGGCAGGTCGGGGGCGTCGAGTGAGGTGTCGACGTTCGCGTCGAAGCGGTCGCGGTCGTTCGGCCGGATGGGCCGGGTGCGTGTCCGCGACCCGAACGTGCGGGCGTCGAGCACGATCATCGTGCAGTACGTCGGTGAGCCGGGCCGGCGGCCGACCGCGGTGAGCCGCGTCAGGAAGGGGAGCTTCGTCGCGGTGGGCAGCCCGAAGCGCCGCTTCCGCTACGTCGTCCACAACTGACGCGTCGCGGTGGACGCCGAGGAGCGCGCCCCGGCGGGCGCCTCCTCGAGGTTCGTCCGAGGTCCGGCGCCGCCGAGCCGCCGAGGAGCGCCCACGGCCTGAAGGTCGACAGAAGATCCTGGACGCATGTTCCCCTGTTCGCGCGGCGCGGGCGGTCCTACGCTCCTTCGCGGTATGGGGCGCAGGGCCAGAGCGGTGACGGTCGCGATCGCGGTGATCGCGCTCGCCGCCGTGCTCGCACCGGCCGCCGGCGCACAGCAGGCGCCGTACGGCGCGCACCTCGCGCTCGGCGGCGCCGAGACGCCGCTCCAGTTCGTCTCCGGCTGCCTGACCGAGGTCCTGCCCGACGGCTCGACCGCCGCGACGTGCGTCGACGGCGCGCCCCGGGCGACCGCCCCCGTGCGGGTCACCGCGCCGGCCTCGCTCCACCTGCGCTTCGACCGTGTCGCGACGCAGGTCGCGGTGCGGCTCGACGGCTCGGGCACCACGCGCGACCTGCAGGCGGTGCGCGAGCAGGAGCACGTCTGGCGCGTGGACGTCCCGGCGGCGGTCGAGGGTGCCGTCCGGCTCCAGGTCTTCGCGCGCGGCGACGGGTGGGACGGCGCGTACCTCGGGACGCTCGAGGTCGCCGCGCCGGCCACGGCCGCGGGCGCCCGGACCGCCGGCAGCACGAGCGGGCCGCTCGCGGCGACGGTCGATCGCCTCCGCGCGCGGGGACGCCGGATCGGCCTGCGGATCGCGGCGCCCGGCCCGCGCGCGACCGCCGGGCGCTTCACCGCCTACGTCATGCTCGGCGGCCGGCGCGTGTCCACGCTCGTCCGCGGCAGGCTGACCGGGACGCGCACCGTCCGCCTGCTCCTGCGCCGCCAGACCTGGCGCCGCGCGCGCCGCCACGGCCGGCTCGTCGTCCGCCTCAGCGCGGGCGGCCAGGTCAGGACCCGGCGGCTGGCGCTGCCGCGCTGATCACGCCGTCGGCGCGCAGCCGCGCGACGATCGCGTCGACCACCAGCCGCGCGCCCGCGTGCCACAGGTGCACGCCGTCGGCCGCGCGGATCTGCCGCACGTCGCCGGGCGCGACCTCCAGCTCGTGCACGTAGCGCCCGCCGGGGGTGACCACCGGGCGTGTGTCGATGACGCGGATGCCGCGGGCGCGCTCGACCGCGCGGTTCACCGCGCTGAACACCGGCTCGAGCCGCGCGTGCGCCTGGATCGGCAGCGTCAGCCAGTACACGCGCCTGACCCCGCCCCGCCGCCACGCCCGCGCGACCTGCTCGATCCGTGTCGCGTAGCGCCGCGACCACCGCGCCGAGCAGCAGCGCACGCCCCGGATCGGATGCACGTCGTTGGCGCCCATGATCGCCAGCACGACGTCGGGCCGGTACCGCCGGGCCTGCCGCGCGGCGTGCTCGCGCCACACGAGCATCCACGGCTTGGTGAGCCCGGTCGCGACGCGGATGTCGGTGCGGATCTCGGCGAGCCCGGACGGGTGGAGCTGCGCGATGAGCCCGCCCGGCGTGAGCTTCATCATCGAGTCGCCCGTCGCGAGGATGCGCGGGCCGCCGGCGGCGGCAGGGGCCGCGCAGACGAGCGTCAGCGCGAGGGCGCAGGCGAGCACGAGCGACCGCACGCACCGAGCGTAGGCGACGCGGAGCAGCGCTCCGGCCGGGATAGAGTTCCGGCCCGATGCTCGCCGCGCGCTACGACCGCACCGGGGCCGCCGCCGACGTCCTGCGCGTCGAGGAGATCGAACGTCCCGAGCCGGGGCCGGGCGAGGTCCTCGTGCGCGTGAAGGTCTCAGGCGTGAACCCGACCGACTGGAAGACCCGCTCGGGCGCGACCGGCACGGTCGAGCACGACTTCCAGATCCCGGGCCAGGACGGCGCCGGCGTCATCGAGGCCGTCGGGCCGGGCGTCGACCCCGCACGCGTCGGCGAGCGCGTCTGGCTGTGGTTCGCCGCCTGGAAGCGCCCGTGGGGCACCGCCGCGCAGTACACGGTGATCCCGTCCGCGCAGGCGGTCCCGCTGCCCGACGACGCGTCCGACGACCTCGGCGCCAGCCTCGGCATCCCCGCGCTCACCGCCCACCGGTGCCTGTTCGCCGACGGGCCGATCGCCGGCCGGACGGTCCTCGTCGCCGGCGGCGCCGGGGCGGTCGGCCACGCCGCGATCGAGCTCGCCCGCTGGCAGGGCGCGCGCGTCGTCGCCACCGTCAGCACCCCGGAGAAGGCCGAGCTGGCGACGCGCGCCGGCGCCGACGCGGTCGTCTTCTACCGCGACGAGGACGCGGCCGACCAGCTCCGCGCCGCGGCGCCCGACGGCGTCGACCGCGTCGTCGAGCTGTCGCTGCGCCACAACCTCGAGCTCGACCTCGCCGGCTGCGCGCCGAACGCGGTGATCAGCTCCTACGCCAACGAGGGCGGGCCGGAGGCGGCCGTCCCCGTGCGCCGCCTCATGGTCCCGAACATCACGCTGCGCTTCGTGCTCGTCTACACGATGCCGCGCGACGCGATCGCGCACGCGGTCGAGGACGTCGCGCACGCGGTCGAGGACGGCGCGCTGACGACGCTCCCGCTGCAGCGGTTCGCGCTCGAGGACATCGCCGCGGCGCACGACGCGGTCGAGGCCGGCGCCGCCGGCAAGGTGGTCGTCGACATCCCGTGAGCCGGGCCCCGGGCCAGGGTCGGGACGACCCCGGCCCGGACGTCGGGGATATCGCCGATGTCGAGCGCCGCCGGCGCTGGCACGGTGGAGCTCCGATGACCGTGACCGCGTCCGACCTGGTCGCGCGTGAGAAGGAGCTCGCGCGGCTCGAGCAGCTCCTGGCCCGCGCCCGCGAGGGCGTGAGCGGCGCGCTCGTGCTCTGCGCGCCGGCCGGGATGGGCAAGACCGCGCTGCTCGACGCGGCCGCCGGCATGGCCGACGGGTTCGAGGTCCTCCGGGCGCGGGGGATCGAGGGCGAGTCGCAGCTGCCCTACGCGGGCCTGTCCCAGCTCCTGCTGCGCGTCATGGACGAGCGGATCGAGCTGGCGCCCCGCGAGCGCCAGGCGCTGGAGAGCGCGCTCGCGCTCGGACCGCCCGGCGAGCACGACAGGGTCGCGATCGCCGCCGCGGTGCTCTCGCTGCTGGCGGTCGTCGCCGAGGGACGCCCGCTGCTCGTCGTCGTCGACGACCTGCACTGGGTCGACGAGGCGTCGCGCGCGGTCCTGCGGATCGCGGGCCGGCGGCTCGTCGGCGAGGGCATCGCGCTGCTCATGGCGACGCGCCCGGAGGTGCCGCCGCCGTCCGGGATCGCGTCCCTGGAGCTCGAGCCGCTGCCCGAGCGGGGCGCCCGCGAGCTGCTCGCCCGCACGCTCACGCTGCCGCCGGTCGTCGAGCGCCGCGTGCTCGAGACCGCCGCCGGCAATCCGCTCGCGCTGCTGGAGATCCCGCACCTGCTGCGCGACGCGTCGCCGAAGGACCCCTCCGCGCCGGGCGTGACCGCGCCGCTGCCGGCCGGCACGACGATCGAGCGCGCGCTCATGGCGCCGGTGGAGCGGCTGCCCGAGCGCACCCGGACCGCCCTGCTCGTGGCGGCGGTCGACGAGCGGGCCCCGCGCGCGGTGCTCGACGTCGCGCTCGCGCGGGCGGGCATCGACGCGGGCGCGCTCCTCGCGGCCGAGCGCGCCGGGCTCGTCACGCGCGGCGACGGCGGGGTGACGTTCCGCCACCCGCTGCTGCGGTCGGCGATCTACCACGCCGCGAGCGGCCCCGAGCGCCGCGCCGCGCACGCCGCGCTCGCCGCCGCGTGGCCCCAGGGCGGCGACCGCTGGACCTGGCACGCGGCGGGCGCCGCGCTCGGCCCCGACGAGACCGTCGCCTCCGCGCTCGGCGCGCTCGCCGACCGCGCCCACGACCGCGGCGCGCACCTGGCGGCGGCCCGCGCCTGGCGCCGCGCGGCCGAGCTGTCGCCGTCGGCGCTGCGGCGCTACGAGCGGCGGCTGAGCGCGGCGAACGAGCTCATCATCGTCGGCGACGCCGAGGAGGCGGCGCGGCTGCTCGACCTCGCGCGCGACGAGGCGCCGCCGGGGGCCTCGCGCGCCAGGCTCGAGGTGCTCCAGGGCCGGCTCGCGCTGCGCCGCGAGAACCCGCAGTCGGCGCACCGCGCGCTCGTCCGCGCCGCCGACGAGGTCGCGGCGACCGAGCCGGTGCGCGCGTCGGAGATCCTCGTCGAGGCCTCCATGGCGCGGCAGATGGCAGGCGACCTCGAGAGCATCCATGCGCTCTCGGCGCGCGCGCTCGAGCTCGCCGACGGCCGCGACGAGGTGGCGGCGACGTCCGCGCGGCTCATGCTCGGGCACGTCCGGGTCGCGCTCGGCGACGTCGCCGGCGGCGAGGCGCTCATGCTCGAGGCCGCCGCGGCCGCACCCGGGCTGCGGCGCACGCCGCCGTCGGTGGAGGCGGTCGCCCAGTGCGCGCACGTCGCGCTGTGGGGCGACCGGTACGACATCGCCGAGCCCGTGCTCGACTGGCTCGACGCCGGCGCGCTGCGCGCCGGTGCGGCCGGCGCGCGCGGGATGCCGCTCGCGGTGCGGGCGCGGATGCAGATGCGGCGCGGGCGGCTCGTCGAGGCGCTCGCGACCGCCGACGAGGCGGTCGAGCTGGCGGAGTCGACCGGCCAGCACAGCCTCCAGGCGACCGTGCTCGCGTTCCTGGCCGAGATCGAGGCGCTGCTCGGTCGCGAGGCCGACGCCCGCGCCCACGCCGGCCGCGCGCTGGAGATGGCGCACGGGATCCGCGCCGAGATCCTCGAGATCTACGCGCACACCGCGCTGGCGACGCTCGAGCTCGGCTACGTCCGGATGGAGGCGGCGGTCGAGCACCTCACGCGCGCGGACACGCTCGTCGAGCGCATGGGCATCACCGACCCGGGCTTCGTCTTCGTCCGCCCGATGCTCGTCGACGCGCTGCACCGGGTCGGCGAGACCGGCCAGGCCGAGCGGCTGCTCGCCGAGTACGAGGAGCGGGCGGAGGCGAGCGGCCGGCTGCGCGCGCAGGCCGCCGCCGCGCGGTGCCGCGGGCTGCTGGCCGACGACGGCGAGTACGAGGACTGGTTCGCCCGCGCGCTCGAGCTCTACGACCGCATCGACGATCCGATCGGGCGCTCCGCGACGCTGCTGGCGCTGGGCGCGCGGCGGCGGCGCTCGCGCCGGCGGGCGGCCTCGCGCGAGCCGCTGCAGGAGGCGCTCGCGCTGTTCGAGCGCGTCGGGGCGATGCCGTGGGCCTGGCAGGTCCGCCACGAGCTGGAGCTCGCCGGCGCCGGCACCGAGGAGGACGCCCTGCGGCTCGTGGCCGCCGGCTCGGCGCTCGAGGAGCTCACGCCCCAGGAGCTGCGCGTCGCGCTGCTCGTCGGGCGGGGCCTGGCCAACCGGCAGGTCGCGGGCGAGCTGTTCGTCTCGACCCGGACGGTCGAGGCGCACCTGCGCCAGATCTACCGCAAGCTCGACCTGCGCTCGCGCACCGAGCTGGCGCGGCTCGTCGCCGGCCTCGACGGCTGAGCCGGGCCGCGACGGTCAGGTCAGCGCGGGGCCGGCTGCGACGCGGTCGTCGTCGTGGTCCGCAGCTTCGCGATCCGGGCGAGGACCTGCTTGCGAGCCCGGCCGGCGCGCTCGTGCTCCTCGATGCGCGCGAGCTCGGGCATCGTGAGCAGGCGCAGCTTCGGGAGCACCTCCTGGGCCAGCAGGCGGTCGTAGTCGTCGATCGGGAGCACCGGGTCGCCGGTGGCGGGCGGTGCGGCGCCGACCCGCTCGACCGTCCGGCGGACGTCGGCGGCGACCGCGCGGGCCTCGGGGCTGGGAGCCGGCGGGCGGCGGTCAGGGGGCTCGTGCTGCGGAGCGCCGCCCACGGCCCGCCGCAGCAGGCCGAGCGGCACGCGCGCCGCCTGCCCGAGCGCGCCGCGGGCCATCTCCGACGCGGCGCCGAGCGGCTGCCGGAGCGGGCCGGGCAGGGTCTGCAGCAGCGCGTGCTCGAGCGCCGCCGCCTTCTGGACGATCTTCTGTTCTGCGGTCACATGAGGGGCCCTACCCGCCGCGGGCCGCCCGTCAGCGGTCGATCGCCAGGCGGTCGACCTTGCGGTGGTAGCGCTCGCCGGTCTTGCCGCCCGCCATCGCCGCGAGCAGCGAGCCCACGACGGCTGCGGCGAGCGCGATGACCGCGCCCGTGGCGATCGTGCCCTCGTCGACCGGGACACGCGGCAGGTTGAGCTGCTCGAGCACGTTGTACTCGCCGCCCAGCAGCGCGCCGGCCGCGGCGAGGATCACGGTCACGCCCAGCGCGACGAGCCAGACGCCGAGCCCCTGCCGCACGCCGTCGAAGCGCGACATCCGTCCGGCGACGTAGCCGCCCGCGAAGTAGGCGACGACGAGCGCCACGAGCAGCGCGATCCCGCCCGCCAGGCCGATCGTCTCCGCCGCCTCGCCGACGGTCGCGCCGGACCCGAGCGTCAGCGTCGCGCCGGCGGCGCTGATGATCGCGGTGAGGATCGCCGCGAGGCCGGCGGCGGCGAGGAACCCGAAGAACGCGGCGCCCCAGTTGACGCCGCCGTACTCCTCGCGCTGGCGCCGGCGGGCGGCCTGCATCGCGCCCGCGTCGATCGCGCCGCGTGCGGGGCGGGCCTCGTGCCGCTCGCCGGCGCGGGCGTCGCCGGCGTCGTCCGGCTCGCGGTGGAAGCGGTGCTCACGCGTCGGCGCGTCCGCGCGCTCCCGGGCGGCATGCTCCTCGGCCTCGAGCTCGGCCGCCCGCCGGTCGGTCGTGGTCGTCGTCGTGTCCGAGGGGCGGTCCGTCCCGGTGTCCCGGGCGCGGTCTCGCCGCAGTCGCTCCAGCATGGGTCTGCCGCCTTTCGTCCGTGGGTGCCCCAGCGACGGCTTTCCCGCTGAACCCGGCGCATGAATCACGGCATGACCGGTGACTCTCCAGGCCAACGTGGCGCTCGCTCCCGCACACCACGACGTCGTCGCCGCGCTGCCCGCGCGTCCCGAGGCCGCCGGCGCCGCACGCCGCCTGCTCGTCCGCGAGGGGCTGGATCCGGACCTCGACCACACGGTCTGCCTGCTCGTCTCGGAGGTCGTCACGAACTCCGTCCGGCACGCCGGCCTGGACGCCGGCGCGCGGATCGTCCTCGCGGCGCGCCTGACCGAGCACTGGGCCCGGATCGAGGTCCGGGACCCCGGCCCCGGCTTCGACCCGGACGTGCGGCACAGCGCGCGGGGGTTCGGGCTGCGGATGCTCGACACGCTCGCCTCGCGGTGGGGCGTCGACCACGACGAGAGCGGCACGCGCGTGTGGTTCGAGGTCGACCGCCGGCGGCGCCGGTTCGGGCGCGGGCCGGGATGACCTAGGCCGACTCGCCGACGCGCCGGAAGAGCTCGAGCAGCAGGTCCTGCAGCGGCGGCTGGTTGCCGGTCGACAGGCGCCGCAGCCCGATCCCGTCGGCGAGCGAGACGAACAGCGGCGCGATCCGCGCGGGATCGTCGATGCCGGCGGCGCGCAGCGCGGCGACCGCGACCTCCTCGTAGGCGCGGAACGACTCCTCGGCGATGGCCCGCAGCGCGGGGTTGCGCGCCGCCTCGAGGTACAGCTCGAACTGGGCGACCTGCTCGGGGCCGGTGTTGCCGCTCAGCACGTCGGCGAAGCCGTGCGCGATGTCCTCGGGCGCGGCTCCGGCGCCGAGCTGCTCGGCCACGCCGCGCAGCCGCTCGGCCTCGTCGGCGACGAACCGGCGCAGCGCCTCGCGCAGCAGGTCGTCCTTCGTCCCGAACCAGTAGGTGAGCGAGCCGAGCGGCACGCCGGCCTCCTCGGCGACGCTCCGGTGGGTCACCGCGCCGATGCCGGCACGGCCGATGACCGTGAGCGTCGCGCGCAGGATCCGCTCGCGGCGCTCCTCGCCGCGGGCCTGCTGGGGGACTCGGGACTCCGCCACTGCGCGCGCAGACTACGGATGCGCGCGCCCCTCCGCCGTGATCAGGCGGCCGGGAAGTGCTGGCTGTGGAAGCCGAACGGGATGTGGTGCGGGACGCGGGCGCGCGCCAGCTCGGTGAGCGTCCGGGCGTCGAGGACGAGCAGCGCCGACGCGCCGCGCTCGGGCTCGAGCAGGACGCTGAGCAGCACGCCGTCGGCCTCCTCGGTCGCGTCCGGGCGGCCGACGAACACGGGCTCGCCGGGGAACGTCCCGGGCTCGTGCCATGCCGTGTGCTCGCCGGTCGTGACGTCGACGCGGACGATGCGGTCGAACCACTCCTCGCCGCCTGCGCCGAACACCGTCGTGTACGGCCGGCCGTTGCAGCGGCGGTAGTCGATCCGCGGCAGCTCGAGGCGCACGTCGCCGAGGACCCGCGGCTCCACGTGCGTCCCGGGCCGGTCGAGCGGCAGCCGGTAGCGGTGCAGGCGCGGGAGCGGGACGGGCTCGCCGGCGCGCAGGCGGTGGAGCGCGAGCGCGTCGATGACCGACGGGTCCTCGAACGCCAGCAGGTCGACGACGAGGTCGCCCCCGTCCCGGAACGCGTTGACGTGGTGGAAGCAGAAGAACGCGGGCGCGGTCCACGGCTCGTAGCGGCGGCCGGTCTCGCGTTCGGCGACGAGGAAGCGCGCGGGCCGGTCGGGGTGCCAGGTGAAGTGCTCGATGAACGGGCGGCCGCCCAGCGCGAGCTTCAGCGGGCTCGTGAGCGTGAACGGCGCCTCGGCGAGCACCGCGTGGTCGTGGGTGAGCCCGAACGAGTGGTGGTAGGCGGGGTGGCGCACCGGGAAGCGGGCGAAGACCTCGCGGTGCGACGGGTCGCGCTGGGTGAAGAGCGCGTAGCCCGGGGTGCGGCCCTTGAGGTACGTGCCGTGGCTGACGAGCAGGCCGCGCTCGGGGTCGTGGTGGGGGTGGGCGCTGCCGATGTCGACCGGCGGCCTGCCCTCGACGCCGTGCGCCTCGAGCGTCCGCGGGTCGAACGCGACCGGCAGCGGCGTCTCGGTCAGCGCGAGGTACTTCTCGCCCAGGCGGGTGACGTTCACCGCGCCGTTGTCGGTGATGTCCGGGTCGAAGAGCGAGACGACCCGCTTGAACGCCGACCGGCAGGGGTCGGTTGCGAACTCGCGGAAGCCGAGGCGGCCGGTCCGCTCGGCGTGCTCGAACGCCCGCGAGCGCAGGAAGCGCGAGCCGTAGCTCACGCGCCCGTCCGCGAACGTGAACCGGTGGAGCTGGGCGAGCCCGTCGAACCAGTGCTCGACGGTCTGCGCGCCGAGGTCCCAGCGCGCCGGGCCGGTGCGCAGGAGCGAGCCGGCCAGCCACTCGGGCAGCGTCCCGGTGAGCTCGAGGTCGTCGAGGACGACCTCGTCGGCGGCGGCGTTCGTGAACCCGAGCTCCGCGCCGGAGCGGGCGGTATCGTGGACCACAGCCATACTCCGCACCGTATCGTCCGTTTCGGATCGTTGTCAACTCCCGCGCTCACCGCCACCTCCTACATCGTCCTCGGGCTGCTCGACCTGGGCGGCCCGTGCACGCCGTACGAGCTCAAGGCCCGCATGGCCGGCTCGATCGGCAACTTCTGGACGCTGCCGCACTCGCAGCTCTACGCCGAGCCCGACCGGCTCCTCGCCCGCGGCCTGGTGACGATGACGCGCGAGGAGACCGGGCGGCGGCGGAAGGTCTACGCGATCAACGACGCGGGTCGCGAGGCGCTCGCCGCGTACGTCGCCGACCCGCCCGTGGGGATGGGGGAGCTGCGCTCGCCGGCGCTGCTCGCGCTCTTCCTCGGCGCCGACCCGCAGGAGCTCGCGCGGCGGAACCTGCCCGTGCACGAGGCCAAGCTCGCCGAGTACGAGGAGCTCGCGGCGCGCGCCGACGCGGCCGCGCTCCCGCCGGGGGGCTCGCGCGGGCCGCGCCAGGCGCTCGAGGCGGGCATCCGCCACGAGCGGGCGATGATCGCGTTCTGGCGCGACCTGCTCGACGGGCGCGTCTGACCGCGCGGGCGCGCTCACGCGCCCGGCGGGCGGCGCGGGCTCCCGGTCGGGGCGCGGACACCGGGCGGACGTACAGTGAGAGGTGCCCCGCCGAGGGGTTCGCCCGATCGAGCGGCACGCGCACCGTGAGAGCCTGCGCGTCCTGCGCCGCCAGAGCGGGCAGGACCATCGTGAGCGCGGCGGCGCCCGTGGCGATGGGCTTCCAGGGGTCATGGGCGACCGGCCGGTGCGAAGATGGAAGCTCCACGACAGAGGAACCGCATGCCGCATCCGAACAGCTTCGACGCCCGTGCCGACCTCCGGGTCGGCGACCGCTCGTACGAGATCTTCCGGCTCGACGCGCTGCAGTCCAAGTTCGACGTCGCGCGTCTTCCGTTCTCGCTGAAGATCCTCCTCGAGAACCTGTTGCGCACCGAGGGCAACGGCTCGGTCGAGGCGAAGGACGTCGAGAAGCTCGCGCGGTGGGACGCGAAGGCCGAGCCGTCCGAGGAGATCGCCTTCTCGCCGGCCCGCGTGCTCATGCAGGACTTCACGGGCGTCCCGGCGATCGTCGACCTCGCGGCGATGCGCGACGCGATGGCCGACGAGATCGGCGGAGACCCGGCCAAGATCAACCCGCTCGTCCCCGCCGAGCTCGTCATCGACCACAGCGTCCAGGTCGACTACTTCGGCACGCGCGACGCGTTCGAGCGCAACGCCGAGCGCGAGTTCGAGCGCAACAAGGAGCGGTACGCGTTCCTGCGCTGGGGCCAGGGCGCGTTCCGCGACTTCAGCGTCGTCCCGCCGGACACCGGGATCGTCCACCAGGTCAACATCGAGTACCTGGCGCGCGTCGTCTTCCCGAACGACAAGACCGGCCAGGCGTACCCCGACACGCTCGTCGGGACCGACTCGCACACGACGATGGTCAACGGGCTCGGCGTGCTCGGCTGGGGCGTCGGCGGCATCGAGGCCGAGGCGGCGATGCTCGGCCAGCCGATGTCGATGCTCATCCCGCAGGTGCTCGGCTTCAAGCTCACCGGCGAGCTGCCCGAGGGCGCGACGGCCACCGACCTCGTGCTCACCGTCACCGAGATGCTCCGCCAGAAGGGCGTCGTCGGCAAGTTCGTCGAGTTCTACGGCCACGGCCTGGCGAACCTGCCGCTCGCCGACCGGGCGACGATCGGCAACATGAGCCCGGAGTTCGGGTGTACGTGCGCGATCTTCCCGATCGACGCCGAGACGCTCCGCTACCTGCGGTTCACCGGCCGCTCGGAGGACCAGATCGCGCTCGTCGAGGCGTACGCCAAGGAGCAGGGCCTCTGGCACGACGAGCACTCCGAGGACCCGACGTTCTCCGACTACCTCGAGCTCGACCTCGGCGACGTCGAGCCGTCGATCGCCGGCCCGCGCCGCCCGCAGGACCGCGTCCCGCTCGCCGAGGCGCAGGCCGAGTTCCGCGAGGCCGTCCAGGAGTTCCTGCCCGAGGGCGCCGGCGACGGCGACCGCGAGCCGGGCGTGCCGCCGCACGGCGCGCCGGAGGGTGAGAACGGCTCGGCGTTCTCGTTCCCCGCGAGCGACGCGCCGTCGACGATGGTGCCGGCGAACGACCCGGCGTCCGGCCCGCCCGCCAGCCACGAGGGCCACGACCACACCCGGCTCGCCGAGCGCCCGACGACGTCGGTGAAGGTCACGCTCGCCGACGGCACGGAGACCGAGCTCGACCACGGCCACGTCGTCATCGCCGCGATCACGAGCTGCACGAACACGTCGAACCCGTCGGTCATGCTCGGCGCCGGCCTGCTGGCCAAGAAGGCGATCGAGAAGGGCCTGCAGAGCAAGCCGTGGGTCAAGACCTCGCTCGCCCCGGGCTCGATGGTCGTCACCGAGTACTACGAGAAGGCGGGGCTGACGCAGTACCTCGACCAGCTCGGCTTCAACCTCGTCGGCTACGGCTGCACGACGTGCATCGGCAACTCCGGCCCGCTCCCGGACGAGATCTCCAAGGCGGTCAACGACAACGACCTGGCGGTCTGCTCGGTCCTGTCGGGCAACCGCAACTTCGAGGGGCGCATCAACCCCGACGTGAAGATGAACTACCTCGCGTCGCCGCCGCTCGTCGTCGCGTACGCGCTCGCCGGGACGATGGACTGGGATCCGTACAAGGACCCGTTCCCCGGCTCGGACGTGATGCTCCGCGACATCTGGCCGACCGAGCAGGAGATCCACGAGCTCATCGAGACCTCGGTCAAGTCGGAGATGTTCACGAAGAGCTACGCCGAGGTGTTCGCCGGCGACGAGCGCTGGAACAGCCTCGACGTCCCGACCGGCGACCGCTTCGCCTGGGCCGAGGACTCGACGTACGTGCGCAAGGCGCCGTACTTCGACGGCATGCCCGCCGAGCCCGAGCCGGTCCAGGACATCACCGGCGCGCGCGTGCTCGCCAAGCTCGGTGACAGCGTCACGACCGACCACATCTCGCCCGCCGGCGCGATCAAGAAGGACTCGCCCGCCGGCCGGTACCTGCAGGAGCACGGCGTCGAGCCGCGCGAGTTCAACTCCTACGGCTCGCGGCGCGGCAACCACGAGGTGATGATCCGCGGCACGTTCGCGAACATCCGCCTGCGCAACCAGCTCGCGCCGGGGACCGAGGGCGGTGTGACGCGCAAGCTGCCCGAGGGCGAGGAGATGACGATCTACGACGCGGCGATGAAGTACGCCGAGGAGGGCACGCCGCTCGTCGTGATCGGGGGCAAGGAGTACGGCTCGGGCTCGTCGCGCGACTGGGCGGCGAAGGGCACGAAGCTGCTCGGCGTCAAGGCGGTGATCGCCGAGTCGTTCGAGCGCATCCACCGCTCGAACCTCATCGGGATGGGCGTGCTGCCGCTGCAGGTCGAGGGCGGCGTCGACCTCACCGGCGAGGAGGAGATCTCGATCACCGGCCTGGCCGAGCCGATGAACCGCGGCGAGACGCCGAGCGAGGTCACGATCCAGGCCGGCGGCAAGGAGTTCAAGGCGCGGGTGCGGATCGACACGCCGAAGGAGGCCGAGTACTTCCGTCACGGCGGGATCCTGCAGTACGTGCTGCGGTCCCTGCGCGACGCGGAGTAGGTTCCGCGGGTGCCCCTTCCCGACACGCTTCGAGCCCTGCTCACCGCGCCCGGCCCGTCCGGGCGCGAGAGCTCGGCCGCGGCCGCCTTCCGCGCGGCCGCCGAGCAGTTCAGCCAGGACGTCCGCTCGGACCTCCTCGGCTCGACCACCGCGACCGTCCCCGGGACCGCGGACCCGCGCGGGCCGCGCCTGGCGGTCGTCGGCCACATCGACGAGATCGGCCTCATGATCACGCACGTCGACGACGAGGGGTTCCTCTGGTTCGGCGGCGTCGGCGGGTGGGATCCGGTGAACCTCGTCGGCCAGCGGGTCGAGATCCACACGTCCGGCGGCGATGTCGTCCCGGGCGTCGTCGGCAAGAAGCCGATCCACCTGCTCGAGAGCGACGAGCGCGAGAAGGCGCCCAAGCTCAAGGACCTGCACATCGACATCGGCGCCAAGGACGGCGACGAGGCGCGCGGCCGGGTGCGCGTCGGCGACTGGGCGGTGATCGCCGGCGAGCCGGTCGAGCTCGCGCCGGGCCGGTTCGCGTCGCGGTCGATGGACAACCGGCTCGGGTGCTGGGTCGCGCTCGAGGCCGCGCGGCTGGTCGCCGAGGCCGGCGGCGCGCCGGGAGACGTGGTCGCGTGCGCGGTCGCGCAGGAGGAGACGACGTTCGGCGGCGCGACGACGACCGCGTTCACGCTCGAGCCCGACGTGGCGATCATCGTCGACGTCACCCACGCGACCGACGCGCCGGGGATCGACAAGCGCACCGAGGGCGACCACGGCCTCGGCGCCGGGCCGGTGGTCAACACCGGGTCGGTCGCGCATCCGCTCGTCGTCCGGCTCCTGCGCGAGACCGCCGAGGCCGAGGGCATCGCGTTCGCCGAGGAGGCCGCGGGGCGCCACACCTACACCGACGCCGACGCGTTCCACCTCAGTCGCAAGGGCGTGCCGTGCGGCGTCGTGTCGATCCCGCTGCGGTACATGCACTCGCCGGTCGAGGTCGTGCAGCTCTCCGACGTCGAGGCCTGCGCGCGGCTCATCGCCGCATTTGCGCAGCGCCTGAGCGCGGAGACGTCGTTCGTGCGCTGACCGCGGCGGTCAGGCCTGGGCGCCCATGAGCAGCCCGAGCTGGCGCGACTGCGCGACCAGCGTGCCGTCGGGCGCCCAGAGCTCGCCGTCCTCGTCGAAGAACCCGTCGCGCACGACCTGGTTGCGGAAGCGGCCGAGCAGCGGCGTCGACGGCAGCGGCAGCGGGACGCGGAAGTGCACGGTGAGGTCGACGGTCGGCGCGGGGGCGAGCGCCGACAGCCGCGGCCAGGGCGCCGGGAACCACGCGTCGGCGAGCACGCACAGGGCGAGGGCGTCGACAGGCCGGTCCTCGCGCAGCCCGAGCCAGCCGCCGGTCAGGCCCTCGGCGGCGCGGCTGAACGGCGGCTCGCCGAAGCGCCACTGCATCGTCAGGTGGTCGGTGAACGGCGGCGCCTGGTCGCCGCCGCTGATCGTGCGCGCCGGCGGCAGCGCGGGGTCGTAGGTCTCGACCTCGGGCATCGGCGCCCCGCCCAGGTGCGGGCTCTCCCACGCGGTGCTGAACGCGCCGATCCCGAGCGCGATGAGCCGGCCGTCCTGCTCGAGCCGCGCGGTGGCGGTGGTGAGGGTGCGCCCGACCCGCTCGACGACCGGCCGGACGGTGATCGGACCGGTGTGCGGCGGGCGCAGGAAGTGGACGGTGAAGGAGCGCGGCTGGCGCTCGTCGTCGGCGACCGCGGCCTACATGCCGCGCAGCACGATCGCCATGACGTAGCCGCCGAGCGGCCCGCGGGGCGTGTTCCAGCCGTCGGCGATCGCGCCGGTGTAGGCGCCGTCCCCGTCGGGGCTCAGCGAGGTGACGTCGTCGAAGCGCACGGCGCGGGAGAATATGAGCCCTCGGCCCGGGCGACGGACACCGGGCCGCGCCACACCATGCTCCTGCTCTTCGACATCGACGGGACGCTCCTGATCCGCGCCGCCGACGACCACCGCGACGCGATCCACGCCGCGATCCGCCGCGTCTACGGCGTGCGCGAGCCCGAGCGCGCGCACGTCGAGCCCGCCGGCCGCACCGACCCGAACATCGCGCGCCAGATCGCGCTGCAGCTCGGCGTGTCGGCCGAGCGCTTCGAGGAGCGGCTCGTCGACTTCAAGCGCGCCGCGGCGGAGGAGTACGCGCGGCGCTGCCGCTCGGACCTCAGCGCGCACGTCGCCGACGGCGTGCGGGAGCTGCTCGGCCGTCTGTCCGAGCGCGACGACGTCGTGCTGTCGCTCGTGACCGGCAACCTCGAGCCGATCGCGCGCCTGAAGCTCGAGCGCGCCGGGATCGGCCGCTACTTCGAGCACGGCCACGGCGGGTTCGGGTCCGACAGCGAGGACCGCACCGACCTGCCGGGGATCGCGCGCTCGCGCGCCGGGCGCGGCGCCGGGCGGCCCTACCCGCGCGCCGACACGATCGTCATCGGCGACACCCCGCTCGACATCGCGTGCGCCCGCGCCGACGGGGTGCGCTGCATCGCGGTGACCACGGGCCCGTACGACGCGGCGGCGCTGCAGGACGCCGACGCGGTCGTCAGCTCCGCGCGCGATCTGACCGGCCTGCTCTGACCGGCTCGGCCAGCGCCGGCCACGCCGCCATCGCGCTGTCGATGATCGCGTCGAGCTTGGCGCGCCGCGCGCCCGAGCGGGCGTGGTGCGACAGGCCCTCGAGCACGGTGTTGTAGAAGACGCCGATCGCCTGCGCGTCGGCGTCGGGCCGCACGTCCCCGTCGGCGATGCCCTGCTCGACGCGGGTGGCGATCGCCTGTTCCATCTGCCGGCGGTTCTCGGCCAGCCGGGCGCGGACCGCGGTGCTCGACGACGACACGCCGGCAGCCGACGTGACGATCATGCACCCGCCCGGCCTGCCGCGCCGCGTGTAGCGCCGCGCGTTGTCGCGCAGCAGCCGCTCGACCGACTCGCGCGCGGTCGCCGGCTCGCGCAGGGCGCGGGCGCTCACCTCGCCCTCGGTCCGCTCGTACAGCTCGGCCGCCTCGCGGAACAGCTCCTCCTTCGAGCCGAACGCCGCGTACAGGCTCGGCGGGTTGATGCCCATCGCGGCGGTCAGGTCGGCGATCGAGGCGTCCTCGTAGCCGTGGCGCCAGAACACGTCGACCGCGCGGCGCAGCGCCTCGTCGCGATCGAAGGAGCGGGGTCTGCCGCGGCGCGGGCTTTTAGTGGTCACTACAGAAATGATACGCTGCCGCGCATTCTGTAGTGACCATTACGGAAAGGAGCGGCATGACGGAGAGGCTCGAGGGACGTGTGGCGCTGGTCACCGGCGGCAGCCGCGGGATCGGCGCGGCGATCGCCGAGCGCCTGGCGCGCGACGGAGCCGACGTGGCGATCACCTACGTCCGGTCGGCCGAGCGAGCGGCACAGGTCGTCGACCGGATCGAGGCGCAGGGGCGGCGGGGGATGGCGATCCAGGCCGACAGCGCCGAGCCCGACCAGGTGGCCGACGCGGTGGGGCGCACGGCGGAGGTGCTCGGGCGCCTCGACGTCCTCGTCAACAACGCGGGGATCTTCGCGCTCGGCGAGCTCGGCCGGTTCAGCCGCCGGGACGTCGAGCGGACGCTCGCGATCCACGTCCACGCGCCGTTCGCCGCCGCCCAGGCCGCCGCCGAGGTGATGGCCGACGGCGGGCGGATCATCAGCATCGGCAGCAACCTCGTCGAGCGCACCGGGGCGCCGGGCATGACGCTCTACACGATGAGCAAGGCCGCGCTCACCGGCCTCACGCGCGGGCTCGCCCACGACCTCGGCGCGCGTGGCATCACCGCGAACGTCGTCCATCCCGGCAACACCGACACCGACATGAACCCGGCGGACGCGCCGCACGCCGACGAGGAGCGCATCCGGACGCCGCTCGGCCGCTACGCCGACCCGGCCGACATCGCGGCGACCGTCGCGCACCTGGCCGGCGAGGGCGGGCGGTTCATCTCCGGCGCGGGGATCGTGGTCGACGGCGGCCGGATCGCGTGACCGGGCCCGCCGCTCAGAACCCGACGCGCAGCAGCTCGGCCGTCGTGCGGCCGCCGCGCTGGCGCAGCCGCGTGACGAACGCCGCGTCGCCGGCGAGCGCGGTCGTCCACAGCGTCGCGGTCGTGCCGCGCGGCTCGGTCCGGCGCACGCGCCGCGGAGGCTGGTAGCCGCCCGGGTGCGGGCCGTGCGCGGTCGAGTAGCCCTTGTCGGCGCGGACGTTCGGCGCGATGCGCATGAGCGTCCGGCCGCCGCGGCCGGTCCGCGAGCCGAGGACGAGCGCCTGCCGGTAGGGCGTCGTCTCGACGTACAGGAGCCGCTCGCCCAGCAGCGCCGGGTTGGTGAACTGGCGGCGGCGGTCGCTGCGCAGCGTCCGCCGCCGGCCGGCCGCCAGGTCGAACTCGAGGATCCGGCTGATCCGCCGGCCGGCCTGGTGGAAGACGACGCGATGGCCGTCGAGGTAGGGCCGGCCGAGCTCGCCCCCGGCGGGCAGCGTGCGGCGGCGGCCGCCGGCGAGCGCGAACGCGTGCATCCGGTCGCCCGAGCGCGTGCGGCGCCGGACGACGAGCCACGCGTCGGACACCGCCAGGGCGTCGGCGCGCAGCGCTGGCACGGTGAGGACCGGCGTGTTCGTCGCGCGCTCGGCGACGTACACCTGCTCACCGAGCTTCACCGCGATCTTCGAGCCGCCGATCGCGACGTCCTCGGCCGGCAGCGCGATCTCGCCGCCCGGTCCGCGGACGACGGCCGGCCCGTCGGCGAGCTTCCACGCCATCTCGGCGCCGGCGATCGTCGGGTCGGTCGCACCCGGCGCGAACCGCGTCGTCTGCGCGTCCGCGGTCTCGGCGCCCAGCGCCAGCGCGCAGAACGCCAGGGCGAGCGCGTCGGCGAGGCGGAAGCCGCGGTAGATCGCGGGTCGCTCGGCCATGAGCTCGGTCGCGCGCAGCCCGAGCGGCGCCTGCGCGAACGGCGCGAGCACGACGACCGGCAGCGAGCGCCCGGCGGCGAACGCCAGCCCGACGGCCACGCCGGTCCCGACGTCGCCGACCGCGAGCGACACGCCGGCGAGCGCCCACACCGCGAACGTGAGCACGAACGTCGTGAACCCGAGCCCGAGCAGCACGCCGTAGCCCGCTGCCGCGACCGGCAGCGGCAGCACGCGGCGCCAGTGCTCGGGCACCTGGCGGCGGATCTGCGGGGCGATCCGGACCCCGGCCGCCTCGGCGAGCGCGGCGGCGCCCGCGACGACCGCGGCGGCGACGAGCGCGACGTCGCCGCCGCCGAGCAGCGCGCCGGCGGCGGCCAGCAGCCCGAACGTCAGGACCCCGCCGACGAGCGCGCCGGGCACGAACGCCGCGCACGCGGCGAGCGTCGCCGCGCGGCCGCGGGCGTGCTCGCCCAGCGTCGAGACCATCGAGAACCCGCAGGGCGACCACGCGCCGGTGAGGCCGGCGACGAAGGCGGCGAGGGCGAGCGCGAGCGTCAGCACGGCACCTTCGTGTCGTAGTACATGACGCAGAAGACCTTGCGGCCCTTGTAGCAGTAGCCGGTCAGCGCGCGGTCGCCGTTGATCCGGTTGCGGTGGTACGAGCAGCAGTCGACGAGCTTGCGTACGCGGCCGCCGCAGCAGCGGTACCAGGCGCCGTCGGTCCAGGTCCGGAAGCCGTAGCGCTCGGACACCTGGTCGCAGATCCTCGTCCGCGGCGCCTTGGGCAGCGGCCGCCCGTCGGGGTCGCGCAACAGCCGGCCCTTCTCGTCGACCGGCCGCCCCTTCGAGTCGATGAGCCGGCCGAGGTTGTCGATCCGCTTGCCGTCCTTCGCGCGCAGCGGGTAGCCCTTGACGTCGATCCGCGGCAGGCCGGTCGGATGCGGGCACGAGTCGGTCGTGTAGATGTGGCCGCAGAAGTGGTAGCCGTCGGCCTCGCCGGGGTCGATCACCGCCTTTACCGCGCCGCCCGCGGTGGCGCCCAGGAGCGCGGCGCCGACGCGCGACAGCAGGCCGCGCCGCGACGTGCGGAGGGCGAGCTCCTCGGGCAGGTCAGACACCGCTGCGCTCCCTCCTGCGCCGCTCGCCGGTGGCGAGCACCGACTCGAGCTGCGGCAGCGAGTTGAACGTGCCCTTGGCGAGTACGCGGCCCCGGCTGTCGAGCGCGACCGCGTACGGGCTGCCCGGGACGTCGAGCCGGTCCCAGATCTCGGCGTCGTCGACCTCGTCGAAGACGAGCAGGTCGACGTGCGGGTCGCGGCCGAGCGAGCGGATCGCCGGCTCGAGCTGCCGGCACAGATGACAGCCCTCCGAGGTGAATACCGCCAGGCCGAGCACGGTCGCGTCGCTGCGCGGGTCCAGGTGGCTCGCCAGGCCGGTGTCGGCGCCGACCGGCGGGCCCTCGTCGGGGACCTCGAGCGCGGACTGCGGCCCGATCGCCAGGCGCAGCATCCCGACCTCGCGGGCGAGCGCGAGCACGGCCACGACGAGGCCGGCGATCGCGACGAGCGCGACGCCGAGCCCGGCCGCCAGCCACGCCTCGGCCGACGGGTCGACGCGCGGGACGAACGGCAGCGCGAGGAACGCGGCGGCGAGCGCCAGCGCGCGCAACACGGCGAGTGGGCCGACCTTCGAGCGCGCGCCGAAGCACCCGCACGGCGTGCCCGCGCGGCCGGCGGCGAGCGCGCGCCCGAGCACGGCCGCCGACGCCATGAGGAAGACCGAGGCGGCGAACGCCGCGGCGTCGAACCCGGCCGCGACCCCGGCGGCGAGCGCCAGCTCGACCGCGGTGACCGCCGCGAGGACCGACCAGCCGACGACGTCGCGGGGGGCCCGGGGCGCGGGCGCCGCGCCGGCGACGGGCTGTCCGGCGAACGGACGCCAGGTCGCGGGCTGCGCAGGCCCGGGCAGCAGGAGGAGCCCGCGCAACGCGTCGCGGCTCTCACGGGGACGTGCGAGCTTGGCCGCGGCAGCGGCGACGAGCACCGCGGCGAGCACGCACCGGACGACGACGTGGAGCATGGACCGGCGAAGGTACCGGATGCGCGGCCCCGGTCGGCCGGGCCGTGGTGCGGGGCCGCGCCGCCGCCGGAGACCGGCGCTCACGGCCGCGTCCGCCACCCGGACACCCCAAATTCGGATCGATCATCTAGGGTTTACGCCCGTGACCTACGTGATCGTCGGAAGCTGCATCAAGGACGACGTCTGCGTCGAGGTCTGCCCGGCGGACTGCATCCACCCCAAGCCGGGCGACCCCGACTTCGAGACGGCGGAACAGCTCTACATCGACCCGGCAACCTGCATCGACTGCGACGCCTGTGTCGAGGCGTGCCCGGTCGGGGCGATCTACGCGGACTTCGAGGTCCCCGAGCGCGACCGCGACGCGATCGACCTCAACGCGCTGTTCTTCGCCGAGCGCGAGGTGGCCGCATGACGCCGTCGCGCCTGCGCGTCGCCGTCGTGGGCGCCGGCCCGGCCGGCGCGTTCACCGTCGCCAAGCTGCGCGAGCGCGGCGAGCGGTTCGACATCGACGTCTTCGAGCGCCTTCCGACGCCGTGGGGCCTGCTGCGCGCCGGGGTCGCGCCCGACCACGGCACGATCAAGCAGCTCGACGAGACCTTCGAGCGCGCGGTCTTCGACGGCGGCGCGCGCTTCTTCGGCGGCGTCGAGGTCGGCCGCGACATCACCCACGCCGACCTGGCCGAGCGCTACCACGCGGTCGTCTACGCGGTCGGCGCGCAGACCGACAAGTCGCTCGGCATTCCCGGCGAGGACCTGCCCGGCAGCCTGCCCGCGACCGCGTTCGTCGGCTGGTACAACGGCCACCCGGACTTCCGCGACCTCGCGCCCGACCTGTCGCACCCGACCGCGGTCGTGATCGGCAACGGCAACGTCGCGGCCGACGTGACCCGCGTGCTGACCCGCAGCGTCGACGAGCTGGCGCGGACCGACATCGCCGACCACGCGCTCGAGGTCCTGCGCGAGAGCCGGGTGGAGCGCGTCGTCGTCCTCGGCCGCCGCGGGCCCGCGCAGGCCGCGTTCACGAACGCCGAGCTGCGCGAGCTCGGCCGCATGGCGGGCGTGACCGTCGACGTCCGCGCCGACGAGGTCGAGCTCGACCCGGTCTCGAAGGCGTGGCTGGACGAGCAGGGCACGTTCACCGCGCGGCGCAACGTCGAGCAACTCCGCGCGTTCGCGACCGAGCCGCCGAACCCGGGTGCGCCGCGGGCGATCGAGCTGCGCTTCCTGCGCTCGCCCGTCGCGGTCCACGGCGACGGCCGCGCCGAGGCGGTCGAGATCGTGCGCAACGAGCTGTACCGCGACGGGGACGGCGCGCTCCGCGCCCGCTCGATCGACGGGACGAACGAGACGATCGAGGCGGGCCTCGTGCTGCGCTCGGTCGGCTACCGCGGCGTGCCGCTGCCGGGCGTGCCGTTCGACGAGCGCCGGTGGGTGCTCCCGAACGAGCAGGGCCGTGTCCTCGACGTCTCGACCGGCGCGCGCCTGCCCGGCGTCTACACGGTCGGCTGGATCAAGCGCGGCCCGACGGGGATCCTCGGCACGAACAAGCGTGACGCCGCCGAGACCGTCGCGTCGCTCGTCGCCGACTGGGAGGCGGGCGAGCTGCCCGAGCCCCGCACCACCGAGGACATCACGGAGGTGCTCGACGGCAGGCCGCTCGTCACCGCCGAGGGCTGGCGCGCGATCGACGAGCGCGAGCGGGCCGCGGGCGAGGGCGCGGGGCGGCCGCGGGTGAAGCTCACGACGCGCGAGGAGCTCACCGATGCCGCGGCGGCGCCGGCGGCCGCGTAGGCGTTCGGCGCCGCGGCGCGGCGCCGCGGGCGAGCGAGCCCCTCACCCGAGCAGCAGCCGCCGCACCCGCGTGCCCTGCGCGAGCTGCACCCCGGGCAGCAGTGCCGACCGCGGCGCGTAGCGGTAGCCGAGGACGGCGAGCTTGTTCGTCCAGCCCGGCGTCACCGTGCGCCGGCCGCGGACCATGCCCTCGACGGCCTCGCGCGCGACGTCCTCGGCCTCCTGCCACACCAGCCGCCCGCCGAAGCCGGGGGCGTTCGGCTCGCCGGCCTGCTCCCACAGGCCCGTGCGCGTCGGGCCGGGACTCAGCGTCGTGCACGAGACGCCCGTGCCGCGCAGCTCGGTGTGGAGCGCCTCGGAGTACGAGGCGATGAACGCCTTCGTCGCCGCGTAGGTCGCGTTCTGCGGGAACGGCGCGAACGCGACGATCGACCCGAGGTTCAGGATCGCGCCCGCGCCGCGGGCGACCATGTCGCGCACGAGCCGGTTCGTCAGCTCGAAGAGCGCGACGACGTTCGTGCGCAGCATGAGCTCCTCGTGCGCCGCGTCGTGCTCGACCACCGGGCCGAACGCGGCCGTCCCCGCGTTGTTGCACACCCCGGCGACCGCGCGGCCCTTATGCACCGCGCGCAGCAGCCGCGCCCGGTCGGCGTCGCTCGCCACGTCGGCGGTGTGGACGTCGACGGTCACGCCGTGCGCGCCGCGCAGCTCGGCGGCCAGCCCGTCGAGCGGCTCGCGCCGGCGCGCGACGAGCGTCAGCCCGTGGCCGCGCGCGGCGAGCTCACGGGCGAGCGCGGCGCCGATGCCGGCGGACGCGCCGGTGATGAGGACGGTGGTGTCGGGTGAGGGGTCGGGGAGGGCCACGGCGTGGCCCTACCCACCCACGGCGCTCAGGTGCGCGTGAGCTTCTTGTACTGGATGCGGTGCGGCCGGTCGGCCTCCGCGCCCAGGCGCTCGCGCCGCCACTCCTCGTAGGCCTCGAAGTTCCCCTCGAACCACTCGACGTGCGAGTCGCCCTCGAACGCGAGCACGTGCGTGCAGATGCGGTCGAGGAAGTACCGGTCGTGGGAGATGACCACCGCGCAGCCCGGGAAGTCGAGCAGCGCCTGCTCGAGCGCGCGCAGCGTGTCGACGTCGAGGTCGTTCGTGGGCTCGTCGAGCAGCAGGACGTTGCCGCCGGTCCGCAGGAGCTTGGCCAGGTGCACGCGGTTGCGCTCGCCGCCCGAGAGCTTGCCGACCTTCTTCTGCTGGTCCGAGCCGCGGAAGTTGAAGCCGGCGACGTACTGGCGCGAGTTCATCTCGCGGTCGCCGACCTTGATGTGGTCGTAGCCGCCGGAGATCTCCTCCCACACGGTCTTGTCGGGGTCGAGCGCGTCGCGCGTCTGGTCGACGTACGCGAGCTGCACCGACTCGCCGAGCTCGATCGTGCCGGCGTCCGGCTGCTCCTGGCCGGTGATCATCCGGAAGAGCGTCGTCTTGCCGGCGCCGTTCGGGCCGATGACGCCGACGATGCCCGCGCGCGGCAGGTCGAACGTCAGGTCCTCGATGAGCAGCCGGTCGCCGAAGCCCTTGCGCAGGTGCTCGGCGCGGATGACGGTGTCGCCCAGGCGCGGGCCCGGCGGGATGTAGATCTGGACGTCGTCGAGCTTGACCTGCGCCTCCTGCGCGACGAGCTCCTCGTAGCGCGACAGGCGGGCCTTGTTCTTCTTGCGCCGGCCCTTCGGGTTCGTGCGCACCCACTCGAGCTCGGCGGCGATGACGCGGGCGCGCGCCTTGTCCTGGCGCTCGGCCTGCTCCATCCGCTTGGCCTTGGCCTCCAGCCACGCGCTGTAGTTGCCCTCGAACGGATAGCCCTTGCCGCGGTCGAGCTCGAGGATCCAGCCCGCGACGTTGTCGAGGAAGTAGCGGTCGTGGGTCACGGCGACGACCGCGCCGGGGTACTCGGCGAGGTGGCGCTCGAGCCACGCGACCGACTCGGCGTCGAGGTGGTTCGTCGGCTCGTCGAGGAGCAGGAGGTCGGGCTGGCTGAGCAGCAGCCGGCACAACGCGACGCGGCGGCGCTCGCCGCCGGAGAGCTTCGTGACGTCCGCGTCGCCGGGCGGCAGCCGCAGCGCGTCCATCGCGTACTCGAGCTGCGTGTCGAGGTTCCACGCGTCGGCGGCCTCGATCTGGTCCTGGAGGCGCGCCATCTCGTCGGCGGTCTCCTCGGAGTAGTTCATCGCCAGCTCGTTGAAGCGGTCGAGGAGCGCCTTGATCTCGCGCACGCCGTCCTCGACGTTGCCGCGGACGTCCTTGCCCGGGTCGAGCTGCGGCTCCTGCTCGAGGATCCCGACGGTCCGGTTGATGCCGAGCTGGGCCTCGCCGGTGTACTCCTCGTCGAGGCCGGCCATGATCCGCAGCAGCGTCGACTTGCCCGCGCCGTTGTAGCCCAGCACGCCGATCTTGGCGCCCGGGTAGAACGCCAGCGTGAGGTCGTCGAAGACGACCTTGTCCGGCGGGTACCGCTTGGTGACGCGGTGCATCGTGAAGACGTACTGCGAGGACATCGCCCCCGAGTCTAGGAGGGGTTCCCGGTGCCCCGACCGTCCGCCGAGGGACGAGCCGCCACCTCGCCCGCCCGGAGGAGGCTGGCCTCGTCCGGCGCCGCCGCGCGCGCCCGGCCGCACCCCGGCCGTCGGTACCCTTCTGGGGTGCCTCAGGTGCTGGATCTCGAACAGGCTCTGCTCCTTCTCGAGCTCGAGCCGCCGTTCGACAAGCGCGCCGTCCAGATCGCCCGCCGCAAGATGGCCAAGCGGTGGCACCCCGACATCGCGCCGCCCGGTCGCCAGCACGAGCACGAGCGTCATCTGAAGGCGATCAACGAGGCCGCCGACCAGCTCGAGTCGCTCGCCGAGAACTCGCGCGGGGGCAGGGTCTCCAAGAACGCGGTGAAGGCCAGCGCGGCCGCCGCGCGCGCCCGCCGGGCCGAGGAGGGCCGGCGCGCCTACGAGGCCGAGCAGCGCGCGCGCCAGGCCGCCGCCGAGCAGGCCAAGCACGACCCGTTCGGCTCGCGCGTCCCCGACCACTCGGTCGTCCACAAGTACGCGCGCTGCCTGTCGTATCCCGAGTGGGGCGTCGGGACCGTCGAGGGCATCTACTTCACCGGCGAGGGCGACGACGTCCAGCAGTGGGCCCGCGCCCGGTTCCAGGTCGGCGTGCGCACGGTCCCGGCCGGGTCGCTGCAGTTCGTCGACTTCTCCAAGCCCGACCCCGGCGCCGAGCGCGTGCAGCGGTTCGTCACCGCGGCCCAGCACGCGATGGCCGAAGGCGACTTCGACATCGCCGCCAAGCGCCTGGTCTACGCGCGCGACGCCGATCCCGACGACACGTCGGTGCTGCGGCTGCTGACGCTCGCCTTCTGGCAGGCGGGCAACCTGCCCGCCGCCGGCCGCGCGGTGCGCGACTGGGCGCGCGTGGACCGCGACCGCCCCGCCCCGCACCGGTACGCGTCGCGCATCTACGAGGACATGCGGGCCTACGACCTGGCGGCCGAGGCGGCCGATCGCGCCGCCGAGCGCGCCCCCGGCGACGCCGACGCGTGGGAGCGGGTCGGGCGGCTGCGGCTGCGGCTCATGCAGCGCGAGGCGGCGCTCGAGGCGCTGCTGACCGCGCGGCGGCTGGGGCCGAGCCTCGAGGGGCTGCTCGACCTCGCGCTCGCCTACCACCTCGCCGGCGACGTCGGCGGCGAGGTGTCGGCGACCGAGCAGGCCACGACGCTCTTCCCCGACTCGACCGAGGCGTGGACGCGCCGGGCGCACGCGCTCGCCCGGACCGACCGTGTGACCGAGGGGATCGAGGCGGCCGAGCGGGCGCTCGAGCTCGGCGCGGGCGAAGAGGTCGAGGACCTGCTGCGCCGCCTGCGCGCCGAGCAGCCGCGCGTGCTGCCGGCGGCGTGAGCGCGGACGGCAGCTACGCGATCGAGGGGCGCGCCGCGCTGCGGGCGCCGGCCGGCGAGGTCGTGCGGTGGCTCGTGCGGCCCGAGCTCATCGGGCGCTGGATGCCCGGCGTCGAGCGGGTCGAGCCGCTCACCGGCGGCGAGCCCGCGGTGGGCGCGCGGACCCGGGTCGTCGTGTCCGGCGGCGTGTACGCGGGCTGGACGTTCGTGGGCGAGATCGCCGAGCTGGAGGCCGACCGCCTGGTCCGGGTCTGGGAGCTCGACGGCGCGCGGGCCGGAGCGCTGCCGATCGAGGCCGGCGCGGACGCCCTGCGGCGGACGGTGACCTGGGCGCTCGCGCCGGCGGGCGGGGGCGGCACCGAGCTGACGTGCTCGGTCGTCACCGCGATCCCGGGCCTGGGCGCGTCGGCGGCCCGCCTCGGCGGGCGGGCCGAGGAACGGGCGCTGCGCGCCGCGCTCGACCGGCTGCGCGCCGAGGCCGACGGCGAGCGGCGAGGGTTGCTGGCGCGCCTGCGCGGCGGCGGGCAGCCGATCGCGCCGCTCTGAGCTCAGTACGTGCGGCCGAACTCGGCGGCGTAGGTGGCCGCGCCGTCGAGCGCGCGCGGCGCGGCGCGGACGACGCCGATGCCGACCTCGCGGAACCTCGCGTTCAGGACGTTGCGGCGGTGGCCCGGGCTCTTCATCCAGCCGCGGACGATCGAGCGTGGCGTGGCGCCGCGGCCGGCGCCCCAGGCGAGGTTCTCGCCGATGAGCGCGCTCGCCCCGCGGTGGACGTAGCCGGCGCGCAGGATGCGGCTCTTGAAGCTGCGCCCGCCGAGCGAGTCGTGGGCGAAGTAGCGGCGGCGGACCATGTCGCGGGCGTGACGCTGGCCGGCGAGCGCAAGGCTGCCGTTCGCCTTCAGCGGCTTGCGGCCGGCCTTGCGGCGCTCGGCGTTCAGCAGGCAGACCGTGGCGGCGCGCAGCTGCTTGACGGACGCCTCGTCGGGATGCCGGTCGGCGGCGGTGCAGGCGGCCTGTGCGGTCGCCGGGACGGCGGGGACGAGCGCGGCGGCGGCGATGATGGCGAGAGCTGGACGACGCAAGGTCTCCTCCTTCGGGTCTCCGGGTGCACGCCGACCCGGGGACCTTCGGCAGCCCGGCCGGCTCGGAGAGCCCCGTGGCTTTGCGGACCCGCCTCGCGGCGGGGGTGCCTTTCTCGGGAGGCGTCGTAACTGGTGTCTCCCAGGACATCGGACATTCGTCGATGCCTCTGCGTCGGCCGATCGGCGGATTTCCGCCGGTTCGGCCCGCGAACCCGCCGATCAGCGGATCGGGAGCCGCACGCGCAGGTCGCGCAGCTCGGCGGCGGCCGGGGCGGCGAGGAGCAGAAGCGCGCCGACCACGGCGCACGTGAGGCGGGACATCGGGCGGCCAGCCTGACCGCCGCGCCACCCCCGGTGTCAGTCACCCCGGAGCCCTGCAGCGTTTCAAGGTGACTGACCCCGTTTTCCGCACGGAGCGGGAATCCGGGCCCTCGTCCATCTGGACGCGCCTCTACCGTGGCCGCGATGCGCTTGATCGTCGCCCGCTGCGAAGTCGACTACACCGGCCGCCTCAGCGCCCACCTGCCCGAGGCGCTGCGCCTGATCATGATCAAGGCCGACGGCTCGGTCATGGTCCACGCCGACGCGGGGGGCTACAAGCCGCTGAACTGGATGACGCCGCCGACGGCGATCGTCGAGGACGAGCCCGGCCGGATCGTCGTGCGCAAGGTCAAGGGCGACGACGCGCTCGACATCCGCCTGTACGAGGTCGTCAGCGACGTCACGCACGACATGGGCGAGCCGGAGGCCGGCGCGGTGCTCGTCAAGGACGGCGTCGAGCGCGACCTGCAGGAGCTGCTCGCCGACCAGCCGCACTGGTGCGGCGAGGGCTTCCGCCTCGTGCGCCGCGAGTGGCCGACCGACATCGGCCCGGTCGATCTCATGTGCCGCGACGAGGACGACGGGTGGGTGGCCGTCGAGATCAAGCGCGTCGCGACGATCGACGCGGTCGAGCAGCTGCACCGCTACCTCGAGCGGATCCGGCTCGACCCCGCGATGGCCGAGTGCCGCGGCGTGCTCGCCGCGCAGGTCTTCAAGCCGCAGGCGCGCGTGCTCGCCGAGAGCCGCGGCATCCGGTGCGTCGAGGTCGACCTCGCCGTCCTGCGCGGCGAGCGCGAGCCGGACCTCACGCTCTTCGCGGCCTGAGCCGCGCCGCGCCCGCGCTCAGGCCGGAAACGCGCGCAGCCGCCCCTTCGCGCCGGTCAGCACCGGCCCGTGGCCGAAGCCGACGACGTCCGGCTGCAGGTCGACCAGGCGCTGCTGCGACCGCGCGTTCAGCTCGGGGTCGACGGTCGGCAGCCGCAGCGGCGGGCGCAGCCCGGGCCGCAGCGTCAGCAGGCTGAGGTTGAACCACACGTCGCCGCAGATCAGCACGCCGTCGGCCTCGCGCCAGAACGAGATGTGGCCCGGCGAGTGGCCGGGCGTGTCGAGCACGACGAAGCCGGGGCCGATCTCGTCGCCCTCGCGCAGGCGGCGCGCGATCGGCACCGTGCCGAACCGCCCGCCGCGCTCTATCAGCGTCTTCAGCGGTCCGTCGGCCGCGACCGTGTGGCCCTGCTCGATCGCCTGCGCGTCGCCGTCCGGCACCCAGAACGGGATCCCGAGCGCGTCGACGACCGGCTTCGAGCCGCCCGCATGGTCGGGGTGCGCGTGGGTCAGCGTGTGCGCCACGACGTCACGGCCCTGCAGGAGCCGGGCGAGCTTCCGTCCCTGCGACCTCGTGCCGGCGTCGACGAGCACGTCGCCCAGCAGGTAGGCGTTCACCGCGTCGCGGAACATGAGCGGGATGTGCCAGACGTCGTCGGCGATCTGTCGCATGCCGCGGACGGTATACCGTCGCCGCCCATGACCGACCACGCCGTCCTGACCGAGCGCCGCGACCGCGTCCTCGTGATCACGATCAACCGCCCCGACGCCCGCAACGCGATCAACCTCGCCGTCGCCGAGGGCATCGCGTCCGCGCTCGACACGCTCGACGCCGACGCGGAGCTGTCGGTCGGCGTCCTGACCGGCGCCGGCAAGGGCTTCTCGTCCGGCATGGACCTCAAGGCGTTCGTCACCGGCGAGCGGCCCTGGGTCGGCGACCGCGGCTTCGCCGGGATCGTCCAGCGGGCGGCGCGCAAGCCGCTCGTCGCCGCGGTCGAGGGCTTCGCGGTCGCCGGCGGCCTGGAGGTCGCGCTCGCCTGCGACATCATCGTCGCGGCGCGAGGCGCGAAGCTCGGCATCCCCGAGGTCAAGCGCTCGCTCGTCGCCGCAGGCGGCGCGCTGCTGCGCCTGCCGCAGCGCGTCTCGCACGGCGTCGCGATGGAGCTCGCGCTGACCGGCGACACGATCACCGCCGAGCGCGGCGCGGAGATCGGCCTCGTCGACCACCTCGCCGAGCCCGGCCGGGCGGTCGAGACGGCGCTCGGCATCGCCGCCCGGATCGCGCCGAACGGGCCGCTCGCGCTCGCAGCGACGAAGGAGATCCTGCAGCGCGTCCGCGACTGGGACGAGCCGACGTTCTGGAAGGAGCAGAGCCGGATCGTCGAGCCGGTCTTCACCTCCAACGACGCGAAGGAGGGCGCGACCGCGTTCGCCGAGAAGCGCGAGCCGGTCTGGACCGGGACCTGAGCCGGGCGGCGCGTCCGAGCAGCCGCAGCTCGGCGGCGTGGGCGCGGGCGGCGCAGCCCGCGCCCACGTTCGTGTGCACGTGGGCGACCGTTCCGGCGCACAGCGTGACGAGCCGCGCGTCGGGCAGCCGCCGCCGCAGGCGCACCGACTGCTCGTAGGGGACGACCGGGTCGGCCGGGTCGTGCACCAGCACGACCGGCCGGCCGATCTCCTCCGCCCGGCGGGCCGGGCTCCAGCGCCGGAGGGACACCCGTCGGGCGGCCAGCTCGGCCGTCGCGTCGCGCACCCCGCCGTAGGCGGCCGGCCAGGCGACGAGGTCGGTCGGGGCGCTGTCGGCGACGACGCAGTCCAGCGACGGGCGGTCGGCCGCCAGCATGAGCGCCAGCTGCCCGCCGCCGACGCGCCGTAGGCGCAGATCGTCTCGTCCGGGCGCCGGCGCCGCAGCGCGTCGTAGTAGGCGCGCACGTCCGGGTACGACCGCTCCCACGCGCGGTAGTCGACGTTGTGGCCCTCCCAGCCGGCGGCGGCGTAGCGCTCGGCGACGTGCATCGTCGACGCGGTCGCGCGCGGCCCGACGAGCCACCATGCACCGCCGTGGACGACGAGGACCGTCCCGGCCCGCGCGCCGGCGGGCCGCGCGACGCCGGCCCAGGACAGGGCCTGGGCGGCGGGCGGGCCGGCGAGCGGCGCGACCAGGCACGCGAGCAGCACGGCGGCGGCACGGAGGGGGCCGGGGGAGGACATCGGTCCGGTGCATCGGCACGCCGCATAGCGGAGCATCGGCCTCTGGACGCCCGTGCCGGTGCGCGGCCGGTTTCGACCCGGTGGCGGCCGAGTTTGGACCGTCTGGACGAACACACGCGGCCCGCGGACGGGCACCGTTCTCCACGTGCAGATCGTGGCCTTCGGAGGCGGCGGGTTCTCGATGGAGGCCGGGAACCCGCTGCTGGACGACTACGTCCTCGGGCTCCCCGGAGCCGAGCGCCCGCGGGTGTGCTTCGTGCCCACCGCCAGCGGTGACGCCGACCACTACATCGTGCGGTTCTACCGCGCGTTCTCGCCCGCGCGGTGCGAGCCCAGCCACGTCTCGCTGTTCCGCCGGGACCGGGGGGCGCGTGACCCGGCGGAGCACCTGCTCGACCAGGACCTCATCTACGTGGGCGGCGGGAACGTCACGAGCCTGCTCGGCGTGTGGCGGGCCCACGGGCTCGACGAGGTCCTGCTCGAGTGCTGGCGGCGGGGGATCGTGCTGTGCGGGGTGAGCGCCGGCTCGCTGTGCTGGTTCCGCTCGGCGGTGACGATGTACGACACGAGCAAGCCGCCGGCGCCCGTCGAGGGCCTCGGGCTGCTGCCGCACTCGAACTGCGTGCACGTCGACGCCGAGCCGCGCCGTCTGGACGCGTACCGCGAGCTCGTCGCCGACGGCATGTGCCCGGGCTACGCGGCCGAGGACGGCGCGGCCCTGCACTTCGTGGGGACCGAGCTCGAGCGGGTCGTCACGTCGCGCCCGAAGGCCAAGGCCTACGCGGTCGGGCCGGACGGCGTGCGCGCGCTCGCCGCCGAGTACCTCGGCGAGGTCGGAAGCGTCGCGGTCGCGGCCTGACGTTGCCGACGATCTTCGCCATGGGCGGCGGCGGGTTCACGATGGAGCCCGACAACCCGGCCCTCGACGAGTTCATCCTGGGGCTCGCCGCCACGCGCGAGCCGCGGATCTGCTTCCTGCCCACGGCCAGCGGCGACGCCGACGAGCAGGTGCGCCGCTTCTACGCGACGTTCGGCGACCGGCCGTGCCACCCGACGCACCTGTCGCTGTTCCGGCTCGGCCGCGAGCCGGTCGACCTGCACGCCAGCCTGCTCGGCCAGGACATCGTCTACGTCGGCGGCGGCTCGATGCGCAACATGCTCGCGATCTGGCGCGAGCACGGCCTCGACGCGATCCTGCGCGCGGCATGGGAGCAGGGCACGGTGCTCGCCGGCCTGAGCGCCGGCGCGATGTGCTGGTTCGAGGGCGGCGTCTCGACCTCGGCCGGACGGCCCGCGCCGGTCCGCGGCCTGGGGCTCCTGCCGGGCTCGCTCAGCGTGCACCGCGACGGCGAGCCCGCCCGCCTGCCGGTCTACCAGGACGCCGTCCGGCGCGGCGAGCTGCCGCCGGGCTACGCCGCGGACGACGGCACCGGCCTGCTGTTCGAGGGCGGCGAGCTCGTCCGCGCGGTCGCCTCGCGCCCGGCCGCGGGCGCGTCGCGGGTCGACAGCGAGGGCGAGCACGAGCTGCCCGTCGAGTACCTCGGCCGGCGCGGCCGGCGGCGCGAGATGCCCGCGGCGCCGTTCGAGGTGATGGAGCTGCGCAGCCTGCGCTACGGCGCGAGCCGCCGCTGAGCGACGAGCACGATCTGCAGCGCGAACAGCTCCGGCAGGCGCCGGACGAGCCACGGGCGGGCGCGGCCGATCGCCGGCACGCGGCTCTCGAGCGGCAGCGGCGCGGGCGCGAACGCCTCGCGCTCGACGACGAGCCCGCACCGCTCGACCAGCTCGCGGGCGGTGGCGCGCGTGAAGAAGCGCAGGTGGGTGCGGTCGAACAGGCCGTGGTCCTCCTGCGGGAACCGGCCCAGCAGGAGCTCGCGGCGGGCGGTCCAGTGGGCGATGTTCGGCAGCGAGACGACGACCCGCCCGCCGTGCGCGAGCCGCCCGGCCGCCCAGCGCAGGACCGCCTCCGGGTCGCGCAGGTGCTCGAGCACGTCGCCGAACAGGATCCGGTCGAACGCGCCCTCGACGCGGGCGCGCACCGCGGGGTCCTCGACGTCGCCGGTCACGACGCGCTCGCACGGGCCGGCGGCGGCCTGCGTGGCGGCGACCGGGTCGGCCTCCACGCCGACGACCGTGCAGCCGCGCTGGACGAGCGCCGCCGCCAGGTAGCCCTCGGCGCAGCCGACGTCCAGCACGCGCGCGCCGGCGGGCACGGCCGCGAGCAGCAGCTCGTGGCTGGCGGCGAGCCCGTGCCGCGCGACGAGGTCGGCGTAGACCGTCACGGGGTCACTCGCCGTGGAGCGTCGCGACGAGCGTCCGCGGCCCGCCGCGGTCGCGCAGCTCGCACAGATAGATGCCCTGCCAGGTGCCGAGCGCCAGGCGCCCGCCGGACACCGGCATCGACACCGAGAACCCGAGCAGCGAGGCCTTCACGTGCGCGGGCATGTCGTCGTCGCCCTCGAGCGTGTGCGTCCAGTACGGCGCCCCGTCGGGCACCGCGCGGTCGAACCACGTCGCGAAGTCGGCGCGCACGTCCGGCGACGCGTTCTCGTTCAGCGTCAGCGCGGCGCTCGTGTGCTTGATGTGCAGATGGCACAGGCCGGTCCGCAGCTCACCCAGCTCGGGCAGCGCCTCGACGATCTCGCGGGTGACGAGATGGAAGCCGCGCGGGCGGGCGCGCAGCGTCAGCTCACGTTGCAGCCACATCGGTGACCCGGAACCTAGCCATGTCGACCCGGTCGCCGACGAACCGCACGCCCTCGGCGACGAGCAGCTCCTTCTGGCGGTGGCCCTTGGCGAGCGACCCGTCGGCGCGGACGATGCGATGCCACGGCAGGTCGGGCTCGAGCGACGCGCTCAGCACCTGCCCGGCCATCCGCGGCGCGTGCGGCGTGATGTCGCTGTAGGCGGCAACCCGCCCGGTCGGCACGGACCGGATCCGCTGGAGGACCTCGGCGACGTCCATGGCCCCAAAGCTAGCCTGCCCGGGCATGACCTACTCCCTCGTCGCCCGCGACCCCGCCACCGGAGAGCTCGGCGTCGCCGTCCAGTCGCACTGGTTCGGCGTCGGCTCGGTCGTCCCGTGGGTCAAGGCGGGCGTCGGCGCGGTCGCGACGCAGTCGGTCCCCGACCCGGCGCACGGGCTGGACATCCTCCGGGCGCTCGAGGAGGGGCTGGCGCCCGACGCGGCGATCGACGCGGTGCTCGAGGGCGACGACGCCGCCGACTACCGGCAGATCGGCGTCGTCGACGCGCAGGGCCGCGCGGCCGCGCACACCGGCCGGGGCTGCATGGCCGACGCCGGCCACACGACCGGCGACGGGTGGAGCGCGCAGGCGAACATCATGGCCGGCGCCGAGGTGTGGCCGGCGATGGCCGAGGCGTTCGTGGCCGCCGGCGGGCCGCTCGCCGAACGGATGCTCGCCGCGCTCGACGCGGCCGAGGCCGCGGGCGGGGACGTCCGCGGACGCCAGTCGGCGGCGCTCGTCGTCGCCGGCTCGATGGACCTGCGCGTCGAGGACCACCCCGAGCCGCTGCAGGAGCTGCGCCGGCTCGTCGTGCTGCGCCGCGCCTACACGGCGGCCGAGGCGGCCGACGAGGCGATGGCCGAGGGCCGGCTCGACGACGCCGCGGCGCTCTACGAGGAGGCCGGCCGGCTGGCCCCGGAGAGCGCCGAGCTCGCGTTCTGGGCCGGGCTGTCGGCGGTCCAGCGCGGCGACGAGGCCGGGGGCGTCGAGCGGGTCCGCGGCGCGATCGCGCGCAACCCCGGGCTCGGGACGCTCCTCCAGCGCCTGACGCCGGACATCGCGCCCGCGGCGGCCCGCGTGCGCGAGCTGCTCTAGCTGCTAGAACCCGGGCCGTGGAGATCCCCACCGGCACGGACGCCGCGGCGATCCGGGAGCAGTTCGTCGCGGCCCTCGTGGCGGGGGACGCGAACCTCGCCGAGATCGTCGCGCTCGACGCGATCAGCCAGGGCATGCCGGTCGCCGACCTGTACGTCGACGTCATCGGCGCCGCGCTGGCCGAGGTCGGGCACCGCTGGGAGCAGCGCCGCATGTCGATCGCCGAAGAGCACCTCGCGACCGGGATCGCCCACGACGTCATGCGGCTGCTCAGCCGCACCGCGACCCGCTACCCGCGCCGCTCGCGCGAGCGCGTGCTGCTCGGCGCGATCGGCGGCGAGGCGCACGTCACCGGGCTGCGGATGGTCGGCGACCTCGCCGAGGGCGACGGCTTCGACGTCCGCTACCTCGGAGCCCAGGTGCCGGTCCCCGAGCTGACCGGCATCGTGGCCAAGCACACGCCGGAGATCGTCGGGCTCTCGGTGACGATGGCCGGCACCGCGGCCGAGGTCTCAGCCGCGCTGTCGGCGATCGAGGCCTCCGGCCACCGGCCCCGCGCGATCCTCCTCGGCGGCCGCGGCGTCACCGACGCGATGCGCGCGGATCCGCGCGTCCGCTACGCGGCGGACGCGCGCGAGGCGATGAGCATCATCGAGTCGGCCGCCGACCCGGTCTGAGACCCCGGCGGCGCGCCGGCGCCGGGCCGCTCAGCGGTCGCCCGGCAGGCGCTTGGGGTACTGCGAGACCGGGATCGAGAGGTCGAGCGCGGTGTTGATGATCCGCGACTGCTCCTGGACGTGCGCGGCCGGGTAGCCCTCGCCCGGGCTGGCGCGCTCGGGCCGCCCGATGTACCCGAACGACAGGTGGTCGGGCATGATCTGCAGCAGGCGCGGGAACATGTGCGCGCGGGCGCCCATGTTGCGCGGCTCCTCCTGCACCCAGACGACCTCCTTGAGGTTCGGGTAGGTGCCCAGCAGCTCCAGGATCTCGGCCTGCGGGAACGGGTAGAGCAGCTCCACGCGCCCGACCGCGATCTTCTCGTTGCCCTGCCGGTTCGGCGAGCCGACGAGGTCGTAGTAGATCTTGCCGGTGCAGAGGATCAGCCGCTCGACCTTCTCGACCGGTACGCGCGGCTCGCCCAGCACCGGGAAGAACTTCGTCTCCGACAGGTGCTCGATCCGGTTCGTCGCCTGCGGCAGGCGCAGCAGCGACTTCGGCGTGGCGATGATGAGCGGGCGCTGCTTGGCGATCCGCGCCTGGCGCCGCAGGAGGTGGAAGTACTGCGCCGGCGTCGTGAGGTTCGCGACGCGGATGTTGCCCTCGGCGGCGAGCTGCAGCCAGCGCTCCAGGCGCGCCGACGAGTGCTCGGGGCCCGAGCCCTCGTAGCCGTGCGGCAGCAGCAGCGTCAGGCGCGACGTCTGGCCCCACTTCGCCAGGCCCGAGACGATGAACTGGTCGATGATGACCTGCGCGCCGTTGACGAAGTCGCCGAACTGCGCCTCCCACAGGACGAGCGTCTCCGGCGCCTCCTGCGAGTAGCCGTACTCGAACCCGAGGCAGGCCATCTCGCTCAGCGGCGAGTTGTGCAGCTCGAACGGGGCGAGCGCGCCGGGCAGGTTCTGGATCGGGCAGACGCTCTGGCCGGTCTTCGCGTCGTGCAGCACCATGTGGCGCTGGCTGAACGTGCCGCGCTCGACGTCCTGGCCGGTCAGGCGCACCGGCGTGCCCTCGGTGAGCAGCGACGCGAACGCGAGCGCCTCGGCGTGCGCCCAGTCGATCCCGCCGTCGGGGCCGAGCGCGTTGCGCCGGCGCTCGAGCTGCCGGACGAGCTTCGGGTGGACCGTGAAGCCCTCGGGGACGCGCAGCAGCTCCTCGTTCAGCGCCCGCAGGCGGTCGGCCGCGACCGCCGTCTTGACCTCCGGCGACGGGGAGCGGTCGAGCTGGTACTCGCCGGTCGGCTGGTCGACGCCGCCGCCCTCGGACTCGGCCTGGGCGATCGCCTGCTTGAGCTGCTGGTGCAGCGTCGTGAGCTCGTCCCAGATGTCGGCCTTGAGCTGCTCGACCTCCTCGGGCGTCACCACCCCCTGCTCGACGAGCTTCTCGGCGAACAGGTCCGGCACGCGCTTGTGGTTCTTGATCTGCGCGTACATCTCGGGCTGCGTGTACGCGGGCTCGTCGGCCTCGTTGTGGCCGTAGCGCCGGTAGCCGATGAGGTCGATGACGACGTCGTGGCCGAACTCCTGGCGGAACGCGAACGCGAGGCGCACCGCGGAGATGCAGGCCGCCGGGTCGTCGGCGTTGACGTGGATGATCGGGCAGTCGAAGCCCTTCGCCAGGTCCGACGCCCACCGCGTCGAGCGCGAGTCGTCGGGCTCGGTGGTGAAGCCGACCTGGTTGTTCTGGATGAGGTGGATCGTGCCGCCGACCTGGTAGCCGTCGAGCGCCTGCAGGTTGAACGTCTCGGCGACGACGCCCTGGCCGGGGAACGCCGCGTCGCCGTGCAGCAGGATCGGCACCGCGGCCGAGGTGTCCTGGTGGGCGTGCGGGCCCTGGCGCGTCGTCTGCGCGGCGCGCGTGGCGCCGGCGACGACCGGGTCGACGAACTCCAGGTGCGACGGGTTCGACTCGAGGTTGACGAGGATCGACTCGCCGCTGCGGAGCTGGTAGCTGCCCTGCGCGCCGTGGTGGTACTTGACGTCGCCGGTGCCGCCCTGCGGGATCGTCGTGACCGCCTCGAGCGTCGAGGCGCCCTCGAACTCGGCGAAGATCGTGTCGTACGGGCGGCCGAGGTTGTGGGCGAGGACGTTCAGCCGGCCGCGGTGGGCCATGCCCATGACGACCTCGCGCGCGCCGTGCGCGGCCGAGAGCTGGATGAGCTCGTCGAGCATCGGCACGGTCATGTCCAGGCCCTCGATCGAGAACTGCTTCTGCCCGAGGTACGCCTTGTGGATGAAGCGCTCGAACGCGTCGACCTTGATGAGGCGGCCGAGCAGCCACCGCTGCTCGTCGGTCGTCAGCGGCTTGCGGAACGTGCCGGACTCGATGTTCTCCCGCAGCCACACGCGCTGGCGGTGCGAGGAGATGTGCTCGATCTCGTAGGCGATCGTGCCGCAGTACGTCTCGCGCAGGTGCGGCAGCGCGTCGGCGAGCGTCGCCCCCGGCACGTAGACGCGCAGGATCTTCGCCGGGATCCGCGCCATGAGCTCGGGGGTGAGCCCGAGGTCGGCGGGATCGAGCGCGGGGTCGCCCTCGGGCTCGGAGCCGAGCGGGTCGAGCCGGGCGGCCAGGTGGCCGTGGGTGCGGTGGGCCTTGACGAGCGACGTCGCGGCCTGGACGGCCTGCAGCAGCTGCTCGTCGACCTCGCCGGCGCGGGTCGCGTCCGGCGCCTCGCGCGCGGCGGCCGCGGCGGCGGCGGGCGCGGGCGGGGACGGCGGCGGGCCGAGCTCGACGCCGAGGGCGGAGAAGACCTCCTCGTAGAAGCCGTGCTCGCCCTGCAGGTACTCCTCGACGCGCTGGAGGAACTGCCCGGACTCGGCGCCCTGGATGATCCGGTGGTCGTACGTCGAGGTCATCGTCATGACCTTCTCGGCGCCGATCATCTGGCCGACGTTCCCGAGCCCGACCGGGTAGGCGATCGAGCCGGTCGCGACGATCGTGCCCTGGCCGGTCATGAGCCGCGGCACCGAGGCGACGGTGCCGATGCCGCCCGGGTTGGTGAGCGTGATGTTCGCGCCGGTCAGGTCGTCGGCGGTGAGCTTGTTCTCGCGCGCCTTGGCGATGAGCTCGTCGAACGCCGCCTTGAACTCGGTGAACGTCATCCGGCCCGCGTCCCGGATCACCGGGACCATGAGCGTGCGCTCGCCCTTCTTGTTCGTGACGTCGACCGCGATGCCGAGGTTCACGGCGCCGGCGTCGATCCGGTACGGCTTGCCGTCGCGCTCCTCGTAGGCGTGCGCCATCACCGGCATGTCGCGCTGGACGGCGAGCGCGATCGCGTACGCGATGAGGTGGGTGAACGAGACCTTCTGGCCGGCGTTCTTGAGCTCCTTGCGGCGCCCGTCCATCGCCGTGACGGTGATCGTCCGGAAGGAGGTCGCGGTCGGGATCGACCGGCTCTCCTCCATGTACCGGGCGAGCATCGCCGCGCCGCCCTTGATGAGCTTCGCCTCGCCCTTGGGCGCGGCGGCGCCGTCGGCGCCGGCCTTGAGGACGTCCTCCTTGGTGATGCGCCCGCCCGGGCCCGTGCCCTGCACGCGGCTGAGGTCGATGCCCTCGACCGCCGCGACGCGCTGGGCGACCGGCGAGGCCTTCACGTCCTTCGACACCGGCGGCGGCGCGGCCGGGGCGGCGGCGCCCGCGCCGTTGGTGGCGGCGGGCTGCTCGGCGGCGGCGCGCCGAGCGGCGCCGGGGCCGGCCTGCATCCGCGCGATCGTCTGGCCGACGGTCACCGTGTCGCCCTCCTCGGCGAGGATCTCGGTGATCGTCCCCGACGCGGGCGCGGGAAGCTCCATGTCGACCTTGTCGGTGGAGATCTCCACCACGGTCTCGTCGGCCTCGACGGTGTCGCCGACCTTCTTGACCCACTCGAGGATCGTGCCCTCGGCGACCGACTCACCGGCCTGCGGCGTGACGATGTCGATGATCTGACCGGCGCCGTTCTCCCCGGCGTCGCCCTCCTCGACCTCGACCGGGGCGCCGGCCTCGGGCTGCCCGTCGGTCGTCGCGCCCGCGCCGCCGCCGTCGTCGGTCGCGATCTCGGCGAGGACGGCGCCGACGCTGACCGTGTCGCCCTCGGCGGCGTGCAGCTTCACGACCGTCCCCGAGGCCGGAGACGGCACCTCGGCGTCGACCTTGTCTGTGGAGATCTCGACGAGTGTCTCGTCGGCGGCGATCTGGTCGCCTTCCTGCTTGTGCCACTCGAGGACGGTGCCCTCGGTCACCGACTCGCCCATCGGTGGCAGCGTGACCTGAATCGTCGTGCCGGTCGCCATGAAGTCTCGACGCCTCAGCCTACCCACTCTCGTGACCGCTGCTCACGGATGAACATGATCGACCCGAAGAAAGGACCGACGCCGCCCAGGACGACCACCGCGACGGCGACCCGCAGCGGGATGACGCGCCGGCCGACGGCGAGCAGGCAGGCGATGCTCATGAGGATCCATCCGATGCCGTGGACCCACCCGAGCACGAGCGTGTCGCCGCCGCTGATCGAGGTCGCCAGCAACGCGGTGTAGACCGCCGAGTGCGTGAACGAGCCGTACTTCAGCGCGGTGAACGCGGGGCTCATGCGAGCAGCCTGGCGATCCGCCGGAGCGGCTCGTCGGCCTCCTCGGGCCAGTCGTCCGGATCGGCCGGCCACCACGCGAACGCGTCGTGCTCGTCGTCGGGCACGACCTCGGCGCCGGGCGGCAGCCACGCCTGGCCGATGAACATCACCATCTGGTGCGGGAGCCGGACGAGCGCCTCGGCGACGCAGCGCCCGGGCTCGACCGACCACTCCTCGCGCAGCTCGCGCACGAGGGTGTCGGCGGGGTTCTCGCCGAGGTCGACCGCGCCGCCCGCGCCGAGCGCCCAGCGCCCGGCCCACGAGGCGAGCCAGGCCGAGCGCCGCCCGGCCAGCCAGCGGCCGGCGTCGTCGCGGATCACGCACAGGGCCGACACGGTCTCGCTCGCGTCGCCGGGGACGAGGCGCAGCGCCCACCGGCACGGCTGCAGCTCGAGGCGCAGGATGCCGTTCTCCTCGGACCACGACGCCAGCCGCGCGGCGACCCCGTCGTGGCTGGGCGAGCCGCGGTCGCGCAGCGCGGCGATCCGCTCGTCGGCCGCGGCGGCGAGCGCCTCGGGCGGCTCGTACGTGTCCTCGCGCCACGTCGCGACGACGTGGTCGAGGCACCACGGCCCACGGGCGAGCAGCACAGGCGTGTCGGCCATCCGCCTGACAGGCTACGAGCCATATGACCGGACGGGTTCGCAAGCACTGGGGCTGGGGCTACGCCGACGAGCAGCCCGGCATCGAGGAGGTCCGCGCGATGGCCGGCGGGATCGCCGACGTCCTCGGGCTCGGCTCGCAGGACGTCGAGGAGCCCGTGCCGCTCGAGGCGGTCGAGCTGCCCGCGCCGCGCATCGCGCCGCCGCGCGAGCTGGCCGCGATCTGCGACACCGGCGTGCACGCGCGCGCGTCGCACGCGCAGGGCGCGTCGTACAGCGACGTGGTCCGCGCGTTCCGCGGCCGCTTCGACCATCCGCCGGACGTCGTCGCGCGGCCCGGCTCCGAGCGCGAGGTCGAGCAGGTCCTCGAGTGGGCGGCGTCCGATCCGGCGGCGCCCGCGGTGATCCCCTACGGCGGCGGGACGTCGGTGGTCGGCGGCGTCACCCCGGCGGTCGGACGTCCGTCCATCTCGCTCGACCTGGGACGGCTGGACCGGGTGCTCGAGGTCGACGAGGTGTCCCGCGCGGCGCGGATCCAGGCCGGCGCGCTCGGGCCGGCGCTCGAGGCCGGGCTCGCCGGGCGCGGCATGACCCTGCGCCACTTCCCGCAGTCGTTCGAGCTGTCGACGCTCGGCGGGTGGATCGCGACCCGCGCCGGCGGGCACTTCGCGACGGTCGAGACCCACATCGACGACCTCGTCGAGAGCATCCGCGCGGTGACGCCGTCCGGCGTGTGGGCGTCGCGCCGGCTGCCGGGGTCGGGCGCGGGGCCGTCGCCGGACCGGCTCCTGCTCGGCTCCGAGGGGACGCTCGGCGTCATCACCGAGGCATGGGTGCGGATCCGCCCGCGGCCGACGTCGCGCCGCTCGGCCGCCGTCCGGTTCGCGACGTTCATGCAGGGGGCCGAGGCGGTGCGGGCCATCGCCCAGTCGGGGCTGCGGCCGAGCAACTGCCGGCTCATCGACCCGCTCGAGGCGCAGTACACCGGCACGGGCGACGGGACGGTGGCGGTGCTCGTGCTCGGCTTCGAGTCGGCGGGCTTCGACGTGTCGCCCCTGTACGAGCAGGCGGCCGCGCTGTGCCGGTCGTTCGGCGGCGAGGTCGAGGAGCGCGAGGACCGCGAGTCGAGCGCCGAGGGCGCGTGGCGGTCGGCGTTCCTGCGCGCGCCCTACCTACGCGACACGTTCGTCGCGATGGGCGTGCTGTCGGAGACGTTCGAGACCGCGATCACGTGGGAGCGCTTCCCGTCGTTCCACGAGGAGGTCACCGGCGCGGTGCGCGAGGCGGCGGGGCCGGGCGCGCTCGTCTCGTGCCGGTTCACGCACGTGTACCCGGACGGGCCGGCGCCGTACTACACGGTGCTGGCGAACGCGCGGCGCGGCGAGGAGGTCGAGCAGTGGGCGGAGATCAAGGCCGCCGCGTCGGACGCGCTCATCGCCGCGGGCGGGACGATCACCCACCACCACGCGGTCGGGCGCGACCACCGGCCGTGGTACGACCGCCAGCGCCCGGATCCGTTCGCGGCGGCGCTGCGCGCGGCGAAGGCGGCGGTCGACCCGGCGGGGATGCTGAACCCGGGCGTGCTGGTCGATCCGTAGCGGCGGCGACACTTCGCGCACGTGCGCGTGTTCGGGATGAGCGTGAGAGCGAGCGTCGTCGCCTGCCTGGCCGTGCTCGGCCTCGGCCTCGCCGCGCCGGCCGCGTCCGGCGCGGCCGCGGACGAGCTGCCGCAGCTCGGCGGCGCCGTCGCCGAGGCCGAGTGCCTCGCCGCGCCCCGGGCCGCGGCCCCGCCCGCCCGCGCCGCCGGCTCGGGGCCGACCGTGCGCGGCGTCGTCCGCGCCGCGGCGCGCAAGGGCGCGATCTCCGCCGAGGACGCCGAGCGCTACGAGGCGGCGTACGAGGCCGCGCTGCGGGCGCGGGGGCGGCTGGGCGGCACGCGCCGGCGCGAGATGGCCGGCGTGATCCGGCAGCTCGAGACGTTCGCCCGGCAGCGGACGCTGACCGTCGCGCGGATGCCGGTGCTCTTCCGCCAGCTCGAGGAGAACACGCGCTGGTGGTCGCGCAACTCGCCCCCGGCGCCGCCGAGGCCGAGCTCGCGGCCGTGCGCGGGCGGCACCGGCCAGGGCGGCGCGCGGGTCGTGCGCGACGAGATCGTCTTCCAGTGGTACTCGGGCCAGGGCCTGCAGGTCCAGCAGCTCGCGACGGCGGGGCGGGCCAACGCGCTCGTCAAGGCGTGCATGGAGCACAACCCGCAGCTGGCCTGCGACCGCGAGCGGGTGCGGACCGCGATGGACGGCCTGGTCATGCTCGGGGTCGACCGCGGCGGCTACCGCGGCTGGGAGTACTACTTCGCGTTCGGCGGCGGGCGCCCGCCGTGGGTGAGCGGGCTGGCGCAGGGCACGGCGATGCAGGCGCTCGCCCGCGGCTCGCAGGTGCTCGGCGACCCGCGCTACCTGCAGGCCGCGCGCGAGGGGCTCGGCGTCTTCCGCCGCCGCCCGCCCGCCGGGGTCCGCGTCTCCGCGCCGGGCGGCTCGCACTTCCTCATCTACTCGTTCAACCCCGGCCTGCGGGTGCTCAACGGGTTCCTGCAGGCGCTCGTCGGCCTGTACGACTACGCGGAGATCGCCGACGACGACGCGGCGCGGCGGCTGTTCCGGTCCGGCGAGCGGCGTGCGCGGCGCGAGGTGCCGGGCAGCGACACCGGCGCGTGGTCGCGCTACAGCGCCGGCGGCGCGGAGTCCGACCTCGGCTACCACCGCCTCGTGCGCGACTTCCTGCGGTCGATGTGCGAGCGGACGAAGGTCCGCGTGTACTGCCGGACCGGCGAGCGCTTCCAGCGCTACCTGCGCGAGCGGCCGGGCCTGCGGTTCCTGCCGTCGGGCGCGGTCCGCGCCCGGCGGGCCGCCGCCGCGCGGTTCTACGTGACGAAGGTCGGGTGCGTGACGCTGACGGTCACCCGGGGCGGGGCCCGGGTGGCGACCGTGACCCGGGTGCTGGGCCGCGGGGCGCGGTCGCTCGCGTGGGTGCCGCCGCGGCGCGGCGTCTACCGGGTGCAGGTGCGCGCCGAGGACCTCGCCGGCAACGTGGCCCGGATCACCACGACGGTGCGCGCGCGGTGAGGATCGCGGTCCTCGGCCCGGGCGGCGTCGGCGGGTTCCTCGCCGGGGCGCTCGCGCGCGCGGGCGAGGAGGTCACGGTCGTCGCGCGCGAGGAGACCGCCGCGGCGATCGCGCGCGACGGCCTGGAGGTGGAGAGCGTGCGGCTCGGGCGGTTCGAGGTCGAGGTGCGCGCCGTGCCCGTCCTCGACGAGGTCGCCGACGTGCTGGTCGTCGCGACGAAGGCGCCGGGCCTGGAGGCGGCGCTCGGGCGGATCCGGACGCCGCCGCTGCTCGTCGTGCCGCTGCTCAACGGGTTCGAGCACCTGGCGTGGCTGCGCGCGCGGCTCGGCGAGCGGCGCGTCGCGGCCGGGTCGATCCGGATCGGGGCCGAGCGGGTCGCGCCGGGGCGGATCGTCCATACCAGCCCGTTCTCGCGCGTCGAGCTCGCGCCCGCGTGGCCGGCGGTCGAGGCGCTCTGCCACGTCCTGCGGGCGGCCGAGGTCCCGGCGACGGTGCTCGACAGCGAGGCCGAGGTCCTGTGGAGCAAGCTCGTCCGGCTCTGCCCGCTGGCGCTGACGACCGCGGCGTCGGGGCTGACGATCGGGCAGGTGCTCGCCCATCCGCGCTGGCGGCTGCGGCTGACCGAGGCGATCGACGAGACCGCGGCGGTCGCCGGCGCCGAGGGCGCGCCCGCCGACCCGGGCGCGGTGCTCGAGGAGCTCGTGGCGATCCCGCCCGGCCAGCGCAGTTCGCTGGCGCGCGACGTCGACGCCGGCGGGCCGAACGAGCTCGACGCGATCGGCGGCGCGGTGCTGCGAGCGGCGGCGCGCCACGGGCTCCGTGCGCCGGCCGTCGAGGGACTGGTGCAGGCGGCGGCCGAGCGGGTACGCTGACCGGAGCGATGTCCGATACGTCGAAGATCGCGAAGAACCTCAAGGCCTTCCAGATCGCGCTCAACGCGCACGATCGCGAGAACCCGGACCACACGGCGTACGGGATCGGCCTGGCCCACTTCGACATGGAGCGTCTCGGCTTCGAGGAGGGCGAGGAGGTCCTCCCCGGCATCACGATCCACGCCGACGGCGGCGTGTCCGGCAACTTCCGCGTCCTGTGCGACGGCCAGCACACCGAGGACGAGGAGGAGGTCGAGGAGGTCGTGGAGGCCTACGCGACCCAGTCGATCGGTCAGCCGGTCGGGAACCAGGGCGCCGGTCCGCGCGAGATCTGAGCGCGGTTACCCCGTAGGTCATGGAAAGGCTGCATGGCCGCGGCTAGCGTCGCGGCCATGAGCCACCCGACCCGTCGCGACGTCGTCGCGCAGTTCATCCCGAACTCACCGCTCGTCGCCCATCTCGGCATCCGCGTCGCCGAGCTGGGCGACGACCGCGCGGTGCTCGTCCTCCCGTTCGCCGAGCAGAACGTCACGATCGGCGACGTCGTCCACGGGGGCGCGATCAGCGCGCTCATCGACACCGCGGGCATGGCGGCGGCGTGGTGCAACGACGACCCGCCGGGCAGCGGCGGCGGCACGATCAGCCTGAACGTCGACTTCGCCGCGCCGGCGGCGAGGACCGATCTGACCGCGACGGCGGTCGCCTACCGGCGCGGCGGGCGCACGTGCTTCTGTGACGTGACGGTCGTGGACGAGGGCGGGGCGGTCGTGGCGAAGGGGCTCATGACGCACCGGTATGCGTAGGCGTCTGCGGTGCGGGTCGCGCTCGCGGTCTACGGGCGGGGTGTGTCGGTTCGTTCCGGCATGACCGTGAGGAGTCGACACACCCGGTCGGGGTGAGGTGGGTGTGTCGATTCCTTTCGACATAGCCGTGACGAGTCGACACACCCGGCCGGCGGCGCGTGTCCCGCGGGCGAGCCGGATGGAGTGCGCCCCCGGGCGGCGTCTCGTCCGGCTCGTGCGTCAGACCACCTCGAGCGACTTCGAGAAGGTCTTCTCGAAGAGCGGCGTCTCGCGCTGCGCGGCCCAGCGGGCGAGCGTGATGTCCTCGCCTCCGCCCTCCAGGCGCAGCGAGACCTTGCCGTCGGTGACCTCGACGTGGGCCTCCTTGACGAGCTGGTCGCGCGAGCGCTCGAGCTGCTCGGCCAGGCGGAGGATCGCGGCGCACCGCTGGACGCGCTCGCGGTCGCCCTTGACCGCCAGCGGCGCGAGGTCGTCCAGGCCGGGCGAGCCCTTGCGGTGGTAGCGCGCGATCTGGGCGACGAGCGCGATCTCGCGCTGCGTCCAGCCGGGCAGGCCGGCGTTGAGGATGAGGTAGCGCGAGTGCTTGTGGTGGTCGTCGTAGTCGACGCTCACGCCGATGTCGTGGAGCATCGCCGCCGCCCACAGCAGCTCGCGCTCGTCCGGGTCGCCGGCGTGCAGGCCCGCGGCGGCGAGGTCGTCGAACAGCCCGAGCGCGAGCGCCGCGACGTGCTCGACGTGCGCGGGCGGCGCGTCGGCGTCGTACTGGCGATGGAGGTTGACGACGCTGTCGCGGCGGACGTCCTCGAGCAGCCCGGTCGGCGCGCGGTAGCGCTCGAAGAACACGCCCTCGCGCAGGCCGGCCTCGGTCACCTCGACGCCCTCGAGGCCGCCGGCCTCGACGACCGCCTGGATCGTCGCGGCGCCCGCGAGGATCACGTCGGCGCGGCCGGCCTTGATGCCGGGGACCTTCGCGCGCTCGGACGGCGGCAGCTCCGCGAGCTGCGCGACGAGGTCGTCGAGCGCCGCGCGTGTCAGCGTGAAGCCCTGCACGCCGAACGTCGGCAGGCCCGCGGCGTGCTGGGCGGCGACCGCGAGGTTGCGCAGCGTGCCGCCGATCCCGACGAGCCGGTCCTGCTTGCGCACCCACGGCGCGTCGGCGATCTGCTCGGCGACGTGGTGGCGCAGCGCCTTGAGCTGCTTCTTCGACGCGGGTGCGTCGTCCGCGAGGAACCGCTCGGTCATGCGGACCGCGCCGAGCGGCCACGAGCGCAGGTCCTTCGCCCGGCGCCCCTTGACCTTCACGAGCTGCAGCGACCCGCCGCCGAGGTCGAGCACCGCGCCGTCGGTCAGCGTCGTCGAGTTCACCGCCGCCAGGTAGCCGTAGCGCGCCTCCTCCTCCTCGGCGAGCACGCGGATGGCCAGGCCGGTGCGCTCGGCGGCCTCGGCGAGGAACTCGTCGCGGTTGGCGGCGGAGCGGATCGCGCTCGTCGCGACCGCGTCGACGTCCTCGTCGCCGAGCCCGAGCGCGCGGGTGAAGTGCGCGAACAGCTCGAGCGTCGCCAGCGCGCGCCGCATCGGCTCGGGCTGCAGCGGGCCGGCGACCTCCTGGCCCTCGCCGACGCGCACCGCCTCGTAGATCTCGTCGGTGCGCTTCCACCAGCCGTCACCCGACGTGAACACGACGAGCCGGAACGAGTTCGACCCGAGGTCGATGACGGCGTGCCGCTCGCTCACCGCTCCCAGGCTACGGAACGCCGTGCGCGGACGCGGCAACCCGGGCGGCGCTTGACGAACGACAGTAAGCGATATATCGTGATGGCTCGAACGACAGTCGAAACGACGGAAGGGCCACCTCATGCGAGAGGCACCGCACATCAGATACGGGCGCAGGCGCCATCACCACCACCACGGGCCGTTCGGCTGGGGCTTCGGTCCGGGCCCCGGCCCGGGCTTCCGCGGCGGGATGCGCCGCGGCCGCCGCAGCCGCGGCGACGTGCGCGCGGCGATCCTGCTCCTGCTCGAGGAGCAGCCGCGCAACGGCTACGCGCTCATCCAGGAGGTCGAGCACCGCAGCGCGGGCGCCTGGCGTCCCAGCCCGGGCTCGATCTACCCGGCGCTCGGGCTCCTGGAGGACGAGGGGCTCATCGAGCCCGTCGGCGGCGACCAGGGCAAGGCGTTCCGGCTCACCGAGCAGGGCCGCGCCTACCTCGAGGAGCACCGCGAGCACTTCGGCATCCCGTGGGAGGCCGCGACGCAGGGCATGCCGCCCGGCCTCGGCGACCTCAACAAGGCGGCCGGCCAGCTCGCGATGGCGAGCATGCAGGTCGCGCAGACCGGCGACCCCGAGCTCGTCGAGGCCGCCCGCAAGGTGCTCGACGACGCGCGCCGGTCGCTGTACCGGCTGCTCGCGGGCGACGAGCCCGCGGCCGGCCAGGACGCGTAGGTCAGCCGCGGAGGGTTGCGCGCAGGGCGGCGAGCTCGTCGGCGCGCAGCCCGTTCGCGGTGAGCCACGACACCGCGCCGCCGTGGCGCTGGTCGATGAGCTCGAGCACGCGGTCCATCGCGCCGACCCGCGGCGCGTGCGCCCGCGGATCGGAGGCCACCATCTCGTCGCGGTACGTCGGCGAGGCGGCCAGCCGGGCGACGATCGCCTCGATGCGCTCGCCGGTCAGCAGGTAGTCGGCGACGATGTCCTCGCGCGCGACGCCCGCGGCCTCGAGCGCGAGCGCGACGACGACGCCGGTCCGGTCCTTGCCCGCCGCGCAGTGGACGAGCACCGCGCCGTCCTCCGGCGGGCGCGCGATCGCGCGGACCGCCGCGACGATCGAGTCCGGGCGGTGGCGCAGGTAGCCCATGTACGCGCGGACCGCGGGCATCTCGCCGGCGTCCTCCGGATGCCGGGCGCCGCGCTCCCACGGCTTGATCGTCTCGGCGTCGAGGTCGGTCTGCCCGCCGGTCTCGGGGTAGAGCGACAGCGGCAGGATCGCGACGTCGTCCACCGCCTCCAGCGGGCCGGGGCCCTCGAGCGCGCGCTCGGCGTCGGTGCGCAGGTCGACGACCGTCCGCAGGCGCAGCTCCTCCACGAGCAGCGCGACGTCACGCGCGGACAGGTCCTGCAGGTTGTCGGCGCGCAGCAGCCGCCCCGGCGCCACGGTCCCGCCGCCGGCCAGGCGCAGCCCGCCGGCGTCGCGCGCGTTCACCGCGCCGTCGAGATCGAGCCACCGGGAGGCCTGTGTCCAGTCGAGCACCATGCCCTCGACTGTAGGAGCGCCCGGCCGCGGCCCGGTGGGCGACCGGGTCACATGCGCCGTTCGATGAGCTCGATGCGGTAGCCGTCGGGGTCGCGGACGAAGCAGATCCGCGAGCCGCCCTCGCGCACCCGGTACGGCGGCTTCTCGGGCTCGATCCCCGCCTCCGCCAGCTCGGCGAGCTTGGCGTCGAGGTCGTCGACGGTGATCGCGATGTGGTTGTAGCCCGTGCCGAGGTCGTACTCGGAGACCCCGTGGTTGTACGTCAGCTCCAGGCGGTCGCCGTCCCCGGGCAGGCCCATGAACACGTTGATCGCCTCGTCGCGGATCGGCATGCGCCGACGCTCCTCGAAACCGAGCTTCTCGTAGAACGCGACCGACCGGTCGATGTCCCCGATCCTGTAGCAGGTGTGGATCAGCTCCATGACCTGAAGCGTACGGCCGCCCGAGCCGGGTAGCCTCGCCCCGCGATGGCGCGCGAGAAGGATCCGATCCCGACCTCCCGCATCCGCCGGCTCTCGCGGGTCGGCACGCTCGCGGCCGGCCAGGCCGCGCGCCAGCTCGGCACGCGCGCCGCCAACCTCACCCGTGACGACGAGCGCAGCCGCGCCGCGCTCGAGAAGCGCCAGATCGAGGCGGCCGAGCAGATCGTCGCGGTGCTCGGGACGATGAAGGGCGCTGCGATGAAGCTCGGCCAGGTCCTGTCGTTCCTCGACGTCGGCCTGGTGCCCGAGGAGTACCAGGAGGAGTTCCAGCGCAAGCTCGCCGAGCTGCGCGACGCCGCGCCGAAGGTCTCGTTCAAGGACATGCGCAAGGTCCTCGAGAGCGAGTACGGCGAGAAGCTCGACGAGGTCTTCGAGACGTTCGACCCCGTGCCGATCGCGGCGGCGTCGATCGGGCAGGTCTACAAGGCCAAGCTCCACGACGGCCGCGACGTCGCGGTGAAGGTCCAGTACCCGGGCGTCGCGTCGGCGGTCCGCGCCGACATGCAGAACCTCGGGGTCATCATGCGCCTGCTCAAGTCGGTGTTCCCCGGCCTCGACGTGAGCGCGATGACGCAGGAGATCCGCGAGCGCATCTACGAGGAGCTCGACTACGAGCTCGAGGCGCAGAACCAGAAGGCGCTCGCGCGCATCTACCGCGGCCACCCGTTCATCGTCATCCCCGACGTCGTCACGTCGCTGTCGCGCGAGAAGGTCGTCGTGACCGAGTTCGTCTCCGGGCGCGGGTTCGAGGAGATCAAGCAGCTCCCGCAGGACGAGCGCAACCGGATCGGCGAGATCATCTACCGCTTCTACTTCGGCTCGATGTACCGCCATCACCAGTTCTCCGGCGACCCGCACCCCGGGAACTCGATGCTCCTCGACGACGGCCGGATGGCGTTCCTGGACTTCGGGCTGTTCAAGCGCATCCCGCGCGAGGTCGCCGAGACGCAGCTCCGGATCGGGCGCGCGGGCGTCGAGGGCGACGGCGAGCGGCTGCGGCGGGAGCTGATCGCGGCGGGGTTCATCTCCAACGCCGACCGCCTGGATCCCGACGCGCTGCTCGAGCAGTTCGCGGGCCTGACGTGGTGGTACACGACCGACGAGGTCATCCCGCTCGCGCCGGAGGTCGCGACGCAGGTCCTCATCGACATGAGCGACCCGCGCTCGCAGTGGTACGGCCACATGCGCCACGAGAGCGTGCCCGCCGACTACCTGTTCGGCGGGCGGATGGAGACGCTGACGCTCGCGGTCCTCAGCCAGCTCCGCGCGGCCGGCAACTGGCATCGCATCTGGCGCGAGTGGGCATACGGCGACGAGCCGGCGACCGAGCTCGGCCGGCTCGAGGCCGAGTTCTACGCGTCGCGCGGCGAGAGCCGCTGGACGCGCGAGCGCTAGAGCTGCTGGATCTGCAGGAGCGACGTCGTCCCCGGCCTGCCGCTCGGCAGGCCGGCGGTGATGCCGATCCGGTCGCCGGGCTTGACCCAGCCGAGCTCGAGCACGCGCCGGGCGGACTCGGCGATGAGCGTCTCGGTCACGTCGTGCCGGCGGATCGACGACGCGCGCACGCCCCACATGAGCTGGCAGCGGCGCACGGTCTCGCGGCCGGGGGAGAGCACGTAGATCGGCACCTGCGGGCGGTGCGCGGAGACCAGCCGCGCCGAGCGGCCCGACAGCGTCGGGACGACGAGCGCGGCGAGGCCGAGCTCGGTCGCGGCGCGGCAGGCGTTGTAGGCGACGGTGTAGCTCGGGTCGCGCTGGCCGCGGCGGACGCGGTGCTCGTTCCAGTGCTCGATCGGCAGGATCTTCTCGGTCTGCTTGGCGATCGACGCCATCATCGCCACCGCGCCGACCGGGTACGCGCCGATCGCGGTCTCCTGCGAGAGCATCACCGCGTCGCTGCCGTCGAGGATCGCGTTGGCGACGTCGGCGACCTCCGCGCGCGTCGGGCGCGACGAGGTCACCATCGAGTCGAGCATCTGCGTCGCGGTGATCGACGGGCGCGCGTGCTGGCCGGCGAGCTCGAGCAGCCGCTTCTGCACGACCGGCACCTCCTCGATCGGCAGCTCGATCCCCAGGTCGCCGCGCGCGACCATGATGCAGTCCGACACGCGCAGGATCTCCTCCGCCCGCTGGACGGCCTGCGGCTTCTCGAACTTCGCGATGAGCGGCGCGCGCGTGTACTCGCGCAGGTGGGTGACGTCCTCGGGGCGGCGCACGAACGAGATCGCGACCATGTCGACGCCCATCTGCACGCCGGCCTGCGCGTGTGCGATGTCCTCCTCGGGGAGCGACGGGAGCGCGGCGGTCTCGCCCGGCACGTTGACGCCCTGGCGCGACGCGACCGCGCCGCCGATCTCCACGCGTGCGTCGATCTCGTGCTCGTCCGCGCGGACGGCCTGGGCGCGCAGGCGGACCGACCCGTCGGCGAGGTAGAGCACCTCGCCGGGCTCGATCGCCTCGGGCAGCCCGGCCCAGGAGATCGTCATCCGGCGCGCGTCGCCGGGCTGGTCGTCCGGGCCGCAGACGAACGTGACGACGTCACCGGGCTTGAGCTCGGCGAGGTCGTCGACGAGCCTGCCGATGCGGAGCTTCGGGCCGGGCAGGTCCTGGAGGATCGCGACGGGCCGGCCCGCGCGGCTCGCGGCCTCGCGGACCCACTCGGCGGTCTCGGCGTGCTGCTCGTGGGAGCCGTGGCTGAAGTTCAGCCGCGCGACGTCCATGCCGGCGCGGACCATCTCCACGAGGACCTCCCGGTCGCGGGAGGCCGGACCGATGGTGGCGACGATCTTCGTGCGGCGCACGCGCGAGAAGGTACTGGCCGCGGCGGCTTCATCGCGGCGCGAGCGGTCCCGGCGCGCGCGCCGTACCGGTTAAGCACTTGCGCCCCGGAGGACCTTGGCGGTCTTCCGGGGCGCACGTGCAGCGGTCGCCTGAACGAGAAGGAGGAGTACAGGCACCCCGGTCATCGGCAGCCGTGTGCGCGGCTTGAGCGGCGGCGCCGGGGTCTGGACGATCTCTGGACGCTCCCATAAGGTCGCTCGCCCTATGGAGCGGGGGCGGTTGCTCGAGCGTGACGCCGAGCTCGCGGTCCTCGACGAGCAGCTCGACGCCGCCGCGGCGGGGCACGGGTCGCTCGTCGTCGTCGAGGGGCCGGCGGGCATCGGGAAGACGCGGCTGCTCGCCGCCGCCCGCGAGCGTGCCCGCGCGCGCGGCTTCGAGGTGCTGCAGGGCCGGGGCAGCCCGCTGGAGCGCGACGTGCAGTTCGGCCTGGTGCGCCAGCTCATCGAGCGCCCCATCGCGCTCGCCTCGCCCGCCGAGCGCGACCGGCTGTTGTCCGGGCCGGCCGCGCCCGCGGCCGCCGTGCTCGGCCTCGCGGCGCCGCCGGCGGGCGCCGCGCTCGACGACCCGGCGCCGCAGATCCTGCAGGCGCTGCACTGGGTGCTGCTTCACCTGGCCTCGCGCGCACCGCTGCTCGTGTCGGTCGACGACGGCCACTGGGGCGACGCGTCGTCGCTGCGCGTGGGCAACTACGTCTCGCGCCGCCTGGAGGGCCTGCCGGTGGCGATCGTGCTCGGCACGCGCGACGACGAGCCCTCGCCGGAGCTGTCGTTGCTCGTCGACCTCGTCGCGAGCGCCGAGCCCTGGCGCCACCTGCGCCCCGCCCCGCTCTCCGAGGGCGCGGCGGCGGAGATCGTCGCGGCCGCGTTCGGCGGCCGGCCCGCGCCCGAGCTGCTCGTCCGCGCCTGCCACGCCGCGACGCTCGGCAACCCGTTCCTGCTCGGCGAGCTGGCCAAGGACCTCGCCGCGACCCACGACGCCCCCGGCGACGTCGCGCCCGCGTCGGTCGAGGAGGCCGGGCCGGTGGCGGTGCGGCGCTCGACGCTGCTGCGGCTCGGGCGCCTGCCGCAGCCCGCGCAGGCGCTCGCGCGGGCGGTCGCGGTCCTCGGCGGCGACGCCGACCCGCGCGTCGCCGCGCGGATGGCGGAGCTGGACGAGGACGAGGCGCGCGCGGCCGCCGACGTGCTCGTCGCCGCGGGGATCCTCGATGTGCGGCGGACGCTGCGCTTCGTCCACCCGCTCGTCCGCGCGGCGATCGGGGACGACCTGCCGCCGGGCGCCCGCGCGGCCGAGCACCGCCGCGCGCTCGAGGTGCTGCGCGCGGCCGGCGCCGCCGAGGACGCGCTCCTGCCGCACGCGCTGGCGTGCGCGCCGGCGGGCGATCCGTTCGTCGTCGGCCTGCTGCGCGAGGCGGCCGCGCGGGCGCAGGCCGGCGGGGCGCCGGACGCGGCGGCGCGGTACCTGGCGCGCGCACTCGACGAGCCGCCGGACGAGCGGGAGGTCCCGGACGTCCTCGCCGCGCTGGGGGTGGCGCGGCTGCGCGCCGGCGACTTCGCGGGCGGCCGGGCGGACCTCGAGCGCGCGGCGACGCGCGCTCCCGGCGCGACCGCGCGGGCGCGGCTCGCGCTCGACCGGGCGTATGGGGCGCTCGTGACCGACGGGCTCGGCGCGGCCGCGCGGGTCGTGGAGGAGGCCGTCGGCGCGCTCGACGGCGCCGAGCCCGACCTGGCACTCGGCCTCGAGGCCGAGCTGGCGCTGCTGACGTGGATGACCGGCGCGCCCCACCCGGTGCTCGACCGGCTCGAGCGCCGGCGCGACGTCGCGGGCGAGACGGCTGCCGAGCGGACGCTGCTGGCGCTGCTGAGCCAGCGCGAGACCCAGCGCGGCGAGGATCCCGGTGCGGCGGTCGCGCTCGCCCTGCGCGCGCTCGGCGGCGGGCGGCTGCTGCGCGAGGACACCGGCGAGGCGCGGAGCTGGTTCCTCGCCGTCTACACGCTGCTCAGCTGCGAGGCGCTCGAGGAGGCCGCGGAGGCGATCGAGGCCGCGGTCGCCGACGCGCGGCGCCGGGGCGCGGCGTTCGCGTTCGCCGGGGCGATGGGGACGCGGGCGGTGCTCGAGCTCGCGCGCGGGCGCCTGCGCGAGGCCGAGGCCGACGCGCGCGCGGCCGCCGGCGAGACGTGCCCGGACGCGATGCGCCCGGTCGGCCACGCGTACACGGTGCTGGCGCTGCTCGCCCAGGGCGAGGTCGATGCCGCCGGCGAGGTGCTGCGCGCGGCGGGTCTGGAGACGGCGCCGGCCGGGCCGAGCGTGCTGCGCTGGCTGGCGTGGGCGCGGGCGCGGCTGCGCCTGGCGCAGGGCCGGCCGGAGGAGGCGCTCGCCGACCTGGACGTGCTGCGCGAGGACGAGGAGGCCGGACAGGCGTGGCGCGCGCTGCCGTGGCGGATCGGCGCCGCAGAGGCGTGGCGGGCGCTGGGCGACGAGGAGCGCGCCGCGGCGCTCGCGGCCGAGCAGCTGGCGTGGGCGCGCGCGTGGGGCCGGCCGGCGGCGCTGGGGCTCGCGCTGGCGGCGGCGGCGCCGGCCGGCGACGCGGGCGCGCGGGCCGCCGCGCTGCACGAGGCCGCGTCGGTGCTCGCCGGCTCGGCGGCACGGCACGAGGAGGCGGCGGTGAGGACCGACCTGGGGATCGCCCTGCTGCGGGCGGGGCGGCGGAGCGACGGACGCGCCGAGCTCGAGCGCGGGCTGGAGCTCGCCCGCGCCGCGGGCGCCCGCGCGACGGCACGGCGGGCGGAGGAGGAGCTCGAAGTCGCCGGCGCCAGGCCGCGGCGGCTGATGTTCGACGAGCTCACCGCGTCCGAGCGGCGCGTGGCCGAGATGGCGGCGCGCGGCATGACGAACCGCGAGATCGCCGAGGCGCTGTTCGTCACGCCGAAGACGGTCGAGAACCAGCTCGGGCGGGCGTACGCGAAGCTCGGCATCTCGTCGCGGCGCGACCTGCCGGCGGCGCTCGCGTCGGCGGCCTGACGGGTCGCGGCCGGGCGGGGGCACGGCGGGGGCCGGCCGGTCCGGGGCCGTTTTCTGAGAACGATTCTCGTTTTCGATATCTTGCCCGCGCGTGCTCCGCCTCACCACGACCCTCGTCGTCCTCGCGGGCGTGCTCGCCCTCGCCGCCTGCGGCCGCGACGAGCCGGCGGGCGCCGGTGACGCCGCGCTGCGCGTCGTCGCGACGACCGCCCACACGGCCGACTTCGCCCGCGCGGTCGGCGGCGACCGGGTCGCGGTCGAGGCGATCCTGCCCGCCAACGCCGACCCGCACGACTTCGAGCCGCGCCCCAGCGACGCGCGCGCGGTCGCCGAGGCCGACATCGTGGTCCGCTCCGGCGGCGACCTCGACGCCTGGCTCGGCGCGCTGCTCGACAACGCCGGCGGCGACGCCGAGCGGGTCGTGCTCATGGACGCCGTCGAGACGATCCCCGGCGGGCACGACCACGAGCCGGGCGAGGCGCACGAGGCCAGCGAGGACGAGGCGGCCGACCCGCACTGGTGGCAGGACCCGCGCAACGTCGTCCGGGCCGTCGAGCGCCTCCGCGAGGCGTTCGCGGCCGCCGACCCCGACGGCGCCGCCACGTACGCGGCGAACGCGCGGCGGTACGCGTCGCAGGTCGAGCGCCTGGACCGCGCGATCGAGCACTGCATGCGCCGGGTGCCCGCCGAGCGCCGGACGCTCGTCACCGGCCACGACGCGTTCGGCTACTTCGCGCACCGCTACGACCTCGAGCTGCTCGGCTCGATCCTCCCGTCGCTGTCGACGTCCGCCCAGCCGTCGGCGGCCGACGTGCGCCGCCTCGTCGAGGCGATCCGGCGCGAGGGCGTCACGACGATCTTCCCCGAGAGCGCGCTCGACACCCGGCTGGAGCGGGCGGTCGCGCGCGACGCCGGGGCGGAGGTCGGCGAGCCGCTGTACGCCGACACGCTCGGCGCCGGCGACCGCGAGGTCACCTACCTCGAGGCGCTGCGCCACGACGCGACGCTCGTGGCCGAGAGCTTCGGCGCCCGCTGCGACCTGGAGGCGGGCCGGTGACGCGGGGGTACGATCGAGACGTGACGGCAGGTCAGGACTGGAGCGCGCACGCCGTCGCCCGGCTCGAGAGCGGCGGCAAGCGCAGCGCCGTGCGCCGCGCGGTCGTCGAGAAGCTCGGCGAGCAGACGTGCGCGGTCAGCGCCGCCGACCTCGACGCCGAGCTGCGCGCCGCCGGTCATCCCGTCGGCCGGGCGACGGTCTACCGGGTCCTCGAGCGCCTGCTCGAGCTCGGCCTCGTCGAGCGCCTCGACCTCGGCCGCGCCGGGACGCGCTACGAGCCCGTCCGCACCGGCGCCGAGCACCACCACCACCTCGTCTGCGACCGCTGCGGCGACGTCGTCCCGTTCGCCGACGCCGCGCTCGAGCGCGCGATCGACCGCGTCGCCGACAGCGTCGACTTCGCGGTCTCCGGCCACGACGTCGTCCTGCACGGCGCCTGCGGGCGCTGCGGGGACTGACCGCGGGGAGCGGCCGCTACCGCCCGACGAAGATCGTGTCGGGCTCGAACACCCCGTCCTTGCGGCGGAGCTGCCGGCGCTCGATCTCCTCCTCGGGCGTCACCGCCAGCTCGTCGATCTCCTCCGCGTCGAACCCCGCCTCGCGCAGCCGCTCCAGGTAGTCCCGGCGGCCGTACAGGCGCACGTGGTCGAACTGGCCGTACACCGCGGTCCGCTGCTCGGGCGTCGTGACGGCCGGGTCCTCGAGCGTGTCGTCACGGCCGATCCCGATCGGCACCATCAGCACGGCCCACCGGCCGGGGCGCAGGACCCGCCGCAGCTCACGCAGCGCCGCGCGGTCGTCGTCGACGTGCTCGAGGACGTGGTTGCAGAGGACGACGTCGAAGCTCGCGTCCGGGTGCGGGATCGCGGTGACGTCGAAGTGCTCGTCGGCGAGCGGGGAGTCGAGGTCGGCGCTCGTGTAGTCCAGGTGCTCCATGCGCCGCAGCCGCCGCTGCAGCGACCACTCGGGTGCCAGGTGGAGCACCCGCTGGGGCCGGGAGAGCAGGTCGGTGCTGCGGCTGATCCACCGCCACAGCAGCCGGTGGCGCTCCATCGACGCGCACCGCGGACAGCGGACGTCCGGGACGCCCTCGTAGCTCTCCAGCGAGCCGAACCGCCCACCGCAGAGCGGGCACTCGTAGCGGTCGCCGCGATGCAGGAGAGGCCGGTAGGCGCCGACGACGTGCGGCCTCAGCCTGGGTGGCACCGTCGCGGTGAAGACCGTCTTGGCGACCCCGCGAAGCTGCTGTCGGTACGGCACCCGGCGACACTACCCGAGCACCGGTCGGGAATGCCAGAGCGCGCCCGCGCCGTCTCGCGCGGTTCAGCGGACGAACCGGCCGTCGACCTGGAGCGGTTCGCCGTCGGCGGTCAGCCGGCCGCCCTTGCGCAGGTCGCAGATGAGGTCCCAGTGCACGGCGCTGTCGTTCCGGCCGCCGGTCTCGGGGTACGAGCGGCCGAGCGCGAGGTGCACGGTGCCGCCGATCTTCTCGTCGAACAGGATCGTGCCGACCGGCCTGGTGATGCCGAGGTTCGTGCCGATGCCGAGCTCGCCGAGCCGGCGGGCGCCGTCGTCGGTGGACAGCGCGCGCTGGAGGTGCTCGTCGCCCTGCTCGGCGTGGGCCTCGACGACGACGCCGTCCTCGAAGCGCAGGAACACGCCCGACACGTGGACGCCGGCGGGCGAGGACGGCACGTCGAAGAAGATCGTCCCGTTCGCCGACGTCTCGTGCGGGCCGGTGAAGACCTCGCCGCTCGGCATGTTCCGGCGGCCGTCGCTGTTGACCCACGTCCGGCCCTTGACCGACAGGGTCAGGTCGGTGCGGTCGGACTCGATCCGGATCTCGCGCGCGCCCGACAGCCGCTCGATCAGCTCGTCCTGGAACCGGCGCAGGCCGCCCCACGCCGCGGCGGGGTCGGGCCGGTCGAGGAAGAGCGCCCGCTCGACGACGCCCTCGAAGTCGGCGAGTGCCATCCCCGCCTCCTGGGCGAGCGCCTCGGTCGGCCACACCGTCAGGCACCAGCGCTTCTTCAGCGACTGCTCGCGCACCGGCCGGCGGCCGAGCGCGGCGCGGCGCAGTCGCTCGGGGTCCAGGCCGGCGAGCGCGCGCGTGTTCTCCGGCGCCTGGATCGCCAGCGACGCATCGGCCTTGCGTGCCTCCTCGTACGCCAGCCCGGCGTAGCCGTCGAGGTGGATGTCGCGGGCGTGGCGGTAGAACGCCGCGGTCTGGCCGGGCAGCTCGACGCGTAGCAGCGGCCACGCCTCACGCGAGAGGATCTCGCGCTGCAGCTCGAGCAGCAGCGGCGCGGCGAGCGTGGTCGAGCGCAGGACGACCTGCTGCCCGGGCTGGACCTCCAGGCAGTAGCCGGCGAGCAGGCGCGCGAACGCGGCGGCGTCGATCACAGGGCTGCCACCGCCTCCTCCGCGTCGCGGCCGAGCTCGGCGGCCAGCGCGCGCACCAGGCGCTCCTGCGCCTCGCGCGAAGCGCCCGCGCCCATGACGCCGATCCGCCACAGCCGCCCCTTCAGCTCGCCCAGGCCGCCGCTGATCTCGATCCCGTGCTCGGTCAGCAGCCGCACGCGGACCGCCTCGCCGTCGACGCCGTCGGGCGGGTGGACGGCCAGCAGCGGGTGCAGCTGCTCGCCCTCCGGCGCCAGCCGCGTGCAGCCGAGCACGCCGAGCGCCCGGTGCAGCGACGCGTGCGCCTCGGCGTGGCGGCGCCAGCGCTCGGCCAGGCCCTCCTCCTGCACGATCTGCAGCGCCTCGTTCAGCGCGTAGACGAGGTTGATCGGCGCGGTGTGGTGGTAGGCGCGGCCGCCGGAGCCCGGCTCCCAGTACGACAGCACCAGCGACAGATCGAAGTACCAGGACCGCACAGGCGTCCGGCGTCCCCGCAGCTTGCCGATCGCCCGCTCGCCCGCGGTGAACGGCGCCAGGCCCGGCGGGGTGTTCAGGCACTTCTGCGTCCCGCTGAACGCCGCGTCGACGCCCGCCCGGTCGAGCAGCAGCGGATGCCCGGCGAGCGACGTCACGCAGTCGACCATGAGGAGCGCGTCGCGCTCGGCACACGCCTCCCCCAGCCCGTCCAGGGGCTGGGCGACCCCCGTCGACGTCTCGCCGTGCACGACGATCATCGCGTCGAGCCCGTCGCGCGCGGCCCGGATGAGATCCTCGGGCGGGATCGCCCGGCCCCACGGCGCCATGACCCGCACGACCTCGGCGCCGTTGCGCTCGAGCTCGTCGGCCATCCGCTCCCCGAACAGCCCGTTCACCCCGCAGACGACGCGGTCGCCGGGCTCGACGAAGTTCGCGACGAGCGCGTCCATGCCGGCGCTGCCGGTGCCGCTGATCGGCAGCGTCGCCCGGTTCTCGGTCCCGAACGTCGCGCGCAGCAGCGCGGCGGTCTCGTCCATGATCTGCGCGAACGCCGGGTCGAGGTGGCCGATCGTCGGCCGCGCCAGCGCGTCCAGGACCCGCTGCGGCACGGGCGACGGGCCGGACCCCAGCAGCAGCCGCGAGGGAACGTTCACGGCGCCTCCACGTCCGGGAACCACTCGGCCAGGTGCTCGCGCAGCACGTCGCGGATCCATGCCCGCTCCTCGGCGGACGCGACGCGGAAGCGCATGAGCAGCTCCTTCTGCTTCGTCGTCTGCACGCCGTTGATCTCCCACGCGACCGCCAGGCGCTCGAAGAGGAACTCGACGCCGCGCTGCCACATGTCCTCGCGGGTCTGCGCCGGACCCGTCCCGCCGCTCATGAGCGCCGCGTACTCGCGGCGCGTCGCCGGCGTCAGCGAGCCGCGCAGCGTCAGCACGTTGCCCTCGGCGTCGCGGTAGTCGGTCGTCGGCGCCGACAGCCTGCCGCGATGGCGCGAGCGCTTACCCATCGGCGGCGCGCTCGAGCCTGGCGCGGACGTCGCTGGTCACCGGCCTGGCGTGCCCCGGCCACGCCGCGGCGGGGTCGAGCGCGGCGAGCTTGCGCAGCGACGCACGCGCCTGCTCGGTGTCGAGGTTGTAGCCGTCGAGCGGGAGCTGCGGCTCGCAGTCACGGCCCCACATGTCGAGCGTGTAGAACGCGTCGCTCGTCAGCGCGAGCCGGTCGGCCTCGCGCCACAGCGCGATGAGCCCGGGGGCGTGGCCGGGCAGGTGCACGACGCGGAAGCCCGCGACCTCGTCGCCCTCGGACACCGTCCCGGAGATCTTCACGGGGCCGCCGTCCCACACGCGCCGGTGGAGCTGCTTGTGCACCGCGCGCTGCCAGACCGGCAGGAACCGCAGGCCGGGATCCCAGTAGCGCCGGCCGCCCGAGCCCTCGGCGTCCTGCACGTCGTCGGGATGGCACAGCACCGGCACGTCGAACGACGGCGCGGTGCCGCGGTGGTCGGTGTGGCCGTGGCCGAGCACGATACGCGTCAGCCCGCCGAGCCGCGCGGCCGCGCGCGCGACCGCCGGCGCCATGATCCGCGCGCCGGCGTCGAACATGAGCACGCCGTCGCCGCCGTCCTCGCGGATCAGGTACACGTTGCACTTCGCCGGGTCGCCGCCCTGCACGCGCCAGACGCCGTCGGCGACCGGCTCGGGATCGCCGCCCTGGAGGTGCCGCGCCGCGCGCGTGCGGAGGTTCGCCGCGCGCGTCATCCGCTGCTCGAGCGGCGAGCCGGCCGGTGGCAGCACGCCGAGCTGGCGGGCGATCGTCGCGCCGTCGGTGTAGGCGTCGTTGCGGACGATCCGCCCGTCGCGGATCGTCACGAGGTCGATGCCCCGGATGTCGACGCGCGCCCCGTTGGGCTCCATCCCGTTGAACGGCCCCGGCCCGGCGAACGTCCCGCGCAGCCGCCAGTGCGCGGCCGCCTTGTCGCCGCTCTCGACGAGCTCGAGCAGCTCGAACCGGGCGTCGGGAAAGGCCGCCCACAGCTCCTCGAAGTACGCGATGAGCTCGCGCTTGGACGCGTTCTCCAGGGCGCCCTGGATCGTGATGACCGCGTCGTCGGCGTAGGCGCGCTCCTGCGGCTCGGTGGTGCCGTGGCGGAGCGAGGAGAAGTACTCGTGCGCGACGCTGCCGGACATCGTCCGCGGACACTACTGTGAGGCGCCATGAGCGAGTCGACGCGCCGCCGGGAGGTCGGGCGCGGGGAGCGCGTGCTGCCCGGTGTCTGGCGCCTGCGCCTGCCGCTGCCGTGGCCCGGCGTCCCGCACGGCAACGCCTGGGCGCTCGCCGCGGGCGACGGGATCGTCCTCGTCGACACCGGGATGTACGAGCCCGGGTCGCTCGGGCACCTCGAGCGCGCGCTCGACATGGTCGGCCTCAAGCTCGAGCACGTGCGGCTGCTCGTCTGCACGCACGCGCACTCCGACCACTACGGCCAGGCCGCGCCGATCGTCGAGCGCGCGGGCTGCGAGCTGTGGATGCACCCGAACCACGAGCACATGCTCGCCGGCGCGCGCGACCCCGACGCGGCGATGGAGCGCCGCATCGAGATCGCGCTGCAGAGCGGCGTCCCGGAGGCGCCGCTGCGCCGGCTCGCCGAGCAGGCCAAGGGCCGCGGCACCGGCATCGCGGCGCTCGTCGAGCCCGACCGCGACCTCGTCCCCGGCGTCGAGATCGAGACCGACCTCGGCACCTGGACCGTCCACGAGACGCCCGGCCACGCGCCCTCGCACGTCGTGCTGCACCAGCGCGAGCACCGGCTGCTCATCTCCGGCGACCACATCCTCGGCCGCGTCTCGCTCTGGTTCGACGTCGGCTACACGCCCGACCCGGCCGGCGAGTTCCTGCACTCGCTCGACGTCGCCGACGCGCTCGACGCGCGCCTGTGCCTGCCCGGCCACGGCCGCACGTTCACCGACGTCCACGCCCACATCCAGGCCAACCGCGACGTCGTCGCCGAGCGGATCGAGCGCGTGCGCCGGGCGATCTCGGCGGACGGCGACCGCGCGCTCACCGCGTTCGAGACGATGCCGCACCTCAGCGACGAGCCGGTCACGCCGCTCAACGCGACGTGGCTGCTGAACGAGACGCTCGCCTACCTGACGCATCTCGAGCGGACCGGCCGGGCCCGGCGGATTCCCGGCGATTCCTCCACAGAACCCGAACGCTGGATCTCTACAGTCCCTAGCCATGCGAATCGACGAGCTGCTGGCATCGAGTGACGAGCCCGTCTTCTCGTTCGAGTTCTTCCCACCGAAGACCGAGCAGGGCGAGGCCAACCTCTACACGGCGCTCGAGGAGCTCAAGCGGCTCGAGCCGGCCTTCGTGTCGGTGACCTACGGCGCGCTCGGCTCCACGCGCGACAAGACGATCGAGATCGTCCAGCGCATCCAGCGCGACTTCGGCCTGGAGGCGATGGCGCACTTCACCTGCGTCGGCGCGACGGTCGACGAGCTGCGCGAGGTGCTCGACAAGATGCGCGACGCCGGCATCCAGAACGTCCTGGCGCTGCGCGGCGACCCGCCGCCCGGTCAGGAGGAGTGGGTGAAGACCGAGGGCGGCCTGGAGTACTCGCGCGAGCTCGTCGAGCTCATCGCCGCCGAGTACGACTTCTCGATCGGCGGGGCGTGCTTCCCCGAGACGCACATCCACGCCACCAGCCCCGAGGACGACCTGCGCTACCTCAAGGAGAAGGTCGACGCGGGCGCGCGGTTCCTCATCACGCAGCTCTTCTTCGACAACGAGCGGTACTTCGACTTCGTCTGGCGCGCGCGAGAGATCGGCATCGACGTGCCGATCATCCCGGGCATCATGCCGATCCAGAGCGCGCAGCAGATCGAGCGCATGACCTCGCTGTGCGGGGCGGAGATCCCGCCGGGCCTGCGCGCGGCGCTCGAGGCGCGGGCCGAGCAGCCCGAGGCGGCGCAGGCGCTGGGCGTGGCGTTCGCGACGCTCCAGTGCGCCGAGCTGCTGCGCGGTGGCGCGCCCGGCATCCACTTCTACACGCTGAACCGCTCGCCGGCGACCCGCGCGATCCTCTCGGCGCTCAAGCTCATGCGCCCGTGGGACGACCGCAGCGCGCTGCGCGAGGCGACGCTCGCGGTCGGCTGAGCCCCGCGCGCCGGGGTCGGCGCGCCGGTCTTCAGGGGTTCCGCCGATGTGGGCCGGGCGGCGGACGACGAAGGTGGAGCCATGCTTCGCCTGCCGCTCGCGGCCGCCGTCGTCGTGGCCGCCCTGATCGCCGTCCCGACCGCTCACGCCGCATGGACCGCGCCGGCGGTCGTCCATCCCGAGGCCGAGAGCAAGGACGTCGCCCTCGCGGCCGGAGGCCACGTGACGGCCGCGCTCGAGCGCAACGACCGCGGCGCGATCGCCGAGCGCGCGCCGTGGTCGGCGTCGTGGTCGTTCACCGACACGCCCGAGGCCGGCCTGGACCGCACCTGGGAGCTGTACACCGACCGCGCCGGAACGACGTACGGGTTCACGCTCATCGGCTCGGAGCGGGTCGGCCTGGCGACCAAGCCGCGGGGCGGCTCGTTCGGGCCGGTCGTGCCGGTGAGCGAGCCGGCGACCGGCACCGTCTCGTTCTCGCAGGCGGTGAGCGACGGCGGCGCGGTCGCCGTCGCGCTGCTCGCCGACAGCCGCATCGTCGTGCGCGTCGGCGCCGCCGGCGAGCCGCTCGGCGAGGCCGTCGACCTCGGCGCCGGCCAGACGTTCACGCCGGCGGTGGCCGTTGCCGACGACGGCCAGGCGGTCGTCGCGTGGCGGGTGGGCGACGGCCCCGCCCACATCCGCCTGCGCGCGGCGGACGGGACGTGGTCGCCGGCGCGCACGATCACCGGCGTCAGCGTCCCGCTGGTCGCGATGAACGCTCGCGGCGACGCGCTCGTCGCCTGGCGCGACTGGGCGGCCTTCCGGGCGGTGCGCCGCCCGGCGGGCGGCGAGCTCGGGGACGTCGTCGAGATCGCGCCAGACGGGGCGGGCGTGAACCACCCGCGCCCGCTCGTCGCCCCGGACGGCACGATGCTCGTGCTCACCGACCGCGACGTGCGCGTCGGCGAGGTGTTCCGCGGCCGCGTCGACGCGGTGCCGGTCACCGCCGCCGGCGCGGGCACGCCGGTCCCGATCGCGGGGACCGACCTCAACCCGACGCTCATCGATGGACGGGTCGACGCGCAGGGGCGCACATGGATCGCGTGGTCGTCCGGTGAGGTGCTGCACGTCACGCGCCAGGCCGACGACGGGTCGTTCCCGGCGGGCGTCGACGTCTCGCGTGGCGAGCGGGTGAAGATCTCCTACGTCGACCTCGGGCTCGACGGGCACGGCGGCGCCGCCGTGACGTGGAACACGTACGCCGGCGACACGATGCGGATCGCCGAGTGGCCCGGCCCGCGCGACGCGCGCCCCGGGACCGGCCGGCCGGCGCCGGGCGGCGGGCAGCCCGGGCAGCCCGCGCCGCAGCCGCCGGCCGTCGGCCTCCCCGGCCCCGCGGCGGGCGCGCCGCGGGCGCAGACCCCCGGGCGGGGGACGGTCGTCCGCCAGGCGCTGACCGGGCTGACCGTCACCCGCAAGGGCCGCCGCGCGACCGTGCGCTTCCGGCTGCGCACCGCCGCGACCGTGACGCTCACCGTCGAGCGCGCGCAGGCCGGTCGCCGCAGCCGCGGGCGGTGCGTGAAGCCGACCGCCGGGACGCGCCGGCGGGCGGCGTGCACGCGCTGGGTCACGGTCGGGCGCAAGGTCGTCGTCCGCGCCGGCGCAGGCGCCAACCGCGCGACGCTGACCGTCGGCCGGCTGAAGCGCGGGCGCTACCGCATCACCGCGCGCAGCGGCGCGGCGCGTGCCAGCGCGACGTTGCGGTAGGCGCGGCGCTCAGTGGTGGTCCGCGGTCACCGGACCACAGGCGCGCAGGGTCTGGGCGACCGCCTGCGCGGCGCCCGGCTCCCAGCGGCCGAACCCGACGAGGTCGTCCAGGAGGTCGAGCGCCGCGTCGCGGCGCTCGATCGCGTCGGGCTCGCCGAACAGCAGCGCATCGGCGGCGTCCACGAGCTGCTCGCGCTCGTGGGCATGGAGCACGGCCGGCCCGCGGGCGTCGAGGAGCTCCCGCAGGCGGGTGTGCGCACGACCCCTGCGGGCCAGGTCGTCCGAGGTCGGTTCGAAGCTCATGTGGTTGACGGATCACCAACCCGCGCGGCGTTCAAACCTCACCGGGCGGATGGACGATGTCGAGCGCCTCCGCGACCCGCGGCTGCCCGTCGACCTCGTAGCGCACGTCGACCGAGTCGTTCTGGCGGTACGTGCCGATCCCCCAGGCGCCGAGGAACCAGCGCCAGAACCCGAGCCTGCCCTCCTTGCGCAGGTCGCGGTCGAACACGAGCGTCCGGTCCTCGACCCTGAAGTCCGTGCCGGGCTTCTGGTGCACGCCGTTGACGTACACCTCGAACTCGTCCGGCACGTGGTCGGGGAGCGGGACTAGCGAACGAGCGATCCCACCGCCTCCTCGATCGCCGCCGCGAACCGGTCCACGTCCTCCTGGGTCGTGTCCCACGCGCACATCCACCGCACCTCGCCGGTGTTCTCGTCCCACGTGTAGAAGTGCCAGTCGTCCTGCAGTCGCTCGGTCGCCTCGGGCGGGATGATCGCGAACACGACGTTCGCGCGCACGTCCTGGGTGATCCGCACGCCGTCGATCTGCGCGACGCGGTCGGCCAGGCGACGGGCCATCGCGTTCGCGTGGCCGGCGGCCGACCGCCAGCGCTCGCCGTCGAGCAGCGCCTCGAACTGCGCGGCGACGAACCGCATCTTCGACGCGAGCTGCATCGACTGCTTGCGCAGGTACAGCGCGTGCTCGGCGAGCTCGGGCCGGACGAACACGACCGCCTCGCCGAAGATCAGGCCCGCCTTCGTGCCGCCGAACGAGATCGCGTCCGCGCCCGAAGCCGCCTCGCCGAGCGAGCAGCCGAGCGCCGCCGCGGCGTTCGTCAGCCGCGCGCCGTCGACGTGCAGGAGCATCCCGTGCTCGTGGGCGAGCGCGGCGAGCGCCTGCAGCTCGGCCGACGCGTAGAGCGTGCCGAGCTCGGTCGACTGCGTGACGCTGATGACCTTCGGCTGCACCGCGTGCTCGTCGCCGAAGCGCACGAGCCGCGGGCGGACGAGGTCGGGCGTCAGCTTGCCGTCCGGCGTCGGGACCGTGAGCAGCTTGGTCCCGCCGACCCACTCGGGCGCGCCGCCCTCGTCGACGTTCAGGTGCGCGCTCTCGGCGCAGACGATCCCCTCCCACGGGCGGCACATCGCCCGCGCGCAGACGACGTTCGCGCCGGTGCCGTTGAAGACGAAGAACGCCTGCGCGTCCGGGCCGAACTCGCGCGCCAGCCGCTCGGCGATGTGCGCGGAGTAGGGGTCGTGGCCGTACGACGGCGCATGACCCGCGTTGCGCGCCTCGAGCGCGCGCAGCACCTCCGGCAGGACGCCGGCGTGGTTGTCGCTGCCGAACCCGCGCGGGTGGGGCTTCATGCGTGCAGGCAGAGCCGCTGGCCGTTCATCGCCACGGCCGACTCCGACAGCATCAGCGCGATGGCGTCCGCCATGTGGCGGGCGTCGGCGAAGGTCCGGTACGCCTTGCCGGGGTTGGCCGCGCGCATCTCGTCGGTGACGATCGCGTTCACGACCAGGATGTTGGCAGTCCCGCCCGTCGAGGTGAGCTCGTCGGCGTACGCGAGCGTCCACGCCTCCGCCGCGGCCTTGGCCGCCGCGTAGGCGGCGTTCGTGCTCGTCGGGTCGCGCGCGACCTTGCTCGAGACGAGCACGAACCGGCCGTCCTCGCCCGCCGCCTTCAGCGCCGGCGCGAACGCGCGGGTCGTGTGCTGGACGGTCCGGACGAGCAGGTCGTGCAGGAGGTCCCAGTCCTCGAGCGGCGCCTCGGGCAGCGGCGTGCCGCCCCGCCAGCCGCCGACGAGGTGCACGACGCCGGTCACGCCGTCCAGCGACGCGGCGAACGCGCGCGTCGCGGCCTCGTCGAGCAGGTCGACGTCGTGGTGCGCGCCCGGCAGCCCCTCCAGGCGCGTGGGGTCGGCGTCGACGAGCGCCAGGTCATGGCCCGCCTCGGCGAGCCGCCGGGCGACGTACGGGCCGAGTGATCCGCCCGCTCCGGTGATGACGATCACGCCGAGACGGTAACCGTGTCGAGCTTGCCCTGCAGCTGCAGGTAGAACATCGACAGCGGGAACTCGTCCGGCTCGACCAGGTCGATCCAGGCCTTGGGATCCGACTCGTCCGACGGCCGGCGCTCCGGCGTCCACCTCGACGCGGTCGTCGGCGGCACGTACGTCGCGACGAGGTCGTGCGCGGCGATCCAGTGCGCGACCTTCGAGCGGTCGATGCCGGCGCGGTACAGCTCGTCGACCATCGCCTTGAGCGCCTGCACGCCGTCGGCGATCCGGTCCCACTCGATCGTCAGGCGGTTGTCCGTCCAGTGGATGAACCCGTGCTTGTGCAGGTAGGCGAACAGGAGCTGGCCGCCGAGCCCGTCGTAGTTGCGCACGCGCGAGCCGGTGATCGGGAACCGGAACAGGCGGTCGAAGAGGATCGCGTACTGGACGTTGCGCGCGAACGTGAAGCCCTCGCGCTCGAGCTCCACCGCCTCGCCGAACGCGGTCAGGTCGCAGCGCAGCTCCTCCAGCGAGTACATCCAGTACGGGCTGCGCTGGCGGATCATGAACGGGTCGAACGGCAGGTCGCCGTGGCTGTGGGCGCGGTCGTGGACGAGGTCCCACAGCAGGTACGCGTCGCGGCTGAGCTGCTCGGAGCGCAGCAGGGCGGCGGCGTCCGGCGGCAGGTTGAGGCAGAGCAGGTCGGCGGCCCGGCTGATCACGCGGCGGAAGCGCGCCGCCTCGCGGTCGCAGAAGATCCCGCCGAAGTTGTTCACCGGGCGGCCGGCGACGCTCACCGTCTCGGGGAAGAGCACCGCGCACTCGGAGTCGTAGCCGGCCGTGTTGTCGACGAACGTGACCGGGACGAACTTCGGGTTGCCGTAGCGGGTGCGCTCGAGCTCGCCGAGCCACTCGGGCCACGGCACGCGCACGATGAGCGCCTCGAACCGCGTGTCGCGCGAGGCGTTCTGCAGGTACATCGGGAAGACGACGAGGTGCTCGACGCCGTCGGCGCGCTGCTGCTCGGGCCGGAAGAGCTCGAGCGAGCGGGTGAAGTCCGGCTTGGCCGCCGGGTCCTCCGCCCACGCCGCCAGGTCCTCGACGACCGCGTCGAGGTACGGCTGCTGGTGGGCGAAGTGGGGCATCAGGCCGGCGATCGCCGTGCGCATCCGCGCGACGAGCGGCGCGACGTCGCGGCCCGGCGCGGTGCCGTCGGGCTCCTGCAGCAGGCGCAGCTCGTCGGTGGCGGCCTTCAGCTCGGCCCAGTGCGGGTCGTCCTTCGCGGCCGAGCGCACGGCGGGGACGGGGTGCGCGAACGCCGGCTCGGCGAGCCAGTAGACGAGGTTGCGCCAGAGCTGCTCGTGGTCGAGCTCGCCGAGGCAGTCGTCGCCGAACAGGTCCGAGTCGGCGAGCACCGCCACCCGGCCCTCGCCGACCGCGGCGACCGCGGCGAGCGGCGCGCCCGGCTCGGTCGCGGCGGGCGAGGTGCGGGCGATCACCCGCGCGTGCGGCGCCTCGGCCGCGAGCGTGCCGGCGCGGTAGAAGCAGGCGCGCTCGACGCCGGCGAACAGGTCGGCGCCGCGGGCCGCCGCGACGTGGTCGAGGTCGGCGAGCACCCAGGACGGCGCGAGATGGTGGTGCTCGTAGTCGCTGACGACCGCGTTCTCCAGGCGCAGGCCGAAGCGGGCAAGCAGCGCGTTGAGGTTGTTGCCGTACTTGTCCTGCTCCTCCTCGCCGAGGACGAGCAGGCCGCCGCCGCCGCGGACGAACGCCTCGATCGCGTCGAGCTCGGCCGGGCCGAGCACCGGCGAGCCGCCCGGCACCGTGCGCTCCCACCTGGGGTCGGACGGGTGGGCGAGGACGAGCACGTCGACGCCCTCGAGCACGCCCGCGTCGAGCACGCCCTCGGTGTGGGCGGTGACGGTGAAGTCGCGGCCGCGCAGCGTCTCGGCGGCGCGCGCGTACGAGGAGTCCTCGGGGTGCGCGGGCTGGATGGCCCTGGCGATCTCCGGGCGGATCGTCCACGCCTCGGAGTGCGCCTCGTCGAACAGCACGGCGGCGAGCTTCTGCATGCGCTGATGATGACGACACAACCCGCGGACATGGCTGCGTCTTGCTGCAACACTTCGTCGTATGGACGACGTCGATCGCAAGATCATTGCGCTGCTGACCGAGGACGCCCGGCGCTCGTACGGCTCGATCGGCGCGCAGGTCGCGCTGAGCGCGCCCGCCGTCAAGCGCCGCGTCGACCGGCTGCGGGCGTCCGGCGCGCTGCGCGGGTTCACGACCGTCGTCGACCACGTCGCGCTCGGGCAGGCCACCGAGGCGCTCGTCGAGCTGTTCTACGCGCCCGGCACGCTGCTCGACGAGGTCGCCGAGACGCTGCGCGCGCACCCGGAGGTCGTCGAGGCGTGGAGCGTCACCGGCGAGCCCGACGCGATCGCGCGCGTGCGCACGCGCGACAACGCCGACCTCGAGCGGCTCATCATGGACCTGCAGCGCGACGGCCACGTCATCCGGACGCGTTCGCAGGTCGTCATGTCGCAGCTCGTCGACCGGACCTCGTCCTAGATTGGCCCTCCGGATGGCCGCGCTGCCCGAGGTCGACTTCGACTACACGATCCGCCGGTCGGACCGCGCGCGGCGGGTCCGCGTCGCGGTCGACGCCGAGAAGGGCGTCGAGGTCGTCCTGCCCCGCCGCGCGCCCGAGCGGGCCGCGCGGGCGGCGGTCGCCGAGCTGCGCCCGTGGATCGAGCGGCGCCTGCGCGAGCTGGAGGCCGAGCGCGCGGTCGTCGCCGCGCGCGCCGGGACCGTCCCGTACCTCGGCGAGACGCTGCGGCTCGTCCCGGTGCCCGGGCGCACCCGCGTGCACCGCCACGGCGACGAGCTGCGCGTGCCCGAGGGCGACCCGCGCGAGGCGCTCGAGCGGTGGTTCCGGCGGCGCGCGCACGAGGAGATCGCACCCCGGCTGGACCGCGCGGTGGCGGCGCTCGGGGTCCGCTACACGCGGCTGACGATCCGCAACCAGAAGACGCGGTGGGGGAGCTGCTCGTCGTCCGGCGCGATGAGCTTCAACTGGCGGCTGCTGCTCGCGCCCGAGCCCGTCCTGGACTACGTCGTCTGGCACGAGGCCTGCCATCTGCGGGTGATGGACCACTCGCCGCGCTTCTGGGCGCTCGTCGAGCGGCACATGCCGCACTACGACCATGCGCGGCGGTGGCTGCGCCGCTACGGCGGCACGCTCGTGCTGTAGGCCCGCATGCGCGTCGGGGTCGTCGGTCACGTCGAGGTCGTCGAGTTCGCGCTCGTCGACCGGGTCCCGGCGGCGGGGGAGATCGTGTTCGCGTCGGGGCCGACGTTCACCGAGGTGGGCGGCGGCGGAGCGATCACCGCGGTGTGGCTGCGGCGCGCGGCGGGTGCCGCGGCGTTCTTCACGTCGGTCGGCGGCGACGCCGCGGGCGCCGGCGCCGCGGGGCGCCTGCGCGACGAGCACGGCCTCGAGCTGCACGCCGCGGTCCGCGACGTCCCGCAGCGGCGGGCGTTCACGCACCTGGACCGCGAGGGCGAGCGCACGATCACCGTGCTCGGCGAGCGGCACGTCCCGCACGGCGCCGACCCGCTCCCGTGGGCGGAGCTCGCCGGGTTCGACGCGGTGTACTTCGCCGCCGGCGACGCGGCCGCGCTCCGCGCCGCCCGCGCGGCGCGCTGCCTCGTCGCGACGCCGCGCGCGCTGGATGCGGTCGCGGGGCACGGCGTCGAGGTCGACGTCGTCGTCGCGTCGGCCTCCGACCCGGGGGAGCGGGTGGAGCCGGGCGCGCCGGACCCGCCGCCGCGGGTCGTCGTGCTGACCGAGGGCGCGGCCGGCGGCCGGTGGGACGCCGTCGACGGGCGGTCGGGCCGGTGGGACGCGGTCGCGCCGCCCGGCCCGGCGGTCGACGCGTTCGCGTGCGGCGACGCGTTCGCGGCCGGGCTGACGTGCGGGCTGGGCGCCGGCCTCGGGATCGAGGACGCGGTCGCGCTTGGTGCGCGGTGCGGGGCGGCGGCGGTCGCGGGGCGCGGGCCGTACGGCGGGCTCGGGCTCCTGGCGTCGCCGCTGGTCGCGGGGTAGGGGCGCGTGGGTGCCGGGCTGAGCGGGCGTGGGTGCCGGGCTGCGGCGGGTGGTCCGGGCCCGGGCCGGTCGTGGCGGGCCGGCTCGCTCCGCGCGTGGTCGGTGGTGGCGGGGTGTGGGGTGGACTGAACGGCGCGCTGGTCACGGTGGCCGGGGTGCGGGGTCGCGCCGCGGTTCCTGCCGGCCGGTGGCGCCGGGCGGGCGCCCGCAGCAGATGGCGCCGGGCGGGCGCCCGCCGCGGGTGGCGGCGGGTGGCGGCGGGTGGCGGCGGCCGGGCGCCCGCAACCGTCATGCGGCTTGCGCCGGGGTCGGTTTCGGGCGCTCTCGGTGCCCGGCCGTGATCTTTGGCACTCGTGGGTCGCTCCGCGCACCACGGACGCCAAAGATCGGCCGGAGGCGCGCTCGCGCCGGTGCCGTGCACCCGCACGTGCCGGCCGGGCGCACACATGTCCCGCGCACCCTCGTCGCACCCCCGGGTGTGTCGACTTATGACGGTGATGTCGTAGCGAGTCGACACACCCACCCCGGGCCCGGCCGGGTGTGTCGACTCATGACGGTGATGTCGAAGCGAATCGACACACCCACCCTGGGCCCGGCCGGGTGTGTCGACTCATGACGGTGATGTCGAAGCGAGTCGACACACCCGCTCTGGGTCCGGCTGGGTGTGTCGACTGATCACGGTCATGTCGCAACGAGTCGACACACCCCGGCCCGTGGTGGCGCGCCGGCAGCTGGCAAGGCGCCTGGCGAAGCGCACCGCGAACCCGCTCTGCCACCTGCTGACCGGCGGCCGTTCGGGCCGCGCAGAGCCCGGCGCCACCGGGCCGGCCGGAGCGCGCCGGGCCGGCACCACCGAAACCGGGCCCGGACCACCCGCCGCGCTCCTGACGGCAGGACGGGAAAGCCGGCCCGCGCCCGCTCCTCGCCGCCAGCCCGCGAGCGCGGGAATCGCTGACCCGGATCGGTCGCCCCGCACGCCACCAGCGCCAAGGACCCGCCCGAGGGCGCGGCCCGCGGATCGTTGGCACTCATGGATCGCCAGGCGCACCACGGATGCCAAAGATCCGCCGGCGGCGCGCCCGCGCCCGAGCCCGCCAAGGCGCCTGGAGAAGCGCACCGCGAACCCGCCCTGCCACCTGCTGACCAGCAGCCGTTCAGACCACACCGGACCCGACGACCGACACCGCGCGGAGCGCGCCCGCCCGGCACCGCTCGGCGCGAAGCCGTCCCGCGTCACCGGCCCGCGCCCGGAGCGGCCGTTCGGGCAGCGCAGAGCCCGGCGCCGGCGGGCCGGCCGGAGGAGCGCTGCGCTAGTCCCCCGGCCCGGTCAGCGCCCGCCGCAGCGCCGCGACGGCGCTCTCGCCGTCGCGGCGCTCGACGAGCTGCTTGCGGATCCAGCCGCGGTAGGCCTCGGCCGACCCGTCGCCGCGGACGTCGATGCCGCCGCGGACGCCCGGCCCGCGCAGCTCGAACCGCCCCGCGACCTGGCGGACCGGGTCGTACTCGCGACCGAGCACCTTGCGCGCGGGCGTGCGGCCGGCGCCGGCGCCGGCGCCGACGTGGCGTTCCAGCGCGTCGAGCGCCTCGTCGAGCGTCTCGAAGCGCTCCTTCGTGACCTTCGGGCCCAGGCGGGTGGTGACGACGTACCGGGCGATGCGGGAAATCTACGCGGCGAGCTCGCCGACGACCTGGTCCAGGCCGGACTCGCGCCGGCGCTCGAGCCGCGCGCAGAGCGACGCGAACAGCCGCCGGGCGGGCTCGTTGTCGCTCAGCAGCGAGGCGGTGAAGCGCTTGACGCCGCGCTCGCGCGCCTCGTCGGCCAGCCGCCGCGCCAGCTCGCGGCCGAGCCCCTTGCCCTGCAGCGGGTCGCCGACGACGATCGCCGCCTCGGCCGTGTCCGGGTCGTCGCGCAGCCGGACGAACCGCGCGACGCCGTAGAAGATCTCGGGGTCCTCGGCCGACACCGCGACGATCGCGACGTGGTCGAAGCCGTCGATCTCGGTGAGGTAGCGCAGCTCGGACGAGCTGAAGCGGGGCTTGGGCATGAGGAACCGCCGGCGCTGCGACTCGGGGGACAGGCGCGCGAGCCCCGCTGCCAGCCGACCCTTGTCGTCCGGCCGGATGTGACGGAAGAGGATCGGCGGCAGCATGGGTGAGTCGCATCATGAGACTCACCCATGCGCCGTACTGTGCCGCGCGTCACGCTCGCGTGCGGCGTCCTCGCAGGCCGGTGACGACGAGCCAGCCCGCGAGCAGGAGCCCGAACGCGCCGCCGATGATCTTCAGCACGCCGCCCGTGAGCTCGCCCGGCGTGCCCGGGGTGACCAGGAAGGGGACCGGGTCGGGCCGCACCCGGCGCGACTGCGGCGTGCCCGCGGTGTAGGCGCACGCGACGCGGACCGCCCCCGGCTGCGAGGAGAAGTGGCCCACGGACGCCAGGTCGCCGATGGTCATCGACGAGCCCTGCCGCGCCCCGCGGAAGACGGTCCGCACGCCGTCGGGCATCGTCGCCGTGCACGTCGTGTCGCGCACCGCCAGATCGAGCACGTCGCTCCTCGTCCCCAGCCCGTCGACGTCGAGGTAGACCGTGTACGACCGCCGCTCACCGGCCGGGACCGTGAACCCGGCGGGCGCCGCGGCGCGGGCGGTCACCGTGCCGCGGGCGACCTCGTCCTTGCGCAGCGACCCGCCGCTGCGCACGACGTCGGCGATCCCGGCGCCGATCGCGACGAGCGCCGCGAGCTCGAGCGGGATCCCGAGCAGGATCCGCAGCGCGCGCCGGCGCCTGCGCGCCGGCCGGGCTCCGAACGGGTCCGCGCCGCCGGCGATCACCGCGCCGCTCTCGGGCTCGCCGTCCGGGCGCCCGACCGGGGTGACCTCGAGGTTCACGGCTCGACCGGCGGCCAGCAGTAGCGGTACGGCGCGAGCCGCTCGGTCCCCAGCTCGTCGAGCCAGTCGACCGTCTCGGCGACCCGCGCGACGGCGCGCAGGGCGCGGGTCGGCAGCTCGGGCAGGTCGGCCGGGTCGGCGACCGGCTCGCGCACGGCGACGCCGAGCTCCAGACGCGCCTGGAGGACCTCCTCCTGATAGCGCGCCCAGCGCTCGCGGCCGGCCGCGTACTCCTCGCGGTCGCGGTAGGCGACGACGAGGATCTGCGCCATGTGCGCGCGGGTCCGCGCCTTGCCGTCCGCGCACGGCTGCTTCGTGCCCCAGTTCTTCGTGAAGAGCCCGCCCTGGATGATCGGCCGCGCCCACGCGTTCGTGGCCTGGGCGCTGTAGCAGTCCTCCGGCCGCAGCCCGACGACCTCCAGGTAGGCGCGCAGCAGCTCCTGCGGCGTGGCCGGCAGGTACGGGAACGGCGACGGCACCGGCGGCGGCTCGAAGATCTGCGGGTGGACGGCGCGGGCGACGTCGGCCCAGTTGAGCACCTCGACGTGGACGCCGTCCGGGACGCGCAGGCGCTCGATCGGCGCGGCCGCCCGCATCCGCTCGTAGGCGCCGCGGTCGTCGCCGCCGTGCAGCGCGACGACGCCCTTGACGATCGTCCGCAGGTCGTCGTTCTCGTCGCCGCCGCGCAGCTCGCGGAACTCGGAGACGCGGGCGAGCCCGAGGCAGCGCTCGGGACCGACGCCGGCCTCCGCGCAGTACGCGAGCGCGAGGTCCTCGTCGAGCACCGACGGCTCGCCGATCCGCCGCGCCACCCAGTGCTCGGCGGCGACGAACGACGCGGCGACCACCGGCGCCCCGGCGCCCGCCCCGCCCTCGAGCGGCGCGTGGACGATGTCCCATTCGACGACGCGCCCGCGCTCGGACTGCGGCGTGAGCGTCGTGCTGATCCGGTCGGGCACGCGGTAGACGCCGTACACCCGCTCCGGGTGCGCGGCCAGCCCGGAGGACTCCAGGTGGGCGACGACCTCGGCGAGCTGGGTCTCGCCGCGCGTGGCCAGGCGGCTGATGACGAGCGGGACCGCCCCGCCGGCGCGGTAGGGCGCGCGCGCCGCGTCGCGGGCCGCGCGCTCGGCGCGCGCGATCCGGTCGCGCTCGGCCGGGTCGCGCTCCTGCGGCACCTCGTCCCGGTTGAACGTCTGCCGCAGCGCCTGGCGCAGCTCGCCCTTGCGCTGGGCCCGCATCGAGCGCACGACCGACATGACGCCCTCCTCGGCGATGCGCGCCTCGATCTCGGCCGGCGATCCGTAGTCGGTCATCGCCGAGCCGTACACGTACCGGCCGGCCGGGCCGCGCAGGACCCGTGCGCTGTCCTCGACTGCCGCGGCGGCGTCCCACGACGCGGCGGCCTCGGCGCGGGCCTCCTCGACGCGCGCCATGTTCGCCTCGTACGCGGCGCGCTGCTCGGGCGACAGCGTCGCGAGCTGCGCGTCGATCTCCGCCTGGCTCGGCGGATTGCGCGCCGCCTCGAGGCCGCGCGTGATGTTCGACGGCCTCAGTGCCGCCGCCACGTTCCTGATGAAGCCCATCCCGCCTCCGGGTCGCCTGTGGGCGAACCCTATGGCGGGACGGGCGGCGAGTCAGTCGCAGATCGGTCTCAGCCGCGCTGCTCGATCGGCACGTAGTCCAGGCCGCGCTTGCCGGTGTAGATCTGGCGCGGCCGGGCGATCTTCTGCTCCTTGTCGCCCACGAGCTCGAGCCACTGCGCGATCCAGCCCGACGTGCGGCCGATCGCGAACATGACCGGGAACATCGAGACCGGCAGCCCGAGCGCCTCGTAGATGAGCCCCGAGTAGAAGTCGACGTTCGGGTAGAGCTTGCGCTCGACGAAGTACTCGTCCTCGAGCGCGATCTTCTCGAGCTCGGTCGCGATGTCGAGGAGCGGGTTCTTGCCCGTGACCTCGAACACCTCGTCGGTCGCCTTCTTGATGATCTTGGCGCGCGGGTCGTAGTTCTTGTAGACCCGGTGGCCGAAGCCCATCAGGCGCTCGTTGCCCGCCTTCACGCCCTGGATGAAGTCGGGGATGTTCTCCTTCGACTCGATCCGGCGGAGCATGCGGAGCACGGCCTCGTTCGCCCCGCCGTGCAGCGGGCCGTAGAGCGCCGCGACGCCGGCCGCGATCGACGAGTACGGGTCGACCTGCGTCGAGCCGACCGACCGTACCGCGCTCGTCGAGGCGTTCTGCTCGTGATCGGCGTGGAGGATGAACAGGACGTCCAGAGCCCGCTCGAGCCGGGGGTCCGGCTCGTACTTGAGCTCGGTCATCTTGTACATCATGTTCAGGAAGTTCCCCGAGTACGACAGGTCGTTGTCGGGATAGACGTACGGCTGGCCCATCGTGTGCCGGTACGCGAACGCCGCGAGCGTCGGCATCTTCGCGATCAGCCGGATCGTCTGGATGTGCCGGTTGTCGGGGTCCTGGATGTTGTTCGCGTCCGGGTAGAAGGTCGAGAGCGCCCCGACCGCGCCGCACAGCATCCCCATCGGGTGCGCGTCGTACCGGAAGCCCTCCATGAACTTCTTGACGTTCTCGTGCACGAACGTGTGGACGGTGATCTCGTCGACCCAGTCGTCGAGCTGCTTGCGGGTCGGCAGCTCGCCGTGCACGAGCAGGTACGCGACCTCCAGGTAGGTCGACTTCTCGGCGAGCTGCTCGATCGGGTACCCGCGGTACTCGAGGATCCCGCGGTCGCCGTCGATGAACGTGATCGCGCTCCGGGTCGACGCCGTGTTCGTGTACGCCGGGTCGTAGGTCATGAGGCCGAAGTCGTCCTCGGAGACCTTGATCTGGCGGAACGCCATCGCCCGGACGGTGCCGTCCTCGATCGGGATCTCGTACGTCTTGCCGGTCCGGTTGTCGGTGACCGTCAGGCTCTGCTTGCCGGAGCCGGCCCCGTCGCCGGCGTGCTGCTGCGTCTCCGTCTCAGCGCTCACTGGATGGTTCTCCCTGAAGTTCTCGATCCGGACTCGGCCACGAGTTTCTGACTGCCCGCTTTGCCGCCGCGCCCAACCCTCGGAAGGGTCGGGCGACCTTAGCGCCCGGGGTGCCGTGGAGGCTCCTTGGCGCGGGTCCGCGCACGCGCCGGCGGGCGGGTGCGCGGCGGGGGCGGCGGGAGGGGTTCGCCGTGCGGTCCGCGTCGGCGCGGCCCGCCCGGCGCGGGAGGCCGTTCACGGGGCGGGCGGATGCCGCCGTCGCCGCCGTCGGCGCCCGCCTCCGGCTCAGGTCGCTGCTGCACCGCCCACCACACGAGCCACAGGAGCCCGACGAGCGGGATCTTCAGCGCGACCATGATCCAGAGGAAGCCCCAGACCTCCACAGGCCCAGCCTACCCCTCGCGTCCGTGGTTCACCGCACCGTCGATGTGGAAAACCCGCAGTCGCTACGCCCGCAGCTCGATCGGGGCGTCCTCGAAGTGCGTGATGCGGGCGAGCTCGGCGACGCGGTCGGCCACCTCGGCCGCCGTCAGGCGGGCGACGCGCTCGGTGCCGAAGTCCTCGACGTTGTAGGAGGCCACAGCGGTGCCGTACGCCATCGCGCGGCGCAGGTGCGCGTCGTCGAGCTCCTCGCCGGCGTGCGCGGCCAGGTAGCCCATGAACCCGCCGGCGAACGAGTCGCCCGCGCCGGTCGGGTCGACCGCGGTCTCCAGCGGATAGGCCGGGAGCGCGAAGAAGCCCTCCTCGGTGAACAGCGCCGCGCCGTACTCGCCCTGCTTGGCGACGACGACCTTCGGCCCCATCGCCATGACCTCGCGCGCGGCGGCCAGGAGCGACGGCTTGTTCGTGAGCTGCTTGAGCTCGGCGTCGTTGAGCAGCACCGCGTCGACGGTCCCGATCGTCCGGACGAGCGCGTCGCGGGCGATGTCGATCCACAGGTTCATCGAGTCCATCGCGACGAACCGGGCGTTCGCGCACTGCTCGCGGACCTGGAGCTGCAGCTCGGGCTGGATGTTCGCGAGGAACAGGACGTCGGCGTCACGCGACGCCTGCGAGAGCTTCGGCTCGAACGTCTCGAAGACGTTCAGGTCGGTCGCCAGCGTCTCGCGCGAGTTCAGGTCGTAGCCGTACTCGCCCGCCCAGAAGAACGTCTTGCCGCCGGGCACGTGCTCGATGTCGTCGGTGACGACCCCGCGGCTGCGGAGCACCTCGTACTCGGCCTCGCCGAAGTCGTCGCCGACCGGCCCGACCGGGCGGACCTCGTCGACGAAGAACGAGGCGGCCAGCGCGAAGTGGGTGGCGGCGCCGCCCAGCATCTTCTCGCGCTGCCCGAACGGCGTCTTGACGGCGTCGAAGGCGATGGATCCGACCACGGTGAGGCTGCTCATATGGCGCCGACGATAGCCGGAGGCCTATCGTCACCGCTCCGATGAGGGCGATCCAGCAGACCGCGTTCGGCGGCCCCGAGGTGCTCGAGCTCGTCGACCTGCCCGAGCCCGAGCCCGGTCCCGGCCAGGTGCGCATCCGGGTCTCGCGCGCCGGGATGAACTTCGCCGACACGCACCAGCGCGAGAACCGCTACGTCCAGAAGGCCGACCTGCCGTTCGTGCCCGGCCAGGAGGTCGCCGGCGTGCGCGAGGACACCGGCGAGCGCGTCGTCGCGCTCACCGGCGGGCGGGGCGGCTACGCGGAGGTCGCGGTGGCCGACGAGACGCTCTGCGTGCCGGTGCCCGACGGGCTCGACGAGGGCGCCGCGCTGGCGATGATGATCCAGGGGGCGACCGCCTGGCACCTGCTGCGGACCGCCGCGCACCTGCGCGACGGCGACGCCGTCGTGGTGGTCGGCGGCGCGGGCGGGACCGGCTCGCTGTGCGTGCAGCTCGCGAAGGCGTTCGGGGCGGGTGCCGTCATCGCGACCGCGTCCACCGAGGACAAGCGCGCGCTCGCGCGGGAGCTCGGCGCCGACGCGGCGGTCGACGGCGACCCGGACGGGCTGACCGAGCGGCTGCTCGAGGCAAACGGCGGCCGGCCGGTCGACGTCGTGCTCGAGATGGCGGGCGGCGCGGTGTTCGACGCCTGCCTGCGGGCGCTCGGGCCGTTCGGCCGGATGGTCGCCTACGGGATCGCGACGAAGGAGCAGAACGAGGTCCGGACCGGGACGCTGCTGAAGCGGTCGATCAGCGTCGGCAGCCTGTGGATCAACCACGTGATCGAGCGCCCGGAGATGTACCGCGAGGCGCTCGCCGACTGCTTCGACCGCGCGCGGTCCGGGTCGCTGCGGGTCGTCGTCGGCGCGACCTACCCGCTCAGCGAGGCGCGCCGTGCGCAGGAGGACCTCGCCGGGCGCCGGACGAGCGGCAAGCTCCTGCTCGACCCGTCGCGCTGACCGCGGCCACAACGAAGGCCGGCGCCTTGCGGCGCCGGCCCGGTGATGCGTCCTGGTGCTGTCGGGGCTGTCGTGGGTCAGGCAGCCCGTGCGGGTCACGCCTCGGCGGCGGGCACCCTCGAGTCAGCCGTCTGGGCGTTCCGCGACAGCAGCCGGATGCTCACGACCCCGAAGCCGATGCCGGTCAGCAGGAGCGCGACACCCATCACGATCGAGAAGAGCGCGACCTGCTCGGCGAAGTAGCTGGTGTTCAGCGCGGTCGTCAGCGCGGTCTCGGTGACCCAGAGCTGGCGCAGCGGGTTCTCGACGGGCTTGCCGTCCTCCTTGAGCGCCGCGGCCTCGTCGTTCGTGGTCCCGCCGTCCTCGGTGACGTAGCGGTCGAGCTCGGCGTACGTCTTGCCGCCCGTCGCCTCGAGCGTGTGCTTGCGCATCGTCTCGGCGAACTTGCGCGCCTCGCTGCCGGTGTCGACCTTCTGGCCGGCGATCTCGGAGTCGTCGGTCCCGACGATCTTCTCCTTGGCGAGCTCGCCGCGGACGAAGTTGCGGCCGTCGATGCCGCTGTAGACCGCGCCGATGCCGAACGCGATGAGGATGATGCTGGCGATGATGCCGCCGTACCGGGTGAGGGTGCCCATGGTGTGCTCCTTGGAGCGGTTGGTGGTCTCGGTCTCCCTTGCTTGGCCAAGAGCATCGGGATCCGGCGAGGCCCGGCCATCGGCCGCGGGCCGCACACCGATGGGGGAAAACCCGCAGCCCTGCTACGCCACGGCCGCAGGCGGGCGCTCCGCGGCGAACAGCCGGGCGAGCTGGGTCCGCGAGCGCACGTCGAGCTTGCGGTAGATGTGGCTGAGGTGGTGCTCGACGGTCTTCGGGCTGAGGAAGAGCGAGGCCGCCACCTCGCGGTTCGTCATGCCCTGCGCGACGAGCAGCGCGATCTTCAGCTCCGACGGCGTGAGCTCGTCGGTGCGGACATGGTCGGCGCGCGGGCCGGTCGGGCCGCCCGTCGCCTCCATCTCGCCGCGCGCGCGGGCCGCCCACGGCTTGGCGCCGAGGCGGTCGAAGATCTCCAGCGCGGCGGTCAGGTGCGGCCGCGCCTCGGCGCGCTGACGCACGCGGCGCAGGCGCTCGGCGTACGCGAGGTGCGTGCGCGCCCGCTCGAACGGCTGGCCGTCGCCGGCGTGCAGCTCCAGCGCGCGCTCGAAGTGCGGCGCGAACGCGTCCGGGCCGGCGAGCAGCCCGCGGCAGCGCTCCACTGCCGCCAGCGCCCAGGTGCGCTGCGTGCTCTCGGCCAGCGCGGTGAACGCGTCGAGCGACTCCTGCGCGCGGTCTGACCGGCCGGCGCGCGCGAGCGCCTCGACGTGGTTGGGGTGCCACTGCACGAGCGCGGGCTCGAGCATCCGGATCCGCTCGGCGACGAGCTGGGCCTCGTCGTACAGCTCGATCGCCTGCTCGACCCGCCCGCAGACGAGCGCGTCGACGCCCAGCGAGTTCAGCGCGTAGACGCGGATCGCGTCCGAGCCGAGCGCGCGGCAGATCTCCAGCGCCTCGCGCCCGTGCGCCTGCGCCTCCTCGCTGCGCCCCAGGCCGGACTCGACGTCGGCGAGCGCCGACAGGCTGTGGGCGAGCAGCCCGATCTGGCCGGTCTGGCGGGCGAGCTCGACCGACTCGCCGGCGTCGGCCAGCGCCGCCTGCCAGCGCCCGAGCCGGAACTCCAGGTGCGAGCGGGCGGCGAGCGGATAGATGAGCAGGCCCAGCGCGCTGGCCTCGCGCGCGGCCTCGACGAGCCGGTTCAGGACCTTCTCGGCCCGGTCCCACTGCTCGACCCAGATCGACGAGTGGCCGGCCATGCCGACGACCTCCGGCAGCCCGGAGAGGATGTTGTCGCCCTCCAGCAGGATCGGCACGACCGCGTCGAGGAGCCGGTTGCCGTCGTCGGTGCGCCCGAGCGCGAGCTGCGTCTCGCCGATCATGAGCGTCGAGACGAGCTCGACCGGCGGGTTGACGCCGCCGCCCGCCAGCGCGCACGCGCGCGCCGCGGTCTCCTCGAGCAGCGTCATGTCGCCGGTCAGCATGTGCGACACCGCCGCCTCGATGAGCGTCTCCGCCGCGCGGGCCGGGTCGGTGTCCTGGATGCGGCGGGCCTCCGCGTCGAGCAGCTCGTAGGCGATGCGCGGCGCGCCGCGGCGCAGCTCGACGCTGCCGCGGGCGCGGCGCAGGTCGGCCAGGACGAGCGGGTCCTTCGTGCTGGCCATCGCGTCGTCGATGAGCTCGAGCGCGCGCTCGAAGCCGCCCGAGACCGTCAGGTCGCGCGCGGCCTCGAGCTGCCGGCGGGCGCGGGACTCGCGGTCGACGCTCAGCTCGGCCGCGCGCTCGAACGCCGCCGCCGCGGCGGCCGAGCCGCCACGCTCGCGCGCGTCGCGGCCGGCGTCCTCGAGCGCGCGGGCGACCTCCTCGTCCGGGGCGACCGCCGCGAGCGCGAGGTGCCAGGCGCGCCGGCGCGCGTCGAGCACCGACTCGGCCAGCGCCTCGTGCGCGGCGCGCCGCTCGGGCGCGCCGGCGGCGTGGTAGATCGTCGAGCGCAGGAGCGGGTGGCGCACCTCGACACGGCCGTCGCGGTAGCGGACGACGTCGGCCTCCTCGGCGGGGGCGAGCGCCCGGGTCGTCAGCCCGAGCCGCCCGAGCGCCTGCTCGAGCACGTCGACGCGGCCCTGGCGCATCGCGCTGACGACGGTGAGCGCGCGCCGCGTGTCCTCGGGCAGCGCGGCGAGCTGGCGCTCGAACGCCCCCTCGACGCTCGACCCGGCCGGCAGCGGGGACGGCAGCGCCTCGCGGCCCGACAGCTGGGCGCGTGAGAGCAGGCGCGGGATCTCGACGAGCGCGAGCGGGTTGCCGCCGGCGGTCTCGATGAGCGCGCCCGCGACCGCGGGGGCGATCCCGTCGACGGTCTGCTCGAGCAGCGCGCGGGCCGCCTCGGGGTCCAGGCCGCCGACGCGCAGGCGCGGCAGGTCGAGCTCCTCGACCTTGATTCCCTCGCCGTCGCGGACGCCGAGGATCAGCACGATCCCCTCCGCGTCGATCCGCCGCGCGGTGAACAGCAGCGCCTCGCGCGTGCCCTCGTCGAGCCAGTGGGCGTCGTCGACGACCGCGAGCACCGGCTGGTCCTCGGCGGCGGCGCCGAGCACGCTGAGGACGGCGGCCGGGACCGCGAACCGGTCGTGCGGCGAGGCCTCCTCGATCGCCATCGCCCCGCGCAGCGCGCGGGCCTGCGCCTCGGGGACGCGGTCGAGCAGGTCCAGGAGCGGCGTCAGGAGGTCGAGCAGGCCGGCGAACGGGATGCCGGACTCGGACTCGTATCCGCGCGCGCGGAGGACCCGGAAGTCGGCGGCGGCCTCGATCGCGCCGGCCAGGAGGGTGCTCTTGCCGATCCCCGCCTCGCCGTGGACGACGAGGGCGCTCGAGCGCCCGTCGCGTGCCGCCTGGAGCCGAGCCTCCAGCTCGCTTCTCTCGCGTGTGCGTCCGAGCACCCGCCCAAGCCTACGGGGTTCCTAAGCTCTCCCCGTGACCAGCTTCGCGGATCTCGGCCTCTCCGCGACCACACTCGAGGCCCTACACGACGTCGGATACGAGAAGCCCAGCCCCATCCAGGAGCAGGCGATCCCGCCGATGCTCGAGGGGCGCGACATCATCGGGCAGGCCCAGACCGGCTCGGGTAAGACCGCCGCGTTCGGCCTGCCGATCATCGAGTACGTCGATCCGTCCGAGAACGAGGTGCAGGCGCTCGTCCTCACCCCGACCCGTGAGCTGTGCATCCAGGTGACGCAGGCGCTGCGCGCGTACGGGCAGCGCAAGGGCGTCGACGTCGTCGCGACGTTCGGCGGCGCGCCGATCCGCTCGCAGCAGGCGCAGCTCCGTGCCGGCGGCCACGTCGTGGTCGGCACCGTCGGGCGGGTGCTGGACCTCATCCAGCGCGCCTCGCTCATCCTCACCTCGTGCCGGTTCGTCGTGCTCGACGAGGCGGACGAGATGCTCGACCTCGGGTTCCTGGAGGACGTCGAGCGGATCCTGTCGCTGACCCCGAACGGCCGGCAGACCGCGCTGTTCAGCGCGACGATGCCGCCGCCGATCCGCAAGCTCGCCGACCGGTACCTCTACGAGCCGGTCCACATCAAGATCAAGGCCGAGACGCTGACCGTCGACACCGTCGAGCAGTTCCAGCTCGAGGTCAAGCCGGCCGACAAGGCCGACAAGCTCGTCGAGGTGCTGCGGGCCGAGCGGCCCGAGCAGGCGATCGTCTTCGTCCGCACGAAGATCCGCACCGACCAGCTCTACCGCAAGCTCCGCGACCGCGGGCTGAACGTCAAGGCGCTGCACGGCGACATGTCGCAGGGCGCGCGCGACGGCGTGATGCTGGCGTTCAAGGGCGGCCGCGTGCCGATCCTCGTGGCGACCGACGTCGCCGCGCGCGGCCTGGACATCTCGACCGTCACGCACGTCGTCAACTACGACGTGCCGACGTCGCCCGACGTGTACGTGCACCGCATCGGGCGGACCGGCCGCATCGGCCGCTCGGGCCGCGCGATCACGTTCGTCGAGCCGCGCCAGAAGAAGGAGCTGGCGGCGATCGAGGACCACATCGGCACGTCGATCGCGCCGTGGATCGAGGGCGCGCACGTCGCGCCCGCGCGCGTACGAGAGCGCCCGCGGCGCCACACCAAGCCGCGCGTCGGCCGCGACGGCGACGGGCCGTTCGTGACGCTCATCGCCGGCAGCGGCCGCGCCGACGGCGTCGAGGTCGCCGATCTCGTCCACGCCGTGACCGACGCGGCGGGGATCGACGGCGAGGCGGTGCGCGACGTCCGCGTGCTCGAGCGGTTCTCGCTGCTCGCCGTGCCGGCCGACGAGGCCGAGCGGATCACCGAGGCGCTGAAGGACCGGCGCCTGGACGTCGAGCTCGCGCGGAGCTGATCCCCCGGCGCCGCACCCGTGCTCGCCGCGGGCGCGGCGGATTCCACTAGCCTGAGGTTCCGCGCCGAGCGGAGAGACCATGGCCGGACTTCTCGATCGACCCAGCACCGACACCCCGCCCGAGGCAGAGCAGGCCGCCGAGCAGCAGGCGCCCGAGGCGCCCCAGGCCGAGGCGCCCGCGCGCGCGTGCGCGACATGCTCGGCGCCGCTGGCCGACGGCCAGGACTGGTGCCTGGAGTGCGGGTCGGCGCAGCCCGGTCGCCTCGGCGGGCGGCCCGGCTGGCGCGCCGCGCTCACGGTGCTCGGGATCACCGGCATCCTCGTCGGCGGGGCCGGCGCCGCCGCGTATGCCGCACTGTCCTCCGACGCCCAGCGCGACGCGCGGGCCGCCGCTCCGCCCGCGGCCACGCCGCAGACGCAGGCGCCGCCGGTCGTCCAGGCGCCGCCGCCCACCGTCGAGACCCCGCCCGCCGAGGACACCCCGTCGGTCGAGGCGCCCGACACCGAGGACCCGACGGTCCCCGCGCCGAGCGACGACGCCGGCGACGACGCGTTCTCCGACCCCGGGCCCGCCCCGGCCCCGGCTCCGGCACCGGCGCCCACGCCCGCGCCGTCCGGGTCGTCGGGCTCGTCCGGCTCCGGGACGCCGGGCGGCACCGGCTCGGACACGACGACCGAGACCGCGCCCGCCGAGCCCGTCGCGATCGAGCTCAAGCGCGACGCCGCCGCGCTCTACGACCCGTTCTCGCGCGCCGCCGACTCGCCCGGCAAGCCCGCCCACGCCGTCGACGGCAAGGAGGACACGGCGTTCGAGCTGCCGGTCGCGCCCGACGGGACCGTCCGCGCGGGCCTGACCGTCAGCCTCCCCAAGGCGCAGACGCTCAAGCACCTCGTCTTCACCGCCGGCACGCCCGGCTTCACGGTCGAGATCTACGCGACCAAGCACCCGAAGATCCCGCCGGACGTCCTCGACGCCCGCTGGGAGCACGTGGCCAACCGCCGCGACGCCGACGTCGAGGAGAAGGTGAAGCTCGACGGCCGTTACCGCCACGTGCTGCTCTGGTTCACCGAGCAGCCGGCGGACTCCAAGATCCTCATCCCTGAAGTCCAGCTCTTCGACTAGGAGGGGCCTCATGCCCAGCACCGCAACGATCCGGACCACGGAAGGCCCCATCACGCTCGAGCTCTTCGACGAGGATGCGCCGAAGACCGTGGCGAACTTCCGCAAGCTCGCCGCCGACGGCTTCTACGACGGCGTCGTCTTCCACCGGGTCATCAAGGACTTCATGATCCAGGGCGGCGACCCGACCGGGACCGGCGCCGGCGGCCCGGGCTACACGTTCGAGGACGAGATCAACCACCACAAGGTCGTCCGCGGCGCGCTGGCGATGGCGAACGCCGGGCCGAACACGAACGGGTCGCAGTTCTTCATCGTCACCGTGAACGAGGCGCCGTGGCTCGACGGCAAGCACACGGTCTTCGGGCGCGTGACCGACGGGATGGACGCGGTCGACCGCATCGAGGCGGCGGACACCGACGGCCGCGACCGCCCCGTCAACGACATCGCGATCGAGGGCGTGGACCTGGACGTCTGAGCGGCGCTCGCCGCGCCTGGCGGCACCGGGCTGGCGCGGAGTCGGCGCGCGGGGCGGTGCGGGCGGGAGGTGCTCGCCCCGGCGGGCCCGGTGGTGCGGGGCTGTCGCGTGGCCCGAACGGCCGCTGGTCAGGAGTCCGAGGGAGCGGCCCGCGCCGCTCCTCCTGTCGCTCGCGTCCTGCGCCGCCGGGGTTGCCGGCCGTTCCGGCTCGGTTCCAGGGCCCGGCGCTGGGTCCCGGGACTTGACCCGGTGCTGCTCGCGACGAGCGAGCCGGACGACACGGCCGATCGAGCGCGCGTTTGATCCGGTTCGTTTCCCGCGAGCCGGCCGGCTTTGCCTCTTGCCGCGCGAGCCGGACCGAACGGCCGGTCCGGTGCGCGTTTCGTCCAGGTCGCCGACCGACGGGTCCCGAGCGCCCGGGCACCGACGGCCGCGACGTCCCGCCCACAGGCGACCGGTAGGGTTCTTGGCCGGGTAGCCAAAAGCGGCGAGGAGGAAGGCCACATGGCAGGCGTCGAGGAGCGCGTCGAAGACCAGGTCCAGTCGTCACAACCGTCGGCCGCTGCACAGGCCGACGGCGAGATCATCGTCACGAACCCTGCGACGGGTCAGGAGATCGGGCGCGTCCCCGACCTTCCTCCGGAGGCCGTCGTGGAGATGGCGCGCAAGGGCCGCGCCGCCCAGCCCGGCTGGGAGGCGCTCGGCTTCCAGGGCCGCGGCCGCGTCCTGCTCCGAGCGCAGAAGTGGATCGTCGACAACCGCGACCGGGTCATCCGCACGATCGTCGCCGAGACCGGCAAGACCTACGAGGACGCGCTCATCGCCGAGCTCAACTACGCCGCCGCCGCGTTCGGCTTCTGGGCGAAGAACGCGCCGAAGTACCTCGCCGACGAGAAGGTCAAGAGCGCGTCGCCGCTCGTGCTCGGGCGCAAGCTCCTCGTGCGCTACCAGCCGCTCGGCCTCATCGGTGTCATCGGGCCGTGGAACTACCCGCTGACGAACTCGTTCGGCGACTGCATCCCGGCGCTCGCGGCCGGCAACTCGGTGATCCTCAAGCCGTCCGAGGTGACGCCGATGACGTCGCTCCTCATGGCCGAGATGCTGCGCGAGTGCGGCCTGCCCGAGCACGTCTACCAGGTGGCCACCGGCCGCGGCGAGACCGCGCAGGCGCTCATCGACCAGGCCGACATGATCATGTTCACCGGCTCCACCCGGACCGGCAAGAAGGTGATGGAGCGCGCCGCGCAGACGCTCACGCCGGTCGCGCTGGAGCTCGGCGGCAAGGACCCGATGATCGTCCTCGCCGACGCCGACGTCGAGCGCGCCGCGAACGCCGCCGTCTACTACTCGATGCAGAACGGCGGCCAGACCTGCATCTCGGTCGAGCGCGTCTACGTCGAGGAGCCGATCTACGACGAGTTCGTCGCCAAGGTCACCGAGAAGGCGCGCGCGCTGCGCCAGGGCGTGCCCGGCGAGCCGGGCACGGTCGACGTGGGTGCGGTCACCTCGCCGCCGCAGATCGACATCGTCGAGGAGCACGTCAACGACGCGCGCGACAAGGGCGCCCGGATCCTCGTCGGCGGGCACGCCAAGCGCGGCGCCGGCAACTTCTTCGAGCCGACGGTGATGGTCGACGTCGACCACACGATGAAGGCGATGACCGAGGAGACGTTCGGGCCGACGCTGCCGATCATGAAGGTGCGCGACGCCGAGGAGGCGATCCGGCTGGCGAACGAGTCGCCGTACGGCCTGGCCGCGTCGGTGTGGACGAAGGACGTCCGCAAGGGCGAGGCGATCGCCCGGCGCATCCAGGCCGGCGCGGTCGACGTCAACGACGCGATGCTGAACTACGCGGCGCTCGAGCTGCCGATGGGCGGCTGGAAGGCGTCGGGCCTGGGCACGCGCCACGGCGCGGGCGGCATCCGCAAGTACTGCGCGCAGCAGACGATCCTCGTCACGCGCTTCGCGCCCAAGCGCGACGTGCACATGTTCCCGTACCGGAAGGGCACGGCGCGGCTCATCGGCGGTCTGACCAGGCTGCTGTACGGGCGCGGCCGGCGCTCGTAGCCGGGTCGCCCGGACGACGCGCGGGCGCGCCGGTCGGCACGATTCCGGCCCGTGCTCGCCGTCGTCCTGTCGCTCGTGGCCGCGACCTCGTGGGGAGCCGCCGACTTCCTCGGCGGCCTCGCGACACGCGAACGCGGTCTCCTCGCCGTCCTGGCGATCTCCCAGGTGGCCGGGCTCGTCGTGCTCGCGATCGTCGCGCTGCCCCTCGCGGGCGACCCGCCGTCCGGCGCCGACCTGGTCCCGGCCGTCGCCGCGGGCGTGGTCGGCGTGGTCGGCCTGGGGCTGCTCTACCTCGCGCTGGCGATCGGCACGATGAGCATCGTCGCGCCGGTCGTCGCGATGAGCGCGGTCGTGCCGGTGTTCGTGTCGCTGGCCGGCGGCGACCGGCTGTCGGCGGCGGTCGCGGCCGGGATCGTGCTGGCGCTCGCCGGGGCGGCGGGCGCCGCCGCGGCCGCCGACGAGCCGGACGCGGCGGTGCGCGCGCGGCGGGCCCGGAGCCTGTGGGTGGCCGCGGGCGCCGCCGTCGGGGTCGGGCTCGGCCTCGTCCTGCTCGACGACGCCGCCGAGGGCGGCGCACTGTGGGGGGCGCTCGTCGCCCGGACCTGCGGGGTGCTGACGATCGGCGCCGCCTTCGCCGTGCGGCCCGCGCCGCTCGGCCTCCGGGACCCGGGCATCGGGCGCGTCGCGACGATCGGGGTCCTCGACACGGCCGCGATCACGCTCTTCTCGTTCGCGTCGAACGAGGGTCTGCTGGCGGTCGTCGCGGTGCTCTCGTCGCTCTATCCGGTCGTCACGGTCATCCTCGCGCGGGTGGTGCTGCAGGAGCGGCTGCGCGCCATCCAGGTCGCCGGCGTCGCGGTCGCGTTCGTGGGCATCGGGCTCATCGCGAGCGGCAGCTGACCGCCGCCGCGGCGTTGGACATCCGGCGCGCTCCCGCTCATGACGGGGCGGCACCGGCCGATCGGAGGAGGTGATGACCGTCGACGACGCCACCCTCTCGCCCGACGCGCGCCTGCACGACCTGCGCGTGGCGGCGGACCGCCTCATGGGCCTGCTCCTGCTCGCCCACCTGCCGGTCGGCCTCGTCCTCGGCCTGCTCGAGGGAGGGCTCGTCACCGCCGCCGTGTTCGGCTCGCTCGCGACCGGGCTGCCGTACTGGCTCGTCCGCACCCAGCCGGGCGCCCGCTCGACCCGCTACGCGGTCGCCGTCGGCTTCATGTCCTGGTCGGCGATCCTCATCCAGCTCAGCGGCGGGATGCTCGAGCTGCACTTCCACATCTTCGTGTTCCTCGCGTTCCTGCTCATGTACCGCGACTGGACCGTCCCGGTCGTCGCGGCGGGCGCGATCGCGGTCCACCACCTCGCCTGGGCGTTCCTCCAGGAGGGCCACGCCGAGCACTTCCGGGCGTTCCCGGACGGGCAGAACGACATCCCGACGGTCCTCCTGCACGCCGCGTTCGTCGTCTTCGAGACCGGCGTCCTCGTCTACCTGGCGCGCCGGCTCCGCGCCGAGGTCGTCGAGCTCGCCGAGCTGCGCCGCAGCGAGGCGCGCGAGAAGGCGGCGCTCGTCGAGCTCGCCCGCGCGCTCGAGCGCCGCGACCTGACCGTCAAGACCGACGGCGAGGCCTCGAGCGAGGCGGTCGAGGCGCTCGGCGACGGGCTCGACCACGTCGCCGTCCTCCTGCGCGCCATCCAGCGCACCGCGGGGACCGTGTCGAGCGCCTCACGCGAGGTGTCGGCCGCGTCGGAGGAGGCCGGCCGGGTCAGCGACGAGATCGCGACCGCGATCAACGAGGTCGCCTCCGGCGCCGAGCGCCAGGTCGCGCTGCTGCTCGAGTCCAAGCAGTCCGCCGAGGCGGTCGTCGAGGCCGTCCGGGCGAACGCCGACGCCGCCGCCCGCGCGACCGGCACCGCCGAGCGCGCCCGCCGGACGGCCGCCGAGGGCGTCGCGGCGGCCGAGCAGGCCGACGCCGCCGTCCAGGAGGCACACGCGAGCTCCCGGCAGGTCGAGGCGACGATGGGCGAGCTGGCCGCCTCGTCGGCGCGGATCACCGAGTTCGCCGACATCATCGCCGGCATCTCGGGCCAGACGAACCTGCTCGCGCTGAACGCCGCGATCGAGGCCGCGCGCGCCGGCGAGTCCGGCCGCGGGTTCGCGGTCGTCGCCGAGGAGGTGCGCAAGCTCGCCGAGGAGTCGCGCGACGCGGCGGAGAGCATCGCGGGCGTCGTCGCCGAGATCGAGCGCGCCGCCGCCCAGGCCACCGAGGCGGTCGCGCAGGGCACCGGCCGCACCGCCGAGACCGCCGCGACCGTCGAGCAGGCCCGTGAGGCGTTCGGGCGCATCGCCGGCGCGGTCGAGGAGGTCAGCAGCGTCGTCGAGGAGATCGCCGCCGCGAGCGGCGCGGTCGCCGGCGACGCCGACGCGATGCAGCACCGCATGGACGAGGTCACGGCGCTCGCCGAGCAGTCCTCGGCCTCCACCCAGCAGGTGTCGGCCTCGACCGATCAGACGACCCGGTCGGCGGTCGCGATGGCCGAGTCCGCGCGCGAGCTCGAGGAGGCGGCCCACCGCCTCGAGGAGCTCGCGGTCCAGGTCACGGTCCCGGACGAGAGCTCACAGCCGGCCTGAGGCCCGCGGCGAGCAGGCGCCCCGGCGCGGTGCTCGCCAGCTCCGCCGGCACGCTGCCGGCGGTCGCGTCGGCGAGCTGGTACGGGCGGCGCGGCGGATGCGCGTCGGTCGCGACGACGTGCGCCAGGCCGCGCTCGACCAGGTGCCGGGCCGCCGCGGCGCGCTCGGGCGTCTCGCGGCCGGTCAGCGGCCCGACATTGATCTCCAGCAGGGCGCCGGCGGCGACGAGCGGCTCGAGCAGCGCCAGGCCCCCGTCGAGCAGGCCGCGGCTGCGCTCGGGGTGGGCGAGCAGAAGGCCGTAGCCGCGGGCGGTCAGCTCCTCGGCGCCGGCGAGGAACGCGTCGTCGACGCCCGAGAACGGCACCTCGTACAGCAGCCAGCGGGCGCCGGGCGGCCCGTGGGCGATGATCTCCAGCTCGTACGCGTCGAGCACGCCGACCGACTCGGGCTTGAGCTCGCCGCCGACCTCGACGTGCAGGTCGACGCCCTCGGCGGCGAGCGCGGCGCGCACCTCGGCGACGCGGTCGGGCAGCGTCGCGACGTCGACGACCTCGACGTGCGGCGTGGCGACGATCGTCCGCGTGCCCGCCGCGGCCGCGTCGCGCGCGTACGCGACGGTCTCGTCGAGCGTCTGCGGGCCGTCGTCGACCCCGGGGAGCAGGTGGCAGTGCAGGTCGACTCCGGTCACACGATCCAAGGTAGCCGCGCCGTTAGCCTGCGCCTGTGGCTGTCGTGGGCTTGCTGGAGCCGGCGCTCGAGCCGCTGCAGGCGATCGGCCCGGTCGTCGTCGGCGCGCTCTACGCGCGGCGGTGCGCGACGCTGGCGCGCGAGGGGCGGCCGGTCGCGACGTGGCGCCAGCTCTGCTTCGCCGGCGGCCTGCTCGTCGCGGTGGCCGGCACGGTCCTGCTCGGCCGCGCCGGCGGCGAGCGGTTCGTCGTCCACATGGGCGAGCACCTGCTGCTCGGCGACCTCGCGGCGCTTCTGCTCGTCCTCGGGCTGACCGGCCAGGTCCTCGCGCCGGTCCTGCGCGTCCACGCGCTGCGCTGGATCCGGGCGATCGCCCACCCGGTCCCCGCGCTCGTGCTGTGGTCGCTGAACCTCCTGCTCTGGCACCTCGCCGCGCTGCACGAGGCGGCGCTCGACGACGGCACGGTCCACGCGCTGCAGCACGGGCTGTTCCTCGCGCTCGGCGTCAACATGTGGATGCCGCTGTTCGGGCCGCTGCCGCAGCCGGCGTGGTTCGGCAACCTCGCCCGGCTCGGCTACATCGTCGCCGTGCGGATGGTCGGCACGGTCCTCGCGAACGTCCTGTTGTGGATCGACCGCCCGCTCTACGACGGCTACGAGGTCGCCGACCGCGCGGCGGACCAGACCGAGGCGGCGTCGCTGATGATGGTCGAGGGCTCGCTCCTGACGCTCGTCCTGTTCGGCTGGCTGTTCCTGCGCGCCGCCCGCGAGGGGGAGGAGCGCCAGCAGCTCGTCGACCTCGGCGCCGACGAGGCGCGCGCGGCGCGAGCGGTCCGCGCCGGCCGGGGCGAGGAGCTGCGCCGCCGGCTGGTCGAACGTCGGTGAGCGCGCCCTGACGCGCGCTCGCCGCCGCGGTCAGCGCAGCGGGACGCCGAGCAGCTCCTCGAGCTGCGGGATCGTCTCGGCGGCGTCGGTGTGCCTGACCGTCGCCATGCCGAGCTCCCGGGCCGGCTTGAGGTTGCCGCCGAGGTCGTCGACGAAGACGCACGCCTGCGGCGGCAGCCCGATGCGCTCGGCGCCGAGCAGGTAGATCCGCGGGTCGGGCTTGCGCAGGCCGACCTCGTGCGAGATCACCCACCCGTCCAGCAGCTCCGGGAAGCGGTCGCGGTCGTACCTCAGCGCCTCGCCCCAGGAGTTGGAGATCAGGCCGGTCCTGATCCCCGCGCGCCTGGCCGCCGCGACCGCGCCGAGCATCGCCTCGTCCGGGGCGGCGCCGGCGAACAGGCGCTCGACGAGGTCTCCGGCGTGCGACGGGTCGAGGCCGAGCGCCGCGCACAGCCGCTCGGAGAACTCCTCGGCGGGCAGGCGGCCGAGCTCGAGGTCGAACAGGAGCCGGCGCGGCTCGGGCTCGTCGCGGAACGCGCGCGCGATCCGGTCGGGCGGCAGGCCCTCCTCGGCGCAGAACGCGGCGAAGCTGTCGAAGACGTTCGTCGTCAGGACGCCGCCGAAGTCGACGAGGAGCCCCTCACGAGCCGCCAAACGCCAGCTCCTCCGCGCGCGCGGCCAGCTCGACGACGCCGTCGCCGAACGACTTGAGGAACGGGTCGTCGGTCGCGCCGGAGACCGCGCGCTTGTAGTTGCCCTCCATGAACACGATCGACTTCCACAGCGCGAGCGTCCGGTACCAGCGGATGTCGGTCATCGAGCGGCCGCTGCGCTCCTCGTAGCGGGCGATGAGCTCCGCGCGGGTCGGGAAGCCCTCCTGGCGCGTCACCGCCGACAGCTCGAACATCCCCAAATCCGGGTCGTCGTGGTCGGTCCACAGCGTGCACAGGTAGCCGAGGTCGGCGAGCGGGTCGCCGATCGTCGCCATCTCCCAGTCGAACACCGCGACGACGCGGGCGGGCGGCTCGGGCCCCATCATCACGTTGCCGAGCCGGTAGTCGCCGTGCACGATCGTCGCCGGCGGGGAGGTGGGCAGGTTGTCGCGCAGCCAGCCGCCGACGCGCTCGACCGCGGCGATCTCGCGGGTCTTGTTGTGCTCCCACAGGCCGGTGAAGCGGCGGAGCTGGCGCTCCAGGTAGCCGGTCGGCCGTCCGAAGTCCTCCAGTCCTGCGGCCTTCCAGTCGACCGCGTGGATCTCGACGAGCGTGTCGATGAGCTCCTCGCCCATCCGGCGGCGGTCCTCGACGGTGTCGAGCGCGGGCGGGACCTCGCTCGTGACGACATGCCCGTCGATCTTCGCCATGACGTAGAACGGCGCGCCGATGACCGACGGGTCGTCGCACACGGCGAGCACCTCGGGCACCCGTGCGCTGCCGGCGAGCGCGCGCAGCACCCGCGCCTCGCGCAGGACGTCGTGGGCGCTCGGGGGCAGCGGCCCGCGCGGCGGGCGCCGGATGACCGCCTCCCAGCCGCCGCGCCGGATGACATAGGTGACGTTCGAGTGGCCCTCGCCGACCGGCACCGCCTCGATCGGCCCGTCGCCGAGCCCGCGCTCGGAGAGGAACGCCTCGAGCGGCTCGGTGACGAGCAGCGGCTCGCGGTCGTTCCCCGCGGCCTCGTCGAAGGTGCGGACTATGTCGTCCGGCGCGATCGTGTGCATGTCCGGGTGGCGTCTCCTCTCCTGCTCAGGCGGGCTAGTGAACCACGTCGTCCGCCCCGCGCGCCGCAACCTCGGCGCGGTTACGTTGTTCGTCTTCCCTGATGCCCACCGCACTCCGCGCCATCACGGCCGCGGTCCTGCTCGCCCTCGCCGGGGCGGGCACGGCCCAGGCCTCCTCGACCCAGTCGCTCATCTTCGACGCCCAGCGCGAGGTGACCGACGCCTCCACGCGCGAGGCCGCGCTGGAGGAGCTCGCCGGGCTCGGCGTGCGGCACATGCGGGTGCTCCTGTACTGGAAGGACGTCGCGCCGCAGCCGGAGGCGACGAGCGCGCCGAACGTCGACCTGCGCGACCCGGCCAGCTACGACTGGTCGAAGTACGACCCGGTGTTCGAGGCGCTGCGCGCGCGGGGCTGGAAGGTGCTCGTCACCGTCACGACGCCCGGCCCCAAGTGGGCGATGGGCGGCCGCAAGGACTTCGTGACGCGCCCGAGCCCGACGCAGTTCGAGCGGTTCGTCACCGCGGTCGGGCGCCGCTACGGCGAGCAGGTCGACCAGTGGGCGATCATCAACGAGCCGAACCACCCGGACTTCCTCGGGCCGCAGTACAGCGCGAAGAAGCGGCCGCTGTCGCCGGGCATCTACCGCAGGCTCTTCCAGGCCGCCGACAAGGCGCTCGAGGCCAGCGGCAACGGCGACGACACCGTGCTCGCCGGGGAGACCGCGCCGCGCGGGACCGGCAAGGTCGTCGCGCCGCTGACGTTCCTGCGCGGCACGTTGTGCCTGGACTCCCGCTACCGCAAGCGCCCGTCGTGCGGGCGCCTGGACGCCGACGGCTGGGCACACCACGCGTACACGACGAAGGCCGGGCCGTTCTTCGTGCCGCCCGGCAGGAACGACGTCACGATCGGCGTGCTCTCGCGCCTGACCCGCGCGCTGGACCGCGCCGGCCGCGCCGGCGCCATCCGGCGGTCGATGCCGATCTGGCTGACCGAGTTCGGCATCCAGTCCTCGCCCGACCGGTTCGTCGGCGTGTCGGTGGACCGGCAGGTCGAGTACCGGGCGATCTCCGAGCGCATCGCCTACGGCAACCCGCGCGTCCGCGCGTTCAGCCAGTACCTGCTGCGCGACGACCTGCCGCGTGAGGGGGTGCCGGCGTCGCAGCGCTACGGCGGCTTCGAGTCCGGGCTGCGCTACTCGGGCGGGCGTGAGAAGCCGTCGCTGCTCGGCTTCCGGCTGACGCTCGCGGCGCTGCGCAGCGGCAGCCGCACCTCGCTGTGGGGCCTGGTGCGCAACGCCGAGGGCCCGACGTCGGTGGACATCCTGTACCAGGACGCCGGCCGGCGCGGGTTCCGCCGCCTGAAGACCGTGCGGACGAACAGCCGCGGGTACTTCACGCTGCGCACCTCCTACCGGCAGGGCCGCCGCTACCGGCTGCGCCACGACGGCGTCGAGAGCCCCGTCGTGCGCGTCTACCGCCGCCCGTAGGCGGGTCGCCCTCCGGGGCGCGCCCGGATAGATTGCGGCGCCGTGGCCCAGCAGCTCTGGCTCCTGCGGCACGGCGAGGCCGTCCCGCACGCCCCCGACGACGACGGCCGCGCGCTGACCGAGCGCGGCCGCGAGCAGGCACGCGCCGCCGGCCTCGCGCTCGCGGCGCTCGACCTGAGGTTCCAGCACCTGTTCACGAGCCCGAAGGTGCGCGCCGCCGACACCGCCGCGCTCGCGGCGGCCGCGCTCGGCATGGAGCCGGTCGTCCACCAGCCGCTGCGCCAGGGGTTCGACGCGGGCGAGGCGCGCGCGCTGCTCGGCGCGGCCGGGGAGGACCAGCGGGTGCTCCTCGTCGGCCACAACCCCGACTTCGTCGAGGTCGTCCACGACCTGACCGGCGCGCGGATCGAGCTGAAGAAGGGCGGCGTCGCGGGGATCCGTCTCGACGGCGCCCGGGGCGAGCTGATCGCGCTGCTGCGCCCGCGCGAGCTGGACCGGCTCGCGGCGTCGGCCTGAGCGCCGCAGGGTCTGGCGTGGTCCGGACGGCCCCTGGTCAGGCAGGCGAGCGAGCGCCTGGAACGTGAGAGGGCCTGCCGTCTCCGCGGGCATGGCGTCACGTTCTCGTGCGGGCCCCGGATCTTTGGCGCTCATGGGTCGCCCCGCGGACCACGAACGCCAAAGATCCGCCGCGGGCGCGCGCCGGCGCTCGCGCACGGCCGAGAGGGGGACCACCTCGAGAGAGGACGAGGCCGCCTACGCCTCCTCGAGCGCCCGGACCGTCGCCGACGCGGCGACGAGCACCGGGTCGAACACCGGCGCGACCGGCGGCGCGTAGCCGAGGTCGAGCAGCTCGAGCTCGTGCACGGTCATGCCGGACCAGATCGCGGTGGCGAGCACGTCGACGCGCTTGGCCGCGCCCTCCACGCCGACGATCTGGCCGCCGAGCAGGCGCCCGGTGGAGCGCTCGGCGACGAGCTTGACCCAGATGTCGCCGGTGCCGGGGAAGTAGGCGGCGCGGGTCGTCGAGCGGGCGACCGCGGCGACGACGTCGAGGCCGGCGAGCTCCTCGGCCTCCGCCACGGTCAGGCCGGTGCGCCCGACCTCGCGGCCGCAAATCCGCGTCACCGCGGTGCCGATCACGCCCGGGAACGCGGCGTCGCCGCCGGTGAGGTTCACGCCCGCAATCCGGCCCTGCTTGTTGGCGTGGGTGCCGAGCTGGACGTTCACCGGCCGCTCGAGCAGCCGGTGCCAGGACTCGACGCAGTCGCCCGCCGCGTAGACGCCGTCGTGGCCCGGGCAGCGCTGGTGGTCGTCGACGGTCAGGCCGCCCTGCTCGCCGACCTCGAGCCCGGCGCCGGCGGCGACGTCGACCGCGGGCCTCACGCCGGCCGCCAGCACGACGTGGTCGGCGTCGAGCGTCCCGCCGGCCGTCCTCACCGCGACCGGGGGGCCGTTGTCGCCGTGCTCGATCGCCTCGACCGGATCCTCGAGCCGCACCTCGATCCCGACGCCTTCCGCGCCGTCCTGGACGTGCCGGGCCATGTCGGGGTCGAGCGCGCCGGACATGACCTGGCCCGAGCGCTCGACGAGCGTGACGCGCAGGCCGCGGCGGCTCAGCGCCTCGGCCATCTCGATGCCGATGTAGCCGGCGCCGATGACGACCGCGGTCCGGCCGCCGGCCTCCAGGGCGCGGTGGAAGCGCTCGGCGGCGTCGATCGTCCGCGCCGGCTCGACGAGATCGGCGCCCGGCACCGGCGGGGCGACGGCGACCGCGCCGGTGGCGACGAGCAGGCGGTCGAACGGCTCGACGAGGTCGCGGCCGCGCGCATGGTCGCGGACGGCGAGCGTCCGCGCATCGAGGTCGATGCCGACGACCTCGTGGTGCGTGCGCGCGTCGATGCCGCGGCGGCGGTGCTCCTCCGGGCCCCGGACGACGAGTCGCTCGTGGTCGGTGAAGTCGCGGGCCAGGTAGTACGGGATGCCGCACGCCGAGTAGGACGTGTACGGCCCGCGCTCGAACGCGACGATCTCGAGGCCGGGGTCGCGGCGGCGGGCCCGGCTCGCGGCGGACATCCCCGCGGCGTCGCCGCCGATGATCGCGAGCCGCTCGGCCATCGGCCGCACCCTAGACAAGCCGCCCGCCGCCCGTGCCGGACTCGTAAGCTCGTTCACACGTGCCCGAGCTGCCCGAGGTCGAGATCACGGCGCGCCTCATCGGCGAGGCCGTCCGCGGCGCGGTCGTCGAGTCGACGATGGCGCCGGGGATCAACGCGCTGAAGACGTTCGACCCGCCGCTGCACGCGCTCGACGGCAAGGCGCTGCAGGGCGTGCGGCGGATCGGCAAGCACCTTGTCATCGACGTCGCCGGCGACCTGCACGTGCTCGTCCACCTCATGAGCGCCGGCCGGCTGCAGCTCTACGACAGGCGCGCCTCGATGCGCGACCGGACGTCGCGGCTGCTCATCCGCCTCGAGGACGGGCGCGAGCTGCGGCTGCGCGAGTTCGGGACCAGGCAGGCCGCGTGGGTGAAGGTGCTGCGCGACGGGGACCTCGAGGCCGACGAGGCGATCGCGAGGCTCGGCCCGGAGGCGTGGCCCGAGCCGCCCGCCGACCTCGCCGAGCGGCTCGCCGTCTCGCGCCCGCTGCACTCCGTCCTGCGCGACCAGCGGGTGATCGCGGGCATCGGCCGCTCGTGGGTCGACGAGATCCTGTGGACCGCGAGGCTCTCGCCGTTCAAGCGCGGCGACGACCTCGCGCCCGAGGAGGCGGAGGCGCTGCGCGACGCGATCGGGTCGGTGCTCGGCGGCGCGCTCGAGGTGTACGAGAAGACGCTCTCGCTGCCGCTGCCGGACAAGCTCCCGCTCCCGCTGCAGGTCCACCGCCGCCACGGCGAGCCGTGCCCGCGCTGCGGCGCGACGATCGAGGCGGTCCACTACGAGGACTACGTCATGTGCTACTGCCCGGCCGAGCAGACCGGCGGCAAGGTGCTCAAGGACCGGCGCCTGTCGCGGCTGCTGAAGTGACCGGCGCGATCGACGACAACCCGCGGGCGTGGTTCGAGCTGCTCGCGCGTCAGCCCGGCGCCCGCGCCGGCAACTGCTGGGTCGTCACCGACATCGCGTTCCCGCTGTGCAACTCGGTGCTGTTCCCGCCGTGGCGGCCGGCGGAGGTCGACGAGCGGATCGACGCGGTGCTGGGGGAGGCGGCCGCGCGCGAGGTCCCGCTGCTGTGGTGGCTGGGCTCGGTGCCGGGGATCGTGCTCGACCGGCTGGAGGCGCGGCGGGTCGTCGTCGACGCAGAGCCGCTCCCGGGGATGGCGCTCGACGACCTCGGCCGGCTCGGCGGGGTCCCGCCGGCGCCGCCCGCCTCGCCGGCCGGCGGGAACGGCGCGTCCGCGCACGGGCCGTCGCTCGCCGTCCGCCGCGTCGCGTCCGCGCGCGACCTCGAGGCCTTCGGGATCCCGTTCCGCGTCGGCTTCGGGATCCCGGCGCGGGCGCTCGAGTCGCTCCTCGCGGCGTTTGCCGCGTACGGGCTCGACGGCGATGTCCGCCACTACGTCGGGTTCGCGGGCGACGCGCCGGTGTCGTCGGCGACGGTGATCCTGCGCGACGGCGTCGCGGGGCTCTACGACGTCGCGACGGTGCCCGAGGCGCGCGGGCGCGGCCACGCGACCGCGATCACCGTGCACGCGCTGCGCGAGGCCGCCGGCGACGGCGCCCGCGGCGCGATCCTGCACGCGAGCCCGTCGGCGTTCGGGATCTACGAGCGGCTCGGCTTCCGCACGGTCGCGACCGTCCGGACGGTCCAGACCGGCGTCGGGCATCCTTGACGCATGATCGAGACCGGCCAAGAGGCGCCCGACTTCCAGCTGCCCGACCAGGACGGCAACCCGGTCCGCCTGTCGGACCTGCGCGGGCGGCGCGTCGTCCTCTACTTCTACCCCAAGGCGGATACCCCCGGCTGTACCACCCAGGCGTGCGGGATCCGCGACCACGCCGCCGAGTACGAGCAGGCGGGCGCGGTCGTCCTCGGCGTCTCGCCGGACCCGGTGGAGGCGATCAAGAAGTTCCACGCCGGCCAGTCGCTGAACTTCACGCTCCTGGCCGACGAGGACCACGCGGTCTGCGAGACCTACGGCGTGTGGGTCGAGAAGCAGATGTACGGCAAGACCTACTGGGGCGCCCAGCGCGCGACGTTCATCATCGACGAGCAGGGCGTGGTCCGGCACGTCATCCCGAAGGCGTCGCCGAAGACCCACGACGAGGAGGTCCTCGCCGCGCTGCGCGACCTGCCGGCGGCGGCGTAGGGGCGCGGCGGTGCGCCGGCGTCAGCTCGACGCCGGCGCGTGGTGGCGCGTGTACTCGGCGGGGCGGAGCGCCATCGCGAGCGCCATCGCCGCGAACATCGCGACGTGCTCGACCGCCATCACCGTGTGGAAGCCGGCCAGGCCGGCGGCCTCGACGGGGATCGCGACGAACGTCGGGACGAACATCGCCGCGGCCATCTCGGCGCACGGGCGCGGGCCGTGGCCGCGGTGGCGCATCCAGGCGACCATCGGGACGGTCATCGCGGTCGCCATCGCGAGGAGGCCGAGCGCCGGCGCGTCGGCGAGCCGCGCGCCCGTGGCGGCGAGTGCCAGCCCGAGCACGCCCATGCCGAGCAGCATCGCCGCGACCATCTCGACGTAGTGGCGCACGAAGTGGCGGACGGGTGCGCTCACCGGGATTCGATACAGGGTGGGGGTATGCATGGCCCGGGACCGTAGATACCCCCACCCGGTATGTCAAGGCGATGGCGGAAGCCGTGGGGAACGTGTCCGGGCGCGGCGGGCCGGGCGGAGCGCGCACGGGATCGACCGCGCCGCCCGGGCGCGACGCGCTCAGGCGCCCACGGCCGCCACGTAGCTCTCCGGGTCGGTGACGCCCTCGGTCGCCACGAGCAGCACGCGCGACCGGGGCCCGAGCCCGCCGACCGCCGCGCGCAGCTCCCCCGCCGCCGGGTCGCCGGCCAGCGCCCGCAGCGCGGCCAGCGGCGCCGCGCCGCAGTCGCCGATGCGCAGGCCGGCGGCCGCGAGCTCGCGCATCGCCGCCCGCGTCTCGTCGTCGCTCACCGTGACCGTGCCCGTGATCCCGTCGCGCAGCACCGGCCACGCGGCGACCGACACCTCGGCGCAGTCCATACCGGCCATGCACGTGCCGGGGTTCTCGATCGTCACCGGCTCGCCGGCGGCCAGCGAGGCGGTCAGGCACGCGGCGGTGGACGGCTCGACCCCGACGACCGCCGCGCCGGTCGCCGCCCCGAACCGCGCGGCCGCCGCCGCGAACGACCCGACGCCGACCGGGGCGAGGATCACGTCGAACGGCCCGGCCTGCCCGGCCACCTCGGCGAACAGCGTCGCGTACCCGTCGACGACCCACCGCGCAGGTCCCGAGTCGCCCACGTCGGCCAGCTCGAGCGAGCCGGGCTCGGCGCCCTCGGCCGCCGCGCGCCCCACCGCGTCCTCGTAGCCGCCGTCGGTCACGACGACCTCCGCGCCCTCGGCCTCGATCGCCGCGACCCGTGCGGGCGCCGCGCCCGCCGGCAGCAGGATCCGGCACGCAAGGCCCCGCTGCCGCGCGGCCCAGGCGACCGCACGCCCGTGGTTGCCCGCGCTCGCGGCCACGAGCCGGCGCACGTCCGGACGCGAGCGCAGCGCGCGCTCGACCGCCCACGACGCACCGAGCACCTTGAACGCCGGCAGTCCGAACCGGTCGGATTCGTCCTTCAGCGCGACCGCGCCGACCCCGAGATCCGCCGCGACGCCCTCCAGCGGGCGCAGCGGCGTCGGCGCGTACGCCGGAAGCGCCCGGTGGAACGCGAGCGCCTCCTCCGAGGGCGGCGGCACCGCCGCCCGCCGGGCCGCGGTGTTGACGAGCGCCCTCACCGGCAGAACCGCTCCGCCACCGCGACGAGCGTCTGCGCGACCGTGACCGTGTCGCCGACGCTCACCCACTCGGTCGTCGCGTGCGCGCCCTCGCCGCCCGGCCCGAACATCACCGTCGGGATCCCGGCGGCGGCGATGAACGCCGCGTCGGCCCAGTACGACGCGCCGCCCAGCGGCCGGCCCGCGACCTCGCGGACGAGCGCGACGATCTCCTCCGACGGCGCGACCTCGAACGGCTCGCGGACGAGCAGCGTCCGCTGCTCGGCGACCAGCTCGCCGTCGGCCGCCCGGCAGCCGTCGAGCAGCGCCGCGATCTCCGCCTCGACGCCGGCCGCGTCCTCGCTCGGCAGCGTCCGGCGCTCGAGCCCGACGACGCACCGCTCCGGGTAGCTCGACATCTCGGCGCCGCCGCTGATCACCGACGCGTGCACCGACCCCCGCCCGAGCAGGGGATGGGTGCGCGCCGCCAGCGACCGGTCGAGCTCGCCGATCGCGGTGAGCACCGGCCCGGCCTTCACGATCGCGTCGACGCCCAGATGCGGGCGCGAGCCGTGCGCCGCCCGCCCCGTGATCTCGATCTCGATCCACGCGAAGCCCTTGTGGGCGATCGCGATCTCGAGCTCGGTCGGCTCGGTGACGACCGCCGCGTCCGCGCGCACCGCCTCGAGCGCCTCGGCCACGCCGAGGCTCGCGTGCTCCTCGTCGGCGACCGCCGCCACGACGACATCCCCGCGCAGGCCCAGGCCCGCCGCCTCCCGGCACGCCAGCAGCGCGGCCGCGAGACCGGCCTTCATGTCGTACGCGCCGCGGCCGTACAGCCGGTCGCCGGACAGGCGCGGCTCGTGCGGCGCCGTCATCCCCTCGACGCCGACCGTGTCGAGATGCCCGCACAGCAGCAGCGTCCGGCCGCCGCCGGATCCCACGGCCCGGACGAGCACCGACGGCCGCCCGGACGTGCGCTCGAGCACCGTCGCCTCGAGCCCGGCGGACCGCGCCCAGCCGGCGACGAACGCCGCGATCTCCGGCTCCCCCGCACCGCCCGCGACGAGCGACGGGTTCACCGAGTCGATCGCGACGAGCCGCGAGGTGAGGTCGACGACGTCCGCGCGCACCGGGCCCGGCATTCAACCGGACGCGACGATGACCGGATCGCCGACGCGGATCACCGCGGGGCGCTCGCACGTCCCGTACACGCCCAGGCAAGAGTCGCGGTGCCGCGCGACCGCGCGCAGGACCGACGGGTCGCGCTCGGCGGTCTGCGGGTCGGTGTTGATGACCATGCAGCGCTTGTCGCGCATCGCGACGTGCACGCGCGCGTCGCCGAGGGCGAGCGACGAGCCGACCAGCTCGTCCTCGGGGAACGCGCCGCGCCCCGGCAGGTCGACGACGACCGACATGCGGAAGCGGGCCGGCTCGAGCGGGCGGCCGACCAGGTCCCCGAGCGCCCGGACCGCCTGCACGCTGATCACCGAGACCGGGAACGCGTCCTGCGTGCCACGGTGGTCGCGATGCAGGTGGACCGGCCCGCCGTAGCGGGCGGCGAGGTCCTCGGCGAGCTCGGGGGAGCGCAGCCGCAGCTCGCGCCCCTCGGGCGTGCGGACGACCGGCTCGCGGCCGTCGGTCAGCGACGGCACGAACCGCGTCAGCTCCGGCACCTGCCGGATCGTCAGCCACGGGAAGTCGGACGTGTCGTCCCCCCGGACGAACGCGTACCGCCGGTCGCCCTCGACCCCGAACCAGTCGAGGTGCGCCTCGGTCAGCGCCTCCGCCGCCATCGCCTTGACCGGGAAGCGGTACAGCGCGGTGATCGTCCCGATTCGCATCGACGGGCAGCCTACGGCTCACGTGTCGGCGCGATGTGGGGATACTGCGCGCATGCGCCGCCGCCCCGCCGCCCTCGCGCTCTGCCTCGCCGCCGTGCTCGCCGCCGGCGCCTGCGGGGGCGGAGGCGACGAGGACGAGATCACCGGCGTGCTCGAGACCGGCTTCACCACGACCGACGCGAAGGTCCGCTGCGAGCAGAGCCTCAGCGCCGGGCTCGTCGAGCGCATCTACGGCGACACGGCGGCATGCCGCAAGATCGAGGGCGAGGACGCCAAGAACGACGCCCGCGCGACGTCGGTCGACGTGTCGGACATCGAGATCGACGGCGACCGGGCGACCGCGACGATCAAGCTCGACGGCGGCCTCCGTTCGGGCGCGACCGGGCCGATCGCGCTCACGAGCTCCGGCGGCGACTGGCGGATCGACGACCTCGGCGTCGCGTTCCTGCGCTCCCAGCTCCAGGCAGCGATGAAGCACGACAACGAGCTCGACGAGCGGATCCGCACCTGCCTGGGCGAGAAGATGCTCGAGCTGCCCGACCGCGAGTTCCGCGCCCTGGCCTACGGGACGATCGGCGAGCAGCCAGACGCCCAGCAGCGGCTCGTCGGCATGCTCGGCGAGTGCGAGGCTGCGCAGGGCGGGGGCGAGAACGTCAGCCTCATGCGTGAGAAGTTCGAGGAGGGCATCGCCCGGTCGCTGCGCAAGAACGGGGCTTCCGCCGACGAGATCGCGTGCGTCAACCGGAGGCTGCGCGAGCTCATCGACGACGAGGAGCTCAGCCGCCTCGTCGGGCAGGCGGCCGACGAGGTGCCACGCCAGGTGACGGCTGCCGCAGCGCGCGCGATCGAGACGTGCGAGGCTTCCGGGCCGGGCGGCTGACCCCCGGCCGCAGGCCACACGGGTCCCGGCGCGCGATGTGCCGCGCCCACATGTTGGCTGATCGGCCAGTCAGTACCGTTAACGCGCAGCGCGACGCGTTTCAGCGTGCCACGCAACCAACCACATCGACGGAGTCACGATGAGTTCATCCGAAGCCCTGGTCTTCGATGCCATCCGCACGCCACGCGGCAAGGGCAAGAGCAACGGGTCCCTGCACTCGACCAAGCCGGTCGATCTCGTGGTCGGGCTGATGCACCAGATGCTCGCTCGCCACGAGAACCTCGATCCGGCGCGGGTCGACGACGTGGTGCTCGGCTGCGTCACGCCGGTCGGTGATCAGGGGGCCGACATCGCCAAGACCGCGGCGATCAAGGCCGGCCTGCCGGACACGGTGGCGGGCGTGCAGCTCAACCGGTTCTGCGCGTCGGGCCTCGAGGCGGTGAACATCGCCGCCCAGAAGGTCGCCTCCGGCTGGGAGGACATGGTCTTCGCCGGTGGCGTCGAGTCGATGTCGCGCGTGCCGATGGGCTCCGACGGCGGCGCGTGGGCGATGGACCCCGAGACGAACTACGACACCTCGTTCGTCCCGCAGGGCATCGGCGCCGACCTCATCGCGACCGTCGAGGGCTTCAGCCGCGAGGAGGTCGACGCGTACGCGGCCCGCTCGCAGGAGCGCGCCGCGACCGCGCAGGCCGAGGGCCGGTTCAAGAACTCCGTCATCCCCGTCAAGGACATCAACGACCACGTCATCCTCGACCACGACGAGTTCATCCGGCCGGGCACCACGGTCGAGACGCTCGCCAAGCTCAAGCCGTCGTTCCAGGTGATGGGCGAGATGGGCGGCTTCGACGCGGTGGCGCTGCAGAAGTACCACTGGATCGAGCAGATCAACCACGTCCACACGCCGGGCAACTCGTCGGGCATCGTCGACGGCGCGTCGCTGCTGGCCATCGGCAACGAGAAGACCGGCGCCGAGATGGGCATGACGCCGCGCGCGCGGATCCTCTCGACCGCGGTCTCGGGCGCCGACCCGACGATCATGCTCACCGGCCCGGCTCCCGCGTCCAAGAAGGCGCTCGAGAAGGCCGGCTTGACCATCGACGACATCGACCTGGTGGAGATCAACGAGGCGTTCGCCGCGGTCGTCCTCCGCTTCGTCAAGGACATGGGGCTCGACATGGACAAGGTGAACGTCAACGGCGGCGCGATCGCCATGGGCCATCCGCTCGGCGCGACCGGCGGCATGATCCTCGGCACGCTCATCGACGAGCTCGAGCGCCAGGACAAGCGCTACGGGCTGGCCACGCTCTGCGTCGGCGGCGGCATGGGCATCGCGACCGTGGTGGAGCGCGTCTGATGGCCGAGTCGAAGACCATCCGCTGGGAGCAGGACGACGACGGGATCGTCACGCTGATCCTCGACGACCCGAACCAGTCCGCGAACACGATGAACGCCGCCTACGGCGAGTCGATCCGCGCGACGGTCGACCGCCTCGAGGCCGAGAAGGACTCGATCACCGGCGTCGTCATCACGTCCGCCAAGAAGACGTTCTTCGCCGGCGGCGACCTGAACGACCTCAAGAAGGTCACGCCGGAGAACGCCGACGAATTCGCCGAGTTCGTGCGCGAGAACAAGGCCGTCCTGCGCCGGCTCGAGACGCTCGGCAAGCCGGTCGTCGCCGCCATCAACGGCGCGGCGCTCGGCGGCGGCTTCGAGATCACGCTCGCCTGCCACCACCGGATCATCGTCGACGACCCCAAGGCCGTCGTCGGGTTCCCCGAGGTCCAGCTCGGCCTGCTGCCCGGCGCCGGCGGCGTCGTCCGCTCGGTGCGGATGCTCGGCATCGTCGACGCGCTCATGCAGCTCCTCCTCCAGGGCCAGCGGCTCAAGCCCGCCAAGGCAAAGGAGCTCGGCGTCATCGACGAGATCGTCCCGACCGTCGAGGAGCTCGTCCCCGCCGCCAAGGCGTGGATCAAGAGCAAGGCCGGCGAGGAGGTCGTCCAGCCCTGGGACGTCAAGGGCTACAAGATCCCGGGCGGCACCCCGTCGAACCCGAAGTTCGCGCAGAACCTGCCCGCGTTCCCGGCGAACCTGCGCAAGCAGCTCAAGGGCGCGAACTACCCGGCGCCGAAGGCGATCATGGCGGTCGCCGTCGAGGGCGCGCAGGTCGACTTCGACAACGCGCTCGAGATCGAGGGCCGGTACTTCGTCGACCTCGCCAAGGGCCAGGTCGCGAAGAACATGATCCAGGCCTTCTTCTTCGACATGCAGGCGGTCAACAACCGCCCGCGCCCGGAGGGGACCGAGCCGTTCCGGTCCGAGAAGGTCGTCGTCCTCGGCGCCGGCATGATGGGCGCCGCGATCGCGTACGTGTGCGCGAAGGCCGGCATCGAGGTCGTCCTCAAGGACGTCAGCCAGGAGGCGGCCGAGCGCGGCAAGGGCTACAGCGAGAAGCTCGTCGCCAAGGGCGTCGAGCGCGGCAAGACGACGCAGGAGAAGGGGCAGGCACTCCTGGACCGGATCCTGCCGACGACCAAGGCCGAGGACGCCGCGGGCGCCGACCTCGTCATCGAGGCGGTGTTCGAGGACCCGAAGGTCAAGGCCGAGGTCTTCGCCGAGATCGAGCCGCACCTCGCCGAGGGCGCGCTGCTCGGCTCGAACACCTCGACGCTGCCGATCACCGAGCTCGCCGAGGGCGTCAGCCGGCCGGAGGACTTCATCGGCCTGCACTTCTTCAGCCCGGTCGACAGGATGCCGCTGCTGGAGATCATCAAGGGCGAGAAGACCAGCGACGAGACGCTCTACCGCGCGCTCGACATCGCCAAGCAGATCCGCAAGACGCCGATCGTCGTCAACGACTCGCGCGGCTTCTACACCTCGCGCGTCATCGGGACGTTCATCAACGAGGGCATCGCGATGCTCCTCGAGGGCATCCCGGCGCCGACGATCGAGCAGGCCTCGTCGCAGGCGGGCTACCCGGCCCCGGTCCTCCAGCTCTCGGACGAGCTGAACCTCAACCTCATGCGGAAGATCCGTGACGCCTCCAAGGCGGCGGTCGAGGCGGCCGGCGGGACCTGGGTCGGCCACCCGGCCGAGAAGGTCATCGACACGATGCTCGACGAGTACGACCGCGGCGGCCGCCTGGCCGGCAAGGGGTTCTACGACTACGACGAGAACGGCAAGCGCGCCGGCCTGTGGAAGGGCCTGCGCGAGGCGTTCCCGCCGGTCGACGACCCGTCGGCGATCGACCTGAAGGACCTCGAGGAGCGGATGCTCTTCATCGAGGCGATCGAGACCGTCAAGTGCCTGGACGAGGGCGTGCTCGAGACCGTCGCCGACGCGAACATCGGCTCGATCCTCGGCATCGGCTACCCGGGCTGGACCGGCGGCACGATCCAGTTCATCAACGGCTACGAGGGCGGCCCGAAGGGCTTCGTCGCCCGCGCCCGTGAGCTCGCCGCCAAGTACGGCGAGCGCTTCGAGCCGCCCGCCTCGCTGGTCGAGAAGGCCGAGCGGGGCGAGATCTACTCCGACGAGTCCGAGCTCGTCGGCGCCGCCTAGCCGGACGCGCTCAGCCGCTTCCGGCCGCCGTGCCGCGGCCCTCGCCTCGAGCGAGGGCCGCGGGCGCGGCCGTGCTCCCGGCCAGGCCTCCGAGCTCGCGCAGCCACGTCGCGGTCAGCGCGACCTCGCGCCGGCGCCGCTGGGTGGCGGCGGTGCGTCGCGACGTCTCGCTCGGGACGGGAAGGGGCGTGGTGCTGCTCGTCGGGGTGCTCGGGGTGGCGGCCAAGGTCGCTCCGGGTCCGGGGTGGGTGACGGTCGGTCATTCCCCGGCGGAGCGACGTTCCAAGCGCCGCTCGGCGCGTCGGGGCGCGTCGCGGCGCGGTCGCCGTCTCCCGGCGTCCGTGCGGCGCCGCGTCAGGTGCCGGCGCGGGCCTGCGCCTCGGCCTCGGCCTGTCGCCGCTTGGCGCGCTTGGCCTGCTGCTCGGGCGTGACGCGGACGACGTCCCAGACGAGGCCGAGCCGCTCGAGCCCCCGGATCACGAGCGCCGAGATGTCGAACTGGCGGCCGTGGCCGTGGAACGCGGCGGTCGGGAACGCGTGGTGGTTGTTGTGCCAGGCCTCGCCGAACGTCGGGATCGCGAGCCAGGCGAGGTTGCGCGACTGGTCGCGCGTCTCGTAGTCCTGGCGGCCGAACACGTGGCAGAGCGAGTTGACGCTGTAGGTCACGTGGTGGACGACGAGCATCCGGATCAGGCCGCCCCAGAGCAGGCCGGTCAGGCCGGCGATGAGCGAGCCGCCGAGGATGAGCCCGAGCACGAACGGCAGCACGAAGCCCGCGAGCACCCACCACAGGAACGTGCGGTCGACCCAGCGGACGACCGGATCCTCGAGCAGGTCGCGGGCGTAGCGCTCCTTCAGCCCGCGCTGGGTGTGGATGAACAGCCAGCCCAGGTGCGCGTGGAACAGGCCGCGGAGCGTGCCCTTCAGGCCGCCGCCGTGGCCGACGTGCGGGCTGTGCGGGTCGCCCTCCTCGTCGGAGAACGTGTGGTGCTTGCGGTGGTCTGCCACCCACGAGATGACCGGCCCCTCGATCGCGGCCGAGCCGAGGATCGCGAGCGTCGCGCGCATCTTCTTGCCGGTCTTGAACGCGCGATGGGTGAGGTGGCGGTGGAAGCCGACCGTGACCCCGAGCGCCGTGAGCGCGTACATCACGCCGAAGATCACGAGGTCGTACCAGTGCAGCCAGGAGTTCCAGGTCTGCCACCCGGCGATACCCAGGCCGATGAACGGCAGGACGGTGACCAGACCCGTGAGGAAACGGTCGAGCGTCTCGTTCTTGACGGGCTCGACGTCGTCGCGCAGTGCGGTCGCCATGACTTAGGGCACCCTACTTCCAGATGTTGAACTGACGGATCGTCAGCGACCGGCCGCGCCCTCGGCAAGCCGGCGCTGATCGCTCAGGACGTCCACGGGTGTTGCCCATCCGGGACGGTCCATAGTCGGGGTTCGTGTGGTTTGGTCGGTCGGTTCGGCGTCACCGCCGGCCGGTCCTGCCGGCAGCTTGTCACAGCGGCGGTCGGACGCGGCGCCCGCGGACCGCGGACTCCGCACCGAGCGCGCGGACGACCTCGACGAGCACGCGGCGGGCGGCCTCGACACGGCGCGGGCCGAGGCGCTCTGCCAGCTCGGTGGTCACGCGGTCGCGCTCGGCGCGCGCGGCCTCGACGACGGCCTCGCCGCGGGCCGCCAGGCGCACGAGGCGGACGCGTGCGTCGGCCCGGTCCGGCGTGCGCTCGACGTACCCGCGCCGCTCGAGGTCGGCGACCGCCTTCGACGCGGCCTGCTGGGTGACGCCGAGGCGCTCGGCGAGCGCGGAGATCGCGAGGGGCCCGTCGACGAGGTGCTGGAAGACGACGCCGTCGGCGAAGCGGGCGTCGGCGAACCCGCGCGCGGCGAGGCGCCGCCGGATCTCCTCGGCCATCGCCCAGCCGGCGAACGTGGCCGCGAGCGAGAGGTCGGCGTCGTCGAGGTCGTACACAACCACGGTTGTACACTGCACAACCATGGTTGTGGAGTCTGCCGTGCCTCCGGACGACGTCGCCGGCGCGTTCGTCCGCATCGCCCACCGCGTCGTCTGGTGCTCGCTGGCGACGGTCGACCGCCGCGGACGGCCGCGCTCGCGCGTCGTCCACCCGATCTGGGAGCGCGCCGACGGGCGCCTCGCCGGCTGGGTCGTGACCCGGCCGACGCCGCTCAAGCGCGCGCACCTCGCGGCGAGCCCGTACGTGTCGCTCTCCTACTGGGACCCGCGGCACGACATCGCGGTCGCCGAGTGCCGGGCGTCATGGGTGCAGGACGCGGCCGGGCGCGCGCGGGCGTGGGAGCTGTTCCGCGCGGCGGAGCCGCCGCTCGGCTACGACCCGGCGACGATCTGGCCGGGCGGCCCGGACGCGCCCGACGCGGCGGTGCTCAGGCTCGATCCCTGGCGCCTGCGCGCCGCGGACGCAGCGAGCCTGGCGAAGGGCGAGGAGGCGCTCACGTGGCGCGAGACGTCCCCGCCCGGCGCGAGAACCCCGCAAACTGCGTCAAGGGGTCTGACCCCTTGAACCTCTGAGGGATCTCAAGGGGTCAGACCCCTTTAGGTCTGGGCGGGCTCGACCGCGGGCGGTGGCGTCAGGGCGGCGGCGCAGATCACGAGCGCGAACGCGAGCAGGCGGAGCGTCAGCCCGGCCGGGTCCTCCGGCAGCGGCTCGGCGAATACGATCGGGCCCGACGCGATCGTCGCCGTGTTCGCCGTCGCGCTCGTCACCGCGATCACCGCGACCGGGCGCCCGAGCTGCAGGCTGCGCGCCGACACGAGCAGGCCCAGCAGCGACAGGACGAGGATCACGAGCGCCAGCGGATGCAGCACCACGCCGGCGCCCAGGTCGCCGAGGCTCGCGCTCAGCGCCTTGATCGACACGTCCGAGCCGCCCCACAGCAGCCCCGCCGACACCGCCAGCGCGGTGCCCGCCCGCGCGCCGGTCCGCCACAGCGCGACGAGCACCGCCCCCGCCACCGACGCCAGCCCGACGTAGCCGGCCAGCGTCGCCGCCGCATAGTCGCTGTGCGCCTCCTCGCCGGTGCCCGACAGCGTCGCGGCGAGGAACGCCAGCCCTAGCGCCGTCAGGGCCACCCCGATCCACTCGCGCCGCGTCACGTCGTGCCGGAAGACCCGGTCGGCCACGACCGTCAGCAGCACCAGGCAGCCGGCGATCGTCGCCTGCACGAGCGAGATCGGCGCCAGCGCGAGCGCCGCCACGTGCAGCCCCCACGACCCGAGCGCGACGAGGATCCCCAGCGCGTACCAGGGGGAGCGGAACAGCGCGATCGAGCTCGCCACCGGGCGCGAGAACTCGACCGGCGGAGCGGCCACCGATCCGCGGTGCTTGTAGAGGAACCCGACGATCGACGTGAGCGCGGTGGCCACCGCCAACAGCAACCCGAGCTGGACCGACGCGCTCATGACGAGGCGAGGGTAGTCCTACGGACGAGCGCGCTTGACACGATCGAGACAGGTGCTACAAACGCTGGTACGGACATAGGTCATTCGCCACGGCGGATCGACGATGTACCGCCAACACGTCCCTTGCCAGGGACGTCGCAGGAAATCGCCAGCGCCCTCCAACCGAGGGCGCTGCTCGTTAACGTCCCGGGCCTGCTCCGAACGGTCTGCATCTACGCCGGCTCGCTCGAGGGCACGCGCCCCGGCTACCGGGAGGGCGCCGAGGCGTTCGCGCGCCTGCTCGCGCGCGAGGGGATCCGCATCGTCTACGGCGGCGGACGGACCGGGATGATGGGCGCGGTGGCCGACGCCGCCCGCGCCGAGGGCGGCCAAGTCACCGGCGTCATGCCCCGCCAGCTCGTCGAGCGCGAGATCGCCCACCGCGAGCTCGAGGACCTGCGCGTCGTCAGCTCGATGCACGAGCGCAAGGCGCTCATGGCCGAGCTCAGCGACGCGTTCGTCGCGGTCCCCGGCGGCATCGGCACGTGGGAGGAGCTCATCGAGGTCTACACGTGGGCGCAGCTCGGCATGCACCGCAGCCCGGTCGGGCTGCTGAACGTCGACGGCTACTACGACCGGTTCGTCGCGTTCATCGACCACGCGACCGCCGAGGGCTTCGTCCGCGAGCGCACGCGCGCGATGCTCGTCGTCGAGTCCGACCCCGGCCGCCTCCTCGCCGCGCTGCGGGCCTACGAGCCCCCCGACGTCCCCCGCTGGATCGACCGCGAGGGCACCTGACGTGCGCCTGCGCAGCCTCGACGGCCGCTTCGCCGTCTGCCGCCTGCCCGCGACCGAGCCGCTGCCCGCCTGGTTCTCGCTCGCGGCAGGCCCGCTCAGCGCCGCGGTCCGCCGCGGCGACGAGCTGTCGCTCGTCTGCCCCGACGACGCCCCGCCGCCCGGCACGACCGCCGAGCGCGGCTGGCACGCCCTCGAGGTCGAAGGCCCGATGGCGTTCACGCTGACCGGCGTGCTGGCCTCGATCGCGACGCCGCTCGCCGACGCGGGCGTGCCGATCTTCGCCCTGGCGACCTACGACACCGACGTCGTGCTCGTGCCCGGCGCACGAGCCGGCGACGCCATCGCCGCGCTACGCGCGGCCGGACACGAGGTGAGATGACCCGAGAACCGCTCATCCTGCTGCACGGCATCGGCTCGTTCCGTCACGTGTGGGACCCGGTCGTGCCCCACCTGGAACGCGAGCGCCAGGTCCACGCGCTCGACCTGCCGGGCTTCGGCGACGCCCCGCCGCTGCCCGCCGGGGAGGAGCCGTCGCCCGAGGCGCTCGCCCGCGCGATCGCGCGCGAGCTCGACGCGCGCGGGCTCGACACCGTGCACGCGGCCGGCAACTCGCTCGGCGGCTGGGTCTCGCTCGAGCTCGCCAAGCTCGGCCGCACCCGCTCGGTCTGCGCGCTGTCGCCCGCCGGCTTCTGGCGCGGGTGGGAGCGCACGTTCTGCGCCGCGTCGCTGCGCAACGCCCGCGCGCTCTCCAAGGCGCTGCTCCCGGTCGTCGACACGATCAGCGCGAACGCCGCGCTGCGGCGGATCGCGCTCGCGCAGTTCGCCGCCCGCGCCGACCGCATGACCCCGGCCCAGGCGGCCGCCTCGAGCCGCAACCTCGCGCTGTGTCCAGGCTGGAGCGCGACGCTGAAGGCGATGAGCGCGCGCGAGTTCACCGGCGGCGAGCAGGTCCAGGGCCCGGTGACGATCGCGTGGGCCGAGAAGGACCGCCTGCTGCTCCCGCGCCAGGCCGAGCGCGCCCGCGCGGCGCTCCCGAAGGCGCGCCACATCGTGCTCACCGGCTGCGGCCACGTGCCCACGTACGACGACCCGGAGCTCGTCGCCCGCGCGATCCTCAGCTCCGCGTGATCACGCCGGTACCGTGAGAGCCAGGTGCTCGCGTCGATCGGATCCAGCCTCGACTCCTTCTTCGACGCGGTCGGCTCGTTCTTCGACTCGCTGGCGAGCATCCAGTGGCCGTCGCTGCTGATCGGCCTCGCCGCGTTCACGGTCTACCTGTCGCTGCGCGCCCGGGCCGCGTTCAACATCCTCCGCGCCGCCTATCCGGACGAGCGCTTCGAGTTCCGCCGGATCTGGGGCGCCTACCTCGCCGCGTACGGCTTCAACGGCGTCATCCCGGCCCGCGGCGGCGACGTCATCCGGCTGTACCTGACGAAGACGTCCGTCCCGCGGTCGAGTTACCCGGCGGTCGCGTCGGCGATGGTCGTGGAGAACGTCTTCGACGCGACGATGGCGGTCTTCATCCTCACGTTCGCGTTCAGCCAGGGCGTGTTCCCCAAGCCGCCGGACTTCTCGCAGATCCCGGCGTTCGACCTGCAGTTCTTCGCGTCGCACCCGCGGTTCACGCTGTTCGTCCTGACCGCGCTGGCGGTCGGCGGGCTCGTCGCGTTCGCGCTGCTGTCGGCGCGGGTGCAGGCGTTCTGGGCGCGGGTGCGCCAGGGGCTGACGATCCTGTTCGACCGGCGCCGGTACATCCGCGAGGTGTGGCTCGTCCAGTTCGCGGGCTGGCTGTTCCGCTTCACCGCGTTCTGGTTCCTGCTCGAGGCGTTCAACGTCGGCGGATCGGTGCGCAACGTGCTGCTTGTGCTCGGGGTCAACGCCGTCGCCGCCGTCGTCCCGTTCACCCCGGGCGGCGCCGGCGTCCAGCAGGCACTGCTCGTCAAGGTGTTCAGCGGGACGGCCACGGGCGCGACCGTCGCCGCCTACTCGGTCGGCCAGCAGATCGCGATCGCCACGTGGATGCTCGGCGTCGGCTTCCTGGCGCTCTTCTTCATCTTCCGCTTCCGGTCGTTCAAGGAGGTGATCGCGGCCGGGCGCGAGCACCGCGAGGCAGAGCGCCGCGCCGAGGCCGAGGCGCAGGCCGGGACGGTCGCGCCCGAGGCGGCGGAGGAGACCGCGGTCACCCGTCGAATCGCGACGGATGTTCCCCGCCGCCGCGCGTGACCTCGTCACGCCGCCCGCCGTACTCGCGGCGGCGTTCGTGGCGCTCGTCGCGCTCGCCGGCGCCCAGGCGGGACCGGTCGCGGCGCTGCTCGCCCTGCCGGCCGGGATCCTCGCCGGGGCCGCGGGGCGGCGCCGGGCGGCGCGCGAGGAGCAGCTCCGCCTGCTCTCCCAGCAGGACGCGCTCACCGGCCTGGGCAACCGCCGCCTGCTGCACCAGCGAATGACCTACGAGATCGCGCGCCACCGCCGGCACGGGCGCCGGTTCAGCGTGCTCGCGCTCGACCTCGACGGGTTCAAGAGCGTCAACGACCGCTTCGGCCACCACGCGGGCGACGAGGTCCTGCGCGAGATCGCGCGGGCGCTGGAGCGGGCGGTGCGCGACCAGGACACGCTCGTACGGGTCGGCGGCGACGAGTTCTGCGTGCTGGCGCCGGAGCTCGACGAGCGCGACGCCGAGCACCTCGCCCGCCGCCTGCGCCATGCGGTCGCGACCGCGGTCGCGGGGATCGACACGCTGTCGGCCAGCATCGGCGCCGCGGTGTTCCCCGACGACGGCGAGGCGCCGGCCGAGCTGCTGCAGGCCGCCGACGAGGCGGCGATCGAGGCCAAGCGGCGCGCGCGAGAGCGCCGCCGCCCGCCGGCCGGGCGTCGCCGCGCGGCCTAGCCGGTCGCCGGGGTCTGCGGCCGGGGCGTGGTGGGCGCGCGCTACTGCAGGCCCTCGCGGGCCTCGCGCACGAGCGTCACGGCCTCGGGGAACACCGTCGCCATCACCGCGCGGATCTGCTGGGCCTGCTGCTCGGGCGTGCCCTGCACGTTGATCCGGTTGATCGAGGCGACGGTCATGTCGACCGCCAGCTTGATCGCGTTGTCCGCCCAGGCGAGCCGCTGGCTGCCCTGGAGCTGCTCGGCGAACTCGGCGAACTGGCGCCGGAGCTCGTCCGGGTCGCCGCCGAAGCCGAAGGGGAAACCGCCTTCCATGCGATCGACGGTACCAGCCGCCTGTCACCGGCCGCTCGGCTACGTTCGCTCCTGTGACGCGGATCGTCGAAGGCGCGGGCGTCCCGCTCGCGGTCATCCACGAGTCGGCGCCGGACGGGCCGGCGATCGTCCTCGTGCACGGGATGGGCGGCACGGTGTGGCCGCTCGACGCGCTCCCCGGCCGGGTCGTGTCCTACGACCGGCGCGGCTACGGGCTGTCCGGCGCGCCCGAGCCCTACACGCGCACGACCGTCCACGAGCACGCCGAGGACCTCGCCCGCGTCGTGCGCGCGGTCGGCGCGGCGCCGGCGGTGCTCGTCGGCGCGGACTTCGGCGCGCTCGTCGTGCTCGACGTGCTGCTGCGCCACGCGGCCCTGGCGCGCGGCGCGGTGCTCGTCGACCCGCCCGCCTACATGTTCGTGCCGGAGGCGACCGAGGCGCTGTCGGAGGAGCGCGACGCGCTGGAGGAGGAGCTGCGCCGCGGCGGCTCGGAGGCGATGGAGCGGCTGCGCCCGCGCGTCGTGGACTTCGGCGCGATCGCGTCGCTGCCGCTGACGTACGGCGGGCTGCGCGCGATCGAGGTGCCGGTGGCGATCGTCTCCTCGCCGGCGCCGCGCCCGCACGACGTGGCGGCGGCCGAGGCCCTGCTCGACGCGATGCCGAGCGCGACCGGCGCCCGCGACGTCGTCGACGGCGTGGAGCGGGTGCTGAGCTGACCTCAGCCGGCGAGCCGCTCGCGCACGAGCGCGGCGGGCGTCACGCCGGCCAGGCGCCTGCACTCGCGCGTCAGGTGCGCCTGGTCGGCGTAGCCGGCGTCGAGCGCGAGCGTCGCGAGGTCGTCGCCGCCGCGGTCGACGGCGTCGACGAACCGGCGGAAGCGCAGGATCCGGGCGAGCGTCGCCGGTCCGTAGCCGACCGCGGCCTGGAAGCGGCGGCGGAGCTGGCGCTCGCTGACGCCGAGCGCGCCTGCGGCGGCACGGACGTCGGCGCCCTCCGAGCGCTCGTCCGGTGGCGGGATCCCGTCTCCGGCGAGCAGTCGCGCGGCGTGCTGGACGAGCGGGTCGCCGGGGCGCGCGGCCGCCGCGGCGGCGAGCCGCCCGGCGACATGGCGCGGGTCCTCGTCGGGGTCGATCGCGAACGCGGGGTCGACGTCGCGCGCGTCGACCCGCAGGTCCCGCAGCTCGGAGAGCGGCAGCCCGAGCGCGCCACCGCCCGCGCCGGGCCGGAAGCGCAGGCCGACGATGAGGTCGCCCGGCTGCGTGGAGGCGAGCTTGGCGCTCGTGTCGGGCCCCGCCACGACGACGCCGCGCCCGCGCGTCCACACCACGTCGGTGCACGCGTCGGGCAGGACGCGGACGCTCCCGTCGCTCGCCGGGGCCCTGACCCACGGGCACGCGACGGTCCCGCGCAACGCCGGGGGAGCGGCGAACTCCCGATACCCGCGAGGCAGCTCCATCCCGCCAGTCTCGCAGCATCCCTGCGCGGAGCCATGTCTGTCACCTCCAACCGGGGCCAGGCCCTTCACCTAAGACGGGGCCAGGCCCTTCACGGTTAATCGGGGCCTGTCCCTTCACGGTTAATCGGGGCCTGGCCCCTCACCTCCGACCGGGTTAGGGAGGGGGCCTGGCCCCGGTAGTGGGGGAGGGGCCTGGCCCCGGTGGTGGTTTCGCGCCTCTGGCCCCGGTGGCGGCCCGTGGCCGTTTCGTTCAAGACGGCTCGGGCCCGGCGTGGTGGAGTGCCTCGCATGCTTGACGCAGCTGAGCTCTTCCTCTCCGGGCACGGCCGCGTGCTCGAGCGCCGGCGCTTCGAGCGCCTGTTCCGTGGCGGTCCGGGCGAGCCGGTCGTCCACGCGCTGCTCGCGTTCCGCAACGACGACGGTGGGTTCGGGCACGCGCTCGAGCCCGACGGGCGCGGGCCCGAGAGCCAGCCGATCGCGGTGCTCACCGCGCTGAAGGTGCTCGACGAGTGCGACGTCTGGGACCCCGGGCTCGTCGGCGCCGCCTGCGACTGGCTGGCCTCGATCGCGCCCGCCGAGGGCGGCACGCCGTTCGCGCTGCCCGGCGGCGACCGCTACCCGCACGCCCCGTGGTGGGTGGCGCCCGACGGGCTTCCCGCGTCGCTCGCGATCACCGGGCAGATGCTCGAGCCGCTGCAGCGCCGCGGCGTCGGCCACCCGTGGGTGGAGCAGGCGCGCGCGTGGATGTGGGCGCAGGCCGAGCGCCCGGCCGGGAGCGAGCGGCTGGGGGCCTACGAGGCGATCGGCCTCGCGTGCTTCCTCAACACGGCGCCCGACCGCGAACGCGCGCAGGCGGCGGCCGGCCGGCTCGCCGACCGGCTGCGGGAGGCGCTCGAGCCGCGCCCCGACGGCCCGCCGGACGAGCACCGCGCGCTCGACCTCGCCCCGCGCCCGGACGACGTCCTGCGCCGGATCTTCGACCCGGCCCGGATCGACGCCGACCTCGACGCGCTCGAGGCCGGCCGGCAGGACGACGGCGGCTGGACGTTCTCCTGGCTGGCGTGGTCGCCGGTCGCCGCGGCCGAATGGCGCGGGGTGATGACGATCGAGGCGCTCAAGACGCTGCGCGCGAACGGGCGGCTGTAGCGAGCACCGCGATCGTCCCGCCACGCCCGGCCAGGCCCGCGCCGAGCTCGGCCGCCGCTGCGACCGGCGCCAGCGGCAGCGCGGCGGCGGTGATCGCGAGATCGACCGGGTCGGCCCGCACGTTGCGCTTGAGCAGGTGGTACAGGTACGCCGGCGTCCGGGTCGGGACGAGGCTCTGCCACATCCCGAACGGGTTGTGCTCGGCGAGCACGTGGTGCGTCGCGACGACCGTGAACCCGTGCGCGCCGAGCAGCCGGCGCAGCCCCTCGAGCGTGAAGTGCGTGCGATGCCGCGGCGCGTCGAGGTGGAACCACCGCGTGCCGGCCAGCCGCGCCTGGAGGCTCGCCCGGTTCGGGACGCCGACGAGCAGCGCGCCGCTCGGCCGCAGCCACCCGGCGATGCGCTCCAGCGCGCCCGCCGGGTCTTCGAGGTGCTCGAGCACGTGCCAGAGCGTCACCGCGTCGAACGGCGCCGGCGGCGACGCCTGCGCGATCGTCGCCTGCTCGAGCGTCACGCCGTACGCCGAGCGGGCCGCCGCGACGCCCCGCGCCGACGGCTCGATCCCGTGCGCGTCGTACCCCGCGGCGCGTGCCGCGGCGACGAACCGGCCGCGACCCGCGCCGGCGTCGAGCAGCCGCGCGGGCGGGGGAGCCGCGGCGCGCAGGAACGCCAGCCGCTGCCGGTCGAACACCGCGAGCACCGGCCCCGCGGCCCGGGCGAGCCGCGGCGACGGCGTCGCGTACGCCCCCGCGTCATGCGCGTCCGGTGGCGGCGGCGCCGCTGTCACGCCCGTCCCGCACGCGACGCACCGCAGGACCGGCACCCGCCCGCCGCCCGGCTCGCCGCCCGCTGCGAGCCGCCAGCCGCGGAGCATCCCGCCGCACGCGGGGCACGCGGAGGGCGGGCGCGCGCCGGGGGCAAGCGGGCCGGGGGCAAGCGGGCCGGAGCGGCGCTCCCGGCCAGGCCGCGGCGGGCCGGCGGCCCCGCTCACGCCCGCGCGGTCTCGCCCGCCCGGGCCGGGGACTCGACACGGTACGAGACGCCGTGCTCGCCGAGGAAGCCGAGGAACGCCTCCGGCGCGACCGCCTGCGCCGGCGCCAGCGCCCCCGCGCGGTCGTAGCCGTCGGCCGACATGAGCCGGGCGAGCTCGACCGCGATGACCGCCGTGATCCCGTAGACGTCGGAGCCCTCGACGACCGCGCGCCCCACCGTGCCGTCCTCGCCGCGCGCTTCCGCGACGATCGTGTACCGGCTCGCGCGCCTCGCGTCCTCCGGCGGGCCCTCGGGGAGCCGGTCGATGAGCGCGTCGAGCGCGCCCCGGGCCGGCGTCCGCAGCAGCGGCGCCAGCGCGAGCCCTGCGACCACCGGCACCGCGCCCGCCAGCGACGGGTGCGGCGCGAACGTCCGGGCCGTGATCCGCTCGCGCACCGTGCGGACGTCCAGGTGCCGCGGCGCGGTGACGACCTCGCCGCCCGGGTACCGGGCGACCGCCTGGGTGCCGATCGGCGCGGGGAACGTGAAGCGCTCGCGCAGCGGCGCGCGCCCGGCCGGGCGCCAGTCGCCGTCGACGTACTCCTCGTCGCCGCCCCGCAGCATCTCGAGCGCCGAGTGCAGCGTCCCGCGCGAGGCGCCGAAGCCGCTCACCGCGTAGGCGACGACCAGCTCGGCGATCGGCTCGTGCCCGGCACCCGCCAGCGCGCACGCCAGGTCGCCCGGCACGTAGTCGAACCCCGCGCCCGGCACGACGGCCTTGCCGGCCTTCCGCGCCGGCGCGTCCAGGAAGCGGAACACCCGCTGCATGTACGGCTGCTCGCCGGTCGTGTCGCAGTAGTGCGCGCCGACGTCGAGCGCGGCCTCGATCACCGGGGCCCCGTAGTACGTGAACGGCCCCGCGCAGTTGATGACCGCGTCGGCGCCGAGCAGCGCCTGCCGCAGCGCGCCCGGGTCGTCCACCGCCGCCGCGCGCACCGGCCAGTCGACCTCGAGCTCCCGGACGACCGCCTCGAGCTTGCCCCGGTCGCGCCCGCACAGCGTCGCCGACAGTCCCCTGCGCCGCAGCTCGCGCGCGACCAGCCTCCCGGTGTACCCCGTCGCTCCGTAGACCGCGATCATCGGCCAACTCTTACACTTGCCGGACCTCATGGCGACGCACACCCCCAGCCGGCGGGCCGGCAGCGATCCGACGCTGCGCCGGACAGCTCCTCTCACCGACCGTTCCCTCACCGCCCCCGGCCGGGGCGGGACCCCGCACTCGTGAGCACCACGGTCGAGGAGACGCTGGCCTGGGAGGCCGAGCAGCGCCCGCGCGCTGCCACGATCGCCGTCGCCGGCGGCATCGCCACCGTCGGCGGGAACGTCCTGTTCACGGCGATCACCGCCGGCGCGCCGTCCGAGAGCGACGGCTTCATCACGTTCGGCGAGTCGCTCGGCGCGCACCTGGAGGGCAACCGGCCCGAGGAGGGCAGCCTCGTCGCAGGGATCGCCGAGTACTTCGGCGACAACGTCGTCCCGCTCGCGCTGAGCACCGTCCTCATCGCGATCGCGCTCGTCGGCCTGGCGATGACGACCCTCTTCCTGTACCGCGCGACCTACGCGCGGTTCGAGCAGGTCGGCCGCCTGCCGTACTACGCCGCGCTCGCCGGGCTCTTCCTGGCGCCGGTCGGCCATCTGCTCTGGCAGCTCCCGCAGTGGATCGGCGCGGCCGGCTTCGTCGACGAGGCCGACAAGTCCGCGGGCGCCGCGCGCGACGCGCTCAGCCCCAGCGTGTCGGGCTTCGGCGGGCTCATCGCCCAGCTCGGGCTGTTCCCGCTCGCGCTCGCGGTGATCCTCGTGTCGCTCAACGCGATGCGCGCCGGCCTGCTGACCCGCTTCTTCGGCGTGCTCGGCATGATCGCCGGCGTCCTGACGCTCCTCGGCAGCCAGTTCGACCAGCCGGGGATCGTGCGCGCGTTCTGGCTCGTCGGCGTCGGCCTGATCATCGCCGGGCGGATGCGCGTGCCGCCCGCCTGGGAGACCGGGAGGGCCGAGCCCTGGCCGACCCAGCAGCAGCTGCGCGAGCAGCGCGAGGCCGAGCGCGGTGGCGGGCGCGGCAAGGACGGCGGCGGGGCCGGCAAGGGCGACGACCGCCCGGCGAACGGCGGCGGCGAGAGCAGGCCCCAGGGGCAGCGCCGCAAGCGCAAGCGGCGCCGCTAGTCGCAGCTCAGCTACCGCTCGTCGCACGAGATCGACCGCTCCTCGACGCGGCCTTTTCGGCGCGGCGCCTTCCGGGCAACGTGCGCCGGCGAGAGGGTCCACGTTTCCCATGGGGAGGGAGATATGGCGTCGCACAACGACGACCGCAGCTGGGAGGACGAGCTCCACGACGTCGACTGGGAGGCGGTGGAGAACACGGCCGAGTTCCAGGAGCTCGTGCGCAGCAGACGCAGGTTCGTGGTCCCGGCCACGGTGTTCTTCCTCGTCTGGTACCTGGGCTTCATCGCCCTGGCCGGCTACGCGGAGGACTTCATGGCCGAGTCGGTCATCGAGGGCCTGACCGTCGGCTACTGCCTGGCGCTGACGCAGTTCGTGATGGTCGCGGTGCTCGGGCTCATGTACCTGCGCCGCGCGCGGGAGACCTTCGACCCGCTGGCCGACCAGGTCGCGCGGATGGTCGCCGACCGCGGCTCGCGCTTCGCGCGCGACCCTGACGCCCGCCCCGCGGGCGATCGGACACCGGCGGCGCAGCCGGTCACCACGACCGATCCGGAGGCCCGCTCGTGACCTCGCCCGTGCTGCCGCTCGCCGACGTCAACGTCGAGGCGCTGACGATCTTCGGGGTCGTCCTCGCGATCACGCTCTACATCACCTACTGGGCGTCCAAGCGGATGACGGGCGCCGACACCTTCTACGCCGCCGGGCGCTCGATCACCGGGTTCCAGAACGGCCTGGCGATCTCCGGCGACTACCTGTCGGCGGCGTCGTTCCTCGGCATCGCCGGCCTCATCTACATCTACGGCTTCGACGGGTTCCTGTACTCGGTCGGCTTCCTCGTCGCGTTCCTGACGGTCATGTTCCTGCTGGCCGAGCGGATGCGGAACGCCGGCAAGTACACGATCGCCGACGTGCTGAGCTTCCGCCTGAACCAGCGGCCGGCGCGCACCGCGGCCGCGCTCGGGACGCTCGCGGTCGTCGCCTTCTACCTCATCGCGCAGATGGTCGGCGCGGGCGTGCTCATCCAGGCGCTCGTCGGCCTGGACTTCAGCACCGCGGTGATCATCACCGGCATCTGCATGCTCGCCTACGTGGTCTTCGGCGGCATGCTCGCGACGACCTGGGTGCAGATCATCAAGGCCGTCCTGCTCATGGCCGGCATCCTCGTCATGTCGGTCTTCGTGCTCGAGCGCGTCGGCTTCAACCCGATCGAGCTGTTCAACCGCGCGAACGAGAACAAGGGCCCCGAGTCGGCGTTCTCGCTCGGGCCGGGGACGTACCTGAGCTCGCCGATCGACACGATGTCGCTGGGCCTCGCGCTCGTGCTCGGCACCGCCGGCCTGCCGCACATCCTCATGCGGTTCTTCACGGTGCCGGACGCCAAGGCGGCGCGCGGGTCGGTCGTCTACGCGATGTTCATCATCGGCGGCTTCTACATCCTCACGACGTTCATCGGGTTCGGCGCCCGCGCGGTGATGGGCGACGCCGGCCTGGAGGCGGCCGGCAAGGGCGGCAACCTCGCCGCGCCGAACCTCGCGGCCGAGCTCGGCGGCGGCGTCGGCACGTTCGGCGGCGACGCGTTCCTCGCGATCATCGCGGCGGTCGCGTTCGCGACGATCCTCGCCGTGGTGGCGGGGCTCGTGTTGAGCGCGTCGGGCGCGGTCGCCCACGACATCTGGTCGAACGTCATCCGGCACGGCCGGGACTCCCAGAAGGAGGAGCTGTGGGCCGGCCGCGTCGCCGCGGCGGGGATCGGCGCCATCGCGATCGCGATCGCGATCATCGGCGGCCCGGGGCTGAACGTCTCGTTCATGGTCGGGCTGGCGTTCGCGGTCGCCGCGAGCGCGAACTTCCCGGCGCTGCTGCTCGCCCTGACGTGGCGGCGGTTCAACACGACCGGCGCGATCACCGGCGTGCTGTTCGGCGTCGTCAGCGCGATCGTCCTCGTCATCATCAGCCCGGGCGTCTGGCCCGGCCCTGACAGCGAGGGCGGCGCATTCTCGTGGTACTCGCTGGCGAACCCGGGAATCATCTCCATACCGCTCGGGTTCCTCGGTTGCTGGCTCGGCACGATGCTCAGCTCGGAGAAGGCGCAGGAGCGCAGCTTCCACGAGTTGTATGTTCGGTCCGAGACCGGGATCGGCGCCGAGCGCCCGATCCACGTGTAGAGGGAGAGGAGATCCATGGCCGACACGTTGAGCGCCACGCTCGAGGAGCTGCAGCAGGTCGAGCGGTTCGAGCCTCCTGAGGAGTTCCGGGAGCGAGCGCTCGTGTCCGACCGGTCGCTGCACGAGAAGGCCGCAGCCGACCCGGAGGGCTGGTGGGCCGAGCAGGCCGAGACCCTGCTGGACTGGTTCAAGCCCTGGGACACGGTGCTCGACGAGTCGAACCCGCCGTTCTACAAGTGGTTCGTCGGCGGGAAGCTGAACGCCTCGTACAACTGCCTGGATCGTCACGTGGAAGCCGGCCGGGGCGGCCGCGTGGCGTTCCACTGGCGTGGCGAGGAGGGTGAGGAGCGCGACGTCACGTACGCGGACCTGCTGCGCGACACGCAGCGCTTCGCGAACGTGCTGAAGGCGCACGGCATCGGCAAGGGCGACGTCGTCGGGATCTTCCTGCCGATGATCCCCGAGGTCGCGGTGGCCATGCTCGCCTGCGCGCGGATCGGCGCGATCCACAACGTCGTGTTCGGCGGGTTCTCCCCGCACTCGGTGAAGGAGCGCATGGAGTTCTCCGACGCCAAGGCGCTCATCCTCCCCGACGGGGCGCGGCGCAAGGGCCGGACCGCGCCGGTCAAGCAGCAGGTCGACGAGTGCGGCATCCCCGTGCCGACGAAGATCGTCGTGCGCAACACCGGGATCGACTGCCCGATGGGCGACGGCGACTTCTGGTTCCACGAGGAGATGGAGAAGGTCGACGCCGAGTGCCCGCCCGAGGAGCTCGACGCCGAGCACCCGCTGTACATCCTGTACACGTCGGGCTCGACGAACAAGCCGAAGGGCGTGCTGCACACGACCGGCGGCTACCTGACCGCGGTCGCGTGGACGACCCGGAACGTCTTCGACCTCAAGCCCGACGAGGACGTGTACTGGTGCTCGGCCGACGTCGGCTGGGTCACCGGCCACTCGTACATCGTCTACGGCCCGCTGCTGAACGGCGTGACGAGCGTCATGTGGGAGGGCGGCCCGGACTACCCGGACAAGGACGTCTGGTGGTCGCTCATCGACCGCTACGACGTGACCGTCTTCTACACGGCGCCGACCGCGATCCGGTCGTGCATCAAGTGGGGCGAGGAGTACCCGGCCCGGCACGACCTGTCGTCGCTGCGGCTGCTCGGGACGGTCGGCGAGCCGATCAACCCGAAGGCGTGGCTGTGGTACCGGCAGGTGATCGGCGGCGGGCGCTGCCCGATCGTCGACACCTGGTGGCAGACGGAGACCGGCGCGATCATGATCACGACGCTGCCGGGAGCCGAGGCGGCCAAGCCGGGGATCGCCGGCCGGCCGCTGCCGGGGATCGCCGCGCGGGTGGTCGACGAGCAGGGCAACGACGTCGAGCTCGGCCAGCAGGGCCTGCTCGTCCTCAACCGGCCGTGGCCGTCGATGCTCCGGACGCTGTACCGCGAGGACGACCGGTTCGTCGACACGTACTTCTCGCGCCTGGGCAAGGAGACGTACGTCGTCGGCGACGCGGCCCGCATCGACGAGGACGGCTACATCTCGATCGTCGGCCGCATCGACGACGTGATCAACGTCTCCGGCCACCGGATGAGCACGGCCGAGGTCGAGTCGGCGATCGTCTCGCATCCGCTCGTCGCCGAGGCGGCGGTGATCGGCCAGTCCGACGAGGACACCGGCCAGGCGATCGCGGCGTTCGTGACGCTCGAGGGCGACCGTGAGGGCGACGACGAGCTCGTCGCCGACATCCGCGAGCACGTCGCCCAGCGGATCGGCAAGCTCGCGCGGCCCAAGCGCATCATCTGGGCCGACGACCTGCCGAAGACGCGGTCGGGGAAGATCATGCGCCGCCTGCTGCGCGACATCGCCGAGGGCCGTGAGCTCGGCGACGTCACGACGCTGCGCGACCCGTCGGTCACCGAGCAGCTCAAGGAGAAGATCGCCGAGCGCCAGAAGGCCGAGGCGAGCTAGGCAGCCGCTCAGGCGAGGGTGGGCGTGCCCGCGCCGCGCGGGCGGGCGCTCACCCTCGCCGGCTTGCGCCCGCGGACGATGACGACGTCCTCGTGGCGCTGGCCGGGCGCGAGGAGCCCCTGCGCCTCGAGCGCGTGGACACGCGCGCGCATCAGCGGGCCGAGCGGGCCGCGGCGGCGCGCGACGCACTCGGCCTCCAGGCCCGCCGCCTCGAGCGCGGCGATCGTGCGCTCGGTGCCGAGCAGCGAGGAGTGCGTCAGCAGGACGAAGCCGCCGGGCCGCAGGTGCTCGTCGGCCCCGGCGATGATCCGGTCCAGGACGAGCCGCCCGTCGCGGCCGCCCTCCCACGCGCGCTGAAGGCCGCGGCCGGGAAGCGCGTCCTCCGCGCCGGGCACGTAGGGCGGGTTGGAGACGATCGCGTCGAAGCGCTGACCGGCGACCGGCTCGTACAGGCTGCCGCGCAGGGCGCGCACGCGTACCCCGTTCAGCCGCGCGTTCAGGCGGACGGTGAGCACCGCCCGGCGCGAGACGTCGACGGCGGTGACCTCGCGGGCGCCGCGCAGGGCGGCGGTGATCGCGAGGATGCCGCTCCCCGTGCAGAGGTCGAGCGCCGATGCGCGCGGCGGCAGCGTCTGCTCGCGCAGCACGTCGGCGAGGAAGCGCGAGTCGCTGATCGGCGAGAAGACGCCGGGCGGGGTGACGAGGCGGAGCGGCATTCGCCGGCGTCCTATCCTGGCCCGGCCCGAGGCAAACGATGAGCGTGGACGCCGAGAGCCTGCGCGCCCGCTTCGACGCGCCGGCGCCGATGACGGTCGGGGTGGAGGAGGAGCTGATGATCCTCGACCCCCGGACCCTCGATCTCGCCCCGCGGGCGCGCGAGGTGCTGGCCGCGGTCGGCGAGGACGGCCGGTTCACGCTCGAGCTGCCGGCCGCCCAGCTCGAGATCGTGCTGCCGCCGGCGGCGACCGCCGGCGAGGCGGCCCTCATGCTGCGCGCCGCGCGCGAGCGCCTCGTCGAGGCGACCGGGGGCGAGCTGCGGTTCGCCGCGGCGGGCGTGCACCCGTTCACGGCGCCGCTCGGGACGCTGAACACCGGCGAGCGGTACGCGCGGATCGCGCGGCGGTACGGCGAGGTGGCGCGGGCGCAGCTCGTGTTCGCTCTGCAGGTCCACGTCGCGGTGCGCGGGGCCGAGCGGGCGCTCGCCGTCTACAACGCGATCCGCGGCGAGCTGCCGCTCGTCGCCGCGCTCGCCGCGAACGCGCCGCTGTACGCCGGGCGCGACAGCGGCCTGGCGTCGGTCCGGTCGCAGATCAGCGGGCTCCTCCCGCGGCAGGGGGTCCCGCCGCGGCTGGAGAGCTGGGCGGCGTACGCCGCGGCGCTCGAGCGGCTCGAGGATCCGGCGCAGTGGTGGTGGGAGGTCCGGCCCCATCCGGGCTACGGGACGCTCGAGGTGCGGGTGCCCGACGCGCAGCCGAGCGTCGAGGCGGCCGGCGCGGTCGTCGCGGTCGTCCACGCGCTCGCCGCGTGGCTGGCCGAGCGCTTCGACGCCGGCGAGCCGCTCGCCGCGCGGCCGCGCTTCGAGATCGAGGAGGACCGCTGGCTCGCCGCGCGCCACGGGTGCGGCGGGCCGCTGCGCGGGCGGGTCCACGCGCTGCTCGACGCGCTCGAGCCGGTCGCCGAGCGGCTCGGCTGCGCGGCCGAGCTCGAGCACGCCCGGCGCCTGGCCGAGGACGGCGGCGCGGAGCGGGTGCGCGGCGCGTTCGAGCGCTCCGGCGCCCGTGCGGCGGTCGAGCTGCTCGCCGACGCGTATACCCGGGCGCCCTGAGTGGGTAGAGCGAGGGCGCCGATGCTCTCCCTGCCAGAACCCCGCGGAGCGCTCACCGAGGCGCTGTTCGCCGCGCTGCGGCGGCCCGTGCACCCGCTCGAGCCCCTGCCGCCGCTCACCCAGGCCGACGATCCCCTCACGGACGAGGACCTGCAGCTCGCGCTGTACTGCTGCTACGAGCTCCACTACCGGGGGCTGCCCGGCGTCGACGAGCGCTGGGAGTGGGAGCCGTCGCTGCTCGCGGTCCGCCGCGAGCTCGAGACCCGCTTCGAGATGGGGCTCGAGGCGCTGTCGGGCCCGCCCGCCCGCGAGGATGTCACGCCGGAGGAGATCGACGTGGCGCTGCGCGCGATCGCCGAGGGCGACGAGGGCCCGTCGCTGTCCAAGCACCTGGAACGGTCGGGCACGCTCGAGCAGCTCCACGAGTTCCTCGTGCACCGCTCGGCCTACCAGCTCAAGGAGGCCGACCCGCACGCGTGGGCGATCCCGCGCCTGTCCGGCCCGCCGAAGGCCGCGATCGTCGAGATCGAGGCCGACGAGTTCGGCGGCGGCCGCGCGCCGCGCATCCACGCGCAGCTCTTCGCCGACGCGATGGAGGCCGTCGGCCTCGACCACCGCTACGGCGCCTACCTGGACCACATCCCGGCGATCACGCTGGCGACCGTGAACCTCATGTCGCTGCTGGGGCTGCACCGGCGCCGCCGCGGCGCGATCGTCGGCCACCTCGCGCTCTTCGAGATGACCTCGTCGCTGCCGAACCGCCGCTACGGCAACGCGGTCCGGCGCCTGGGCTTCACGTCGGAGGCGGCGACCGCGTTCTTCGACGAGCACGTCGAGGCCGACGCGGTCCACGAGGCGATCGCCTCGGTCGACCTCGCCGGCGGCCTGGTCCGGCAGGAGCCCGCGCTGGCCGGCGACCTGCTGTGGGGCGCGCGGACGCTCGCGGCGATCGAGGCGCGCTGGGCGCGGCACCTCATGGACGCGTGGGAGGCCGGCCGCAGCTCGCTGCGGATCCCGCTCGCCGAGCCGGCGACGGCCTAGCGGGCCCGCGGCTGCCTAGGTCGCGCCGTCCTCGGACGCCGGGCGCTCGCCTTCCCGGCCGGGACGGTCGAAGCGGGAAGCGTCCGGCCGCGCCGCGCTCCCCGGCGCGCGCCCGCGCTCGGCGGCGCTCGGCGCGCGGAAGCGGATGAGCGAATGCGTGCCGTCGCAGAACGGACGGATGCGGGACTTGCCGCACCGGCACAGCGCGACGGTCTTGCGCCCGACGTCGATGACGTTCCCGTCCTGGTCGGCGAGCTTGAACGGCCCGCGGACGAGCAGCGGCCCGTCCCGGTACGGGGTGATCACGACCTCGTCGTCAGCCACGCGCCGGCACCGGGGAGTCGATCAGCATGCGGGCCGTCCTACCCCGGCGGCCCGCCCTCTCACCTCAGGGCTTCGTCGTAGGCGGTGAACGCCTGCCGCGTGACGCGCTTCTTCGTGTCGCGCGCGGTCAGCGAGAACCTCAGCCGCAGGTCGCCGCGGCGGGCCCGCGCGCGCGTCTTCGCGCCCCCGCGCACCGCGCCGCGTGACAGCGTCACCGTCACCCGCGGCGCCCCGCGCGACCCCAGGCCGCCCCGGATCCGCAGCGTCTTGGTCTTGCGCGACAGCGACCACCACCGCCGCGACAGCGTGCGCCGCCCGACCCGGACGGTCACGCCGCGGCGGGTCGAGCGCACCGCGAGCTGCCTGGGTAGCCTCAGCCGCAGCGAGCGCAGCCGGCCGCCGAGCGGCCCGCGCCGCACCTCGACGCGGATGGTCGGGCGTGTCGTGCGCATCCGTCGCATCCGGACGCTGACGAGCGGCGCGCGGCGACAGGCGGCGAACGCGATCTTCAGGTCGGCCGCACGGCGCGCGCCGCTGTGGCCGAACAGCCGCGCCGGTCCGCGCGCGAAGTCCCGCGCGCACGGCGACTTCGTCGCCACGAGCGCGCCGCCCTTCAGCGCCAGCCGGAAGCTCGTCAGCGGCACGTCGGGCAGGTCGAGGAACCGGCCCTCCAGCCGGCCGTCGCGCAGCGCCAGCCGCCCGTCGATGCGGATGCGGGCCGGCCCGCCGGCGCCCTGGAGCACGGCGGTGGTGCTCGGCAGCTTCAGGCCGGCGCCGGAGACCGCGTCGGGCTGCTCGGGGAACGTGAGGTAGACCGGCCCCTCGAGCGCGTACGGCAGCAGCGGCGACGTGGCGCGCGCGGTGCCGATCCGGGCGGCCTCCGGGCAGCGCCCGGCGTCGACCGCCGGCGAGTTGCACACGGTCCGGAGCAGGTCGATGTTCGGCTGCAGGTCGCGCGGGAACACGACGACCACGTCCTTCAGCGCGGTGTCCGAGCCGCGCGGGCGCACGTCGACGGTCAGCGGCGGGCGCCGCGAGCGCCCGCGCGGGGAGGCGTCCTCGCCGAGCACGCGGATCGACGGCGCGAACGGCAGCGCGCCGCAGTCGCTCACCGCGAACGCCGCCGACGCGGCGCCGGCGGTGCCGTCGGTGGCGCCGAGCACCTCGTCGACCGCCCGCCCCGTGCAGCCGGTCGGGTTGACCATGAAGCCCTTGCGGTCCAGGTCGAGCGCGATCCGCCGGATCGCCAGGCGCACGCCCTTGAACGCCTCGGGGAGCGCGGCGGTGACGGTCACGCGCCCGTCGCGCTCGCCGAGCCGGATCGGGGCGAGCATCGTGAACATCCCGAGGTCGATCGGCCCGACCTTCGACGGGATCGCGAACGCGAGCCGGGCGAGCGCGCCGTCGCCGGCCGGGGCGGCGAGGTACAGGTCGCCGCGCAGCGGGCTCGTCCGCGGGCCCGAGCCGACGTCGACCGCGACCGAGCCGACCCGCGAGGAGGCCGGGCACGTGCCGCGGTTGGCCTGGGCGACCGGGCAGAACGGCACGTCGTAGATCCGCCCGAGCAGGCCCTTGGGCAGGACCGTCGTGAGCGTCCGGACCGGCTTCGTGCGCGGCGGGCGCACGATCTCCAGCCGCACGCCGGTCTCGGCGCCCGCACGGCGCGTGGACGGCGTCGCCGCGACCTGCGGCGTGACCGGCTGGTCGCAGCCGCCGGCGCCGTCGTGGGAGATGTCGAAGCTCGCGGCCGGCCGCCGCGTGACGCCGTCGCTCCACGGCAAGATCGCCTCGGTGCCGGTGTAGCGGCCGCACGTCGGCGGGGTGGCGAGCACCGACCGCTCGCCGCCGCGGAACGTCAGCGCGAACCGCGTGATCGGGAACTGCGGCAGGTCGCGGAAGACCGTCGTGATCTGGCCGGTCTCGTCGTCGAGGCGGACGCTCGCCTTGATCTTCACGCGCAGGTTGCCGTCCTGGGCGACGATGAGCAGCCGGTACGGGTCGCCCGGCGCGGTGCCGAAGTACACGTCGCCGCGCAGCGGGGCGAGCACCGGCGTCTCGAACACGACGTCGCCGATGTCCGACGAGGCCGGGCACCGGACCGGCAGGTCGTTCTCGGCCATGAACTGCGCGTCGGTGCAGAGCACCAGGCCGTCGGCGACCGGCGGGTTGAGGCCGACGCCGCGCGGCAGCGTCACCGTCGCGTGGCGCAGGTGCGCCTGCGCGCGGCCGCCCTCGTCGCCGGGCAGCCGGACGCCGATCGTGAACGCGCTGTTCATGTCGGTGCGCGGGTCGTGCGGCGTCAGCTCCATCGCCGGGCTGAACGGCACGCCCTCGCACCCGGTGGCGGTGAACGCCGCCTGCGCGCGGGCGGTGGCGCCGCCGTAGGACTGGACCGTGACGGTCGTGGTGGCCGGGGTGCACCGCGTCGGGTTCGTCATGAAGGCGCCGCCGCCGGCGACGCTGCCGCTGAGCGTCAGGTCGATCGCGCGGACGTCGATCGGGATGCCGTTCAGCGACCGCGGCATGTCGGTGAGCGTGGACGTGAGCCCGTAGTCGCCGGCGTCGCGCACGCTGATCGGCGACTCGAGCATGAACTTGCCGAGCAGGCCGCCGATCGGCCGGACGACGATGCCGAGCTTCGCCGGGTCGCCCGGGTTCGGCTCGACGTTGTAGACGGTCCCGGGGGAGACGATCTGCAGCCCCAGCGCGGCGGCGGTGACGCGGGTGGAGCCGACCTGCGACGCGGCCGGGCAGGCGTCGGCCATGAGCTGCGCGCGCGTGCAGCGGGGCGTCGCCTGCGGGTTGCCGATGAGCCCGGGCGGCAGGTCGATCCGCAGGTTGCGCAGGTCGTCGCTCGCGCCGCTGAGGCCGATGGTCAGGCGGAAGTCGCTGTGGGCCCCGGCGGTGGTGTCGGCCGGCGCGGCGGTCAGCGAGGCGATGCCCAGCGCCGCATGCGCCTGCGCGGGCGCGAGCGCCGACGCGGCGACGGCGACGGCGAGCGCGACGAGCAGCAGCAGCCGGGCGCGCCGGGCGGCGCGCGCCGAAGGGTCCCCTACCTTCATGCGGACGGCATCGTACATCTGAGCCGCCCGGGCGCGAACACCGAGGCGCGGGTGCCCGCGAGGCACGCTCCTCGGCGCTCGCGCGCCGGGCCGGCTCAGTCCTCCGGCGGCGCCGCGTCGGTGGACTCGCCCGACTGCTCGGCCGACTCGGCGTCGTCGGGGACGCCGTCGCCCTCGGCGCCGCCGGTGCCGGCGGCCGACGGGGTGGCGGGTGTCGTGGCCTCCTCCTCGACGACCTCGGCGAGCGGCTTGGGCGTGCCGTCGTCCTTGCCGCCGGTCGTGTTCTCGCCCGAGGCGTCGGCCTTCGTCTCGTCCCCGGGCTTGCCGTCGTCCTTCGCGCCCGCGTCCGCCTCGGCCTTCCCGGACGCGGACGCCGCGGGCGCCGGCGCGGGGGCCTCGGCCGGCGCGGCCTGCGGCTGCGGCGGCGGGGACTCGGCGGGCGTCGCGGGCGTCGCGGCCTCCTCGCCGCCCTTGAGCTTCTTGGCGACGAACGCGGCGAGCGCGGCGACGCCGATCAGCACCGGCAGGCGCCGAGCGAACTTGTAGTTGCGGTACGCACGGCGGGCGACGCGTTGCGCGACGAGCCCGCGCAGGCCCAGCCGCGCGTAGCCGAGGACCTGCTCGGCCGGCGACGGCTTCCTGGTGCGGCGGATCAGCTTCATGGGCATCGCGTACCCACGCTACCGGGCCGCGAAGCCGGCCGGGGCGGCTCAGCCGCCGGCGGCGTCCGGGTTGCCGGTCGCCTTGCTCGGCGGCGAGTCCTTCCGGCCCGCGTCCACGTCGGGCTCGGGCCGGCCGGTCCCCGCCGACGGCCCCTGCTCGGTCCCCTCGACGGGCGTCTGGGACTCCGGGCCCGACTCGGGATAGCCCTCGGCCGTGCCCTGCCCGCGCGGGTCCTCGCGGATGTCTGGCTCGCGTTCGCTCATCGCCCGGAGGCCTACCCGCGGCGCGCGACGCCTACCACGCCGCGCGCGCGAGGTCAGAGCAGGCCCGTGATGCTGTCGCCGGCCTGGCTGACCAGGTCGAACAGCCAGCCCGGCACGATGCCGGTGACGAGCACCGCCGCCCCGGAGACGAGCGCGACGAACGTCACCTCGGGCTGCAGGCCGCCGCGCTGGTCGAGCTCGGGCGAGCCGCCGGCCAGCACCGGCTGCCCGGACGGGCCGCCGCCGACCGCCGCCGCCGGCTCGCCGGTCGGCGCCGAGCGCATCCACAGCGCGGCGACGACCTTCAGGTAGTAGGCGAGCGACACCGCCGAGCCGAGCACGATCACGATGCCCAGCCACATGTAGCCGCCGTCGGCGAGCGCCTCGATGATCCGGAACTTGCCGATGAACCCGCCGGTCGCGGGGATGCCGGCCAGGCCGAGCATCGCGACCGTCAGCGGCCAGGCCAGCCACGGCTGCGTCCAGCCGATCCCGGCGACCGCGTCGATGTGGTCGCCCAGGCCGGTCGCCCGCTCGCGCGCGATGACGACCGCGAACGCCGCGACGTTCATGACGAGGTACACGGCGAGGTAGAAGAGCGTCGCCTCGAGCCCGAGCTTCGTCGCGACGACCACGCCCGCGAGCAGGTAGCCGGCCTGCGCGACCGACGACCAGGCGAGCAGCCGCTTGAGCGAGCTCTGCCCGAGCGCGCCGACGTTGCCGACGATGATCGTGATCGTCGCGAGCGTCGCCAGCACCGGGCCCCACGACGGCTGGACGTCGATGAGCGCGACGTCGAACAGGCGCAGGATCACGCCGAACGCCGCGGCCTTCGTGGCGACCGCCATGAACGCGGTGATCGCGGTCGGCGCGCCGTGGTAGACGTCGGGCGTCCACTGGTGGAACGGCGCGACCGACGCCTTGAACGCGAGGCCGACGACGACGAGCGCGACGCCGGCCAGCAGCAGCGAGTCGCCGGTCAGGGCCTGCTCGGGGATGGCGGTCGCCATCCCGCCGAAGTCGGTCGTGCCGGTGGCGCCGTAGACGAGCGCGAGGCCGTAGGCCAGCGTCGCCGAGCCCACCGAGCCGATCACGAGGTACTTCAGGCCCGACTCGAGCGACCGCGCGCGCCGCATCTCGGCCGCGCAGAGGATGTACAGCGGGATCGACAGCAGCTCGAACCCGAGGAAGAGCGTCACGGTGTTCGTCGCCCCGACGAGCACCGCCATGCCGCCGACCGACGCCAGCAGCAGCGCGTAGAACTCGCCGTGGGCGGTCTCCCGCGGCGCCTCGGCGCGCCACGCCAGCAGGGCCGCGGCGATGCCCGACACGCCGAACAGGACGTTGAGGAACATCGCGAACGTGTCGACCCGCATCGCCCCGGCGATGAGGTCGATGCCCTCGTCCCACTGCCAGATCGACAGGCCGATGAACGTGCCGAGCGTCGCGATCGACAGCACCGGCACGAGCACCTCGCGGATGAACCGCGACCGCATGAGACCGGCGACGAGGACGATGAGCGCGCCGCCGAAGACGGCGAGCAGCGGGGACAGCCCCGCCCAGTCGACCGCCGGGGACCTCATCGTGCGGCCACCTCCTCCGCCTGGCGCGCCTCCTGGGCCGCCGTGATCGAGCCGTTGATGTCGCGCTCACCCTTCTTCAGCGCGACCTGCGGGTACAGCGACAGCGCGATGATCGCCAGCACCGCCGGGACGAGCACGAGCCCGTCGGCGAGGCGGATGTCGCGCGAGGTCACGGCGGCGCCCTCCCGGTTGTGCATCGCGCGGATGAACATCCGGAGCATGTAGACGCTCGCCATCACGACGCCGACCGAGCCGACGATCGCGATGACCATGTTGTCGCGGAAGACGCCGAGCAGGATGAGGAACTCGCCGGCGAAGTTCGACGAGCCGGGCATCGCGAGCGTCGCGAGCGCGACGACGAGGAACAGCCCGGCGAGCACGGGCGCGCGGAACGCGATGCCGCCCATGTCGCGCAGGTCCTGCGAGCCGCCCGCGCGGGCCGCGAGCAGGCCGATGATGAAGAACGCGGGCACGACGACCAGTCCGTGGTTGATCGACTGCAGGATCGCGCCCTGCGCGCCGTCCTGCTGCAGGGCGAAGATGCCGAGCACGATGAAGCCCATCTGGGCGATCGACGAGTAGCCGAGGATCAGGCGCGTCTCGGTCGTGGTGAACGCCATCGCCGACCCGTAGAGGATCGAGGCGAGCGCCAGCACGAGCACGAGGAGCTGCAGGTCGGCGGCGGCGGCCGGGAACAGCGGCAGCGCGAGCTTCAGGAAGCCGTAGGCGGCGACCTTCGACAGCACGCCCGAGAACACGGCGAGCGCGGGCAGCGGCATGTTCCGGTACCCGTCGGCCATCCAGCCGTGGAACGGGAACGCCGGCATCTTCACGAGGAACGCCGCGGCGAAGCACAGGAAGATCCACTTCTGCGTGCCCTCGCCGAGCAGCGGCGCGGTCTCGGCCAGGTCGCTCATCACGAACGAGGTCTGCTCGCCCGCGGCGAGCACCCCGGTCGCGATCGCGGCGGCGAGCATGAGCAGCGAGCCGACGAGCGTGTAGATGAACAGCTTGACGATCGCCGCGATCCGGTCCGGCCCGCCCCAGATCCCGGTCAGGAAGAAGAACGGGACGAGCATGAGGTCGAAGAACGCGACGAACAGCGCCAGGTCCTGGGCGAGCAGCGCGCCGAGCACCGCGGTGTGGCCGACCGACAGGTGGAAGAAGTACTGGCGGTCGCGGCCGTCGCCCGGGTGGGCGGGGTCGAGCGCCGACCACAGCACCGCGACGCTGAACGCGGCCGACGTCAGCAGGACGAGGAAGAGGTTGAGCCCGTCGACGCCGAGCTTGTAGTGGATGCCGAGCTCGGCGATCCACACCTCGTCGGTGACGTGCTGCAGCCCGGCGCCGCTCTCGAAGTCGACGACGAGCGCGATCGCGTAGCCGAGCGCGGCGAGCGAGCCGAGCAGCGCCACCCAGCCGGCGGCACGCCGCGGCGCCAGCGCGGCCAGCAGGCCCGCGAGGGCGGGGAGCCAGAGCAGGAAGGACAGATGCAGGGTCACGAGGCCTCGATCAGGAACCAGAGAAGGGCGCCGGCGATGCCGACGAGCATGAGCGCGGCGTAGGCGCGCAGGAAGCCGGTCTGGCGGGCGCGCACCGCGGCGCTGCCCGCGCGGATGAGCCCGGTCGTGCCGCCGACGAACAGGCCGTTGACGACGACCCGCTCGAACGTCGACTGCGCGAAGCGCCCGAACCACAGCGCCGGCCGGACGACGAGCACGTCGATGATCTCGTCGCCGTACCAGCGGTTGGAGAACAGCGTGTACAGCGGGGCGAACCGCTCGCGCATCCGCGCGGCGGTGCCGGGACGGCGCACCCAGATCGACCAGGCGACGAGGATGCCGAGGATCCCGAGCGCGGCGCCGAGGGCCATGCCGCCCCACGTCAGCGCGTCGGACGGGTGCAGCTCCTCGAAGTACCGCGACCCGGCGAACGTCGGGTGCAGGAAGTCGTCGACGACGTGCGTCACCTGCGGGATCTGGAGGAACCCGGCGCCGATCGCGCCGATCGCCAGCAGGCCCATCGCGAGCTTCATCGGCATCGCGCGCTCGGCGATGCGGTGCTCGGGGCCGGGGAAGCCGACGTCGGTGTCCTCCTCCTCGCCGGTGACCGGATTGCGCGGCACGTCGGCGTGGGCGAGGTGGCCGGCCTCGAGCTCGCGCGCCTCCTCGACCGGCTCGCCGAGGAACGCGCGGAAGATCATCCGGAACGTGTAGACGGCGGTCAGGAACGCCGCGATGTAGCCGACGATCGCCAGCACGACGTGCCAGTCCTCGCGCGCTGCGGTGTAGGCGAGGATCTCGTCCTTGGAGAAGAAGCCCGAGAACGGCGGGACGCCCGCCAGCGCCAGGCCGCCGACGACCATGCAGCCGAACGTGAACGGCATCGACCGGCGGAAGCCGCCCATCTTGTCGAGGTTCTGCACGTTGGCCATCGCGGCGATGACCGAGCCGGCCGCCATGAAGAGCAGCGCCTTGAAGAACGCGTGCGTCATGAGGTGGAACAGGCCGGCGACGTACGCGCCCGAGCTGACGCCCACGACCATGTAGCCGATCTGCGACATCGTCGAGTAGGCGATGACGCGCTTGAGGTCGGTGACGACGAGCGCGATCGTCGCGGCCATGATGAGCGTCAGGCAGCCGATGATCGCGCCGACGTCGGCGGCGGCCGGGGCCTCCTCGAACAGCGGCCACATGCGCGCGATGAGGTAGACGCCGGCGGTGACCATCGTCGCCGCGTGGATGAGGGCGGAGACCGGGGTCGGGCCCTCCATCGCGTCGGCGAGCCACGTGTGCAGCGGCACCTGCGCGGACTTCGCGAACGCGCCGACGAGCAGCAGGATGCAGCCGGCGGTCAGTTCGCCCTGGCCGACCTCGCCGACCCGCTCGAACGAGCCGAGGAAGTCGAGCGTGCCGGTCCCGATGAAGATCAGGAACGTCCCGAGCGTCAGGCCGACGTCGCCGAGGACGTTGATGACGAACGCCTTGATGCCGGCCGCCGTGGCGGTCGTGCGGCGGTACCAGAACGAGATGAGCAGGTACGACGCCGCGCCGACGAACGCCCATCCGACGATGAGCAGGAAGAAGTTGCCCGCCAGGACGAGCAGCAGCATCGAGAAGACGAAGAAGTTCAGGTACGCGAAGAACCGGCTGTAGCCCCGGTCGCTGTCCATGTACGCGATCGAGTACAGGTGGATCAGCATCGAGACGCCGGTCACGACGAGCGCCATGAACACGCTGAGCGGGTCGACGAGCAGGCCGAGCTGCACGTCGACGGTCTGGCCCTCGCCGCCGGCGACGACGGCGTAGTCCCAGGCGATCGCGCGGACCTGGCGCTCCTCCTCGGCGAGGCCGAGCAGCGCCGACAGCATCGCGATCGCGCACCCGAACGATGCGGCGAGGAACAGCGTCCCGATGTAGCCGGGCGCGCGTCCCTTGAACACCTTGAATCCGAAGGCGTTGACCAGCGTGCCCGCGAGGGGCAGGAGCAGGGTCAACCACGCGAAGGTCTTGACGTCCGTCATGTCAGCCGTGCAGCTCCCGGAGCTCGTCGACGTCCACCGGCAGGCGGCGCCGGTACATCGCCACGATCACGCCCAGGCCGACGGTGACCTCGCACGCGGCGACGACGAGGATGATGATCGCCATGATCTGGCCGTCGCCGTTGCCGTGCATGCGGCTGAAGGCGATGAACGCCAGGTTCGCCGCGTTGAGCATGAGCTCGAGGCAGAGGAGGATGACCAGCGGGTTGCGGCGGATGAGCACGCCGCCCGCGCCGATCGCGAAGAGGATCGCGGAGACCACGAGGTACCAGGTGATGCTCACCAGCCGCCCTCCCGGTCGGTGCCCGCCGAGGTCCCGGTCGTGATCTCCGGGCGCGAGCCGGGCGCCGGCTCGTGGACGTCGGGCAGGCCGCTGACGGCCTCCTTCTGCGAGCCCGTGCCCGGCGGCAGCCGGAGCGCGTCCATCACCGACAGGACCTGCTCGTCGCCCGCCGCCTCGTCGACCGTGCCGCGTCGGCGGCGCGCGAGCACGACGGCGCCGATCGCCGCGATCGTCAGCAGCAGCGAGGCGAGCTCGAACGCGACGAGGAACTTCGTCAGCAGCAGGTCGCCGATGTACCCGGGCGAGCCGAAGCCGGGCTGGTACCCGGCGCCCTCGCCGTCGAGCGCCTTCAGGCCGCTCCCGGCGAACGCGATGACGAGCTCGACCAGGATCGCGCCGACGAACAGGATCGCGACCGGCCGCAGCTTCGGGCCGAACGGGCTGATCTCGGCCGGCTCGGCGCCGCCGATGTACGCGACGACGAAGACGTAGAGCACCATCACCGCGCCGGCGTAGACGACGACCTGGGCGGCGGCGAGGAACTCCGCGCGCAGCAGGAGGAACAGCGCCGCGATCGAGATCAGGTGCACGACCAGCGCGAGCACGTTGTAGAACGGGTTCCAGTTCCAGATCACGCCGACCGCGCCCCCGAGGGCGCCGATCGCTGCGATGAAGAAGAAGACCTCGGCCATGGGCGGCGGTGGAAGCTACTCGCCCTCTCGCCGGAGCGGCGTGCGCTCCAGCGGCTCGGCGAGCAGCATCTCCTTGGTGAAGATCAGGTCCGACCGGTTGTAGTCGGACAGCTCGTAGTCGTGTCCCATCGTGATCGCGTCGAACGGGCACGCGATCTCGCAGTAGCCGCAGAAGATGCAGCGGCTCAGGTTGATCTCGTAGACCGCGGCGTAGCGCTCGCCGGCGCTGACGCGGTTCTCGGGCGTGTTCTCGGCGGCGACGACGCGGATGCAGTCGGCCGGGCAGGCGGCGGCGCACAGCGAGCAGCCGACGCACTTCTCCAGTCCGGTGTCCTCGAAGCGGTGGAGGCGATGCCGCCCGCGGAAGCGCGGGTAGACCGGCGTCTTCTCCTCGGGGTACTGCATCGTCACCGGCTTCTCGAACAACCGGGCGAACGTCGTCTTGAGCCCGCGCAGCGTCTCGCCGAACGCGCGGTACGCGCCGCCCGGCCCGCCCGGGGAGGGCGCGCGGACGACCCTGATCTCGTCGTCGGAGAGCTGGTACGGCATCAGTCGAGGGTCACCACCAGGATCGCGGTCACCAGGGCGTTCACCGTCGCGAGCGGCAGCAGCACCTTCCAGCCGAACGACATGAGCTGGTCGTAGCGCAGCCGCGGCAGCGAGGCGCGGACCCAGATGAAGAAGAACAGGAAGATGCCGGCCTTGGCGAACACGACGATCGGGTCGACCCAGGTGGGCGGGTCGATCCCGAACGGGAGCTGCCAGCCGCCGAGGAACAGCGTCGCCGCGAGGAACGAGACGATGATCATGTTCATGTACTCGCCGAACAGGAACGCGACGAGCCGGGTCCCGCCGTACTCGGTCATGTAGCCCTGGACGAGCTCGGCGTCGGCCTCCGGCAGGTCGAACGGCGCGCGGTTCGTCTCGGCGAAGCCGGCGACGAGGAAGATGAGGAAGCCGACGAACTGCGGGATCACGTACCACATGCCCTCCTGGGCGTGGACGATCTCCGTCAGCGACAGCGACCCGGCGGTCATGAGCACGCCGAGCAGCGCCAGGCCCTGCGCCACCTCGTAGGAGATGAGCTGCGCCGCGGCGCGCATCGCGCCGAGGAACGAGTACTTCGAGCCGCTGGCCCAGCCGCCGAGCATGAGCGCGTAGAAGGCGATCGCGCCGAACGCGAACGCGTACAGGACGCCGACCGAGACGTCGATCCCGTAGAGGCCGACCTGGCTGCCGAAGATGTCGACGGTGTCGCCGAACGGGATGATCGCCAGCGCCGAGATCGCGGTGAGGATGCCGATGACCGGCGCGGCCGCGTAGAGGAACGGGACCGCGCCGCGCGGGCGGATGTCCTCCTTGCGCGCGAACTTGATGATCTCGGCGAGCGGCTGCAGCAGGCCCAGGTAGCCGACGCGGTTCGGGCCGTAGCGCATCTGGAAGCGGCCGAGCAGCTTGCGCTCGATGACGATGATCACCGGGAGGATCCCGAGGATCACCGCGAAGATCACGATGGCCTTGAGGATCTGGATCCACCAGGCCTCGTAGTACGTCACATCGGCGAGGACGAGGCTCACGACGTGCGGACCTCCACGAGCTCGGCGCCGTCCAGCGCGTTGGCGTTGTCCTCGGCGACGTTCTCCTCGAGGAAGACCGTCCCCGCCGGCATGTCGCTGCGCACGGCGACGGTCGCGCGGACCGCGGTGCCGTTCACGCCGACCTGCACCTTCTGGCCGTTCGCGACGCCGAGGCGCTCGGCGTCGGCGGGCGACAGCTCGGCCCGCTGGCGCGCGGTGAGGAACTTCAGCGCGGGCGACATCTCGACCTCGGGCGCGGCCCAGATCGAGCGGAACGTGCCGAGCCGCAGCCGGCCGTTCGCCTCGGGTGGCGCGCCCGGCGCCGGGGCGCCCGTGCCCGCGATCTGCGGCACCGCCGGGAACGCCGACACCGCGTCGCGCTCCTGCCAGCGCACCCCGCGGCCGCCGATCTCGTCGAGCGTCACGCCCGCCCAGAACGGCACCGCCTCGGCGATCTGGCCGAGGACCATGCCGGACGTCAGCGCGTGCACGTCGAGGCCTGCGCGGCGGGCGACGTCGGCGATGACCTGCCACTCGAAGCGGCTCCGGCCCTGATGGGCGATCGCCTGGCGGACGCGCTGCAGGCGCCCGTCGGGGTGCACGAGCGTGCCCTCCTTCTCGGCGTGCGACTGCATCGGGAAGACGACGGTCGCGTGCTCGCGGATCCCGTCGGTGAGGAACGCGGCGTGGGCGATGACCGTCGTTGCGCGATCCAGCGCGCGCTCCCACGTCGCGCGGCCGGGCAGCTCGCGGAGCGGGTCGACGTGCAGCAGGTACAGGGCGGTGATGTCGCCGGCGGCGGCCGCCTCGGCGATCTGCGGCGTCGTGCGGCCCGCGGTCGTCTCGGCGAAGCCCGGGCCGGCGAACGGGGTGAAGCCGACCTCGCGCAGGCCGCGGCCGTTCGTGCCCGCCGGGATCTCGATGAGCCCGGCGCCGGGGCGGCCGGACAGGCCCAGCTCGGACGCGAGCGCGAGCACGGCGCCCGCGTCGCGCAGGCGCTCGCCGTAGAGGATCACGACGTCCTCGCCGGCGCCCTCGAGCAGGTGGGCCAGCTCGCGGACGGCGGCCGCGTCGGCGCCGGCCGCGCGGGCGGGCGTGTCGACGTCGCCGCCGCGCAGCGCCGCCACCAGGGCGGCGGCCAGCTCGGACCCGCGGCCGGGCGCGTGGCGGACCGACACCTGCGCGTTCGGGTCCAGCGAGCTCGGGCGGCTCGTGGCGATCCCGAGGCGCACGCGGTTGCGGCGCACGCCCTTGCGGATCCGCAGGTCGAGGATCGGCGCGTCGTCGACCGGCTCGGTGTCGAGGACCAGCACCGCGTGCGCGTACTCGATGTCCTGGACGGTCGCGCCGAGCGCCGGGTCGGCGAGCGCGATCTGCTCCTCGCGCGTCCGGGACCCGTAGGGCGACGAGTCGAGGTCGGCCGAGCCGAGGCCCTCGCGCAGCAGCCGCTGCAGCAGGAAGGCCTCCTCGTTCGTGGTCTGCCCGCCGGCGATCGCCGCGGTGCTCGCGCCGGCGCGGCGCAGCGCCGCGGCGGCCTCGTCGAGCGCGCGCTCCCACGAGACCTCGCGCAGCACGCCGCCGTCGCGGACCATCGGCGCGGTGATGCGCTCGTCGACGTGCGCGGACTGGTAGGCGAAGCGGCCCTTGTCGCACAGCCAGCCGTCGTCGACATGCTCGTTGCCGCGGCCGAGCACGCGCAGGACGCGCTCGTCGCGGACCGTGAACGACACGTTGCACTGCGACGGGCACAGCGTGCAGACCGAGCCGGCCTGCTCGATGTCCCACGGGCGCGCGCGGAAGCGGTACGGGCGCGAGGTCAGCGCGCCGACCGGGCACAGCTCGGTGATGTTGCCGCTGAACGGCGCGACGTACGGGTGGCCGTCGAACGTCGCCACGTAGGTCGCGGCCCCGCGCTCCTGGAGGACGAGCTGGTAGTCCTCGGAGATCTCCTGGCTGAAGCGCACGCAGCGGTAGCAGAGGATGCAGCGCTCGCGGTCGATGTGGATGAGCGGCGAGAGCGCGAGCGGCTTCTGGAAGTGGCGCTTGGGCTCGATGAACCGCGACCGGCCCCCGCCCCAGCCCATCGCGATGTCCTGGAGCGGGCACTCGCCGCCCTTGTCGCAGACCGGGCAGTCGAGCGGGTGGTTGATGAGCAGGAACTCGACGACCGCCTGCTGGGCGACGCGCACGCGCTCGGTCTGGGTGTGGACGACCATGCCGTCCTTGACCGGCGTCGAGCACGCGGTCTGGAGCTTCGGGATGCCCTCGATCTCGACGAGGCACATGCGGCAGGCGCCGACCGCCTGGCCGAGCTTGGGCTCGTAGCAGAAGACGGGGATCTCGACGTCGCCGTACTTGGCGGCGTCGACGAGCATGGCGTTCTGCGGGGCGGTGACCTCACGACCGTCGATCGTGAACGTCACCATCGTGACTTCGGGACGGGGCATGGAGGTGTCTAGTGCGCTCCCTGCAGCACCTGGAGCGGGGGATCGAGCGGCTCGTCGGTGCCCAGCTCGTTGCGCTGCCGGGCCTCCTCGATGTACGCCTCGAACTCGTCGCGGAACTTGGCGATCATCGAGCCGACGGGCATGGCCATCGCGTCACCGAGGACGCAGAGGCAGTTGCCGATGATGTTCGAGCAGACCGAGGCCATGATGTCGAGGTCCATCGGGGTCGCCTCCCCCGACTTGATCCGCTCGAGCATCTTCACGGTCCAGTTCGTGCCCTCGCGGCACGGCGAGCACTTCCCGCACGACTCGTGCCGGTAGAACTCCGCCGTCCACAGGGCGACGTCGACGACCGAGTTCGAGTCGTCGATGACGATGATCGCGCCCGACCCGAGCATCGAGCCGGCCTTGGCCATCGTGTCGAAGTCGTAGGCGAGGTCGAGGTCGTCGGCGGTGAGCACCGGCGACGACGAGCCGCCGGGGAACCAGAACTTGACCTCGCGGCCCTCGGGCGGACCGCCCGCCAGGCCGTAGATGATCTCGCGCGCCGGGATGCCGAGCTCGATCTCGTAGTTGCCCGGGCGCCGCACGTTGCCCGACACCGAGACGACCTTCGTGCCGGTCGACGTCTCGGTGCCGATCTTCGCGTACTCGGCGCCGCCCATCCGCAGGATGTGCGGGACGCAGGAGAGCGTCTCGACGTTGTTGATGAGCGTCGGCCCCTGGTACAGGCCCTGGTTGGCCGGGAACGGCGGCTTGAGGCGCGGGTTGCCGCGCTTGCCCTCGAGCGAGTCGAGCAGCGCGGTCTCCTCGCCGCAGATGTATGCGCCCGCGCCGCGGTGCACGACGAGCGACAGGTCGAGGTCCGAGCCGAGGATCCGCTCGCCCAGGTAGCCGGCCTCGTACGCCTCGGCGACCGCCCGGTCGAGGATGTCGGCCTGCAGCGCGTACTCGCCGCGGATGTAGATGAACGCGCGGTTGATGCCCGCCGCGTACGAGGCGATGATCATCCCCTCGATGAGCTGGTGCGGGTTCTTCTGCATCAGCTCGCGGTCCATGAACGTGCCGGGCTCGGACTCGTCCGCGTTGCAGCACAGGTACTTGTCCATCGTGCCCTTGGGCATGAACGAGACCTTCTTGCCCATGGCGAAGCCCGCGCCGCCGCGGCCGCGCACGCCCGAGGCGAGCAGCTCGTCGAGGACCTCCTGCGGCGTCATCTTCAGCGCCTTGCGCAGCGCCTGGTAGCCGCCGCGGCGCTCGTACACCTCGAGGGTGGCGAGCCCCGGCTCGTCGATGTTCTGGAAGAGAAGCGTCTGGGTCTGGCTCTGGCTGCTCATGACCTCGGTTCCGGTCCCTCCGGCGGGTCTGGTGCCTGCTCGAGCGGGGCGGTGGGGGTGGATGCGGGCGGATGCCCGCCGGGCATCGGGCCGGCGCCGGTCGGCGCGCCGGGCGTCCCGGCGTTCGGGTCGACGGCCGGGCGGCGCGCGATCTGCTTGGCCGGCAGCACCGGCTCGCCCCTGCGCACCTGCTCGACCAGCTCCGGCACCTCGTCGAAGTCGATCGGGCCGACGTACACGCCGTCGACCGACGCCATCGGCGCGATGTCGCACGCGCCGAGGCACTCGAAGCCGCGCACCTGGATGTCCTCGTCGTCGCCGACCTGCGCCTGCAGGCGCTCGAGGAGCTGCCGGCCGCCGTTCAGCGAGCACGAGATGTTCGTGCACACGTACACGCGGTGCCGTCCCACCGGCCGCGTGTCGAGCATGTCGTAGAACGAGGCGACCGCGATGAGGTAGGCGGGCGTGAGCCGCATGACCGTCGCGACCTGCACGATCGCCTCCGGCGAGCACCAGCCGTGCAGGCGCTGGGCGGCGGCCAGGCACGGGATCGCGGCCGACCGGCGGTCCGGGTACTTGGCCATGTACGCCTCGATCTCGGCGCGCAGCTCCGCGGGCACCTCGGTCGTCGCCGGGTCCGGGATCTCCTGCGGGTCCTTGCCGAGGTCGACCGCGTCGTCCCACCCGGGCACGCGCGAGCCGTGCCCGAAGCGCGGCACGCGCTCGGCGAGCTCCTGGGGGACCTCCTCGGGCTCGCGGGAGGGCGGGAGGACGCCGGTGAAGTCCACCCAGTCCTTCTCGTTGCTCACCGGTCGATGCCTCCCAGGATCGGGTCGAGCATCGCGAGCGTCGCGATGAAGTCCGCGATGTACGTGTCGCGGACCATGTCCGGGAACGCCTGGAGGTTGACGAACGAGGGGTCGCGCATGTGCACGCGCGCCGGCTTGGACGAGCCGTCGGACCGGACGAAGCAGCCGTACTCGCCGCGCGGGCCCTCGATCGGGAAGTACACCTCGCCCGGCGGGACCCGGAAGCCCTCGGTCACGAGCTTGAAGTGGTGGATGAGCGCCTCCATCGAGGTCGCCAGCTCGTGGCGCGGCGGCAGCGCGACCTTGCGGTCGTCGGTGATGTGCCGCCCCTCGGGCAGGCCGTCGAGCGCCTGCTCGATGATGTTGCAGGACTCCTCGATCTCGGCCATCCGGCACGCGTAGCGGTCGTAGTTGTCGCCCTCGGTGCCGATCGGGACCTTGAAGTCGAAGTCGTCGTACGAGCAGTACGGCGCGGCCTTGCGCAGGTCCCACGGGACGCCGGCGGCGCGCAGCAGCGGGCCGGTGACGCCGAGCTCGAGCAGGCGGTCGGCGGGGACCGCGCCGATGTGGCGCAGCCGGCGCAGGAAGATCTCGTTGCGGTCCAGCAGCGCGCGGTACTGGCCGAGCCGGTCGCGCATGTCGGCGACCCACGCGCGGCACTTCTTCGCCCAGCCGGGCGGGATGTCCTCGATGACGCCGCCGACCTGGATGTAGCGCGTGTGCATGCGCGCGCCCGAGCTCATCTCGAACAGGTCGAGCAGGTTGTCGCGGTCGCGGTAGCCGTACCAGAACATCGAGATCGCGCCGAGGTCCAGCGCGCTGGTCAGCAGCCACAGCAGGTGGCTGTTGATCCGGCACAGCTCGAGGTGGATGACCCGCAGGTACTGGGCGCGCTTGGGGATCTCGAGCTCGAGCAGCGTCTCCACCGCGCCGCAGAAGGCGTACGCGTTGAAGTAGTACGCCAGGTAGTCCATCCGCTCGACGACCGGGATGGCCTTCCAGTAGCTCTTGTCCTCGGCGGTCTTCTCGATGCCGGTGTGGACGTAGCCGATGATCGGCTTGGTGTCGCGGACGATCTCGCCCTCGAGCGTCGTCAGCAGGCGCAACACCCCGTGCGTGGCGGGATGGTGCGGCCCGAAGTTGATCGTGAGCAGCTCCTGCTCGGGATCGCGGGAGGCGATCTGCTGCCCGGGGGTCTCGAACTCGATCTCCTGGGCGTCCCTGACCGACTGGCTGACGGCGCCGCTCATTGCGTGTAGTCCGTCCCTCGCGCGTCGTTGTAGGTGAAGAGCACCGGCTCGCCGCCCACCGGGAAGTCGCGGCGCTGGGGATGGCCCTCGTAGTCCTCGGGCATGAGCAGCCGGCGCAGGTCCGGGTGGCCGGTGAACACCACGCCGAACATGTCGTAGATCTCGCGCTCCTGCAGCTCGGCGGTCGGCCAGTCGGGCGTGACCGACTCGACCTCGGGGCTGTCGATCGGCACGCGGAGCTTGACGGTGAGCCGGTCGACCTCCTGCATGTCGAGCAGCTCGTAGTGGACGCCGAGGCGCGGCTCCTCGGGGTAGTAGTCGACCCCGTGCACGCTGGCCAGGAACGTGTAGCCCTTGCCGCGCAGGTGCGCGAGCACCGCACGGACGCGCGCGGGGTCGATCACGATCGTCCCCTTGCCGCGGAAGTGCAGCGTGTCGCGCACGGCGTCCTGCGCGATCTGGTCGCGCAGCTCCTGGGCGAGCAGCTCGAGGCCGGTCGCGTCAGGCACGCGTGACGTCCACCTCGTCGTAGACGTTGCCCGCGGTCGCCTGGCCGTCGGCCGGCACGACCTCCTCGGTGCCCCGCGCGCCGTAGCGCTCGCGCCAGCCGAGCTTCGGGTCGGCGAGCACCATCTCGCGCAGCTTGAGGATCCCGTGCATGAGCGCCTCGGGGCGCGGCGGGCAGCCCGGCACGTGCACGTCGATCGGCATGAACTTGTCGGCGGGCACGAGCGCGTAGTTGTTGAAGACGCCCATCGACGAGCAGCAGGCGCCCATCGAGATCGCGAACTTCGGCTCGAGCATCTGGTCGTAGAGCCGCCGCACGATCGGGGCCATCTTGATCGAGACGCGGCCGCCGATGATGATCGTGTCGGCCTGGCGCGGGGTGGCGCGCGAGGCCTCCATGCCGAAGCGGGCGACGTCGACGCGCGCCGCGATGTGGCCCATGAACTCCATCGCGCAGCAGGCGAGGCCGAACGTCATCGGGTACATCGAGTTGCCCTGCGCCCAGCGGACGGCCTTGTCGAGCGTCGTCGTCAGGACGCGTTCCTCGACGTAGCGCTCGAGGTCGGGGCCCTCGAGCTCGCCGCGCAGCATCGCCCGCGCGCTGAGCTGCCGCGAGCGGAAGTCGGAGTCGGCGCCGGCGGTACCGGGCGCCTGGGAACCGGTTCTGATCACTTCCATTCGAGCGCACCTCGACGCCACTGGTAGACGAACGCCACCAAGAGCAGGCCGGCGAAGATGAAGATCTTGACCACCGCCTCGGCGCCGAACTCACGGAGCTGGACCGCGACGGGGTAGAGGAAGATCACCTCGATGTCGAACAGGATGAAGAGCATCCCGACCAGGTAGAAGCTGATCCCGAACCGGAAGCTCTTCTGCACCTCCGAGGGCAGGCCGCACTCGTAGGGGTCGGCCTTCACCGTGTTCGTCTTCCGCCCCTTCACGCCGACCCACTGGTTGAGCATCGTGAAGAGGAGCCCGATGACGCTGCCGAGGCCGACGAACACGAGGGCTGGGAGGTACGAGCGGAGCATGGCCAGTCAGGGTTGTAGCACGCGCTTGTGCGGACCTGTTACTTAGTGGCAGTCGGCGCTTTTTGACATGGAGACGATCGCAACGACAACTGCCCTGCTCGCCGCCGTTCTGAACGGCATGGCCGCGGTGGTGGGCGGCGCGCTGTGGTGGCGGGTCGAGCCGCGCGGCTGGATCTGGCCCGTGATCCGCGCCGGCCAGGCAGCCGCCGTGCTGCTCGCGCTCGTCGCGGGCGTCGCGTACGTCTCCGGCTCGCGGCCCGACAACGGGCTGTTCTGGCTGTACGCGGTGCTGCCGGTCGCGGTCGGCTTCTTCGCCGAGCAGTTCCGGATCCTCGCGGCGCAGACCGTCCTCGACGCCCGCGGCCTGCCTGACGCGCAGGCGGTCGGCAGGCTCACGGAGGCCGAGCAGCGGTCGGTGGTCCTGCAGATCGTGCGGCGCGAGCTCGGCGTGATGGCGCTCGCCGCGGGCGTCATCGCCTTCCTGGCCGCCCGGGCGATCGTCGAGGCGCCCGGCCTCTGACTGTGGGCGACGTCGCCCCGGGCGCCGGGGCGCGTCAGCCGTCCGGCGCGACCTGCCGGTAGCCGCCGCGCCAGAACAGCAGCGGCTCGCCCTCCGCGGCGGCCAGCGCGGTCACCTCGCCGATCGCGATCGTGTGGTCGCCGCCGGGCAGCAGGTCGCGCAGGTCGCACACCAACCAGCTCAGCGCGTCGTCGAGCACCGGCACGCCGTGCTCCACGTTGTGGGTCGTCCGGGCGAACTTCTCGGCGCCGACGGCCTTCGACGCGAACACCGCGGCCAGGTCCTCCTGCCCGGCGCGCAGGACGTTGACCGCGAAGCGCCCGGCCTCGCGCACGACCGGCAGCGTGCGCGAGCCGTTCGCGATGCAGACGAGGATGAGCGGCGGGTCGAGCGACAGCGACGTGAACGCGTTCGTCGTCAGGCCGGCGGGGCCGTCGGCGCCGCGGGCGGTGACGATCGTGACGCCGGTCGGGAACGTCCCGAGCACGTCGCGGAACGCGCGCCCGTCGATCACCGCGGCGTCCTCCCGGACGGGATGGAAGCCCGGCGCGCGACCCCTTCCGTTGCCGCCGGTTGGTGGGCCGATCGCGGAGTCGTGCGCTGCGAAGGGCCAGTCGAGCCGGCGCCGGGCGTTGTGGGTTTCGCCACGATCGCCGTCACTCCTCCCGCTCCGCCACGACCAGCGTCCCGTACTGGCCGAGGTCGTCGTGGTTGCCGAGCGTGCACGCCAGCCGGTACTCGCCGGGCTCGAGGTCCTCGAACGTCACCGAGGCCGACTCGCCCGGCTGGGTCGAGCGGGTCCCGCCGATCTCCTGGACCGGGGCCTCGAGGTCGGTCTCGTCCCGGCGGACGATCTTCACGTTGTGGGTCAACCGGCCGACGTTCGTCGCCACGATCCGCAGCCGCCCGGGCTTCACGCGCACGTCCTGGGGCATGATCCGGTACTCGTCCAGCCGCAGCCGGAGGGTCCGGCCGTCGATCTCGACGAGGTCGTCGTCGCCGCATCCGGCGGCTCCGAGAGCCGCCGCACACAGCACGGCGACCCCCGTGAGGAGGCGCGCGTGGGTCATCGTGGCTAGAGTTCCGCTCCGCTCATGGCCCGACCGTCACTCAAGCATGTCGTCGTCCTCGCCCTCGCCGCCGGCACCCTCGCCGCGTGCGGCAGCGAGTCGATCGATCTCGACCCCGAGGATTCGCAGAACGCCCGCATCCAGCGCGGCGCCGAGCTGTTCGCCGACCGTTGCTCCGGCTGCCACACGCTCGAGGCGGCGGGCACCGAAGGGTCGGCCACGAAGGTCCGCGACCGCGAGCGCACCGACGGCCCGAACTTCAACACGCGTCCCGAGGAGAAGGACTCGGTGCTGTACGCGATCCGCAACGGCGGCTTCTCCGGCGCGATCATGCCGGAGAACATCGTCGTCGGCGAGGACGCGGAGGCGGTCGCCGAGTTCCTCGCGAAGTACGCGGGCCGCGACGCGCCGCGCCCGCCCGCGCCGCCGCAGTCCGAGCCCGCCGAGTAGTCCCGGGCGCGGGGGCGGCGATGCTCGACCCGAAGCTCATCCGGCGCGACCCCGACGCGGTGCGGGCCGCGCTGGCCCGCCGCGGCAGCACCGACGCGCTCGACCGCTGGCTCGAGCTCGACGAGCGCTGGCGCGCCGCCGTCGCCCGGTTCGAGGAGCTGCGCGCCGAGCAGAACGCCGCCAGCCAGGAGATCGGGCGCGCCAAGAAGGCCGGCGAGGACGCGTCGGCGGCGATCGCGCGGATGCAGGAGGTCGCCGCCGAGGTCAAGCGCCTGGGGGCCGAGCGCGACGAGCTCGAGCGCGAGCGCGACGGGACGCTCAAGACGATCGACAACCTGCCCGACCCCGACGCGCCGGACGAGGACACCGTCGTCCGCGTCGTCGGCGAGGCGCGCAACCCGACGAGCCTCGAGCGTGCGCGCGACCACCTCGAGCTGGCCGGCGAGCGGATCGACATGGAGCGCGGGGCGCGCCTGTCGGGGTCGCGCTTCGCGTACCTGCGCGGCGACCTCGTGATGCTCGAGTTCGCCCTCGTGCGCTGGGCGCTCGAGAAGCTGCGTGGGCACGGCTTCGAGCCGGTCGTCCCGCCGGTGCTCGTCCGCGAGGAGGCGCTCGTCGGCACGGGCTTTCTGCCCGATACCGAGCAGCAGATCTACCGCCTGCCCGACGACGACCTGTACCTCGTCGGCACGTCCGAGGTGGCGCTCGCGTCGCTACACGCCGGCGAGATCCTCGACGAGGTCCCGCGCCGCTACGCCGGCTTCTCCTCGTGCTTCCGGCGCGAGGCGGGCGCCGCCGGCCGCGACACGCGCGGCATCTTCCGCGTGCACCAGTTCGACAAGGTCGAGATGTTCAGCTTCGTGGCGCCCGACGCGTCGGCCGACGAGCACCTGCGGCTGCTGGCGATCGAGGAGGAGATCCTCACCGAGCTGGAGATCCCGTACCGCGTCGTCGACATCGCGGTCGACGACCTCGGCGCGTCGGCCGCGCGCAAGTTCGACTGCGAGGCGTGGCTGCCCGGCCAGGAGCGCTACCGGGAGCTGACCTCGACGTCGAACACGACCGACTACCAGGCGCGGCGCCTGAACATCCGCCGCCGCGAGAAGACGTCCGCCCCGCCCGAGGTGCTCCACACGCTGAACGGCACCGCGGTCGCGATCGGGCGCACGATCATCGCGCTGCTGGAGAACGGCCAGCAGGACGACGGGTCGATCCGGATGCCCGAGGTGCTCCGGCCCTACGGCGTGCCGGCCGAGTTGCCGTCCGCGCTCTCCTGACCGCGGCGCACCCGCGCGATCGCCGCCTCGCGGTCGGGCAGGATGTCGAACGTCGAGTCCAGGCGGGTGATCTCGAACAGCCGCAGGACCGTCGGGTTGCTCACCGCCAGCGCGAGCGTGCCCTGCCGGCGCGTCACCCGGCGCAGCGCGTTCAGCAGCACCGACAGGCCGGTCGAGTCGATGAAGTCGACGGCGGTCATGTCGATGACCACGCCGGTCTTGCCGCCCGCGATCGCGTCGTTCAGGCGCTCGGAGAACTCGGGCGCGGTCGACACGTGCACCTCGCCGCGGACGGCGATGAGGTGGGTGTCGGCGTCGAGCGATTCCTCGTCGAGCTCGAAGGACGGAGAGGCGAAGGACATCGGGGGTGCTGCACTTATACCGGGGTGCGCACCCCGCGCGCGAACCGCCCGTCGGGAGCGAACGCCTCGTGGTCGAGGCGCTCGAACGCGGCGACGACGTCCGGGTCGAACTGCGCCTCGCGCCCGGCGACGACCTCGGAGGTCGCGCGGTCGATCGACCACGGCGGCTTGTAGGGGCGCGCGCAGCACAGCGCGTCGAAGACGTCGGCGACCGCGACGATCCGGGCGGCGAGCGGGATGCGGTCGCCGCGCAGCCCCTCCGGGTAGCCGCTGCCGTCCCAGCGCTCGTGGTGGCTGAGCGCGATCCGCTCGGCGACCTGCAGCACCGGCGAGTCGCTCTCGGCGAGCATCCGCGCCCCGATGAGCGTGTGCCGGCGCATGACCTGGCGCTCGTCGGTGTCCAGGCCGCCGGCCTTGCGCAGGATCGCGTCGGGGATCCCGATCTTGCCGATGTCGTGCAGCGGCGCGGCGAGCTCGACGAGCCGCAGCATCTCGGCGTCGAGGCCGAGGAGCCGGGCGATCGCCTTCGCGGTGTGGGCGACGCGGCGCGTGTGCGCCCCGGTGAGGTCGTCGCGGTACTCGGCCGCGAGCGCGAGCCGGTCGAGCACCTCCAGCCGCGAGCGCTCGACCTCGCGGGTGCGGGCGCGGACGCGCTGCTCGAGGTCGTCGGTGCGTTCGAGCAGCGCCTGCTCGTGGCGGCGCGCGGCGAGCAGGTTGCGCACGCGCAGCTCGGCCTCGAGCGGGTCGAACGGCTTCGTCAGGAAGTCGCGCGCGCCGAGCCCGAGCGCGCGGCGCCTGGCCTCCGGCGTGATGTCGGCGGTGAGGACGATCACCGGCAGCGGCAGGCCGGGCTCGCCGAGCTCCTCGAGCAGGCCCATGACCTCGAAGCCGTCGGGCCTGGGCATGTGGAGGTCGAGCAGCACGAGGTCGGGGCGCACGCGCGCGCACAGCCCGAAGGCCTCCGACGAGTCGGTCGTCGTGAAGATGTCGCGCACGCCCCACTGGCTCAGGAGGGCCTCGAGGGCGAGCACGTTCGGCCTGTGATCGTCGACGACCACGAGCCTGGCGTCCGAGAAGACGTCAGCGTTCACCGGGATCCGCAACGGTAGCGGTCATCATTGGCGGGCGCGCCGCATGTTCGAGCCCGTCCGCACACGCCACACCTTCGAGGAGGCCGCCGAGCAGATCGCCGGCAAGGTCCGCTCCGGCGAGCTGCGCCGCGGCGACAAGCTGCCGCCCGAGCGCGACCTGGCGGCGATGATGCAGATCAGCCGCCCGACGCTGCGCGAGGCGGTCCGGGTGCTCGTCGACGCCGGCGTGATCGAGGTCCGCCGCGGCCCGGGCGGCGGCATGTTCGTCGCCGGCGACGTGGTCCCGGTCGAGCTCGTCCGCGAGCGCTCGTCGCTGCGCCTCGAGGAGGTCGCCGACGTGCTCGAGGCGCGGCGGCTCATCGAGCCGGGTGTCGCGCAGCTCGCCGCCCGCCGGGCGAGCGAGGCCGACCTCGAGGCGCTCGAGCGCTCGATCCGGGCGATGCGCGAGATCTGCGAGCGCGGCTACACGCAGGACGACGAGGAGCGCTTCCTGCAGCTCGACCTGCAGTTCCATCTCGCGCTCGCGCGCGCGACCGGCAACCCGACCGTGGCCGCGCTCATGCGCTCGCTGCTGCGCCAGCTCGAGATCGCGCGCGACATGGCGATGCACCTCCCTCTGGTACCCGAATGGACGATCGAGATCCACGAGCGCACGCTCGAGGCGATCCGCTCGGGGGACCCCGACCTCGTGGCCGAGGTCATGGACGAGCACCTGTCCCAGCTCGAGCGAACGGCCGAGGGGGCTGGTAAAGTGACTTGACCTATTCGTCCTGGGAGGAGACGCGAGTGGCCACGACGACGCTGCCCATCACGCACGTAGGCCCGCAGCGGCCGGCCAAGCTCAACCGGCCGGAGACCACGCTGCAGGACAAGTACGTGCTCGAGCAGGGCACCGTCTTCCTCTCGGGGAGCCAGGCGCTCGTGCGCGTCCTGCTCGACCAGCACCGCGCCGACGCCCGCCGCGGGCTGAACACCGCGACGTTCGTCTCCGGCTACCAGGGCTCGCCGCTCGGCGGCTTCGACAAGGAGCTGTGGCGGCTCGGCGACCTCGGCCCGCAGAACGGGATCCACTTCACGCCCGGCCTGAACGAGGAGCTCGCCGCGACCGCCGTCTACGGCTCGCAGCTCGCGCTGAACCTCCCCGGCCGCAAGGTCGACGGGGTCACCGGGGTCTGGTACGGCAAGAACCCCGGCCTGGACCGCGCGATGGACGCGCTGCGCCACGCCAACTACGCCGGCACCCACCCGGCCGGCGGCGCGCTCGCCCTCGTCGGCGACGACCCGTCGTGCAAGTCCTCCACGCTCCCGAGCTCCGGCGAGGCGACGCTCGCGTCGCTCCACATGCCGACGTTCTTCCCCGGGACGCTGCAGGAGGTCCTCGACCTCGGCCTGCACGCGATCGCGTGCTCGCGCGCGTCCGGACTGTGGAGCGCGCTGAAGATCGTCACGAACATCGCCGACGCGGCGGGCACCGTCCAGGTGTGGCCCGAGCGCGTCGTGCCGGTCATCCCGACCGTCGAGTACGAGGGCAGGCCGTACCGCCACGTGCCGAACGGGCGCATGCTCGCGCCGACGTCGCTCGAGCTCGAGGCGACGCTCACCGGGCCGCGGACGGAGATCGCGCGCCAGTACGGCGCGCTGAACCAGCTCAACCCGATCGCGCTGCCGACGCGCGACGCCTGGCTCGGGATCGTCGCCGCGGGCAAGGTCTTCTACGACCTGCTCCAGGCGCTCGACGACCTCGGCCTCGAGCAGCGCGACCTCGAGCGCGCGGGCATCCGGCTCATGAAGGTCGGGATGCTCTGGCCGCACGACAAGCAGGGCTTCCGCGAGCTGGCCCGCGGCGTCGACGAGGTGCTCGTCGTCGAGGAGAAGCTCGAGTACCTCGAGCCCGCCGTGCGCGACGCGCTGTACGGGACGCCGGACGCGCCGCGGATCGTCGCCGCGCGCCGCTCGTACCTGGACGCCGACACGATCGCGCTGGCCGTCGCCGAGCGCCTGCGCGAGCGTGGACTGCGGTTCGACTCGGTCGACGCGCGCGTCCGCGTCATCACCGAGCGCCGCCGCGAGCCCGGGCGCGCCGGGGCCGCGACCCTGTCGCGCACGCCGTACTTCTGCTCGGGCTGCCCGCACAACACGTCGACCGGCAACCCCGACGGGACCCTGCTCGGCGTCGGGATCGGCTGCCACACGATGGTCCTGCTCTCGCCCGAGGGCAAGGGCGAGGTGACCGGCGTGACCCAGATGGGCGGCGAGGGCGCGCAGTTCGTCGGCGCGCAGCCGTTCACCGGCGCCCGCCACTTCGTCCAGAACCTCGGCGACGGGACGTTCCACCACTCCGGCTCGCTCGCGATCCGCTTCGCGGTCGCCGCCGGCGCGAACATTACCTACAAGCTCCTCTACAACGACACGGTCGCGATGACCGGCGGCCAGGACATCCTCGGGCAGATGAAGGTGCCCGAGCTGACGCGCTGGCTCGCGCTCGAAGGCGTCAGGAAGGTCATCGTCACGACCGAGGACCTGTCGCGCTACGACGGCGTCGAGCTCGACCCGATCGCGACGGTCCGCCCGCGCTCCGAGCTCGCCGAGGCGCAGGCCGAGCTCGCGCAGGTCGAGGGCGTCACGGTCCTCATCCACGACCAGGGCTGCGCGGCGGAGAAGCGGCGCCTGCGCAAGCGCGGCAAGCTCGCCACGCCCAAGCAGCGCATCCACATCAACGAGCGCGTGTGCGAGGGCTGCGGCGACTGCGGCGAGAAGTCCTCGTGCCTGTCGGTGCTCCCGGTCGAGACCGAGTACGGGCGCAAGACGCAGATCCACCAGGCCTCCTGCAACCTCGACTTCTCGTGCGTGAAGGGCGACTGCCCGTCGTTCCTCGAGGTCCGGCCGGGCCGCGGGAAGGCGAAGAAGACCGCGCCCGAGCCGCCCGCCGGCCTGCCCGACCCCGTCCTGCGCGTCCCGCGCCACGACTTCACCGTCCGCATGCCCGGCATCGGCGGCACCGGCGTCGTCACCGTCTCGCAGATCGTGCAGATGGCGGCGCTGCTGGACGGCAAGCACGCGTTCGGGCTCGACCAGACCGGCCTGGCCCAGAAGGGCGGCCCGGTGGTCAGCGACGTGCGGATCTCGCGCGACCGGATCGAGGGCTCGAACATGGCGTCGGCCGGCGCGGCGGACCTGCTGCTCGGCTTCGACCTGCTCGGCGCCGCGAACCCGCGCAACCTCCAGGTCGCCGACCCGTCGCGGACGGTCGCGGTCGTGTCGACGACCGCGGTGCCGACGGCGAAGATGGTCACCGACACGTCGGTGCGCTTCCCGTCCGAGCGGCGCAACCTGCAGGCGATCGAGCGGGCGACCCGCGCCGACGAGAACGTCTACTTCGACGCGCAGGCGCTCAGCGAGGCGCTGTTCGGCGACCACATGCCGACGAACCTCCTGCTGCTCGGCGCCGCGTTCCAGCACGGCTGCCTGCCGGTGTCGGCGGCGGCGATCGAGCAGGCGATCCGCCTGAACGGCGCCGCGGTCGACAAGTCGCTCGCCGCGTTCGCGTGGGGCCGCGCGGCGGTCGCGCGCCCCGAGCTCGTCGACGAGCTGCTGCACCCGCCGCTGCCCGAGCGCAGGCTCGACGGCGCGGCGCGCGAGATCGTCGAGGCCACCGGCGCGACCGGCGAGCTGCGCCGGCTGCTCGAGGTCCGCGTGCCCGAACTCGTCGCCTACCAGAGCGCGCGGTACGCGCGGCGCTACGCGGAGGACGTCATGGCCGTCGCGCGCATCGAGGCCGAGCGAGGCGCGCCGGGCGAGACCGCGATCGCCGAGGCGTACGCGAAGGGCCTGTTCAAGCTCATGGCCTACAAGGACGAGTACGAGGTCGCGCGGCTGCACCTCGACCCGGTCGAGCGCGCGAAGGTCAAGGCCGAGTTCGGCGACGACGCGAAGGTCTACTTCCTCCTCCACCCGCCGCTCCTGCGGGCGCTCGGCCTGAAGCGCAAGCTCCGGCTCGGGCCGTGGTTCCGGCCCGCGTTCATGACGCTCCGGGCGATGCGCCGCCTGCGCGGCACGCCGCTCGACGTCTTCGGGCTCCCGCAGGTGCGCCGGGTCGAGCGGCGGCTGCCGGGCGAGTACCGCGATCTCGTCGCGCGCGCCCTGGAGTCGCTGACCCCGGAGACGCACGCGACGGTCGCGCAGATCGCGGAGCTGCCCGACCTCGTCCGCGGCTACGAGGAGATCAAGCTCCGCAACGTCGAGAGGTTCCGCGCGGAGGCGGCGCGGCTGGAGGCTCAGCTGACCTCGCGCAGCCTGCCGGTCTCGACCTCGTAGACGAACCCGCGGATCGCGTCCTTCTTCGGGATGAACGGGCTCGCCTCGATGCGGGCGATCGACTGGCGCACGTCCTCCTCGATGTCGCCGAAGGACTCGGCCGCCCACTCGGGCTTGATCCCGGTCTCCTCCTGGATCTGACGGCGGAACTCGTCGTCGGTGAACGTGAGCATCCCGCAGTCGGTGTGGTGGATGAGGATGATCTCCTCGGTCCCGAGCAGCCGCTGCGAGATCGCGAGCGAGCGGATCTCGTCGTCGGTGACGACGCCGCCGGCGTTGCGGATGACGTGCGCGTCGCCCTCCTCGAGGCCGAGCACCCGGGCCGGGTCGAGGCGCGCATCCATGCACGCGACGACCGCGACCTTCTTGCCCGGGGGCAGCGGAAGGTGCCCCTTGTCGAACGAGGCGGCGTAGCGCTCGTTGTTGCTCAGCAGCTCATCGGTGACGGCCATGCAGCAGAACCTCCTGAAACCTGATCGAGAAAAGGAGAATACACTTCGGGTGCCATGTCGACCGCCGCCGTCTTCAGCTTCCCCGCGACCATCAACGAGAAGGCCGCCCGCGTCGTCGCGGGCGTCGTCGCGACCACCGCGCTCGTCGCGCTGCTGACGGGCGCGCACTGGCTCGTCGTCCCGCTCGCCTACGGGTTCTGGGCGCGCGTGCTCACCGGCCCGACGCTCAGCCCGCTCGGGTGCCTCGCCTCCGGGGTCGTCGCGCCGCGGCTCGGCACGCCGCGCTGGGTGCCCGGGCCGCCGAAGCGGTTCGCGCAGGGCATGGGGGCGGCGATGACGACCGCCGCGCTCGTCGCGTGGCTCGCGGGTGCCGGGACCGTCGTCGCGGTCCTGCTGGCGCTGCTCGTCGCCGCCGCGACGCTCGAGTCCGCGTTCGCGTTCTGCCTCGGGTGCAAGATCTTCGCGCTGCTCATGCGCGTCGGCGTCGTGCCGCAGAGCGTGTGCGAGCGCTGCGCCGCCTAGCGATCTGACGGCGGCCGCGGGCCGCGCCGCGTAGGTTCTGTCGCGCGTGGACTGGCAGCTCCTCGGCGAGACCTACCTCACCCTCGTGGTCATCATGGACCCGATCGGGGCGATCCCGGTCTTCATCGCGCTGACCGCGAAGCTCGGCGCGGCCGAGCGCCGGCGGGCGGCCCTGAAGGCGGTCGGGGCGGCGACCGCGCTCGTCGTCGGGTTCGCGCTCGTCGGCCGGTTCGTGCTCGAGTACCTGCACGTCAGCGTCGAGAGCCTCTCGATCGCCGGCGGCCTGCTGCTCCTGCTCGTCGCGCTCGAGATGCTGCGCGGGCTCGACACGCCCGACGCCGAGACGACCGACGTCGCGCTCGTGCCGCTCGCCGTCCCGCTCGTCGCCGGCCCGGGCGCGATCGCCACGGTCATCGTGCTCGTCCAGCAGAACACCGCCGCCGCCGAGCGCCTCGGCGTCGCCGTCGGGATCGCCGGCGCGCTGGCGACGATCGGCATCGCGCTGCTGCTCGCCGAGCTCATCGCCCGCGTGCTGCCGCACGCGCTCATCGACTTCCTCACGCGCGTCTTCGGCCTGCTGCTGTCGGCGATCGGCGTGCAGCTCGTCGTCGACGGGATCCGCGGCCTGGTCTGAGACCGGCGCCGCCAGCTTGAGACCGGAGTGACACTGACGCGGGCCGCGGGCGCACGTAGCGTCGCGTCAGTGAGAGCGTTGGTGTCGCGGACGGTGGTGTCCGACCGGCGGTGAAGGGTCCTCGGCTGGCGGTGAGCTGACTCGTAGCGTCGCTGTCGGCCAGAGTTGGTCTGACTTTCATGCGTTGTGTCGCTCACCGCCGCCGAGGATCGCCGGCGTGACTTGTGTCAAGGATCAGCGGAATTCCTCAGCTTCGATCATGAGAATTCCCCACCCTCTCGCAGTCCGGTGAGGGCGGGCCTGAGGGCGGCGATGGCGTCGCGGTGGCGGCGCATGCGGTAGCTGTCGCCGG